>Ga0315336_1000081_pt1 | contig 487967 bp, 429 predicted proteins | sample ASW5metaG_FD_204512 | JGI IMG/M metagenome (GOLD analysis project Ga0315336, IMG submission 204512) | Ammonia-oxidizing marine archaeal communities from Monterey Bay, California, United States - ASW #5 | ecosystem: Environmental > Aquatic > Marine > Intertidal zone | place: USA: California...
GTGCCACCGTTCCATCTCGGAACACGTAGCTCGACGCCGACACACTTGCGCCTGTCGCAATCACACCCTTAATGAACGTACGGCGTGAAAAATTATCCGTTGCTGCTTCCTGCTGCTGAATCTGTTCTACGTCTCCCATGAGACGACCTCCTCAAAATTGCCTGGCGTATTTTTCCAGACACAAAACACCAAGAGGGGGAAAACGAGCCCCGTAAGGCCTGCAGTCTACCACGAATCTCTAACTGTCAAGCCGCATAAATTCTGTTTATAAATGGGACTAAATAGGTCGGAGATCGCGGCGGCGGCCCAGTGCTTCGTCTCGAACAAGAAAGAACCGAACACCTCCACCGCTAGAACCGCCTGGACTCGATGCTGCGACCACCGCAGTGCTCAAGAAAACAACATGCTCTAACTAATGTTTCAGTTGCATTGACTACAGTGGCTTCAAGATCGAGTGCACCATCCATATAAATGACACCAACTAGTCCAAGCTCCTAAAAAAGTCTTTCATCTGAACGACCATACGCAAGCTCAAACAGAAATCTGTTTACAGTGGCGCAGTTTTTTCTCCAGAGGCAACCAATTGCGCTGCCACATTCATCGGGTGAAAAAGCGACCCAGCCGCACTGATACTGTTCTTTGTAGATAAATTATTTTTAGTATCATGAATATTCTAGTAGCTGATGGGCTGCGTCGACGCTTTCAAAGAGAACTTTAATTTCAGTTAGTCTTGCAGTTCATGTTTAATCAAACGTATGATTTAAACGTATGATTTAAACGTATGATTTAAACGTATGATTTAAACGTATGATTCAAACGAATGTTCAAATATTGAGAAACCTTTGGCCGAATCCCGAGGAGGCTGATTGTGGCAAAAGCAACGAAAGAGCTCATTCTTGACGCGGCAGAAGGTCTCTTTGCAGATTCCGGATTTCAGGCCACCTCCCTTCGTGACATTACCAGCGCAGCAGGTGTCAATCTTGCTTCGGTCCACTATCACTTCGGCTCAAAAGATGCTCTGCTTACCGCTCTATTCGAACGAGTTTTCGCGCCAGTCAACAAGCGTCGAATCGAACTTCTCGATGCACTTGAGGCACCTTCTGCTGACGCCGCAAAGCTTGAGGACCTTGTGCGAGCTTTTCTCTCTCCGCCGTTCGAACTGTTCGCTCGCGACATCAAGAAGGGAGCGACGCTCTTGCGTCTTCTCGGGCGACTTCATAGCGAACCGGACGAAGTTCGCGCCGCACTTCTGGTTGCCGTTCAACCCACAATCATCCGTTTTACGGAGGCATTCCAAAAAGCGTCCCCACGCATTGGTCCAGAAGAAGTGATCTGGAGAACCCAGTTCTTAGTCGGAGCGATGGCTCACACAATGCAACTAAGCCAATCGTTTCCTATTGAAGCAACTCGACGGCCTGATCCTCTTGAGTTATTGGAAGCATTAGTTAGGTTTGGCACTGCAGGTTTCGAAGCAGAGCAGAGCCCGTTAAGAGCGGCAACTGCAGCCGCCCAGGTTTAACGATGATATTTCGTATTTTTTCTTGTGTTTGTTTAATTGTCGCAACCGGGTGTGTGTCAGCTCCTCCCGCTCAACATCCAACACTTGAGATCGCATTACCAGAGGAGTGGACGGCTGAAAATTCACTGGACGGCGCGCTTGAAGTCACGTGGTGGGAGGACTTCGACGACGGCGGCCTCTCCGCGGCGATCGACGTCGCGCTGTCGCAAAACTACGACCTCCGTGCCGCGACCGCGCGCCTCGAACAGGCCGCTTCCGCAGCCAAGCAATCCGAAGGCGACTTGCAACCAACGGTACAAACAACTTTCGATGGATCACGCCGGAAACAAAACTTTGTTGGCTTTCCTATCCCTGGTCGCGAAGGACAAGTACTGAGCACGGTTTCGACGAACTATGGTGTCTCCCTCGATTTATCGTGGGAAATCGACCTGTGGGGTCGTCTGCGTAATACAGCGAGAGCTGCACTGACCGACCTACAAGCCTCGGCAGCCGACCTTCGTGGCGTTCAGCTTTCCATCGCCGGTCAAACCACAAAAGCGTGGTTTGCGATTGCAGAGGCCCAACAACAAGTAGACCTCTCGCGGCAAACCGTTCGAAGTTTTCAGTCTTCGGTGGAACAAGTACAAGAGCGTTTTGACGCGGGTATCCGCCCAGCACTCGACCTAAGGCTGGCTTTACTAAATCTCTCCAATGCGGAAGCTCAGCTCCAGCAGAGTCGCCAGCAATTCGACGGCGCCGTCCGGCAACTTCAGCTCCTCCTTGGGCAATACGCCGACGGCCAATTTGAGACACCGGCTGACCTGCCGAAGATCACACCCGAGGTGCCGGCTGGTTTGCCGGCCAACTTAGTTGCTCGCCGACCAGATCTGGTCGGCGCGGAACGGCAGCTGGCTGGTTTTCTACTCAGAGCCGACGTCGCCAGAAGCGACCTGCTACCCCGACTCAGCCTAACCAGCGCAACCGGTACCGCGACGGATGGGTTGCGGTCACTGGTCGACGGAAACTTCGGCGTTTGGAGTCTGTTAGGAAATGTCGTCGCACCACTTTGGCAGCGGGGAGGCCTCCGCGCCCACGTCGAACAAGCCGACGCGCAAAGCGCGGAGGCACTCGCCACCTATGCCAACGCCGCACTCACAGCGTATGCCGAGGTTGAAACCGCACTCGCGTCGGAAGAGTTTCTTGCAGAGCGAGAACGTCACCTCACTGAGTCCGCGGTGCAGGCGCGTGCGGCTGAACGCCTCGCCGAAGAACGATACCGAGCCGGCCTGGAAAACTATATTACCGTTCTCGACTCGCAACGCTCGGCGGTCAGCGCTGAAGCTTCGGTAATCACTGCGCGGCGAAGCCGATTAGAGAACCGTGTGGATTTATACCTTGCATTAGGCGGAGGCTTTGAACAACTCGAAGCGCCTGTGCAACTTTCAGTTCTAGAAGGACAGTAACTATGCGCGTACTTATTCGTCTGCTGAAAATCCTATTGCCCCTAGTGATCCTTGGCGTGGCCGCCGTTGCGGCGTACCTATTGTTCATTACTCGTCCTCAGGTCGAAACGCTGACACCAACGGTCTCCGCGCCTGGTGTTCGGGCTCAACTCGTAACCCTGGAAACAGTTCAGGTCTCCGTAGCAAGCCAGGGCACCGTACGCCCGCAAACTGAAACCCAACTTGTTCCCGAGGTCGCCGGACGCGTTACGTGGGTCGCACCGTCGTTTGCTGAGGGTGGTTTCTTTGAAGAAGGCGACGTGCTTATCAGCCTAGACCGTTTCGATTACCAACAGGCAGCGGTTAGCGCACGATCGCAATTGGCACAGACCCGCCTTCGACTCGCGCAAGAAGAAGCTGAAGCAGAGGTAGCACAGCGAGAGTGGGAAAATCTCGGTCGCGGGAACCCTCGCGCGTTGACCCTCAGAGAACCCCAACTGGAAGACGCGCGGGCATCTGTCGCCGCGGCAGAAGCCAACGTCGAACGAGCAGAACGCGACCTCGAACGGGCGGATGTTATTGCACCTTACTCGGGCCGGGTTAGGTCCAAGAGCGTGGACGTGGGGCAATTCGTTACGGTGGGTAATCCAATTGCTACAATCTATGCAATCGACAAGGCTGAAGTCGGTCTGGCACTTCCCGATGAAGAGCTTGCCTATTTGGACCTCCCGCTCGCGCATCGGGGCGAAGTCCCTCAAGTTGGACCCCGAGTCGTTCTCAGCACAACATTCGCGGGCGCCACCTATGAATGGGACGGTCGGGTAGTACGCACCGAGAGCGAACTCGATCCCGTAACCCGTATGGTGCAGGTTGTTGCCGAGGTGCAGGACCCATATGCCCAAACCAACGACCCGAGGCGCCCGCCGTTGTCAGTCGGAATGTATGTTGAAGCCGAGATTCAGGGACGGTCGTTTGAAGAGATTGCGGTGATTCCCCGTGCTGCGCTCCGCGGTCGCAACCAGGTTCTTGTGCTTGACGAGGATAGTCGTATCCGATTTCGCAATATCGAAATCCTCCGAGCAACGACGGATTCCATTTATGTTAATCGTGGCCTGTCGGCCGGAGAGATAATTGCTGTATCCCCACTCGACAGCCCGGTCGACGGGCTACTCGTACAGATAGCCGACCTCGACATCGACCGATTCGCCGACACGACAGCACCTCCGGTCTCCCCATCAGCCCCAGCCGTCGTCGACGCCGGACCGGACACCACTACGACATTACCTCCGGTTGCCCCATCAGCCCCAGCCGTCGTTGACGCCGGCCCGGACACCACGCCGGAGACAGAGGTTTCAGAATCAGAACCACCGACCTGGCTTCTCGAACTGCTGAATGATGCCTCGGCAACACCAAACCGCTCGGCACAGATAGAAAACGACCAAGCCGACCTCACGGATGACACGCTCCCCCCAGACACGCGTGATGCCCCAGTATCAAGTGCGGCTACCCCCGAACCACCTTCACCGGTGATCGATGAGGCGCCACCACCAACAGTTCCAGCTGTCGAATCAACACCGTTACCAAGAAATGCAGTCGCTCTGATTCCGTTTGAAAACATCACGCTGACCAATCGAAATACGAGTCTGGCCACTGACCTAACCCAAGCAGTGAGAACCCAGCTTGAAGACGTTGACTCAATCACCCTCGTGCCAACAGAAACTGAAGCCATCCTCGTGATCGGTGGTGGTGTACAACAGCAGGACAGTTCCGTCCGTGTCACGGCTCGCATCATCGACACTCGCAATGGTGACGTCGTCACAGCCCTCAAGCTGGACGGTTCGGTCACCGAATTGCCGCAGATTCAATCTGACCTGATCAGCGCGATCCATGAAAGTATCGCTGCCACATTTGAAACGGGCGAGACCATCCCAGAAACCTTGCCTACGGCGGCGGTCGTTGACACTGCGTCGGGGATTTCCATCACGGTTCAACGTTTCGAGAATGTCACCGAGACACCTCAAGCTACACAGTTTGAAGATGCTATCCGGACCACCGTTGCTGAACGCCTTCAGATGGTTGAAGGAGTCACCCTTGTTGCGTCCGAAGCTCAGCCTCAGTGGACGGTAAGCGGCGGAATCCAACAGAGCGGAAACCTAGTGCGCATCACTGCCACCCTTATTGACTCGCGCGACGACTCCGTCTTGCGAGCAGTCAAGGTTGATGGCGTGACAGATGATCTCTCGAGTGTGCAGGATCAGGTTGCCTCAGCGATTCACCAAACCGTTGTTGAGATGCTGACCGGCACGACCGGCGACACGACTACGGCTGCCGGTACACCAATCGCCATTCGCCCCTTCACCAATATCAGCCAGCGACCAGAGGATGCTGAACTAGCTGACTCGGTCGCCGCAACAATCACCAATCGGCTCAACACAGCTCGTGCGACGTCGATTGTCTCAACCGAAGAGAACGCCCTATGGGTAATCAGCGGCAGTATCCAGCGCATTGGAGACATCCTTCGGATCACGGCAAATCTGATCAACCGCGAAGAAAATTCTGTAGTCCATTCGATCAAGATCGACGGCCCCGTGGACCAACTCGAACGTCTTCAGAACGACGTCGCGACTGAATTGACCAACACTGTGCAAGAGGCAACATCATGAACGGAATGATCGAGTGGTTAGCAAGAAACCCCGTCGCTGCAAATCTGACGATGGTCTTCATCATCGTGACCGGCATTGCGTCCACATTTATGGTGAAGGCTGAGGTGTTTCCTGAGATCGACCTCGATCGGATCAACATCCAAGTGCCATATCTCGGCGCCGCACCAGAAGAAGTTGAGGAGGCGGTCAACGTACGTATCGAAGAGGCTATCCAAGGCTTAGAAGGCATTAAACAAATCCAGTCGACCGCAGCCGAAGGCATGGGCACCATCATGGTCGAGCTTGAACTGGGAGCGGACGCGCGAGAAGTCCTCGACGAAATCAAAAGTAACGTCGATGCAATCACGACATTCCCGATCGAAACTGAGGCCCCGATCATACGGGACATGAACAACTCGCAGGCCGTCGTCGATATTGCGGTGTCGGGAAATCTCGATACGTTCACCCTCAAAGCAACGGCTGAGCAGGTACGTAACGAACTGACGGCAATCCCCGAGATTACCCAGGTTGAAGTCATCAGTGCCCCTCCCTACGAAATCTCCATTGAGGTGTCCGAAGTCGCACTTCGGCGGCACGGCCTAACGTTTGATCAGGTTGCCAATGCTGTGCGCCGCTCATCACTCGACCTTCCGGGCGGATCGGTGCGAGCCGACAGCGGCGAGATCCTACTGCGCACGGTCGGTCAAGCCTATCGCGGCGAGGAATATGAAAACATCGTCCTCTGGACGCGTCCCGATGGCAGCCGACTCCAGTTGGGCGACGTGGCGACTGTTGTCGACGGATTTGCGGAAACCGACCAGTACGGCCGTTTCGACGTACAGCCGACCATGCTGGTGTCGGTATTCCGAACCGGCAACCAGAGCGCTATCGAAATCGCCGAGCGCGTATACGAGTACGTCGCCATTGCACAAAGCCAAGTACCGGCCGGCGTCGCGCTGACCGTATGGCAAGATTCGGCCAAGTTACTAAACGCCCGCCTCTCACTGATGCTGCGAAACGGGGCAACTGGATTTCTGCTTGTCTTTCTCGTTCTTGCCTTGTTCTTGGAGCTCCGGCTCGCGGTATGGGTCAGCCTTGGGATCCCAATTTCGTTCCTCGGCGCGCTCGCGATGATGCCCGGCCTAGATGTCTCAATCAACGTCATGTCGTTGTTCGCCTTCGTGGTGGTGCTGGGTATCGTCGTCGACGACGCGATTATCGTGGGGGAAAACATTTACCGGCACCAGGAAGAAGACGGGAACGGCTTGCGCGGATCGATCAAGGGCGGACAGGAGATTGCGAAACCGGTTGTCTTTGCCGTTCTAACTACTGTGGCAGCCTTCATGCCCTTGATGTTCGTGCCGGGCATGATGGGCAAGATCTTTCGCGTTATTCCACTCATCGTAATTCCGTGTTTGCTCTTCTCGCTGGTGGAATCGCTGATGATCCTGCCGGCGCATCTATCACACATACCCAAACCCAAGCGGCCGGGTCCTTGGCGACGATTTCAGGGACAGTTCGCCAACGGTCTCAAACTCGTCATTGAGCGAATCTATCGCCCCTTCCTCGAGACGGCACTGCAGTGGCGGTATTTGACGGCGGCAGTGGGCGGCGCAGCAATGATTCTGACGATCGGTATGGTGCTGTCGGGGCGGCCGAATTTTCATTTCTTCCCGTCGATCGAAGCAGATTTTATGTCGGCAACGGTGACAATGCCGCAAGGCACGCCAGTGGACGTCACCTCTGAAGCAGTCGCCAAAATCGAGGCTGGAGCCGCCCGTGTGCGACAAGACCTACTCCAAGAAACTGGAAATGACTACTTCCTGCACACCCACGCGGCAGTCGGCGACCAGCCGATTGCAGCACGAGGGGGTGGGCCGATGGGACGGGTTATCAACACATCGGCTTCGAACGTCGGCGAAGTGACCGTCGAACTTCTACCCACGGAACAGCGCATTTATAACAGCGAACAACTCGGCATCAAATGGCGAGACGCGATCGGTGGGATCCCGGAGGCCGTCGAGGTCACCATCCAGAGTTCGATTATGAATCCCGGTAACGACGTTGACGTCCAATTGGCAGGTCCCGATATTGACACGCTGCGCGCGGCGGCCGACGACGTCAAAAGAGAACTCCTGAATTTTGCCGGAGTGTACGAAATCACCGACTCGTTCCGAGCTGGCAAGGAGGAATTGAAACTCGGAATTAAGCCAGCGGCCGAGGGGCTTGGACTTTCGCTGCAAGATCTTGGGCGACAAGTGCGCCAGGCGTTTTACGGTGAAGAAGCACAGCGAATCCAGCGGGGCCGAGACGACGTCCGGGTCATGGTGCGCTACCCGCGGGATGAACGACGATCGATAGGCGATCTCGAGAACATGAGAATCCGGACCCCAGACGGGGGCGAGGTGCCGTTCGGACAAGTGGCTGTCGTGGAACCCGGCCGAGGCTTTGCGTCGATTGCCCGTGTCGACCGCAATCGCGCGGTCAACGTCACCGCCGCAGTCGACGCAAGTGTCACATCTTCGAATCAGGTCATCAACGAATTGGAGACGAGGATTCTCCCTGATGTCCTGTCACGTTACCCAAACGTGTTCTACACCTTCGAAGGCGCGCAAGCTGAGATGTCCGATGCAATCGGAGGACTACAGCGCGGGTTTCTACTCGCCCTTCTCATGATCTTCGCGTTGCTCGCCATACCGCTCAAATCCTACATCCAGCCACTGATCATCATGAGCGCGATCCCCTTTGGCCTAGTCGGCGCTGTATGGGGCCACATCGTGATGGGCATCGACGTCACCATGATGTCAATGTTTGGACTGGTCGCCCTGTCTGGTGTGGTCGTGAACGACAGTTTGATCATGGTCGACTTCATCAATCGCAAGCGAGAGGTTCATGCCGATATGAACGTTGCCTTGCGCGAGGCGGGGGCCAATCGCTTTCGCCCGATTCTCTTGACGTCACTCACCACGTTCTTTGGTCTGGCGCCTCTGATGCTCGAAAAGAGCTTCGATGCGGCGTTCATGGTACCGATGGCGGTCTCCCTTGCGTTCGGGGTCATCTTTGCGACGGTAATTACTCTCGTTCTCGTACCGACCGCCTACCTGATTCTCGATGACATCAGCCGAGGCCTGCGTGGACTGTTCGGACGGGATTCCGCTGAGGACGTTCCGACTATCGGCGATACCCCGGCATTCGACGGATTGCAGAGGAACACCACGGCCAAACAACCAACAACATAAATTGACGAGGTCAGCGGCAGATTGTTGAAGATGATGAGCTGTAACCGGACTAGTTTGCGCCAGCGATTTCGTTCACAACCTGCTCGGCAAGCGGCAAGCTCACTCCACAGGCCGTATCATTGATGCGGCACTGGGCCAACGTTAGTTCACATCCGCAGACGCATCCGTCTTGATTCAGCCGCTGTAAGGCCGCTTCCTTTTTCTCGGGGGACAGGTGAGAGAGGTCCAAGCCAGGAATCTCAGTTGCCTGTGCCGCATTCGCGAGGCGGGTCTGTTGCGTGTTCTCGATCAACTCAACTGTGACATTTGTCGGTAGTGACGCGAGGTAACGTGTCTCCTGCTCCAAGACAGCAGGATTAATGAGTCCAACATGGGTCTGCACGACGCGACCTTCTGTATCAATCACAAAGGATGTCGGTAGAGCGAAGACGCCTGGAAACTGCCGATTGATTTCCGGCGTAGACATCACGATGGGGTAATTAATATTGAACTCGCGGGCAAAAGCCTCGACATTCGCTGGATCCCCGGCATCGGTCGAAACGCCGATCACCTGCAGGTCTTCACCATAGCGCTCCTGCAGCTTCATCAACTGGGGGATCTCATACCGACACGGCCCACACCACGTCGCCCAATAATTCACAAGGATCACCTTGCCACGCAGGTCAGACAGCGACCAGGTCCCACCGTCCAGATCCTGCATCGTCACGTCATCGACCTGTACAGGGTCCCTCACGAATTGCAGGGTCATTTCCTCGACAGGAGGCTCGAAAACGAGCGCCGCACCAGCCCCTTCGTGAGGCTGTTCCGACGACTGACCACAAGCCACCAGACTGACGAGCGCGAATGCCGTCAGGGCAAGCACGCCACCACGGCCATGGCTCACGGCCGAACACCCACGGTCGTTCATCCCACCAAAAATCATGTGTAGGCTGATTCTACATGGTCTTTCTATCTGATAGACAACAGACCGGCACACAATCCTCTCGCACCCGAGAAACACCCATTTTGTGTAGGCACTGATAAACACCTAGAACTGCCCTATTTAATACCCAATGGCTGGGCACCTCAGAGAAGTAGAGAGTGGAGAACAGCGCCACTAGTATCCGAAGCGCACGGCGGCCAGCAGCGCCACAATAGCTACCAGATAGAACTTGACAAGTAATGGCCACACGAAACGTAACCAACGTTGATACGGAATCCGTGCAAGGGCCAGGATCCCCATCAACAACGCGTTCGTTGGCGCAATCATGTTCGTGAAACCATCACCAAATTGGTAGGCCAAGACCGCAGTTTGCCGACTCAACTCGGTTAGATCAGACAAAGGAGCCATGATCGGCATGGTCACGTACGCCTGCCCTGAACCTGACGGAACAAAGAAATTACAGACCGTCTGGACACCGAGCATCCCAACCGCTGCCAAACCCCTCGGAAGTTCCTGGAGCGGCTGCGCCAATGCATTGATGATCGTATCAATGACATGTCCGTCCGACAGAACGACTTCGATCGTGCGGGCAAACCCGATAAGCAACGCAGTCTTCGTCAGGTCGGAGGCACCACGACAAAACTCCACAGCCACCTGGTTCGCCTGAAGTCCTCCGATAATCGCCGCAAGAAGACCAACGCCGAGAAACACCGCAAGTAACTCCGTCAAATACCATTCCCATACTCCAACGCCGTAGACAAATCCCACTACGGCCAGACCAAAGACAAGCAGCACACCTACGCGACGTGGTGTAAACGAAACCCGCGCAGGCAATTCAAATCCGTCAGAGTAATCGACATCCGCCACTAAACTTTCGCTGGGGTCCTGGCGGACCTTTCGAACATATCGCAGCAGGTGGTCCACACCAATCGTCACGCAGACCAGAAGTAACGCCCAACGAAACCATTGTCCGGACATTAATTCGACACCAGCGATCTGTTGTGCAATGAGCACGGTGAACGGGTTGAGTGCCGCGCAGGCGTAGCCTACCCCCGCACCGATGTATATGATGCCCACGGCCACGACGGCGTCCATACGCATTGCCACACACATCGTCACCAGGATCACCACAAACGGCATGTACTCCTCCGCCATGCCAATCGTCGACGAGCCGACGGCGAAGAGTAGAACCATCCCGGACAGAAGCGTGACGGGCCGATGGCTCAGGTGTTGTATAGCAGCGCCGATCAGAGCATCGATCGCGCCAGTGGCACGGACAACAGCGATAACGCCACCAATCACAAAAACAAAAAAAATAATGTCCTGTGCGGCGGCCAACCCGGCCGGAATGGCCGTTAAAAACGTGTGTAAGGGCAGTCGATCGGCTTCGACTAAATGGTAGGTTCCAGGAATCACCTGGCGCCCGGCCCGATCGAACTCGCCAGTCGGTAATACGTAGGTTGTCACCTGCGCCAGCACAATGAGCGCAAACAGCAGGACAAGAGAATCTGGAAATCTGGACGAGCGAGAACCAAAGGTCATGGGGTGCCCGAAAAAATTATGACGTTAACGTGTTGGATCGGCGGCCACCCGGACCAATAACTTTCCAAAATTCTGGCCCGTGAGCAGCCCCTGAAACGCCTCAACCGCGTGCTCAAGTCCTTCCGCAATATCTTCTCGGTATTTTACCGCCCCATCCCGTACCCACTCGCCTACGTCACGAAGAAAATCCATCTCCCGGTCAGCATGGTCAGTAACGATGAACCCACGCAAGGTAAGTCGTCGGATTAATGCCAGACCCATCACCTTCGACACTTGGTCCGGCCCGGGTGGCATTTCGGTCAAGTTGTAAGTCGCGATCCGCCCACAGATTGGCACCCGTGCAAAGTTATTCAGCAGAGGCAGTACCGCGTCAAATACTTTGCCGCCGACATTCTCAAAATAGACGTCGACCCCACGTGGACAAGCGGCTTTAAGCTCCTCAGATAATCGCTCGTTACGATGACTAAGGCATGCATCGAAACCAAGCGAGTCAACAACATATTTACATTTCTCGGCCGTACCGGCTATGCCGACCACGCGGCAACCTTTAATCTTCGCAATCTGACCGACCACAGCACCAACCGCTCCCGACGCAGCCGATACCACAACCGTCTCACCTGTCTGTACCTTCCCGATATCAAGTAATCCCACATAGGCCGTGTGACCTGGCATACCGAGCACTCCGACTGCAGTAGAAATCGGTGCGTCCGCCGGGTTTAACTTTCGAATACCCCGACCGTCCGACAACGCGTACTCTTGCCAGCCATTGCCACCCAAAACAAAATCGCCCACGCTAAACTCGTCGAGGTTCGACTCGACCACCTCGGACACAGTCCCTCCCGTCATAACGTCACCAAGTTCTAGCCCAGCGGCATAGGATGGACCTGCGTTCATTCGGCCACGCATATAGGGATCCAGTGACAGATAGATTGTCCGGCAGAGCATCTGACCATCACCGGGCCGCGGGACGGCAGTTTCCACTAACCGAAAGTCGCTGGTCTTTGGAAATCCCTGCGGCCGGGCGGCAATCTGTACCTGACGGTTAATATCTGTACTCATGTGGCATCTCCATGATAGTTTGCGACAATCTACTGTGAGAATAACTAGTACCTCTAGTCATCGTGTTTTGTTTGATTGACCGAGACCGGACCACAATGCTCGTACTTTAATCGGAGGCACCCAAGTCGGACCGCAAGCCTAGTATAATGCCAGCTTTCCTACTGAACGCTGAACCCACTCAGGAGATTTAAATGGTTGACCACATAGCGTATGTGTATGGATTCAATCTCATGAACGCGGAAACACTGGTGAAGGACGTAAGCGCCGAGCAAATGGTCGAACAACCGAACGGCGTGGTCAATCATCCCGCGTGGTCACTCGGCCATCTGGTGGTTGCGGCTGATGGTCTGGGTCAGGCACTCGGTCTGACATCAAATCTGCCAGACGGCTGGGATAAGACGTTTGCAACAGGCGGAGAACCATCGAATCAGGTCTCGGACTTCCCGTCAAAGGAAGAGATTCTTGGCGCGTTAAGGGAACACCATGAGCGCAATACTGACGCGATCAAGAACATTGACCCGGCGTCCCTGGCGGCGCCTCATCCCAACGAGAACGTGCGAAGCTACTTCCCGGCGCTTGGCGACATGGTCGTATTCCTGATGACGGGACATGAAATGGACCACCTGGGTCAGATTGCAGCTTGGCGCCGGGCGATGGGTCTCGGTCCTGCGAGTAGGTCGTAGCCTTAATTGGCTTCGGCCTTCTCCGCGTGCCATTCCCCGGACCCCAACAAGTCACCATAGTCACACGTGCCGGTCATCGTGTCGCCCTTTACGGTGCCGGCGTAGGCGACTTTCGTGCTCAAACTGCCAAGTCCCGGAACCATCCTTTGCACCTCAAACCCGAACTCAATCTGGTCACCTTGTATCGTGCCGCTGACATCCGCTTCACCAAGTGTTCCGTCGAATGTTCCTGACAAAACGTTGCCGTCCTGCGTGAAAACAAAGGTCGGACTGCCAGTCCTGCCGCCCTCAAGTTCGACCTCAAACTGCCAAGCCCCGGAAACATCCTGAGCATGTATTGTCGGGCTCCACAGCAACATCAATATGCCAACCACCACAATTCGTGTTGCGTAGTTCATCTACTTGCCCTTCTTCTCGATCTTCGCCCAACTATCACGTAGCGTGACCGTGCGATTGAACACCAACTTCGTGTCACATGAATCGGGATCGACGCAGAAGTAACCTTGCCGTTCAAACTGGACACGCGTGGTTGCCGTACTTCCGCTCAGACTCGGTTCGACGCGACACCCTGTCAGAATCTCAAGTGAGTTGTCGTTGATCGCCGCCTTATACGCTTCTTCATCTTTGGTGTCTTGAGGAAATTCCTCAGAAAAAAGTGGGGTATACAGCCGAACCTCTGCTTCCAACGCCTGCGCCTCAGACACCCAATGGATCGTGCCTCGTACCTTCCGGCCGTCAGGAGCGTACCCACCTCGTGTTTCCGGATCATAGGTGCACCGCAGTTCAATCACGTCGCCAGTGTCAGGATCCTTCACCACATCGACACAGGTAATAAAGTACGCGTAGCGGAGACGAACTTCCCGACCCGGTGCGAGGCGAAAATACTTGCGGGGAGGGTCCTCCCGAAAATCGTTTCGGTCGATAAACAATTCCCGAGAAAATGGGACCTTCCGCGTTCCGGCCGATGGGTCTTCGGGATTGTTGACGGCATCCATCTCTTCCACCTGGCCTTCGGGATAATTTTCAATGACGACCTTGATCGGATCCAAGACCGCCATAACGCGAGGTGAATGCTGATTCAGGTCTTCCCGAACTGCATCTTCCAGTTGGGCGAACTGCACCACGCTGTTCGATTTCGAAATCCCGATTCGATCACAGAAGTTGCGAATGGCTACGGGTGTGTATCCCCGCCGACGCATGCCGCTCAGAGTAAGCATCCTTGGGTCGTCCCAACCATTGACGGAACCGTCTTCAACCAATTCGCGGAGCCGGCGTTTACTCAGCACGCTGTAAGTCAGGTTAAGCCTGGCAAACTCGATTTGTCTCGGCGGATCCTGAAAATCAAGCTGCGCCAGATACCAGTCATAGAGCGGTCGATGATTCTCAAATTCCAAAGTGCACAGCGAATGCGTAATACCCTCAAATGCATCTGACAACGGATGCGTGAAATCGTACGTGGGATAAATACACCACTTGTCACCTTGGCGATAATGCGGGGACCGGCGGATTCGATAAATCGTCGGGTCTCGCAGGTTCATGTTCGCAGCCGCCATATCGATCTTCGCCCGCAACGTACGACTGCCATCCTCAAAGTCTCCGCGCCGCATACGCTCAAACAAATCTAGACTTTCTTCAATCGACCGATCTCGGTATGGACTGTTGCGCCCGGGCTCATTCCATTGGCCGCGGTACTGCCCGACTTCATCACCCCGAAGGTCGTCGACATACGCTTTTCCCTCTTTGATTAGTTGTACCGCACAGTCGTAGAGTCGCGTGAAATAATCGGACGCATAGTAGAGGCGCTTGTCCCAATCAAACCCCAGCCACTGAACATCCTCTTTGGCCGCGGCGACAAACTCTTCGTCTTCCGTCTCTGGGTTAGTGTCATCCATCCGAAGATTGCAAGAACCACCATAGTTCTGAGCGATCCCAAAATTCAGACAGATCGCCTTCGCATGACCAATATGTAAATAGCCATTTGGCTCTGGTGGAAAACGCGTGTGTACCCGGCCATCTCGACGGCCAGCAGTCATATCGTCCGCTACGATCTGACGAATGAAGTCGGTTGCTCGAGTCTTGATGTCGTTCATCCTAGCTCGCTCCGCGTGCTTGTTTGACTCATCGCCACGGCGCGATCGATCCGATTGAGACAGGCCTGCCGTCCGAGAACAGCCAACCCCTCGAACACGCCAAACCCAACGGCTTTGCCAGTCACAGCAACTCGTAGGGCGTGAATAATCTGACCGATCGTTATACCTTGCTGTTCAATAAACTGCTGCAAGAGACGCTCGACTGTCTCAGCATTGAACGGTTCAACCGTTGCCAACTCATCGCGAAACTTTCGAAGTCGATCCACTGCCCCGTCTGCACACAGACGTTTCGTGACTGCCTTGGCATCGTAGGCAATGTCATCATCCTCTTCAAAAAACTCTCGGTACTGCAGAATATCTCCAGCAATCTTGATGCGGCTGCCTGCGGCGGCAACTACCTCGGCAACTCGCTGCGCTATTACGTCTCGGGGTGAAGTTGTCGAAACCAAACCTGCTTTAGTGAGAAACGGGAGCACCATTGTCACCCTGTCATCAAGTGAAAGCGCCTGCATCTGACGTTCCTGAAACGCCAAAAGCTTCTGAGTATCAAAACTGGCTGCCGACTTATTCACCCGCTCTAACGAAAAGTCCTGAATCATCTTGTCGCGCGAAAAGGTCTCTGTCTTGTCGTCGAGTGACCACCCTATCAGCAAGAGATAATTCACTAGAGCCTCTGGCAGGAAGCCGACATCTCGATAAAAATCAACAGCAACGGGATTAAACTGATCGGATGACACGGAACCTCCGATCTGGCTCATCACATTTACACCCTGATCAAATATTTGTCTGAATTCGTGATTCTTAAAATACGTTTCAAGTTTACGCTTACTCAATTTCTGACTACTGCCAGGAGCAGCAACATAAGGCAAGTGCGCGTAATGCGGCAGGGCGTATCCGAGTGCTCGTGCGATAAATACCTGCCGGGGCGTATTCGAAAGATGCTCCACTGCGCGGATGACATGGCTAATCCGATATTCATGGTCATCGACAGTGCTCGCCAGATGATAGAGACAAGTTCCATCGGCACGCTGAATGACGTGATCTTGCTCGAGCGCCCACTCGACCACAACCCGACCACGAACGAGATCCTCAAACTCACAGGTGCCTTCCCTCGGCATCTTCAGCCGGACCACTGACGATCGACCCTCGGCTCGAAAAGCATCAGCCCGGGCACTGCTTTCGGCCATCCATTTGCGGCTGTAGGTGAATCGTCGCTTGTCTCGCTTTGCTTCTTCCCGTTCAGTTTGAATCTCTTCGGCTGTCGCAAAATCGACGTAAGCAGCACCCACCTCTAACAACCGCTCGACGGCCCGGGTGTACCAGTCATTACGCTCAGATTGAAAATACGGAGCATATGGTCCGCCGACCTCGGGCCCTTCATCCCAATCGAGACCGAGCCATCGGAATCCGTTGAGAATAGGCTGAAGCGCTGACTCGACATGCCGTTCTCGGTCAGTATCATCCACTCTGAGGATGAATTGGCCTTCATGGTGTCGAGCGAACAACCAGTTAAATAAAGCGGTCCTGACACCACCAATATGAAGATAGCCGGTTGGACTCGGAGCAAATCGTGTGCGAACTGTCATAGAAGCGCTGATCACAGACTGGGCCAATTGAGAAATTATGAACCATTCTGAGCTTTGATAAAGGACAATACGGTCATGAGATGTATTGCGCTGGTAGTGACGCTGATAATCGGAACAGGCACTTCACTCTTTGCAGAACAGCGGGCGTCAACCTCATCGGAGATTACTCACGACGTGTTCTCGACGCCAGACGGTGTCGAAATGACCTATGCCATCTCCCTTCCGACAACCGTAGACAGTGGTGCAATCGACCCGCTGCCACTCATCCTCGCCCTTCACCCTGGTGGCGCGCGGAGCCCCTATTACGGAAGCGGCTTCATGCGAAGCATTGTGGAACCTGCGCTCCGCAGTTGGAACGCCATCATCATCGCACCCGATGCACCTACCCGTTCTTGGGCAACGGATGAGTCAGACCGAGCTGTCATCGCATTGATTAGACAAGTGATGACTCAACACGCTGTGGATCCCGAGCGGGTGTTGGTCACGGGGTTCAGTTTGGGTGGCCGTGGCACCTGGTTCTTTGCCACAAGGCACGCCGATCTCTTCACTGGCGCCATTCCAATAGCTGGACCTGTAGACGAGGGCGTTCTCGATGAAATAGGCGCCATGCCGCTTAATCGACTAGCCGCCATGCCCATCCACATCGTCCACAGCCGTGATGATGAACTTGTGGCATTTCAACCTGCCGCTGAAGCCGCTGAGCGCCTCAAGGAACAAGGGAATCTGGTTGAACTGACGGCCCTTTCCGGCATCGGACACTTCGCGATGGGAGCCTACATCAGCAGCTTAAAGAACGCTGGTGACTGGATGTTGGAACAATGGGCAAACAAACAGGACGAGTGAAAACTCCGGAATCGTCAAAAACCTTTTAGCGCACTGCCAGCTACCATCTTCTCCCGATCGCAGATCTTCATCGCCCGTCTTATTCTGTTCCTATTGCGTGCCAACCAAACGTCCGCAGCACCTGCGTCGCCTCCGCGTGGTCGGGCTTGTGAATGGCAATGGCGGCTACATCTCCTTCCCGGAGTTGGTATCCCATCCGCATTGGAGCAACGTGATTACCCCGAGTTACTGCCACGATCGCAAATAATTCTCGTGAGCGAGTCGCGGCTGGCGTTGCTGGTTCCGTTTGATCGGTGGGCCTGTTTCCTATGAGATTAAATTTGAATTCTTCGACCAATACTTGTTGGTGACGCCACCGGACATCCCACCGTTCATGATCGTGAGGCCCGTCAAACAACACGTCAGCATTCACCGATGGTAATAGGCTCTGGCTCTGTTCGCCAAAGAGAGATTCAACCGCAATCAGACCTCGCGGCACGTCAAATTCATCGAGTGCTTGGCGAACAAAAAGGCTATTGAAATGCTCGTTCGACGTAGCGCCGACAGCTTTGCCAACAAGTTCGGGTCTGGCCCGCAAGAGCGTCCGCTCCTCCAGCGGGTCTCCAAAAACGACAGCGTACCCGGCTTCTTCGGCAACCCGTGACCGCTTCGGATCAAACTCCAGAAACACCACGGGAATCATTGCTTTCCGCAGTTCCTCGGCCAGTGGAAACCCGAGCCCTCGCGCACCCAGAATCGCAACACGGTCACGACGGGGAAGGCGGACGGAGAGCAAGCTGGCGAGCGGCTTAGCCGTCAATCCGGAAACTATGACCGTGACAGCAATTACGAGAAAGACGAGTGCTTTAAGCTGGTCACCACCATCAATACCTTGACTTTCAAGATTCGCCGCCGTGATCGATGCCACAGCAGCCGCCACAATGCCCCGGGGCGCTATGGCCGCAATGAATATTCGTTCTTGTGTATTGAGCTTTAAGCCTCTCGTCGCAAACCAGACACCGGCCGGCCGGACCACAAAGACTAACCCCGCCACCAGAATTAATCCCGGACCTCTGAGTGCTCTAACATCTTCAAGAGACACATCAGCGGCCAACAGAACGAAGAGTAGTCCAACAAGCAGGATAGTTAGTCGATCCTTGAACTCGCGTAACTCCTCGCCGACTCGCGTTCTAAAGTTTCCTACTACGACACCTGCAACCGTGACGGCCATTAAGCCGCTTTCTGGCACTACCACACCACACGCCTCAAAGAGCAAAACAACGGCAGCCAGCGTAAAGATGTTCTCGTAACCACTGGCCACAAGGAATCCGTAACGCAGAGCCACCACCAGAATCAATCCCATCCCGACACCAGCAACGGCACCAAAACCCAAACTAACGGCAATAAATTGAACTTCAGCGGCAAGTGTGCCAAGTCCCGGAGTCAGAACAATCTGAAGTAACGCCGCCGCCAATAGCGCTCCAACTGGGTCTATGAAGACACCCTCCGCCTCGAGAATCGTCCGCAGCCGAGGTTGTAACCGCATATCCCGGAGAAGAGGTGCCACGACGGTCGGCCCGGTAACAACGACTAAGCTACCAAAGAGAAGCGAGAGGTCCCACCGCCAACCCATTACAAAAACCGCTGACAGAGTTGCTCCAACTAAAGTGACTACCGCCCCGATTGTAATCAGGCGACGGATTGCGGCTTCCTGCCGTTTCAAACGGGACCACTGAAGATTCAATCCCCCCTCGAACAAAATGATTGCAATACCAAACTCAACGATTGCGAACAGTCCTTCCCCTAGAGAACTTGGCTGAATTACCGCTAAGAACTCCGGCCCGAGTAGTGCGCCAGTCACGAGTAACAGAACAATGCCTGGCAGGCGAACCTGGCGTGATAACGATTGAGCCATTACTCCGGCCGCCAGGGCGACTGCCAGTGTCAACCCAGGATTAGTCATCGCGGCACCATAACAAGCCTAGTCATGACCCGGCAGACGTTAGTCGGTGTTCCGATCAGTGTGTGAATCATTTCCTCAAGAGCACTCCAGAACCACAAAAAGCTACAGTGCTGAACTCTAGCGAAACCCAACATGTTTTTCAGATTGGCAGGGCTAGCATCTGTCATTGGGACCATGCAAACATCCGGCCGGCTAAAGAACAGATGGCGCACAGCGGTGGGTACTGGACTTTCACGACCACCCCGCGACGCCAAAATTCCAAACAGAGTACACTGGAATGCCAAATCTTGATTCTGGCGAAAATAGACTCTCGCTAGTTTCTCGATATTGAAGAGAATAGGCTCGTGCGTATACATATCGTCAATCCTAGTCATTTCTCCTTCGGGACGGCATTCATCACTCCAAGGTGGATGTTTGTGCTTGCTGCGGCTACCCCCGCCAAATGGGGCGACCCGATTTTGAGTGACGAATCACTGGAACCGTTCGATACAGACCGCCTTGAGAAAGGCGACGTCGTGGGTATCGGCATTCACACGGGCAATGCATTAGTCGGCTACGAACTGGGACAACGCGCGCGTGAGCGCGGTGCCTGGGTGATCTATGGTGGCAGTCATCCGACCCTGTTTCCCGAAGAGGCGATTGAACGTGGCGGCGCCCACGCGGTGGTAAAAGGTGACGGTGACGTCGCCTGGGGCCAAGCGATCGAAGATTGCGTCAGCGGCTCGTCAAAAACTATTTACGATGGTGGCCGAATTGACGCTGGAAAATTCAGAAAAGCCCGTTGGGATTTGATGAACCGTAAGAAATATGCGTGGGCATCAGTTCAGACTGTCCGTGGTTGTCCCAAACATTGCTCGTTTTGTTCCGTGTGGCGTACCGACGGACAAGAACCCCGTCAGCGGCAGGTGAACCCCGTCATTGAAGAAATCGTTGAACTTCGGCGCATGGGCTTCCGGTTCATCGCCTTGGCAGACGACAATTTCTACCCTGTGACGCTTGAAGACTTGAGGATGGCGGACCGGCGGGAAGATAAAACGAAATACAACGAACTCAAGGCTTTGCGTGATGAACGCTTTGAACTGATGGAGCTCATGGCTCAGTTGCCAAGCGACCTGAATTTCTTCACACAGATCACCATGGAATCTGCTGAAGATCCGGAGTTTTTGGATGCGATGAGGAAAGCCCGGATCAGAGGTGCTCTTGTTGGCGTTGAGGCTGTTACCCCGGAAGGGCTAAAGGACGTCTACAAGGACTTCAACCTTGCCGGCGAGGAACTTGTTGAACGGCTTCAGGAGTTCCGAAAACACGGTGTCTACATCCTCGGGTCATTCATTTTTGGTCTTCCAAGTGATCGCCAAACTACTTTCGAAGCAACCGCAGATCTAGCTAAACGATCCGACATTACCTTTGCACAATTCGTAACTTTGACCCCGTTTCCAGGAACCCTTGATTTTGAACAGTGGGAAAAAGAACAGCGTGACAACATGATCAGCGTCGACGGTATCCCGGCGTCGCGTCACTGGCTGATTCCTCAAGCGAAACGACCAAAGCTCCTGACACCTCACCCGGTGATGTCGGGCGAGGAAATTCGGCAAGGAACCCAGAACGTCTGGAATAGTTTCTATGGCCTCAGGGCTTCTTGGAACCGGTCCGGCATTCTAAAGTCGTTCAGAAATCGTGTGGCGTTCGTTATAGCGTCGAAGGTGATGCTCCAAGCATTTGGCAACACTGGTTTGTCAACTGACAGCGCGCGTGCCTCTCGCGCTACCCAATTGGGTGGGATTGGTTTCTCCCTCCTCCAAAAGATGTTCTCGGCCGCGCCGATGCCCGATCTTAAGGTGCCGAAGAACGCTGACTTAACTGACATTCCCTCTCATGAGTCTCAATCCTTGACAGCCGCTAGTTAACCGACGTATACGTAGCCCATGCGAATTTTCCTGAACGCCTTGACCGTGACAATATTCGTGGCCTTTTCCATGCTGACGGGCATAGCCGCCGAAAACACCGTCACCGGGATGCTGGTCGAAGCCAATTGTGGATCTCATCTGGGAGAAGCAGGCCCCAGTGATGAACACGTCGCGTGTATGGTACGGTGCGCTAGAAATGGTGACCCAATTGGCATTCTCACGGACGATGGGTTGTACACCATCACTGGAGATTGGGTAGCAAGTAACGGCGACAAGCTTGCCGAATTAATGGCGCAACAAGTCACCGCTACTGGAGAAACTAGTGACACTAATGGGCAACTCGCAATTGAAATCTCAACCATCGAGCTGCTCAAGTAACTGGCTCCTTTTAAGCCATTTAATCCCTCCGTGTTCTCGTTGGTTCCTAATGGGTCGCGGCAGTGCGTCGTTTAGACGCTGAAAACCTCCAAGCAAAATTCATCAGAGTGTAGGCCGTGGACCATTCTGACCTATTACACCACCACAAGACCAAACTAGCCGCACGCCAAGTTACCCAAGAGAAACTTGCTGTCAGGGACCGATATCTTAGCTATACCAGGCTCCTTCTTGTCACCCTGATTCTTGCGGCTGGATGGGGGTCATTCGCGCATGGGAGCTGGTCAGGCTGGTGGGCACTGATTCCATGTATCGGTTTTGTGGCCGTTATGCGCACTCACAACAGTGTGATACGTGCCCACGAATCAGCATCTCGTTCGGTTGCTTGGTATCAGCGTGGACTGGCTCGCCTTGAAGACCGGTGGGCTGGATCGGGGGAAGCCGGCTCTCAGTTTATTGACAACTCTCATGCCTACGCAGATGACCTCGACCTTTTTGGAGACGGGTCACTGTTTCAACTCCTCTCCACAGCCCAGACAACGACCGGCACAGAAACTCTCTCTGGGTGGCTGTTACAACCTGCCGAACCCGAAATTATCCGCCACCGGCAGGCCGCGGTTGCCGACCTTGCCACACGGCCTCAACTGCTAGAAGACCTCTACACCGTAGGCGTGGAAGCCCGGGATACCGTCGATTCAATTTCGCTTATGAAATGGGCAACAACGCCCAAACAACTAAACCAGCGCTGGCTTCCAAGAATGCTGCAAATCCTGACTCTTGGAATGATGCTGGCGGTGACGGGCTGGAGTCTGGGTTTACTGCCTGGCAGTGCACCCGTTGCTCTCCTGCTCATTAATGCGATCTTGGGCTTAACGCTCCACCGCTCAGTTAGCCAAGTACTGCACCGCAGCGACCAACCCGCTCAAGAACTAGCAGTGCTGGCTGCCATAATGGGTCAACTCCGCAAGGAAAACTATAACGCCGACCGCCTGGGCCAACTGCAATCCGAGCTGCTTACGGCACAAGTTGAACCTGTAGATGCCGTGCGCCGCCTCAAATGGTTCCTTGAAATGCACGACTGGCAACACAACTTATTTTTCACGCCCATCGCGGCCGTGCTGCTCTGGGGACCCCATTGTGCAATCGGCGTGGAAAGATGGCGACACCGTCATGGCCACGCCATTGAAAAGTGGCTGACCATCGTAGGCGAATTTGAAACATTAGCGGCCTTCGGACTCTATCGCTTTGAACATCCCGACTATTCTTTTCCGGTCTTCCCAGAACACCAAGATCGCGACGAACCACCCATATTTGAGGCGAAAGAACTCGCGCATCCATTATTGCCTAGAGACCATGCTGTTCCTAATGACATAACTCTGGGCGTAACGCCCCAGCTACTTATTATCAGTGGTTCAAATATGTCGGGAAAGACAACCCTCATGCGGGCCGTGGGAACCAACGCCGTACTGGCACTCGCAGGGGCTCCTGTGCGCGCACAATCGCTCCGCTTGTCCTTTCTCGCAATCGCTGGAACCATTCGTGTCCAAGATTCTCTACTTGCAGGTCAGTCGCGCTTCTACGCCGAAATCCTAAGAATCAAGACCCTTCTAGATACCGCTCGTGGCAAACTTTCCCTCCTCTTTCTCATCGATGAACTCTTTCACGGAACCAACTCAACCGACAGATTCGACGGTGCCCAAGGTGTTCTCCAATCCCTCGTCACACTCAACGCGATCGGGATGGTCACGACGCATGACCTCGCTCTGACCGATATTGAAAAGCCCCTCGGTTCCAAAGTGACCAACATGCATTTTGCGGATCAAATAACTGATACCAACGTCTCCTTTGATTATCGTTTACGTAGCGGCATCGCAACTAAGGGTAACGGCGTAGCCTTGATGCAAGCCGTTGGACTAAATGTAGACACACCCGCCACTAATTCGTAACCAAATAAGACTCACCTAGGTTTGATCACTTGACTCTTACGACTCTGAAATTTTGAGTAGATGCCGGCAGTCAGCGTAATCGTAGCCGGAGCACACAGGGAAAAATGGCGCCGCCCACGATAGCTCCGCTTATCAAGCATCCAACAAATAACGTGGCCGGTGTTAACCCCTACGAACAAAAATGAGTTTTCTTATCAGCTCAAGAATACGCCGATCGTATATTTCTTAATAATTAAATATAATTTCTTTTACAGAAAGTACGTAAGCGGCGGGTTTGGAGGAACCGGCCGAAAAACAGAAAAGGAAACACAATGAGACCGAGACCACAATTAATTAAAGTGAAAGAAACACTGGCATCTGTTCTGAAAGAAGATCGGCTTAGCGCTCGTGAGCAACTCTGTGTCGAAAATTGCAGCGACCCAGTGGACGAAGCTAGGACCACGGAAGATACGATGGTAGCAATTGGCCAACTTGACGTTGCTCTAAACAATCGGCATCAGGCTCGTGCGGCACTCGATCGAATAAGGCAAGAACGCTACGGTCTTTGTGCAGCCTGTGGACAGGAGATTAGCGACGCGCGCCTAAAAGCGCTTCCTGCCGCGACACGGTGTGTTCGATGCCAAGAGCTTGTCGAGCTATTTAACCGTCGCAAAAGTGCACATGATGCGAGGTTGGTTCGCGATCGTCTCGATGCCACACTTGACGCGGCCTAAGTCGAAGAGTGCCACCGTTGGATGTAGCTCTTACTGGAGAATTTGCGTCGGGTGCAGGCTTGCCATCCCGGCGGACCGTGACCCGGGGATCGCCATTGCAGCATACCTCCTACGATTACTGTTCCAAGCTGCGCCTAACGACCCAATCGACCGAATCGTGCTGCGGACCTCAAGACCATGATCGCAAGCGCTTGGATGGCACTGGCTACTTTGCTGGTGCTAATGACGATCGTGTGGGTAGTTAGTCTTCGACTGCGCGACGTCAGCATCGTCGACATCGTCTGGGGGCCGGCGATCGCCTTGACTACTTGGATATATATGCTGAACGCGGTCACCACCACGGACCGTCAGTTCGTAGTTGTTGGCCTGATTCATCTCTGGGCAATCCGTTTGGTAACTCACTTGGCACGGCGGAATTGGGGTCAGCCTGAGGACAAACGGTATCAAAACATGCGGAAAAAGCGTGGGCCGAGTTTTCGCTGGACCAGTCTCGTAATCGTGTTCTGGCTACAGGCCGGAATCGCGTGGCTTATATCGCTGCCGCTATTAGTTTCGATCCAGGCTAGCTCAACAACCCCGCTTAACTGGTTGGATGGGCTGGGTCTCACGCTATTCAGCGTCGGTCTTATTTTCGAAACCGTAGCCGACTGGCAATTGGTCCATTTCAAGGCAAAGCCGCTTAATGCCGGATGTGTTTGCGACCGGGGTCTCTGGCGCTATACACGCCATCCGAACTACTTCGGTGAGGCGTTGCTATGGTGGGGAGTTTGGTGTTTCGCGGCCATGTCTATTGGCGCGCTCTGGACAATTGTTAGTCCCATATTACTCACCACGCTGCTCCTCAAGGTGTCTGGCGTAAGCCTGCTTGAGCAAACGTTAACCGACACGAAACCCGCTTACTCGGATTACATCGCTCGCACATCCGCGTTCCTGCCGTGGTTTCCAAAATGAGTACCGACTTCGGACCAGTCCAGACTTGAGTCACCGGTCGAAGTCTCGCGCCGGCGCGCCATCCACCAGAACACAGCACCTGCGAGCTATTTCAAACTCTCATCAAGACACTTCAACGCGCTTCGATAGGCCCGAAGAATTCAGCGATACGCGCGCGTCTGAAGTCGAAGATTCGCCGCACATCTCGTTGCACCCAACCAAGCAGTGGCGTTTCGCTCAGTCGACGGCAGTAGAGATCAAATGTGACGACATCATGCAGTTCCGTTCCTCCCAACACCGGAATAAACTTGTGCCGATGGTGCCACGTTTTGAACGGTCCTATCTTCTGAACATCACTAAAATGATGCGGTGGGTTCCATTCCTGAATAACCGTTCGCCAAAAAACCGGCACGCGGTGCAACCGTAACCGATAGTCCAATGTCGTCCCAACACTTAGAGGTTGGGCTGAGACTGACAAGACTCTGAAGTTTAGAAACGAGGGAGTAATCCGCTCAAGATTATAGGCGTCGGCAAAAAAAGAAAATATCTCCCTCGGCGTCCGAGACACCCGCTGGACACATGAAAGCCTCCACCCGGCGTTACCCTGTTTCTCGATAATTACTTGGGACATGAGGAATGGTCCAACCAGTTAGCTGATTCTCTGACACGCCTGTTGACTAATCTTTATTTTTATCATAAATTAAATATAGTTTCGTTTCAATTAAATCTCATCAACCTTACAAACAACTTAAAACACTCGGAACACTCCGAGTAGGAGACCAAACATGGCTCTGACCACAACTCTGATCAATGAACTGGACCACTACGAGGTTGGTCCCAAGATTCGCGAGTTACGCGCCAAGAGAAAGATACGGCTGGTGGAACTCGGCCGGCACACAGGATTGTCTGCCGCACTCCTTTCAAAAATTGAGCGGGGCAAGATGTATCCCACATTACCGACGCTTTGGAGAATTGCCGACGTCTTCAGCGTGGGGTTGGAATATTTCTTTAAGCCAGAAGAGTCTCCCGTAACGATCGTCCGTCAGAAGGACCGGTTGAAACTTACTGAAAAAACTGACAAAGGGAAAGCGTCTTATCACTTCGAATCACTTGATTTTCCTGTCAAGAAGAAGAGCATTAACGCCTATCTCGCTGAATTCACATCACTGCCGTTAGACGACGTCAAGTTGCACAAACATGATGGCATTGAATTTATCCACGTAATGGAAGGCAAGCTTGGTCTTTACGTTCGGAATGGAGAACAAAAATTAGAATCTGGCGACTCTGCGTATCTGGTTTCTTCTGTTCCTCACGGTTACCGCAGGATTGGCCGTACGCCGTGCCGGGCCGTGGTCGTCAGTGTTCCTTCCACTGGATCCTAGGTATGTTGACTTACCAGCGAACCACCACGATTGCCGCTCCGCCCGATCGGGTGTTTGAGTGGCACAGCCGGCCGGCAGCGTTTGAACGCCTAAGCCCACCATGGCAACCGGCACACATTGAGGCACGGTCCGGCGCTGGTCTCGAGCCAGGTAGCACCGTCAGCTTGCGAGTCAAAGTTGGACCATTCCGACTGCAATGGGTCGCCCAACACCGTGACCTGATTCCTGGCCAAATGTTCAGTGATCACCAAATCAGAGGACCATTTGCAACCTGGGAACATCGCCACTGTTTCAATCGAACATCCGAGGAAACCACCGAGTTAGTTGACCAGGTCCAATACAAATTGCCATTCGGCTGGGTCGGACAGCTAGGAACGGGATACGCCCGTGGAGAAATTGAACGTCTCTTTACCTATCGACATCGAGTGACAGCCTTGGATATCGGTCGGCATCAAAGATACCAAGGCCAGAAAATGAGAGTCGCGATAACTGGAGCCACTGGCGTGATCGGCTCGGCGCTATGTCCATTTCTCGAAAGCGGTGGCCATATCGTCGTGCCGCTGCGACGAACGTCTGGAAAGTCCGATGACGCGCCAAGCTGGAATCCCACTTCCGGAATTTTCTCCGACGGCGCGTTACAGGAAGTCGGGGCGGTTGTTCACCTCGCCGGAGAAAATATCGCAGCACGCAGATGGACCACAGCACAGAAGACCAAGATTCAAGATAGTCGCGTTGAAAGTACATCGCGCCTCTGTCAAGCACTGAGTCAACTTGCGAAGCCGCCGAAAACGCTTATCGTCGCATCCGCAATTGGTTTGTACGGCGACCGCGGAGACGAACATCTGACAGAATCATCGGCCCTTGGGACAGGCTTCTTGCCCGAACTCTGTCAAGCTTGGGAAGCAGCCTGCGAACCTGCTCAAGCGGCGGGTATCCGGGTGGTCCATCTGAGACTTGGGATTGTGATTACGCCGACTGGCGGTGCGCTCGGTCAGATGCTGACACCATTCCGGATGGGTCTTGGTGGTCCAATGGGCTCCGGTCAGCAGTATATGAGCTGGGTGACCCTCGATGATGTAATAGCCAGCGTGCTACATGCGTTACAGACTAAGACTTTAGCCGGACCAGTTAATGTCGTGGCTCCAACCGCCGTAACCAACGCCGAGTTTGCAAAGACACTCGGGCATGTCTTGTCCCGTCCTACGGTGTTTACGATACCGTCCTTAGCCCTACGCCTTATGTTTGGAGAAATGGCTGATGAACTGTTGTTGGCAAGCGCGCGCGTCAAACCCGAACGGCTTAAACAAACTGGTTTTGTGTTCGGACACCCGACCCTCGAGGAAGCATTACGCCACGTCCTTGGTCGACATGAATTGAGTAGCGTTACGCCGTAGCTCCTTGCGTGACAATGCGCCTGTTGTCATTCACCAAATCGAGGTGCAGAACAAATACCGTAGGTTGGCTGGGACGCAGGGATTCGAACCCCGATTACACGGACCAGAACCGCGTGTCCTACCATTGAACGACGTCCCAATACGGTGTTTTAGTGAATCTACAGCCAATTATAGGGGAAGAAACAAACCGCGGTAACAGAAGTCAGTGAACCCTGATTTTTCGACGCCTGTCGATTTCATTCAGCGCCTGACGGGCCAAGCTTTCTACAGACGAACTCGGTTGATGATCGAAGACCTCAACTAAGTGTTGATAGGCCGAAACAGGCTGACCAAATGCATTCAACTGAACCAGTCCTGCACCTAGATGAGCCTCAGCAGCCATTGGTCCCAGTGGATAGTCGCGCAAATGGCGCTGGTAAACGACTAGCGCCGCTCTCGAGTGACGGTTTTGTGCGAGCCAGTCGGCCAAAAGAATAGAAAGCCGTGGCGTTAAGAGTTGTCTTGAATCGTCAGAATCTACACGGAAATAAGCCTGAGCGGCTTCATCAAATCGACCCTCTTCAACCAAATCAGATACCAAATCGCCTTTCGAGAATGGCGCCTGTGACGGTACCTCACGGTACTCTTGGGGCGGGTTTAACCCGTTACGGCGCCGCGCCCACCACGCCAAGCCCAACCCTCCCGCAAATCCGCCGATATGCGCGCCGTACGCTACGCCACCACCAGCTCCACCTTGGCTAACTAGAAACGGAAGCACATTCGAAAAGACCAAATAAAACCCCAATACGATTCTTGCCGGGAGCTTTATAACGTGCATGAAAAAAGGAAAGAAAAACACCCATACCCGGACGCGGTTGTGAGGAAACCATAGAAAATAGAATCCCAAAACCCCGGAAATCGCACCTGAAGCCCCAACAAGGGGCAACGCAGAACCCAGCGCAAACACACTGTGAAATAGAGTGGCAGCAACACCTGTGATCAAATACGCAACCAGAAACAAACCATGGCCTAAGCGATGCTCTACGTTGTCACCGTAGATCCAAAGAAAGAGCATATTGCCAGCCAGATGTGCGAAGCCGGCATGGAGAAACATTGACGTCAATAATGCACTTAGCACCGGCGCTGCCGGCCTAAATCCGTAGTCAAAGACGAAAAGATCGTAAGCCGTCAACTGCTGGACGATTTCCGCCTCCGCCGACCGCCCCTGGGGAAAGGTCTCTAATAAAACCTGTAGATACTCTCTAAATAATGGGTCGGCCACATCGGGGCGCTCGACACTCATTGGCAGTGCAATTAAAAGATAAACTGCCGTATTGGCAGCAATCAGACCATATGTCATCCACGGAGTGCCACGCGGATTCGGTTCATCTCCAAGTGGGAGAAACATCGGCTAAAGGGACTTTAGTCGCTTCGCAATCTCATCGCGAACATCGCGAAAACATTGCAAACGGGCGTCTTGGTCTAAGGGCCCAGTCGCCGGGTCGGTGAGTGGCCAATGCATTTGTCGCGCACTCGTTAAGAAGATCGGACAGACCTCTTGTCGACAGAGGGTAATAACCGTGTCAACCGCATCGGCGTCCACCATGTCAACGCTCTTGGATGTTTGTTGACTGATGTCAATTCCGATTTCCTGCATGACTTTAACGGCTAACGGGTTGACACTCGAGGGATGAGATCCAGCACTCTGAACCCGTACGTTCTGACCAAATAATTGCCGCGCGAGACCTTCAGCCATCTGACTGCGTGCGGAATTTGCAACACACAGAAACAAAAGATCGTTCATTCTCTCAGCGTGTCACCCTCTCAACAACAGGGTTTGAGAAAACCCTATTCCAGCAACATTTCAGTCAGCTCAAGTAATGAATGTTGGCGGCTAAGGTCGTTCGGCTCCTCAAAATAGAACTTCTGTTTTCCGAACGCCGGTCGCAAATCATCAAACCATGCCGCGTCTTCGTCAAGCTCGGCAAAAAAAGGTTTCCTTACCCAGTCCGGGTTGCGAGCCTGAACAAAATCACAAACCATCAACTGACGCTCCGGTTCACCTAACAACTCAAAACCTGCAGACTCTCTGATCATATCGAGAAGATTCATGTCCATCATGTCGCGAAGCGTCACAACACCGAGAACTCGAACCTTTCCAGGAAACGCAGACATCGAGGGTCCGCGGACCGAGCGACACAACCCGGAGACCTGAGAGTAGGCCTCCTTAAATATCTGATAGGCGCGAACCAACGGAACCTCGAAATAATTCCGCGCTCCGGTGTCGCGTTCCACAAACATATAGTAGGGAATCAAACCCTGCCCAACACCTTTACTCCACAGATCCGCCCACGCCTCCGGTCGATCGTTGACGTGACGAATCAACGGCCCCTGCATTCGAATCTGGGCCCCTGTGTTTCTTATTCGTCGAATCGCTTCGGTGGCCATGGAAGGTTCCAATTCGACAGGATGAGAATAATGTCCCATCACCGCAAGATGTCGGCCCGCTTCAGCCACTTGCTCGAAAAGGTTGAGACAGTCGTCAGCATCTCTATCGGAAACAAAACGCTGTGGCCAATAGGCAAGAGCCTTGGTGCCAATTCTGATGTTTTGGACATGTTCCAATTCCGGTACTAACAGCGGTTCGATGTACCGGCTCAGAACAGTCGTTCGCATGATCATCGGGTCGCCGCCTGTAATGAGCACATCGCTCACTTCAGGATGGACTTTCAGATACTCCACAAGGTCATCAGTGTCATGCGCCTGAAACTTGAGATCCTCACGGCCAACGAATTGCGCCCACCGGAAACAGTAAGTGCAATACGCATGACAAGTCTGACCGGGTGCTGGAAAGAACAGTACCGTCTCTGGGTATTTGTGCTGCAGCCCAGGGAGTGTTCGGCCATCCAACTGCGGAACGTTATGGGTCATTTGACCGGCAGGATGCGGATTCAATGTTTCGCGAATTCGAGCTACTTCCGACGCAAGGTTCGTTGCCCCGTCACCATTCTCTAAGGCAGATTGAACAACTTCAAAATCGCGGTCCTTCAACATTCCACGTTGTGGGAACACTAATTGAAAAATGGGGTCGTCAGGTACCTTCGACCAGTCAATGAGACTATCGAGCACAAATTGATTGGTTCGAAACGGCAAGACTTCGCCCACAACCCTGATAGCCTGCTGCAATTCATCTCGCAGGAGACCCCATTGCGGCGTTTGGGAAATATTTCGCAGATCGATTGGTCGATAGGTTTCCGACGTTGTTTGAAAAGAAACAGCCATATCTTTATATATATTAAAACGTCTTCGACCGACTCAGTCGCCAGTCGTTAAATAGTCGAAATACAAGGATAATAAGAGTAACGTACTCTTGCAACGCGGTGTCACAACCACTGGTTTCAATAGAATTAGATCCATACCCAAGAGAAGCTATGATCCGCACATTTCTGTCGATTTACAGCCGGAAACACTCATTTCTAAGTCCTAAACGAGGAAACACGTGAATTTCTTTTCTGCCCTCATCATCATTGCACTCGTCGTTGAATTCATTCTGTCAACTTTATCCAATAGGCTGACGTTGCGAGCTCTCAGCCCCACACTACCAACTGAGTTCTCTGATGTCTTCGACGTAGAACGATATGCCCAAAGCCAAAATTACACCCGCAGTCGTGCCAACTTCGGCTTGCTTCGTAATGCGATCAACCTCGCTGCTGTACTGGCCGTGTGGCACCTTGGCGGATTCGAATGGCTCGACCAAGGAGTCCGAGGATTCGGATTTGGCGCCATTCCGACCGGACTCATTTATTTCGGGGCCCTAGGTCTGGGCTCACTGCTACTAGGACTACCCTTCGGCCTTTATGGCACCTTCGTAATTGAAGCTAAGTTCGGCTTTAATCGAACCACTTTCCTCACCTTCATCACTGATTTTGTAAAGGGTGCCATCCTGACCGTGTCTCTCGGCGGAATCTTGATGACTGGGGTGCTCTTTTTCTTTCAATGGGCTGAATCATCGGCTTGGCTATGGTGTTGGGCTGCAGCAACCCTCTTCCTCCTGACTGTCCAGTTTGTCGCACCCACTTTGATCATGCCTTTGTTTAACAAATTCACTCCACTCGAAGGGGGTTCCCTCCGAACCTCGATCGTGTCGTACGCCGAGTCAGTTGCATTTCCGCTCAGGGACATTTTCGTCGTCGACGGTTCCAAACGTTCTTCAAAAGCCAATGCCTTTTTCACTGGCTTCGGCGGCAACAAAAGAATTGGTCTGTTCGACACGCTCGTCGAGCACTACTCTGTCCCAGAACTGGTAGCCGTGGTGGCCCACGAAGTTGGTCACTACAAGAAAGGACACCTTCTGAAAGGATTGTTAGTCCAAATCCTTTACCAGGGAATGCTCTTCTTCTTGCTGTCCCTCGTACTGGAAAACGACTTGCTGTTCGACGCGTTTTACATGACTGAAACGTCGGTCTATGCAAGTTTCGTGTTTTTTGGATTATTACTCACGCCGGTCGATCTCATACTCTCCATGTATGTCAATGCAAGCTCTCGAAAGCACGAGTTTGAGGCCGATGCTTTTGCATCCGCCACGACAGGACACGGCAAAGATTTGATCAGCGCACTCAAGAAACTCTCAGCGGACAGTCTGGCAAATCTGACGCCACACCCACTAGATGTGTTTCTTCACTATTCCCATCCACCAGTGACACAGCGGATTGCCATGCTGCGACAGATTTCAGCAAACGACTAGCACTCGTTTTGAATGCCTCACACCAAATTACCACTGACACTACGGGCGTTGACGATCGCGAAGTGCCCTGAACTCCGAGGTCGCACTCCACTGCGGCCACGCATCACTGTCCGCAAGAGTGGTTCCAAGTTCATACATAAAGTTCAGGTCCTCAACCGCGCCCGAGAGGTCCCAATCCGCCTTCATTTCGTCTGACACTTTGTGGTAATCATTGGTGGTGTACTCCTCCCGCTTGACGATGCCGTAGCCATCGGGTTTGTCCAAATATTCAATGCCTGGGTCGGCATAGAAGGCCGGAATCCCGGCCTTTGCAAAGGAAAAGTGATCCGACCGATAGTAGAACCCCTTCTCAGGCTCCGGGTCTGGGCTAAGCGTACGCCCTAGTCGCTCCGCGACCGCCTCTGCATACAGGTCAAGCTCTGATTGACCCATCCCAACAATCGTTAAATCTCGAGTTCGCCCCCACTGATTTAGAACATCCATATTAAACGCTGCCACCGTTTGGCCAGGTGGGTAGAGCGGATTCTCACCGTAATGCTTAGACCCCAGCAATCCCTGTTCTTCTGCAGTCACAGCAAGAAAGACAATCGAGCGCCGAGGGCGCGCTTCTGCTTCAGTGAAGGCTCTCGCCAATTCGATCAGTCCCGCAGTTCCGGTAGCGTTGTCTGCGGCACCGTTGTAGACCTGATCACCTTCGAGGGCGTCATCTCGCCCGAGATGATCCCAGTGGGCTACGTACATCACAATCTCATCGGACGCGCTGCCACCGTCAAGTTTCGCAATAAAATTCTCAGAATCAATTGTCCGAAGAGAATTTCGAACCTGCGTGCGGCCATTCACCTTCAAAGGGACTGGCTGAAAAGAACGGTCAGCGGCCCTCGCCTTTAACTCGTCAAAGTCCAATCCCGCCATTGCAACTATCTGTTCGGCGGCCGACCGCTGAAGCCAACCTTCCACTGGGGCCCGGCTCAGATTATTGTCAGCCGCGACGAGGTCAAATGACTCGCCAAAAGGACTGCTCCCGACCACTTCCCATGGATACCCGGCTGGTCCGGGCTCATGTATGACGAACGAGCCAGCCGCTCCTCGTTCGGCCGCAATCTCGTGTTTGTACGTCCAGCGACCGTAGTAGGTCATAGCCGACCCACCGAACACGTCATTCAAGGGTGGGTCGTTCACTAAGAAAAGTAGAATCTTTCCCTCAACATCTACATCGCCAAAATCGTCCCATTCATACTCCGGCGCGACGGCTCCGTAGCCCACAAAGACAAATTCTGCGTTGATCTCGACTTGATCGACCACGTGCTTCGTCCATGCTACATAGTCCCTGCCTGGCTCCAATTCACGTGAGTCACCGTCCATCGTTACCTGGAATTCACTCCCCGCCAGAGGTGTAATTCCAACGAGCGGAACACCCTGCACCCAACTACCGTCAGGGTTCCCAGGCGCTAAACCTAGGTCCGAAAACTGTTCAGTTAAGTATGCAATCGTGAGAATCTCACCCGGTGACCCAGGGGCTCGACCACCAAATTCATCTGACGAGAGGATTTCAATCTCGGCCATCAGCGTCGTGGCGTCGATACCCGGTGCCACCGCCGACGGAACCATCTTAGAAATTACGGATACGGAATCGTCATCTCCATTTCCACCGCAAGCGGTGATGAATAACGAGACAACCATCAACGTTAAACGTGCTTTCACTCCAGCCTCCTACTTAATTCGAAACGGTTTTCAAATCGTAAACAGCCTACCTCACTTGACCGTTCAACCTTAGATAATTTCGAACACGGTAGAACGGCAACAAATCTCGGTATAGACTGCTCCGACGATGAGTATGAACTACACACGGCGGGAATGGCTCGCGACCGTGGGTACTGCAAGTCTCGCGTCCGCAGTCCGGCCACTGGCTATCACTGCTGAAACAAAACCACTGCAGGGTGCCTTTATAATCCTGAGCACACCATACACAATCGAAGGCAATCTCCATTACGAGGACCTTTCAACGGAGGTTGATTTTCTTGACCGTTGTGGCGTTCATGGCCTTGTCTGGCCACAAAACTCCAGCGAGCAGCGCTATCTTTCGAAGGCAGAACGTCTCAGAGGCATGGAGGTGATCGCCGATGCAGCACGTGGCAAGCAACCCGCGGTCGTCTTTGGTGTCCAAGCGGACAGCACCGGAGAGATGCTTGAGTACGCTCATCATGCTGAATCGCTCAACCCAGACGGCATGATCGCCATTCCACCGACGTCCGCACGTTCGCTGAAGGATTTTCAAGAGTACTACGAAGCACTCTGCCAAGTAACATCGCGACCAGTCTTCATTCAAACAAGTGGCGGCGCACCTGATGTTGAACCAACCGTCGAATTCATTGTCAACATGGCCAGTGAGTTTCCAAATCTTGGCTACGTGAAAGAAGAACGTGAGCCGGTCCATAAACGGATGCGAGACTTGGCAGAACATCGCCCCCAACGAATCAAGCGGATTTTTGGAGCTGCGTTCGGTCGGGCGTGGCTGTACGAGATGAGACTCGGCACTGATGGCATAATGACCGGCGGCGCGATGTACGCTGACATCTATGCCCAGTTATGGGAACTTCATCGATCTGGGGATTTAACAGCGCTCCGAGAGTTGTATAGCAAGCTACTCTTGATGTTGAACCTAGATGCAACCATCCCAGGAATTCGACTCTACATGCTCAAGCGCCGTGGGATTTTTTCGACCACAAAGTCGCGACGGGGTAACTATTCTTTTTCAGCTCCCGACATCGCCGAGATCGAATATCGCTGGGAGGGCCTACAGGCTCATCTACGAGCGTGACACTTTAAGAAAACACCGTGGTCAACCAATCGCCGATGTGTTTAATTTCTTCAAAACACACCTCATGACCCATTGGGTATTCATGCCACTCAACTTGGTAGCCGGCATCTAGCAGCCATTGATGACTCTGCTGGCCTAGGATGTGCGGCACAATTGGGTCGGCCGTTCCATGCGCCTGAAAAATCAGCGGCTTTGGCATCTTCGCGGCAAGGGGTTCGATCTGCTGGTCAAGCGGGAGATACCCGGACAAGCAAATCAACCCGCCGAGTAATTCTGGACGCCGAAGCCCAGCAAATAGCGTCATCGCGCCACCTTGTGAAAATCCCGCCAGAACAATCCGCTGCGGAGCAATGCCACGGTCCACTTCGTGGGTCACGAGTTCGTCAATCCAAGCAGCCGACTGAAGGATGCCCTGTTCATCCTGGTCGCGTCGATCGAATCCAGTCACGTCGTACCAAGCCCGCATAACCATGCCATTGTTAATGGTTATCGGGCGCTTCGGTGCGTTAGGAAAAATAAAGCGGACCGCTAAGTCCGACGACAATTCCAACTGAGGAATGATCGGTCGGAAATCATTCGCATCAGCCCCAAGGCCATGCATCCAGATCACCGAAGCCGTAGCGGGCTTGTCGGGTCCAACTTCGACTGTTTCGAGATAAGGCAAGGTTGATTAATGACTCATGGCGTGCACGACGACATTGATCCCAAGTTCGTAGGCATCAACTGAAAACCGATAAAAGAACTCATAATCCTCACCTTCACGTTCCCATCCATCGGCAATATCTGTGTTGTGACTCATCAACACGAGAATACGGTCGTGCACATCTGTGATTGCTCGCAAATGAACATCGTCACTTCGTAAGCCACGCTCAGACGTGGTCACCCCTCCACTGCGTCGCCAATGCTGGATCGAAGGGATTTGTGGTATCTCAAGCACCTCGAACATCGTTTTGTGCATGGGATGGTCCATCGGAATATCGACAACCGGGTAGTCGGCAAGAGGAAGAGCCTTTCTAAGTTCACCGATCCACTGGTCCCACGCGTGTGGTCCCCAGAAATCATCCACCCACAGAAACCCACCCTTAAGCAGATACTCCCTCAGCCTAACTGCCTCCTCATCACTGAGCCAAAGAGTTCCAACATCTGACATAAACAAAAAGGGGTAGTTGAAAATTTTCGGGTCGTCCAAAGTAACGACAACATGATCAGGGGTATTTCGGTGATCAAACCCTACGCTGGTCGTGGTTAATTCAGAAAGCCGAACCATCAGGTTTTGATCTGCCGTGGGATAGTCCGTATACCATCCCTGTCCGCCGGGTTCTCTTCGGTCACTCTGATACAGCACCCGCGAAAACGTGAAATCTCTATGAGAAAGAAACTCAGCTGGAAATTTGGGCGGCGTCCGCCGCCGACCCCATTGGGCCAAGCCACTCGCGCTACCGATGAGTACCAGGGATACAGCAATCGCGATAAACCGTTTCACAGTGAGCTCTATTAAATCGTTGCGGTTAGCGAAACAGAAGTCGGCCGAGGCTCCAAACTAAACTGAAAGATTCGTTCTTCTCAAATTCGAATTCCGATGGCCATATGACTATCAGTTCTCTCGTGACAGTGCTCGATAGTACTCTTCGATCATGTCGCGGAAACCGGGCGGCACGTCGTCTGACGAAGCGAGAAATAAATCTTCGTTTTCGTCGTCAATCTCCCGCCGGAGCCTATACTCGAAGCGCTTCAGTTCCTCTCTCAAAAAACTCTGAAGTCGGGCGATCTCTTCCGAATCTTGGTACATTCGAGTGTCGTCTAACTGCTGCATCTGACGAATTATTTCATCCAGATCGCCGGCTGAGAATTCCTCTTCTTGAAGTGCTCGTCGAATATCCTGAGCCTCGCCGAGACGCTGACGGAACTCGCGTTGCCATTGGCGAATATCGTCCGGATCGAATTCGGTCGGGCGGCGATTGCCATATCCACCACCTGCGTACGCACCGCCCAAAGAATCGCCCACACCTGGTTGCCCATCGGCGGGATTGGGTTGTTCACTACCCTGCTGGCCTGACCCAGGCTGACCAGCTTGTTGACCACCTTGCCCCTGTCCCTGTTGGCCCTCTTCGCCTGGCTGATCCTCATTTTCAGACCACATACGGTGCTCTAGGGAGTCCAGCCCGCGCATGAGATCCCGGGTCTGATCGAGCGCCTCCGTCAGGGCATCGCCCTGGGTGTTGCCCACGGCCTCTGCAGCGGCACGGAGATGCTCTCGAAGATCCTCGATGTCATTTGTGATCTGCTCCTCAAAGGCTTCGGCCGTGTCGCTCGCACGACTGCGAATCACGCCTTTGGTATATCTGATCTTTTCCTTAAGTTTGTTGTCTCGAATGCTATTCGCTGCGTCCTGTAAACTCCGCGAGCTGTTCCGTTCCTCGCGTCTGAATTCGGCTGATGTGGAATCAATCTGTCGCTCAAGGTCAGCTACTTCGGTTTCCATGGCATCCTTGCGCTCCATGAGACCCCGCAACTGTTCAAGGCGTTGCTCGTCATTCAAATCCGGTAGTCGATTGACACCGCTGGCAACTTCACGTTCTTCGTCGGCCAAACGATTAGCCCGCCGTAATGCTTCATCAATATCGCGTTCAAGTCGACCCGTCTGCTCCTGTCGAAGCCGGTCTTGAACTTCACGAAGACGATCCAGTGCCGCTCCGGCTTCGGAAAAGCCAAGATTGTCACTGTTTGCCGCCGCACGCCGCATTGCATCCGCGGCCTGCTGAAGTCGTCGGGCCGCGTCCATCATCTGCGGGGAGTTTTGTTCGCGCGCTAATCGTTCCAGCCGCCGGGCAGCCTCTTCGGCCTCTTCGGCCAATTCTCGCTGCGCCGCTGTGCCTCCACCTTGGGCCGACTGTTGCCCGCGGAATCGTCTTTGCTGGCGCTCCGCTTCACGTTCCTGGCGCCGAGCGAGCTCGCGCAATCGTTCCATCAACTCGTCAACTGTGTTGTCTGCCTGCTGCTGTTCCCCTCGTTGCATCGTCTCATACTGATTCTGAAACTTGTCCAGTTCCAGTTCGAACAAATCGGCCAAATCTTCGGCAGCCTGGCTTTGGCTCCCGCCACCGCCACCGCCACCGCCACCCATCTGTACCATGACCTCTTCGTACGCTTCTTCTGCTCGCTGTAAAAATTGCAATGCGCGCTGTTCAGGTGGAAGTGCCCCGTTGGCATCCTGATCTTGTAATTGCTCTTCTGCCTCACGCATGGCGTCCGCCGCTTGGGGAAGAATTTCAGAAATCGACCGAAATGCAGGATCCGCAGGCATCACCCGACTGTTCATCCGGCGCAGCAACGTCTCGACCTGCTCGCGGAGTCGGCCTTGAGCCAAGGCAAGAAAAACGACATTCTCTTGATACTCTTCAGCCGAATATGAATCTTCGTCTCGAACAACGTTGAAAGTCCCGGACACGATCTCCTTCTGTGCTTCTGACAATGCCCTCGGGTCGGCACCACCGCCACCGCCACCGCCACCGCCACCACCCTGCGATTGGCCAGCTCGAAAATCTCGGCTGAAAGCACGAATCTGGACAAAGTAAAGATCGCTTTTGACATCCTTGTTCTCTTGAGCAAGGTTACGGTCGGTTACCCGGGCGTAGTAGGAAACAAAGTCACCCGGCTCCAGCGGGAGGTCTTCAAGAAAAAAGGTGTGGCCGGCGGCAACCTCTGTCAGTGCATTTTCGCCGCCACTATAGAGCCGAACCGTTTCCTCGGAACCACCATTGACACTGTAGACCAAGTCAAGAGAACGCAGCCCAAAGTCATCATCGGCACGTGCCTCGATAAAAAGTTCTTCAATCGCACTCGCCGTAGTATCACGTCCAGGGTTGAGGAACATGACAGAGGGAGGCTGGTCGGTCAACACGTCAATGGTGAATTGAGGCGAGGCCGTCACCATCTCACCCTCAGAACTTTCCAAGTCGATCCGATAGAAACCGTCTTTTTCAACTACAAACCGACCGGTCAGGGAACCATCCGGTTCGACAACGAGGTCGGTCTCGTTCTCTTCATCCAAAACCATCTGTCCACCAGAGGTGGACAGCGTTGAAAAAGCGCGGAGTCGAACCTCTGTCCCACTCAGCACGGCGATATCGCCACCCTCTTCGACCAATCGCGGCTCAAGTCCCGTATAGGATGGAAAGACATACTCGTGCTCAAGACGTTCAACGTAAGGCAGGTCCACAACCTCCAAGGTAAAAGTCCCAGATTCCACGCCGACCGCTTCCACAAAGTAGTCGGTACTCTCCTGCACATCAAACAAAAGCACTTCAAACAGGCCTGGGTCTTCAAGGGGAATGAGCGGCAATCGTTCGAACGGGACACTTTCGTTTGACCGTACAAAAAGGGTCACCTGATCCGTCCCGAAGCCATCCAAGGTTGCGGTAATTGCTTGGTCCGAACCTCGAGCTATTGTCGCATCGCCAGGAAAGACTTCGATCCGATAAGGGCTGGCGGCTTCCGCGCTACCCATCGGCGTAAGCAGCGCCATTACACCGTGTCGCAAATAGGTTGGACCAAAAAGAAATAGCAGCAGTGCTAACACTACACCAGCCCCGAGCCACCCAGACGAGCCCTGAATCCGCTGATGCTCAACGGCCCGTCCCATGTCTACATCGCGAATCTTTTCCGCTGCGGATTCAACGAGTTTCCCCACTAATTTCGGGGAGTAGTCAAGGCCAGCCGCGCGGTCACCTTTTCGCGTTTCTTCGACCGCACTTAGCACAGCTGCCTGAAGTGACGGTTCGTGTTCCTCAAGATAGAGCGCCACCTGCTCATCAGAAACGTGGCGCAACAAGGGTCGGACAAAGAACCACCACCCGAACCCCAATAGAGCACCGTACGTGACGATCCGAAATGTGATTATTGCAGCTGGTGTAAACCGGTAGACCTCAAGCCCCCACGCCGACACAACCAGTGTCCCCAGCAACGCAGCAATGACAACCGCGAAGCCTCGGAGCGCGATCCTCAGACGCCACCGATTTCGAACCTGACGGATCACTCGAAGGATTTCGTCACGATCGGTAGGAAGGAGCGATTGGCCGGATATTATGCCCATTCTTCTGTCACCCTTTGGTTCCAATTACCCGAGTACAACATACCTATGTCACATCCGCCAGTCTTTACTGTCTAGTCAGCATTTAATGCAGTCCGTGAAAGTCGATTCGACACAACCGTCTCTGCGACAAACAGCATAAACACCGCAATAAGTAAATACCACCAGATACCCTGTCGCTGCTCCAAATCCTCAGACGCAAACACTCTGGCCTCACCCGTGGGAGCTACAGCAGCTTGTCCATCCACCATACGCCCCGTAAGGCTAATGGCCAATTCCTCAGGATCGACTGCCGTAAGATCTGATTCAGTCAAGTCCACATTCACTGCTAGCGTCAGCGGGAAATCGGATGTAGTCGTAGCGTCGTGCACCTCGTATACACCCTGTTCGGTCATCGTCAGAAAACCTGCTCGCGCCCCTTCACTAACCGGAATGCGATCGCCAGAGGGCGCGATCGCCACAAGATCAGCGTCGCTGAGACCGGCACTCGCCAAGAGACCATCTTGCTCAGCCAGATTGAGCACTTGGCCCGCTAATGCCCAAGGTTGCGGCGGCGAATAGTCTGCCAAATATTCAACCAGCCTGTGAACAAACGGCAGATACACTGGTTTTAGCGCAAGATCATTCCAGAAATTGTCGAGCGTTGACGCCCAAAAGAACACCCGACCACTATTCACTCGGTGCTCGAGAAGCGCAGGACTCCCATCATCGAACCGAGCAATGACGGAAGTTAATTCATCAACCTCAATTGGACGATACCGAAAAAACCGCGCAGTAGTGACATCACCACTACGCGGCGCGCTAAATAACTCAAACACAGGATGGCTATAGTCCACAAAACCCAAGCCCGCACCACGACCAGCTCGGTCGACTGGGCGGCCAAGCGGCCCAGGCAACAGATCAGGGGCGTCTGCTGGCCATTCGCTACGCTCACCAGCAACCACCAACAACCCGCCGCCGTTCTCAACAAACTCTTGCAGCGCCTCGCCTGCTTGACCAATCGGAGGGCCTGCGTCATTCAGCACCACGACCTGTCGGTCCAGCAAATCCTGGGCTCGAAAACTCGTAACTGTCGTAGTAGTAACATCAAATGCCGGGCTTGAACCAATGCCCAAGGCACGACGCAGATACAAAGCATCCGCCGGACCACTACGGTCATTGCCAATAACCAACACGCCCACCACCTGGCCAGGCGAAATGACAAAGTGAAACACATCGTCAGTAGGAAGACGGTCGCCGTCAGTCCGCACCGTACCAGTCACGGGGCGCGCACCAACCGTAACTGGAGCGAAATTCACTGTTGCTGACCCGTTAGCCGGTAAATCTGTCGCCACCGTTTCGACATCTCGCCCTTCTATCGCCAGCGAGAGATTAATCGCACTGACTGGACCTTCCCCGCGATTAGTTACTCGCGCAACTACGGAAACGCGCTCGCGCCCCGAAAAAAATTCTCGCTCAAACAGGACGCCGGCAACGCTTACGTTTTCTACCGCGGCTTCAGTCGCCACCGAAATAGGAGTCACGATGGTGCCCTGAGGAAAACGGATTCCCGAAGCACTTTCTACGCCTATGCGTTGAAAGTCACTTATCAACACTGCCTCAAGTTCGGGAAGATTCGAGCCATCAAAGATCCCTTCGGCGAGTTTCATCGCCGGACCGTAGCGAGTTGCCCCGGAACCGGTCTCTGCATCTTCGACCAGTCCTAGAAGACTCGCCCGGTCGATGGTCGAACGTGCTCCCGCCTGAGCTCCACTATCAAACAAAATCACCGTCGCCTGGTCCTCAGCCCTCAATCCATTGATCACGTCCCGGGCGGCATCTCTGGCTCGGTCCCAACGGCCGTCGTACACCATGCTGTAGGACCGGTCGAGCAAAATCACGACTTCACGGGCTGTTGAGGTCACTGCGGCCAGTGATCCTGCCGGAAAAAATGGGCGCGCAAACGCCCCAAGCAACAGGGCCACGGCAGCACACCGAAGCAGTAGTAGAAACCAGTTTCGAATTCGCTGCCGGCGAAATGAATGGAAAGGAATCTTACGAATGAACATCAATGAGGGAAATTCAATGACCTCTTTTCGTTCACGTTGGATCATATGGATGATCACGGGCACGGCAAGCGTTGCCAAGCCAAGTAAGAACAAAGGAGCCAGAAAACCCATCAGCGCACCCGACTCAATTTCTCTCGCATCGCAAGAAACTTAAACAACGCATGGTCAATTGGCGTAGCGGTATTAAACAACGCGTAATCAATCCGATTCTCACCGCACAGTTTCGACAAAGCAGTAATGTGCTCCTGAATTAGTTCGCGGTATTGCTCTCGGAGCTTCGCTGGTACAACGGGCATTTTTCGGCCCGTCTCAAGGTCTTGAAAGCTCGTTGGGTCCTCGTATGGAAAATCAATCTCTGCTGGATCCAAAACCTGAAAGACAATCAGATCATTGCCCCCATAGCTCAACGGCTTAAGCATGTCGACAACCTTTTTTGGATCTTCATAGAAATCCGAAATCACTACGATAATGCCTCGCCGCTTAAAGAACTCGGTCGCGCGGAAGAAAGGCCGCTCGAGAGAACCAGGCTGACCGGCGTCAATGCGATCCAGTTCGTGCAGTATCACGTCCAGATGTTTCGCCGAAGGGGGCACCCGAGTAACGATGTCAGCATCAAAGGTAACCAGACCAACCCGGTCACGTTGCCTCGTGCAGAAATAGGTCAGACACGCCGCCAGGTAACGTCCATAGTCGAGCTTGGTCAGTGTTTGACTTTTAAAGTTCATCGACCGGGACACGTCGAGCATGACCGAAAAATTAGCGTTGGTGTCAGCTTCGAACTGCTTAACGTAAAAGCGGTCGGTTCGAGCAAAGACTCGCCAATCAATGAAGCGGATGTCATCTCCAGGCATGTACCCGCGGTGCTCAGCAAAATCTACCGACACTCCTAAATAAGGAGCCTTGTGTAACCCGTTAATGAAACCGTCAACGACCGTACGTGCCAAGAGTTCAAGACTGCCAATCCTCGCCAGAACTTTCGGATCGACAAACCGGGCTCCAGCAACGGTCTGCTCAGTATCCATCTTGCAATCTACATCTTCGATGCCGGGACCGGCACGGCATCGAGCAACTGTTCAACCACTTGGTCGGAGGTGATGCCTTCCGACTCAGCATGAAAGTTAAGCAGGATACGATGACGAAGCACCGGGTTGGCCAATGCCCGGATATCATCGAAGTTGACATGGTAACGTCCCTGAGTCACGGCGCGAGCTTTGCCCCCCAGGATCAAGTACTGCGCGGCGCGGACACTGGCTCCATACGCAACCCACTTTTTCACGAAATCAGGCGCATCCTGCCCCTTCGACCGACTGGTACGAACAAGGCTCAGCGCGTAGCGCAGAACTGACTCCGAAACCGGCACCTTCCGCACCAGTTGCTGAAACGCAACAAGGTCGGCACCAGTCACCGCATGTTGAAACTCGGGTTTCTGGACTATCGTTGTCGTGCGAACAACTTCAAGTTCTTCGTCCTCGGGCGGATGTTGAATGACGATGTGAAACATGAAACGGTCGAGTTGAGCCTCGGGAAGGGGGTAGGTTCCCTCCAACTCGATTGGGTTCTGCGTCGCGAACACAAAAAACGGTTCATCAAGCTCGTAAGTCCTGCCCTGCACTGTGACCCGATGCTCCTGCATCGCTTCCAGCAAAGCTGACTGGGTTTTCGGCGGGGTCCGGTTGATCTCATCGGCCAGGAGAATGTTCGTAAACACTGGCCCTGGCGCAAAGATCATCTTGCGGTTACCAGTCTCAGGATCTTCCTGAATAATGTCCGTGCCGGTAATATCAGATGGCATTAAATCTGGCGTGAACTGAATTCGTGAAAACTTAAGGTCCAACACCTTCGCCATGGTTTGTATGAGCAATGTCTTCGCGAGCCCAGGCACTCCCACAATCAAACTGTTCCCTCCGACGAACAGGGTCAGAAGGGTTTGTTCGATTACCTCCTGCTGGCCAATGATGAGCTTGTGTAATTCCGCAAGGATGCCTTCGCGACCAGCTTTCAGCTTATCGGCCAGGGCGATGTCATCAGGCGCCTCAAGGTCTCTGGGTTCGTCCGGCTTTAGATCAAGATCCAATGGTGCTCCTTACTGTCGAAGGCATCAGGAAAAATTCTTGAGCCTCCCTTAATGCGTCATTGCGTACATCACGTAATTGACGCCAAATTTGTAAGCTTCGTTTGTTAGATCGATCGGTAGCCAACCCGTATCAGAGTACTCCCAGTACTCGCCGATATCATTATTGTAGTTGGCAATTATCATCAGTCTGGCGTCTGGGTCGTTATCTTCAAAAACACCGAAAAATCTCGGAGGTAATCCGTACATCCAATCGTCCATTTCGAGAGTCTTAATGTCAAAAAATGAATGGAACACAGGGTGTGAAATATCAAGTTCCACAAGTTGGGCATCTGGCAACACTCGCTTCAGTTGCGCTTCGAAGTTGTACCAATGCTCACCGCGAAAATCATCAAAGATCAAAAACCCACCTTTGAGTAAATAGCTGCGCAGGCTTTCTGCCTCAGTATCTGTCTGGGTCCAATAGCCGGGTTCCGACATATATGCGAACGGAAATTTGTGAAGCTCGGAGTCTCCGGATGCCAACACGTTCCCGCCGCCGGCGCCCGGAAACAGATTCAGAGAGGTCACTTCGTCAAGAATTTTCGTCAGGTTCCGGTCGGCTCTCGGGTAGTCGTGCGCCCACGGCAAATCACGTCCGCCAAGGAAAGACCCTCCACGTAGGCTCATCTCGTAGCTCAACCGAACGAATGTGAAACCTCCATCGTATTCAGGATTCTCACTGGAGACATCCAGACTCGAACCCGCACCAATTGGTGTCAACGCAAGGAGGCTCAAAACTACAAGTCCTGACACTGCCGCAGAAGTCATTGGCCGTGGCGCGAACCTCACTCGATTCGGAAACCTCGTCGGTTTTAACGTTAACTCGCGACTGTCTGTCATTAGCGATCCGTTGGGTCACCTGAAACTGCCTCGAGTTCACGGATTTCTCGACTCTTAAGCGCCAGCTCAATCATGATTTTTTCAAGCTCCTCTTGGTACTGCCGCTGATCACTTCCGCCTCTGATTCGTCTTAAGTCATCGACTCGCGCTTCAAGCTCTTGCCGCTCCTGATAGAGGACTTCAAGCGCTGGATTGTTGAATGTGCGGCCAGGCTGCCCTTGGCTTCCACTCGTAAAGAAGAGTGTGCGCGCCACCAATCCATCCGGGTTGTCGCCTGATAGTGGATCTGGCTCGTCAGTGCCTTCTCCATCGCCATTGTCGTCCAACAGAGCGTGTTCAGTGGTTAACAAACCGTCAGCCTCGTAACTCTGTACAACCCGCGCACGGGCATAAGAGAAGGCTTCCAGCATCGACACTCGCCGATCTCGGTTCTGGTCAGCATCATCCTCACCACCCGCAAACGCTGCCACAAAATAACCCCCGAAGACGGAGGCATTTCGCTCGCCCCCTGTCCTTGTCGCGGTCATCACTGTTCGACCCTGAGCCGACAATGTTTCAACAAAGGGACCGCTAGCACTTGCAGTATTAACGAATGTCACTTGCTGTCCATCCAATTTTTCAAGCAGCGTAGCGAAATCCTCCGCGGACAAGTCCCGCCGCGGGAGATTGATACGAGCCGCATCCGTGAAGCTTCCGTGACCAAAAAGCACTATGACCACGTGATCGCCCGACGAGGCCCGGTCAGAAATCGTCTGAATTGCTGACTCGACATTCTCGCGGGTTGACCGATCGGCAATTGCCTCAGGATCAAGGTTCGGCTTCTCGCCGAGGTAAGTAATCCCTTCTGGCGGCACGTTATACCGGTTCTCTGCCGCACCGATTAAAGTCATCGCCCACTCATGAAACTGCTGCGTGTAATCGGGGTCGCCGCCCAGACCGGTAATGACCAACAAATGAGTCTGGTTCGTCTGAGCTTCAATTGCGGGGTTGCTCATCGACACCAGGACAACCACCAAGACAATCACCTGTCGGGCGTCGAATCGCTTCATGCCAACCCCTTGTAACGCCGATAGCCCCATTCACCGAGCACCAATGTAACCAGGAGTAGGAGCAACGCTGGCATGTCCCACAGGTCACGCTCCTCGACAACCGTTACCCCGCCGCCGACATACTGAATATCGTCAGGCAAACTCGCCACAGTGTCGGGTGTATAAAATCGACCGCCCGTTTCCCCAGCGACGCGTTCCAGCAGCGATGCACCCATGGTCGAATCATAGAATTCACTGTCGCTTGGCGCTACCTGAAGATGCATCGTGTCTTCACCAAGGAAGTCATCGTCGATGGCTGCTTCCACACGCACTTCATAGAAGCCTTCATCCGCTGCGGTAAACGTCGCACGGTATTCACCATCCTTTTCGGCCGTCCATTCCATGGGCAATTCAATTAGGTCCCCAGATGGACCGGTCACGATAGCTGTCACGGAACTGTTGTTCAGGTCTTCATAGTTGGCATCACCCACTTCAGCAAGAACGGTCACCAGCTCGTTTGGTTCAACCCGGTCTTGTTGCATCCTAGCCACGACTTGGTCCGGCACCCCATCAACAAGCCAGCGGATGAGTCTCCGCCAGAAAGTCTCGTGGGTCATATCCTCCACAGATACATCCGCGTGCATCTGCCACATCCAAGAATCCTGGACAGGAAACGCCATAGACTTTCCGGCCCCGTACCGTTGAAACGCTAACACCACCAAATCATCTGACGTTCTGAGTAGAGTCGTTGCGCCTGGTTTGACTTCAGTAATTGGATTTACGATCGTCACCGGCGGAAGGGTTCCCCATCGCTCAACGGAACGAGCCTCGTCCTCAGCAATCAATGTCGACGGGTGGGAGGCCCCAGCACGAGTCGTTTCGACATGAACTTCCTGAAAAAAGCTTTCCTCGCTGTCAACGCCTGTCGGGTCCAAAACAACTGGTAGGACATCGGCAATTGGTGTTCCAGCGTAGCCACCTTCTGCAAAAGATCGATGACTGCCAAGCATCAGCAAGCCTCCACCGCGATGATTGACAAAATCAGCAATCATTCGCAATTGATCAGGCGTGAAGTGCCCAGCTTCGATACTCCCCAAGATCAAACCACGGTATTTGAACAGTTCTGACCGCGTCCGAGGAAATCCACCGACGAGTTCATCCGGACCATCAACATTTCGGCGTAAAAACTTATTCTCGGCCGTGCGTTGAAGCAGGGCCACTTGCAGATTTTCATCATCTTCGACGCCCCGTAGGAGATATTTCACCTCCCACCGCGGCTCACCTTCGAAATACAGGAGTTTTTCATTCCGGTCTTCAACCACAATTAGTGTTTGACGCAGGTTGTTCTGTGTGACCATTTCTCCAGGGCGTGGCGAAACCCGGAAACTAAATAGTCGGGGGCCTTCTTCATTCGCGGTAAAACGCATTCTGACAGTTTGTGGATCGCCCTCAGCGCCGAGCTGGATATCTTCCGTGCCAACAATTCGTCCCTCGTCCTCAACCTGTACGGTGACGGTTTCCCCACGATAACCACGGTGAGTCACAACCAATTCGACAACCAGTGAGGCTCCTTTAAGCACGCGGCTAGGCGTTTCGACACGGCTCATCTGGATGTCTCGGTCGTACTCCTCACGGCCCAGGCCAATCGTAAACACCGGAACCGCCGCGGCCTGCAGAGGCAACAACGCGTCTCCCAATCCTCCCTCTGCATTGTCCGCCCCGTCAGAAACGACCACCAGTCCAGACAGTGGAACGCCCGACAATTCGTCCTGTGCACGGGCAAGTGCCTGACCAAGATGGGTTTCGGTCCCTTCGTAGGTTAAGGCGCCCACATCATTGACGCGCTCTGTTTCGTTCGAAAAACTGAAAAACCGCAGTGCAAATCGATCGGATAACGCTGAGAGCGTTTCACTTTCAACATCCCCGAAGGTCGACGTCACAAAGGCCTGGCGCGGGGTCTCATCCGTATCGGCGATTTGCATGCTGCGGGAGTCATCGACCAACACCCCCAGAAAATTCTCCTGAGGCACAACGGAAGAGAGCACCAACACGGGCCGCAGAAGACAGAAGACAAGCAGGGCCAAGGCGCCAATTCGAACGACCGTTAAAATAGTTCGATCGGCTTGTTGGCTATTACCGCGGACCTCGCGGTAAGTTCGAAAAATGAAAAATCCGGCAACTCCCGCTATTACTACGGCAAGGAGACTGAACCAAGAGGTCCGGAACGCAAAATCTCCTTGCTGATAAATCAGCGGTCGGTACTTAAATAAAAACTCAAAGACTGCCTCAAGCACGATTCTCTCTCGTCAAGGTTGGATTCGCAATCCCACTTTTCCCCGACTAGTGACTCATCGAATAAACGATAAAGTTCACGCCCATTTGAACTGCAAAGCTCGAGAATTGAAGTGGGTACTCAGGCCTTTCAAACCACTCCCAAGCATCCCCTAGATCGGTGTTGCCGTTGATCACTGCCATCAGTCGACCTTTGTGATCGAAAATGCCTCGCACAAAGGCTTCGTAGCCGTCTCTCTCCCAAGTTCGACCACCGTAGTAATTGCCAATCGCCGGCACCTGAATAACTTCGTTGATCCTGTAAACCATATTGAAAATAGGGTGATCCGAAGGAATCTCTACGATTGAGTGTTCAGGAAGAACCCGGCGCATCTCCTGTTCCAAGTTGGCAAACGCGTAGGCGCCCCAGAAATCGTCGACCACAAGAAATCCACCTGCGAGCAGATAGTCCCTCAATCCCTCAACTTCGGGTGGCGTCAACGACATCCCTTCGATTTCGAGCATATACAAGAACGGGAAGCGCCTGAGCTCAGGATCATCCAGTCGCACCGCGTTCTCTCGCTCAGAGGCATTCATGTCCACCAGCGTATTCACCGCCGCCATAAATTGGCGATCAGCTTTCGGAAAATCGATGGCCCACGAATTCCATCTCCACGGAGAGGAATAGACACCCCGCGTAAAATAGAACTCACTTGGTCCGCTTGGTTTTTTCGGGGAAGACAACCGCTGATCTAAGAGTGTTCGAAAATCCTGTTGAAACGCTGCCGCAGAATTAACACCCGGCGCGCCATACAAAACGACCCACCCGACGCCCAGTAGCGTCACAACGACCGCAGTGATCCATTTTGCGCCTCGAGGCCCCACGTTTTGCTCCAGCAAAAAAGCCCCGCACGGGGCACAAAAGGCAATGTCGTCCTTAAAACCCCAGACGACGGAGAACGCCTGAGATACGCTCTCCACGGTCACCCGCAACCCAGTTCCGGGAACCGTAACGGCAGCATAGCATATGGACCCTATCCGCAGAAGTAGACGGTCTTAAGATCACCAAATGAATGGCCCCTCAATTACACTCCAGTTATCTAGAAATTCCGTTAGATGCTATTTTTAAATACTTCGTATCGCTAACAAGAATGATGCCCAGAACCTATGTAGTGGCTCTACTGGTCTTGATCGTTGCAACGACGGCAGCAGCAGCAGAACCGCCAGAACGAAACTTGCCAGCCAAGGAATCCCTATTCGAGCAACCCGTGGACAGAGCACCAGACTTCCTTTTTGGCCGTCCGTCGGTGACGCTGGGCATCCGCGGTTTGTGGGTGAACACTAGAGGCGACAGCGACGTTTTTTCCTTCTTAACCGAAAAGTTAACCCTTGAAAAGACGGCCTTTCGTCAAAAAGGTGTCGCTTTCGACATTGGCCTGCCTGTCAAGCCTCGAATTGATGCTTTGGTCGGCTTGGAATACGCAAGCACTAACACCTCCTCTGAAGATCGGAAATTCATCGAAGATGACGGAAACCCAATTGAACAGCGAACATCGCTAACCCAATTTAATTTAACTGGTAGCTTCGAACTGGCGCTTCTCCCCCGCGGTCGGTCGGTCGGACAATTCGTATGGATCTCAGCACCTGTCACGCCTTACGTTGGCGGCGGAGCAGGGTTGCTTTGGTACCGTCTTGAACAGACAGGCGATTTTGTGGACGCCCTGGATCCGGGGCTAACCATCTTCACTGCTCAACTATTTTCAGAAGGTTGGGCCTTGAACTCCCACGTTTTTACGGGAGCCGATATTAAGGTTTCACGACATATATTCTTAACCGGAGAGGCCCGGTATATGTGGGCATCCGCACCAATGAATCTTGACTACACCGGTTTCGAACCGATCGATCTATCCGGACTTCGGGTTTCTGGTGGCATTCAGGTCGTTTTTTGATGCACACTAGCAGGAGAAACTCATGCGAACGTCTCTGGTCACCATCGCAATCGCAACCTTTTTTTTAGCTGGGCCAGCTGCAGCAGAACAATCTGAAGGCGTTGATCGGCATTGGTTGCCATGGCTCGGTTGTTGGCAGCTTTCGGAAGAAGAATTCCAGAGTCCTGACGGTACTGCTCCACTTGAATTGGAATCTCAAGAAGTTAGAGAACGCACGTCGGTCTGTCTCACGATGAATGGCCCTGAAGTCAAGATGACAGTATCTGAAGGCGACCAGCTCTTGGTCGAACGCGCGATCACCGCGAATGGAACTCGACGTGACATCGTCGATAACGAATGTCGTGGCTGGGAAGAAAATCGATGGTCGCGAGACGGACATCGACTATTCACCAAATCAGAGATCCGTTGTGATGACATGCCGACACGGATTCTCAGTGGCATCAGTTTCTTAACATCCACATCAAATTGGGTAGACGTCCAATTCGTCGAGATGGGCGACCACCAACAGCTAGAAGTGCGACGCTACAATCCATCCAAATCAAACACCGGGGGCAACATAGGCGGGGCACTAGGAACTGCTGCTGCAATTCAGTCATCCGCTATCAGTCAAGCCCGGAGAGAAAGCGCCGAGCCCCCTGACATGACTGACGTCATGGAAGCTAGTCGAAGCGCGGCAGTAAGAGCGGTTGAGGCGCTACTCGTGGAGACCGAACCGCAGCTGTCCTTAAATAGTAACGCCTTGGTCGGCTTAGATGACGCCGGGCTCAACCACGACATTATCGACCTGTTGGTCGCTCAGTCATTCCCAGACCGGTTTGTTATCGAGAGACGAGGCCGACGGGGAACATGGTCATCAAGACAGGCTGGGAACTTTCGGGGATTTGGTGGGTTTGGTGGGTTCTACGATCCGATCTGGTATTCAGATCTTTACCCGTACTACATAACACCTCTGGGTTCACGTTATTGGGGTGGGCGTTACAACCCCTATTTTTACGGCAGCACGGTAATGAGCCCTTTCGTCATCATTCCCAACTTACAGGGGTCCGCGCGAGCGGTGAACGGCAGCGGCTACACCCGAGTACGTCCTCGGACGGTCGACACCCAGCGCCCTGTCGGTCGTCCAGCTACGACAACGGCAACCTCGGGAGGCGGTGGTTCGACCCGAACCGGGTCATCAGATGGGGCCACAGCTTCACCTAGTGGCTTTTCGGGTGGTCAATCGGGAACTCGCAGGGCCGTTCCAAGACGCTAAGACGTTATTGTTATTTCTGCCAGCGCCCTGTTCCGCCTTACTCATCGTGATACAAAACGAACCTCGAACATCTTAGGCCAAAGCTTTCCGGTAATGTAGAAAGTCTCAGAACCCGGATCGTACGCGATACCGTTCAAAACGTCTGCATTTCTCGCTTCAGCGGCAGTTAACAATCCAGATGCATCAATTTGACGCGTAACCTGGCCGGTCTCGGGATCAATCGCAACTAAGTACTGCTCTTGATAAACGTTTGCGTAAACCAGCCCTCCCACGCACGCAAGTTCGTTCAACTGAAATAACGGCCGGTCACGTAATTTCACACGTATCGCACCCCGTTGCTCAAACGTTCTTGGGTCCCGAAAACTCAGGCTGTCAGATCCGTTACTCATAATCAGACGATCTTGGTCGCCATCGTGACACAACCCCCAACCTTCGCCACGATATCGAAACGTCTGAACCGGTTCAAAACTCGTAACGTCGTACGAGAAAGCACGCTCAGCCTTCCACGTCAACATGATCAGATGGCTCCCAACCGTCGCCAACCCTTCGCCGAAGAAAGCCGGCGGAGTATAGATTTCCTGTAATACTGTGCCGTTCTTGGGATCGATACGCCGGAGGCGCGATTGACCGTATTGGCCCGTACTTTCGTACAACCACCCATCTCGCCAGAGGAGACCCTGGGTATACGCCGTCGTATCATGAACAATTTCACGGAGAATCTCGACTCGGAGCAAATCAACCGACAATGCCCCGGGTTGGACCATGCTTGCGCCCATGTTCCCGACGGAAAAAACAGCCCACAGGACCAAAACTACCGCGCCAACCGCGACCAGCGCCGCCATCCATCGGTTACTTCGTGACCGAGGCCGCACACGTGGTTGACGACGTTTGAATTTCTGTTGTCTAGACACGGCAAAAACGAAACGGCGGCTGGTTCCCGATCATGTTATACGCCGGTCAAAAATTTCAGCGACCGTCTTCGCACCGAATCGGTCGTCAAGAAATTCAAGTTGATCAGCCTTGACCTGACCAGGATGGGCTACACCACACGCGCGCGTAAGCGAGAGCAAATCCTTACGTAACGCGACTATGTAATTGGCAACACGAACCGATTTCAGACTTGGGTCCAAACCGCCAGACAGCCATTTATTCTGCGTCGCCACACCCGTAGGACAACGATTGGTATGACATTGTTGCGCCTGAATACAGCCAATTGCGATCATTGCCTCCCGGCCAACGTTGATCATGTCACAACCAAGTCCAAACGCGAGAAGGGCATCTTGAGGAAACCCGAGTTTGCCTGACCCAATGAACACAACGTTTTCAGCAATCCCTGCCCTGTGAAAAATCTGGTAGACCCGATTGAAACCTACTTTGAATGGAAGTGCCACATGGTCGGTGAAAACAAGCGGACCAGCCCCGGTACCGCCTTCGCCCCCATCGATTGCAACAAAGTCAACGCCACGGCCAGTATTAGTCATCTTGTCTGCAAGATCATTCCAGAATGCCAATTCGCCAACGGCCGATTTAATTCCGACGGGAAGACCAGTTTCATCAGCCATGGCCTCCACAAAATCGAGCAAACTGTCAGCGTCGTGAAATTCGCGGTGGGATCCTGGGCTTACACAGTCACGGGCCAGCGGTATTCCACGCGCGGCTGCGATCTCCGGTGAAATTTTCCGACTCGGGAGAAACCCTCCGACTCCTGGTTTTGCGCCCTGACTAAGCTTTATTTCAATGGCTTTTACCGTCGGGTAACGCGCAACTCCTTCTTTTAAGCGCGCCATACTGAAATTCCCCGTCTCGTCTCGGCAACCAAAGTATCCCGTGCCGATCTGCCAGACGAGATCGCCCCCACACAAGTGGTGCTGCGAGACCGCCCCTTCTCCAGTGTTTTGTAAGCACTCTGCAATCGCAGCACCCTCGTTTAAGGCCTCGACCGCAGGACCGCTTAAGGAACCGAAACTCATCCCTGAGATGTTAATGACAGACGGTGGCCTAAATGCGTTCGTGCGGCCTCGGCTTTCGCCAATTACCTTCGCACAAGGAATTCGGTGTTGTGGGTCGTAATCAGCACCAGTCGGATCCGGAGCATTAAGCGGAAAAGTTTGGTGCTTGACGATTAGATAGTTTGGAGATCGTTCCATCTCATTGTCGGAACCAAATCCAAAGTAGACATTGTCACGTTTTGACGACGCATAGACCCACCGTCTTTGGTCGCGGCTAAAGGGGCGCTCTTCATCATTGTCCGCTACGATATACTGTCGAAACTCGGGTCCAACAGATTCAAAAAAGTAGCGGAAATGCCCGATGATGGGAAAATTACGCAGAATTGCGTGGCGGCGTTGACAGAGGTCATAAACTACGACCCCGCAGAGAACGATCAGTAGAATCCAGAGCCAGAACATAGATCCCTTCCAGAGCCAGTGGCACGGCAGGCTCAAACCGAGAGGCCATAGCCCTTTCTGTTCCTATTCTAGTCTGACATTCTTTCGGGCGAGACAAGGTTTAACCCAAATTCGCTTGAGCTAAGGCGTCTCAGACCACAAGAACTTCGTCCCGCGTATGACTCCGTAGCGGACAGAGGCCCGAGTAACTGTGGGACGGTGCTCGCCAGCGGAATTATCTTGAGAACAGCGTAATGACCCTGAGATGGATAGCCCTCAGGCGGTACGATCGAGTAGATCCAGCTCACGGCGGGCCGCAGCTTGAGCGCGGCGGCGGCTAGCCGTAAGTTTAGCGCGACGCACCTCCTCCGGGGGGTGTTGGCCCCTGGGAATGATAAGACCGGGGTCCCCGCTGAACCGAGCCCGTCGGACTGAGGATAGTTCGCGTACTGAAAACGATCGCTCCGCAGAAGATAAATTGGCGGCCAGCATCTTCTGATGCCGCATTACCGTATGGTGACACCGTAAACACAATTTTGCGGGACTCTGACCCTGTTGACGACTTAACGCCAAGCGTGCAGGTTTTTCACAACAAACGGCGCAGAGGTCTCTCAACTGTGCCCTAGCGTGTTTAGATTCGACTGTCTTGACAAACTTTTCCGTCGGCTGGCTAGAATCAAAATTAAACTGCCGGACGACTGATGGCTGAAATCGAAGCATTCTTCTCTCCTTTGATCTTCTGTCACTGTAGGCGAAGGGTGTGACAGGGTAGGTCACAGTCAGCTTCATTTATTATTGAGTTGTCGAAACGGCGGTTTCAGAAAGTTAGGATAAAGAAACTCAGAATGGCTCGCAGTGGCGAAGTGATCCGTCAGTGGCGTCTCCTCCGTGAAATAGAGGCATCGCGAGGAGTTACGATTCGCAACATGGCCGAACTCGCGGGAGTCACAACCCGAACAATTCGTCGAGATCTCGACGCCCTTCAAGAAGCAGGGTTTGCTCTCTATGATGAAATGTACGAGGGACAGAAACGTTGGAAACTACGTAGTCGTCCGTTCAATGGACTGGAAGATACAAGCTTCACACTCGGGGAACTCTCGGCGTTGTATTTCAGTCGAACTGTCATGGAATGTCTGACTGGAACACCGTTCCAAGACGATTTGCGCCAAGCGTTTACCAAACTCGAGGAAGCACTTGGACCAAGAATGCAGGCTTTTCTTGACCGCTTGCCTGCCGCGATCGATGCGAAGCCAATTCCGACGCCCGCCGGCGACATTTTGGAACAGCGTCGCACAATTGGCCAACTGCTGGACGCCGTACTCCATCAACAGCGGTTGGTAATGCGATATCACTCATTCTCAAGCGGCCGCGAAAAGTCCTACCGCGTTGACCCCTACCGGCTAGTTTACGCACAAGGTGGACTCTATTTGTTTGCTTACGTTTCCGCGTATCGGCAAATGCGGACGTTCGCCATCGACCGGATAAAACACCTGACGGTACTCGACGAAAAATTCCAAGTGGTTGAAGATATTGGAGAAACTACATTTCCCCACTCAATAGGCATCCATGACGGTGAACCAGAACAGGTCAAAATCCAGTTTTCCTCGCAGGCAGCACCTTATATCCAAGAACGAGTGTGGCACTCCTCTCAAACAATCGAACCTCAGGCCGATAGCTCAATCATTCTCATCTTAGACGTCTGTATAGATGCGACACTTCGAAGTTGGATTTTGGGCTTCGGTCCCCTCGCCAAGGTGGTCTGGCCTACTCACTTGGCAACGAGTATCGCTGAGGCACTATCAACCGCACACAACCGATATCAATCGAATGGCGGAGACCAAACCCGTCGCCACAACAAATAACCATGGCAGCGTCAGAACCAGCCCAAGAAAAACGGGTCCTCCGCGGTACGATACTTGCCATCACTATCGCCATCGTCAGCGGTGCGGCAACTTGGTTGATTACACGGCAACCACCAGAGAGCCCACCTCCCATGCAGGCCTTGAACGTCAGGCTACCAGATAGCCACACCCTGACCGAGGTAACAATTGCTCCGGATGGCTCACAACTTGTCTACGCCGCAATTACCAATGGCCATAGCAGTTTATTCCTCCGTTCATTCAGTACATTTTCAGTCGAACCAATTCCTGGTACTGAGCATGCAACTCAACCCTTCTTTTCTCCGGACGGTTCTCGGGTCGGATTTTTTGCTTCGGGCTTTCTTCGATGGGTAGCACTTGACGGCGGTTCACCAGTCTCGATCACCGCAGTCGACGGCGAAACCGCAGGGGCAGCCTGGGGAACAGATAATCACATTATCTTTGCTCCCCTCGGCGGTCGTGGCCTTCAGCGTGTATCTGCCGACCCCACCGGGAACCCGCCGAATCCGGCCGTCACTCAAGTCAGTGAACTGGACAAGGAATCTGGTGAAGTCTCGCACGGTTGGCCCGTCCTACTTCCTGGACACCAGTCGATCATCTTCACCGTGGGACGCTTTGACCGGGACCCGCGACTTGCGTGGATGAACTTTAATTCGTCAGACCGCGAACTGATTATGCCGACGGACGGGCCAGCGGTCTACGTGAATTCTGGTCATTTGGTATTCGCCCGCCGAGGCGAACTCTTCGCAACACCGATCGACGTCATAAACCAAGAAGTAGCAGGCCCGACGCGGTTGGTGGCCACCGGCGTGCAGAGTACTGCAGTCGGATTCGACCTCCTCGGCTGGTCCAACCTCTCGGCAGCCCGAAACGGACGCTTAATCTATACCGCTGAGCACTCTAGCGTATCTGCCGACAATCTTCTGGTCTGGGTAGACAGAAATGGAACAGTATCTGACATCGATGGTGTGGCAGCTGCACATCACACACCACGTGTCGCTTCCGACGAGTCAGCAATTACGATGACTGTTCGGAGTGGGACCTTTATTCGTGACCTATGGGTTTATGACATCGCTGACGACCAACGCCGACAGGTTACCCAAGCAGCCGGTGACAACCACTCACCTATCTGGTCGAACGATAACCAATGGATCACCTTTGCATCGAACAGAGGCGGTCCCCAAAGCGTTTACCGTGTCGCGCGCGGAAACTACAGTAGAGTTGAACCACTGTTATCAGGCGACGGTCGAACACCAGGTTCGTGGTCACCTGACGACACACACCTTTTCTTTCACGAGCGGGGACAAGACCGCAGACGCGACATCTGGGTCTGGAATCCTCAGAGCGGCGAAGAACAACTCCTTCTGGGAACGACTGCCAACGAGAGAAGTCCTGCCATTTCACCAAATGGTACATGGCTGGCGTACGTTTCGGACGCGGACGGTGGAAACCAGATATATCTCCGGTCTGTTGTAGGTGAATCCAATACACGGATCTCATTGGCAGGCGGGGTCGAACCTGTTTGGTCGGGAAACGGCACTGAATTATTTTACCGCCGGGGACACAACCTCTTGTCGGTGGCGATCGATCGAGACACCGGAGTGCCATCGCGGGCCCAACATCAGTTCGCGGGACTGTTTGTGAACGACCCCGGTGGAAATGTGCCAGCCTACGATGTCAGTGAAGACGGGTCTCGATTTCTGATGCTTCGACCCATTTCGACAGTCAATAGACTCGCTGTTGTCGATCATTGGCAGTCGACAGTCTTTACGGAGTGATCTTTCGTAAGACCAAGAAACTCCGGCGACAAAAACACAAGCTTCCATCAAGATTTATCGCGGATCACTCGAACCCAACTCGGTGTTTCTTATTCGTCTTCGGCTGAAAGTACCCGTGCCCCAGTCGTGTTAACACGTCCAACGAAACGGTCGCTGGTGACTCCGGCCTTCAGAAACGCCTGTTGCATCGTCTCGGCAATCCTCTCCGCTGGACCATCAGCAGCAGCAAAAGCAAAGACAGAAGGACCTGAGCCAGAGATTGAGCATCCCAACGCACCTGCGGCAAGAGCAGCGGTTTTTACTTCCGCGAAGCCAGTTACAAGGGGAGCACGAATTGGCTCAACCAAGGCATCATGAATACTGCGGCCAAACAACATGAGATCTCCGGAGTGCAAGGCAGCTACAAACGCGGCAACGTTACCAAGATTGGTCACAGCTTGTTTAATAGTGAAATGTCGGTCAGCGACAAGTTGTCGCGCCATCGAGGTCTGCACTTGCGCGTGCGGATGAATCACGACGATTCTCAATGCTTCAGGTACCGGTAACGACACAAGGTCCAGAGGAGCATAACTTCGAATCAGGACAATCCCCCCCAGTAGACTGGGTGCGACATTGTCCGCATGAGCGGTGCCAGAAACTGCCTTTTCTCCCTCCAGGGCACAATCAACCAACGCGTGACGCGATAGACCCCCAGCGCATAATTCATTAACAACCACCGCACCCGCAACGCTACTCGCGGCCGAGCTGCCGAGGCCACTCGCCAACGGCATCCGTTTGTGCACCCAAAGTCGCACACCTGTCCGTTTAGCAGGTTCAATCCGGTCCAACACGGCCTGCGCCGCAATAGCAGCAGTGTTCTGGGAAGAATCAGCACTCAGCGTTGGCGCGCCTGTAACTTCAACAATTTCGACACCGGTAGCCTCAGAACGCTCAGCCTCGACGATATCGCCAGGCTTTTCGAGCGCAAGGCCAAGCACGTCAAACCCTGGGCCAAGATTCGATGCAGATGCTGGAGCAAAAACTCGAAGACGATTCTTCATCCGGAGGACACCGTGTTAAATCAGTCTGCGGTCAACCCCGAGTCTCAGTCTCGAGACACTCTCGGTGCGACCACAGACTGATTAGTCTACAGCGACCTACGGTCTAGACGAAGACTATGGTCGCGTCGATTCTGTCTCCGCTGCCTCTTCCAATACTGAAATCTCAAAGGCACTACCGTGAAGCGGCAGCACATTTTCGACCCGCCACTCGCGATCGCTGATTGTTCGCAGCAAATTCGCTGCAAACGGCGCCGTCCTATAGGTAGGCGAGTACAGGTCTACCTCAACGAGAGTTCTCTCGCGTGGAAGATACGCCACTAACATCGCATCCGTATGCGCGTCAGGACGAACGCGAGCGATCTCCAGTGTGCGACGGCCCTCACCTAGTTCGTAGATCTCGTTTGCCACCAGTTCCAGAACGAGCTCCTGAGGATTATTCGCCAACGCGTCAGGCATGATCGTGTGCGGGCGTTGGACGATTTCCTGATAGAACTCCGCGTTGCTCTCGTGAGTGACCACGGTCAGGCCCTCGCTGATCGCAGCTCGAATACCGCCCGCGTGGTCAAAGTGGTGGTGGGTGTTGACTACGTATTGAAGCGGTTTCTCAGGCTGTAGTTCTCGCGCTGCAGCAATAACGGCAAGCGTGCGCGCGTCATTCTGTGGCGCCTCGACCAAGGCGAGATATTCATCGAACTCAACGAGCAAACTATGATGAGACTGGCCGGCCAGTAACCACAGTCCATCGCCGACCTCTTCAACTTGTACATCAGCTCGGAACTCTGGAACCGTTGCGGACTGTGCCTCCCCAGGCGCACTAAGGTCATCCAGTTCCCGATTAGTCGCAGAGTCGACCCGAAGCTCCCAAATCGTGAAATCGTCAATTGAGGAACCAATCCCACGAGGAAGAGTCAGACGTGCTGCAAATCCTCCGAATCCACCGGTTTCAAAATAATCCTCGAAGTGGGTAGCCCGCGTCACATCCCCGAGAACGGTGTCATACCCCGTGGTGGCGATAGTGGTCGGGAACTTAGTGGTTGAGTCAACATACATCGTGTAGGTCTGCCCACCTGGCGCCGTGATGTCAACAACGTCCTGCCCATCCTCTTGACGAAGGTTGCCCACCACGGTCCCTTCCGTGAGCGCAAGCTTAATAAGCGCAGCTGGGTGGTCATATAGGTCAACTTGGCGTTCCATGGCCACCTGGGCCGAAGCACGACTCACCGCACCATCGTCTGTAATGTTGTATGCGACATCGCCGTCGCTCCCAGTCGTCTGCTCTCTTCCGTTTATCGGATTCCCGGTTAGGTACGAAGACGTCCGACGCTCAACCAGTCGCCAGGTGTTGTTCACCAAATCAATTTCACGAACATATGAATCAATTGAAAAATAGGGCAGTGGGTTAGCCGGAGAGGTATTCTGGCCCAGACGATACAGTCGCCCATCGCCCTCGATTACAAGACTCTCCAGCTCAGATAGCGGCCTTTCCCCTCCCATCGCTTCGGCGGCATCAATAATCAACTGCATCTCTGGTGGAGGCGGGGCACATCCGTACACCGCGGGAACCAAACAGAGAAATATAGCCAAGCATTTCCTTGTCATGACTGCGCACTCCTTTCGCAGGGCAAACTGCTGCTACCAACCCATACGTAGACGACATCAGATTTACTGAGTGAGAAGACCAGTGGCAGAGGGGTATCCGCGCCACCAAGAAGGTAGACCACCGAACGCGACGCCGCACATAGACAAACCATGTGAACCTCCGTCTGCTCTTCCGGCGGGGCAGACCCGACCAGCGGGTATACCGTCGCATTCTGTCCTACGGCAACGGGTCGCGCAACCCCCTATGTACAGTTTTCTTCGGATTCACCTTTTCTAGAAGCGAGGCACACAGGTGTGCGAGAATGAACGAGTGATGGCTCTTTGCTGCTACAACGGAGGTTTTATGCGGATTCGGCTACTGACCCTGGCGGTAGCGCTCACCGGCGCGGCAGGTTGTAATTCTGAGCAGGCCCTTTCATTTCCGCCTGAAATGCCAAGTATTGTCGCCAAGTCAATTGAGTTTCACGGTGGCAACCTTTATGAAAATTCCGCGATGGACATCACGATCTCGTCGCTGTCAGGAAGTTTTCAGCTCGAAGTAACTCGTCAAGGCGGGCAATTCGACCACGCCGTTATCGGTACTATCGGACGAGATATCGAGCGACGGGTCCGTGTAACCAACGACGCCGTCCAAGAATGGCGCGGCGGGGAGGAAGTGCCCCTCGATGAAAGCAACACAACGAGGGCACGAGCTTTCGTAGATGCCCGTGTGTTTTTCCCCCTGCTACCCTATACGCTCAACGGTGGCGACATTAATTACGAAGACCTCGGTCTTGAAAACTGGGAAGGTCGAGAACTCCACAAAGTTAAGGTAACGTTCGCACCGGGCACCAGCAATGATGCCGACGATGGATATATGTTCTGGTTTGATCCGGAAACCGGACGGATGGAACAATTCGGCTACGATTTCGACGGCGGGTTACGCTTTCGGAAAGGAGTCGAGTTCGAACGGGTGGGTGGTATGTTGTTCTCGACCCAAGAGAACTACGCTATCGACGGGGGGCGTGTTCCAGTCGAAACCCTATCGCCCGACTACGTCGCGGCTAACATGAACCTCATCTCCACCGTTGTTATCTCGGATGTAACCGTTGAGATTTTTTAGCCTGACCCATTTTGGTGGTGGATCGATCGGTTCCTCTAGTCAAAAATTCCCAGCTGCAACTTTGCGGCATCGGTCATCCGGTCTTTGTCCCACGGTGGTTCCCAAACCAAGTCAACCCGCGAGTTAGTGACACCCTCGATCGACTTCACCTTCCCCTGTACTTCAGCCGGTAAAGTGACAGCAGCCGGACAGTTCGGTGCTGTCAGAGTCATCTTAATCACTGCCAGCCCATTCACATCTACGATGATGTCGTAGATTAGGCCTAGTTCATAGATGTTCACCGGAATTTCAGGGTCGAACACGGTTGCCAACTGCTCAAGAATCTTCGGTTTAAGCTCAAGAGTTTTTGCGGGGTCCGATTCTATTTCGGCAGGCTCGGAACTCGCAGTCGATGGAGCCGTAAGAGCACTGGTGTCAATCGTAGCTTCCGGCGACGGCGACTCCTTCGACGGCAAGCTGTCTCTCTCTTTATCCGGTGGAGGCACATCATCTAGTTTCAAGATATCCATAGCTCTTTACTCACCTTCACTCGCTACTGGCGAGCCCCTGTGAATTTTCAGACGCTGCACGCAAGGTATGCCAAGCAAGACTGGCACATTTGATACGGGTAGGATAGTCTCGCACTCCGGCCAAAACAGCCAGTTTTCCTAAAATGTCAAGATTTGAGGACGTTTCTGAACCGGTTATCATGGAATGAAACTCGTCGAATAACCGCTGAGCCTCCGCAAGAGTTTTCCCTTTGACAGCATCAGTCATCAGTGACGCTGACGCCTTAGAAATCGCACACCCCGACCCTACGAAACTGACTTCGGTAATTACATTACCCTCCAAGTTCATGTACAGAGTCAGTCGGTCCCCACACAGCGGATTGTATCCATCCGCGTGCCGATCCGCACCGGCCAACTCACCAAAATTCCGCGGGTGTTTGTTATGGTCCAAAATAACCTGCTGATAGAGTTCTCTGAGGTCACTCATGATGGAAACATCTCGCGAACTCGGTGCAACGCGCGAACCAGTTGGTCGATCTCTTGACGCGTGTTGTACATCGCTATCGATGCTCTTGCGGTAGCTGGAATGCCAAATCGATCCATCAGTGGCTGTGTGCAATGGTGGCCAGTCCGTATTGACACACCCTCCATGTCGACAATCGTGCCTATATCGTGAGGGTGAGCTCCCTCGAGAACAAAAGACAAAATACTTGCCTTGTTGCGGGCCGTGCCAATCAGTTGCAGTCCTGGAATTTCTGACAAGGCGGCCGTTCCGTACTCCAAGAGCTGGGATTCATGATTCGAAATCTTGTCAAAACCGACCGCCGTGAGGTAATCAACCGCTGCACCTAATCCCACCGCCCCAGCGATATGGGGAGTACCGGCTTCGAACTTGTCAGGCAAATCGGCATAGGTGGTCTTGTCGAACGTAACCGAGCGAATCATGTCTCCGCCACCCAAAAACGGTGGCATCGAATCGAGTAACTTCTCACGACCATACAAAACGCCAATACCAGTCGGGCCGTACAGTTTGTGACCGGTGAACACATAGAAGTCGCAGTCAAGACTCTGCACATCAATCGGCATGTGGTAGGCCGCCTGCGACCCGTCAATTAGAACCGGAACATCCTGTTGATGGGCCAACTGAATGACCTCAGACACGGGATTTATCGTTCCCAGTGAATTGGATAGATGAACAATCGCCACTAGCTTGGTCCGGGCATTCAAACACTGCGCAAACTCGTCCATCAAGAGTTCGCCTTGATCATTAATCGGAGCAACGCGTAGCCGGGCACCGGACCGTTCACAGAGAAGTTGCCAAGGCACGATGTTCGCGTGGTGCTCCATGTGCGTAATTAAAACTTCGTCACCTGGCCCAACATTTTCGCGGCCAAAACTGTGCGCCACCAAGTTGATGCTCTCGGTAGAGTTCCTCGTAAAAATCACTTCTTGCGCTGACCGCGCATTAACGAAGTGTTGAACTTTTCGTCTGGCTTCATCGTAGGCTGCCGTTGCTTCGGCACTTAACACATACACGCCACGATGAATATTGGCATTCTGCTGTGCGTAGTAGTTAGCAAGAACATCCAAGACTTGCTTCGGTTTCTGCGTCGTAGCGGCACTATCGAGATAAACCAATGGTTTGTCTCGTACCGTGCGTTGAAGGATAGGAAAGTCCTGCCGAACACGAATTACGTCCAGTTCCGATGGGGAATCTTGAATCGGAGTGGCCATGTGTTACGCCACAGCAAAGGGCATATGCCCCGACCCGGGGAGCTCCTGCAAAAGAACCGCGTCCAGCTGTCTTCGAATCGGTTCAATGGCAATCCGGCCGAGCAAATCACTGGCGAATGCGTGAATAAGGACGTCTCGTGATTGTTCTAAATTTAACCCGCGTGACCGCAAATAAAACAGTGCCTCAGCATCCAGTTGTCCGATCGTTGCGCCGTGCGTGCACCTAACGTCGTCAGCAAAGATCTCAAGTTCCGGCTTGGTGTTGATCTGGGCTTCTTCAGATAGCAACAGGGTTTTGTTCGACTGCTTCGCGTCAGTTTTTTGCGCGTCGATGGCTACGATAATCTTGCCATTAAAAACCGCGCGCGCCTGCCCGTCAAGAATGCCTTTATAGAGCTCATGGCTGTCGCAATGAGGCTTCGCATGATGAATTGTGGTGTGGTTATCAACTAATCGGTTCGCGTTTGCCAGGTATAAACCATTCAGTGTGCACTCGCCACCCTCACCCTGTAATTCAGCGATTACTTCATTCCTCGCAATCGCCCCGCCTAATGTAATTGCATGTGAGGAAAAGGTCGAACTGCGTCCAAGCCGCAAATGCATACTGCCAACATGGAACGCCTCGACGCTCTCGCGAAGTAATTTGTAATGGTCCACCACCGCGCCGTCACCAACGAACACCTCGGTCACCGCGTTAGTTAGACTGGCGCCGTCCGTCACGCCAACATAACTCTCGACCAATCGGACTTGGCTATTGGTTCCCGCAATAACCAATGTTCTTGGATGACTCATTGCATCGCCATCTCCGGTACCAACAAACAGCAGGTGGATTGGCGCCTCAAGAATCGTGTCGTCCAAAATTCTCACCACAAAGCCGTCTTGGAGGAAAGCCGTATTGAGCGCTGTGAATGAGCTCGAGGGATCGTCAAAATGGGCCAACTGAGCCAACTGGGACTCCACTAACTCGGGTTCGGCAGCAACCGCGTCAGCCAAACTCCTGAGTTCAACTCCGGCCGGCAACGCACCAACATTCGACAGCTCCGGCGAATAACGACCATTAACACAGACAAGTTTTGGCCCATCGACGTTCTCGAGTTCAAACCGCGAGATCTGGGACGGGTCGAGCCGCGTGGGTGCAGCTGTTACAAACTGGCGGCGTGCCAACCGATTTACGTTCGTGAAGCGCCACGACTCAAGCGCGGTCGTCGGAAACCCTACCTCCGAAAATCGAGAAAATCCTCGAGTGCGAAGCTGACTAACAGGGTTAGCTCCATTACTGTCCCGCTGAAGTTGATCGAAGGCACTGCGATAGGTAGCGTGGCTCTCTGTAAGTTGAGTTGTCATCGTGCTGATCTTCCGGAAAATTATTATGCGCTCGCGGGGACCGAGGCTTCATCGTTAATCCATCCGTACCCTTTTTCCTCCAACTCGAGTGCCAATTCTTTACCTCCGGACTTCACGATTCGGCCGTTAGAGAGAACATGCACAACATCGGGAACGATGTAATTCAACAAACGTTGGTAGTGGGTAACCACGATAGTCGAGCGATCAGGCGACCGCAGCGCATTAACGCCCTGCGAGACTACTTTGAGCGCGTCAATATCTAACCCGGAATCCGTTTCATCCATAATCGCGAGTCTCGGCTCAAGCACGATCATTTGAAATATTTCATTGCGCTTCTTTTCTCCGCCCGAGAACCCCTCGTTCACCGGGCGATTGAGCAACTCTTGATCGATCTCTAGAACGTTCATCCGTTCTTTGACCAGAGTCAGAAACTCCATAGCATCAAGCTCGGTCTCACCGCGATGCTTTCTAACCTCGTTCAGAGCGGCCTTCAGCAGGTAAGCATTGTTGACACCAGGAATCTCGACCGGATACTGGAAAGCTAGAAATACACCTTCTCGAGCACGTTCCTCAGGCTCCATCTCCAAAAGATCGCTGCCGTCATAACTCACCGTGCCGGCATTGACCTCATAGTCCTCTCGGCCAGCCAGCACATTCGCCAAAGTGCTTTTTCCTGAACCGTTTGGCCCCATAATCGCATGCACTTCACCGGCTTTGACCGTAATATCAATACCGTTAAGAATCACGCGACCGTTAACGCTCGCGTGAAGGTTTTTTACCTCAAGCATCCGTTTCTCACCTTCGTCTTTCTTATCCGACACTGCCTTCGAGGCTCACTCCAAGTAACTTCTGTGCTTCGACCGCGAACTCCATCGGTAATTCACGAAACACTTCCTTGCAGAACCCGTTAACAATCATATTGACCGCATCCTCAGTCGACAGTCCTCTCTGGCGACAGTAGAAGATTTGGTCCTCACCTATCTTCGACGTCGAGGCTTCGTGCTCAACCTGCGAAGACGTGTTGCGAACTTCCAGATACGGAAACGTGTGTGCGCCGCATTCGTCCCCGATTAACAACGAGTCGCACTGAGAGAAATTCCTCGCGTTCTTGGCGTTCTTTCCAATCCGAACCAAGCCGCGATACGTATTCTGGCCAAATCCCGCCGAGATACCTTTTGACACGATGGTGCTCGTAGTGTTCTTGCCAAGATGAATCATCTTGGTGCCCGTATCGGCCTGTTGGTGATTATTGGTCACGGCGACCGAATAAAACTCGCCGACGGAATTATCACCTTGCAGAATGCAGCTCGGATACTTCCACGTGATAGCCGAACCGGTTTCCACCTGCGTCCATGTAACCTTAGCGTTGTTCATCGCCTTTCCGCGCTTTGTCACAAAGTTATAGATGCCACCCTTACCGTCCTTGTCACCTGGATACCAGTTCTGAACCGTCGAATACTTGATAGTGGCAGAATCCAGCGCCACCAATTCCACAACGGCTGCGTGCAATTGATTTTCGTCGCGTTGGGGTGCCGTACATCCTTCGAGATAACTGACGGTCGCCCCTTCGTCAGCCACTAAAAGCGTCCGCTCAAACTGTCCGGTCTGGGCCGCATTGATTCGAAAATACGTGGACAACTCCATGGGGCACCGCACACCCTTTGGGATATATGCAAACGAGCCATCACTAAACACCGCTGAGTTCAAAGCTGCATAGAAATTGTCGGACGCCGGAACAACCGATCCCAGGTACTGACGTACGAGGTCGGGATGTTCCTGCACCGCCTCGGAAAAGGAGCCAAATATGATCCCGAGGTCTGCCAGCTTGTCCTTGAATGTCGTGGCAACGGACACGCTGTCAAACACCGCATCCACGGCAACACCCGAAAGTATTTTCTGCTCTTCCAGAGGAATGCCCAACTTATCAAACGTGGCCTTCACCTCCGGGTCGACCTCATCCATACTGTTAAGCTTCGGTAGGTTCTTGGGAGCGGAGTAGTATGTGATGTTTTGATAGTCAATTGGTGCAACCTTAACGTTGTGCCAAACCGGTTCAGTCATCTCCTTCCAGAGGCCGTACGCCTTCAAGCGCCAATCCAGCAACCATTCAGGTTCGTTCTTTTTCTGCGAGATGAGGCGAATGACATCCTCGTTCAGTCCGGGCTCGATGCGTTCTTCTTCAACATCGGAGACAAAACCGTATTTGTAATCTTGATTGGCCAGTTGTTCGATAGTTTCTTGCGATGTAGGCATTGTCGTAAATGTTCCAATTCATCAAGTTATCGTCACAGACAACGAATCTCCGACCGATTTAGTCCTACTTTAATAGTAGCCTATTTTAATTAACGAAGTATTTTGAAACGCGGCGGGACATTTTCAGCAGCCGGTGACCGAGAGCTTCACGGCTGGTTGTTCGACAGCGGACCTCGGCTAACAAGGCTACCCACGATGATCACGGCGACCGCTCCAACAAGGTTTAACCATAGAAACGAGACAGAAGTATAGATGGCTACTGCCGCTACAGCTGCCATTCCACCGATCAATCCCCAAAATGCTCCGGCCGCTGTAGCATGTCGGACCCCTACCGCCAAGGCGAAAACCCCGAGCAGGGAACCGTAAAAGAACGAGCCAAACCGATTGACGACCTCTATGAGTGAACCGAGATTCGCTGCATACAATGCCGTTACAGACGCAAATAACCCCCAAAACCCTGTTGCCCACTTGGACACACGCAGGTAATGCGCATCTGACGCAGTTTTTCGGAAGTGGCGCCGATAAAAATCGATCACGGTGGCAGTGGAAAGGGAGTTCAGTTCAGCTGCGATACTCGACATGGCGGCCGCAAAAATTGCGGCAATCATCAATCCGACCAACCCGACTGGCAATTGGGTCGTAACAAAAGTGGGAAACACATAGTTGACGTCTGTGTAGGAGTCATCACCAGTCACATCTCTGACGAGACCTTCTGCTTTCCCCCTCAGGGCGTTGACCTGTCGGTCCTGGTCAAGAAAGATCTGAACGGCCGATGCTTCCCGCGCCGTATCACCACTTTGTCTTGCCTCAACAACCTCACCGGCTGCGTGTCGCCGAGCTATGTAGGCCTGGTCAAATTCGTCATCAAGTGCCGCGTACTCCGCAGCTCGTACACTGCCAGAAATTGCGCGGTCATGGACCCCATTGAAAAGCATCGGCGGGGGGTTGAAAAGGTAAAACGTGAACATCAACACACCAGTCAGCAGGATTAACATCTGCAAGGGAATCTTGGCGAACGCACTCATCATGAGTGAGTAACGGCCCGCATCAACAGACCTAGCGGTCAAGTAACGCTGGACTTGGCTCTGGTCGCAACCAAAATAGCCGAGCATCAGGAACAATCCGCCAATCAAACCCGACCAAAACGTATACGTTTCATTTGGATTAAAAGTGAAATCGATCGTCTGAAGCCGGCCCGTCGCACCAGCCAGATGAAGTGCCGAATCTACGCCGACGTCGTTCGGTAACCCAGCCACCAGAGCTCCGACGGCGGCCGTTACTCCCACCATGATCACGACCATCTGCTTCACGTCGGCCCATGTCACAGCTTGCACACCGCCGAACATCGTGTAGAGCGTCGTCGGAATCCCGATCGCCAAGATCGTTAGTGGGAGACTCCATCCCAAGACGATCGATAGAATCACGGCCGGTGCGGCAATTATTACTCCCGCACTCAAGCCCCGTGACACCAAGAAAAGAAAGCTCGCTACCGCACGGGTCCGGGCATCAAAACGCTTTTCCAGATACTCATAAGCGGTGAAGACTTTCGCACGATGAAAGAACGGAACAAGGGTGACCGACAAAATGATCATTGCAACCGGCAGGCCAAAATAAAACTGCACAAAACGTACGCCGTCCGTATAACCCTGGCCTGTAGTTCCGACCAACGTGATAGCGCTCATCTGAGTCGCCATAACGGAAAGACCGACAGCCCACCACGGCAGCGATCGCGAAGCCAGAAAGTAGCCCTCTATGGCCTTTGTGTCCTTCGACCGTCGGATGCCATCGTAAAGAATCCAACTGAGGTAACCGATTATGATGAGCCAGTCGAGAAAGTGCATTCAGGTTAGGGAGTCACAGAAGATTGGGTTTTAAAAACTACACTCGGGAACAACTTAAAAATATTACCGAATTTCTTGCTCGGATCCCTTCTTTTCAAAAAAGTCTATCTATCCCGGTCCGAAATGACTCGAAAACAACCATAGTGCTATTAAAACAACTAATTGCACGACCACGACGGCCAAGTAGGTTCGAGTCACGGCCGGAGTATAGTCTCCCGACGGGGTCAAGAGCGTGAATACGTCTAATCAGAACCAACGTGCAATTCCAATCGGTCGTATTCTGATGGGTCTGGTCGTAGTCGTCCTGCTCATCTCAGTTGGTCGCCAAATGGGCGGCCGCCTGCCACAATTCGCCGAGTGGGTGGCGAATTTGGGCGTTTTTGGACCCCTCATTTTTATCGCAGGTTACGCCGGCGCTACGGTCGCTTTTGTACCTGGATCCGTACTTACGCTGGCTGCTGGCGCAATCTTTGGGTTGGCCAGAGGGGTGACCTACGTCATGATTGGCGCCTCCATAGGAGCGTGTCTCGCCTTCCTCGTCGCACGGTACTTTGCCAGAACTGCGATCGAACAACGACTTTCCCGACATAGTAGCTTTGCTGCCATCGACCGTGCTATCGGGCGTGAAGGTCGAAAAATCGTCTTTTTGTTACGACTGTCTCCGGTCTTCCCGTTTAACCTGCTCAACTACGCCCTCGGGCTGACTAATGTGCGGTTTGCCGACTACTTGATTGCCTGCCTCGGCATGATTCCAGGCACGTTTCTCTATATCTATTATGGAAAACTAGCGGGTGATATCGCCCAACTTGCCAGCGGTACACCCGCCGGACGGGGCACCGAGTACTACGTTCTGCTATTTCTGGGGCTAGTTGCGACTATCTTGGCAACAACGATCGTCACGCGCACCGCAAGGCAGGCTCTCCAAGAAGCAACGAAAAACCCGGAAACAACGTAGTACAATCCAAGCACGGCTGGGGCGGGACACAAACCTTGCGCGCGCTGTTCCAGCCGGATAGAATTCCTCTGCCGCGGCCCGCCTCGGACGGCTTTTATCCTGCGAGTGCTGTCGAGTTGTGGACGGGGTTTTTACTGTACGGAAAGACAAGAGTTCACTGACTGAGAACGTCGGCTGGTGAACTGAGTCCAGACGAAAGGAGTCACGAGTTGGATCACGTGGCGACGGCAGAAGAAACAGAACACGCCGAACACGGGCACGAGCATCACGATGAAGGTTTTCTGAGAACCTATGTCTTCTCACTTGACCATAAGGTGATTGGGATTCAATACGCTATCACCGGAATGCTGTTCCTGTTATTTGGCTTCACATTAATGATGATCATGCGCTGGCAGCTGGCGTATCCATTCCAGCCCATCCCGTTGATTGGCGGTCTTCTGGGTGACAGTCGCGCTCCTGGCGGCATCATGTTGCCAGAGTTTTACAACCAGTTGGGCGCCATGCACGGCACGATTATGGTCTTTCTCGGCGTTGTGCCGCTGGCGGTGGGTGGTTTTGGGAACTTTGTGCTGCCTCTGCAAATCGGTGCTCCCGACATGGCCTTTCCCAAGCTCAACATGTTGAGCTATTGGTCATTTTTCGTAGGTGGCGTCGTGATGTTCGCTAGTTTTTTCGTCCCGGGCGGCGCAGCGAATTCAGGATGGACCTCCTACGCACCACTGTCGGTCATTGCGACGACCGGACAAACCTTATGGCTGGTCGGAATGATCTTCCTGATCACGTCCTCACTTTTGGGCTCGGTCAATTTCATTGTCACGACACTTCAGCTTCGCGCACCCGGCCTCAGTTTCATGCGGCTACCGTTTTTTGTCTGGGCTCAATTAGTCACATCCTTTCTGTTGTTGTTGGCGTTTCCGCCGCTTGAAGCGGCTGGCGTATTGCAACTCATGGACCGAGTGGCCGGAACAAGTTTCTTCTTACCAAGTGGGTTATACGTCGGGGATGGTCCTCTCGAAGTTAGTGGTGGGGGCAGTCCCCTGTTATGGCAACATCTCTTCTGGTTCCTAGCTCACCCGGAAGTGTACGTGCTGATCTTGCCGGCGATGGGCATTGTGGGTGAAATCATTGCGAACAACACCCGGAAACCCATCTGGGGCTACCGCGTTCTGGTCGCGTCGATCGTGTTTCTCGGATTTATGTCGTTCGTCGTCTGGGCCCACCACATGTTCATGACAGGCATGGGAACCACGATGAGTTCATTCTTCCAGACCACGACGATGATCATTTCAATCCCATCTGTTGTGATTCTGTCTGCGTTTCTTCTGTCTCTCTATGGCGGCTCAATCCGCTTTACAGTGCCTATGCTGTTCGCACTGGCGTTCTTACCGATGTTTGCCATCGGTGGATTGACGGGATTACCACTCGGCCTCGCAGCACCGGACCTCCACCTGCACGACACGTATTACGTGATTGGTCATTTCCACTACGTGGTTGCGCCAGGCACCGTGCTGGCGTTACTTGGCGGCGTGTATTACTGGTTCCCAAAAGCAACGGGCCGGATGATGAATGACCTGCTGGGACGGATTCATTTTTGGGGCTCTTTTGTGAGCATTAACATTGTCTTCATGCCAATGTTTATCCAAGGGCTGTCGGGCATGAACCGCCGCATGGTAGACGGTGGAGCCCAGTACGCCATGAATCAAGACGTTCTTGTCTGGAACGAAGTCATCTCGATGGGAGCATGGGCCCTCGGATTGTTCCAACTCCCCTTTATCTACAACTTTTTCCGGAGCATCAATAAGGGTGAAAAAGTGGGCGCCAACCCTTGGCAAGCCACGACACTGGAGTGGTCGGCACCATCGCCACCGCCGCATGGAAACTTCACAACGCCGCCGGTAGTGCACCGTGGCCCATATGAGTACAGCGTCCCTGGGTCCAATACCGACTACGACATGCAGGCTGATGACTCGAAGGGACCGCAGGCCGAGCCTGCGAAGGTATAGAACCGATGGAAATTCCATACATCGTTGACGAACGCCCGGATACCGGGCTCACCAATGTAAAACTCGGCATTTGGTTGTTCCTGGCTTCCGAAGTCATGCTCTTTGGAGCTTTGTTCTCAACCTACATCCTCCTACGGATCAACGCTGTCGAATGGCCTCTGGGGGCGGACATCCTCAGCACGCCGATCGGCACGTTCAACACAGCTGTCCTGATCGCTTCAAGTATCACGATGGTCCTTTGCTATGCAGCGCTGAAGCAAGACGACCTACCAGGATACAAGCGCTACATGGGCCTGACCATTGGCTTGTCCCTACTCTTTCTCGCGGTAAAAAGTTACGAGTATTTCGACAAGTTCTCGCATGGGGACTATCCCAGCGTCAGCACCTATTTCGCGATTTATTTCACAATGACCGGATTGCACGCTCTGCATATCATCGGGGGAGTCATTGTGAACGGTTACTTTTTGGGTCCAGGCAGCGCCTTGTGGAACACGAACAAGCAACAATTCATCAATCGCATCGAAGCTGCCGGTTTGTACTGGCATTTCGTCGACTTAGTCTGGATTTTCCTGTTCCCAATCCTATATCTGACGTAATTGAAACGCGACCGAGGAGCGACACATGAGTGAAGACGTACAAGCGCACATTAAGCTGTATAAGAAAATTGGTGTAGCGCTAATGGTGTTGACGGTCGTGACCGTGTTGGTCTCATTTTTACCAGTGGGAGTTGCGTTGGGCGTGGTGCTTGCCCTAATCGTTGCCACAGTCAAAAGTTCACTTGTTGCAACGTATTTCATGCACTTGGTGGAAGAACGTAAAACCATTTACTTCACACTTCTACTCACCGTCTTTTTCTTTTTGGTTTTGATTCTTATCCCACTTCTTGGGCACACGAATACATACGGCAGAAAGATGGTCGTCCCGAATTCTGACGCGGCTGTCGCGGCCGACCACGGCGAGGCGGCTCACTGATGATGTCACTCCGCGGAATACACCTGCTGTTCATCGCCGTGTCCATCGCCCTAACGGCCATGACCACGCTGTGGGGCATCGGGATGTACGTGTCTGATCGCGGCAGCTGGGGTCACTTGGCATTTTCGGTTGGGTCGCTGGCTTCGGGACTCGGCATGAGCGTCTATCTAGTCACATTTATTCGTAAGACTCGTCGGATCGGGATGGAATAATCATGAAGAAACAATTCATAAGTGCAGTCCTTTTTGCGTCGGCGCTGGTGTTTCTTGTTCCCACCAACTCCTTAGGGTGCCCCATTTGTTTTAATCTCGACCCGGATTCTCAAATTGGTCAAGGCGTCAACTGGGCCGTTTTTGCGCTCCTTGGCATTACCGGTGGAGTGCTGAGCGGATTTGTGGGTTTTATACTGCATCTGGTTAAACGCTCCCGCCAAGCATTGGGACAAGACGATAGAAACAGGCCGTAGGCCTGAGTAGGAGAAGGCAAGAATGGGTGAGTTTTTGGGGTTGCCGATCCAAGCATCGGCACACGCGCAGGAAATTGACTCAATGATCATTGTGATCCACTACCTGATGTTTGTGCTATTCGTCGGGTGGGGCATCTATTTTGTATGGGTACTTTTCAGGTTTAGGGCCTCTGCGAATCCGACTGCCGACTATGCAGGGATCACGAGTCACACCTCGAGTTACATAGATGTTGCTGTCGTCATAATCGAAGCAGTGATACTTGTGGGCTTTGCTATTCCGGCTTGGGCCGACCGCGTCAACGAACTTCCGCCTGAAGCGGAATCAACCGTCATCCACATGATTGCCAAGCAATTCGAGTGGCATTCTCATTATCCGGGCCCGGACGGCCGGTTTGGCCGACGAGACCTTAGTCTGATTACCCCGACCAACGCGATTGGACTGGACCGGAGCGACCCCAACGGCGCCGATGACATCGCCACTGTCAACCAGATGAATATTCCAGTCAACAAGCCAGTTATTCTTTATCTATCGACGATGGATGTCATTCATAGCTTGGGAATCGCAGAAATGCGCGTCAAACAGGACGCGATCCCTGGCCTGGAAATGCCCATGTGGTGGGTTCCTACCGTGGAAGGAACCTTTGAAATTAACTGCTCCCAACTCTGTGGCCTTGGGCACTATCGAATGCGAGGATTTGTGACGGTGCAACCTGAAGCTGAGTTCAACGCTTGGTTGGCTGAAGAGGCTACCTTTATTGAGTAACTAACCGTTTCCATCCCAGTGCAATTTCTAAGGGGCGAGCATCCTCGCCCCTTTCGCGTGTACAACCCGCCATGACGGCCCGCTTTAGACCTGGCATTATCGCGGGGTTCAATTCCAAGCTTGTTCAGCGACAATTCAGCGGCCGAGTGCAGCCAATTCTTCCTGCACTATTTCTTCAAGGGTCTCAAGAGGCACCGCCCCCATGATGGGGCGACCGTTAATAAACACCGTCGGCGTTGACGAGACACCATTTCTGCGACCGGCTCGTAAATCCTGTTGAACCCGGTCGGCGTATCGGCCCTCCTCGAGGCAGATCGAAAACACCTCTCCATCCAAGCCCAGTTCCACCGCATAGGAATTCAATGAAGGGACATCCAGGGCATCCTGACTCACAAACATTTTGTCGTGTAGTGGCCAGAACATCCCCTGTTCATGCGCGCAGTTTCCAGCTTCAGCTGCCTTAAATGCCTGCGGATGGTTCGACAAAGGAAAGTCTTTATAAATGAATAGAATTTGATCCGCGTAACGGTCTATTAAGTCCGACAAAATTCCTGTCGCACGCTGACAGTAGGGACATTGGAAATCGGAGAATTCGACGAGTACTATCGGGGCATCAATCGGTCCTTGTGAGGGGTCATCAGAAAACACTTCGACCTGCTGTCGCGGTGGATCAAGCGTCAGAACAACGTCGTCGGCTTCTCGCCGTAGATCCGCCATAAACTGCTGTAGTGCTTGGATAGGTCGTTGGCGTTCGATAGCATCTTGAATTTCAGACCGAGACTCATCCAAGGTTCGATCGCCTAAAGCTTCGCGGTTGCGCTCGTAAACCAGTGCAATTTCTTCGTCGGTAATAGGTAAAGTCCGCGACGGAAGTTCGATCGCAAGCAGTTCGTCTCTCGAAAGGCCTCGTGCCATCGCCGCGCGATCGATAAGGTGGTTCCCTATGACAACATCTAGAACCCGCCGACGAGTCTCATAAAGTTGCTGAAGTAGACGCATCTGCGATCTAGCATCGTTTTGACTCCACGCTTGATCCACGTCATCAAGAGTAACGATGATGTCTCCAACCCGAGCCACTTCGGCACTCGCAGCCGGCTGACCGTATACAACGGTTGTTACAGGTCCCACCAAGACAAAAACCGCGACCGCACTCATCAATAGGATCTGTCGAATCACTTGCATCGCCTAAACCTTTCCACCGCTTAACCACACTTAACTTTTCAAGTGGCACTCTACACCGGTCGAAATAGTGAAGTCTATGAGCCCGCTGATTGATGGCTGATGGTCTGTGTTCCCAGCTACTGCACTCGGGCGAAAATGTAACTGGATAGTGACATGGTTTTGAAGAGTCTTTATGGTCACAGAATGAGTTACTTCCTTAGACACTGGTTGTCGACAGCGGTAGCACTTGGTGCCGCCTCCTGGATGCTACCCGGAGTGGAAATCTCGTCACTGGCCTCCTTGATAATCGCGGCACTGGTATTAGGCTGCGCTAATGCATTCGTCAAACCCATGCTGCTGCTCCTAACCCTGCCAATCACCATATTGACATTGGGTTTGTTTTACGCCGTCGTCAACGGCGTTGTTTTCGCGTTAGCAGCTTTTCTAGTGCCTGGATTTAGCGTGCGCTCCTTTGTCTGGGCCATTCTGGGCGCGTTTATGGTCGGACTCGTTTCGTGGTTTATGGGAACTGTTCGGCGTCTTAATTAAGAAAAGAAAGACGTTACCGATCTGGTTTAAGTTGTTAAAGTCACACTGCGATCAGTTCTCGCGAGCGAGACTGCCAAACCAAGAATTTCGAAAAGCTTCTTGTGCAACCGACAGCATCTGACCAGTAGATTCGATAGTGACAATCGTAAAATTCTGCTCTTCTGCCAAGGTCACCAGGGACTCAAAAGGACTGCCATGCCTAGAAAAACCAACGGCTACAGTTTCACCCGGATGAATACTCTGGAGAATGCGATCGAGGTCCCGTATCGAAGACACGGGCTTATCATCAACTGTTGTTACTGTGTCACCGCGGTCGAGTCCCGCATTGTATAGCGGGGACCCATACGGCGTGGCTGCTGTGACCATCATGCCGGCACCCCAGTGGACCCGACCAAAAGAAGACTGGCCGGCGGACTGAGGCTGCAGAACTAAGCCAGCGTGTTCCAACAGGTCAGCGTAGTTCACGACATCCCGACCTTCAACGAACCGTTCAAAAAAATCTATGGCGAATTGATCGTCCCCAGATACTGTTGCCAACACTGACCGCACATCGGCCAAGGTGTACGGGTTGTCCACGAGACCAGGCACTAAACCACCGGGCTCACCGAACCGCTTCCACAGCGCCTGCATATAATCATCCAACGTTACAGCTCCGCCAGTGCGCACACGAAGCGACAAATCAAGACCCAAGGCGATTGCCTCTCCCCAGCTGTAATAGGAAATAAATGTATTGTCAAAATTTGTTGGATCGATCGCAGTCGCAGCGTCCGTAAACGGAGCCAATTGACTCATTTGAACCGCACTATTGAGTAGTCGGCCAGGGCTTGAAATAACCAAATCCAGGGTCGACCCAAAACTGTCGAGCGTGCGTTGTAACGTTGTAAGGCCCGACCGTTGCATAACCAATTTTCCGTAATAGTTTGTAAAGCCCTCCGCCAGCCACAACTCCCCCGAGATATTCGCGTCGGTGAAATCAAACGGTTCAAGTGATTGCGGGCGTATACGTTCAACATTCCAGACATGGAAAAATTCGTGGGCCGCTGACCCCAACAGACGTTCCACCTGCTCCGGAAAGTCGAGCCGACCATTGGAAGTCAACACCGTGCTATTACGGTGCTCCATAGCATCGCCACTGGCGCCTGGCAGATAGTCTGCTATGAAGGTATAGGTGTTTGTTTCAAACAACGGAAATTCACCAAATATCAGAACCGTCTCTCGCACGATTGCCTCAACAGACGACACGTAGTGAGCAATATCTGCGCGGCTGTCATGGTGAAGGGCAATTCGAAAAACGGGTTGATTCGCAGGTGAAGATGGATCGGTTACCGAAAATGTATGAAGTTCAAAATCACTAAGTTCAGTCGGACTGTCCATCAAATACTGCAAGTTGGGAGCAGTAAAGGCCATCGGATTATTAGTCGGATAGAGCTGTGTGGCTACCTTCCAGTTCGTATTCGCCGGTGGCTCAAAAACCAAATGGACCGGCCGGCCCTCCAGTCCGAGACCCCACATGAGGGTCGCGGGCATATTCATGTGCGCGTGTGTGGAATCAACCGCCAGATAGGTTCCGTCGATCCGAGAACCAAACAATCGATATCGCAAGTGAACTGACCCGTTGTGATCAGCAACTACCCACTCATGCGGGTTCGGCCGAGTTGCCATTACCTCAGTGCCTGTTCCGTCGAATGCGTGGACGTCAAACACGTTTTTTGCAAACTCGTGACGAGCATAGCGGCCTGGGGACGAACTGCTCATCCGTGCGCGGAGCGGAAAATCGCCGAGCTGAGAAAAGGTGACGTCAACTTGGAGCCACCGGTGCTCAGGAGAAGGAAATGACAGGTGGTACTCTACGGGCTCAATTGTCGGTTGCTGTTCAGCTGTCGCCTGGTCCGGATTCCAGCAAACAGCTAAAAAAACTGCCGACCAAGTTAATGCGAAGCGAGCTAGTTGGTGATTCAACCCACCGTTCCTTTCTACGATTGCCGTGTAACCTGCGCGACTAGGACATCCTCCGACTGGACGCCAAGAAGTTCAATCGTGTCATTCACGACCGTCTTGGGCACACCAGACACCTGATATCGTGCGGTAAGGTCGGGAAACTCTGTTGCCTCAACAACAGTCGTAACAATTTGGGGACTCGCCACCGCAAGTTCATATGCCAGACCCACGGCCTGGGGACAAAATGCTCAAGTAGGTGTCACAAAGACCTTGATGTCGATTGGTCGGCTAAGAGTGGCAAGTGCCGCCAGACTCTCTTGCTTTAACGTCAGCTCCCTAGTTCCGACCAAGACTACCGCTTCCAGGAGAGAGGCTAATTCATGGCCAGTTGGTACGCCGTAATATCGGATGCCGAGGTCCGTCTCACCACTCACGACGATCGCAGGGGCTCTGTTAACGCCGTACCGTTCGGCGATCGGCTTATCCAGTACAAGATTGTGCTCTTCGACAGTTATCCGCTCAGATAAGTTCGCAAGTTGGTCCACCACTTGCCGAGCAGAAAGACATGTGTCGCACCCGAATGTCTGAGTGAAAAACACAAGCTTGACGGGCTGTTCCATGCGGGCCAAACGGCCCTCCACGTTATCACCCCAGCCTGAATCATCCATTTGCGAACTCTCACAGAAGAAACAACTAGCCAAGCGCTAAACAAAATGGAATTCGCTGGCCGCGTCACTTAAAAAGATCATCAAAAGCCTGGCGAGCACCGCCGGTGCTCTGCTTGGACATTGACTTGGAACTAGTTTCACGTTCGACCGTCACCCGCGCGTCGTAATAGGTGCACGTATTACTCGCATCTTTCGGAGACACTCGGCTAGGGATGGGTTGACTGCATTCGAGCGGGCTCCCAGTGTCAAACCAGGTGCATTGTGAACAGCTATGCAAATCACTGGAACATTTTGGACACCGGGATCCAACCTCAACAGGACCCGCTATACCGTGGCCACATCGAGCACACTTCGTGACATCCCGGAAACCGGGCATATTTATTTTCTGGGGTTCCCTAGGTCCATATCCACGACGAGGCCCTCGCTCTCGTTTGTCGTCGGATTGACCCGGTCGGTCGTCACGACTCTCGTTGGGAGATTCGTCCTGATACCCGCGCTGGCGATATTTCTTTGACATGCGGACGTCGACTGCAGACTTGATCTACCGTAAGCCTGCCTATTTGTCCAGAACTTCTGGTCTGAACAGTTGCTCAATCGCTTGCTTGACCTCACCAATGTCGGGCAGTTGCGGTATGTCGTATACCTTTGAAAACACAATTATTCCGCTCTTGTCGACGACGAAAACGGCACGCTCAGAAATCCCATCTTCCCGGCCGACATCGAACGCCGCAGCTACTTCACCGTGTGGATGAAAATCACTCAAAAGGTCAAAAGAAAGACCGCCCAAGTGTTTTGCCCACTCAGCCTTGGCAGGAACGGCGTCGACGCTGATGCCAAGAATCTGGGTCTCGTGCTCAGCAAACCAATTAAGGTCTTCTTGGTAACTGGTCACTTGACTAGCGCAAACCGGCGTCCACGCTAAAGGATGGAATGCGACCAGTACATATTTCTTGTCCCTAAAACTGGACAATCGGACCCGGGTGCCCAAATGGCTCGCCAACTCAAAATCGGGCGCCTTGCTGCCTGTGCTTATCGCCATTCCGGAAGGATACCGCACTACACCTATAATCTCTTAGCCGCTGGGTACAATCATGCCCTCAGAGCTTTTGTCTATGAAAACCACTTGCCTAGTGTTCTTATTGTTATTTGCAGTTGTCATCCTGCCCGCAAAGGTAGACGCTCAAGACCTGCCGGCTGTGCAAATCTTTGGAGGACTGACCTTTCTTAACACCTCCGACGTAGTCGAGCATCCGACTACCGGTTGGTTGGTCGGCGGCGTGTGGAATTTTACTGAAAAATTTGGTCTGGAAATTCACATCAGCCGGTTAGAAAGCTCCCAATCGATAACATTTCTCACAATAGACTCGCGGTTTCTAACCCTTCTGGCTGGCCCGACAAAGACATGGCATTTCGGTCCTGTCCTGTCTTTCGGGCACCTCTTATTGGGAACAACCCAGTTGGATGTCTCGGCAGTGTCAGACGTGCCATTTCCGCTGTCTGGTGCATCGCAGGACACGAATGGCACACTTCTGATTGGTGGAGGCATCGAAGTTCCACTGGTTCAGCGTTTATCGACTCGGTTTGGATACGACTATCGTCAAATATTTGCCACAAAGAGTTACTATCAGCATGGGATTTATCTCAGCAGTGTCTATGGTTTTTGACTGCTGCCCGGATAGAATCGCTATATCGCATTCAAGTTTTGAGAAACTGAGACGCCATGCCACTACGAATCATCAGCGTGCTGTTTGTCCTCTTCCTAATCATAAGCTTGCCCTCATTTGCAGAAATTTATACCGAGTGGCTATGGTTCGGAGAAACCGGGTTTCAACCTATCTTTCTAAAGAGTTTAACGACTAAAGCGCTACTCGGCATCGCTGCATTTCTCTGCTCTTTTGCCTTTCTATTTGCCAATTTTAGATTGGCGCTGCGAGGCCCAGACCGATCGTTCGTATTATTCCCGGGCGGCGGCGACATTCAACCGATCGTCTTGCAGCACCACCATCTGGGTTTTCTCGCCGCCGGACTGTCTGGCATTTTGGGTCTTTTTATTTCTGGAATCGTCTCGAGCCAATGGTTGGTCGTCTTGCAGTTTTTCAACGCCACGGCGTTTGGTGAGGTTGACCCGATCCTTGGGCGAGATGCCGGCTTCTACGTTTTCACATTGCCCTTTCTTGACTTCCTGAGATACAGCGGCCTTGGACTCGTCGTCCTTTCATTCATAGGTTCCATTGGCGGGTACGTCGCCACCGGACAAGTCGCTTTCTCGCCCGCAGGTTTGACAGTTGGCTCTAAATCGAGACAGCACCTATCAATGCTAATTGCGGCAATCTTCGTCCTTCTCGCCGCCGGTGCTTATCTCGACATACCTCGGACGCTAACCACACCTTCTGGGATAGTTCATGGCGTTTCATATGCCGACCAAGCTGTTCGGCTCCCAGTGTTATACATTTTGACAGTCGTTGCTGCCGTTGGCGCTTTGGCCGCAGCTTACGGGGCGCTGTCGTCGTCGATGTGGCCGGTCATTGGGGCTGTAGCGGGTTATTTGGTGGTTTCAGTCGTCGGCGGTGGAGCCGCTTCGTTGCTCCAACAGTTCGTGGTCACTCCAGACGAACAGACAAAAGAAGCACCCTTTCTTCGCCACAACATTGCGGCAACGCGGGTTGCGTTCGACCTGGACAACATAGATGAACGACAGGTCTCCGGCGATGCTGAGTTGGTGATGGCAGATATCGAAAACAACGCGGAAACAATCAACAACGTGCGCCTGTGGGACCAGCAGCCACTCCTCGACACATTTGGCCAGATTCAGGAAATTCGCACCTACTACGAGTTTGCGTCTGTGGACAACGACCGTTATGTCGTGGACGGAGAGTATCGACAAACAATGCTCTCGAGTCGCGAGTTAAACTCGAACAGCCTTCCCAACCGGTCTTGGGTCAACGAACGCCTGCAGTACACCCACGGATTCGGGGTCGCCATGGGGCCGGTCAACGAGGTTACGCAGGAAGGTTTGCCTGTCCTGTTTCTTCGAGATCTTCCACCTCAATCCGACACCAATCTTTCAGTCGACCAGCCCAGCATCTACTTCGGTGAACTGTCGAACGATTATGTCGTCGTCAACACAAACACCGACGAGTTTCATTATCCTGAAGGCGACGACAACGTGTCGACGCGTTATGACGGCGACGGTGGAATCGAGCTTGGCAACCTCATCCAAAGAGCGCTTTTTAGCCTACGGTTTCGGTCTTATGAGATCCTCGTAAGTGGCCAGTTAAACAGCGACAGTCGGATCATCTTTCACCGAAACATTTCTGATCGAGTGGCGACAATCGCTCCATTTTTGCAGTACGACTCCGACCCCTACCTCGTGATTGCCGATGGAAGATTGTTTTGGATTCGAGACGCATATACGCTCACTGGTAACTACCCCTACTCCTCACCGGTCGGAACTGGCCTGAATTACATCCGCAACTCCGTAAAACTCGTGATTGACGCCTACAACGGAACAACAACGTTCTATCTGGCAGACCCTGATGACCCAATTGCTGTAACTCTCGGCAAAGTCTTCCCTGGGTTTCTCAAACCGCTTGAGTCAATGCCGACAGAACTGCAGAGTCACCTGCGCTATCCCGAAGGAATCTTCGCCTTACAGACCGCAATGTACTCGACCTATCACATGACTAACCCCTCTGTGTTCTACAACCGTGAGGACCAATGGGAAGTGCCCGTCGTTGATGGTGAGCAGTTGGAGCCGTACTACACGATCATGCGATTGCCCGGTGAAGAGAAAGCTGAATTCATACAGATGCTGCCCTTCACACCGAGAGGTCGGAATAATCTTGCTGCGTGGATGGTAGCCAGAAGCGATGGCGATAAATATGGCGAAATGATGGTTTTTCAATTTCCGAAACAAAAACTGGTTTTTGGTCCGTCCCAAGTAGTGGCTCGCATTAACCAAGACCAAGAGATTTCGCCACAGATAACGCTTTGGAACCAACAGGGTTCTGAGGTAATTCAGGGAACACTCTTAGTGATCCCAATTGAAGAAGCATTGCTCTATGTGCGCCCTATGTATCTTCGTGCGTCTGGAGGTCGAATTCCTGAGTTGAAGCAAGTCGTAGTGGCATACCAGAATCAAATTGTCATGGAGGCCACTTTAGACCTAGCGCTTAAGCGACTATTCGGTGAGTCAGAACCTGCCGGTTTTCCGGCGACTACACAAACAATACTCGCGGAAACAGAATCAGATTTGGACACTCAGACTGCTTCGGTTAACTCCTCGGCTGCACTAGGAACTAGTGCGCTTACGCAACAAGCGCAGGACTACTACAATCGAGCGTTGCGAGCCCAGCGAGACGGAGATTGGGCTCAATATGGTGTAGAGATTGAGTACCTTGGCAATATCTTGGAACAGTTGCAAGGCGGGCAATAACAAGGTCGACTTAGTGTGTTCAAAGTGGTCGGAATCAGAAGATTGAAATGAGGTGCGGCTGATGTATTCCACTGCACAATTTAGTCCAATGTTGGCGCTCTGTCTCATAGTTGGAGCCTGTGCGACCCCAGAACCAGAACCAGTCGAACCAACCCCAGGCTTGATCGCTTTTACTGGGGCCCGCCTAATCCTTGGTGACAGTAATACGGTAATAGAGAACGGGACTCTCATTGTTCGCGATGGACGAATTGACGCTAGTGGCGACAGCGGCGCTGTCCCAGTGGATGCACAGCTCGTTGATGTCTCAGGAAAAACAATAATCCCTGGACTGATCAACGCACATGGTCACGTTAATAATGTGCGTGGCTTAGAGACACACCCCTCGTTCTATACCGAGGAGCACATCGAGAATCAGTTGGCGCTTTACGCACGCTACGGAGTGACAACAGTGTTTAGTCTTGGCGGCGGTGGTCCGACAGGCGTCGCCGTCCGAGATCGAGCGAATCAAGACCTCGACCATGCGCGCTTGTATCTCGCGGGTCCTGTGATAGCAGCTGAATCGCCGGCGGAAGCGGTCGAACGCGTCAACGCCGTCGCCGATACAGGTGTGGACATTATTAAGATCAGGGTAGACGACAACCTCGGCGGAAGCCAAAAGATGTCACCTGATGTTTACACCGCAGTCATAGACGCGGCCCATGCCCGGGGTCTCCGCCTCGCGGCACATCTGTACTACCTTGACGACGCAAAACAGTTATTGGAAGCGGGAGCTGACCTGATTGCTCATAGCGTCCGAGATGAAGCAGTGGACGAAGAACTAACCACTCTCCTGAAAGAGCACGATGTCTGTTACTGCCCAACATTGATGCGCGAAGTGTCGACGTTTGTCTACGAGTCCCGACCCGATTGGTTTGACGACCCCTTCTTCTTACGAGAAGCTGACCCGGCCGTAATCGAAGAACTTTCTTCACCAGCGTATCAGGAACGGATCCAAAACAGCCGGACCGCTCCAATCTACAAAGAAGCTCTCCAGCAGGCAAAAATAAACCTGAAGTCGCTGGCCGACGCAGGAGTAGGCATCGCTATGGGCACAGACACCGGGCCCGCCGGGCGGTTTCAAGGATTCTTCGAACACAAAGAATTGGAGTTGATGGTAGAGGCCGGCTTGACACCACTTCAGGCCATTGTCGCATCAACTGGAGATGCTGCCAGGTGCATGCAAATCGACGACAATCTCGGTTCCCTATCCTCTGGGAAATGGGCGGATTTTGTCGTGCTCGGCGCCAATCCACTTGACGACATCAGAAACACTCGCGAGATCGAATCGGTTTGGATTAGGGGAAATCAAGTGCCCGGTATCGAATAACCAAGACTCCGTTCGGACACTGGTTTGCTGTCGGCATCCACGCTGCCAACCCAGTGTTAGTAATTTCTACTAGGCGCCTGACGTGACTCCGACCCCGCGCTTTTTCCAGTACCGCACAAGACCAAGCCAACACATCGATAGTGGTGCCGCTGAGTCGTACAAAGTAGCGGTCGCCGGAGAAACGTGACGTTGGATATAGACACGCATTTTGTCTGTAAACACCTTCATGCGTGTGGCTGCGTCTTCGTGGCCTTCAAGGCTATGCCGCGCGATCGTTGTCATTGCATCCAAATGTTCAAGAAATGCATCGAGATGCGGTTCAACGTCATCGTGGGGACCAAAATGGGTAATGAAAAGTGTCGCCGGCTGGCGTTGCCGAATCAAATCGATACTCTGTTTCCATTTGTCGATATCAATGTCTGGTGGGGGCGTAGGTGGCATCGAAAACAACTCATCACCAATTCGCATACCGGCTGTGTCACCCACAAAGGCAATTCCACTCGATTGGTCAAAATATCCGACGTGATGCGACGCATGTCCAGGTAGGTAAGCCACATCAAGTTCTCGGTCGTTTACACTAAGTCGCTCTCCGCCTTTTAGGAGTCGAATGTTTTTCTCCGGCACACGAAGAAATTCACCCCACAACCGGTCCATGTCCTCGCCATACAGACGACTGGCACTAGCCAAAAGCTTGGCTGGATCCACCATGTGCGGCGCGCCATGCTCATGAACATAGACTTCCACATCAGGATTGTCTTTCACGATGGACCCTGTCGCACCGGCGTGATCGAGATGAATATGTGTCAGCAAAATTTCCCGCACATCGACCAAATCAAACCCATGGTTAACAAGTGACTCCCGCAGCGTATCCAAGCAACTGGCTGGACCCGGATCAACCAAAGTCAGACCATTAGGTCCCCGTAAAACAGCCGTCGCAATGACTCGTGGTTGGCCCAGGAACTTTAAATCCGCGAATTGAACGCCTCTGCCAATCGTTTCCATGACTGCACAGATTGTACTATGCGGCCGCGTCGCGTCTTGACCTGCTGCGGCGGTCAGTCGAAGATAGAAACGTGGCCGATCAAAAAATACCCGGCAGTACAGCACCTGGCGGCGAAGTGCTCGAACGCCAACAACAAAAAACAGAAACACCCAAGATGTACAGAGTGTTACTCCTAAATGACGATTACACCACCATGGAATTTGTCCTGAGCGTGCTTGAAGAAGTTTTTCAAAAGAGTCCGGCAGAGGCTTTTCGTCTGATGATGCAGGTGCATACTCAAGGAAAGGCCACGTGTGGAATTTATACACACGAAGTTGCTGAAACGAAAGTCGAAATGCTTTGCGAACTAGCTCAGCGCGAGGAATTCCCTCTACAAGCTATGATTGAGGAAGGTTAATTCGCCTTATGTTCAGTGCATCACTTGAGCTGATTTTAAACGTCGCCTACCGGGAAGCTGCGTCCCGGCGACACACTCATCTAACGCTGGAGCATCTTCTTTATGCACTAGCACACGACCCGGAAGGCGAACGGATACTTGCAGCTTGTGGAGTCGATCTCCCTAACCTTCGGGTGACACTTGACGAGTTCTTGTCTTCACTCGAAACATTCGGAAAAGAGGAGCGTAGTAAAGAGCCAGCTCAGACACTCGGTTTTAGACGTGTTTTGCAGGCGGCGGTCCTTCACGTCCAGAGTGCCGGCAAGGACGAGGTCAGGGCGGGAGATGTGTTGGCGGCTATTCTGCAGCAACCCAAAGCATACGCCGCTCAGTTGCTTGAAACACAAGCCGTCACAAGGTTGGACGTTCTCAATTACATCTCCCATGGAATTTCCAAGGTTCCGCCAATCTCTGGAGAAAGTGAGCTAAAAAGCGCCACAGTTAACGCGGGCGATGAAGGTCCCACGAAGACTCAAGAGCCACTGGAAGCCTATACGATAAACCTGACGCTCCGAGCTCAGGCCAATAAACTCGACCCCCTGATTGGGCGTGATGCCGAGTTGCGGCGAACGATGGAAATTCTTTGTCGGCGGCGCAAAAACAATCCGGTCTTTGTCGGTGATGCAGGGGTAGGAAAAACCGCCTTGGCAGAGGGCCTAGCTATTCGCCTACTCGACGATGACAGCCCCAATCGACTGAAAGGCGCTGAGATTTTTTCGCTTGACACGACCGCGCTTTTAGCCGGCACCAGGTTCCGCGGGGATTTTGAAGAACGGTTCAAGGCTGTTATTGAAGGGCTTCGCGATCACCAAATGCCCATCCTCTTTATAGACGAAGTACATACGGCGGTCGGCGCCGGCGCTACGACCGGTGGAACTATGGATTTGGCGACATTGATAAAACCAGTCCTTACGGCTGGGGAGCTACGTGTGATTGGGTCCACCACTTTCGAAGAGTTTAAACAGATTGAAAAGGACCGCGCCCTAGCCCGTCGACTACAAAAAATCAGTGTCGACGAGCCTTCCGTGGATGAAACGACTAAGATTCTCGAGGGTCTCAGGTTACGCTACGAATCACACCACGACGTCGAATACGAAGACACAGCTTTATCGACCGCTGCCAAACTGGCCAGCAGACACCTCCGTGACTCACGCTTACCTGACAGTGCTATTGACGTCATAGACGAAGCAGGCGCTTTCTTGGCTCTCCGGCACGAAAACCAAGACGATGTTTCCGTTGGAAAGCCGCTTGTCGTGACGACTGATGCCATTGAACGTGTCGTGGCCCGAATGGCTAGAATCCCTGAAAAGCAGGCATCTTCATCAGACAAAGAACGTCTCAGAACCCTAGAAGAATCGCTGCAACGGGTTGTGTTTGGTCAAGCAGAGGCCGTGGCCGCTGTAACAGCATCAATAAAACGTGCACGCGCGGGCCTTGGCCTTCCAGATCGACCAGCGGGATGTTTCTTGTTCACTGGCCCGACGGGTGTCGGCAAAACAGAACTGGCCAGACAACTAGCAGTGCATCTCGGCAACGAATTCCTCCGGTATGACATGAGTGAGTACATGGAAAAACATGCGGTGTCGCGCCTTATTGGAGCACCGCCCGGTTACGTGGGATTCGAGCAAGGCGGATTACTCGTTGATGCGGTACGGAGCCATCCGTACTCTGTAGTGCTATTGGATGAAATTGAGAAGGCCCATCCAGACATCTTTAATATCCTCCTACAAGTGATGGATCACGCCACACTTACAGACAACAACGGACGAAAAGCTGATTTTCGGCATGTTGTCCTGGTCATGACATCAAACGCTGGTTCCCGTGAAGCCAGCGTAACCTCCATCGGCTTCAACGAGGACCAGAATGCATCGTCGAGTGGCCGGATGAAGTCAGCGGTTGAACGCGTGTTTAGTCCCGAGTTTCGCAATCGTTTAGACACCATAGTCAACTTCGGACCGCTCACACCGGCCGTAATGCAAACCATCGTAGAGAAGTTCATTATTCAGCTTGAAGCGCAGCTAGCGGAACAACGGGTTGCAATCAGCCTCGGTTCCGACGCGCGGAAATGGCTCGCCGAAAAAGGTCACGATCCGGTTTATGGGGCCCGACCGCTTAACCGGCTGATTCAATCTGAAGTTCGAAATCCGCTCACTGACGAAATCCTGTTTGGTCGCCTTGAGAAAGGGGGAACTGTCAAGATCGGATTGAATTCCACAAGAGACGGTCTGGAGTTTAGTTACGAGGTGCTGAAAACCGTCACGCGTGACCCGGAAGCGTCAATTTCTCAAAACGACACCATCCAGGAGCCTGCGGGTGAGTAAACCACCGATCGAAACTGTAGCGGCAGAAGAAACCCAAGACATTCAGAGCGACCACGGACAAACGGCCGCCACCGATCCAGACCCCACACTAGAACCAACAACCGTAAAGGTTGTAGACAAACGGTGGCATGCTCGTGAAAATGTCGGTGCCGGCACAGAGGCTCAGTCAAGCAAACCAAAATTCTTAGAAGAACTAGAACTTAAGTTGGCTGAGAAGGAGAAGCTACTTTGCGAGTATGCGGAACGATACAAGTCGGCGACTAAAGAGTTTGAAGAAACACGTACACGGCTTCGTAAAGAGGTTGCCAAAGACGTCCAGCGAGAGAAGCGCGCTGTATTGACATCGTTTCTAGAGATCCTCGACAACCTTGATCGTGCCATTCAGGCCTCACGCACAGCCGCAGATGTTCACCCAAACGTAGTTGGCCTTTTAGAAGGAGTGGAAATGGTTCGGCTTCAATTTCTTTCAACCCTAGAGAACCATGGGGTCAACTCTATCGATGCTGCAGGAATGCCGTTCGACCCCAATGTTCACGATGCAATCTCTGTCGTGGCCGTCACCACCAGCGACCGTGATGGTCACGTCATTGAAGTCATGACACCTGGATATCAGATGCCAGACGAGGTCTTGAGACCTGCAAGTGTTACAGTGGGAAAATTTACTCCAAACTCTGAATGAGTTCTTGAAGTTCTCGGACTTGATTTTGAGCCGCATAGAGAATCGCCCGACGCTCTTGAAGCGTTGGCATATTCCACTCCTCGCCGGCGAATCGAACTTTTCCGTTCTGGTTGAATTCCACAAGATCAGCGTCCATGGTTTCAACGTGAAGTCTCATGGTCTTAAACTCCGGCAGTCATTGAAGCGCGGTCGATATCATCCACTGCAACCACAACGGTTGCGACTCGACCGGGGTCAAAGGAGGAACCGTAAGCATATTCCACGTTGACCCCGGCGCTACTAAGAAGGCGGGTCGCCGCACGCAGAGCACCAATCTCATTTGGAATCTGTACACGCAGGACTTCTCGCTTTTCGATCAAATACTCGTGCGTCGTCAGGATGCCCGCCGCGCGGAGTGGATTATCGACGATCAAGCGAAGGGTGCCAGCTGAGTCCAGCAAAAACGCTTGTATTCCAATCTTCTCATCTGCCAGGCGTTGGACGACCCTCTCTAACTCTCCAGGGCTGTTGGGCAGTTTCAGCGCGATCTCTGTACATGTGGCCATAATGAGGAGCTTACTATGGTTAAGACGCAAAAAAGTACTTCGGCAGAGGACCTAACAGGTCGGACACATCCGATACAATCAGTATCATGCCAGTAAAGACGGCCACCCCGATCCCAGTGGCTCACCGCCTCAAAGGCTTCGACTACGCCATCAGAAACATCGTCATCGAGGCACAAAAAGTGGAAGACCGCGGACGGCCAGTTCACTATCTCAATATCGGAGATCCAGTCTTGTTTGGATTCGAGACACCCCCGCACTTGGTTGAGGCGGTAGAACGGGCAATGCGTGACGGACAAAACGGATATACCCCGGCGGCTGGAATCATGAGCGCGCGCGAGGCCGTCGCAAACGAATATTCCACATGCGGCCTTGAAATGACTGCTGACCGAGTCGTCCTAACTTCTGGCACCTCCGAAGGGATAGAACTGGCCTTGAGTGTCATTGTTGACCGCAATGATGAAGTGCTCATCCCGGTGCCAACATATCCGTTCTACACCGCCACCTTGACGAAACTCGGGGCCAAGGCTGTCTACTATCCGACAGATCCTGCCCGAGGATGGCAACCCGATATCGATCGCCTGCGTAGTTTGGTTTCGCCACGCACGAGGGCGTTGGTGGTCATTAACCCTAACAATCCCACCGGTGCGGTCTATGCGGAAGAGACGAGATCGGCTCTTGTCGATATCGCTGACAAAGGAAACTTCGTCCTTCTCTCTGATGAGGTCTACACGGACTTGGCGTACGCAGGACCGATTCCACCGATTGGAACGATCAATCCAGAAGCGCCGGTCATCTCGTTTTCGTCGGCGTCAAAAGCGTACATGGCGCCTGGTTGGAGGACCGGCTGGATGGCTGTCGGACAGACTGAACGTTTAGATGCTGTTTTGGCAACCATTAAAGAACTCGCAGATGGGCGGTTGTGCACAAATGGTCCAATGCAACACGCAGTGGCGGCAGCCCTCTCCGGAGATCGCACTCATCAAAACGACTTCCGATCCCAGCTAAAAATCCGCGCTGAATTGACGTCGCTACGCTTGAACAACATTCCCGGCATCTCTTGCGTGCCGCCGGCGGCGGCATTTTATGCTCTGCCTAAGGTCGACTTGCCGGATGGACGGACGGATGAAGAATTTGTTCTTGGGCTGCTTCACCAGACGGGCATCCTGTGTGTCTACGGCTCGGGGTTCGGCACGGATCCTGCTGACGGATTCTTCAGGATTGTTTTTCTTGCGTCCCCGGACAAATTGAATAATTACTGCGACTCGATCGAGGAGTTCGCCATTGATTTCTTAGCTAGTTGACGGGTGTCGCCTAAGGTAAGACACTAGTGGACTGTCGGTTTGTGACAGAAAGGCTAATGAAACTACCGCATCCTATGAACGAGGCTTTTGTCATGAAGTGGAAAATGCTGTTCGCCACTGTGCTTTGGCTGATGCTTCCGACCGTGACCGGCGCCCAGTCGCCCCTTACGCTCGAGGACTTCGATTCACTTGTCAGTCGACTGCAAACTGTTGCGGAAACAGGTGACCAGGATGGCTTCCTCAGTTTATTAGCCCCTGATGCGGACCGAGAAGGCGGCCGCCAATTCGCACTGACTCAATTGCGCGACATCGGCGATCGAACAGCTGTTGTAGCAAGGTTTCTAATCCCGGCCGAAGAAGAGGAAACCAACCATGAATTGCTAGTCGAGATTTTCACCGAAACTGGTGATCGTGCACGTCTACAGACTTGGAGCCTTGACGTAACCGAAGCGATATCCTCCCAAGAACCTGCCGCCAGCGACACGCCGCTGGGAACCGAAAATACCCGCGCCTGGGTAATTAGCGGTTACCGCGCCATGGATAGTATCGACACGCTACATCACCTGAGACTCAACGCCGAGAAACAATTCGATGCTGAAAATGTCGTTGTCGCCGGGGAAGACATGACCCTTCAGATGTCGAGCGGCGCGGTCTTTGTCGCAGAGGTTGAAGCCGGCATCACAGGACTCGTGCTGGTCGGCGAAGGAGTAATGACCTTTGACCCTGCTCCCGAATCTGAACGTCGACAGGTTGAGATCTTCTCGGGCTCTGAAGCACTGCAGACGTCGTTTACTCATGCTTTCGTAAGGGTGAACCCAACCGTGTTCTCTTCAAGAGTGTCTCCGAGTCGTCTCACTGAGACGCCCGTCGATTCACAAGCGTTCAATGAAGCCCAAGAACTTTTTGCGACTGTTTCCGAACAGTCGTACACCGTAAACCTCAGTGATTTGAGTGACCGCACATGGTGGCTGACACCGACTGTAGGGCACTTTCAAGTTGAAGTGTCCACAGAAGAGTTTGGATTACTCACATATGCGCAGGCCCAGAATCAACCCGAAGACATCACACTCTACCAGCGTGACCCGGCGTACAAGATTATTTCGTTGTATCCATCGGCAAGACAACGAACCGTTCAGGGTAAGTACTATGACGATCGGGACTCCATACCCTACGACATTCTTGATTACGATGTCGTTGCCTCATTTGAACCAGCGGGCGTGAACCAAGAGTCACTGAGTGCGAGAGCGGAACTTGAGGGATGCTGGATTATCGGCACTACTCGCCTCGCCGTTGAAGTCACCGGACTCAACTTTAATAATTTGACGCTGCAACTCGCTGATGAACTTAACGTTCAATCGGTTACATCCCGTGAATTTGGGCCGATGCTTTTTTTTCGGATGGGCGGTCGGAATAACCTAGTAATCAGTTTGCCTGATACAGCACCCATCGGGACCGAATTCAGTGTCACGATCGCTTATTCCGGCTTGTTGCCTGCTCAGGCCGCTGATGAGAATTGGCTGGGCACCAGCCGACGACTCTATAGAGCAGACCCTCTATTCGGAATTGGCGAGCGTCGCTATATCTACAGCGGGGCCACGGCGTGGTATCCCCAAGGTGTAATCCCTGATTTCGCAACTGCCACAATGGAGTTGACCGTCCCTGCGGATTATGGCGTCATCGCTAGTGGTGAAGCCCGCGAGAATAATCTACCTCTCGCTCCGCGCAACGAGGAGCTTGGTCCCAAAACCTACCGATTTATCACGCTCCAACCGGCAAGGTACCTGTCGGCTGTGATTTCACGGTTTTGGCCACACGAGACACCAACTCTGGACGTTGTCCTGGATTCGCCAGTCACGATGCCAGCCATTCGATCAGGCGTCATATACGATGGGCTAGAGCTAGCTGTCGAAACCAACCCTCGTAGCAGCGACCAAGTCGAGGAATATTATGCTCGAGCGCAGGACATCTTAGACTTTTATGGCTCGCTGGTCGGAGACCTCCCGTATCCAACTTTTACCCTTGCTCTGACTGACAGCGTCTTGCCAGGAGGACACAGCCCCGCTTATTTCGCAATACTCAACCAGCCGCTGCCGGTAAACCCAGGCGAGCAGCTATCTTGGGGCGGCGACCCTGTAGCGTTCAATAATACCGACCACTTTTTTCTAGCACACGAACTCGCACATCAATGGTGGGGCCAAGCGATCGGCTGGAAAAACTACCACGAACAATGGCTCAGTGAAGCCCTCGCTCAGTATTTTGCGGCACTCTATGTACAAAAAGATGCCGGAGATTCAGAATTCCTCGATGTTCTGGAGCAAATGCGCCGTTGGTCAATGAGGCATTCCGACGAAGGCCCTGTTTACTTGGGTTTTCGACTTGGACATATTGAGAGTGACGCGCAAGTTTATCGCGCTCTTGTATACAACAAAGGTGCGATGGTCCTTCACATGCTTCGCCGACTGATTGGCGACGACGCATTCTTCGATGGCCTACGCCATTATTACGGTGCAATGCGATTTCGTAGTGCCGGGACCGACGATCTTATTCGAGCCTTCGAAACCCAGGCCGCGCGTTCGCTCGAGGATTTCTTCGACCCGTGGATCCACGGGTCTGAGTTGCCAAATCTGAATTTCAAGTACCGGACAGAAGAATCGGGAGATGAATCTCAAAGCCAATCCGAAGTCATACTTGCATTTGAGCAAATTGGACCGCTCTTTGAGGTTCCCGTCACGGTCACCTTACGTTACCGCTCAGGCGCCAGGGAAACGACCATCGTCCCGGTCACAGATCGGTTAACGGAAGTACGTGTTCCGCTGAACGGTCAGTTAAGAGATATCGACATAAACGAGGACGACGTGATGCTGGGAGAAGTTCGCCAATAATGCCGAGCATCGGAGAACTTGGCGGTTATAGCCATAGAGTCGTGGGGATGCAGAAGGCAATTATGAAAAAAATGTTGCTGCCGCTGCTGGTGTTTTTGATTGGTAGTCATTTGACCCCAGCCGGAGCTCAGCCCCCGAGCCCTATTTCCGTAACTACTGTCAGCGAGGCCGATGGAGTCCACGCTGGGTCCAATTATCGGGTCGCGGTCCGTGCCAGCCTTGATGACGGGTTCCACGTGAACTCTAATGAACCCTTGGAAGAAGGACTGATTCCCACTGAGCTGAGCCTGGTTCCTCCGGCGGGAATACGCCTCGCACGCATCGCTTGGCCTGAATCTTTTCTGTTCGAAGTAGCGGGTGAACCACTAGCTGTCTTCGAGGAGGAGTTCGTTATTGCAGCCGAACTAATTCTTAGTCCTGAACTTGAGGCGGGCGCGTACATCATCCCCGGTGAATTGCGCTATCAGGCTTGTGACGACACAATTTGCTATTTTCCTGCAACCGCCAACCTTGAGTTCCAATTGTCGGTCATCGACAACGCCCGCCTTGCCACGCCGACTAACGCCGATCTCTTTGAAGGATTAAATTTTGTAGCAGTTTCCGAGGAAAATACTGCCGATCCTGTTTCCGTGCCCCGCGCGTCAGCCGCTGCTACTGACAATGCCGCAGGTCGCCTAGAAGCGTTCAGCGTCTTGAGCACCACTGGGGGATATCTTGGAACTGAAGATTTCCTCCAATTTATCGACGATGCGGAATCGGGACGAGGCCAAGACGGATGGTTTGAAGGACGGGGTCCCCTCGCAATTATCGCACTCATCTTAGTTGGTGGTCTGGCCTTGAATTTAACACCTTGCGTCCTTCCAATGATTCCAATCAACCTCGCAATTATTGGTGCTGGAACTAAGGCAGGTTCTCGGACTCGTGGATTCGCGCTCGGGGGAACCTACGGTCTGGCTATGGCTTTTGTGTACGGCGTGCTGGGTTTGGTTGTGATCTTGACGGCCGGAAATTTTGGCACTATCAACGCGTCTCCATGGTTCAATCTCGGCATCGCCACACTGTTTGTAGTGCTGAGCCTAGCCATGTTCGATGTGCTCTCGATCGATTTCTCGAGTCTTCAAGATCGACTGACTCTTGGCAAATCAACTGAGAACGGGTCCTTTGTTTTGGCGTTCGGAATGGGGTGTGTCGCCGCATTGCTCGCCGGTGCCTGTGTAGCACCAGTTGTAATTCAAGTGATCGTTTTTTCCAGTAATCTGTATGCTACGGGAACCAGCGCGGCCCTGGTGTTACCGTTTCTTCTCGGCCTGGGGATGGCGCTACCGTGGCCACTTGCTGGGACAGGTTTAGCGTTTCTTCCGAAACCAGGACCCTGGATGGTTCGGGTTAAACAAGGCTTCGGAGTCTTCATCCTCGGGACTGCGTTGTATTACGGCTATCTTTCGTACGGTCTTTTTAGCCAGCGCTGGGTCGATCCGCAAGATGTCACAACAAGTGTTCAAGCGATGCTCGACGACGGCTGGTTCGCGTCACTAGACGATGGTTTGTCGGCCGCCGAAGCCGACGGCAAGCTGGTGCTGGTAGATGTTTGGGCTACTTGGTGCAAGAACTGCCTCACAATGGACCGAACAACACTGCAAGATCCCGCTGTAGAGGCGGCTCTTGACGACTATGTCAAAATCAAGTTTCAGGCTGAAGATCTTGGTGTCGCCCCAGCCAGTGAGGTCATGAACCGATTCGAAGCATTCGGTCTTCCTACCTACGCCATCTTGCGAATAGCCCCTTCAGATGACTCAGTAAGAGACGCGTCAAACAACTAGCTTCCAACTTCGTATCAGGCTACGGAGCAGCAGCGCACCTTATCTGCAAAGCCCGTGGATAAACTTTCGCAGTCAGCTTGTCTGCACCGCGGTAGACCTCGCCGTCCACATGAAACGCGTGTGGGGTTTCACTTGAAATGTCGAGCGAACGAATTGATCTCATCACTACCCCAGGCACCCGATGAATGGTTCCTGTCAGTAGCCGCGGTGCACACCTCAACGTCATCACTAACGGCATAGACGGGACGACCACAAGTTCCAAAACACCGTCATCTGGACGGGCGAGGGGTGCAATCTGCACATTAGCACCATACTGCCGAGTATTTGCCAAGGCGACAATGAGCGCCGTCTTGCTAATTAAAGATTGACCGGTCTCAATAACATAGTGCTTCGGTGTGTAATGCCATAGTTCTCGTGCCGTCGAGATTACGTATCGCCTTACACCTCTGGACAAAGAGGCATTGAAAATCCCGGCAAGGTGTGCATCGAGACCTATTCCCGCGACGTTAAAGAAAAGACGCCCGCCAAGTTCGCCAACGTCTATCCAGCGCGACCCGCCCTGCAATGCAATCACAAGTGCTTGTTTTGGATCTCTTCGGGGCAGTCCTAATTCTCGGGCAAGACCATTACCTGAGCCCCCGGGAACCAGACCAAATACTGATTTGCGAAACACCAGTTCAGATGCCACTTCGTTCACGGTTCCGTCGCCACCCCAAGCAACAATCGTTTCGGCTCCTCGTTCTACGCAATGGAGACAAAGCTGACGCGCGTGATGGCGGTGAGTGGTTATAAACACTTCGCCATCAACATTACATTGACGAAAAACGTCCTTCGCAAGCGCCACCCGTGCGCGCGTCCGAACGCCGTTTTCGGCACCAGCTATCGGATTAAGGATGATGCCTACTTTCACTTTCTCACTCGACAGGCCTCTAGGTGTGACTCGTCCTCATTGTCTTATCATCCGCCCACTCCACCGCACTTGAACTCGGACATTGGAACACCTTTTGATTCCCTGCTATTTCTTGCGCCATCGGGTATCTCCCGATCTAGCCCTGTCAGTCTTACTGAGAGTAGCCTAGATAGTCACGTTATCGTGGTCACAACTTAGACGACACCTCGATCGGGCTACTCTGCTGAACCCACAAGGACTGAACTAGCGCTATACTGGGACAGTGAGCACACGTCTCAGTCTTCCGCTCGACAATGCTGCTATCGAACGAATTCTTCCGCATCGATACCCGTTTCTCCTAGTCGACAAGATCACCGAATTCGAAGAAGACAAACGCATTGTCGGAGTCAAGAATGTCTCGCTGAACGAACGGTACCTGGCTCGCCGCCACGGCGAACCGCCAGCTTTACCGCCGACTATTTTGACAGAGGCTGTTGCTCAAGTTGGCGCGATTTTGATTCTTGCTAAACCCGAGAATCGAGAGAAATTAATTTATTTTCTTGGCATTGAACAGTTGCGTTACCTCAAGCCCGTTCACCCCGGCGACGTCGTGGTGATCGAAGCCACGGTCGAACGCCTTCGCAGCCGTATGGGACAACTCAAAGGTTTTGCGCGTGTTGGTAACACGCGGGTTGTTGAAGGAACGATGGCCTTTGCCCTGGGGCCCAGTAAACACCAAGAGCTCGACAACAACCAAGCTTGATCTGCCGTCAAATGGCTGGTCCAGTTCGAGCAACTTCTGATATAAACTTACTGTCGTGGCTAAAACTACTAAGGCTCAAACAGAGACTCCCTCGTCCGGCCCAAGCGGTCCGCCATGGGTATTAATTAGTGGCGTTGTAGCCGTAGTGGCGTTCGCCCTTGTTGCTCTTTACCCGAGACAGGATTCCGGGGGTAGTGCTTCGGGTGACGTAGATACTGCAATCGAAACGAGCGAAGCGGACATGGAACCACCTGCATTTACCCCACCAGTGGTTCCGACGAGAGCAGCCTCGCCGGCACATCCCGAGAATATGCCCTTGCCGGCTTTGCCAGCCATTCCTAACATGGTGCCACGATCACCGGAAGTGGTGACCGCAGCTTATGAGTTTGCTGCTCGTAACCCGGACATCTTAGAGTACGTCCCGTGCTTCTGCGGTTGTGATTCGGCCGGTCACACTGGGAACGCGGATTGCTTCGTTCAGTCTCGAAATGAAGACGGCTCAGTTCAGTCTTGGGAACCACATGGCATGGCTTGTCTCGTCTGTATCGACGTAGCCCGAGATGCCATGCAGCTGCATGCCGCCGGTGGGTCCGTTCGTGATATTCGATCTGCCGTCGATGGAAAGTATCTGCCGCGCGCCACGCGCCAGACCCCAACTCCGGCTCCCCCATCTCAATAGCCCAGCCGAGTAAACATTCTTCTTGAAAATTTGTTGATCTAGCCTTGCTATAATCGGATGTGCCGCCACGGGCGCAACACCTTGAGCCTTCCTCGCTGCTGACATCAGCCGTTCTCGATCGACTCTTCGAGTCGATTCAAGAAGGTCTTTATATTGGAACTGTGAACCTTGATGGCGATACGACCATCGTGGCGAACCCTCATCTGAAACTTATGTTGGGTCACCCTCCTGAGGCCGATGCTAAAGCGGTTCGCCCGTTCGAGCCGGAACGTTTCGTTGATCCTGACGCACGCGCAGCTTTCGTAGAAAGACTCATACGTGACGGCTCAGTTACTGATTATCTGCTCCGTCTGCGTCGAGCAGACGATTCCCTAATCTGGACCGAAGTCACGGCATGCCTAGACTCATCGAAAGGAAACCCTCAACAAGTGCTCGCTCTGATTCGCGATATTAGCGAGCGGAGGAGGCTAGAAGAACAAGGTCGCAACATTTATCAGCAGGTGCTCCAATCCGAAAAGATGGCAGCACTCGGACAAACTGTTTCTGGTGTGGCACACGAACTTAACAATCCGCTCGCTACCATCTTGACTTGGTCTGAACGTTTATCTTTGCGAGACCTGGATGACGTTGCAAAACGAGGGATTCAAACTATCCTGAGCGAATCCGAGCGGGCGGCGAAAATCGTGAGAAATTTGCTGACCTTTTCACGAAAACGACACACCACAAGAGCCCTCATCGAACTGAATCAGATTGTTCGCGAAACATTGTTGCTGCGAGCCTACGACCAGCGAGTATCAAACATTCGGACGGTTGAAGCGTTGGCCGCTGGATTGCCGCCGGTCTTTGCCGACCCACACCAAATCAAACAGGTTTTGCTAAACCTCTTTGTTAATGCTGAACAGGCAATGCTCTCCGCTAATGGTCGAGGAACCATAATCATTCGAACCTGGTATGACGCAGACCAAGAAACAGTTATCTTGGAGGTAAACGACGATGGCCCCGGGGTTCCGGACCAAGTACAGGCAAAGCTCTTTGAGCCATTTTTTACGACGAAATCAGTCGGGCAAGGTACCGGTCTAGGTCTCACGGTGGCCTATGCTATCGTGCAGGAGCATGGCGGCCATATTCGAATTACTTCCGAGAAGGGTAAGGGTGCATCATTTTTTGTAGAGTTCCCTCTAACTACAACAACAAGCCAGAAGGCAGCGCGGCCGAAAAAAAATGAGGGCGCCACCGGCCATGGCGCAAGGGTGTTGGTCGCCGAGGACGAATCTGCGCTCTCAACTGCAGTTTCAGAAGCTCTCGTGGACGCAGGCTTTCGAGTAGACTGCGCCCGTGACGGGCAAGAGGCTCTTGATCGAATCAAAGCCGAAACCTACGACTTACTGATCTGCGACCTTAAAATGCCTCGCATGGACGGACCGACGCTACACCGTTTGTTAACCCAAATTAAGCCAACATTAGCTCACCGGACAATTTTCGTTACCGGCGACGTTGCCGAAGAAGAGAACGAGCGTTTTCTCGAAGAAAGTGGGTGCCATTGGTTAGCTAAACCATTCCGACTGAACGACTTGCTTGCATTTGCGAATGACGTCGTCAGCCAGTTACCTCGCCGCAACTAGTCGCTCCTCACCGTTCGAAAGAACTGCCTTCAGGGCAGGCCGGTCTCCAAATTCTGCAATCTTGGTTCTCCGATTAGCAACAACCGGCTGGGCGGGCTTTACTTTCATAGAATTGACGGAAGTAGCCTTCGTAAGCGCCGCACTGAACTGTTCCGGTGCCAAATCCGGGCCAAGTAGTTTCCGAAGTCTTTGGACCGCCCGAGCATGTAGCTGCGACACGCGCGACTCGTTAACGTTCATTCCCTCGCCTATCGTTTTCATCGTGGCATCACCGAAATAATAGAGCGAAATCACCTTCCGCTCCCTCTGCGGAAGCGCCGAAATTGCAGCACGAACGCGGCGCTGAACCTCAAGCGTTTCACATATCTTGTCTGGAGCGGGCGGTTCAGATGGAACCAACACGGGCGGCAAATTTTGTTCATCGACGGTTTCTGCCGTCGCCAGAGGCGATGTTGACTCAATCGTATTAATTCGGATGATGGCCCGACTGAGTTGCGCCTCATCGATGCCCATATGGTTCGCTAGGTCGCGAAGCGAGGGTTCTGTGTCAAGTTTGTCACGGAGACATTCTCGCGCCGCCTCTAGTTCGCGGCGCATCCGGCGAATACCACGTGGCCACGCGCCTTTTCGGAGTGCATCGAGCATCGACCCTCTGACGCGCCTTTCCGCAAATGTCTCAAATTTGATACCGCGTTTCTCGTCAAAACGATTGGCAGCATCAATTAAGCCGATCATCCCATCCTGAACCAAATCACCAATCTCTATTGAATGCGGCAGAGAGGTGGCAAGACGGCGAGCGAGAGCCTGTACAAATGGCACGCTCGAGGAAATAAGATCGTCGTGTGTGTTAACTTCTGACTGCTTTCCCATGGACTTAACTCCCTTCGCTTCTCCGGCATCCAAAGCATTACGGCTTGGTCCGGACGCACTCCCCTTTTAGACGCAAATGCAATGCCAAGAAGATTCAAGCTACGGGACGCAGCAGTATGAAACGACGTGAAAGACTGTAACTATTTCGTATACATATATTTACGGCTATAAGTTGGTATGTCAGCGGGAGAAAGTCGGAGACGAACTGGAAGACAATAACGTCATATTTTTGACGTTATTTTTACGTGATCGCCAGAATAATGACGTTTCTGTGTTCTATTGGCAGGAGCTCAAGAGCATTAATTCAAACTCGACCTGGTGACCAAGAGCGAATCCTAGACCGTATATCTTTGGCCGTCGCCACCGCTTCAACTGCGCCGGTAACAATCTGGTTGGCTCGTGAACGCCCAGAATGGTCGATCAGCTTCGTCTCCAGCAACTCGGCATTCGCAAGAATTATGCCCAGTTGGTTATTGAGACGATGTAACAAAAGACCTAACTCTGGCTCTTCGCCGATTAGAACAGACCGGTCGTGAGGATACGGAACTTCTGGTTCACCAGCCATTAAACTGACCGGCGCTGCTCGCCAACTAAGTCTCGGCGACCAGCCTCTTCTGGCTTTCTCCACAGCGTATCCACAAAGATACGAACTGACCCCCCAGCGGTACGTACGTACTCAACCTTCCCGCTCGAAATCCAGTTGTAAATCGTTCTTCGACTAACACCCACAAGTTCACAGGCCTTCATTATCGAGATGGTCTTTCTATCAACAATCATGACTTCCTTCATCTTTCCTTTAGAGTGTTTCGCGAACCGAACGACGGACCGTTTCAAATCAGTCCACCGCAGTATCTCCCTACAAAGAAGAGTATCGGCCGACGCTGAAGTAACCTGTAGATTAAGTCTCCTTGACCTTACCTTCGCGCACCGTCAAAATAATGGCGATCGCGTAAATGCCTGACAAAGAACAACATCTACTCCTTATCGAAGACGAGGTTGCTCTCCGCGAAGCGACTGCAGAGCGGCTTGAGGAACACGGCTATCACGTAGTTCAGGTGGGGTCTGGTGAAGACGCCTTGCAAAAAATATCTGACTTTGCCTTCGATGCACTGATTACCGACCTCCGTCTCCCTGGCATCGATGGCACCCAAGTCATAGAAGGCGCATGCGCTCTATACCCAGATATGGTTGGGATAGTCGTTACGGGCTTTGGAAGCATGCGGGATGCGGTCGAAGCGATCAAACGTGGCGCAACTGACTTCATCGCAAAACCGTTCCAGTTTGATCATCTATTGCACGTCCTCACGATGGCTCTCGAACAGCGTCGGCTTAAATCCGAGAACGCTTATCTGCGTTCCCAGCTAGAAGAGAATTACCAATTCGAAGGAATTATTGGTCGAAGCAAATCGATGCAGCAATTGTTCCAAATGCTTGAGACTATTTCCGGAACCACCAGCACCGTGCTTGTCACTGGAGAAACCGGAACGGGTAAGGAATTAGTAGCCCGTGCCATACACCATAACAGTCCGCGGCGAAGCCGCCGGTTTGTTGCCTTCAACTGCGGCGCAATTCCCGAAACATTATTGGAAGCTGAGCTCTTCGGCCACGTTCGGGGAGCGTTCACGGGCGCGGTCACAACCCGCCAGGGCCGTTTAGAACAAGCCCACCGAGGTACTTTGTTTCTTGATGAGATCGGCACCATGAGTGCGAGTCTTCAAGCAAAACTCCTGAGGGCACTCCAAGAACGCGAGATCGAACGTCTCGGCGACAATCAACCGATTCGAGTCGACGTGCGAGTAATCGCAGCCACCAATTCAAATCTCGAAGAAATGGTTGGCAGTGGTAGTTTTCGTAAAGATCTTTACTACCGCCTCAACGTTATTCCAATTCACCTCCCGCCTCTCTCCGACCGCCGCGACGACATACCACTGCTGGCCCAGAGTTTCTTGCGGAAAGTGAGCCAACGAGAGAACACTCCACGGCCAGAGGTGACTTTTTCGCAAAAAGCAATGCGTAAGCTAATGGCCTACAGCTGGCCGGGAAACATTCGGGAACTTGAAAATGTCATCGAACGGACGCTCGCGCTCACTCCAGGCCAAAATCAGATTGACTCGCAAGATTTGCCGAGTGAGCTGCAAACGAATGAGTCTTCAACTTCTACCGCGGAAGTTACACTCCCTGAAAATGGCCTAGACCTGCGCCAGTATGTTCACGAGATTGAACGCAAGTTGATCGACTCCGCTCTTGACCGCACGGCCGGCAATAAACGTAAGGCTGCCGAACTTCTGAACATTAACCGAACAACTTTGGTCGAGAAAGCCAAGCGCTTGGAGCGCTGAAACAAAAAACCTGTCAGAAAAGATCACCTGGAATCTAAAGCCTGCCCAGGGCAACCTTAGTCCAGTAAAGTTAAACGATAGTCAACTATTCGATCTCCATCGAAAAGCCAATCCCCTGAGAAACGTTTTGACTCGACGACCAATGGAAGCCAATGTTTATCATCTTCCCACATCTCATCAAAAGGTATTTCATTCAACTTAAACCAAAGCGGAACTGCCTCATCAGTCTCAATGGGGACACCGGTCATTTTGTGAGTGCGATAAACATGCGCATGGATTGAGTGCTCATCTGTGAATTGAAATCGATGGTCGCCTGCCTGAACAATTTCACTGACCTCAACGCCGAGTTCTTCTCGAACTTCGCGCACCGCACATGCTGCAAACGATTCGCCGGGTTCCAGTCGTCCTCCCGGTCCGCTAATCTTGCCAGCGCCTAAGCCACGCTTCTTTCGAATCAGCAAAATTTGGCCGTTTCGAATAACAAACACCAGAGTGGCGCGATCAACCGGCGCCCAGGTCGTCCAGTCAACGTCACTAATTCGTTGACCACTCATAGTCTGGTGGCGCCTTTGTTTCGAGAGGCGGCGTCTCAAAGAAGAATCGGTTTACAACCTCTCGAAGTTCATTGACCGACTCGGCGCTGTTAATCTCAACTCTCAGTTGCGACCCACCATGGATTCCTTTGGTAAACCACGAACCAAGCGCTCTTAGTTTGTTCACGACAAACCTTTGACGGCTGCGCTGGGACCGAGAGACCTGGGAAATCTTGCGAGGCGCCTTCTGCATCGTGGGCACCGTATGGCGAAATCCTGGAATTTCGCCATTGTCTTCGCTCAGTAGTAGTTCGATATAGTCAAGCAAAAACCGTCCGCGGTCAGCCGCGTTTGTCTCAATCCGCGGCTCACCTCGAAGAATCGCTAGGGCCTGTCGAAAGATCCACGGGTTCCTGAGCGCGCCCCGGCCAACCAACACTCCCGCAACCTTAGTCGTAAGGATGCGGCTCACGACTTGCTCAGGTGTAACGCAATCACCACTGCCAAAAACTGGAATTTCCACTCCGTCAGCCACCTGGTCTATGAGCTCCCAGTCTGACTGTCCCCGATATGACTGCGCAGCTGTGCGACCATGCACAGCCACGGCAGCTGCTCCCGCGTCTTGCATCATTTCTGCAACTACGGGCGCATTAATCGCGGATTCATCCCAGCCAGCCCGCATCTTAACTGTAACCGGCACAGAGACGGATTTCGTCATAGCCCTCACCACCCGGGCGGCATGTTCCGGTTCTCGCATTAAACTACACCCCGCATTGTGCTTAGCGATCTTCCGTACCGGACAACCCATGTTCACGTCAATGATATCGGCGCCCATGCTCTCCACTACCTGTGCGGCACGAGCCATGGTCTCAGGATCGCCGCCAAAAATTTGAATAGAGACAGGACGCTCTTCTTCGGTGTACTCCGCGTACTCCAGTGTTCGGTCGATACCTCGAACAAGGCCTTCTGAACTCACCATTTCACTAACGACTAAGCCACAGCCACCATGACCCTTAACCAACCGACGGAATGCTGTGTCGGTCATGCCGGCCATTGGCGCCAAAGCGAATGGTTGGTCGAGCTCGACTGCTCCAATCTTCATCACAAACCCTTAATCTTGTACCTTGCTAATATTCTCTGACATCTGCGGCATCGACCTCAACGCTTACACCCTGACCGATCAAGTCAACAGACAACACCAACCGGGCATGCGACCCTTTTCGCACAAGCCTCCCAACCACACCCTGGAGTGGGCCATGCACAACCTCCACCATCATCCCCTCTCGAATCAACGGGCATGGATCGTACTGTAGGTCACTTTCGACCAGTGTCCTGACCCCTTCGATCTCAATATCACTTATGGGTGCCGGAACTCCTTCAAATGAAACGATATTTGCAACGCCTTTACACTTGAGTACTTTTACGCGCAAATTCAGGTTGAAATGAGCGAAACAGTATCCAGGAAACAACGGCCAGTTGATCTTTTTTTTGCGGTCCTTCCAACGGCTCCATTTTGTGACGGTCGGTAGGAACGCTTCGATCTCGTGAGTTTCGAGTTGAGTGTGAACAACCGCTTCGTGCCTTGAACTCGTGCGGACCGCATACCAGTGGGCCACATTCTGGAGTTCAATCGGATATTGATCTGAAGTGCTCATACCGAACTCGCTCGCTAACGCTCCAGACGCTGGTCAACGCTCTAATGATTCATCCTTGAACCGTCTAGTTCTGCTGCGGACCTCCAGGCGGGGAATTGACATTTTCTGCTCGGTACACTTCGTACAACAGACGAAGTTCCTCGTTCTTCCATTCAATGATGGCTTCTTCTCTAAGAGAATCAAGGTATTGAGCGTACTCTTCAAGTCGGCGATCGTTAAACACGTTGCTCGAAATTTGCTCTCGCACTTCATCAAACGGCTGCGCTACATCGTCCGTACGGGCCTCAAGCATAAGCACCTGATACCCTTGGGGTGTCCTTACCGGGTCCGCAACCTCTCCGACGGACAGAGACGCGATCAGTTCTTGAATGGTCTCGCTGTAATCAACCAACAATAGCGGCCCAATCAAGCCACCGTTCGATCTGGATGGAGACTCGGACACCTCTTCAGCAACAGTGGAAAAGTCTTCTCCGTCACGAAGACGGGCTGCCACAGTCTGAGCTACCACCCGTCCCTCCTCTTCGGTTCCGGCATTTACTCCAGCCACATCCTCTGGCACGGCAATGAGAATCTCTCGCAGCGTCGCGGTTGCAGGTTCGGTGAATTCTTCTATATGCGTGTCGTAATAATCGCGTGCTTCGACATCAGTAATGGAAACGCGACTAAGAATCTCAACCTGTTGAATCTGTCCTACGAGCATCTGGCGTTCCATCACGCGTCGCAGGTCGGCCATACTAAGGCCCTCTGACTCCTCTAGTGCCTCCTCTAACTGTTCGTCGCTTTCGAACTGATTTTCCGTCTTTAAATTGTTGAGAATCTCGTTGAACTGTTCGTCAGACAGTTGGTATCCAAGGTCACGTCCTCGCTGAACCAACAACAGCTCATCCACGGCATTAGCAATGACAGACGGGGTAATCTCGCGGACTAAGTTCGCCAACTCCACATTGTTGCGAGGGGGCACCCCACGGCTTCTGATTTCGTTAATCTGGCGAGTTTCCAGGTCAGTTTGTGAAATGATCTGGCCATTCACTTTAACGAGAACTCGTTCGATGATCGTCAGGTCAGTTTCGGGAGTCGGGCCTGTTTGAGCGTGCAAAACAGCCAGGCCTCCAAGAAACCACACAGCAGTGCCCCCGGTGAGCAACAACCATTGTCGTAAATTCATATATCTACCTACATTTTAGTGATTCACACACCACCACTCAACTCGCCTAACAACTCTCCAATCTGGCTAAGCACCTTGTCGTCACGGTTGAGATGACCGGCATTGGACAATTTTTCCTTTGAAAACCCTTTGCTTACCGCACCAGAAGTGGCCCGTCCCGTCCACCAAGACGTAGATTCACTGGCCAGTTGGCTTGCTCGTTTCCTCCCTGAAGAAGCCCCGGCCTCCAAATTGATGGTGGCCACAGCCGGCGGTGTTAAGGTTACGTCGTTCCGAGCTTCGACTAACTCTACCAGCCTAGCAGGATTGAGAGGCGTATCACTCCTGAACTTGATAACCAACAAATGCTTTTCTCTCTCGATGGACTCGATACCCAATCGGTCTGCCATCAGCCTGATGCGACCAAACTCGACAAGTCTGAGCACTTTCTTGGGCACTGGACCATATCTGTCAGCCAGTTCATCGAGTAACTCCGTTAATTCGTGATCATCCCGCGCCAAAGCGACCCGCCGATATAGCGCCAGCCGTTGATTCGATCCAGAAACGTACTCTCCATCTATCCGCAACTCGATTCCAAGCGCAACGGCTGCCCGACGTTCCTCTCCGATTGTTTCACCCTTCAGCTCAAGAACCGTACGCTCTAGTAACTTCACATACATGTCAAATCCAACTGCATCAATTTGTCCACTCTGTTCTGCTCCCAATAAATTCCCGGCTCCACGAATTTCAAGGTCAAGCGCGGCCACCCGAAACCCGCTTCCCAAATCACTAAACTCTTTGATGGCGGCAAGGCGCTGCTGGGCCACTTGCGAAAGGCTGTCTTCTGGCGGAATTAAGAGGTAGGCGTAGGCGTGGCGGCTTGACCGCCCAACTCGACCACGAAGTTGGTAGAGCTGCGCCAATCCATAGCGTTCCGCGTGATTGATGATGATTGTGTTCACATTGGGAATGTCGAGACCATTCTCAATAATCGTCGTCGACAACAGGACGTCATATTTTTGATCCACAAACCCTATCATCGCTCGTTCCAAATCGGATTCGCTCGACTGACCATGAGCCACTATCAAGCGAGCCTCAGGAACAAGACGTGCGATTAGATTCGCGATACCGTAGATGGACTGAATGCGGTTATGTACAAAATACACCTGCCCTTTGCGTTGAAGCTCGTTTCTGATTGCACCCGCTATGACGCTCGCATCGAACTTGACTACATTCGTTTGGATAGACAGGCGGTCTTTTGGTGGGGTTTCAATCACGGACATATCGCGGATTCCCATCAAAGACATATTGAGCGTCCGGGGTATCGGTGTCGCAGTTAAAGTCAGCACGTCGACCTCTTTCCTTAACTGTTTTATCCGTTCTTTGTGCGCGACACCAAACCTCTGCTCTTCGTCTACGATCAACAACCCAAGGTCATGAAACTGGACATCTTTAGACAACAGGCGATGGGTTCCGACAATGACGTCAACTTTTCCTGACAAAAGATCAGCCAGTACAGCCTTCTGATCGGTTCGTTTGCGAAAACGGCTTATTAGGTCAACACAAACCGGGAACGCTCCAAAACGTTCCTTAATCGTCTTCAAATGTTGAAACGCCAGGACTGTGGTCGGAGCCAGCAGAGCCACCTGTTTGCCGTCCATAACTGCCTTAAACGCCGCTCGTAACGCGACCTCAGTCTTTCCATACCCCACGTCACCACACAGCAAGCGGTCCATTGGTGACGGCATTTCTAAATCCTGCTTAATCTCATTAACTGCCGACACTTGGTCCGAGGTCAGGTCAAAATCGAAAGCGGCTTCGAATTCACTCTGCCAATGCGTATCGGGACTAAACGCATGTCCAGCGACGGCCTTCCGCGCAGCGTACAGTTTGAGCAGCTCACCCGCCATTTCTCGCATCGCGCGTTTGACGCGAGTCTTGGCACGCTCCCAATTTGTGCCGCCTAATCGATCAAGCGCTGGATTCTGTGCCCCGGTGTATTTCTGAATTAGGTCAAGGTGCTCAACGGGAACAAACAGCTTGTCTCCGGACGCATACCGCAGTTGCATCAACTCGTGCGGAGTTCCACCAACATCAAGCTCGGCCAACCCGGCAAATGCACCAATACCATGGTCAACGTGAACTACGTGGTCTCCCGCCTTGAGGTCACGAAGGTCCGACAAGAAGGAACTGGATACTGACTTGCGTCGGTCTCTGACCCGACGTTCTTCGTCAAAAAGGTCACTTTCAGCATATATCTGGAGTCCGCCGTCGGAAAGTCGAAACCCATGTGACAATTCACCTGTTACAACCAGAAGCGTTTCGCTTCCGGCCTCTTGAGCATTCTCTAATAACACTGCCGGAACCTCATATTCCTGCAGCATTTCGGTGATCCGTTCCGCGCGACCCGGTGTTGCTGTTACAACAACCTGGGTTTCGCCCGAAACTCGATCTTGCTGAAGAATCTTCACCCACTCCCCAAAACGACCGTGAAACATTCGCGTTGGCTGACAAGCAATGGCTTGCTGGAAACTACCCACGTCACCATCAAGGCCGAGAGTCTCGAAGCGACTTCCTTCTTCTAAATGCGCTTTCATTTCCGGCCAGCCAAGCATTATTGCCAGAGGTTCCTGCGGGTTCTCTCCCCGGCTTGTTGCCGAGACATAACTCTCGTTGACTCGGTTGACGACGATCGCTGCCTGACGATCACATTCTTCAAACTGACTTACAAACGTTCTGATTGAAGTTGGTCCAGTAATAAACTCCAGCAGCGTGCTGTTGCATCCCCTAGACCATCCACCATTCATGTCTTCACGAACAGATTCGAAGTTCTCACGAAGCGGCACCACGGCGACCTCGTCGACCATCCTGACCGACCTTTGTGTACCAGGATCAAACTGTCGAAGTGATTCGACCAAATCGTCCAAAAATTCAACTCGAATTGGATAAACTTCGCCGGCAGGAAAAAAATCAACTACGCCACCGCGGACGCAAAACTCGCCGTGTTCGTCCACCGGGTCCTCCGACACGAAACCAGCATCCGCAAGTAGAGCTCCCAGGTCATTCGGTGCGAGAGTGTCTCCCAGAACAATATCTCGTGTGGCTTCCAAGATTCTTTGCGGGCTAGCTACGCGAGGCAGCAGGGCCCCAGCAGAGGCAATCACGATTCGGGTGCTACCTCGAGCTAGGTTCGACAGCACCTTGGCCCGTGCCGAGGCCACATCAAGATGCGGTTTGATTGCCCGATAAGGATCAACCTCTAAAGACGGAAAGGGCATTACCGCTCGAGAAAGTTCTGAGTCAGACAGGCCTCCCATCGCAGCATAAAAAAATCTTGTGTCCGAGGTCATCGCTTCAACTTCGTTGTCAGTTGGGACGACGAGCATAACGGGCGTAGTTGCCGCGGCGCTGGCAATCGCCATAGCCTGAGCAGAGGGTGTCAAGCCCGTGGTCACTTCCGGAACAACCTCGAGACCAATTTGGCTCGCAGATGACCTTAGCAGTGAACGGAGAGTGAAGGGTGGAACAACTGTCGGCACGTAGGCATCCTGTAACCAACCGGGAAACCCGGCATCTTAACATGCAGCAATTAGCTTAGTCGTCGGAAGATTGCTTGAAACGAATGTTTGAAGAGAAACCCCAGTCGTGTCGAGGGCGGTAGATCCCAACGTCCTTTATTTGAGATTTGACTCGGAAAGTGTGAAGTAGCCGATGGTAATCATACGGTCTCCCCTCTCGACTGTGTACTGCCAAGTCAAGCTTATAGGTTCCTTCGACTAGATCGAGAGACTCGATATCCAATTTTACCTCTCCGGCGCCCATCATTGAGACCGGGGTGAGTTTCTCCAGATTGGTGTTGGTCCCATAGCAACAAATCCCCTCTGCATTAAAAATGCTGATTCCAAAAACAAAATCATCAACGGATTGTTCCGTGGTTACCTGCATCCGTACGGTCATTTTGTCGCCACTCTGAAATAAATGTGTACGCCCAGTCTGGTTTTCAAGACTTACTTCTACGATCCGTACGTCACCCGACCCCCAACGCCCCTCGCTGGCACGAAACATGTCTGCGGGTGGGCCTTCGTCGGTCGGGGCCTCTGTGGTTGCTGGGTCATCACTGCCTTCTTCAACAACAGTTGCTTCGAGTCTCTTTTTATCCTCGGCAGATAAGAGCGCTTCCTCACCGGTCGCAACGTCACTCAAATACATATGGACTACCCGCCGTGGATCACCACGCCCCCGCACCGCACCTTCGTCCAACCACACTGCCTCGTCACAAAACCGCTGCACTGTCTCCAAACCATGCGTCACAAGCAAGATCGTTTTTCCGCGCCGTTTAAATTCAGCGAATTTGTCGAGGCATTTTAGGCTGAACCCTTCGTCACCAACAGCCAAGACCTCATCGACAATCAGAATATCAGGGTCTACGTGCACTGCCACAGCAAAACCCAATCGCATGTACATTCCGGAGGAATAAGTTTTTACAGGAGCATCGATGAATGCTTCTAGTTCCGCAAACTCAACAATTTCATTAAACCGTTCTGAAATTTCTTGCTTGGTCAATCCCAACATGACGCCATTAATAAAAACGTTCTCGCGACCAGAAATCTCCGGGTGAAATCCAGCACCAAGTTCAATTAAGGCTGAAATCCGTCCGGTGACAAGTACCTCTCCACTGGTCGGCTTGGTAATGCCAGTAATCAATTTGAGCAACGTGCTCTTGCCTGAACCGTTACGGCCGATGATTCCAACAGCCGAGCCTTGTCGAATGCGTAATGACACATCTGCGACTGCGGTGAACCTTTCTTCCGGCTTCAGGTCTTGAGCCAAACTACCGGATATCAGCGCACTCTTGAGAGTTGCGAACTGCCGGCGGTAGGAATACCGCCGGTAGTGTTTCGTGACCGACTGGACTTCGATGGCTGTGCTCATACCTCCTCCGCAAAGGAGTCTCTCAGGCGATCGAATAGCGCAAACCCCAGAAAGAAAACAGCTATTGACGCAACGGCTAGAGCCAGTAGCCACCGCCAATGACCAAATGGTCCCTCGTAGAACAAGATTTCTTGATACGAGATCGCCAGGTGAGCAAATGGGTTCAAATCCATGACGAATTTACCTCCAGCCGGGACCATCGACATTGGGTAAATGATTGGTGTTGAAAAAAACCACAGTGTGAGCAGATTGCCCAGAAGATCACGCAGGTCACGAAAGTGCACGGTCAAAGCCGAGAGTAACAGCCCTAAACCAAGGGTGAGCATTAGTTGAATTAGTATGACGACAGGAAACCACACCAGTTCGCTCAGGTTCAGGGGGCGGGCGTAGAAGGCTAGAAACAAAACCAAGATGGGTAACGCAAAAAAGAAATGGAACATATTCGACAGCACAGCCACTATCGGAAGAATTTCAGCAGGAAACAAAACCTTCTTAATGAGATTTCCTCCGGCTATGAGCGAATTTGCCGACTCAAGTAAAGCCGAGCTGAACCATGTCCACGGCAACAGGCCACAAAACAGGAACAATGCATAAGGTTCTAGGTCGATGCCTCTAAAACCAGGCAGCACCACGGAGAACACGATGGTGTAAACGGTCAGTAACAGAAGTGGGTTGATGAATGACCACAGGTAGCCAAGAACTGATCCCCGATAACGGGCTTTGAGCTCACGGACCACCAGCGTTTGAATCAAGCCCCTATGACGAATTAGCCGACGAAGACTAGATAGCATTTATGACCGCGCTTAAACGTAAATATCCGCAGCGACACCGACTCTGTGTCTCACTGTACTGCAACATCAACCACCACCGTAGTGACGTTATCTGGCCCGCCTGCAGCGTTGGCCCGCCTAACCAAATCGTCGCACACCCCTTGCAGGTCAGCCGGATCGGCAACCACTCGCTGAATTTCACTATCCTCAAGCACAGTAGTAAGCCCATCGGAACATAGCAATAATCGATCACCAGCTTCAAACTCAAGTTCGGTCAGATCAATCAAAAGTTCGTCGGTGCCCGATAATGCCCGCGTCACAATGTTTCGCCACGGATGACGACGGGCGGCAGCTTCGGTAAGCGTCCCAGCACGCATTTGTTCTTCAACCCAAGAATGATCATTTGTGAGACGCCTTAAAGCATCTCCACGATGCAAATACGCCCGGCTGTCGCCTATATGAGCCACCGCTACTTTACAACCGGTAACCAAAATAGCCACCGCTGTCGTTCCCATGCCACGCAGGTTCTCAAACTTCTTAATTTCCTGAGCGATCCGAGTATTAGCTTTCGTTAAGCCAACCCGCAGACGATTGCAATCGATACCATTACGGTTATCGAATGGCATTGGCCAAGAATCGTCACGACCGAGACCTGCGGTTGTCTCAACAGCTTGTTGAATTTGTTCGACCGCCAGACGAGACGCAATCTCGCCGCCCGCATGCCCCCCCATGCCGTCGGCGACAACAAACAGCCCTAGGTCTGGCTTGGCGCAATATGTATCTTCGTTCTGGGATCGCCGTCGACCACGGTCGGTCCGAGCCGCCCAAGATATCTGCATGAGCTCACGGGCCTTGTTGCCAGGCGCAGCGTTGCATTTGTTTTAGGCTGAACGCGTGCCTGTTCTCGAGGCCACCCGCAACCGGACGAGCGATTTTAGTTCGGCAATTCGTGCTCGCTCCAAATCTACGTCCTCGATACTCTTGGTTAGACGCTCTTTAGCACGACGGTCGGCCTCTTGTGCCCGTTCCGTGTCTATATCTTCGGCTCGCTCAGCGATTTGGGCCAGAATCGTCACACGGTCTGGAAGAATCTCTGCAAACCCAAATGCAACCGAGACGTAAGACGTCTCGTCGCCCTGGCGAAACCACAATTCTCCAACTTGAAGGCTCGTGAGTAAGGGAGTATGCCCTGGAAGAACCCCAAGGTAGCCTTCTGAACCGGGAATCTGAATTTCGTCTACTGACTCGCGTACTACCGGTCGATCAGGTGTCACGAGTTCAAGAGTCAGATGGGTTGCAAGCGCCATGTTTTGTCCTAACTACGCTGTTTCCAACATTTTCTGGGCGTTTTCTAGCGCTTCATCTATTGTTCCAACCATCAAAAACGCCTGTTCAGGAATGTCGTCGTGTTTCCCTTCGACAATCTCCTTAAAGCCGCGGATGGTCTCGTTAATGGGGACATACTTGCCCGGAGAGCCGGTAAATTGTTCAGCCACATGAAATGGCTGCGAAAGAAAACGCTGGATCTTTCGAGCGCGCTCCACGGCAAGTTTGTCATCCTCAGAGAGTTCATCAATACCTAGAATAGCAATGATGTCTTGCAGGTCCTTGTACCGTTGAAGCACCTGTTTGACTTCACGGGCAACCGAATAATGCTCCTCTCCAATGATCCTAGGATCGAGAATCCTAGACGTTGACGACAAGGGGTCAACCGCTGGATAGAGTCCTTGGGCGGCAATTGAACGCGACAGTTCGGTGGTGGCATCAAGATGCGCGAAGGTGGTTGCAGGCGCTGGGTCTGTGTAATCGTCTGCTGGCACGTAAATTGCCTGGACGGATGTGATCGATCCTTTTTTCGTTGACGTAATCCGCTCCTGAAGTTCTCCCATCTCAGTTAGTAGCGTGGGTTGGTAGCCGACCGCCGAGGGCATCCGGCCTAACAATGCTGACACTTCGGAACCGGCTTGGGTAAAGCGAAAGATGTTGTCGATAAAAAGCAGCACGTCTTTGTTTTCGGCATCGCGAAAATACTCGGCAACCGTTAAGGCGCTCAACGCAACTCGCAGGCGTGCACCTGGCGGTTCAGTCATTTGGCCGTAGACCAACGCGGCCCGTGACTTGGCCGGGTCGCTAGTGTCAATGACCCCGCTTTCCTGCATCTCAAGCCATAAGTCATTCCCTTCACGGGTGCGCTCCCCAACACCGCCAAACACAGACACGCCGCCATGTTTGAGCGCAATATTGTTAATCAGCTCCTGAATGATTACTGTCTTTCCAACGCCCGCGCCACCGAACAGACCGATTTTTCCGCCTCTCAGATAAGGTTCTAGCAGATCGATTACTTTGATGCCGGTTTCAAACATCTCCAGTTCAGTCGACTGCTCCTCCAAAGAAGGCGCTGGCCGGTGGATCGACCACCGCTCTTCTGTCTCCACCGGTTGATCTGGAAAGTCCACTGGGTCACCGAGTACGTTCATCACTCGCCCAAGTGTCTTCGGACCGACCGGCACAGAGATTGGGGCGCCTGTGTCGGCGGCCTGCATGCCGCGTTGCATTCCGTCGGTAGCCGTCATGGCGACGGCTCGAACACGACCTTCCCCCAAATGTTGTTCAACCTCAGCGATTACATCGATCTTGGATTCTTCGCTGCCACCGGTAATCCTCAACGCGTTGTAGATAGCGGGTAAATGTCCGCCCTCAAATTCGACGTCTACAACTGGACCAATGATGCTGACAATCTTCCCACTCTGTGTCTCTGCTGCCATTTCCTCAAAGTCTCCGATCGCCAGCAGTCAAAATGAAATTGGGAGCTCGTTCCACTTTGATATGCCGAAGGCCACTGGCGCTCTTTAATAGTTTCTTAGTTATACCGTCCGCTCAAAGCGATTGTGCTCCCGACACCACTTCGATTAGTTCACGGGTGATCGTTGCCTGCCGAACCTTGTTCATATGAAGCGTCAGTGAATCGATCATTTCTCCTGCATTTCGAGTAGCTGCATCCATTGCTGTCATTCGCGCAGCATGCTCGGCTGCGGCAGACTCCAACAAGGCTCGAAAAATCTGAACCTCGACATGTCGAGGCAACAGAGTTTGGAAGATTTGATCCGCACTTGGTTCAAACAAATACTCTGCCAACACTTCTGTTTCATCCTCGCTGGGTGTTAGCCGTGGAATCGGGAGAAGCTGTTCAACGACTACATCCTGTTGGATGACACTCTTAAACTCGTTATATAAAAGTTGCACACTGGAGACTTGGTTGCTTGTGAACTGTTGTATTGCCATTTCGGCAACCGCCTGGGCGTGACTGTACCGTAAATCGTTGAAGATGTTGATTTCCTCGTAGCGCACATCCATCTTGCGCCGCCGGAAAAAGTCACGGCCTTTTCGTCCGACCAGGGCCAACGCTACCTCGTTATCGGCAGCTTGCACATAGGCCGTTGCCCTGCGCAGCAACGCCGAGTTGAAACCGCCACACAATCCCTTGTCAGCCGTAATCACGACCAGCAGTGCAGGTGCAGACGACCCTGGGTCAGGCGGCGTAAGTAGTGGATGCGAAACTACGTCGATTCCAGTTGATAGACCTTGCAAGACGCGCTGCATTTCTCGGGCAAATGGCCTTGCCCCCATTATTCGTTCTTGCGCCCTTCGAAGCTTTGAGGCCGAGACGGTTTTCATCGCCTTGGTAATTTGCTCGGTATTCTTGACAGCGCGAATCCGCCGCCGCAGGTCGATAAGCGAAGGCATGACGTTTAAGCAGCAGCTCCTTTGCGAGCTTCGACGAATTGTGTAGTGAATTCTTCGACAGCTTCCGTAACCGCTGTTTTGAGGTCGTCGTCCATCTTCTTCTGCTCGTTCAGCGTTTCGATGATGGCGGCGTGACGGACCTCAAAAAATTCATAAAGCTGTTGTTCATAGTCGGACACATCCGATTCCTCGATGTTGTCGAGATACCCATTCGCACCGGCAAAAAGAATCAGCACTTGTCGCTCGACTGATAACGGTTGGTATTGTGGCTGCTTGAGGATTTCAACCAATCGCCGGCCTCTGTTGAGCTGGTTTTGAGTTGCCTTATCGAGGTCGCTGCCAAACTGAGCAAACGCCTCCAGCTCACGGAATTGCGCTAGGTCGATCCGCAGCGTTCCAGCCACTTGTCTCATCGCGCGCACCTGTGCGGACCCTCCGACCCTTGACACCGAATTACCAACGTCGATGGCTGGCCGGATGCCTTGGTGGAACAGGTCACCTTGGAGAAAGATTTGTCCATCCGTAATCGAAATGACGTTTGTCGGTATGTAGGCCGACAGGTCACCTGCCTGCGTCTCGATAATAGGGAGCGCCGTCAGCGACCCACCTCCTAGTTCCGCGTTCAGCTTTGCCGCCCGTTCAAGTAATCGCGAGTGAAGATAGAAAACGTCCCCCGGATATGCTTCGCGACCCGGCGGTCGACGCAGCAGCAATGAAATCTCACGATACGCCTGTGCGTGCTTTGAAAGATCGTCGTAAATGCAGAGCGCGTGGCGTCCACTATCCCGAAAGTACTCCCCAATTGCACACGCCGAATACGGACTGATGTAGAGCTGTGGGGCTGGGTCAGATGCTGCCGCTGCCACCACAATCGTGTATTCCATCGCACCATTCTCTTCCAGCGTTCTGACTACCTGTGCAATTGTCGACTGCTTCTGCCCGATAGCGTTATAGATACATATGACGTCGAGGCCTTTTTGATTGATGATCGCATCAACAGCAACGGCGGTCTTGCCGGTTTGCCGGTCGCCAATGATTAACTCTCTCTGGCCACGGCCGATCGGCACCATGGCATCAATCGCTTTAAGACCCGTTTGAAGAGGTTCCTTAACTGGCTGTCGGTCCACGACCCCTGGCGCAATTTTTTCAATGGGTGCAGTTTCACTCGTAGCGATTGGACCCTTTCCATCGATTGGCTGCCCCAACGCGTCCACGACACGGCCGAGCATCTGGTCGCCGACCGGAACCGAGATAATGCGACCCGTCCGTTTCACCGTGTCGCCTTCCTTGATTTTCGTGGTTTCCCCCAACAGAACGGCCCCTACGCTCGATTCCTCCAAGTTAAGTGCGATTCCATAAATGCCATGCGGAAATTCGAGCATTTCAGTGGACATTGCTCCCTCAATGCCATGAATCCGCGCGATTCCGTCACCAACCGATACGACAGTGCCAACTTCCGTGACATCCACATCGAGTGAATAATCGCCTAGTTGATCCTTAATAATTTTTGAAATTTCGTCTGCTTTGATTTCCATGAGAGTCGCAAATCGTAAGTTGTGAAATGTAAGTAATTTAGTTAATCGCGTAAATAATAAATTTCGAGGCCGTCGCCTCTTTAAACTTTACGTTTCTGTGCTCAAACGCTGTCGGAGGCGACCGAGATGACCGGCGACGCTCCCGTCATACACGGTGCTCCCAATCTGAGTAACAATGCCACCTAACAAGGTGGTGTCGACATTGACATCCACCTCAACTTGTTTACCTGTTGCTTCCTCCAGCGCCTTTTTAATTAACGCCACGCTGTCGCGTTCCAACTCTGATGCCGCCGTAATCCTGGCGCGAACGATGTTCCGTAATTCCATGAGCTCGTCTTGATAGACCTCACTGATCTCTCGGATAAGGGAAAGTCGATCCCGCTCAGAAAGCAACACGAGCAAGCGTTTGGTGACCGGAGAAAGATCGGCCAAAACCAGAAGCAACTCCTCCACCAATGCTTTCTTCCGGACTGCGGGAATACCAGGACTAACAAAAACTTGACCGAGTTTTGGATGGGATGTGATCAACGTCACAACTCCCAAGAGATCCTGACCCACTAGTTCTGGATCCGCATCCTTTTGGCTCACTTCGAGCAAGGCCCGTGCATACCGCGTTGCGGCGGCTCGATTCGTCATCATCTCCGATTTTGGTGACCCCACTCACCACCTATCACGAGGACCAAGGTATCTCGAGAGGGGATAACCAGATCACTGGGGTTGTTTGCGGCAGGGCAAACAGGAATTTATACCACTCGCGGTAGAGAAGGGGCAAGCCTTGAAGCGCTCTCTTTCATCTTAATCACAAGGAATCCCCGCTACGTAAGAGTTCTTCGTACAAGCGTTGGAGTTCCTCTTCTGAAGCGAAATGGATTTCAATCCGCCCGCCACGCCTCGACCGGACTATATTTACGCGGGTCCCCAGCTTGAGGCGCAGGTTTTTTTCCGCCTCCCTAATGTGGACGTCTTTCTCCGGCTTTTGGCCTGTCGAAGCTTTCGGCGCCAGCATCTTTTTTACCAGCGCCTCTGTTTCTCGAACCGACAGGTCGCGCGATCGAACATCTCGTGCAAGTCGCCGCTGCGTCGACGAATCAGGCAACCCAATCAAAGCACGAGCATGGCCCATACTCAGTCGCCCTCCGGCGACTTCGGCCTGTACCTCTGACGGTAGTGTCAGTAGCCGTTGGTAATTGGCGACGGTGGCCCGGTCCTTTCCAACCGCTTGGGCGACCTCTTCCTGGGTGCGGTTAAATTGTTCAGTTAGTCTTTGATAAGCTCGTGCTTCCTCGATAGGATTCAGGTTTTCTCGCTGAATATTTTCCACCAGAGCAAGTTCTAGACGTTTATCAGCCGGTACGTTTCTTATGTTTACCGGCACCCGCATCAGCCCGGCTAGCTGGGCTGCACGCCATCGGCGTTCACCCGCAACAATCTCGTACCCACCTCCAGAAACTGGCCGGACTAAAATCGGTTGTATGACTCCGCTGGCCTTAATGGATCGAGCAAGTTCATCAAGACGCGCCTCATCCATCTCGGTCCGCGGCTGCTCCGCATTCGGTCGAAGGAGGTCAAGGTCAACCTCGCTGGGATGGTCCTCTGAATCCGATTGCGGCAGTGGTGCACTATCTGGAATCAGAGCGCTCAACCCACGTCCAAGCGCAGGGCGTTTTTCAGGCATCATAATTTCCCGTGGTAGCGTCTTGAGGACTCAAATTTCCTCTCGAGTCCATGTGTAATATCTCTCGAGCCAAAGCTACATATGCCTCGGCACCCTTGGACCGCACGTCGTATAGAATCGCTGGCAGTCCATGACTTGGAGCTTCGCCAAGCCTGATATTCCGTGGAATCGTAGTCTCAAACACACGATCCTGGAAAAAAGCTCGTACCTCTCGAGCCACCTGCCGGCCCAGATTTGTTCGGTTGTCGGCCATCGTCAACAACACTCCAGCGATGCCCAGTTTCGAATTAAGCGAACCGCGAACACGCTCAAGAGTCGCCATTAATTCCGCTACGCCCTCAAGAGCAAAGTACTCGCACGTGAGAGGAATCAGAACTTCGTCGGCCGCTGTTAAGGCGTTGAGTGTCAACAACCCCAGCGATGGCGGCGTATCGATAAATACGAAATCAAACTTCGACCGCGCCTGTTCAAGAAGTGGCCGGAGTCTGAACTCTCGCTCAGAGAGATTAATCAACTCAACTTCTGCGCCAGTCAGATTGCGGTCAGCAGGAATAAGAGAAAGGCCACTTACTGCCGTCGGTATCACGTAACTATCCAAAGTCGGTGAAGTGTCAGACGTCAGAGCGTGATAGACAGTGCGTGCCGACACTGCTTCATTCTTAAGTCCCACCCCGCTAGTGAGATTGGCCTGGGGGTCAAGGTCCACAAGCAAGACTGATTGATCAGCCAACGCCAGCGAGGCCGCAAGATTAATCGCAGTCGTCGTCTTTCCAACACCGCCCTTTTGGTTTGCAACCGCAACGATTCTTTTCATGGGCTAACCCGAAGAATCATTCATTCACTCCGACAACTTAAACTAGTTATGTTATATGACCTATAAATATTAGGTCATCTAGGTTAATGGTGTATTTGTGATTATTTTACATCTGACAGCGTATCTGGTCAAGATGTTCCACGTGGAACGTTCATAACTCCAAGGCAAAGTCTTGGCTAGCCTTCTGCGTCAGATTTCGGATATTTCAGCGCGTGGGTGGGCTTGGGCAGCCAATCTCTCTGCTGAGATCGTGTAGTTTTTTCCTCGCGCTCTTTCTTGAACTTTTCCTCGAAATCATCGAAGGCTTTTACGAATAGATCAGAGTAATTAATTTCTGCCACGTTCTGCCTCCTTTCGTAAACATTTCTCTTTTACATGTACGGCCTGTTGCTATTTAGCCGTTTGACATCTTTACCCCCGGACAAAAAATATTACCGTCGTCCCGTCGATCGCTAGTAACCCTGGTAGAACATCAATACCATCTACATAGTCCCAAGTCCTGGACCGAAGTGACGGGTTCGATCTCGTTGTCGTGACGGTTCGTCCACCGCGCCACAGCAAGCGGTTTAACATGGACGGGGATTAGCGTTGAGAGAGGCTCGTCAAGATACTTTGCATGCTGGAATATCCTCATCGCGATCTGAATTCGAGCTCTCCACAAGTTTCCTTTTCGGTGTAAAGAACATCGCTGTGGTTCCGCCGAGCGGTAGCGACTCTGGCAAATCATCCACATCATCCCGCGTATTTCCACGGGTAGCGCGTAGCTTTTTAATTTCCTTCCGAAATAACTCAAGGTCCGGTCCCTTTTTAGAAGTTGGCATATCTCTCCTCCCGTCAGCTTTCGATCGGAGTAGCTCCTTTCGAGTGAATTCCTCGCGAATGGCTCCGAATGCCGTGAGCATCCGGCTGGCTGCGCCACCTTGTGTCCCCAGAGGATGGGGACTGAGCAAAGGTTGGCGGCGGGGTCGCCGAGCCAGGTCTCTACCCCGCACTCTCCATTGCATCACAACTGCCGAGGGCAGCCATAAGAAACAGCCATACTATAAACAAATGAAACAATAAAATCAATTTATATCTATGCCTGCGTGAATTCGTCCAAAATAGATCATGGCCGCGCTCGACCAACTCATCACCGTTGAACCGAACGCCCGAACGAGCACCGTGTATTCGCTTTATATTCGCTGATGTTAGAAGCTTCTCTTTTCCAACACGACCAATTCGCTGCTCAGCGCGCCAACCAATGCATGTCTACTCCGCACCATCAGTGGCGGCTCTACGCCGGGCACCTCTGCATCCTTTGCAGAACTCCTGCGAAACAAACCCAATAGACCTTGTGGTTTTACAAACGCTTGCAGGTTGCGAAGTGAAGTAGGACTCATTCGAACCGCCCGAACTGTCAATATGTCGTGGGCTTCGTGTAATTCAGGGCGAGACAACAGCGCTTCGTATCTGCCCGTCTCAACTTCAACATTTGAGATTTCAAGATGGCGACATGCCTCGCGCAGAAAAGCCGCCTTTCGGATCTTTGATTCCACCATCCGAACGAACAACCCAGGAGAAACCAGCTTCAATGGAATTGCCGGCGACCCCCCACCCGAACCGATGTCTATCGCCGTTCCCTTTTGCGGCAGGTATTCGGCCGCCATCAACGGCTCAATAATCAATCTGTCAAGACCACGGTCCTTGTCGTCTAGCCCGGTCAGGTTGATACGCGCGTTCCACTTCCGGAGAAGTTCTACGTATTCACTGAGCCTAAGAACAATCTCGCCGGGCAACTTGAGTCCGGCTCGCTCCGCACGTCTCTCAATCCGATCTCTAATAACGGTAATACTCTTTGTCATACCGAAGACTAGGTCTCTCAATCAAGCGGATTTTTTTCTTTGCCGGCCAAGATAACTCCCAATCACCGCAACCGCAGCCGGCGTCACGCCAGGGACGCGTAGAGCGTGACCCAGTGTTCTTGGGCGAATCTCCGAAAGCCGTTCGACCACTTCGTTGGAAAGACCAGGGATCCCAGAATAGGCGAAGTCAGCAGGGATTGACCGCGTCTCCTGGCGTCGGCTCCGTTCCACCGTTGCCTGCTGGCGCTCAAGGTAACCGGCGTATTTAAATTCGGTCTCAATCGTTGCAAAGTCAATTCCCGATTGACTACCGTCGGACTCCAAAGTGAGTTCTTGCTGATCAACAAGGGTCTGGAGTCGAAGTCCCGGTCGACGTAAGGCCTGGTCGGCTCGCACACGCTTACCTCCACTCACGGTGACAACAGTTTTCCTGACGGTCGCCATGTTCCGTCTAAATCGCCCTTGACGATCCTTAAACCGCAACCACCTGTCGTCATCAACAAGGCCTTCGACCCGTCCAATCTCCGTCAGTCGTAAGTCAGCATTGTCAATCCGAAGAAGTAGTCTGTGCTCAGCACGCGACGTGAACATGCGATATGGCTCAAGACACCCTTTTGTTGTCAAATCATCTGCGAGAATACCGATATAGGCCTGGGCTCGCCCTAAAACAATCGGTGCACGCCTGCGGACCAAGCATGATGCATTGAGCCCCGAAAGAATTCCTTGGGCGGCCGCCTCTTCATAACCTGATGTGCCGTTGATCTGGCCGGCAAGGAACAGGCCGCCAATCTTTTTTGTTTCAAGAGTAGGGTGGAGTTCTGTTGGCTGTACAAAGTCATACTCGACGGCATAACCTGGACGCATCATGACGGCATCTTCCAATCCAGGGACAGCGTGAACTATGTCCGCCTGAACTTCACGAGGAAGACTCATTGAAAATCCATTGACATAGATCTCGTCGACGTCCAAGCCTTCCGGCTCCAAGAAAATATGGTGTCTTTCTCGCTCCGGAAAACGCATCACTTTATCTTCCAGTGAAGGACAGTAGCGTGGTCCAATGCCTTTAATTTTTCCGTTGTAGAGTGGCGACTCCTCGATATGTGACCGCACCAAAGAATGGATTTTGTCAGTCGTGTGCAACGCGTGACATAGGACCTGCGGTTGGTCAAGACCATCTGTTAGAAACGAGAAGGGAATGGGGGGATCATCCCCGGGAGCCTTCTCAAATTGGTCAAAATCGATACTGCGTCGGTCCAGCCGCGGTGGCGTACCTGTTTTGAGTCGCCCCCACCGCAAACCAAGTGATTTCAGCGACTCAGCCAAGTCTCGGGATGCAGGCTCTCCATGTCGCCCGGCTGAATGCGTTTCGGGGCCAATATGAATCAGGCCATTGAGAAAGGTTCCCGTGGTGACGATTAGAGCGCGACAGCTAAATCTCTCGGCGTCTCTATCACCCTCAAGGCTGAGCCCGGCAACTGCACCATCCTCGATCAGTATCGAGCCGGCTCTACCGATGATCCACTCGATTCCAGACTCACGGTCTAACTCTTCCTTCATCCAGTTACCGTAGCGTCGTTTGTCGGCTTGCGCACGAGGAGACCAAACAGCAGGCCCTCGACTTCGGTTTAAAAGTTTGAATTGAATACCGGTCGCGTCGATCGCTCGACCCATCAGACCTCCAAGTGCATCGATCTCGCGCACAAGGTGACCCTTGGCCGTGCCTCCCACCGCTGGGTTACAGGGCATGTGAGCTACCGTATCGGGTGAAAGAGTGCAGAGTCCCACGCTGAGCCCGACCCGCGCTGAGGCATACGCTGCTTCACAGCCCGCATGTCCCGCGCCGATAACAATGACATCGTAATCCTTCATAACCGCATCAACGCCATTTGCGGAGTCAAAGGGTTTCCCCCAAGGCGCAACCCTTTGAACACTCTTGAGTTTGGTCTTTGCATAGGAGTCCGTCTCACCGGCGATTCAACACAGCTTACTTTCCTATGCAAAATTCCGAAAAAATTCGATTCAGCACATCGTCCGGAGTCCGCTGGCCCGTCACAGCACCTAGCGCCCGTTGCGCATCAACCAAATCAGAGAGCAGAAATTCCTCAGGAGCTTTTGCATCCGCTGCATTCGCAGCCCGAAGCAACGCCCCTTGAGCCTGCTCAAGTAACTCTATATGTCTCAGATTCGTTATGGCAGGTGGATCGCGAAGTTCTTCACCGGCCAGCAACGTCTTCGTGATGGCGTCGGATACCCGAGTCATTGCGTCCGGCGAATCCCCGAGGAGGGAAACGGGAACTACGTTCTCAAAATTTTCTCCTCTGTCTCCATCGATCTCAGTCCACGCCGCCGGCAGGTCAGTCTTATTAATCACCAAGAGGCGGGCAAGAGTAGCGGTATCTGCCATCAGCTCTGTATCTTCTTTCTCTAGCGGTCGAGACCGGTCAAGAACAACGATGACCATGCGCGCCACTTTCAACGCCGCCTTCGCACGGCGCACTCCTTCGGATTCGATAGCGTCCCCAGTGGCACGAATGCCAGCAGTGTCGACCAAGGTTATTGGGATGCCGTTCAAGTCAAGCGTTTCGGCCAAGAGATCCCGTGTCGTTCCAGCCACCTTCGTCACAATAGCGCGTGGACTTCCCAGCAGCCGGTTGAATAGCGTGGACTTGCCGACATTCGGCTTTCCAAGAACCACCACTTGGCCACCCTCGCGAATCAGACGACCGCGCTGTGCGTCAACCAAGAGTTGTTCCGTCCGCTCTATGAGTTGGCGAATGGAGGTTCCAGCTTCATCAACGTCCACAAAGTGATACCCCTCTTCGGGAAAATCGATCGACGCTTCCAGTCGAACAACAAGGTCGAACAACGCGCTCTCTATTTCCGAAATCGGTGCGGTAATTGTTCCCTCAAGTTGATCGAATGCCGCCCGAGCTTGGAGGGGCGTTACGGCGTTGATGAGATCGCGGACGGCTTCAGCCTGCACAAGGTCAATTCGTCCGTTCACGAAAGCCCGCAGGGTAAACTCTCCAGCCTCAGCAAGTCGTGCCCCCGCACCCACCGCCAGTTCGACAATTCGTCGGAGCAAAACAGGGCTACCATGGGCACTGATTTCGACCACATCTTCTCCGGTGTACGATTTGGGAGCAGGAAAATACGTGGCCAGGACACGGTCGACCGGCTGGCTTTCTTCCCCAGCGACAATCACGGTCACCGTCGCAAGCCTAGGCTCTAACGGAGAAGTGCGCTGCACGATCGCCTGAGCTATCGCGGTCGCATCAGGCCCGCTAATCCGGACGATACCAATCCCTCCGGGCCCTGGAGGCGTAGCCACAGCCGCGATCGTGTCGTCCGGCACGTACATAATGGACCTGTGCGTAAAACTACAAGACCAATCCCGAGGGTCTTTTTCGACTCACTCCTCCGACGTAATGACGACGGTTTTCATGAATGCGTCACCGATACTCTCGGACGCTGCGAGTGGGTCTTCCGCAAGCGCCAGGTGCACAATTCGGCGGGCATACGGATTTAATGGACCAATTTCCTGAGGGAGACCTGTTTCTCGGGCGCGTTCAGCAAGCAATTTTGCTGTCTCTCGTAACTCAGCATCCTTCGTTTTTCGATAATCCAGACAGTCAACGACTATGTGGCGGCCGGGGTGGTCTCGTCGAAAAGCTGCGTTAACCACATGCTGCAGAGCATCAAGTGCCGCAGCTTTACGCTTCACCAAAACCTCACAATCCTCGCCAACAATCACAATCCTAGTTCCGTCTTCGAGCGGCTCAACCGAGACTTCCGCCGAGAGCCCCATCGCGCGGGTAACCTCTTGAACAAACTCGATCATCTTAGCGCTGAGATTATCTGTCACATCATCCTCACTTCGGCTCTATGGGCCTGTCAGCCTTCTTGGCTGATCCCTTCTTATTCTTGACCCGCCCTTCCGCCGGCGGCCGGACGATTCGCGTGGTCGGCTTTCCAATAATGCGATTGGTCACGATCTGTTGCCCTATTCCAAATAAATTGCTCGTCAGCCAGTAGATCACCAAACCGCTTGGCGCCCAGAGAAAGAAAAACGTGAACATCACCGGCATAAACATCATGATTTTTTGCTGCATTGGATCAGCGGTGTTCGTCGGCGTGAGTCGTTGCTGAAACAACATCGACGCTCCCATGATGACCGGTGTGACATACAGTGGGTCGTGAACCGACAGGTCGGTGATCCAAAGAGTAAAAGGCGCTCCTCGGATTTCAATCGCCATAGACAAGAGCCGATAGAACGCAAAGAGAATCGGCATCGTCAGAATCATGGGAAGACAGCCTGCAACGGGATTCACTCCGTTCTTGCTATACAACTCCATGATTTCCTTTTGCATTTGTTGTTTTTTGGGATCAGTCGCTTTTAGAGACCCGTAGCGATTCTGAATCGCCTTCATGTCGGGCCCGAGCTCCGCCATTTTCCGCATGGACACAACGCTCTTGTGCCGCAGCGGAAAGATGATGATATTGACTAGAATCGTTAACAAAATGATCGAGAAGCCGTAGTTGCCCACCCAGCCATATACCCATTTCAGGGAGCGGTGCAGCGGCACGACAAGAACGGAAAGAAAACCAAAATCGATCGACCTCACCAACGGACCCGAGGCCTGCTCAAGAAGATCGAAATCCTTTGGGCCTATAAAGAACGTGAGGTCATTGACTCCATCCGGCACTTGTAAGTCAAAAGCCATTAGGTCCCGGACCTCTCCGCCCGGCGATTCTGGTAACAGCTGAACGGGGCGGTAAGAGACAACTACCTGTCGTTGTTGAGGCAAGGCCGCCGCGATGAAGTAATGATTATCAACACCAACGAAATCAAGCAGGCCCTCTCGCAAGGGTCGTTCGACCACATCCGCTCGATCAAACCTTTCGATCGACGGTTCTGAGAAAACACCCGCTTCGGAAATACGCCCGTACATAACCCCGCCGTTGGGTTGTTGGTACACAAACCTACTTACCGGAGCCCCTGCTCCACCCAGAGCGGGCCCCCACTGGATGGTCGGTTCAAGAGTTTCCTGTCCCAGTTTGGCGTCAACTGTCAGCCTGACTACGTAGGGGCTTACCGTCGGGTCGAAAGCGTAGGTCTTCCGGATCGTAAATCCACCAGCATCCTGATATTCGAAGGTCAGAGTGTCTGTCTGGCCACTCAGTCTCAACCCAGGAGAACTTGATCGATAAAGGGCCTGATCAGCCAAATAGGTCAATGCCTCATCATCGAACTTAACCGTAAAAGGCCACACCTCTTCTGCTGGAAAATCGCCGGAAACCAGTTCAACCGGTTGGCCTCCAGTGAGATACTCCTTAAGCTGCCAACTAACCAACTCTCCACCCCGATTAGAAAAGACAGCCCGAAAAAAATCACTTTCAACAGTTATATCCCGTGGCTCACCGTCAGAAACGACCGGTTCTGGTACGGGTGGACCGGCCGGCGTTACTCGGCTCTCCTGAGAACGTGGTAACTCTCCCGGCTGAGCGGCGGTCTGCGGCAAAGAGGGAGATGTGGGCGCATTGGAGACCTGTCCCTCCTGCGTTTCCCCCATTGGTAAGGGCTCAGACGTGGGAGGGGGAGGCACAAGAAAACTCTGGTAGCCATAAAGCACCAGAAACGACAAAAAAACGGCAAGGAGAACTCTTTTCTCCATTCGATGCTGCCCTCGTTATCTAGGTCTAGCGTTGCTGGGGCCGGCGAGGTTCCGGCACTTGGTCAAGACCGGACTCACAGAATGGGTGACAGCGCGCGAGTCGCAGCACAGCCAACCAACTCCCTCTCAAGGTTCCGTGCTTGATTAGCGCCTCTTCAGCATATGACGAACAAGACGGCACAAATCGGCAAGATCCTGTAAATAGTTGCGAAAAAAAGAGTTTATATATTCTCAGTAGCCAAAGCAGCGCCTGTGTAGAGGTGCTCGTCGCGCTTTCAGCAGTGCCTGAGGTTCTATTAGGAACGTGCATATCGTCTCAGCGTATTGAGATAGTCAGCCTGAAGAACGTCAAACGGTTTCTCGGAGAATCCAGGTCGTGGCAAGACAACGATGTCCAAATTGAACCCCTCGTATTCGCCTTTATTTAGCCGAAATATTTCACGGATCACACGTTTTGAACGATTTCGGCTTGTCGCACCACCAAGGCGACGCGTAGCTATGATTCCAAGCCGCGTGACTTCCAAGTCGTTGGGAAGCACAAAAAGCGTGAGGTGTCTTCCGCGTACCCGAACGCCCTGTTGCTGTATCCGCAGAAACTCTGGCCTCTGCCGAACGCGTTCTCGGCTAGACAGGGTTCTTTCCACTTATCTTAAGTTGTTTAATTACAACTGTTTACTAGACAGACAACCGCTTGCGCCCTTTAGCGCGTCGACTATTTAAGACCCGACGGCCGTTCTTTGTACTCATTCTTTTCCTAAATCCGTGAGTCCGTTTCCTCCGGCGGCGGTTTGGTTGATAAGTGCGCTTCATTCGGTCCGTTCTCCATTTCCTACGCCGGTGAAACCACTCAGTCCATACACCGAACGGGAACTTAACATGATATCGAAGCCGTCTCTCGAGTGTCAACGATGACGCTATCAACATTGACCCAACTGGACCAGTTTCAAACTTTAGCGATTGATTTTTATGTCAATTGCCTGACTTCGAAGGGTGTGTTACATTCGCCGACCTAAATCATGGCGATTAGACAGTTTTCGGTGGTTTTCCACAACTGTGGAAGAAATTGTGGAAATTTTATAGCTTTCGCCCCAATTTAACATCGCGGGTTGTGCAGATATGTGAAACATTTAGTTTTTAAGGGTTTTAAAGCCTTTTTTGCTTCAATTTTTAGCAGTTTCTATGGTTTCTTTAGGTTAAACGGGGCGAAGATTCACTGTTTCTCGGCGGTTAATATGACATCACACATCTGGAACGACATACTGTTGAAAGTTGAAACAAAAGTTAATCGTCATAGTTTTATTACCTGGTTCAAACCAACAAGTTTCGTTGAAGACACAGGTGAGGAACTACAAATTCGTGTGCCAAATGATCTTTCCCGTGATTGGCTCACAAAGCATTATGGCGGAGTGATTAAAGAGGCTCTTGTGGAACTCGGTCAAGAAAACCTCAAAATTACTTTTTCAACCCAGGGTAAGACTGGTTCCAATCAATCCAGTGAAAAACCAGTGGCCCCTTTCCGTGAGGATCCCGAGAAACAGACCCTTCGGCCGCGAGGACTAAATCCTCGATACAGCTTTGACACCTTTGTTGTTGGTTCCTCAAACCAATTCGCTCACGCTGCCTCTTTAGCAGTCGCCGAGGCTCCCTCTAGGTCCTATAACCCCCTATTTCTCTATGGGGGTGTGGGACTTGGAAAAACGCACCTAATGCACGCTATTGGCCAATACCTCTTAGACCAAAACAGCCAGATAAAATTAACCTATATCTCTTCAGAACGCTTTATGAATGAAATGATTAACGCTGTTCGGTACGACAGGATTTTGGAGTTCAGAGAGCGTTATCGAACCATTGATGTTCTGCTTGTTGATGATATCCAGTTTCTAGCTGGAAAAGAGGGTACACAGACAGAGTTTTTTCATACCTTCAACTCGCTTTATGATGCGCAAAAACAAATTATTCTTAGTAGTGACTGCCCTCCCAACGAGATTCCTTCACTTGAAGAACGCCTTCGGTCACGGTTCAAGTGGGGGCTGATTGCAGACATTCAACCCCCTGATCTTGAGACCAAGGTTGCCATTCTTAAGAAAAAAGCTGCTGCTGAGGGTGTACCTCTAGCTGACGGGGTCGCACTTTATATCGCCGGCCGTATACGTTCTAACATTAGAGAGCTTGAAGGTTCCCTGATCCGTTTGTTGGCGTATGCATCTTTAACCGGTAATGAGATCTCGTTATCTCTTGCCCAGGATGTCCTTCGCGATATCCTTGACCGAGAGGATCAAAATGTAAGTATTGAGATGATTCAAAAGTTTGTTGCTAATTATTACCACCTCAGAGTGACTGATTTAAAGTCTCGTAACAATTCAAAAACTTTCACCCAACCACGGCAGATCGCGATGTATCTCGCCAAGTCTCTTACCAAGCATTCTTTACCCCAAATAGGGAAAAGCTTCGGTGGTAAACACCACTCCACGGTCATTCATTCGATTAAGAAAATTGAAGCACGCCGAAAACTTGATCGAGATTTCCACACATTGATTAACAGTTTTCTTGAGTCTTTTAAGTAAGCGTTGTATTTAAAAGAAAGCTTTATTCTTAGTTTATTAACACCATCAACAGCTTGATTCCTTTGGTCTATCTATAAGCGGATTGTTCTCAACAGGGTGTTGTAACTATCCGTAAGATTATTAACATTTATTTAAAACTGTAAGATACTGATAAATATAGATTTATATTCACCTGGCGACTTTTAAACAGACCTATATTCTTGTTATAATTAATATAGCTTTAAAAGATTAGAATGTACTAACTTTAACGTTCATGCTTTTTATGTGAACGTCCTATTTACGGTCCCCTCTACCGAGGTCATCAGTTACATGGAACTGACTGTTCGCAAGAATGATCTACTGCCAGAACTACAGTTGTTTCAGGGAATTATTGAGCGAAAAAATACCATCCCAATCCTGGGGAATATCTTAATTAAGGCTGAAGAAGACGGGACCGTTCAATTACTGGCAACCGACCTTGAGGTTGCTCTTCGCGGTCAAAGTAGCGCTACGGTCGCGAACGCCGGTTCAATAACCATACCAGCGAAAAAACTCTATGAAATTGTTAAGTCGCTGCCAGAGACGGAGATTCGGATTAAAGAGGGAGTAAAGGGCTCTGTCTCGATTTTGGCTGACCGGTTTGAATCAAGGATGCAAACTTTACCAAAGGAAGATTTTCCAACACTTCCTGACGTGCCTAATGAAACACCGGTTAAATTACCTCGCGCAGGGTTTCGCGAGATGATTAACAAAACACAATTTGCGATTACAGGCGAGGACACTCGTTACTTTTTAAATGGCGCTTTGTTTTTATTAGAACCCGGAAAAATGCAACTTGTTGCAACGGATGGCCATCGCTTAGCCCTTGTTGAGACGGAGCGGGAGAATACAGTTGGTGAAGCAGAAAAAAAACAATCAATTCTCCCAAAGAAAACACTATGGGAACTCTCTCGGCTTTTAAATGAGGGAGATGAACCCATTGAGTATGTAACTGGAGAGAACCACCTGTTTTTCAATATTGGCAGGAGGCAGCTCATTTCTCGCGTGATAGATGCACAATTTCCCGCTTACGAACGAGTGGTGCCAACAGGAAACGATAAAACAGTTGAGTTTGATCGGGACCGAATAACAAGTGTTGTTAAGCGTGTTGCATTGTTGTCCAGTGACCGGTCTCGAGCAGTGAAGCTTCAAATTAGTAGCAACCAGCTCGGAATTACCTCTAGTAGCCCTGAAGTTGGCGAGGCCACCGAAAGCTTTGCTGTTGAATATTCTGGTGAAGAGGTTGAGATCTGTTTTAACGCCCAATATGTCCTTGATTTTCTGGCTGTAGCTGATTCAGAAACTGTGCAACTTCAACTTAAAGACGAAACGAGTCAGGCAGTAATGAAGCCAGTGGGATCAGAGGGTTGTGATTACACCTACGTCATTATGCCGATGCGTGTGTAATTAGGGAATTCACCACACGTAGACAACGCGATCACCTAACAGAGCGAAGGGATGACCCAACTGGAAAACCAGAACATTCAGACAACCGGTGCGTCCACAGAACCCGCCGTAACCCCTGCGGCCGCCGACGGAAACGAATACGGCGCCGACAACATTAAAATCCTTGAAGGTCTTGAAGCTGTCCGAACGCGGCCGGCTATGTATATTGGTTCCACCGGCGCTACTGGTCTCCATCATCTTGTTTATGAGGTCGTTGACAACTCCATTGATGAGGCGCTTGCTGGACACTGTGACAATGTCGCCGTGGTGGTGCACATTGATAATTCAGTCACAGTGAGCGATAACGGTCGTGGAATTCCTACTGACCAACACGAGAGTGGTAAAACAGCAGCAGAGGTCGTAATGACGGTCCTCCATGCCGGAGGCAAGTTTGACAGTGAAACCTACAAGGTTTCTGGGGGGTTGCACGGCGTTGGAGTCTCAGTTGTTAATGCCTTGTCGAAATCCGTAGAGTTGGAGATTAGGCGAAATGGTCAAGTTTTTGGTCAAAGCTACAAACGCGGAAATCCTACAACTGCCCTTGAGGTGACCGGCACAACTAAACGTCGCGGAACTAAGCTCACCTTTAAGCCTGACGAGGACATCTTTGAAACCGTTGAGTTTAGCTTTGATGTTCTTTCGCGACGTCTTCGGGAACTGGCGTTCCTTAATGCTGGTGTCACGATCACGATCGACGATGAACGAACAGGAAAGAGTCATCGTTTTCTGTATGAAGGTGGAATTAATTCGTTCGTGGAGCACCTCAATAAAAATAAGACTGCTATAAATCAAACGCCAATCTACATGCAGGGCACGCGGGATGGAATTACGGCGGAGATAGCTTTGCAGTGGAACGATGGCTACGCGGAGACAGTGTATTCATTTGCCAACAACATCAACACACAAGAAGGTGGAACCCATCTCTCGGGATTTCGGTCTGCGCTGACCCGCACCCTTAATGCGTATGCCAACAAGAACCAGTTGTCGAAAGATCTTAAAGACAGTGTTAGCGGTGACGATATTCGAGAAGGACTAGTCGCGGTTGTAAGTGTCAAGATTCCAGAGCCTCAGTTTGAGGGGCAGACGAAGACAAAACTTGGAAACACGGCAGTCAAGGGCATTGTAGAGGCAATTATCAACGACAAGCTTGGTGCTTTTTGTGAGGAAAATCCCGCGGTAACGAAGAGCATAGTGAGTAAGGCGATCGATGCGGCGCGAGCACGGGAAGCAGCAAGACGGGCCCGTGACACCATACGTAAAGGGGCTCTCGACAGTAATTCTCTGCCTGGTAAACTGGCCGATTGCCAGGAACGAGACCCCGCACAGAGCGAAATCTATATTGTTGAGGGTGAGTCTGCAGGTGGTTCTGCGAAGCAAGGACGAGACCGCCGTTTTCAGGCAATTCTTCCGATTAAGGGCAAGATTTTGAACGTAGAGAAAGCCCGCCCGGACAAAATGCTGAGCAGTGATGAAATTCGAACAATGATTGCTGCGTTGGGTTGTGGGATTGGGAAGGAAGCCGTTGAGGGTGAGCCTGCGGGTGGTTTTGACCTCTCCAAGCTTCGGTATCACCGAGTTATCGTAATGACCGATGCAGATGTCGACGGCTCACACATTAGGACGCTACTACTGACCTTTTTTTATAGGCAGATGCGCGCATTAATTGAGCACGGGCATATCTATATCGCACAACCGCCTCTGTATCGCGCCAAACGTGGTCGCTCGGAGACTTACATCAAAGACGACCGGGAGTTGGAGAGCTGGTTGATACGTCGGGCAAGTGAGTCAAGAACTTTACGTCTTCCACAACAACAGAGGGAATTTTCTGGGTCTCACTTGGAAGATGTCCTTCACAAGGTTATGGCCTTTCGTAGGTTGATACGTGTGGTTGAGCGCCGGGGCGTTAGCCAGGACGTGGTTACCGCGCTGCTATCGAGAGGAGCTCGAGATCGAGGGTTTTTCGCTGATAAAGCCGCGACTGAAGGTCTGGCTAGTGAATTAAGGTCAGCCGACCGGACTGTATCAGTGGGAACGGATGAAGAGCATAACGCATTCGTTGTGCAGGTTGAAGACCGAACAGGTGGATATCCCAGCAGCCATACTGTCGGCGTTGACTTTGTGACGTCTGTTGAATACCGAGCCCTGCTTGACAGTTTTGAAGATAGCGATGTTCGCGCTCTGGACGGTCCACTGATTGTGTCCACTGTTCCAGCGAGGGATGGTGAAGGCGGTCCGGTCGAGGGAGACAAAACCCAGGATGTTGAGATTGGGTCGGTTGACGAACTGATCGACTTTTTTATCACTGCTGGAAAACGTGGCGTAGCCGTGAATCGTTACAAGGGTCTGGGAGAAATGAACCCCGATCAACTCTGGGAAACCACGATGAAGCCAGAGACAAGAACCCTTCTTCAAGTAAGGGCCGAGGATGATGCTGAGGCTGACTTGATGTTTACCACCTTGATGGGAGACCACGTCGAGCCTCGGCGTAAATTCATCCAGGATAACGCGCTCGACGTCAAGAATCTTGACGTATAGGAAATTCGCGTCGTCACCCTATGCCCAACACTGAAATTCGAACTATCCCGGTCAACATCGAAGACGAGATGCGGAACTCGTACATGGATTACGCCATGAGCGTAATCATTGGGCGAGCACTGCCTGACGTGCGGGACGGATTAAAGCCTGCGCACCGGCGCGTTATTTATGGGATGCGTCTGATGGGCTTGACGTCGAACCGGGCTTATCGTAAATGCGCGAAGATTGTTGGCGAAGTGATGGGGAACTACCACCCCCACGGAGATGCCAGTATTTACGACACCCTAGTTCGCATGGCCCAACACTTCAACATGCGGTACATGTTGGTGGACGGACAAGGCAACTTCGGATCGGTCGATGGCGATCCTGCCGCAGCCATGCGATATACGGAGGCCAAACTGCAACGCTTGGCTGACGAGTTGATGGCAGACCTGGACAAGGAAACTGTTGACTTTGTTCCCAACTACGACGAAACCACGGAAGAGCCGACCGTTCTGCCGGCTCCATACCCCAACCTGTTGGTGAATGGCTCGGCAGGTATCGCGGTTGGGATGGCGACCAATATTCCACCGCACAACATGCGGGAGGTAGTTGAGGCTGCTGTTTGGGTCGCGGAACATCCCGATGAATCGACCGAAGAGCGCACGCGCTCCGCGCTCCGGCTGGTGACTGGACCAGATTTTCCGACTGGGGGATTCATCGTTGGTCGAGCGGGAATTGCCCAGGCTTATAAAACCGGTCGGGGTAGTGTGCTGATGCGTGCTCGTACATCGATCGAAGATCACCCCAAAAAGGGAGGCAGACAATCGATCATAGTGACGGAGATTCCGTATCAAGTAAACAAAGCGAGGTTGCTTGAGAAGATCGCTGACCTCAAGCACAGCAAGGTGATCGAGGGCATATCGGACTTGCGCGACGAATCAGACCGGCAAGGAATGCGGATTGTTATCGAACTCCGCCGCGGGGAAGTGCCGGAGGTGGTCCTCAACAATCTGTTTAAGCACACAGCTCTTCAGACGTCATTTGGCATCATCCTACTCGCGATTGTCGCAGGGCGACCGCGTGTGCTGCCGTTAGTTGAGGTAATTGAACACTTTGTCCAGTTCCGCCGGGAGGTGGTGAGGCGCCGAACGGAATTCGAATTACGTAAGGCCGAGGCCCGCGCCCACATTCTTGAGGGTCTGAAAATCGCCTTGGATCAGCTGGATGCTGTTATCCGACTAATTCGTGGTGCCAAGAGTCCACCTGAAGCAAGAACGGGTCTGATTGAACAGTTTTCCCTGACCAAGATTCAAGCTCAAGCCATTCTAGACATGCAACTCCAACGTCTAACCGGTTTGGAACGACAGAAAATCAACGATGAACTCACGGAGCTGTTGAAGACGATTGAGCAACTTAGGGCAATCTTGGAAAGTGAGCAGGAGTTGATGGATTTGGTAGTCAGCGAACTTCAAACTATTTCTGCGAGTCATGGAGACGAACGGCGTACTGAAATTGTTGAAGCGGCTGGTGATTTTCGCGTGGAAGACCTGATTGCCGAGGAGGATATGGCAATCACGGTCAGCAACACAGGCTATGTTAAGCGGACGGCCTTAACCGAATACCGAAACCAGCGTCGCGGAGGAAAGGGACGGCTGGGAATGCGGACCCGCGACGAGGATTTTCTTACTCAGTTGTTTGTAGCCTCTACGCATGCATATATCTTGATCTTTTCTGACCGAGGGCGCGTCTACTGGTTGAAGGTACACGAAATTCCGGATGTAGGTCCCGCCGGAAAAGGCAAAGCGATTGCCAACTTAGTCAGGATGGCTCCTGACGAGCGGATTGCCACCCTTCAGGCTGTTCGGCATTGGCCCGAGAATGACGGTGAGCAGTTTGTAACCATGGGAACAAAGCGAGGGATCGTGAAAAAAACGGACCTTCGGGCGTATCGGCGACCGTTGGTGAGCGGGATTATAGCGATGTCGGTCGCATCTGGAGATGCCGTGATCGGTGCCGAGCTGACCGATGGAAAAGAGGAATTGTTCATTGGCACGCGGGCGGGGAAGGCGATCCGCTTTAAAGAAGCTGATGTCCGAGCTATGGGTCGAACCGCGCGAGGTGTCCGGGGCATTAGGTTACGCGGTGGCGATGAAGTGGTCGCGATGACGGTCGTAAAGCCGAGCGGTATGCTCTTAACAGTTACGGCGCGAGGCTACGGAAAACGAACCGAGTTAGACGAATATCGCGTGCAGACTCGGGGCGGACTCGGCCTTAAAAACATCCAAACGAGTGAGAGGAACGGCCGTGTCACCGGCGTTGCCTATGTCGAACAGGATGACGAAATGATGCTCATTACCGAGCAGGGAAAGATTATCAGGATGGTAACGGGTGATATTCGGCCTATTGGTCGCGTGACGCAAGGTGTGCGGCTAATCGAAATCGACGAAGATGACCGTGTCGTCTCTTTGGCCCGGCTAGCCGAAAAGGATCTTTCGGACAAAGCTGACGATGATGGAGACCAACCGCCCCCCGAAGAGAGAGCCGACTAAAGGCCACCCAAGACTGAGTGAAACAGGTTCATTTCGACCGCGAAACACCAAACGATTTGAAACGGTGAGCTAGCCAAGACCTCCGAGAAACTCTAGGAGTAAATCACTGGTGATTTCAGCCTGTTCCTGCTGGACCCAGTGACCTGCGCCATCAACGAGGTGTACCGCACGCATATCTGTGCAAGCCACTTCCTGCATCCTCTCAAAGGAACCCGGGCTCTGGTAGGTGCCCCAATCGCTTAGCCCACTAATAAACATGGACGGCTGATCGATCCTCCTGCCTGCATACAGTTCCCACTCTTCGGCCCCGATACCGCTACGGCCCATCCGGTAGCCGTTTAAACCGCCCTGAAAACTGGTACGTCCATATTCTTCGGTGTATACCTGCAGCGCCGAATCGGGCAGCCAGGTATTGGCAGCAATTTCAGCGGCCGTCGGCATGAAGTCCGCCACCGTTTCTGCCATGCCCTGATTCAGCTGCATGATGTAGTAGTTCGGCATTTTCGCCCACTCTTCCGCCGTCCTGGCCGCGAGTCGATAGGGTCTATTCCCCTCCCAATCCGCACTCTTGAAATGGTAATAGCCCCGAAGAAAATCATGAAGACCCTGGGTTGCATGCCACATATTTTCGTTGGCGCCCGGAGTCGTGTAATAGCGCTGGTAATGCTTTCGGGGGCGTGGCAATGCAGCTAGCTCTTCGTAGATACTCGGGCGCTGGTCAGTACCGCCAGCGTCTGGCGGATCATTCACGGTATCGAAGGGGAGTGTTGGTGTGCCACCAAATGGCGCACTCATCATCACCACCGCCGGAAACACATCCGGGCGCGTTACTGCACACCTCGCGGCGAGCGGCGAACCAGCATCATGACCAATCACTGCAGCAACGGATCGATAGCCAAACGCCAGAACAAGGCCCAGCGCATCGCGCACCTTATTTAGACCACGAAATGGTGCAAGATCGGTGTCGTAATCTGGACTCCAGCCGGTCGTGCGACCATAGCCGCGAACATCGGGAGCAAACACGTGATAGCCAGACTCGGCCAGTGGAACCATCACGTTTCTCCAACTGTAGGCCAATTCGGGAAAACCATGCAGCAACAACAAGGCCGGTCGATTGGCTGTCTCGTACCCGGCCTCCAGCACATGCATGCGCAGTCCGTTTACGTTGTCGACAAATCGAGATCGTACGCCCGCAGGTAGCCATCCTGAAGGGTACGGTTCCAAATCGACACCGACCCCCGTCGGCTGAGCAGAGACTCCGCGAGAAGCCAGTGAAGCGGCCCCGATTGAAGCAAGTCCAACTGCAGGCACTTTCAACATAATGTCCCGACGTGAAAATTTATTCATCGTTTTGATCCTTACAGAAGACTCCGCGTAACCGGACAAAGCTGACGATGATGGAGACCAACCGCCCCCCGAAGAGAGAGCCGACTAAAGGCCACCCAAAACTGAGTCAAACAGGTTCATTATGGTTTGGGGAAAAACCCCCAGAATAATTGAAACGATGGCGATAAACGCTAAGGGCAACGTCATTGTGAGCGGTGGATCTGACAGATTCTTGGCCTCAAGAATGGGGCTTAACGGGCCAAAGAAGATCTGCCGAGCTGCATTGAACGAGTAGGCTACCGTCAACAAGATAGCGGTCACGCCTGTCACTGCTATCGCAATACCTAGTGGCCCGCTCGTCACGCCCTTTTCAAAGATTCCGGAAAACATAATCCATTCGGCCGTGAAGCTGCTGAACGGGGGGAATCCGGACAACATCATGCACCCTACGATCCAAAGGGCCGCAGTCACCGGCATTTGTTTTGCGAGTCCTCCCATCTGTCGCATATCACGAATACCTGTGGCGTAGACGACGATGCCTGCCGTTGAGAAAAAGACCGTCTTTCCCATGATGTGGCTAAGGAAGAAAAACATTCCACCTTGGACGCTGCTGCTTGTTAATGCGCCAAGGCCCAGGACGGAATACGCAATCTGGCTGATGGTAGAACAAGCGGCAAGTCGCTTAATGTCGGTTTGCGCCATGGTGAGGAGAGACCCATAGATCATGGTCACAATCGCCAGCACCATCAGTGGTGTACCAAATTGTTGGAAATCATTGCCAAGCGGAAGCACTACGACGCGGATTAGGACATAAACAGCGAGATTGGCATAGACGGCGAGAAGGCCAGCGATGCAGGTGGGATGTTCCGCGTGGACTGAAGGCATCCAGACGTGAAACGGCACAATTGCCAATTTCATCATGAGGCCAATAAGAAACAGAAAGATGGTGGCGGTTACGAACGGCGTGCCTTCCATCTGGTCCAGTTGCGAGATATCCCAACTCCCAATCTGGTCGTAGACCAAAAGCGACGCGGCTAGAAACAACAATGCTCCGATGATTCCCCAGGACAAGCTGATGAACGCGACACGAACACGTTCCCGGTAGCCGAAATAGGCCATTAAGAAAAAAAGTGAAACTGTGAGTACCTCCATAAAAAAGTACAAGGTGATTAGGTTGGTACTCAGAATCGTGCCGATGAAACCCACCGGAAAAAGTGGCAGTAGGTAGAAAAAGCGTACGTAATGCTGGTCTTGGTTCAATTGGTCTTCGTCGGCATAGAGGATCTCGATACGGTGTTCGATATATCGAATCGAATACAACGCCAGAGCCGTACACAACAGCAACACGATGGCTAATGTCGAGACACTGAGACCATCAGCCAGCAAACCCAACCTGATTGCTTCAGGGCTTTGGGCACTGGAGGCAAGAATCTGATATTCCTCAACAAGGACCTGACCGCGAATAACAGACATAGCGGCGACCACGACGAGCGCGGTTGTGTAAACAAGCGAACCGGAAGTGACCCATCCGGCAAACCGCCCTATATGGTTTCGCGTGAGAAAGACGACAACAGACGCGAAAATTGGGGTGAGTAGAATCTGGAGAAGCAGTGCCGGCATCATTGACCCCCACCCGTGCCGAAGAATAGATACGTGAGCAGCAAGACGAAAAGGACAAGCACATACGACACGTTGTAAAACAGCTCTTCTGTATCTGCCCGTAGACGATGTACAAGCTGTTCAGCCTTTACAGTGAACAGCTTCGGGAGTTGGTGATGAATAAAGTTGTTGAATCTGGTTTCGGTGGTTTCGGCGACGTAGGTGGCTATCCGAGAAATCCCGCCAACAAACATATGACGGTAGAAAGAGTCTATAAACCATCGTTTCCAGAAGAACATGTAGAGTAGTCCCGCCACTCGAGATTCTTGAAGAAGTGTTTGAGGAGAGACCTTGCGCGCTATGAACAGGTAATACGCTGGAGCCGCACCCGCCAAGAGAAACAACACCGACAGAAGTGGGATTGCTTGGTGGGAAGCTGATTCGGTCGCATTGTCCTCGAGCGCCAATAACGCGACAGCATTCGCATCTCTAGTCAGGCTAAGCTCAAAACCATGGTGTAGTACGCCCTCGATGAAAGGTCCGCTAATGCCGGCACCGATGATGAAGATCGCCAGCACCCCAGACGCTACGTACATTGGTTTCTTGCCGTCATCGACATGTCCACCATTCCGAACTACCTTAAGAAAAGCGTCACTCTCGGACCCGTAAAACACGAGTCCGAGAAAGCGGACGGTGTAAAACGCAGTCACTGAGACGGTAAGTAGGGCTAGGACAAACAAGAACGTATTAGCGTCTGCCGCAGCGAGTAGCACCGCATCCTTACTCCAAAACCCAGGCGAGGGCGGGAGTCCCATCAACGACACCGCGGCGACGAGGGTAAATAGCCAAGTCAGCGGCAAGTGTTTGCGCACTGCTCCCATGTCTTGAATGTAAATGGAGTGAACAGCATGAATTACCGTACCAGCGCAGAGGAATAAACAGGCCTTAAAAAGAGCGTGACTGACGAGGTGAAAGATGCCGGCGGTATATCCATCGAGCAGGAAAGTTGGTCCGAGTCCCGCGGCGCCCAATCCAAGCAGCATGTAACCAATTTGGCTGACTGTTGAATACGCCAACACTTTTTTAAGTTCAAGTGCCACCAGACCTTGAGTAGCGGCTAAGAAGGCAGTGAATGCGCCGACCCAGGCGGTGACATAGAAGAACCAAGCAGCTTCGTCGATGCCAGCAACCCAACGGCCGTAGTAGAAAATGGGGACTAACCGTGCCACGAGATAGACGCCACTTTTGACCATTGTCGCGGCATGAATGAGCGCGGAAACTGGACCAGGGCCGGCCATGGCTTCGGGCAGCCATTCATGAAACGGAAACTGCGCCGACTTGCCGAAAGGTCCAGCCAATAAAAGCAAGCTCACCAATGCCACCATGCCAGGAGTAGTGGCCATGGCCGCTAGCCAGATCGGCGCGGTCTCGTACAGTTCAAGAAAGTTCAACGTGCCGGCATAGGAGAAGACGAGAAGGATGCCTCCCAGCATGAGCATGTCCCCAAGCCCCGTGACGACAAGCGCCTTAAGGCTGGCTTGGGACGGCGTCACAAAGGCCGTAGGCGACGGTCCACCAATCCAATACTTTCGCTGGTCTTGAAAATAGAAACCGATAAGTCCATAACTGCAAACACCAACGAGTTTCCAGCCAACAAAAAGGAACAGGAGGTTGTTGGCAAAAACTAACAGCAACATGCTAGCAATAAAGCCATTCATCCACATCCAAAAGCGAGTCTGCGCGGGATCATCACGCATGTAACCGTGGCAGTAGACCATGATGATGAAGCTGATCACCGCTACGACGTTGGCAAGGACAATGCTGAGGCCATCGACCAAGACGCCAAAGCCAATTTCGATCGGATTTGTGAGCCAGGTAACTTCATGTTCAAGTGGGAGCCCCTCGGGATAGAACAGTGCCGGTAGCAAACTGAGTGCCGCAGCTGCTGCAGCCAGGGAGGATAGAAGAGCTCCAAGGTCTCGTGCTGTCCGGTTAATTCGGCCAAGTAAAGGGGTGATGACGACCCCAATTAACGGTGAAAAAATACAAATCCAGGCGGCGGTTGTTGTCACCCTGTTACCTCAGACCGGTCGGGATAGCTGGGTCGATGAACTGCGAAATCACCACTCCGTTGAACATCCCGAGCAGAATGACTCCTGAGGCTAGGATGAGAAGGGGAATGAGCATGGTTAAAGGCACCTTTTCTCCAGCAGATGCTCCTTGAATCGTCCTCCCCACCGGTTCGTCCAGTTCGTTTTCGGTGGCGGGCAGATACATATAGCGGATGACGTTGGCTAGGTAACCAATCGCAAGGACACTGCTGACCAGGATGACACCAACGAAAACCCAATGTTCCCCGTCGATCGCACCGAGAATTAGATATACCTTGCTGAAAAAGCCACCAGTTGGTGGAAGGCCGATCATGCCAAATGCACAAATGGTGAATGCTGCTGTCGTCCAGGGCATTGTGCTGGAAAGATTACGGAAAGAGCGAATCTCTCTGCGGCCCGTTTGGTAGATGATCGCACCAGCCACCAGAAACAGACAGCCCTTCATAAAGGCATGGTTGACTAGGTGCAGGATTCCTCCGGTGAAACCCATTTCATTGGCGAGGCTGATTCCCAGGACGATGTAGCCAATTTGTGCGATAGACGAATAAGCCAACATTCGTTTGAGATCCGATTGCGCTATTGCCATCACCGAACCCAGAATCATCGCGATCGCGGCCATCCAACTTAACACCGTCGTAACTGGGAGCGTGTCAATTGAAAAACTGGGCTCAAACACAAAAAACATCACTCGTGCCAGTATGTACGCAGCGACTTTTGTCGTGGTGCCGGCGACAAGAGCGCTCACGGCAGATGGGGCATTGGAATACGCTCCGGGAAGCCACGCGTGCATCGGGAACAGAGCCATCTTCAGTGAAATTCCGATAACGAAGAAGGAAAACCCGACGAGCACAGCGTTCGATTCGTAGAGATTGGGAAGGAGGCCGGCGAGGTCAGCCATGTTGAGCGAGCCCGTGACGCTGTAGAGATATCCCACCGAAAGCAAATAGAATGCAGCCCCGACGGTTCCAAGGATTACATAGCGGAAGGCAGAGACAACGGCGACTCCCCCGCCGAGCGAAACCAAGGCGTAGCAGGAAAGCGAAGAGATTTCGAGAAACACGTAGAGATTGAACATGTCAGCCGTTGACACGAGCCCCGTCAATCCGCTTGCCAAGATGAGATAGACGCTGTAGAAGGGCACTTCTTGGTCGGGCGCTTCCTTCACAATGCTCTTCTTGGAGTAAATCCCCACGAGAAGCGTGACGAAGGTCAAGAGCAGGAGCATCAAAGCAGCGAGGTGATCAATATGAAAAGCAATCCCCCAAGGTGGTTCCCAGCCACCCATGAAGTAATCGACGGGCCCCGCGGTGAGAACCTGCCGTGCTAACACTAGAGCTAAGCCAAATGAACATGAGAGCGCGAAAAGGGAAACGGGAAACACCAACCGTCGGTTCCACCAACCCAACAGCGGCACGACAAAGGAGGCGATTAGAGGAACAACGACAACGAGGATGGGCGTCGCTGATTGATGAATATTCATCCGGATGATCGGATTCTCTTGAGGAGTTCGTCCTCTTCCAGCGTCCCGTATCTTTTGTAGATTCTGAGAAGTAGAGCCAGTGCGACTCCGGTGGTCGCGACACCGACGACGATCGCAGTAAGCATCAAGACGTGAGGCAATGGGTTGACGTAGTTGGATGCATCCAAATGCGCTGGACCGCCAGGGCTATGGCTTCCCAACACGATGGGAATAGTTGCGGCCCGTTTGGCCGATAGCGAGACTACGAACAGGATAATGGACCACTGAAAGATGTTCATGCCGACCAATTTCTTCACTAAGTTGGTCTTGCCCGTCATGGCATAAAAACCAACCATCATTAGCATGATGTAGGTCGCGTTGTTGAAATGCCCAATGATGAATTCCAGCATTCTTTGCCTATTCGAAGCTCAAGAGGTCACTAAAGATTGAAACGAGGGCCCCGGTCACTGTGATTCCTACGCCTACCTCGATCACGAGCATGCCAAGACTGCGCGGCTCAGCACCGGGCAGAACGCTGTAATCAAGGTAATTTGCACCGAGGAGTAGACATAGGATACCGACTCCCGCATAAAGCAAGACCCCGGCACTAGTCGTAACGCTGACTAGGGCGACGGAGAACCGTTGTTGCACGGCTTCTAACCCGTCACATAGAACAAGTAGCATAAAACTTGATGCGAGGATGACGCCGCCCTGAAAACCACCACCGGGACTGCTGTGCCCATGCATGATGACGTAGAGTCCGAAAATCTGAACAAAAGGGACCAGTCGCCGGCACACGACCTTGACGATGGTGCTTGTTGCCATTTCCTTCAAGGGTTACGGTTCCTCTCCCGTTTGGTGCGCAAAATGAGAAGGACAGCCATTGCTCCAGTGAAGACGACAGCGGTTTCCCCCAGGGTATCGAATCCTCGATAGTCAGCAAGAACCGCGGTAACCATGTTCGGCACCGCAGTTTCTTTGAGGCTGTCCTCAATATATCGTGGCGATACGTGAACGGCTGGTGCCGACGTCGGGTCGCCTGTGCTCGGCATGTCGACTGAGCCGAGAAACAGCAAGAGACCCGTTAAGCCGGTGATGACCAAATGCAGGTAGTTCAATCTTTACTCATCCTGGCTGTCTTGAGGACCGTTATAACGAAGAACACGGTTGTGATCCCAGCCCCCACGGCTGCTTCCGTGAACGCTACGTCAACTGCGCCCATTTCAATCCACAGAAGGCACATAAACAGACTGAAAGCTCCAAGTAAGACGACCGATGCCAGCAGATCCCTGATAACGACAGCAGAGATAGCGCACACTACGGTAAGGCCTAACAGAACAATGTCGAGTTGCCAGATCACTCGTGCTCTCCTCTTGTCCACAGAGGCAGGCGATTGGTGTAAGCAGCTCGCGCAATTGCGTGGGCTGCGGTTGGACTGGTGAAGAAGATAAAAACGGCAATGGCGAGCAGCTTAGCGCTGGCCAAATCGAATCCCTGATAGGTTGCTAGCCCTACAAGCAAGAGCAAGCTACCCAGCGTGTCACATTTACCGGCGGCATGCATCCGTGTGTAGAAATCCGGGAACCGGACAAGTCCAACAGCGCCCATAAATAGAAAGAAAACACCGGCGCAGACCAATAACTCAGCGAGAATCGTCATCGCGCCTGTCATGAATTTTCAACTCCTTTTTCTTCAAAGTATCGTGAAAAAGCCAGTGTTCCAAGGAAGTTGATCAGCGCATACAGAAAGGCTATGTCGATGAAAAACTCAACGCGGTCGAAGAGATAACCAGTCAAAACGATCACGGCAATGGTTTTCGTGCCGACCACGTTCACGCCGATGATACGGTCGATGATGCTCGGTCCTGCGACGACCCGATAGAGGGAGAGTAAAACAGCGAGCAAAATCGTCAAGGACGTGACCAGCAAGAATGTGTATGGCATAACGTAAGATCGACTAGTTGTTTGCTAGTTCTTCGCTGGGCTCAAGAAACGCTTGTCCGATCCGGCTTTCCATATCACCTGTCGTCACTGATTGTGCGGCCTTTTCGCTTAAGGCATGCACGTGAAACTCTCCATCTTCTTGAATGTCCAATGTGATTGTTCCCGGTGTCAACGTAATTGAGTTGCCCAGCGCCACTCGTGCCAGGTCGCTCGTCAGTCTCGTATGAAATCGAACAACCTGCGGGCGAATCTGTCCTGGCCGAAACACAAGATACACAACATGAAAATTTGCTAGGACGATTTGATACAAGAGCCACGGAGTATAGAGACAGAGTCGCCAGATTCGCACGAGCCATAATGAAGACGGCGCGGTTGGAATCAGTAGGTCGTAAGACAACATGGCAACGAAAAGACAGCAAACGATGCCGAGGCCCAGATGCAAGCTGTCGAAATGACCAGAGAAAATCAACCAGAAGACGAACAGAATGGCGAAGGCGGTAGCGCGTCGGAGGTTTACTGAACGGCCTTCGGTCATATTCACCAGAAATTCTATCGGACCATCAAGCTGGCTCCAACTTGGCATATCGGCCGAGTAGTTTCTTGGGGCCAACTGTCGCAAACCGCACTATGAGTTTAACGTCATCGTGTAAGGGTTCGATGGATTCGATAGTCCCGATGCCAAATGTTGGATGACGGACTCGCATTCCTTGACGGATATGTGTGGAGGATTGGTCTTCCTCGGCGTCATCGAATGAGACATACGTCTCGTCCGGCCGGTCGCTGGCTTGGCGGTGACGACTATATCGCGTGTAAGGCCTTCTAGACCCAGTCGTCGACGCCTGTATTGGCGGAGACGCGGGCTCGACTTGTTGAACGAGATTCATTGGCAATTCATAAAGGAATCTTGAGGGCTCGGTGGCCTGATACTCACCAAAAACGCGCCGGCGACTGGCGCTGGTGAGAACGAGTTGGGATTGCGCACGGGTCATGCCGACATAACACAGACGTCTTTCTTCTTCGAGTTCTTCGTCGTCATCGGTGGAACGGGCGTGGGGAAATAGCCCTTCCTCCAGTCCTGACATGACCACTAGTGGAAACTCAAGACCTTTTGCCGCATGGAGGGTCATGAGCCAGACCTGTGCATCCCGTGAACCCTGTTCTTCGTCAGTGTCGGAAAGAAGCGACAAGCGGTCGACAAAACTGCTCAAAGTCGCATCCGATTCGCGAAGTTCGTAGTCTCGGGCGGCCGAGACGAGCTCCTGCAGGTTTCCCAAGCGGTTTTCGGCTTCGTCAGTACCGGCCTCTCTGAGCACCGCGATGTATCCGCTTTGGTCTAACGTCTTCGCAAGCGTCATCGACGGTGACTCGGTCTTGGCTATTGCGGTTAAGCTTTGGATTAGGTTTTGAAAATCAGTCAAGACTGTCAGCGCTCGCGTGGGAACCAGTTTTTCGTTCACGGTGCGCTGTAGGCGTGACCACAGTGTTCTTCGTGGCGGATCAGGGTCAGATGACCCTGAAAACAGCGGTGCACTGGATGACGGCGGAATCGGATCAACCTTTTCAAGTTTTTCCATCACGCCCTTACCAACCCCTCGGGCCGGTACGTTGATGACTCTGCGGAAGCTGACGTCGTCATCAGGATTGAGTAGAAGTTTGAGATACGCTAATGCGTCTTTGACTTCTTTTCGTTGATAGAACCGAACATTGCCCACGATGCGATATGTCACCCCTTCACGTGTCAGGGCGTCCTCAATGGCGCGCGACTGGGCGTTGGTGCGATAGAGGACTGCAGCTTGGTCATGTTCTCCGTCGAGGCCCTGTCGCACCGATGACACAATAAAATCCGCTTCCTCGATCTCATCGTGGGCGCGATGGCATATCACGGGGTTTCCTCCCGACCGGTCAGTCCAGAGGCGCTTGTCCTGACGCCCTTGGTTTCGGCTGATCACGCCCGAAGCGGCATCCAAGATCACTTGAGTTGAACGATAGTTCTGCTCGAGCCGCACCACGGTGGCATCAGCAAAATCTGTTTCGAAGGCAAGGATGTTGCCAATGTCGGCACCCCGCCACTTGTAAATGGATTGGTCAGGGTCACCAACGACACAGAGATTCCGATGAACGGCGAGATGGCGGATCAGCAGATATTGGGGGTGGTTCGTATCTTGGTATTCATCCACCATGATGTAGCGAAACTGGTCGGCATAGCGCGAGCGCGTTGACGGCGAATCTGCGAACAAGGTGACGGCTTTGAGTAAGAGATCATCAAAATCAACGGCATTTGATTCTGTAAGCGTCCGAACGTATTCGGCGTAGACCTTCGAGATCTGTTCTGCCTGGAACCCCCACCCTGATTCTTGGAGGTCAGACGGCGACTGCATGTGGTTCTTTGCGTGGCTAATTCGACTCAAGATGGTGCGAGCCGAAATCAAGCGCTCATCGATATCCAGCGTTCGCATAATGCGCTTGACAGCGGTCAGCTGATCGGATGAATCATAGATGACGAAATCGCGTGACAAACCAATGAGCGAACCCTCGCGACGCAAGAGGCGTGCGCAGAACGAATGGAAGGTCGAAACCCAGAGCCGCGGATATTCTGATTCGAGCAACTGTTCAACCCGGGTCCGCATTTCTTCTGCCGCCTTGTTCGTAAACGTGACGGCGAGCACTTGGTCGTGTTCGGCGTGCCCATCACCGATTAGGTGGGCCAGGCGGTAGCAAATAACACGTGTTTTTCCTGAGCCAGCGCCTGCCAAGATCAGGAGTGGGCCGTCACGATGTAAAACGGCTTTACGCTGTTCCGGATTTAGATTGTCTAAGAACGACATTTCGGGTTAATAAAGCTTCTTTTATGGCAATGAAGGCAATCAGATCAGAGGTTCATCCGCAAACCTGATGAGTGATTTTGGGTTTTCCTAACCACCTATATCTGTCTCTGTTGGTTGCTCTCATTCGCTATGGAGGTTTCCCTCGCAAACCGCTTAGCTTCTTGCCGCATCTCACTCAAAGTTTTGCTGAAAGGATGATGCTTGTTATCTTGGATGTTAAGGGGAAGAGAGACGCTCTCAATAATCTCTCTTTCAATCTCCCAAGGTGATGGATGGGTCACCCAACAGACAAACGCATTGCTCTCCATCCAATCGTCCAACCAACCTTCCCCCAGATGAGTGAAGGTCATTCGCTTTCCTCTACCCACTCTTCGCAGGGGATAATCGCTCTCCTTATGTTAATAGAACGCCGAGGGTTTGACGAAGAGTGGAACCTTCTGCGTTGCCCTGATAGTGATAGGTAATCCGTTTGCGAAGGTTCTGTGTGCTGGTGTCGTTCTTGGGTGAGATTCCGACATAGAGAAGGGTTAGATTATCTTTGACGATACATCCGTCCATAGGAGTTATGCCTGGGACTTCCTTGAAGAACCACGCATACAGTCCTCGTTCTGCGGGAACTGGTGAGGGTTTGGATAAAACCTCAGGACGAGAATAGAAAACCGATGGGTCAGTTAGGGTTTTCATGAATATACCACTCTATGAACACACCCATTTTCTCTACCCATCTCAGACATTATCTGGCGGACTTCCTCTATCGGAAAACTCCCCACCACACCATTATTCGACAGTAACGCTTTTGGCGAGATTTCTGGGTTGGTCCACATCACAACCACGTAGCACAGCGATGTGGTAGGCAAGAAGCTGAAGAGGAATCACCATCAAGATCGGCATTAAGAGTGGGTGCGTTGGTGGAACTGGAACGACAAAATCGTTCTTGTCCAGCACTTTGCGAAAGGCTTCAGGGTCGGTATCTGTTACTACGATCACCGCGCCGCCGCGGGTCTTGGCCTCTTGGAGATTCGCCATCATTTTGTCGAAGACGGCACCGCTGGGCACCAGAGCAACAACAGGCATCTTCTCATCGATGAGCGCAATAGGGCCGTGTTTCATTTCGCCCGCTGGATAGCCTTCGGCGTGGATATATGAAATTTCTTTGAGCTTTAGAGCGCCCTCGAGTGCGATTGGGTAGTTAATACCTCGACCTAGATACAAGAAGTTCGTATGTCGATAAAACTGCTTAGCTATCTCGGCTACCGCCGTGTCGCACGTCAAGCTGTGTTGGACCAATCCTGTTAACTGTGTCAAACCTTCGATCAGGCGATGAACTTCATCTTCAGCAATAGTTTTTCGGACTTTGGCCAAGTGTAACGCTAGCAAACTTAAGGCCACGAGCTGAGAAGTGAATGCCTTTGTCGACGCTACACCAATTTCTGGCCCGGCGTGGGTATAGACCGTGCCGTCGGCCTCTCGGGTCGCCATGCTTCCAACGACATTGCATATAGCGATACTTCGGGCACCATGTTGTTTGGCTTCTCGGAGGGCTGCTAATGTGTCGGCGGTTTCTCCAGATTGCGTGATCACAATGGCAAGCGTATTCTCGCCGGCCATGGGATTGCGGTATCGGTATTCGGAGCCGTAATCGACGTCGACGCGGACCCGGGCGAGTTGTTCAATGAGAAACTTTCCAACCAGGCCAGCATGCCACGAGGTGCCACAGGCGAGAATCACTACTTGATCAACGTTCTGAAGGTCATCAACAGAGAGGCTGAGCTCGCCGAGAATGACGGAGCCTTGCTCTTCCGACAGTCGACCGAGGATTGTTTCTTGAACGGCCCACGGTTGGTCAAAGATTTCCTTCAACATGAAATGCTTGTAACCAGCTTTTTCGGCCATGACGGGGTCCCATTGAATTCTTTCGGTTGCCTTTGACACGCTTCGTCCGGCAAAGTCCGTAAATTCGACGTGGGACCGTGTGATAACTGCCATCTCTTCATCGCCGAGGAACACAACATCCCGGGTGTGGCTCAGTACTGCTGGAATATCCGATGCGACCAAGAATTCACCGTCGCCCATTCCGAGAATAATCGGGGGACCATTCCGAACGGCAACAATTTTCTCCGGATCGTCAGCTGCGACGAGAGCGAGGCCAAATAGGCCGCGCAAGTGACCCAGTGCACGACGCACTGCGTTTTCCAGACCATCAGCGCGCATTTCGCGCTCGACGAGGTGGGCTACGACTTCGGTGTCAGTTTCTGTTTCAAAGTGGTGCCCTTCGGTTTCGAGTTGGTGTTTTAGCTCAAGATAATTCTCGATGATCCCGTTGTGGACGACAACAATTTGGCCGGTGCAATCACGATGAGGATGTGCGTTTTCTTCTGTCGGTCGTCCGTGCGTGGCCCATCGAGTATGTCCCAGGCCGTAATCACCTTGGACCGGCTGTAAGCGGATGGCTTTTTCAAGTTGGGACAGCTTGCCAGCACTACGCCTGATCTCGACAGTTCCAGCCTTAATGAGAGCAATCCCAGCGGAATCATAACCCCGATATTCCAGCCGCCGAAGACCTTCGACTAAAACCGGGACCGCGTCTTTAGAACCGATGTAACCGATGATGCCGCACATGACGAGTAAGCCTCAGTGGATGAAATCTCAGCCTCGAGTCGAGACAGTAAGGATTACGGATTTGTCTGTCTTGTGCAATGACAGCAAGGCCATTCGTCGGACAACTACTCAGACTTGCGCTTCTTTTCCACCCAATTCTCTTTGTTCTGTTGATGCGACCGGGCGATGCCGAGTGCGTCAGATGGCACATCATCCGTAATGCACGAGCCGGCAGCAACGTAGCTGTCTTGTCCTAGTTTCACAGGTGCAACCAGTTGGGTGCCACTGCCGATGAAGACGCCATCGGCAATTATCGTTTGGTTCTTAGCGACACCATCGTAGTTGCAAGTGATTGTGCCGGCCCCAACATTGACGCGGTCTCCGATGGTTGCGTCACCGAGGTAGCTTAAATGACTGGCCTTTGAGTTTTGGCCAAGACGAGTGTGTTTCATTTCGACAAAATTGCCGACCCGCGCCTCCTTTTCTAGCGTCGAGCCTGGACGCAAGTGAGCAAATGGTCCAGCAGAACTTCCAGAAGCTAGGTGTGATTCGGTGATGACACAACAGTTTCGAATTTTGCAATCATCCTCGATAGTCGAATCTACTACGCGCACCCACGACTCAAGTTCGCATCTCTGTCCTACTTTCGTTCGGCCCTCAAGGCGCACGCCTGGGCGAATAATCGTATCGGGACCAACCGTAACCTCGTCGTCAATGTAGGTTGTTAACGGGTCTTCGATAGTAACCCCCGCCGCCATCAATTCTTCGTTCTTGCTTTTTCTCACGATGGAGCTCACCTCCGCCAGTTCGGTCTGGCTGTTGATGCCTCTGATTTCGTCAGGCGTTTTGGCGTTTAAAGTAGCAACTCGGAGTCCCTGTTGTAGGTACAGAGGAATGAGAGTTGGAAGATAACGTTCGTGTTTGGGTCCAGCCTCTGGAATCTGTTTGAGGGCTTCGAATAGTGGCGGGACATCAAAGACGTAAATACCGCTATTAACCTCATTAATTTGCCGTTGATCCGCAGTAGCGTCAGCTTCTTCGACGATACGAACGATTTTTCCGTTCGAGCGCACAACACGTCCATAGCCGAATGGATGAGAGAGAGTAGCGGTTAAGACTGTTGCAGTGGCACCTGAGGTCTCGTGTTTCTCGACAAGCGTGGCGAGTGTCGACCGTCTGATGCGAGGAACATCTCCTGACAGAACAATCAGACTGCCTCGAATGCCCTCGAATAAGTCTCGGGCTTGTTGGAGCGCATGGGCTGTACCAAGTTGCGCGGCCTGTTCAACGAAGCGGAGGTTGCTATAACGACCGAGGGCGTTTTGAATGCGCTCTGACTCGTAGCCAACCACCACGGTAGTTGTAATCGGGTTAGTGGCAGCAGAACTTCCTAGGACCCGTTCAATTAAAGAGCGGCCGGCAAGATAGTGAAGTGCCTTTGGCCGCCGACAGCCCATCCTCGTACCCTGTCCGGCTGCGAGGATGATAACGTGTCGGTCTCGCCTCATAATGCAAGCAAGTTTATAACGGGCGCGGCAGCACGTTGGAGCCTAGGTTTTCAGTCTGCGTCGTCTGTGTCAGGTTCGTCGGAAGGAGAAGCCAACATCTGCTGGACAACGTCGTCTTCCTGAAACGTCTCGAAACTCGCTTCGTGACGAGCTAAGAAACGGTTGTCCGGATTGAGTTCAATAGCGTGACGAAGATAGTCAACCGCTGCTTCTTTGTTTCCAGATGTTGCGTGTACAACGGCCAGCATGTATTGAATCTCCTCGCGATTGGCCGCGTCCGCTTCGGCCGCCTCTAGTTGCTGTAGTGCCCCTTGTTCGTTTCCGGCATTGAGCGCCAAAGTAGCTGCGTAGACCCTTTCCTCCACAGTTTTCGGCGCAACTACCTCGCGCTGCTGTCGTCCGCAGACCTGTATATAACGCCGACTTCTTTCGTTCAAATCTACTTCTTCAGGGAACTCGGTAACTAGCTTTTCAAATTGCGTGGCCGCTCGGTCGAAATTTCTACGCTGCAGAAAGCCCAAGGCCTTCTCGTAGAGGCCAACAGCCTTCAAGTGTTTTTCCTCGCGAGCCTTAGCGGCTTTGAGGGCTCTGTTATTTACCGAATTGCTTCGTGCCTGAGCTTTTGCCCTCTTGCCTGTTGCGCGTGCAGTCGAGGCTTTGCTCATTCGCTTCTTGGGTTTAGATTTCTTAGCCATAGTAGTTTTGAGGGCACGCACGTTAGCAGAATGGGAGGTGACTGATCAAGCGAATTGACAAGAGTGCCCTTAAATATGTTATATGACCTATTCTGGTTTTGTTTCTTCTAGGATCTTATAAATAGCTCTCGGCTTGAGACCATAGGTTTCAGCAACTTCCTTTATAGCTGCCCGTTTAGACGACTTAGAATAGGCTATTTGACCAAAAGATCTCAAAACATCTTTGGCTTCAACCGTCTTTGCTGGTGCAATGTTTGGAGCAACCACAATGGTAAACTCGCCTCTAGGGCGGCCAAGTTGCTCAAGAACGGATTTTATAGGTCCATTGACCAATTCCTGGTGCGCTTTAGTCATTTCTCGGCATACTGCAACCTGCCGATTTCCGAGGACGTCAGCCATATCCCTCAGCGAGCCTAGTAGTCTGTGGGGTGCTTCGAAGATAATTAGGGGTCGGGTCTCTAAGATTAGAGTTCCGAGCCACTTCTTTCTAGCGTGAGACCGATTTGGCGGAAAGCCAAGGAATGTGAACTGGTTTTCCACAAGTCCAGAAACTGTAAGAGCTGCGAGGATTGCACTCGCTCCAGGAACAGGGTCGATTTGAAGGCCTCGCTCGACGGCAGTTCGCACAAGGTGCAATCCCGGGTCTGACAATAAGGGGGTTCCTGCGTCTGTGACGAGTGCTATAGATTGGCCAGCTTCGAGGCGTTTTATTAAGCTTGGCGTTCGTCGTTTCTCGTTATGCTCGTGGAGGCTGACCGCTGGGGTAGTGATTTTGTAACGATTGAGCAATTTAGCAGTCCGCCTGGTGTCTTCAGCAGCGATGAGAGAGACGTCCCCAAGTAGTCGAATGGCGCGGAAGGTGACGTCCTCTAGGTTGCCGATGGGCGTAGCAATGAGGTAAAGAATTCCTTTTGACATCGTCGACCCTACACCTGAGTCGGATTTTGTTTGTCTTGCGCATGCGCAAGACCGATCGTGAGGAATCTATATTGTACCATTCACAGGGTAGTGAACTGGTGGAGGCATACGGCGGCGGCTTTGGAAACACTTGGTGACTGAACGGTCCAATACGGTTATGAAACCATCTCGATCTGGGTATTCCACGGAACCTCTCTCGCATTTCGTAGATGACTATCTTGGTTATCTACATGAAAGCCATCCCACGGATGCGGCTTTTGATGGGATTCATCTTTACGATGATCTGCTTGAAGACTATTCCCGCGAGTCAATTGACAGACAGGCTCGAGAACTGGGCGGATGGGCTCGCAGACTTGAGGGTATCGACACATCGACATTGAAAGGCGAAGAACGAGTCGAACGTCGAATGTTGACCGATAGCATTCGGGCGAGACTGTTCGGACTAGAAGAGCTTCGTCCTTGGCAGCGGAATCCGTTGCACTACGCCACGACGCTGGCGAACAGTGTGGCAGGGCAGGTTTTGTTTGCTTACGGTCCGTTGACTGAACGGGCGCGTCGCGTTGTGTCTAAGCTCAGACAAACGCCGCGGTTTCTAGAGGCGGCTCACGAGAACGTATCTGATCCGCCCGGTTTGTTCGCAAAGGTGGGCATCGAAACTTTTGAGGGCGTACGGGACTTCTTCGAGCGCGATTTGCCCTTAGCGTTCCGAGACCTTGATGACATGCATTTACTCGGCGACCTAGCCGATGCCTCGTCGCTCGCGCTCGACGCGCTTAATAAGTACATCGGACATTTACGCGAATCGGTCGCGCCAAGAAGTCGCGCATCATTCCGCCTAGGTGAAGACCGATTTGGGCAACTACTCCGCTTGACGGAGGGAATCGACGTTCCCGCCCAGCGCCTTCTCGAAATAGCCCTCAGGGATCTTGAGGCGACGCAGGAAGAATTTAGGCGTGTTGCAAGCGAATTAGGGGACGACCCGGGAGAGGTATGGAACGATGTCAAGACACGGCATCCAAGCGCTGACGAATTGATCGGTGTGGTCAACGGACAACTTGAAGATCTGGTTACGTTTGTCCGGAGGAAGGGCCTCGTGACGGTTCCTGATCACGAGCCGATCAAAGTGGCACCGACGCCTCAGTTTTATCGTTGGACCTTTGCGAGTATGTGGTCGCCAGGAGCCTTCGAATCAAAAATGCTCCCCGCGCACTATTACATCACGAATGTTGATCCTAATTGGTCGGAGGAACGTCAGGAAGAACACTTGCGGGATTTCAACTACGCGACACTTCCCTCAATATCAATCCACGAAGTCTTTCCTGGGCATTTTCTTCATTTTGAACACCTGCGCCGCTTGCAAGCGCCTCTGCGCAAGACGGCGTCCCTAATGCCAGTGTCAGTAGTAGAAGGATGGGCGCACTATACCGAACAGTTGATGTTCGATGAGGGCTTCGAAAAGGGAAATGCAGAAATCAAGCTTGGCCAACTGGCTGAAGCGCTTGTCCGCTTGGCTCGAACGATTGTAGGAATTCGACTGCACACAGAGGACCTTTCAGTTGAACAGGGCGTCCGATTCTTTAAAGAGGAGGCTTTCCTTGAAGAAAGCATGGCAAGAAGCGAGGCTGAACGCGGGACCTTTGACCCTCAGTATGTGTTGTACGCGGTCGGCAAGGCGATGCTGCTCAAATTCAGAGCTGATTACGAGGCCAAAGTCGGAGACAGGTTCTCATTGCTGGAGTTTCACGACCGATTTTTGAGCCAAGGCGCGCTGCCTTTCTGGGCACATCGTGAGTTAATGCTTGGGGAGTCTGGAGTGCTACTCGATTAAACTGAGGGACCCCATAAATTCCTGGACTGTTAACCTGTACTAGAATCTTGAGCCGATCATGCCTCTTTATGAATACCAATGCGACAAGTGTGAGCATCGTTTTGAAGTAATTCAAAAATTCTCTGATGCGCCTGTGTCGAATTGTCCAAAGTGTAATGGTGCCGTAACCAAGTTGTTGTCGGCGCCAGCCATTCAGTTTAAGGGTACGGGCTGGTACATAACTGATTACGCACGTAAACCGAGTGGCGGTGAGGCGTCTAGTTCGAACAAATTGGATGCTTCTTCGAAGAAAGACAGTTCGGCAAAGAAACAAACCGCTGATTCCAAAACTTCAAAACCTTCCAAAGAGAAGTGATTTGGTTTAAGCGCGATGGAGTTGTCGCAAAAAACGCTACCGTAGCGATTCTAAATAGTCTCTCAAGGCCGGTTCTAAATCAGGTTCGGCTAACGCGAAGTAGACGAGTGCTTTGATGTATCCCAGTTTGGTGCCGACGTCGTGTCGGACACCAGAAATTTCACAGGCATAAAGCGGTCGTCGTTCAAGCAGAAGCTGAAGACTGTCCGTAAGTTGCAACTCGCCATCAGCATCTTGGTTGGTTTGCTCAAGTGTTTCAAAAATGTCCCGGGTCAAGATGTAACGACCGATGATGGCTAGGTTCGACGGGGCGTGGTTCGGGTCAGGCTTTTCTACTAAGTTTTTTACTTGGAATACTCCGTTTCCGGCAGGAACGGCATCGATTATTCCGTAGCGGCCGGTCGCTTCATGGGGCACGCGTTCGACTAAAATGACTGGGTTGTTGACCTCATTAAACACCTGAATCATCTGGCGAAGTGCTGGTGGATCGGCATCGATAACATCATCGGCTAGGGCCACAGCGAACGCACCGTCGTCCACCACAGTCTTAGCCATCAGCACAGCATGCCCAAGCCCAGCAGGTTCGGCTTGGTGAACGGTTGTTATGTTGGCCATTGTGGTCAGCGCGCGCACCTTCCTGAGGTCGAGCTCTTTTCCGCGTTTGGCCAGCAGCGCTTCAAGGCGTTCGTTTGGTTCGAAATAGGATGGTGTCATCGTGTTGTCTGGATTGGTCACCAGCACGATTTGGTTGATCCCGGAGTTAACTGCTTCTTCAACACCACACTGAATCACTGGACGGTCCACTATCGGAAGCAATTCTTTTGGAAAGGCTTTCGTGGCTGGAAGAATACGCGTGCCGAGGCCAGCGATTGGAAAAACGACGGTTTTAACTGAAGCGTCCATATTTCTCTGATCGTATCCTACGTGTTAGAAGTTCTAGAGCGATAGAAAATCTGAGACTGGTCTAGAATGACTCCCACGCCATCTGAGGATTTATTGACCAATGCTTGACCCTAATTTGTTTAGAGAAAATATTGACCGAGTCCGTGCAGGTCTTGACCAGCGAGGGGCCAAGCTCCACGATGAGATTAATTCTCTTATAGAGCTGGATACAGAGCGACGCAAGGTGCTGCCGCTTCTCGAAAATGCGAGGAGCGAGCGTAAGGATGTTGGTGGCCAGATCGCTCAAGCCAAGAAAGAGGGGCGCCCCGTTGACGGCCTTCTCAAAGTTGGCCAGGCCCAAGGTGAACAAATCACTTCTCTTGAGGAGAAACTCAGGCGAATAGAGAGTGACCGTCATCGATTATCGCTCACATTACCCAATCTACCCCACCAGACGGTTCCGCTTGGGAAAACAGCGGCTGAAAATGTTGAAATCCGCCGACATGGAACAGCCAAACAACTTGATTTTACTCCCCAACCCCACTGGGACTTAGGAGTCGGCCTTGGCATTATTGATTTTGAGCGCGGCACAAAGATCGCGCGCTCGCGTTTTTCAGTACTGGTCGGTGCAGGGGCAAGACTAGAACGCGCTTTGATCGACTTTATGCTCGACCTTCATACATCGGAGCATGGTTACACTGAAGTGTCACCACCGTTTCTCGCGAACACAAATGCGTTACTGGGAACGGGGAACCTTCCAAAATTTGAGGAAGATCTATTTAAAGTTGCGGGAGACTGGAATCTTTATCTGATTCCTACCGCTGAAGTGCCCCTCTGCAACATGCACAGGGACGAAATTCTTGACGGGACGAAACTCCCGATTCGGTACGCAGCTTACACACCGTGTTTCCGTAGCGAGGCAGGGTCTTACGGAACGGATGTTCGTGGGCTCATCCGTCAGCATCAATTCGACAAAGTAGAACTTGTAGCTTATTCAACCCCGGAGCACTCATACGATATTCACGAGGAACTAACCAAACAAGCCGAGGAAGTGCTTAAACGTCTCAAGCTTCCCTTCCGAACGGTTGCTTTGTGTGCCGGCGACATGGGTTTCGCTTCTGCGAAGACTTATGACATCGAGGTTTGGCTGCCGAGCCATAACACTTATCGCGAAATATCCTCGTGCAGCAACACGGAAGCCTTTCAAGCCCGGCGGGCCAATATCAGGTTTAAGCGGGAAGGCCGGAAGTCAAAATCAGAATTTGTCCACACTCTCAATGGTTCGGGAGTGGCTGTTGGGAGAGCGCTGGTGGCAATACTTGAAAATTATCAGCAGAGCGATGGTTCAGTCATTATCCCGGAGGCCCTGCGCCCCTACATGCGTGGCCAGGAGGTGATCGAGCCAAGACCGTAGGTTCGCAGGTCCGAGTGAAGACGTGTCAGTCTTCAGGGTGAGGAGGGATGGCCGAGTGGTTGAAGGCGGCGGTCTTGAAAACCGTTGGCGGGGAAACTCGCTCCTGGGTTCGAATCCCAGTCCCTCCGCCATTTTTTCCCGGCACACTTTGGGTTCTCTATTTTGGTTCGCAAGATGCCAAGAAAATCTATACTCTTGGTCATTTTTCAGGCACCATTAGGGGAAGTTCTGGATATTCGTTGTCCAGAACTCTTAGCTTGGCGCAAAGGGGTAGTCGGATGTACAAGGGCCGTAGGTCCACGCGGCTACAGGAGGAAATGAGCATGACATCCCAAATTCAACGCCTTGTGGCTGTCGTGATTGTCTGTCTGTCTCTTCCCAACGTTGGTTCTGTCGTTTCTGCGAATAACAGCGATAAATGGTCGCCAGGGCCGGCTTCATGGATTGGAGATCTAGAACCGATCTCTGAAGCTGAATGGAACTACGACCGCGCCGCACACCTGCTCGAGCGAGCGGGATTTAGTGGTACTCCCGAAGAAATTAGGAGACTTGCCGGTCTGACCCCAGAGGAGGCGGTTCGGTCACTTGTGAACTACGACACAATTAGCAATGACCACCTAGTGCCGTTTGAACACTCGGGGTTGTGGGATGAAACATTGCTTGATTTTCCTCCAAGTCGCCCAGCAGCCACCGACCGAGCGCGAGCGAAGGGTGAGGGAATGGGTGTCTTGGTCAAGCCCGACACGGTTAATCGGCATATGCAACCTGTGTCAGACCGATTCTTCTACTGGCTCCGAGCAACGCGACTCGAGACACGCCGGGTAGGATACTGGTGGGCTGAACGGATGCTGGATACCAGACGACCATTGCAAGAGAAGATGGCGTTGTTTTGGCATGGTCATTTTGCGACTGCTGAGTCCAAGGTTCGAGATTATCGCAAGATGCTAGTGCAGATAGATACGTTCGAACGCTATGCGACGGGAAACTTTGGCGACTTGGTGGTCGCCGTCGCGAAAGATCCCGCAATGCTCTATTACTTGGATGCAGGCGTGAATGTGAAGGGCGCGTCCAATGAGAATTTTGCTCGCGAGGTGATGGAGCTCTTTACGATGGGTGTTGGTAATTACTCAGAGAAAGACGTGCGGGAAGCCGCCAGAGCTTTTACTGGCTGGAACTTCAAGAACCTCGACTTTACGGTTGATCCGGCATTGCATGACGATGAGCCGAAGGACTTTCTTGGCCACACGGGAAATTTTGACGGGGTTGACGTTCTCGACATCATTCTCGACCAGCCGGTAACAGCCGAGTTTATTGCGACGAAAATATTTAGATTCTTTGTTCGGGAAGATGTTTCCCCTGAACTTACCACGCGGCTCGGGTCCATTTTGCGTGACAGCGATTACGAGTTACGACCGTTGTTGGAGACGATCTTTTTATCAAGAGATTTTTATAGCGAAGCGACTTATGGCGCCCACATCAAGGGACCTGTCGAACACGTCATTACATTGCTGAAACATCTGGGTGCTGAGGATGTTCCCGGAGTACCAGATTTTAATGGCGCGACAATCGCGCTGGGACAACATCTCTTGAATCCACCATCGGTAGCTGGTTGGGCTCAAGGCAGGGCTTGGATTACACCGGCATTGATTCAAGAGCGCGGCAATATTGCATTTGATTATCTCTTTCCGAACGTAACCCGGTTTCGGGAACCAAACCTTCTCTATGGGAGCGCTGGTGAGGCTGGGCAACGACTGCGCCGTGGTTACGACTTCATGTCGGCTACTGCCCTTGACGATCCGGGCGCGCTGTCGATGTTTGACTTGGCTGCGAAGGAGCGCGACGAACTGTTTAACACCAGGATTTCGAGTTTCCGAGGATACGAACGGGCAATGAGGAAGTTGATTCCAACACCGAGGCGTGCGGCTCAAATTGACTTGACGCGGATGATTCTCGAGTCGGGAGCAACTACAACCAGCGAGGCGGTGGATTATTTGCTGGCGAGATTTGTGCGCGTTCCCGTCTCGACGGACACACGTGAAGCGTTAGTTGCACTTTTGGACGAAGAGCTTGGTACGACGACGATTGACCGGGCCAAAAGCTATATGGAAGACCCGCTGCGAATGGTGAGTCACCTCATCATGAGCACGCCAGAGTATCAGATCAATTAAGTCAGACTCCTTCCGGAAGGGGTAGTAAAACCATGACGAGAAGAAGCAACAAATTATGCGATGACAGTGGGGTGTCTCGCCGACAAGCACTTAAGATTGGCGGTCGTGGCCTAGCGCTAGGTCTGATGGGAGGAGGGGTTAGTGCATTGCCTCCTTTGTTTGGGGCGACCTCTGAGGCAGTGGCAGCCACGCCAGGCAAGATTTTGGTCGTGTTTGAGTGGTTTGGCGGCTACGACGGATTAAGCACCTTTGTGCCATATGGGGACGATGCTTTGTATCGGCAGCGGCCGAACATCGGCGTTCGTGAAGAAAATGTTATTAAGGTTGATGAACATTTTGGTTTCCAGAAGTCGATGCTGGGCATGCACCGCTTGTGGGATGAAGGCAACGTGGCCGTGATTCACGGTGCGGGGTATGACCAGCCGTCCTTTTCCCACTTTACGTCGAGCTCCTATTGGCACACAGGAGCGCCTAATAGCGGAGAACCGTACGGTTGGTATGGCCGCACTGCTGATGCTCTTGACCCACACGGAACACCAAATTACCTCGTAAATATCTCAGCCACTCAAACGCTGGCTGTTCGAGCCCGTGAACACGTTCCTGTAGTGTTCGACGATCCGAGCGCATTTACGAGGGCAGTGTTTCACCCCGAGCGACCACACATAGAGAATTTGGATAGAGGTCAAGTGGCTCGAAACGATGTTCATCAGTTCATGCTCGATGTTAATCGGAGTGCTCGTGATGCGTCAGCTCTTGTGAGCCAAGCTTGGGAATCGTACAACTTGACGCGAAATCCAGACCTTCGCCTTTTAGATCTCGATAAAGTGGTCGCGCTGATCGAGAATGACTTTCCAGCGCGTCTCTACTATGTGCGGCTACAGGGAAGCTTGTTTGACACGCACGTCAATCAGGAAAGCCCTCACAATCGGCAAGTGCAATATTGCTCTGACGCCGTATGGGGATTTTTTGAGGAAATGAAACGGATTGGCAAGCAAGATGAGGTGGCCATCTTCGTGCACAGTGAGTTTGGTCGCCGTGTTCCCGAGAATACAAATTTAGGCACGGACCACGGTACTGCCAATGTCGCTTTTATCTTGGGTGGAGGTGTCAAGGGCGGTCAGTACAGCACGCCGGTCAGCCTGACTGACTTGGTGCTTGGGGACAATCTGCGCCACACAACAGATTTCAGAAACGTATATTCAACGCTCATCGAAGAATTTCTGGGACACAGAAAGTCAGAGGACATCCTGGGCGAGAAGTTTAAGACACTCGGGATGTTTACCTAGCAACTGTACGCGCCTAGGGGGTCTTTCATCTAATTAGCCGTTGAGCCGCCCGCGTGTGGCGCTTATGTGTTGTGCTATTGGCGTTGCTAAATTAACTACCTACCTCTCTGGGCTTGAGCAATTGTTTGTAATGTTTTCGTTGGGGGCCATAAAGTGCGGCGATCGTTGTGCCTGTTGGTCATTGCAGTAGTTGGAGCGGTAACACTCGCCTGTGCCCGCGTCGAGGCGGATGAGGAGGGTCTTCGTCGGTCATTTGCCGACCGAATCGCCTCAAGCAGCTTTGTCAGCGATTTTTCTGGAGATGCCGGCAAGTTCACATTCTTGGGCCCAAACGGCCAAGGTGGCACCGCAATTTGGCAGGTTCGTATCGAATCGTCGTTAGTTGAACCGAACGGTCTTGACGAGAACATGCCCTACCAGGGACGAATTACCTCGGAGTGGCGTGCAGACGGAAAGGTCGTAGAATACCTAGGCACCATGACAGCCTTGCCTCACGAGTTTCTTGATAGGGGTCTAGCCCAAGAATGCTGGGCGTATTGGATTGAGTCTGCCGCACGGTGGGATTGGTAGATACTTCTAATAAGTTAAAACTTCTCAAAAGATTTTCAAGCCGTTAACCGGTTTGGTCTCTGGCCGTAGAGTTTTCGGGGCGATGTCGCTACGGGACTGATACAGCGAGATGTAAACTTATCGGCTAGACGGCGGCCATTTGCCTTACATCACCATCGCCGAAACGAATGACTCCAGACAGAAATGTCACTCGTCTAGGCCAAACGACATTTTTGTAGCTCAACCCTGAAACTAAATACTTTTAGGCCGTAATTTCCTCTCACGAGCCTCTTCGGTGTTGCGTCGGCTTGGCCACAACACAACAAAAATGTAGTCTTTTGACGCCTTTATGACATTCGTGTGGTTTCAAGGCAGTGTCGAATTTTCTGACGAGGTCAAGAAAGTCCAATGGTTGTAGGCAGTTGCGGCCAAAGCCGACGTGGCAAGAAAGTTGGCCCGATTCTTGCTTATATCAAGGGCTAGTAACAAACCATCGTCGGAGGACGAGTTATGAAACTGATCGAAGCGATTATTAAGCCTCAAATGCTGGACGGCGTTCGTGATGCACTGTCGAAGGCTGGGATTCAGGGCCTTACTGTTACGGAGGTCAAAGGCTTCGGCCGTCAGAAAGGCCACCAAGAGGTCTATCGAGGTGCAGAGTACTCTGTCGACTTCGTGCCAAAGGTGAAGATTGAGATCGTAACGGACGATCCACAGGTTGATGCAGTCATTGCCGCGATCACTGAATCAGCACGAACTGGTGAGATTGGTGACGGAAAGATTTTTGTTAGCGAAATAGAAAACGCCATCCGCATAAGAACCGGTGAAGCAGGCGTATCGGCTTTGTAGCTGTGGATGTTTTTTGCGGACAGGTCGTTTTGTGGGGCGTAATGCCTCGGGAAGAAATAGAGCAACACGGGAGGAAAAGATGAAGAGTAGTCTCTGGAAGTCGGCCGTCGGATATCCACTGTTCGTGCTCTTGTTTATGGGTTTTGCGCCCCTTGTTGGGTACGCACAGGAAAGCAGCGTGTCCGATGCGATGTTTACCGTGAACAATACGTGGATGTTGGTCGCGGCATTCTTGGTATTCATTATGCACTTGGGATTCGCTTGTCTTGAAAGCGGTCTCACTCAGTCAAAAAATACCGTCAATATTTTGTGTAAGAACACAGCTATCGTTGCTATTGGGTTGGTGACATATGCGTTTGTTGGTTTTAACTTGATGTATCCGGGTGATTTCAATGGGTATTTTGGGTTTGCTGGTTTTGGTTTGGATCCCGGACCCGACGGCAATACCATGGCTTACGCTGACGGCGCCTATACCTACTGGACCGATTTTATTTTCCAGGCCATGTTTGCCGCCACGGGTGCAACGATTGTTTCAGGGGCGGTTGCAGAACGAATTAAACTCAGTTCTTTTCTCGTGTTCACGACCATTTTTGTGGCTTTGGTTTATACGGTTGCCGGCTCATGGAAATGGGGAGGGGGCTGGCTTGATGGAATGGGATTCTATGATTTTGCCGGCTCAACACTAGTCCATTCAGTAGGCGGATGGGGTGCACTTGCTGGCGTGATTGCGCTCGGACCACGGTTGGGGAAATATGTTGACGGTCAAATCAGAGGCATCGCTGGACACAGTATGCCCTTGGCCGCTATCGGTGTCTTTTTGCTGTGGTTGGGGTGGTTTGGATTTAATGGTGGTTCGGTGCTTAGTGCAGACCCCGAGCTCGTCTCCCTTGTTTTTGTGACTACCTGTCTTGCGGCGTCAACGGGCATCCTTGGTGCGTTGGCGACGTCTTGGCTTGTGCAGTCCAAGCCTGACCTCAGCATGGTTCTCAACGGCATGCTCGCCGGTCTCGTAGGCATAACCGCCGGTGCTGACGTCGTCAGTGTTAATAGTGCCATGGTTATCGGTCTTATTGCTGGAGGCATTGTTGTCGGTTCGGTTCTGGCCATTGATCGTGCCAAGCTTGACGACCCGGTGGGAGCTATTTCTGTTCACCTCGTGTGCGGGATTTGGGGAACGCTGGCGGTAGGCATTTTCAGCGCCGACCACTCTTTCGGCACCCAATTAATAGGAGTCTTGGCGTACGGGGCGTTTACGTTTCCCTTAGCGTTGGCGATCTTCTATGTCATAAAGGCAACGATAGGATTGCGGGTAAGTGAGGAAGAAGAACGCCAAGGTCTCGACGTTAGTGAGCATGGGATGCAAGCGTACGGTGGAATGTGAGCGCGTGCGACTTGTCTTGGTCTTGTATGCACAATTTGATCTTTACCCGGGTTGGCTCGATAAATCCGGAGATAGTTAGTCCAACAGAAAGGAAAGAGTAGTTCCATGAAAACATTTGCATGCCGATTCGTAGGTTTCACGGTTGCCCTTTTTGTCGCAACTGGTCTCATGACTGGCACGGCTGCTGCGCAAAATGATGGAAATATAAGCGTTGGCGCTGGCATCGACTTTGTTAGCGACTATTACTTCCGCGGCATTGTTCAGGAAACAGGTGGAGTTGTTGCTCAGCCATGGCTCGAGGCGGGGATTTCGGTCAACGAGAACTTTTCCTTCACGGCTGGAACTTGGAATAGCCTGCACTCGGTACAAGCTGAGGGAGCAACGGTCCCCAGTTGGTATGAAAGTGATTTCTACGCCGGACTGTCTGCGGCCACGGGCAGCACAGCGATTGATGTGACATATACCAAATATATGAGCCCAAGAGGTTCGTGGGGCAGTGTTAAAGAATTAGCCATTGGCGTTGGCTATGACCACTTTGTGGCGCCCTATGCGACTGTTGCCATCGAAATGGACAGTGGTGGCGGTGCTGACGGAGGATCGAATGACGGCACCTATTTTGAGCTCGGCGTCGAGCCAGGGCTTCCGCTTGATACGGAGACATATTCAGTCTCTATTCCAATAGCGCTAGGTCTTAGCCTTAGCGATTATTACGAAGGCGGCACTTCCAACAGCAGTTTTGGATTTTTTAGCCTAGGTGCAGCACTCGGTATCCCATTAGCCGGTGTTCCAGCTGAATTCGGTTCGTGGGAATTCGCTGGTAGTTTGAGTTTGCTGGTTTTTGGTGACGGACTCAAAGCGATCAATGGTTCGACGGATGGAGCTAAGGTGATTGCGTTGGTCGGGCTAAGCATGGGGTATTAAAGGGCCCTGCTAAAGCTTACAAATATTAATTTCACATCAATATTCATGTGACAACGACTCAATGACAAACTCACCACGCGTAGCGAATAGCTACGCGTGGTGAGGGTCCTTCAGTAGCGATTAGCGCTCATGGCGGTGCTACAAACAGGTCAAGGCTCGACCAATCGAAACTTCTGAATGCGCCGGCCTTCTTGCTCTGCAACGTAAACGTTGCCTCTGGAATCAACGGCGATGCCGTGCGGAAGGGTGAACTGCCCCATATAGCGTCCTGGTCCGCCACCAAAACTTCCTACGACTTGTCCTGTTTGGCGGTCGAGGATATTGACCAACACGCTGTTCTGGTTGACAACGAACAGGTGGCGCTGCTCTGAATCCTCAGAGAACGCAATGACGACAGCAGTACCCCGTGTTTCAGCCCGGCGATTTCCTTGAGGAGCGTTCGTCGTCCAGGGAACGTCAATGTTTCGAATGAACGTACCCTGACGATCGAATACTTGGATGCGGTCGCCTCGACGATCGCACACGTAAACGAGACCATCATTCGAGAGCCGCAGGCAATGCGGTAGTGGTACGATGCCATCCTCCTGTTCGGTTCGGTGCAGTCGCCACTGGCGTAAGAATTGACCATCACGTGTGAGTACCGCGATGCGAGAATTTCCCTCCGGAGTCTCGCCATCAGCGACGTAGACGTCACCGGTCTCCGGATCGACATCAACGCTTGCGGGAAGGAAGAACTGGGCACGATTGGAATTCATCGGTCGACCCTGCCGGGTTCCATCGGAAGAGTCGTATTTGTCCGATGCGCCAATTTGGAGGAGGCGTTCGCCTCCGTCGGGTGAGTATTTTTGGATGACACCAGTAGCCGCGGCGACAATCCAGATATTTTGATCGGCATCAACATGGCAGTCGTGCAGCCGTTTGCCGAGCTGTTCAAGGGTGCCCCATGCACGGACGATTTCACCGTCCGGAGCGAACTCGATCACTGGCGGCGCTAAGTCCGCCGCATTGAGGTCTGCAGGAACGACGTTTTGGCGGTTGAGCACGTAGATATGGTCTCGGTCATCGATACACATTCCACCTAGGCCACCGGTGATCCACCCCCCCCCGAGGGGGAGTTTTGGCCAAGAAGGGTCGACTTCGTAATGTGGGACTTGTGCGTCGATAGGAACAGCCAGACTGATGGCCGTTGCTGTTAGCAGCACCCGTATTGTGGCGGCAAACTTCCGGTGCTGTTGTCCGTCCATAGGTCCGGGTAATAGTAGCAGTCCAATGGCAGCACGCGGACGCTGGCGTTCTTATTTACTTTCTGGAGTCAGAAAATACTGGTCAGATTTCAACGTAGCGTCGTCGGTTCCCCAAGAAATATTTCTTGGGACGCGTTGAAATCGAGGAACGTGTTTTGAGCAGTGAATGTAGGCTTCTTCGATAGTTACGAAGACCCACTGTTCTACTAAACGCCCGCCGGACGTGCCGTAGTTTTGTGTAACGAGATCCAAAGCGGTTGGACCGTCGTTTGGGTCGTGCCGCTCGGCCTTACCGTTTACGTGCAGTCCGACAGAGGTTTGCAAGAAATCGATAAACAATAAGCCGACGGCAGGATTCTCTGCGATATTGCCAAGGCTTGCGAACACTCCATTACCCCGAAACTCAGGATAGGCAAGCGTCTTGGGGTCGACGATTTTTATGAATCCTGGTGCTCCAAAACGTGGTGAGCAGTCACAAGAGCCGCCTGTGTCAGCGGTGGCGACAAACATCATCTGCTGGCGGCGGATAAACTCCTGCATCACGGGTGTTAGTTGATCCTTGACTTGTTTGTCATAGAATCTCTTCGCTCGGTTGAGGCTGCGACGCTCGTCTTGAATTCGCTCTTCGCTCTGCCTGCCCATTTGTATCTCCGCAAAACTTATTGGCAGTCGGGTGTTGGATAGTACCAACAACACGGCATCTACTTCGTCTACACGACTTCAAAAAGGGTGTTTGTTCGTGTTTCTCGGAGGCCGAAACAATAAAAACAATGGAAATGGCGGTGAGGCAGGGATTCGAACCCTGGGAGGAGGTTAAAGCCCCCTCAACGGTTTAGCAAACCGCCGCCTTCAGCCTCTCGGCCACCTCACCGTATCTACTTCTCTATCGCGTTACGATATCATCACGCTGTACCGCCGACATATCGTAAACGGTAACAGGCACTGGTTAACCTTCATAGGTAATCCTGTAGATGGCGTTGGCGGTGTCGTCTGAAACCAGCAATGAACCATCTGGCATCACTAAGATATCAGTTGGCCGTCCCCAAGATTCGTTGTCGGAAGTAAGCCATCCTTCTGCGAAGGTCTCGTAATTAGTCGTCTGGTCCCCGTTGACGCGAACAACCGTTAACCGGTAGCCGGTGTGCCCAGCTTCGGGTGAACGATTCCAAGACCCATGCTCCGCGATGAATATCTGGTTCTGGTACTCGACTGGAAACATCGATCCGGTGTAGAACTTCATGCCGATTGAGGCGACATGCGGTCCAAGTTTTTGTGTTGGTGAACGGAATTCATTGCAGGGCCGTTGACTGAACTCGGGGTCTTGGAGGTCCCCACCGTGGCAGAACGGATATCCAAAATGTAGACCCGACTCTGGTGCGTGGTGAAGTGTGTCCGGCGGAGTTTGGTCACCTAGACGGTCACGTCCGTTGTTTGTAAACCAAAGCTCCTCGCTACCCGGTTGCCAGTCAAATCCCACCGAATTGCGAACGCCTTGCGCGAAGATCTCTTCGCCAGTTCCGTCAGGGTTCATTCTCAAGATCGTTCCAAACCGGGGGTCTTCATCCGTTCGGTCACAGATATTACATGGAGCGCCTACCGGAACGTAGAGTTTACCGTCTGGACTGAACCCTAGGTATTTCCAGCCATGCGCACGTTCGGTCGGCAGTCCGTCATTGAGCACTACGGGTTCGCCAGGCGAATCTAGATTGGACTCAATTGCGTCAAACCGGAGGACACGATTGATCTCGGCGACGAAAAGGTTATCGTTTCGAAAGGCAACACCATTTGGCATCATCAGGCCGCTGGCGATCGTCACTATCCGGTCAGCCATATGGTCGTCATTGTCATCGATGACCGCGTAGACGTTCCCGGCTCGACGTGTGCCGACAAACACCGTGCCACGGGGACCGAGAGCCATTTGACGCGGGTCCTCGATGTCGCTTGCGTAGACCGCAATCGTGAAACCCTCCGGAAGCGTCAACTGCTCAAGGGGGATATCCTGGGCTGACACGACTACTGACGTGACAACCATAACCACGGCGGCGAAGTAAGGAACGATTTTCAGCATGGACGGCCTCCTGAACAGCAACCTGAGTCTAGCTTCTAGTGCACCAAACGCATTACAACGAGTTATTTCATTGTATCCCGTCTGCCAAATGGGGCGAACTCAGAACCGGAATAAGTATTGGAGTTTGGTGAAGATGGCTCTGTTGGTCTGCTGATATCCAGCGCCTGGGAAAATCTCATGATCATGAAATTGCTCGCGCTGCTGGTAGCGGTCATCGTAGCCGATGTAAAACGCCGTGCCCGAGTTGACTCGGTAGGTCAAAAGAAAGTTAAAGGCTAGTGTTTCGTCGAATGTGTTGATCTCCGCGATATTGCGGAACAGGAGTCGTTCGGTGAATTGGTACGTGCTCTGCGCCCGCAAGATCTTAACGTTGAACACCTCGCCGTTATCGTTAGCGCTTCCTTTGTTCGTGCCCGGAACGAACAGTCCCATGGGATCGGTAAAACGACTCGTATTTATGTTGATTTGGGATTGGAATCGGGACACCGGGCGGAAGTTGATGAACATGAACACATTGTTGTCTCGGCCTAAGAACGGGTTATTCCAGTCGAAGTAAACTTGATCGCCCCAGTTGCCGCCACCGCCGATTGACAGCCGTTGACTCGTGTTGACTCGCACAAACATATTGAGTCGAGTTTTGAAGAAGTCGATATCTGCGAACCTTTCCAGTTCGCGGGTGACATCGATGTTCGCGCCGATATTCTTTGCGAAATTAAAGTTGAGGCCCACTTGCCGCTGTTCGTCTTCCAACACTCCCTCAAAGCTGTTATTCCGAGAATACCTGGCATTTGGCCCCCAACTAATGAGCCAGTTCTGGGGCCACCATTGATAACTAATGTTGCCAAACGTGAATCGTTGATCAGTGCGTCGGACAAACCCCACATCCGTTTTGAAATCAGGTGACAACTGATAGGTTGCCGCCGTGTAACTTAAATTGCGGCCATTCTTTCGCATAAATACATCGAGAAAGTAGCCGTTCTTGTTGGAACCCTCTTGGTCTCTGTGATCGGTGCCCATTGCTCGGATCCCAAGAGAATGAGTGTTGCCCACGCGAAAATTACTGTCCACTCCGGCGAGGCGACTATGGCTATTCAAAAACTGCCGGTCCGTCACAATCGCTCCAATATAGGACTCTGCGTACAGGTCATATCGGACCCGACCAACAAACGTTTGAGCTGACTGTTCGAACGCGGGATCCAGTGAATCACTGACGTTCCCTGGAGCTTGATCGTTAGTGTAGAGCACGCCGATAGTAGTTTTCCCGGCCTTTCCGGTTAACTTTGCACCATACAATGGGTCTACGATCGTTCGAGTGTGAACGGTTGTGAACGGTCCTGGGATGTTAAAAATCTCAGCTCCCTCGAGAAAAAATGGCCGCAGCTCAGGAAAGTACAATGCAAACCGCTGATTGACTTCAACCTGAGGACGGTCAGATTCAATCTGCGAGAAGTCGGGGTTGAGCGTGAAGTCGGCCGTTAAATTTGACGTCACACCGTACTTCACATTGATCCCACCTTCGGGTTTTGGGTCACCGCTAACAACCCGGCCGGTCTCAGTGTTGAGGGTACCGAACTGCACTCCCGTGAACGTGGGTTGAAATTCTAAGTTGCGACTAGTGGACAAACCAGTCATTCCTGACAGCACACCCATCTGTGGCAGGAAGCCGGCGATGTCTCTGGAAACAGGTGACCAGACGACAGTTTCGTCCTTGTCTCTAATCCTGCGAACAATCTGAAATCCCCAGTTGTGTGCGGTGTCTGTTCCGCGGGTTGGGTATCTCAGACTCTTAAACGGTATTGCCAGCTCGGCAGTGAAGCCGTCGTCGACGATCTGTCCGCCGCTAGTGAATAACGTATCCCACGAGGAATCGCCACGTGGCACTCCCCCGCCACCGCCGCGGAACCCACCACCCCCGCGTCTACCGCCTCCACCGCCGGAACTGCGTGACCCAAGGATCGAATCGTCTTGTACGCCGTAACCATTTACGGAGAAGACATAAGCGCGTTGCTGGTCGGAAAACGGATCGAAATAGACTGAAAAAATATCGTCGCTACGACCGGCTTGGTCACGGTCGCTGCGATTTGATCGCATGATACTAGGGTCCTCATAGTGCGCGTGGAAAGCTAAATAGATGTTTGAACTATCGTAGGCAATGTACACGTCGGAAGCTTCACTCGCGGGTGCGCCATCCTGCGGTTGACTCTGAACAAAGTTGGTAATTCGGGCAGCGGTTTGCCACACCATGTCATCGAGTCGGCCGTCGATCGTCGGTGGCGTGTCTGTCCGGCTTGGACTTACGTTCACTCGGTCTGTCGGACTAGGGTTGGCTTCACCTCTTTCGTCAGGTTGCGTTTCAGGGCTAGTGCGCCGACGAAAAGGATTTAGGGTGTCATCCTGCCCCTCTTGCCGACCTTGGGGAAGACCTGTTTGATCGTTACGTGCTAGTGCGTTTTCACGTTGGCCAAGATTGGCTGCTGCTTGAGATGGAATACTCTGTACGATACTGGCGAATTCCGGGGCTAAACCTGCAATGATTTTGTCTTGCAGGATGAAGGTGTCGCCAAGAACTCCGTCCACTTTAACTGTTGCACGGATTGTTCCTGTGGCAACATCGATAATACGTGCGGTTATTCGAAGCTGTTCTCCGAGGCTTTGAAACCCGCCGGAGACCAACCAAGAAACACCCTGTTCTCTCGCCGTGCTAAGGGCCAACCTGTCTCTCAGGGGCGCTGTCTCAGTGCTGCTGTCCAAGCCTGCCGACCTGACGATAGACAAACCCTGTAACTGTTCCAGATCGGCGACAACGGTCTCAGCAATGCCGATTTCTAACCACTGGACATCGGGATTGCCAGTGACATTCGCAAACGGAACAACCATCACAAAATTTGGCGCCGAAGCCGAGCCAGTCTGTCCGTTTAAGGGCGCGGCGAATGCCAGCATGACCAGCGGGATAGTGACGGAGAAATATTTAAACAATCGAAAACCTACCGAAATACACGCCGAGAATCCTTTCCTGTCGGTGACTCGAATCTCGATCGTTAAATGAAGGAATGAACTACCGAGTGAACCTAGACCGAAAGATCATCATACAAGATAATTAGAGTCCTCGATAGGTTTATACGCCGGTCGACGGCTTTGTATTTACTGTAATTTATGCTTCGGTCCGATTGATCAGGCGGACCGGGTTACCGCCGGTTTCGTTAGTTTGGCCGAAGTGTTAGCGTTGGTGGTTTGGTCAGCTTGCTGAATCTGTGCGACGATCCGCACCACATCGTCATCTTCAACGGTTTTCTGGTTGTCGGCTAGGGCAATAACCTCACGATAAACGCGATCGAGTTCGAATCGAGTCAGGTCGTAACCCATCTGTTCGCAGCGTTGTTTGACGGCGTGGCGTCCAGAATGTTTCCCAAGAACCAAGGTCGACTTCAACCCTACATCCTCGGGGCGCATGATTTCGTACGTCCGCCGATCCTTAATGACTCCGTCCTGATGAATGCCTGCTTCGTGAGCGAATGCGTTCCGACCAACGATCGCTTTATTGGACTGTACCGGTTCCTGCGTCAACGATGACAACAACTGACTCGTTTTGAATAACTCGGTGGATTCGATGGTAGTGGTATAGGGAAGTCGGTCCGGTCGAACACGAGTAGCCATCACCACCTCTTCCAGGGAGGCATTTCCTGCGCGCTCGCCAACGCCGTTGATAGTGCATTCGATTTGCCGAACACCCGCGCGAAGGGCAGCCAACGAATTGGCAACGGCCAACCCAAGGTCATCGTGGCAGTGTGTACTGAACACTGCTCTCGTCGCGTTTGGGACCCTCGTCTGAATCTCAGTGAAAAAATCTTCGATTTCCTGTGGTGTGCAGTAACCGACCGTGTCGGGAAGGTTAATCGTACTAGCCCCAGCAGCAATAGCCGTCTCGACCACGCGACATAAGAAATCCATATCAGTCCGCGTTGCATCTTCGGCTGAGAATTCGACATCGTCTGTATAATTCCGTGCTTGCCGAACGCCTTTACTAAGGGACTCGATACATTGATCGCGGCTAATCCGAAGTTTTCGCTCTAAATGCAGGTCAGAGGTAGCAATGAACGTATGAATACGAAACCGCTCTGCCGGCTTGAGTGATTCTCCAGCCCGATCGATATCCGCCGGGTTACATCTTGCCAGAGCAGCAATAACCGGTTTTCTGATTTCGGCGGCGATCAGACTGACTGCCTGAGCGTCGTCATCCGATGCAATTGGAAAACCAGCTTCAAGGATGTCAACTCCGAGTGTCTCGAGTTGTTTCGCAAGCTCCATTTTCTCCGCCGTGTTCATAGAAAACCCAGGGGATTGCTCGCCGTCGCGGAGTGTCGTATCAAAAATGATGAGTTTTTCGCTTTCGCTCTCCACTCTAGCCTCCCTCAAGAATCAAAACGAAACCGCTAGTTAATTAAGCCGTTCGTTAACATTAAAGTCAAAGTTATATAACTTAATACAACATAATAATTACTTATTACAAAGAATTTTGAGTTCTTCTCCTGTGTTTACCAAGATTTAACCTGCGATTCATAAGACAGACATACCAGTCATCTATCTTTAATTTCGTGTTGTTAGCCGTGCAGAAAACTGCAGGTTTTAGATCCCTGATTTATTTATTGGCAGGAAAGGAAGGAAGTACCTAATACAAAGGTTTTAATGACAAACTCTTTAGCTATGTGACCGACTGGCCACTAGAACCCCTTCACATAGGGGAGATTAGAACCGGTAGCGCGAACCTCTTCGAATCGATCGAGAAGCATGCCGGTCGCATCCCATTGGCCATTCAGTAAAGCGTCTCGCATGCCAGTCGGCATCGTCAGCGAAATGGTCTTGCCTGAAATACTAATCGTCAGATTTGAGACAGAGACAGTCAGGATTGTCTCCGGAGAGTTTTCGACGTAGTCCATCAGGAACGCAATGTCAGAGTGAGCAGCGGTAAAGCTAGGCAAACCGATGGATAGTGAATTGCCTCTAAAAATGTCTGAAAATGATTCTGCGATACACGCACAGATACCCCAGCGCTTAAGGGCTTGGGGAGCATGTTCACGGGACGAACCAGACCCAAAGTTTTTGTTGGCCAATAATATCGAAGCCTCACGAAAGCTTGAATTTGAAAATGGGTGGTTCGGCATCGAAACTCGGTCGTCTTCAAAAACATGGTCGCCGAGTCCATCGAACGTTACCGCTTTGAGATAGCGGGCCGGGATGATCCGGTCAGTATCGATGTTGTTGCCGCGTAGTGGAACTGCAGTGCCCGTCGTTAAGTCGATAATGCTGGTGTTATTCATTGTTTCGAAGCAACCTTTTGTTCACGTGATCATCTCGCGGACGTCGGTCACTTCTCCTGAAATTGCAGCAGCCGCGACCATCGCTGGGCTCATCAACAGCGTCCGACCCGTGGGACTTCCTTGTCGGCCTTTAAAGTTACGGTTAGAGGATGAGGCACAGACTTCTTGTCCGTCTAGCCGGTCCGGATTCATCGCAAGACACATGGAACAGCCGGCGCCCCGCCATTCGAACCCTGCGTCCATGAAGGTTTGGTCCAGTCCTTCGCGTTCCGCAGCTACCCGCACACTCTTTGAGCCCGGTACGACTAGTGCCTTCACACGGTCAGAGACCTTGTGGCCGCGCACAACTTTGGCTGCTTCCCTTAGGTCAGACAACCTTGAATTTGTACACGAACCGATGAAGGCGACGTCTATCGGTGTGCCTCTGATCAAGGCGCCGGCTTTGAAGCCCATAAATTCTATTGCTTCGGCCACGGAGTCACGGTCGATGTCTACGACGTCAGCGGGTTTCGGAATTCGACCTCCAATGCCTACTGACTGACCCGGATTAATCCCCCATGTAACTTTTGGCTCAATCGTTGTGCCATCAAGTGTGACTTGGTCGTCGTAGGACGCTTCGTAGTCAGACGCCATCGACGTCCACCATTCCACTGCGCGGTTTAGAGCGGCACCTGAAGGCGCAAAGGGCCGGCCCTTGAGATATTCAACTGTTGTGGCATCCGGATTGACATATCCGACGCGAGCCCCTCCCTCGATCGACATGTTACAGATAGTCATCCGTTCATCCATGGTCATGGCATCGATGGTAGAACCGGCGTACTCATAGCCGTAGCCCACACCTCCGGTTACGCCGAGTCGGGCAATAATTTCCAAAACGACATCTTTCGCATAGACACCCGGTTCTAGAACGCCATTGATAGTCACTCGCCGAACCTTGAGGGGGTCCATTGCAAGACATTGGGATGCGAGGACGTCCCTGACCTGTGATGTTCCAATTCCGAAAGCTATAGCACCAAACGCGCCATGAGTTGACGTATGACTATCGCCACAGGCGATGGTCATGCCAGGCTGAGTTAAGCCAAGTTCAGGACCAATGACGTGCACAATACCCTGAGTATCAGTTGTCAGATCGGAGAAGGGAATGCCGTACTGCGCGCAGTTTCGTTCGAGTGCGCTCATCATCTGCTCAGCTAATTCATCGGCCAATGGACGCGCCTGGTTGAGTGTCGGAACTATATGGTCAACAGTAGCGTAGGTGCGATTAGGAAACGCAACAGTTTTGTTTCGTGTACGCAGCATGTCGAACGCTTGGGGACTAGTTACCTCATGGATGAGATGTAACCCAACAAACAACTGCGTTTGACCGGTTGGAAGCGTGCGAACGGTATGAGCGTCCCAAACCTTCTCAAGGAGGTTTTTGGCCATGAGGATATTCTAGATGGAGATGACAGTTGGAGTCAGGAATTACGAGTCAATGTCCTTCAGAAATTCATCGCGCGGCTTGTGAATTCGGTCATAGCTGTCAGCGGCGATAACGTAGTACCAGTCAGCGAAACGAGCGGCAAGGCGTTCAGCTTTGTCTTGACCTTCTTGCATTCGACGTTGCCACGAGGCATGGGCATCGGTGTCTGAAGCCTGTGGCTCCGGCAAGCCGGTTTGATCGAACTCGGCGGTAATGAAGACATACCGATTCTCGCCGGTGTCAGATTGTTCTTCGTCACTTGTTTCGTTTCCTACAGCCACCGCCTCACCACTGCCATAGACGACCTCGCCGAAGCGCAGTGTATACAGTACGCCTTCAGTAGTGCGGACTAAAACCTCTCCTTCGTTAGAAAGTAAGCCGCCATCGGGAGTTGGAAAAAACCCGCGTCCCACGAGGGCTTGAATGTCTGACTGTGTGATGTTGCCAGCAATTGCCGCATCACGAAGGTTTCCCGTCATTCCCGCAGGCTTTGGTCTAACCCCTGCGATCTTTAGGTCAAGGATGGCCCCTACGAGCAGGTTGACTTGGACGAAATTGACTTCTTGGCCCGAGGGAACACGGTTAGCGGTCCAATTGTCTTCTGCGATCTTATCGAGAATGAATTCACCCCTGCGAACAACTTGCCGAGTTCCTTCATCGACGAAGTATTCGTTGAGCACAAGATGGTCTATTTGAGACCGAGAGACCTCAAGCAGATTCGTTTCGATCCAATCTTCAAAAGCCGTTGAGATGGCGCCGTCGAACCGTGCGGCATAGACACGCTTTTGGTCAGGAACTCGCACAAATCGAAATCCTGGGCGTTCTAACAGCTCGTTTCCTAGGATGAGCTCGGCAAGAACGGCTTCACTCGGGTCCTTAAACGTCACTCTGGTGCCTCGTCCTTCGAGACTCGTCGACATATCGTCGATCGGATCGATGACCCCCAGCGCTTCGTGATCGGAAATATTGTCCGATCTGAAATCGTCTTTGACGACGGTGATCATGTTTGCGGCGGCGGTAGCCAGGCGTTCCTCACCATCAGCGGGGTAACTGTGGTGAGATGGAATAGTCCAAAGCCCACCCCGGTTGGTGACTTCGAATGGGATGGCTGATGCGGTCTGTTCGTCCCACTCAATCACTTCTAGCGTCGCGGCCATTTCAGCATCGGCGAAGTCTGGAAAAAATGGATCTCCCACATCGAAGAATGCGTCAGGAGCAGTTCGTCGCGGAGCACTGACAAGCGCCACAACGCAAACCGCGACCGCGATGCCTACGAAACTCATTGTCCTTTTTGACTCGGTCATCGGTTACTCCTTCAGGCGATTCGCAGCGATGGCGCCTTCTCTTTCGCGCCGCCGGCGGCGAAAGAAAATCCCCATGCCGACGACGAAGACTGGCACCGGCGGTAGCAGAATCGCGAACGTTTTAATGGTTGTCTGAATCCGTCGAATTTGTGTTTCCATGCGTTCGCGACTGGCCTGAATTCGGGTTTCTTTTTCGGTGTTAATATTGGTTGAAAGCACTTCTAAACGGCGGTTTTCGACCTCCTGCAGGTTTCGAACCATAATTTGCATTGTTTGGACGTCGATGTCGGAGCGACCTTCAAGCTCAGCCACTCTATCGTCCAGTCTCGCCTGCGCTTGACTCAAAGCCTCTTCAGCATCTTGTTCAGCCTGCTGCTCATCTTGGCGGCGTTGCTCGATGTATTCCGCGGTCTGGGCCTCCAGGCGTTCCAGTGTTCGATGTTGTGCCCGTCGACTTCTCAGGTCTATGAAGGATTCGTCTCCAAGCAATGTGTCGATCGCGTTCAAGAAGAACGTCACGTTGTCAAAATTAAGGTCACCCGGAGCTTGGGCACGAATCGCAAAAAACTGTTCTCCAACGAAATCCAAATCCGCCACGACAATCATGTCCAGGGTGGGCGGTGTGGCCGGACCGTCCATGTCGGCTGTGAGTTCAGTGTCTGGGCTTAACCTTTCGGTATCAGATTCAGATAATGTGGCGGCGTCAGTCAATTCGTCAGAACTTGCTGCGGCCAATTCGGCGTCCTCAGTCGGTGGCGCTAGCGTCTTTGATCGAATTCTCGCTGCTACGACATAGTCTTTGTCGTCTTGTTCGCGGGGCGGTGAGGGGTTGAGTTGTGGTCCGAATGGAGACGGACGAACGAGCGAAAAGTATCCATTGACGCCTGAGGCGTTTCCTGTTCGGATCAGCGGAAGAAACTCCACTTCTGAATCGGGGATTGGTTGGAGTGAACCAACAAAGGGCAACATTAGCTCTTGAAGTTCGGATGTGATTGGATCATCAAGATTGAAGGTCTCTTCGTTACCATTCCCTCGCCCAAGGAAAATAAATTCAGCTTGCAGATTTGCCAAGTCGGGATGCGGGTTATACGAGTCCCAGACGACACGCGTAGGTTCCCAGTCCACACCTAAATCCAGGAGCCATTGCCGAACATTTCCACGTGGTCCGGGACGTGCGGTCCCCGCAGGATATGTGAACGGGTTTCCGTCGCCGACCCATTCAGTTGGCGAGAGTGTCGGGTCGATTGCAGGAAGTGGGTCGACCAGAATTAGTGCGGGCTTTCCGCTCGTGATGAAGTCACTGATGTTTTGCATCTGGTCGGTCTGGAGAGATGACGGAAGCGGCACTAAGATCGCATCGAGTTGTTCTGGATCGATTGGATAATCGGGGTCGATTTGATATACCTCGTATTGCTTTCTTAATTCTGCGACGACTGGCCACTGGGGAGCGAACTCGTTTTGCTCATAGTTCACCCCACCCACCATGTCTATCATGGTCTTGACCACACCAACACGTCGCCGGTCGGATCCTGAGACCACACGAATGCTTCGCATGATTTCGTATTCCGCCGGCAAACCTCGGTCTAAGAACCCGATCACCTGTTCTTCGGCCCCGCAGGTAATTGCAAGGCCAAGAAATATTTGTGCTACTTCAGCCCGGGCCGAACCTATATCCCGAAAGCCGCGTGGCACGATGCCAAAAGTTTCCCGCGCATCACGAGATGCCTCGGTAAACGGGTCCGTGTCTTCGATCAGTACTTCCACACGCGGTCCTGCTAGGGAATCGATCTCTTCCAGAATGCTGACCAAGTTAGATCTGGTTTGAACAAATGGTTCAGGCACATCTGGACTGATATAGGCTTGGATAAACACAGGTCGATCGGAAGGTAACGCGGCGATCAACTCGCGCGTTTCGTCACTGAGGGTATGTAGACGTTCAGCAGTAACGTCGAGTCGCAAACTATTTCCACGAGCCAGTATCGCCCCAGTGCTGATGATGATGATAACGATAGCCACCGAACGAACAGTGTGATGTGCCCAGAGCGGATAACCGTCGCCGCTACTAGGCCAGTGTCGTCGGCTCAGAACTAAGACATTGAGATGTAGGAAAAAAGCAGTAACGGCAACAAAATAGAATATTGCGCTCAGACTGAGAATACCTTTTGCGAAGTCTTGAAAATACGTTTCCATAACGAACGGACGCAACAAGCGCTCAAGACTTATGCTAAAGGCACCGGCTGCTGACGTTGTCAGCATTAGTGCTCCACAGAACAGCGCACCGAGTATGAATGCAATGGTGGCATTTTTGGTCACTAGAGATGTGAGCATCCCCACCGAGATCAACGCCGCTCCGACAAACCAGTAGCCTAAATAGTTGCTGAACATCAGACCGAGGTCTGGACTGCCAAGATAGAACAAGACCGCTACGTAGCTAACGGAAAGAAGGAGGGATGCTTCGTAGATAACAAGGGTCGCGAGATACTTGCCTAGTACGATCTCTAAGTCGCTTGCCGGGAGGGTTAACAGGAGTTCGTCGGTGCCGAGTTTCTTTTCCTCAGACCACACACTCATCGTGAGAGCTGGGATAAAAAACAATAAGAGTAATGGCAGTAGCGCATTAAGTTGATCAAGGTTGGCAAGGTTACGCAGAAAAAACTGGTCTTGCCAGAATGCTGCTGCCGCACTCAAAAAGATAAATAATGTGATGAAAACATAGCCGGTGGGACTACTAAAGTAGAGTAGAAGGTCCCGCTTGGCCAGCGCCCATGTGATCTTCCAGTTAACGTTCATCATTGCACTGTAAATACTTGAGAGGTTTAGGTGGCCATAGTTCTTGCAACTTCGGTAGTGTTGCCGTCGGTTAATCGATAAAATGGCTCCTCTAGCGATCCGTTCTCTTGAAGCTGGTCAACCGTACCATCGAAGACTAGTCGTCCACTGTTCACCAAGAGCACGCGGTCAGCTGTAGCCTCGGCTTCGTGAAGAATATGGGTTGAAATCAATAGTGTCTTCGTACGACCAAGTTGCCGGATATTCTCGCGGAATTGCCGAATCTGGTTTGGGTCGAGTCCCGCGGTCGGTTCGTCCATGATCAGAACGTCGGGGTCGTGCAGCAGAGCCTGTGCCAGCCCGACTCGTTGCTTAAGGCCTTTTGAAAGCTTACCGATTGGTTTCTCGATGACCAGTTCGAGAGCGCACGACATCACAACGTCATCGATTCGCGAACGAAGGGTGGCTGCGGGCATTTCTCGAGCTTCGCCAAAAAATGAGAGAAATTCCAACGGAGTCATCTCGGGATACATTGGGCCATTTTCAGGCAGATATCCTAAATGTCGAGATGCTTCGATTCTGTCACGGCGGACGTCACAGCCAGCAACGGTCGCACTTCCGACACTTGGTGCGAGATAACCCGTCAGCATCCGCATCATCGTAGTCTTGCCGGCGCCGTTTGGTCCGAGAAAGGCAACTACCTGACCTTTAGGGATAGAAAATGAGATATTTTCTACGGCTACAAATGGCCCGTAGTATTTACTGAGCGCCTTTGCTTCGATCATTGACTGTGACTGATCGTCATTCATTTTGACTTTCCTTGACTGAACAGTTCAACGAATGAAAACAGCGTAGAATATGTCAAGTCGCCACTCGCCTTCAAGAATGCATACAAACTAACCGCGAACTACTGAATTGGCATCTTTTTGAAATTAAATTGTATTTGTTTGTTACCCGGAGAACGAGTCGTTTAAATGCTCTGCCTGTCTAGTGGCAAGCACCGTCCCTAGTGCCCCTTATTTTGCATGGATACGCCTTGATGCAGCAAGTGCTTTGGCCCGTTTAAAGTAGCCTGGAGCATTAAAACTAGCGCAAATATCAAAGAAGGAAGAGGTTGGACCAGACCATTGCAACTCGTCGATTGAATCAAAAACGGGTATTGTTTTTCGAAGGGTTGCGAGGTCACGAAATAGCGCAGCGTCACCCTGGTTGTTTTCAAGACTTCGCGCCAGCCGTGCGGCGCCTCTGAGACCAACTCTCCACTCGGCGGGGTCCCGTGGGATTTTATCGATGTGAGAATACTCTGCAAGGATTCTTGAAGCAGACTTTGGTCCCCATCCTGGCAAGCCTGGATATCCATCGCTTGAGTCTCCGACTAGTGCTAAGTAATCGGTAATTGAAGATGGAGGAACACCGTAACGTTCGCGCACTCCATCATCGTCGCGAATTATGCCGGTCCGGCGGTCGAATTGCACAATCCGTCGTCCTTGGACGCATTGCGACAAGTCTTTATCTGGCGTACAGACAAAGACTTGTTCAACGCGACGGTCGGCTTCGGCGCGAAATGCGGCGGACGCCAATGCGTCGTCGGCTTCAAATTCAACCATCGGCCAGACTACAACTCCCAAGGCCCGAAGGGCTACTTCGAGGGTCTCAAACTGAGCGAGGAGATCTGGTTCGATTCCCTCATCCGTTTTGTAGCCTGGGTAAAGTTGGTTGCGAAAGGATCGAACCACATGGTCGGTAGCTACCCCAAGGTGGGTAACGTTGTCCTCAAGCATTCCAAGAACGGAACCAATGACGCCTCTGGTAGCCCCGACCTCGAAACCTTCGGCCGTTTTCTTCGATGGCACTGCGAAGAAATGGCGGAACAATTCATAGGTGCCGTCCAGAAGAAAGACGTTCATGACCTCATCAGTAGATGATAAGACGTCTGACTGAAAACGGCAGCAACAGACAAGCTAGCTAGGCGACTCCCTGCTCAATCTCGTTGGATTCGTCGCGCCGTCTTCGCCGCGGAGGAGCTGGGTTCCGAGGTTCAACAAATGTACTGAGACGTCGACTACGTGACGGTTCCCTTAATTTCCGCAATGCAGCCGCCTCAATTTGGCGAATTCGCTCGCGGGTGAGAGAAAATTTTTCACCTAATTCAGCCAACGTTGGCTCAGCTCCATCTGTCAGTCCAAATCTCATTCGGATAACTTCACGTTCTTTCGGGCTCAAAGTTTCTAAGACGGATTCGGTTTGTCGGCGCAGGTCATACGCGATGGTTGATTCGGCAGGATTTACAGCCTGACGATCCTCAATGAAATCGCCAAACTGGCTCTCTTCGCCATCACCAATCGGTGAATCGAGGGAAACGACTGTCTGGGCAATCCGGCGAGCCTTTCGGACTACGGCAATCGGGAGATCAGCACGTTCTGCCAACTCTTTCGATGTCGGTTCACGGCCGAGGTCACGAGTGAGTGTTTGCGTGGCCCGGTTCAGTTTGTTCAGTGTTTCGATCATGTGTACGGGGATGCGAATTGTTCGTGCTTGGTCGGCAATTGCCCGAGTGATCGCTTGACGAATCCACCACGTAGCGTAGGTGGAAAACTTGAAGCCCCTACGATAATCAAATTTGTCGACCGCTCTCATTAGGCCGATATTTCCTTCCTGAATCAGGTCAAGAAACGCTAACCCCCTGTTCGCATACTTCTTAGCTACGGACACAACAAGCCGCAAATTGGCTTCGGTCAGTTCCTTCCGGGCTCGGTCAGCGCGCGCTGACCCTCGCGCAATGATTCTTTGGACTTGACTGAGGCCTTCGCCAGATTCACCAACTTCAGCACGACAATCTTTTAATTCCCTGCGGGCCTCCCGAAGTCCAGGTATTTCAACTCGTCGGGTTGTTTTCTTCTTTCGTCCACGCTGAGGTGCTGGACTGTCTTTGATTAAACGTTCTACTTTTCGTTCAGCGCGACGAAGCGTGGACCAAGCAGTGTCAACCATTTCGACGAACGACAGCCTTAATGGGCGAGGAAAATTAATTTCTCTTATTGCTCTCGACACTTCAATCCTGGCGCGGAGCACCCGCCATTTTGATCTTACAGAGGTCTTACGGTAGCGTTTCCGTGCCGCGGCCGCCCTTGATTCCCGACGGCTCAATTCAGCTAATGCATCTCCAATGGCGTCGATAGTTTTCAGCAATCGCCGGGTTCGATTAGTTCGTTGCCTGTCTGTCAGGTCCGTATCGGGTAAAATCACGAGTTCCTGAATTTGGCGATCACCCTTCCTCAGTTGCTCACCGAGCTCAACAATGTGACCGGCGATGATCAAGCTTCGGGACAATGCTGCCCAAACGCGTTTTTCTCCGCGTTCGATCCGCTTGGCAATAGCAACTTCGCCTTCACGGGTAAGCAAGGGGACACGGCTCATTTGCCGCAGATAGGTTCGGACAAGATCCTGGCCTTGATCGGAGTCTTCGCCGGGTGCGTGGACCTCAGGCTCTGGTGTGACTCGCAACTGTGGATGACGAGGTGCGGCTACTTCAGTCGATTCGACTGCTCCTTCGACCTCAACACCCGCGGCTTCGATTTCTTGAAGAAGAGCACTAATCTCTTCCGGGTCTAGTTCTGAGGACACATGCTCGAGTACTTGGTCAAGCGTCACAAATCCACGTTCTTGGCCAAGTGCGACGAGGTCGCGTACGATGTCCTGCTTTTCCTGAATTATCAAAACTTCCTGCTCCTCTCGGTATTTTTCAGCGAGGCGGCCAACTCCTGAATCGTGACCGGCTTGTAAACAAAACAGTCTGTTGAGTTTACAAGCCCACTAGGAGTGGGTATTTTCGGTAGAACTTGACTCAATTGTACCAGCAAATCATCTAATTTTCCTTAATTATTCTCACGAGGAGTGTCAAGAAGCGTAATTCTTGGGCATTTGAGTGAAAGTTGTACCCCTATACCTTCCAAATCTCGATCATGATTGCAGCGGAAGCGCAGTTACTTTAGATAGCATATCTTTAGGTTTCTAGCGTGACGATTAATCGTTGAAACTACATGGGCTATAGAAGGGTTTGGAACATGAATTTGAAAGGACTCGTCAAGAATTCTTGTATTAGAAGAACCTTAATATCATATAGTTGACCAGTCAACTATACTGGGTCTCTTATCATTAGCCCAACCAGAAAATCACTCTTTTCGTTCAACCTCGGTATAGTCTAGATAGCTGTGACCGCCGACGTCTGAGACGGTGGCTTTCAGCTGGTACAGGCCGTCTTGACTTTGAACCGTGTGGACCGTCGATTTGGTTGCTTCCGGTTCTGGTCCGTTTAGGAATGCTTCGTTGAGGACTCGACCTTGCATCGAATCAGGAATGGTGACACCCAAGAGGGATAGGAAGGTTGGGGAGAAGTCGACATTGCCGCTTGGTAGGTTGGTAATGATGCCTGACTTGAGGAGTGGGCCCGCGGCTATCAGGGTGTTGTGGATGTCAAAGGGACTTGAACTGCCATGCCCCGCCACACCGTTCTGCGCGGAGGTACCGGGATAGCCAAATTTGTTTTCGCTGGCGGTCCAATTTCCTGAAAATAGAATGTCGCTCCCTCGTATGTGTTGCCAGCGCGCCAGGTCGAAGGAAAGGGTCCCAGCAACCGAACCCTGGTAAGGGTTTGACGGATCTAGGCCTTTTGTGAAGATAGCTCCAACTTCCGGTGATGACTGTAACAAGGAAACGATCTGAGTAATCGTTCCAGGGTCTCCATCTCGAACATAGACTGCGCCGCTACGCGCAACAATTCGCGGTGTGCCATCCTCGAGTGTCCCGTTGAACGGCGCAAGTAACTGGTCCAGTTGAACGCCGCCCGTATGGGTAGAAAATCCATGATCAGAGGTGACCCATATATTGAGGTGTTCTAACCACCCCATCGAGTCCAAACGGTCCTGAATTTCCATGAGTTGGTCGTCCTGTTTGGCCAAACTGTCGTGAGTGATCGGATGACCAATACCGTGTGCGTGGGCGCTTGCATCGGGTTCACTCAACCACATGATCGTGACATCCGGGTCAATTCGTGGAAGACCGACCTGAAAAAAAGAATCGACGACGTAACGATTACGAGCGTCATTGGGAGTATCTGCAGGTGGAACCCTTCCATTGATGCTGAGAATCTCTTCCATCAGATCGTTCGGGAGGGTGTATTCATAGTGGATAATTCCGCCGCCGGCTACCGTGTGATTCAGGAGATACGACGACCCGGTCGAACCAGCACTGACAACGAGGAGTGAAAGGCCAGCGTTTTGCAGCTGCTCTCCTAGAGTTGGTGCCGTTAGTAGCCCATGTTGTTCTGTTCGTTCGACTGAAAGAAGGTTTTCGCGGTCGCCGCTGTTAAGAAACTGACTCTCATTGACTGCAGGGAAATAGACTGAGTTGCCCAATAAACCGTGGGTCTCTGGATAAGCACCGGTCGAAATTGAGGTCGCGTTGACCCGAGTTACAGTTGGATAGACTGCATGATGGTCTGTGAAAACCACCCCGCGCTCACCAAGTGCGTGCAGATTAGGCATTAGTTCAGGAGTCACATAATCCGGCCGGAGGCCGTCCATTACGATCAACAGGTGTCGCTGACGCTCGGTTGTTTGGTGAGGGTCAGCGATTGGTCCTGCGGGCTCTGAAACGCATGCGGTTAGCGAGAGGACGCATAGCAATGACAGTCCAGTAAGTTGCTGATTTCGACGGAAATTTGCGACGTTAAGTAAGGGTGAGAAGGTCATAGTGTTATCCAGGCGATTTATAGTGCACGACGATTAGTTGAAATCACTATACTTTGCAGCTTCTGAGTGACCAAGCCGTCGATTTATGAAGCGAAACGTTGAGCCTGTCACTTTCTGTAAGGCCGTGTGCACAGGTGTGAAGCCTGCCGCTGGGTGCCTGCTATCATGAAAGCATTGGATGAATTCATCATTGCCGCAAGTCCATGACTACGGTCGAGTCAACGGCGTGAACGCTGACGAGACTACCAGTCTTTCTGAGGGAACTCAAACTGTCGATCTGACGGATTATCGGTTTTATATCAACCGAGAACTAAGTTGGTTGGAGTTCAATCAACGCGTTCTCCTTCAAGCTCTAGACCAGAAGCATCCTCTGCTCGAGCGGGTCAAGTTTCTCTCTATTGTTTCAACAAACCTCGACGAGTTTTTCATGGTACGCGTAGCTACGCTACTACGGAAGTTTCGTAACGAGAACGAAGACGTCTCTCCCGACGGGATGACTACCGCTGAACAGTTGACGGCGATTAGGAGAAGGTCGGGACAGATGTTGGAAGATATGGGGGCCTGTTGGTCAGGCTCACTGCGGCCACTTTTGGAGGACGAAGGCGTTCGATTTTTGGACCCGCGCGATTACACGCCGAATGTGCAGGAATATCTCAGAGACCATTTCAGGAACAATATCCATCCGGTCTTGACACCGTTGGCATTTGATCCCGGACATCCATTTCCGTTCATTTCTAACTTGAGCATCAATCTGGCGGTAGTGGTTCGGTACCGCGCGCGTAATCGTTTTGCTCGCGTCAAGATTCCTGATGTGTTGCCGCGCTTTGTCAGATTACCAGAGCACGTAGCGGGAGTACCGGGTGACACGTTTGTTTTCCTTGAAGATGTCGTCAAAGAGAACATAGAAGTTTTATTTCCAGGCGCACAGGTGGTGAGTGCTCATTTGTTCCGGATCATTCGTGATACAGACATGGTTATCCAGGAAGATGAAGCGGACGACTTGTTGGAATCGGTCGATCGAACTCTGAAACAACTTCGGTACGGCGATCTTTCGCAGTTGCTGGTTGAGTCGACGATGCCGGAGAGTTTTCTCAATATTTTGGTCGAGAATTTTGAAATCGAAGATGATGTTGTCGTTAGAACGCCTGAGCGAATGGGATTTGGAGATTTTTCCGAACTGACGCGACTTCATCACCCTCAACTCAAGGACCCTCCATTCTTGGCTCGGTCATTGTGGTCAGGTGATGAACCCGACGCTATCTTTCAGCAGATTCGTGAGCGCGACCGTCTTGTTCATCACCCTTTTGACTCATTTGGCTCAGTTGAAGCATTTTTACGAGCGGCTGTTGAAGACTCTGGCGTGATCGCCATTAAGTTGACTTTGTACCGAATTGGGTCCAACTCTCCATTGGTTGACCTTTTGATCAAGGCAGCTGAGGCAGGGAAGCAGGTCGCCGTCCTAGTTGAACTGAAGGCAAGATTTGATGAAAAGAACAACATAGCTTGGGCACACCGTCTGGAATCAGCTGGAATTCACGTAGTCTACGGTTTGCTCCATCTTAAGACGCACTGCAAGTTGTGCCTGATCGTACGGAAGGAGCTTCCCGGAATCGTCAGGTATGTACATATAGGCACCGGAAATTACAATCGGGTCACGGCTCAGGTGTATACAGATTTAGGCTTGTTTACCGCAAAGACTGAAGTTGTCGATGAAGTTACCGAAGTGTTCAATTACCTTACTGGCTATTCGAATAAAAAAGACTATAAACACTTGCTTGTGGCCCCCCTCAATCTTCGAGCGGCATTTACTGAACTTGTGGAGCGTGAAGCTGAGCATGCTAGGGCTGGCCGTCCCGCCCGAGTGATGATTAAGAGTAATTCGGTTGCGGACCCCGAGATGATCCGTGTGTTATATCGAGCATCTCAAGCGGGTGTAAAAGTTGACATGATCGTAAGAGGGGTTTGTTGTTTGCGCCCCGGCATTCCTGGTGTTAGTGAGAACATACATGTTCGGTCTATCGTGGGGCGCTTTCTTGAGCATTCTCGGTTGTATTCATTTGAGAACGATGGCCATCCCGAGGTCTTGGTAGGCAGCGCGGACCTAATGGAACGAAATTTGAGCCGCAGAGTGGAAACGCTTTGTTTCGTTCGTGACGCAGCCATTCGGACCCAACTGAGGGACGAGGTTCTCGATTTACTGATGGCCGATAACGACAGGGCTATGGAGCTGGAAAGTGACGGCAGTTATTGCCCGGTCCAAGCCCTCGCCGGAGCACCGGTGACCAGTGCCCACGAGAAACTTCTTGGCTTGCCGCGCACGAATCCGTAATTTCTACAAAAGCCCAGTTCTATGGTCTGAGCGATTTCCGAAGTTAATCGCTGCCACCAGTCTTAGTATCTATAGTGGTCTGGTTTATACGGGCCGTTCGCTGGAACGCCAATATAGCTGGCTTGTTCGTCCGTTAGCTGAGTCAAGGTAACACCTAAGTGATTCAAGTGTAGCCTCGCTACTTTTTCATCAAGATTCTTGGGCAGCATATAAACCTGTTTTTCGTACTCGCCTTGGTTGGCGTTTAAGGCCAGTTGAGCGAGCACTTGGTTAGTAAACGACGCTGACATCACGAAACTGGGATGACCAGTGGCACAGCCTAGATTGAGAAGCCTTCCCTCCGCTAAGACTAGGACGCTGTGACCGTCTGGAAACTGCCACTCGTCATACTGGGGTTTGATGTTTATGGTTTGGATTCCAGGGATTTTCCTCAGTCCGGCCATGTCAATTTCGTTGTCAAAATGGCCTATGTTGCCAACGATCGCCTTGTCCTTCATTCGGCCCATCTGCACGGCCGTAATGATGTCTTTGTTTCCGGTAGCCGTAACAAAGATGTCTGCGCGCTCGAGCATATTCTCGAGAGTGTTCACTTCATAGCCTTCCATTGCGGCTTGCAGAGCACAAATTGGGTCGATCTCTGTTACAACGACACGGCACCCTTGACCACGCAGCGCTTGGGCACAACCCTTCCCTACTTCGCCAAAGCCGCACACGACGGCCACCTTTCCTCCGAGCATCACGTCAGTAGCACGCGCGAGTCCGTCAGGTAGTGAATGGCGACATCCGTATACGTTGTCAAACTTGCTTTTGGTTACTGAGTCGTTGACATTGATTGCGGGGAACAAAAGCGAACCATCATGCATCATCTCGTAGAGACGGTGCACCCCAGTGGTCGTTTCTTCGCTGACGCCGCGAATCGTCGGGCTAATCCGGCGCCATTGATTATCGTCCTCTGTCCTTACCGCGCGTAACAATTCAAGGATAACGCCCCATTCCTCAGGTTCGGTCTCAGAGTCGAACTCTGGTATGGCCCCGGCCATCTCAAATTCATATCCCTTGTGGATTAACAGTGTTGCATCGCCACCGTCGTCGACTACTAAGTCCGGCCCAGACCCATCAAGCCACAGAAGCGCTTGGTTGGTGCACCACCAGTACTCCGTGAGACTCTCGCCCTTCCAGGCAAAAACAGGTATGCCTCTAGGCTTGTCCGAGGTTCCGCCGGTTTCCGGACGTCCGACTACGACTGCACTAGCCGCATGGTCTTGGGTTGAAAAAATATTGCACGATACCCACCGCACCTCAGCACCTAGCGCCGTGAGGGTCTCGATTAGTACGGCTGTCTGGATAGTCATATGCAGACTGCCCATGATTTTCGTCCCAGACAGAGGCTGTCTGTGAGCCTCAGCCTTTCGGATTGCCATAAGCCCTGGCATTTCTTGTTCCGCCAGCCGTATTTCATCACGCCCATGCTCAGCCAGTGAGAGGTCAGAAACTTTGTAGGGTAGACGGCCGTTGGCGATAGCTTCGTCAAATGGATGGGTTTTCTCAACCGCCGGTGCGCTCATTTTGGTCTCCTTACCTACATTGTACGCTGAGGACTAGTGTGAGGCACACAGCCAACGTTTTTCATTTACGTTCAGGAAAAATCTTGGATTGAACTTGCTGGAGGTGCACGTAGGTTCAAGATTACTTGCGGTCTTACTTCTGGCGTCTTGCCGCTCCGCCGTGAGAAGACCGGGTCTGTTTACGTTTGGATGGATGCGTAACTTTTGAGGCGGAAGGCTTTGGGGGCTGGGCTATTGGTGTGGCTGGCCCATGAAGTGTTTCTTGGTAGTAGTCATCAAGCAACATCGCAATTAAGGCGGACTCGTCCTCATTTTCGGCCAAACTTCTTCCTAGGGGAACAAACCTTTGGCTCCGCTCTGCTCTCAGTTTGTCCCTCTCGCGGAGTTTAGCTTCAAGTAAAGCCGTCACTCGCTCGGTGACCACCGCTTGGACATCTGAATCAGTCGGTGCGCTAACTTGCCGAAATCCGATCGAGTAGCGTTTTGCAATACTGTCGAGGTTTAACGCTTCTGCCTCAGTCACGAGCGAGATCGCGACTCCTGCAGCACCGGCTCTACCGGTTCGACCGGCTCGGTGGATGTACCCCTCAGGGTCTTCTGGGGGTTCATATTGAATAACATGAGATAGTTCGGGTATGTCTATTCCTCTGGCTGCCACATCAGTCGCAACAAGAAAGCGCAATGTATTTTGCCTGAGACGTTTCAAAATACGTTCCCGATCCGACTGGGAGCGGTCGGCACTTAATTCGTCGGCATCATACCCAAATCTTTGCAGCACGACAGTCACGTAGTGAACAGTCGACTTGGTATTACAGAAAATGATGGCTGATGTGGGGTTTTCGACTTCGATGATTCGAATGAGACACCGGTCTTTGTCCATTGCCGGCACTAAGGAAAACCGGTGCTCGGTATCGGTGACATGAACTTGATCTCCACTTAACGAGATGAACTCGGGGTCGCGCAAGAATTCATTTGACGTCCTCATTACAAACGGCGGGAATGTTGCGGAAAACATACTGTTGTGTAACCGGTCGATGGTTTCTCGGGGCAGGTGGCGCTGAACTTCTTGCATGTCCGGGTAAAAGCCCATTGAGAGCATCCGGTCAGCTTCGTCGAACACGCGCATTCTGAGCGCATCAAGAGAGAATGTTCCTCGTAAGAGATGGTCCAAAACCCGTCCAGGTGTACCAACCACAATTTGTGCTCCGGCCGTAAGAGCTTCAATCTGAGGGCCGTATCCCACTCCGCCGTAGATTGCGACCGTTCGAAAACCAGCAGCCTGGCACAGCATTTCAGCCTGTTGTGACACTTGCTGGGCAAGTTCCCGTGTAGGTACAAGGACTAGGGCTTGGCAGACTTCGTCATTTCGGTTTAAGCGTTCAAGCATAGGCAACAAGAAAGCTGCCGTCTTGCCACTGCCGGTTCGAGCTTGAACCATAACGTCTTTGCCTTCTAATAGACGCGGGATCGCACGGGCTTGCACGGGCATCAGGTCTGCCCAACCAGCTTGCTTAACGGCATTACGTAAAGCCGGTGGTAATGCTTCGGCAGTCACGTCTTTCGAAGTTGGCAGTGTAGGAACCGTTGGGGTATCAGGGTGGTCGACCAAGGCGTTTGTGGCTAAGAGAGTGACCGCTGAATTGGTACTGGATAAGGCACCAAATACGAACCATTCTACACGCTTGCCCAAGTCTTTACTTTGGAGAATGCGATTTGGAGTTAATGAGCCCAGCCTACAGCGACCACCTTAGTAGCGAAATAGGTATTGAAGTTTGGTGAAAACTGCTCGATTGGTTCTTCGGAAATTATTCGACATAAAGAATTGTTCGTCGAGATGGTCTATCTGGTCCTCCTGCCGATAGTGGTCATCGTACCCCACGTAAAACACGGTGCCACCGTTTACGCGGTAAGTAACTAAGAGGTTGAAATCAAACTGCCTGTCGAATGTGTCGTACTCAGTGATATTGCGAATGAGCAATGGATTGCTAATCTGATACGTTGTCTGAGCCCGAATAATCTGGACATCAAAAATCTCGGCGTTGCCGTTGGTCGGATCTGTAAAGCGACTGGTGTTCAAGCTAATCTGCGACTGCAGGCTCGAGACCGGCCTCACTGAGACACTCACATTTGAACCCGTTTCTCGTCCAAGGTAAGGATTGTCCCAATCAAAAAATATTTGGTCGCCTGTATCGAAACTCGCGTTGACCGAAAAGGACCGGTTGTTCATGCCGCCACCAACTCGGTATCGATTTTGCAGGAAATTGATGCCGCCAAAACGTTCCATGTCTCGATCGAAACTTGTATTGGCTCGGAGGTTTTTGGCCAGCGAGAAGCTCATGCTCATGCCAGCGTTTTCATCTTCTAGGACGCCGTCGAAGTTCCAATTTCGGCCATAGCTAAAACGTGGACCCCAATCGATAATCCAATTCTGTGGAAACCACCGGTACGAGATATTGCCTCTTGTGCGTCGTTGGTCGGTCCGGCGCACGAAACCTACCTCGGTGTCAAAATCTCGTGAGATTTCGTATGCGCTCAAAGACCAATCAAGGTGGCGTCCGTTCTGGCGAAGGTTAAGGTCGAACACGTGCCCGTCCCGTTCAACGCCTTGGAGATCTTTGTGTCGAGTGCCGACGCCTACGATACCGACCGTGTGATTTGGTGATAATCGAAGCGAAGCATCGACCCCGCCCAGCGTACTATGGCTATCTTCGAACTCTCGCGAAGTTACGATTGCGCCGATGTGTGATTCGGTATATAGGTCGTACTTTACGCGGCCGATGAATGTTTGAGCACTCTTCTCGTACAACGGATTATTTCGGTCTTCGACGTTTCCTGGCCCTTCGTCGTTCGCTGCTAAAATTCCAATCGCAACTTTTCCAGTCTTACCCGTAAGTTTTGCTCCAAACAGTGGATCAACGATCGTTCGTGTATGAACGAATGTCACCGGTCCTTGGATATCAAAAATCTCGTTACCTTCTATAAAAAACGGTCGAAGTTCAGGAAAAAATAGCGGAAACCTGCGGTTAACCTCGATTTGGGGTCTGTCAGACTCTATTTGTGAAAAGTCCGGGTTGAATGTTGCGTCGGCCACAAGGTTGGAAGTGACTCCGTATTTAAAGTTCAATCCGCCTTCAGGCACCGTATCCACAGGAAATTGGCCGTTCGTTTGGAGTGATCCGAATTGGATCGCTGTGAAGGTCGGCATGATCTCCAAGTTGCGACTGGTGGAGAGATTTGTCATACCTTCGATTACGCCCATTTGCGCCATGAAACTAGACACATCTCGAGACATTGGCGCCCAAACGATATCTTCGCGATTTAATTCCTTGATCTCCCGAACAAACTGAAAGCCCCATCGGTGTGGAACGCCTTCGGGTTGTTGCGGATAGCGCAGACTCTTAAAGGGGATTGCCATCTCAGCGGTGAAGCCATCTTCGACAATTTGTGCACCTGAATCGAATAACGTGTCCCAGGAGCGGTCGGCAAAGGGAATGCCGCTACCTCGTCCCCGGCGACCAGAAATATTGATGATGCCATCGCCTTGTACGTTGTAAGCATTGACATCAAAGTCGTAACTACGTTGCTGGTCCATAAATGTATCGAAGTAAATGGTCAGCAGGTCATCTTGCGAGGCACGGTCTCGGTCGACACGGTTAGCCCGCATGATGCTTGGATCGGAGTAGTGGGCGTAAAAACCAAAATAGAGGTGGTCAGAGTCATAAGCGATGTAGATTTCGGTCGGTTCCGATGCCGGCGCCCCGTCAATCGGTTGGTATTGGACAAAGTCTGTGAGTTTTGCCGCGGTTTCCCATACCTCGTCATCCAGTTGACCGTCGATTCGGGGTGGTGTGCTGGTGCGAGTAGGTCGCACAGTTGGGCGACCAGTCAGTACGCCAAGGTCAGGCCCGGTTGAAGGCGGTTCTATGTCTACATCGCCCGCGGCAGCTTCTTCATTAGTAAGCAAAGACGACGCCGATTGAGCTTCAAGTTGATTGTTTGAAACCAACGACCAGCTGGTGAGGAAGAGGAACCAACAAACTGCTCTACTCATTCGCAACATAAATCCCATTCGTATCAATGATACACAGGCGGTGTTGTTCTGAGGATCAGAAGCCACAGTACTCACGCTAAGTGGAGTCAGGACGAGTACAAGAACACAGTTCCAGGGGATTAGTAGTCGGCGGCATCGAGCGAGGCGCGAACGATCTCGTTGTCATTACGATGGATGACATGACGGTTGGCATAGGCGGGATGTGACCAGTTGACCACTCGATCAAACAGTCGCCGGGCTCCGTATCCTGCGCTGGAAGTGGGTTCGATTAAGCTCACGCGGCCTCGTTCGACGTAGCCGGACGGCGTGAATTCAGCAATCATCAGAAAGCCGTCGTCGTTGTTGACGAAATAGCGGTCGCCATTTTTTACCATAAACGCGGTGCCCCACCGTGCCTGCGCCGTCATTTCTTCACTCATCCAGAGGCGTTCTCCGGTTCGGGCGTCAAGACCGCGAAGCTCACCGTAACTTCCAACGCCATAAATGTAATTGCCGGTCATGACTGGTGTCGTTATCAGAGAGTGCAATCCTTCAGTGTCGCCAGGCATTTCGCTGCGGCTTGAACCCTTCCACAGCATCGTTGCCGTTGGCCTATCTTGGTTCAAGCTCATCATCATTGGCCCGTTGTAGAACTGCGTCACAAAGAGGTAGTTGCCGCTCTTAACAGGTGTCGCAACAGACATTCCTGCGCCTGCTTCCCACGGTTCTTCCCAGTAAATCTCACCGCTTTGAGGGTTAAGCGACACCAGCGCGCCAGGGTGCCATACGATAAGCTGTCTTACACCACCGGCTTCATAGACGACGGGCTGTCCGTAACCCATCTCTCCGACAACATCGAGCGCTCGCCAGATTTCTTCGCCGGTTCGCTTGTCAAAAGCCACCACGAGGGCCCCGGGTTCACCGCCGACAATCGCGATTAGCAGGTCTCCTTCAACCAACGGCGAACTGGAGATACCCCACGTCGGCACATAGGAATCGTAGTCAGACCGATAGTCTTTTTGCCAAAGCACCTCACCAGTCTGCACGTCAAGACACAAGAGGGAACCGGACGCTCCCACAACGTAGACACGGTCGTCGTCAACCGTCGGCGTGGCTCGTGGACCGATTGCATAGGAGCCCATCAACATTCGATAGGTAGTGGGCCACTCGCGAGTCCACAAAATCTCGCCGGTTTGTTCATCAAGGGCGACGGCCCGTTCTGTGCCGTCCATTGTTCGCGACTCCGGATCTTCTTCCCAGTCGGTCACAAAAACGCGTCCATCGGCTACAGCCGGACCGGCGTAACCTGTCTTAATGGGGACTCGCCAGGAAAACTTGAGCTCCGATGGTAATTCGGTGACTACACCAACGGTTTCATGCCAAACGCCAAGTCGATCTGCGCCGCGCCATTGCGTCCAGTCGTCCGCAAAAATTGGCGAACTCGCAATCATCAATCCGACGACGGCAATGGCCATCCGCGACCTTGTCATTAAGCCTCCAGTTCCAAAAACGCTGACCCGACTTTGGGAATTGTAGTTGAGTTCTGTTTGTCTCGTACTTCCGCCAAGTCAAAATTGGAGCAGACGATTAATCTTCACGACAAAGCCTCTATTGCGAAGCTCTGTGTTTCTGTCTGGCATCAGCGGGTTCGAATCACGGTCTTCCGTGTAGACAACGAAGAGTTCGCTTCCGGGACTGTACTCCCACCGGAGCCGAAAGTTGGTACTCAACGTGTTACTGCTGGAGTTGTATTGGAGGAGACCGCTCAAGAACATTCGCGGGTTGAATGAGTAACTGAAACGCGACCGGCTGAGCACCGCCACGAATTCCCCTTCCGGCAGGTTGATCCAATTGATTTCGGTGCTCGGTTCGACCGAGAACTGGGGCGTGACCTCAAAACGACCTCGTGTGACGCTCAATGAAGTGCCATCACCGCCCCAGTATGTTCCCGTTGCAAAGGTGACCGAACCGCTGAGCGGTCGCTGTTGTCCGAACGAGTACGACGTGGCCAGCCGGGAAAAATTGTACCCGCCGACTGGAATAGTCACAGCTGGCGCAATCGAAAACGGACTGGCCAAATATTCATAGTTTTGTTCCAGTGCTATGGAGAGGCGGTCGCTATTCTCAAATTGGGTTTGAAAGTCTAACGTTGTCTGCTTGGTTTCGAGAATTCCCGTTCCCGCATTTTGGATGTAATCGAACTGGCCTTGAACAATGATTCGCCGAATCAACTCGATTGATCTTGTTCTTGGACTAAATCGTGCAGCCGCGGAGTTGTGCCGAATATTGTCACGGCGAACGAACCCGACTTCAGGAATAAAGTTGTCTTCAACAACGAGATGGCTAAGGTCAAGTCCATAGCGGTCGCCTGTATAAGCAAAGTTCGTCAGATGACTCATGTCTCGGCCAGTGCGGCCCGGTGTTTGGGTTCGGGCGAGGTACCCAAGAACGTTGACATTGTCATAAAACGCAAATCGGCCGTCGACGCCATAAACTTGATTGGAACCGTTGCCGTGGAGCGATACAGAACGGTTCGTAAATAATCCTCCGATCGAGCTCCGACGCAAGATGTCGCGTTTAATCCGAAAGACCGTGAAGTTTGTTGATGCGGCCCCTGAATCGATTTCCTCGTTGGTCTGTATGTTCAGCGCCCCGATATCGAAGGAGCCTATTTTTCCCGTAAGCCGCCCACCCGCCAGAATGGGTATCACTTGTCCTGCTTGCAGCCCTATCCGCCGGCTGAAGAACAGGCGGGGCGCGTTGGTTCGTCCGCCAGCGCCGCCCTGCGCAAACTCGAAGTTATCTCGTCCCTCAAGGAAGAACTCGCGTTTTTCAGGAAAAAAGAGGCTAAACCGTGTCAGGTTGATCTGTTGTTCGTCGACTTCAACTTGGGCAAAATCGGTGTTGTAGGTGAAGTCGGCAGTGAGATTTTGCGTAATGCCATATTTGGCGTCGATACCAAGCTGGATGTCACCAACATTCCGTTGGGGAGGGACTTTGTTGAGGGCGCTGGTTACGCCGCCGATGCCGTACGGCTTGATCTCGAGATTGAGACTATTTTCCGGCAATTTGAGACCCACCAGCGTGGCGCCCTGAGACACGCGCCAGAGACCTGCAATTACACTGTTTCCGCGCGCCGCTGAGATCGGTAGAGCCGTCAGATACGAAGCTTCAGTTCTTCGACGAATGATTCGACGCAGTTGAACACCCCAAACTGGGTTTGTCCCGGCTCGATACCTGAGTGATTTAAATGGAATCTCCATTTCGACGGTCCAACCGCCGTCGAATCGACTCGTCCGAACATCCCAGACTGGATTCCAGTCACTGTTGACGATGCCTTCGTTTGTGACGGCGAAGTCCGCAAATCCACCGATTGGGTTCACCAAGAAGGCGACGCCATTGCGGCGGTCGTAGAATGTGTCGAACAGGACTGAGAACGAGTCGTTTTGGCGGAGTTGCATGGCGTCTCGTCTCATCTCGTTGGCAACCCACTGGTCTGGGGGGCTTGCATCGAAGCACCGCGCCGCGACATAGATAGCCGTGTCGTCGAACATGATCCAGGTCTCGGTCTTTTCGGTTGCCAGCGCGCCTTCATCAGGCAGTTGTTGGATGAAGGCGCTGATTGAAGGCACATTCCGGTAGACGCCTTCGTCTAACTGACCATCCACGTCCAAGGTCTCGGTTAGTTCGATCGCGCGAACGGTCACCATGCCGTCAGCATCCCGTGTGACTACATCGGTGGCGGACGGCTGCGCTGGCTTGAGAGGTAATGAGACTTGTTGAGCAAGCACGACCATCGGCCAAGCGAAAAGAAAATAAATTGCGAAATGAAGAATACGCGGGCTCATGAGATCTAGGAGATGAGGCTAAATAACAATGTGAATGACTTTTTAAGAGCGATGATAGAGAGCAGATTTAGATTGCGAGGCGATCATCTTTCCAAAATGATGCCATGATAACCACGTGCGTAGTGTCTCATCTAGAAACAGAATGCAACCGAGCCTAACGAATTTCACATTAATTCTTCTAGTCAGCGTGTTTTGCCTGCTGCCAGGTACGACTGGGGCGCAACAGCTCGACCTGCCGCCGGGCAGTTACTTCAGAGCGATTGGGGCAATCCAGTTGGGGCCGCGACAGTCTGCGGATGGTTCTGCCGCAGAGGGTGTTTTACTTCCGCCGGCAGAGCGATACCGCATCCAGCCAACCCGTGTGCAAAATCAACCACAGATCGACGGCGTACTTGACGAAGATGTGTGGCGTGACGCTGCAGTTATCGACAGTTTTGTACAGCAGGAACCGGCCGAAGGTGACCCGGCGACCGAACGCACCGTCGTGCGGCTGATGTACGACGACCAAGCGATTTACATTGGCGTTGAGGCGTACGACTCTCAGGGTGGAAGTGTCATCGCAACCGAGATGCGACGTGATTCACCGCGTTTGATGGACGAGGATCACTTTTCGGTCATTTTTGATACGTTTCGAGATTCGAGATCAGGCTATATGTTTGTGACGAATCCACTGGGTGCGAAACTGGAACAACAGATTTCAGAGGAAGGTGAGGGAGGGCGCCGAGGCATTAGTTCGAACATCAACCGCGACTGGGACGGTGTGTGGGACGTGGCCTCACGACTGACTGCCAACGGGTGGGTTGCTGAGATTGCCATTCCGATGGTGACCCTCCGATTTCCCGAAGCGGACAGTCAGACATGGGGCTTTAACCTCATGCGAAACATTCGCCGCAAAAACGAACAAGTGTTTTGGGCGCCTATTCCTAGAGCCTACGCATTAACCCGAGTGAGTTTGGCGGGCACGATGTCTGGTTTGGGCCAGGTGAGTCGCGGAATAGATCTTCGCGTGACACCATACGCCCTCGCAGGCGGGCGTCAGGATCGTCCGGGAACTGACCTGGAGGGTAGTGGTTTTAATGATGTCGGTCTTGACGTGAAATATGGGGTAACTTCCGGACTCAATCTGGACTTGACCTTGAACACTGACTTCGCTCAAGTAGAGGTCGATGAACAGCAGGTTAATCTGACACGCTTTCCCTTGTTTTTCCCTGAGAAACGTGACTTTTTCTTGGAAAATTCTGGAATGTTTAGTGTTAAGAATGAAGGTGGGATAGGGCGTCTCGCCGACCTCTTTTTCACGCGGCGAATTGGCTTGTCCAGAGGACAGCCGGTTCCGATCATCGGTGGCGCTAGGCTTACCGGGAAGGTCGATCGACACAATGTTGCTGTGATGAACATACAGACCCGAGAGGCGATGGGGCGCCCTGGCGAGAACTTTTTTGTCGGTCGTTACAGCCGAGATATCCTCTCGCGCTCAAGAGTGGGCGCAATCTTAGTTAATAAAGAATCGGTCGGCGATGCTGGATTCAATCGAACGTTCGCTGCTGATACGTCACTGGCTTTACACCAATTCTTTACGGTTACAGGATTTCTTGCAAAAACGGAGACGCCCGGACGTTCTGGTAATGATGTGGCTGGTCACGTGAACGCGTTATGGCGAAGTCCTTCCTATCGGATTTACGCGGAGTACACCGACATTCAGGACAATTTTAACGCAGAGGTTGGTTTTGTCCCGAGGGTCGGAATTCGGCGGTCAAAAATGCATCTTGAGTGGGATCCAAGACCCGGGAAATGGAATATTCGCCAGATGGATCCAATGTGGAACATCGAGTACACGACTGACCAACACAATCGTCTACTGACGCGGCGACTACACCACATGATCGGATTCTATTTCGAAGACGGATCGAGTTTTATCGTCATGTACAACGACATGTATGAGCAACTCGACGTGCCGTTTGAAATTACCAGCGACGTGACCATTCCCGCCGGGACATATCGGTTTGGACAGCCTCGACTCAGCTACTCGACCGACCCTTCTCGCCGGTTATACGGAAACTTACGGTATTCCCCGCAGACATTTTTCGACGGAACCCGTAATGACTATTCGACCACCGTTGGGTTTCGGGCGAGTAGCCGCGTCGCCGCAGAGGCGGCTTTTAGTCGAAGTAATGTTGAACTTCCCGCGGGAGCTTTTACGGCCGACCTGGCGTCGTTGAGGGTTGATTATGCGTTGTCGCCTGATATGACGTTACGTAGTTTGACCCAGTACAACTCGACCACGGATTCAGTCAGCACCAGCGTACGTTTTAATTGGATCTACTTTCCTGGCAGCGATCTTTATATAGCCTATGATGAGCTTCGCTCTGACCGCCCTGAGGTGCCCTGGTTGCAGAATCGGCAACTCGCCGTCAAGATGACCTACCTCTTTTCCCGATAAATTATTGTTGCTAGGTTGTTCGTTTTGTTCCCAGTGCTCCACTCAACTCAAAGGTATCGACGGTGTTGCTCGCGCCGGTCATGGTTGGTTGAGTGACTCCTCGCTCGGAGCCTGTCTTTCCGAGCGGATTACAACGACGGCGGCTTCTGGGCCGCGATCCCCTGATTGGCCAGTCTCGAGTCTTCGATATTCTTCATAGGCGCCCCATTGTTCATCTGTCCAGCTTCGGCGCTGACTGCGCGGCACTTGTGCTAATTCCGCGCCATCGGTTCCTTCATAGAGTGGCACTGATTTCCTGACGACTCGCTTACTAACGATGTGAGCCGTAAGTGGCACTGCATCAGTCACTTCGTGGGTTGGAAGGGCAACCGATTCGTACTCTATCCCGCGCTTATCTCGATATACTACCGGCATTTTGTCGACTGTCTCAGTTGAATTCTCTACTAGATAGTACAACGGACGTGCCGATGTTGAAGGCAAGCCGTGTGTTTGCCTGTCGATCTTCCGAAGGGCTGGTGTTTCATTAGAGTGGTCAGACCTTGTGGAGACAAGAGCTATAATGCGAGCTGAGCCACCCACGCAAAGCTGGCAAACAACTGCCCCGGAGAACGAGAGGGTCTCATATGGATAGTCTGTCCAATCGCTTGCTTACCTATGTTGTTGTGTTGTTCGTTGTAGGGATAGGTCTACCTAGTGTTGGAATGACCCAGGAACTTGGCCAGGTGTTCATTCGTGTCGTAGATCAAGGCGGCGAGATCATTTCCGATTTGTCAGCGAATGAGTTTGCGGTCCTGGAAGATGGCGTAGAGTGTGAAATTGTGTCTGCCGAGTTGGGTACGGCACCGATGAAGATTGCATTACTGGTTGACAACAGTGATCCCATCAATACGGCGAACGCGCTTACCTCGCTTCGCGCAGGCATGGATGCGTTTCTGACAGCGATTCCAGAGCAACATGAAATAGCGTTAGCGACGATCGGCCAAAACATTCGGTGGCGGGTCGATTTCACGACCGATCGGGATGAGCTGAGGGAATCGGCGGGTGAGGTCTTTGTCGCGGGTGGTGGCGGGCCAATTCTACTCAACGGAATCAAAGAAACGTGGGAGCGTCGGTTTGAGGATGACGAGTCATTTCCAATTTTTGTGATTGTTGTAACTGACGGCGCCGAGTCGAGCGGCAACATGAATCAAAACCAGTACGCCGGGATGGTGAACGAATTGATCGCCAATGGTGTAGCAATCCACATCATGATTTTGTCGAATCGTGGTGGTAGTGACGTGACGAATTACGCGATCAATCTTACGGAGAACACTGGTGGCATCTACGAGAGCTTCGGGGCGGGCACGCGGCTCGCGACTGCACTTCCTGAGCTCGCGGAAAGAATGGCGCAGCACTATGTGGAGGTCTCGCAGCGGTATCGGGTGATCTATGAGCGACCTGACCCGCCTGGGGCGAGCCTATCGATAGGGGTGGCGCGCGAGGGTGTGGTCGCCCAGCCGTATATCGACCGGCGCATTCCGCAATAGAAAACATTTTCGCCGCGAGGCAGAGGAGGCGTACATGAATCGTCGAGTGCTTATTTCGCTATTGTTTGTGGGTGTGAGCATGTTAGTTCCCCCTGTGATTGCTGCCCAGTCCACGACCACGGCGTGGGGAGATCCTGACCTTCAGGGTGTTTGGGATTTTCGGACCATTACGCCGCTTGAACGCCCAGAAGAATTGGCTGACAAGGAAGTGCTTACGGCCGAAGAAGCAGCTTTATATGAGCAGGAAACGTTGGCTGCGCGCAACAAGGACCGCCGCGCCGAGGACGGCATTTCTGCCGCCCGTGATGTTTCAAATGCCTATAACCAGTTTTGGTGGGACTATGGGGACCGTCTTACCGAGGACCGGCGGACTTCGCTCGTAGTGGATCCTCCCGATGGCCGAATTCCTCGGAAACAGAGTGCGGGAGAATTGGCCGGCCTTTTTGGCAATCGAATCCCCGCTGGTCCTGAGGATCGACCGTTGTGGGAGCGTTGTATCATCGGGTTCAACTCGGGGCCACCGATGCTCCCGAGTGCGTACAACAACAACGTCCAGCTTTTTCAGACAGCCGACTACGTTGTCATCTTGAATGAGATGGTGCACAGCGCACGAATCGTGCCGCTGGATAGAAGACCTCATCTTGCACCAGATATTCGGCAGCAGGTTGGTGATTCCCGCGGGCATTGGGACGGCGAAACCTTGGTTGTTGAGAGCACTAATTTTCTCCGAGAGACAGGGTTCACTGGTTCGGGCGCGAATCTTCATTTAGTGGAACGGTTTCGGCGTGTTGATGAAAATACGCTGGTCTACGAATTTACTGTTAATGAACCTGAGAAGTTTTCGCACCCTTGGACGGCTGTGATTCCGATGCAACGGAACGCGGAGCCAATGTTCGAGTATGCGTGTCACGAAGGCAACTACGGAATGACAAACTTGCTCTCTGGCGCCCGCGCAGAAGAGCGGGCTGCTGTTTCGTCAGCTGAAGGCTCAAGATAACAGGCCGTTTTCAGAATCAGCTGCCGTAGATCTTGGAGAATTAACCACAAGAGGCTGTCATGTCGACCGCATCTGCAGAGACATGCAAGATGACGATTGCCGGTGAGGCAATTGTGGGCTCTGAACAGTTCGGCGTGATCAATCCTGCGACTGGCGAAGTGTTCGCTAGTGCACCCGAGTGTTCGCTCCCACAACTGGACACTGCGATGGAGGCTGCCGCGGGAGTTTTTGAATCTTGGAAGCTAGATGAATCAGCTCGACGAACTGCGCTGGTGCAATGTTCCGCTGTGATAAAAAGCGCAATTGGTGATCTTGCGCCGATGTTGACACGGGAGCAAGGGAAACCGCTATCAAGGGCGGTAGTTGAACTCAAGGGTGCTGCGAAATGGTTTGACTATACGGCACGGCTTGAGATTCCACGGGAGGTGGCACTGGACAATGACTACGTTCATGTTGAAGTCCGTCGTCGTCCGCACGGTGTTGTAGCGGCCATCACGCCGTGGAATTATCCAGTGTCGCTTGCAGTTTGGAAGATTGCTCCGGCGTTACTTGCTGGCAATACCATCGTCCTAAAGCCCTCACCGTTTACTCCATTGACAACACTGAAATTGGGGCAATTACTCCAAGAGGTTTTGCCCGCAGGTGTGCTTAATATTGTTTCGGGCGGTGATGAATTGGGAGCTAGGATGACAAAACATCCAGTGGTCCGAAAGATCTCGTTTACCGGTTCGGTAGCAACGGGCAAGCTAGTGGCGGCGGCCGCAGCGCCTGACCTTAAGCGTGTCACACTGGAACTCGGTGGCAACGATCCAGCAATTGTTCTGTCCGACGTGGACCCGGTATCGGTAGCGACGCGTGTCTTTTGGGGTGCGCTGGAGAACTGCGGTCAAGTTTGTAGCGCGATTAAGCGAGTCTATGTTCCTGCGGAAAAATATGAATCCTTTCTGGAAGCCATGGCACACGTTGCATTAAAGGCCAGAGTTGGTGATGGTTTTGACGAGGCCACCCAAATAGGGCCAGTCAATAATGAGCCACAGTTTCAGCGGATTACTGAATTGGTCGATGACGCGCGTCGGCACGGCGCCCGAATTGTGGCCGGCGGTGGTCGCGTAGGTAACCACGGGTACTTTTATCAGCCAACAGTTGTCGCTGATGTCGGTGATGGTACCCGCTTGGTCGACGAAGAACAGTTTGGCCCTGTAATACCAGTCGTCCCCTATGAATCCGTCGAGGATGCAATAGCGTGCGCGAATGCAACGCATTTTGGGTTGAGTGGGTCGGTTTGGTCTTCTGATGTCACCCGCGCCACAGAGATAGCAGAGCAGCTCGAATGTGGCACTGCTTGGGTAAACCAACACCTTAATGTTTTGCCACACGCTCCCTTTGGTGGAGCAAAATGGTCTGGTATCGGGGTGGAGAACGGACCGTGGGGGCTTCTTGGTTTTACCGAGATTCAGACGGTGAATGTAGCCAAAGGATAAAAAGGGGTTAGCGAACGTAGTAACACCGTAAAACACATGACCAACGAGCTTGAAGAGCGCCTTCCATTTCTCGCAACTGGCCAGGCAGAAAACTACGCTGATATTGGGATGTTGCCAGTCCGTGTAGTTCTTCATGATGTGCGAAGTCTCTACAATGTCGGCGCGTTTTTTCGGACTGCCGATGCAGTCGGTATCGATCGGATTTGTCTCTCGGGAATTACTGGCTATCCGACGCAACGACAGGTACGTAAGACTGCGCTCGGTGCCGAAGAACACGTGGCTTGGGAAGCGTTGTCGGACGTGATTTCGTACATCGAGGAGCTGCGCAGACAACAATTCGAGATTGTTGCTATCGAAACCTGTGCGCAATCAGTGGACCTCTTCGATTGGCAACCAAATTTTCCTGTCGCCGTGCTTTTTGGAAACGAAGTTACCGGGGTTTCACCCCAGCTGTTGGATCGATGTGATACCTACGTCCGATTGCCGATGCGTGGGATTAAATATTCACTCAATGTTGCTACGGCTGGAGGCGTTGTACTTTATGAGTTACTGCGAAAATATCGGCAACTGTAATCCTGCGGCGTAGCGGCTCTATGTCGTTGTTCTGCGTTAGAATCGGGTTTTAACTTCGAGACGATCGGTCTAAATGGCATGTCTGCATACCAATATCAACCGCTCTTTGAATTCGGTTCTGACAAGACGCCCTATCGAAAACTAACGACCGACGGGGTGTCGACTGTGACAGTGGACGGCCTGGACTTTCTTCGGGTTGACCCGAGCGTCCTTCGCGAACTGTCGCGGCAGGCCTTTGACGACATCGCACATCTTCTTCGTCCCGGTCATCTAGCGCAACTCCAAAAGGTTGTTAACGATCCGGACTCGTCGGCCAACGACAAGTTTGTGGCGATGGAGCTACTTCGAAACGCCAATATTGCAGCCGGTAGAGTTTTGCCCGGGTGCCAGGATACGGGAACCGCAATCGTAATGGCCCACAAAGGCGAGCGTGTGCTCACGGGTGGCGACGACGCTGAAGCGATATCGCACGGTGTTTTTGATGCGTACGAACAACGAAACCTGCGCTACTCCCAGTTAGCGCCAATTGACATGTTTACCGAGAAAAACACCGGATCAAATCTTCCGGCGCAGGTCGATATTTATTCTGAACCCGGAGACGAATACACGTTCCTCTTTGTTGCAAAAGGTGGCGGCTCGGCGAATAAAACATTTTTGTACCAAGAGACTAAGGCGCTGCTTAACCCACCAACGCTTTTGGAGTTTGTAGAAGCAAAACTGAAGACAATCGGTACATCGGCGTGCCCGCCCTATCATTTGGCTCTTGTTGTTGGAGGCACATCGGCGGAGTTCACACTTAAGACCGTCAAGCTCGCGAGCACAAAGTACTTGGATCGGTTACCAACGACTGGCAATGAGCACGGCCGAGCTTTCCGTGACCTTGACATGGAACGAAGTGTTCTTGAAATCGCAGAGCGAATTGGCGTCGGCGCGCAGTTCGGCGGCAAGTACTTTGCACACGATGCCCGTGTGATCAGATTGCCACGACACGGTGCTTCCTGCCCGGTTGGGCTTGGCGTGTCCTGTTCTGCTGACCGTCAGGCACTTGGAAAGATCACACGAGATGGGGTGTTTCTGGAGCAACTTGAGGAGAACCCAGCTAAATACCTGCCCGACATCAGTGATGACGATCTCGCCGGAGATTGTGTTCGCATTGATCTGAATCGTCCTATGAAAGAGATCCTAGCGGAGTTAACCGAGCATCCGGTGTCTACACGTTTGTCGCTGAGTGGGACTATGGTCGTGGCGCGAGATATTGCACACGCTAAATTGAAGGATCGACTAGATCGTGGGGAGGGTCTTCCTCAGTACCTCAAGGACCATATGGTCTACTATGCCGGGCCAGCGAAGAAGCCGGCTGGGTTTGCTTCAGGTTCCTTTGGTCCGACGACCGCTGGCCGAATGGATTCGTACGTGGAACTGTTTCAGTCCCACGGTGGCAGTCTCGTGATGTTAGCGAAAGGCAACCGGTCTCACCAGGTAACAGAGGCGTGTGCTCGCTATGGTGGTTTTTATCTTGGATCGATTGGTGGCCCCGCTGCGCGACTCGCTGATAACAGCATTACCAATGTTGAAGTTCTTGAGTACCCGGAGCTTGGAATGGAAGCCGTCTGGAAAATTCAGGTGCAGGATTTTCCGGCGTTCATCGTGGTTGACGATAAAGGGAATGATTTCTACGCTGAGCTAATGGAGACAAAACCCGCCACGATTATTCGGTCGTGAATTGGTCTTCACATCGCACATCCGCGTAACGCCTTTATCTGGCGCAGCTTGCTTGAAGCCACCCTTAGTGCGGCGGAAACTTTGGTTGGGGATGGAATTTCCATGGAAAATTTGATGGTGGTTCACATAGAGCCGGTCGAATTGTGACGTGACTAACGAGATAGCAACATCTAATCCATTTTCCCATCGCCAAATCCTAATTGTTTTTTCAGGCTTGATGGCGGCATTGTTTCTTGCTGCCCTTGACCAGACCATCGTGGCGACAGCACTGCCGACAATCGTGGGGGAATTGGGAGGTCTAGATTATTACCCTTGGGTGGTGACCGCGTATCTGCTGAGCGCCACAGTCTGCACGTTACTCTACGGCAAGGTCAGTGACATTTATGGTCGTCGCCCTGTACTGCAATCCGCCGTACTGATATTTTTGTTGGGCTCCCTGCTCGCCGGAGTCGCGCAGACCATGCTGCAGCTCGTGGTGTTTCGGGGTGTTCAGGGAATGGGAGCGGCTGGTCTCATGACGATGACTTTCGCCGTTGTCGGCGATGTGGTGTCCCCGCGTGAGCGAGGGCGCTACATTGGGCTACTTGCTGGAGTCTGGGCCTTCGCGAGCGTTATTGGACCGCTAATCGGCGGGTTCTTGGTTGATCACACGTCTTGGAGATGGGTGTTTCTGATCAATTTACCTGTAGGAATCGGTGCTCTGGTGGTAATTTCGAGTGTGCTAGAGGCGCCAACCGGTTCCCGGTCGCACCGATTGGATATCGGAGGTGCAGTTCTACTGGTCTGTGGCGTGACCTGTCTGTTGTTGTCACTAATGTGGGGCGGGACCGACTACCCATGGTCGTCACCAATGATCATCGGCTTGGGTCTCTTCGGCACTTTGGCGACAGTAGTGTTCCTTGTGTGGGAGGCTCGCGCGCCGGAACCCATTCTGCCACTTCGACTTTTTAGGGATTCGATTTTCTCTCTGAGCTCTTCAATGGGTTTCATTGTCGGAGCGGCGTTGTTTGGTGCTGTTGTCTTTCTGCCGTTATTTCTCCAGGTGGTCGTCGGACTTTCGGCGACGAATTCGGGACTACTATTGCTACCGCTGACGGTTGGGATAGTCAGTGGTTCAGTCGGTTCCGGGAGGGTCATTAGTCGTTCCGGCCGATACCGTAAGTGGCCCATCGGCGGATTGGCACTGGCCACCGTTGGCATGGCGTTACTCTCCACAATGCAGGGTGGTACTCCGCTTACGATTAGCTCGCTCTACATGGTCGTATTGGGTCTGGGCGTTGGCGCGGTCATGCAGGTGACACTGTTGATTGTGCAGAATTCCGTTGACCATGCGGAGCTCGGCATTGCCACCTCGGCCGTGCAATTTTTTCGGCAGATGGGTGGTTCGTTTGGGGTAGCAGTGTTTGGTTCAATCATGAATAGCCGCTTGAATCAAGAGCTGCCAAAGTTGATTCCAGAGGATGCATTGGCACAGGCTGGAGGGGATGTGGGTGTTCTTCTCAGCAGTCCTGCTGTGATACGCGCGCTCCCATCAGAGGTAGCGACCGGCATTGCATTATCCGTTGAGCGCGCTATCCAGTCGATTTTTTGGTGGTCAGTGCCGCTTATGTTTTTTGGATTTGTCTTGGCTTGCTGGCTGAAGGAAATTCCTTTGCGAGAAACAGTCGGTTCTGCAGGAACTTTAGAGGCTGAAGACGCCGGGTCCGGTTTGCTTTAAGTTTCACGTCGGTGAGACGCCGGAGTTACAGGTCCTGACCGTCTACTCCAGCCGGGCAAGCTGAGTCACATTCAACGATGTCGCGGGGCCATTAAAGATCGCGTTGAACAGAAGTTTAAAGGCTACGCGCGGTTGGGTACGAAATGCGATTTGGCTACCCATGGTAACCACTGAGCCTTCCCCGACTGTAAACGACACTATGTTGGCCCGATTCCGCAGTAATTCGTCTCCCAGGAGCCAACCACTCGCCGTCATTTCTTCCTCGTCTGGGTATCTCGAAACGACCTCGGCCGAAATGTCAGCGTTCGCCGTTAGTTCATACGCTTGATCGAATCGAAAGAAAATAGGCCACCGTTTAGGCATTCCAAAACCAACAGGGTGGTTGGGGTCATGTTCCTGTTTTAGCAACGAGCCTGGACAGTAGAACTCCGGCTGTGGACGTACAGGCTCTGGCGGTGGTGCAATGGATGGGACACGAACCCCGGCGGGTCGTTGCGTTTCCGGCGAATTCGATCGTTGGGTAGAGTTACTAACAGCTCTATTTCTTCCTTGTCGCATCGGCAGGACCGGTCTAATTGGCAGGTCAAACAGTTCACGGGCAGTTTCTACTGCCGACCCGAGGGCAACTAGTGTCCCGCCGTCTTTGACCCATTGTTGAAGTTTTGTCCAGCCCTCTGGACCGATGCCGTATGCCCAGCGCCAAGACTCGTCGTATCGCCGTCGGGACAGTCCCTGTATGATGCGAGTCGCTGTGGTGCCGGAGGGAAGGACGATAACGTCATAAAGGTCCGCAAGGTTATTCTCGAAATCACCGGAGGAAATTACCTGATGGTTGAGACCGTACTGCTCAAAGAGCCACATCATCCAGCCACCGGGCATGTTATTAGGTACTCGCCATAACCCAACCCGTGTTTGATCTTTGAGTCGAAATCCAGAAACCTGAGGGGCCTGGTCCAATGCCGCCACCACCAACCCGGTTTCTTCGATGGCTCGTTGCAACACCTGTTCAGCTACTGTGGTCGGCGGCACAATCCATGCGCCGGGCGCCACTGATTGGTCGCCAACCTGCGCGGCTGCTGCCGTGCGGAAAACTGGCACTCCCACATCCTCCAGCTGAGTCACGGCTTGGAATGCGGCGTTGGATGCAGGCGAGATGGTATAAGCCCAGTCTGGTTTGCTTGGCAATGGTGTTATTTGGGGGGTCAGTTCTTCAACGCGTTCGAGCTCTGCATCAAACCGAGTGTTGATCTGATCAACGTTCACACCCATTAGCAATCCAAGTGTGTGAGCTGTTACGTCATATGGCGGAATGGGCGGTCCGCCTGGGTAGTAGCGAAGGTCCGGATAGACTTGACGTTCGAGCATAGTCTTCGCGAATGCTCCGTACGGTTGTGCTAGATCAATGACCCAGGACCCGGCAGGATACGTGGTGCCGTCAGCGGTAAATGTGGAGCGAGACCGGTGAATCTCTACCTCTGCAAAGTCAAGAAGTTTTAGGAGTTCGTACGTTTCGAAGGGGTCCGGTTGGTCGCCCGATACGACGAAGGCAAAAGGTGCCTCGTTGCGGTCAACCCAGTCTTTGTGGACTCGGTAAAAGTTCTCCAACCATTCGTTTCTGTGGTCTGCCATCTGCCTCAATGCGGCAAAAACTACAATCTCGCCATACTCCACGATGTCAGCAAGTCGCCACACTGCGGAGTCGTACGGTACGGGAAAATTGTTGCTTGGCACCTGTGGTCCTAAGGGTCGATCGACGCCAGCCGGATTCACAAATGGATCGGCCAGGCGCGCACTGGCAATTTCAGTGAGAATGCGCGGTTGCCCGTGATACAGCATGTACTGTCGAGCGGGTGTCCACAGATCAAACTGGTCGTTGTAGATGACGCCCTTCTTTCCTGCCGTTAATAACGCTGAGGCCATTGCCTGTCCAATTTGTGTTTGGCCTTCAAGGAGTAATGGATGAATATTCGGATCAGAAGGAGCCTTGAAGGGTGGGACGAAGATGCGTGCTCCCGTTGCACTCATTTGGTGCATGTCGTGGGTTAGTTGAGGCCGGTATTCAGTATGAATGTCAATTGATAACCGCGTTTCCTTTTGGGTGAACATGAACCAGTCTCGATTGTCATCGTGACCTGTGTATCGATGATACAGGTCGGGAAATACACGACTGTATGGAGTGTTCTTAGTGTCGTACCAATGGTCGACAACCATAATCTGACCGTCGGGATTTTGCGAGGGAACCAAGAGAACAACGCTGTTATCGAGAATTTGTTTCACTTCCGCGGATTCTTCAGTGGCAAGGCGGTGGGCAACCTTGATGATTGTCTGTCCATTGCCGACCTCGGTCGAATGAATGGTGGCGTAGAGAAAATAGAACGGCACGCCCTCGCGGATGAGCGCGATGGCGTCGTTGTTGTCGATTCGTCGCGGGTCTGAGAGTTGGTGATTGATTTCAATTAATCGATCCAACCGATCCAAATTCTCTTTTGAGCTGAATGTGGCGAGTACGTAAGGATGGTCGTTCGTGGTTAATCCCCGCTGTTCGAACTGCATGCGGTCGGATCCGTTTGCGAGGTGCTCGAGATATTCAAGCACTTTGGGATAACGAGCCAACTCGCCGTCAGCTCCAATCTCAAAGCCAAAAAAGTCGGTAGGAGTGGCAATCGACTGTCCGGATATTGTTGCAGAACCAAGAACAAAGACCAGAACGGTCAGGAGCATGGCGCCCCGGCGGCCAGGCGTTGCCACTGGCCTTTCGAAACTTGTTACGTGCATATCACTGGCTTTAAACAATTGAGAAACATGCAGGATAGCATTCTCCGGGCTATCTTGCTTTGTCTCACGGTGTGGTAGTGGTGGTTTAGGAAACATCATCGCGCTGTTCGATGTTAGGCTGAAGGGATACGGAGTTTGGTGAAGGAGTTTTCTTGAAGAAAAAACGAATTGCATTGATTGGGCTGACCGCGTTTGTAGCTATTGGAATCGATGTCGCTTTGGTTGGGGCACAGAGTGATCGGCAGGATCGGCATCGGGTCCCCGCAGAGTTTATGAGCTATCTGGGTGCGGAATGGCTTGAGCGAGAAGACCGAGTGGTTGAGGAGCAACCGGAGCTTGTTTTGCAGGCCATGGATTTGGCGCCTGGAGACGTCGTGGCCGATGTGGGATGCGGTTCGGGCTATTACGCTCGGAAAATTGCACCGCTAGTGCAGCCGGGCGGCACCGTGTACTGTGAAGATATCCAGCCAGAAATGCTCGAAATTATGGAAGGTTTTGCTGCGGATGAAGACATCGCCGGGATAGAAACCATTCTAGGAACACCAGTTGATCCGAAGCTTCCAGAGAAAAGTGTTGATTGGGTCATTATCACCGACGTTTATCATGAGATGTCGGATCCGGAGCCAATGCTTGCTGGGATTCGTCGAGCACTTTCTCCTGGCGGCCAGGTTGCTTTGCTGGAATATCGTGTTGAGGACGGTACTGGTGACCAAATCAAGGCCGACCACAGGATGTCGGCACGCCAAGTTTTACTTGAGTGGCAGGCGGCCGGTTTCGAGTTGGTAGCGCTGCACGATTTTCTTCCGAGCCAACACCTCTTTTTCTTTCGTTCGACCGACGACAATGCGGAAAATTCACTTGATCCCCATGATCTCTTCGACGCACTCGATGCAGACCTAGTCGAAGCGCAGGCGATTGGTGCCGGAAACGAAGCTGTAACGATTCGTATCAGACGGACTGGAGACAAACCAATCGTGGTGACGTCTCCCGTCGGGACCTATTTTCGTTCTGACGGAAGCAGTCGAGACATGGTGGCTCGCCGGGACGGGTGGGTAGTGCTTGGCGATACTGATTGGCATGACTGGACGGTGCGGAGTGTTGGTCGTCAGCGCGATCGACGGATGCCAGCGGATCGTGACGTATTGGATATCATGCCGCCGACTACGGAACCACTGCTTGAAGCGTTGTTGTATCAGATCCAGACGGGCACTTACACGGTTTCAAACTCGCCGACCTTGTACCCATTTGTGACATTTGGTGTCGAGCAAGCAGCTGTTTGGATTGTGGACTCTGACCTTGATTACGACACGATTGCGGGCGACATAGAGGACCCGAGGATGCCGACCCAGTACGCAGTGGCCTTCGCCCTTGTGTTTGCAGACGGTGCCGGTGTCAGCGTTGAAGATCGAACCATCTGGAAGGACTCCGCCCAGGTATTTACGGTGCTTCGTGACCAAGGTCTGGGACTTTGGTACCAACTAAAGACTGGTAGTCGTTAGACCTGGAGTGCCGGTGTAAGCCCGATACTCAGGATGGTCAAAAACTGAGAAGGCCTACTAACTGGTTGCTACACCAGCCCAGCCAATTAAAGCTCTAGAAGCGTCAAAATTTTGCGTTTCCTTCACGAACTTGCCTAAGCATGGTTATAATATGAGTCGTTAACGCTCATATAACTTGACTCAATATAAGTCATTTATTATAATTTGAATATAAATTTGATAAAAATGTTCATTGCAAAAGGAGAAAACATGTTTGGCCGTAATTGTCTATCGCTTCTATTAGCTGCATTTACGAGTTTTTTGGCAGCTGTGCTCTTCTGGGTCGCCGAGCAGAGTTCTGGTGTCTTCTTGTCCACCTGGGTAATGTCAATTCTTTCTCTCTCTGTCGGTGTCCATCTGCTGTATTCGATTTCACAGGCAGAACGAAGGCCAGCTGTTAGTCCATGGAGAGTCTATTTAGAACGTAGTCTCGAAGGAGACTTATCTGGAGGGAGGACGACAAAATGCTAAGTCTGAATCATTGGCGCCCGCTGAGTGAAATGATGAATATCGACTACGAAGTTGATGGTGTCATCGAGCGGTTTTTCGGAGAGCGAGTTGGAACGGAGAACCGGTCTTGGCTGCCACCAATGGAAGCTACTGCTGGAAATGACGGTTGGAAGGTGAGGATGGCCCTGCCTGGTATTGAACCGAAGGATGTTCATATTGAGGTTGAAGGCAAGCTGCTTAAGGTGTCGGGCGAGCGCAGTGCGAGGGATGACACGACAATTAGACACATGTCTGAAATTGGCTACGGCCGATTCGAGCGACGTTTTGCATTGCCCGACACTGTCGCACCTGACAAAGTGAAGGCGACATTTGAGTACGGAATGCTCGAATTAACGCTTCCTACGTCTGAGTCAGCCAAGCCACGGCGCATAGAGATTGAAAGCGTTACCCCGACGGTTTTGGCGGAAGTCAAATAGAGTCTCAACAGGGGTTGCTCTTAATCTACACCTGAGCTTCATCTTCTACTGAGAACCGTGTAGAACACGGGCCGGATTCTAGGTGCAGGTCCGGCCCTCTTTTTTGTGTGAACTTTTAACGCCAGCCGCTACTGCTGTTTGTTGCGTTCTTCGAGTTCCGCCGCTTCCTTGGCTCGTTTTTCCTCTTCGAAGAACTCCCGTTGCCAGTCAGGCATTTCTTGGGGACCCGTTTTCATGCCCTCTAGATCAGGGTCAAAATTTGTCGGTCGAGGTCCTGCCTCAGCTTTACGAGCCTTCACGTCAGCGCGCCGGGCCTCCTTGGTTTTCTGGACCTCAATTCGTTTGCGCTCTCGCTGGCGCTTGGTTTGCGTTGGTCTTCCTCTATTTGCCAAATGAACCTCCGGATTAGGCTGGTAGGAGAGCCCCCGCAGGGGCTAATACAATTTTAACTATCTTACCAAAACTGCTGATTCGTTTTGGGCTGCCTACGAATATTCTGAGTCGGAGTGAAAACTTACTAGAAAACTGCGATTGTAATGCCACTCACCATTGTGGTTCACGCCGCCCCATGTGTTACCCCTTACTACCTACCGACCACGAGCAACATCTTTTTGTCACCTCAGTTCGCAGCCAAGTCAGCGGTGGATGGAAGGCGATCATTGGCCGGTTGCGGACCGGACGCGGGTGTCACGCTTGGGCTAGTGGTTGATGATACGGGCAGCATACCTATCTGTGGCCGCGATTGCGACGCGATATAAACGGTTGCCCAGAAGGCTATTTTCACTTGGTAAAGCGGCTTATTTTGTGGTCATCGAGGTGTTGTCTTCTACTATTAGTTGCTAGTGCAATCTTTCGGCGTCATTTTTAGTTATGACATGGAACAGTCAACTGTGCGGTGCTTTCCCGACAATCATCTGTCGATAGAAATACTGATGATGAGTATGGTCTGGCTAAGGCTATCTGATGTAATAGGACACCAGCAGTGATTCCCGTTCTACAGGTCGTGAGCTACGTGTTACGATTCACGATCTCACTGGGTTGAATGTGCCTATATGGCAGTGGTGCCGTGAGCGATAAAGAGGGGCTTTTATGACGCGGAAGTTGACAGTCTTAACAGTAACTTTGGTAGCCGCCGTTTCCGTGACCGGACTGATGGGCCAGGAACGAGGTACCGCGGACGGCGAATGGCCGACCTATGGGGGGAATCTGTCGAATGATCGCTATTCGCCGCTCGCCCAGGTCACAGCAGAGAACTTCAGCGATATGGAAATTGCGTGGCAATTCAGCACCGACAGTTTTGGCCCGTCGCCGGAGAGCCGATTTCAATCTACGCCATTAATGATAAACGGTGTGCTTTTTACAACGGCCGGCACGCGGCGCGCGGTTGTTGCTCTTGATGCGGCGACCGGAGAACTTCTATGGATGTATCGATTGGAAGAGGGTGAGCGAGGTGAGACAGCGCCTCGGCGTCTTTCTGGTCGTGGATTGACCTATTGGGATGACGGTGATGAAGGAGTCATTTTATATGTGACGCCTGGATATCAATTGGTGGCGCTGAACGCCGGAACCGGTCTACCTGTTGCGGCCTTTGGCAGTAGCGGCATAGTCGACCTGAAACAGAATATTGACCAGGACCTTGAGCCGACTTCGGAAATTGGTCTACATGCGGCTCCGATTGTGGCAGGTAACACAATTGTTATTGGTGCAGCGCATCGACCTGGTGGCGCCCCGCCCTCAAGGGAAAATGTTAAAGGTTATATCCGCGGTTTTGATTTACGAACAGGTGACCGCCAATGGATTTTTCATACGACTCCCACCGCGGACGAATTTGGAAATGATTCTTGGCAGAATGGGTCGTGGCGCTATACCGGAAATTCTGGGGTGTGGGCCCAGATGAGTATCGACCCTGAGCTGAATATGGCGTATTTTCCGGTCGAGGCCCCAACGGGCGATTACTACGGCGGACATCGTCCTGGCAACAACTTGTTCTCGGGCAGCGTGGTGGCGGTCGACCTTGAAACCGGCGAGCGCGCATGGCACTTCCAGACGGTTCACCATGATATCTGGGATTGGGATCTCCCGGCGGCACCCGTTTTGGCAGATATTACGGTTGACGGGCGTGAGATCAAGGCACTAGTGCTTCCGACGAAACAGTCATGGTTATTTGTGCTGGACCGTGAAACCGGTGAACCGGTCTGGCCGATTGAAGAGGTCCCTGTGGAGGCTGGCGATGTGCCCGGTGAGTGGTATTCGCCGACTCAGCCGATTCCTACGAAGCCGCCGCCGGTCGACCGGATAGAGTTTGGAATCGATGATTTGGTCGACTACACCCCGGAATTGCGAGCTCAAGCCGAGGAAATCGTCGCAAAGTTTCGGATTGGCTCAATCTACACACCGCCCAGCGTAGCTGTGGCTGATGGAACCTTCGGCACTCTTGCGGTTCCGAACTCGACCGGGGGAATTAACTGGCCGGGTGGCGCGTTCGATCCCGAAACCGGAATGTTCTATGTCTACACCAAAACAGAATTGGGTTCACTAGGACTCGTAAATGACCCTGAACGTTCAGATATGGATTTTATCCGGGGGATTCCAGAAGGCGTAGCAAGAAGGCAAACTTCCACAAATATCCGAGGCTTTCCGATTATTAAACCGCCGTGGGGACGGATTACAGCAGTCGACCTGACCCAGGGGGAGATTGCCTGGCAGGTTGCCCATGGTGAAGCTCCTGATAATGTCAAGAATCACAGGTTGCTTGACGGATTGGAGCTTCCGAAGACGGGTTGGCCTGGCCGGATAGGGGTGCTTGTAACGAAGACCTTGGCGATTGCAGGTGACTCTGCATTTCATACGACCGAGACAGGAGAGCGTGGGGCGATGTTACGAGCGTATGACAAGGCCACGGGCGACGAGGTCGGGGCGGTTTATATGGAGGCACCGCAGAGCGGGTCCCCCATGACCTATATGGTTGACGGGACTCAGTATGTTGTCGTGGCCGCGAGTGGAGGCGGACAGTCAGGGCGACTCGTCGCTTTTCGGGTGCCATAATACGATCGCGCGTTGGGCCTGACATGATTTCTAGTCGGCGCATTCTTGGTACTGCTGTCAGGCCCCGTTGGCATAACAGCACCCGTAACTAGTAAACCGCGCGACTAGCTCCTCTTCTTGTCTCACCCGTTCCGCGTGCACTCATAACCCGAGTCAGACACGGATAATCGAGTAATCTGTTTTCCTGAATCTTGAAGAAGGAAGAAGAAGCTGAGGTGCGATTGATGAAGTGCAGGGTGCTGATTTTTGTGTTCACGATTTGTTTGTGGAGTCCCGAAGGACTGTTTGCCCAAGAGTTGGGAACAACAAGCGGTGAATGGCCGACCTATGGGGGGAATCTGTCGAATGATCGCTATTCGCCGCTCGCCCAGGTCACAGCAGAGAACTTCAGCGATATGGAAATTGCGTGGCAATTCAGCACCGACAGTTTTGGCCCGTCGCCGGAGAGTAATTTCCAGTCTACGCCGCTGATGATAAACGGTGTGCTTTATACAACGGCCGGCACGCGGCGCGCGGTTGTTGCTCTTGATGCGGCGACCGGAGAGGTCTTATGGACGCACCGACTCGATGAAGGCGAGCGAGCCGAGAATTCACCACGCCGCCTGTCGGGCCGAGGCCTGACCTATTGGCAGGGCGACAGAGGCAGTTCGGGCATTATCTTTTACGTCACTATTGGGTATCAACTCGTCGCGCTCGATGCTGAGTCTGGCCAGCGGGTTTTGACTTTTGGAAACGACGGCATCGTTGATTTACGAGTAAATTTCGACCAGGACCTTGACCCGGTCACGGCCGACATCGGTTTGCACTCTGCGCCGATTATTGCAGGCGACACAATTGTTGTTGGTGCAGCCCATAGATTCGGTGGCATGCCGGGTTCTATGGAAAACATCAAAGGACACATTCGTGGGTACGATGTCAAAACCGGTGATCGCAAATGGATCTTCCATACGATTCCCACCGCGGATGAATTTGGAAATGATTCTTGGCAGAATGGGTCGTGGCGCTATACCGGAAATTCTGGGGTGTGGGCCCAGATGAGTATCGACCCTGAGCTGAATATGGCGTATTTTCCGGTCGAGGCCCCAACGGGCGATTACTACGGCGGACATCGTCCTGGCAACAACTTGTTCTCGGGCAGCGTGGTGGCGGTCGACCTTGAAACCGGCGAGCGCGCATGGCACTTCCAGACGGTTCACCATGATATCTGGGATTGGGATCTCCCGGCGGCACCCGTTTTGGCAGATATTACGGTTGACGGGCGTGAGATCAAGGCACTAGTGCTTCCGACGAAACAGTCATGGTTATTTGTGCTGGACCGTGAAACCGGTGAACCGGTCTGGCCGATTGAAGAGGTCCCTGTGGAGGCTGGCGATGTGCCCGGTGAGTGGTATTCGCCGACTCAGCCGATTCCTACGAAGCCGCCGCCGGTCGACCGGATAGAGTTTGGAATCGATGATTTGGTCGACTACACCCCGGAATTGCGAGCTCAAGCCGAGGAAATCGTCGCAAAGTTTCGGATTGGCTCAATCTACACACCGCCGACCGTAGGCCAGAAGGACGGCAAGCTTGGAACACTTCGTCCCGCGATTACTGGTGGAATTAACTGGCCGGGTGGCGCGTTCGATCCCGAGACGGGGTTGTTCTACATTTACTCGAAGACTGAATTAACGAACGTTAGTTTGGTAAATAACCCTGAACGTTCTGACATGAATTACATTTTCGGACTTCCGGATGGAGTGCGGCGTCGAGATGCGTCAACCAATATCCGAGGCTTGCCGATTATTAAGCCGCCGTGGGGACGTATTACAGCAGTCGACCTGACCCAGGGGGAGATTGCCTGGCAGGTTCCTCACGGCGAGGCGCCGGATAACATTAAGAATCATAGATTGCTTGACGGATTGCAGCTTCCGAAGACGGGCTGGCCGGGTCGGATAGGGGTGCTGGTGACGAAGACGTTGGCGATTGCAGGCGACTCTGCGTTTCACACGACTGAGACAGGAGAGCGCGGGGCGATGTTGCGAGCGTATGACAAGGGCACTGGCGACGAGGTCGGGGCTGTTTATATGGAGGCGCCGCAGAGTGGGTCCCCCATGACCTATATGGTTGACGGGACTCAGTATATTGTTGTGGCCGCCAGTGGAGCCGGGCGTACCGGTAGGTTGATCGCATTCCGTGTGCCCTAGTGAATCGTTCGTGGCCGCATCTGGGAATGTGGTCGCCGTCTGTTCGTTGCCGGAGTCTAGAGGGGGCTATTGACCGGGTGTTGAATTTTGGCTTTGAAATCGTTGGAAACAGCTCCGATACTGTGACGATTGAGACGAACGAATGAAACCAACGTTCAGCCGATTCGCTTCGGAGACGCAACCGGAAACTGCATTTATAGTCCTCGCTAGAGCCCGTGAATTGCAGGCATCTGGAAAGGACGTCATTGAGCTTGAAATTGGTGACAGTCCATTTGAAATGCCGCCGAATGCCGCTGAAGCTGGTGTTCAGGCAATCAAAAACGGACAGACGCACTACGGGCCGGCGAGCGGATTGAGGGAATTCCGAGAGGCGGCATCTACCTACGTAAACGAAGAACATGGTCTCGAGACTACTTCCGAAAATATCATTGCTGGGCCTGGCGCCAAGACGTTTGAACAGCTGTTCTGCGAGGCCTTCGTTAATCCAGATGACGGCGTGCTCGTTTTCAGTCCTCATTTTCCAACTTACGGCCCGAACATCGCTCGACGCGGAGCGAGGATATGCCTGTCTGCACTTGAGTCGACAAAGGCTTTCAGGCCGAATCTCGACGATGTTAAACACTTCTTAGAAAATGACCCTAGTCCCAAGGCGATTTTTCTTAACAGCCCGCACAACCCGACCGGAGGGGTCGCTCATTCGGAAGATCTCGCCGGTATCGCCGGACTGATTCGTGGTCGCGATGTCGCCGTCTTTAGTGACGAACCGTACGATTGTATGGTCTGGAGTGGTCGGCATAGGACGCTGTTATCTGAGCCCGGCATGCTGGATCAGACTGTTGCCGCCTATACGTTTAGCAAGTCGTTTTCAATGAGTGGATGGCGGTTGGGCTTTGCTGTGGCAAGTGTTCAGACAGTCACTCTGCTCGACGTCTTGAGTATCACGGCTTTTTCGTGCGTGCCGCCTTTTTCGCAATTGGCAGGTGCAGCGGCACTTCAAAGCGACCGGGGATATCGCGACATGAGAATGGCAGAGTTTCGACAGAAGGTTGAGTTGCTGGTGTCCGGACTCAACGAAATTCCAGGTGTGTCATGTTTGATGCCGGGGGGGACGTTTTACGTTTTTCCTTCGGTCCGGACCATTTGTGAGACTTACCGCATCACGTCGCATGGCCTGGCTTTGTATCTTCTAGAGGGTGCCGATGATGACTTGGGTGTGGCGTGTCTTGGAGGCGAAGCATTCGGAGAGGCGGGCGCGGGATTCTTGCGTCTCAGTTGTGCTGAACCTGACGAGCGGCTACGTCAATCCATAGCCTTTATTGGAGATGCGTTTGGTCGCCGTAGTCGAATTGAAGCCTATCTGTCTGATCATCCGGAGTACCGTTTGTCTGCACCCTAGAGGAGACCCCTACTTGGCGGTTTCATTAGCGTTGGCTGCATTAAGAGTTCCGCTGGCAGCGGCAGTGACTTTGGCTAGGATTTCTTGACTGTCTGTGGCAAGCGTTTCCAAGCTGTCTTTATGTTGATCCAAGGCCACCGACAGTTTTTCGCGGGTTTCTGTTCCAGGTGCGGGAGCGTAGAGGAAACCAATACACAGTCCAGCCGTCACACAAAAACCGACAAGAAATAGGCGAAAGATGAATCGTTTTAGCATCGTACCCCCAAAAACTTTAGTTGTTTTACTTATCGGCCCAAATCAAAAGGGACTATAGTCGTCAACCGTAAGATTGAGTTTCACGATAAGCTTGATTGTTGGCTGTTACGAGCCAGACCTTTAGGAAGTTCATGCGATATTTTTTACAGCGGTATTGGGTGGTTGTTCCAATTTTGGCATCTATGGCCTCGTGCAGTGACCAGTATTCTTCACCACGTGGGACAATGCCAACGCAGGTTGTGTCTATCGACCTTGTTTTCAAAAGTGTCGGTGCGCCCGTTCCCATTGACTCGACTGGTGCAGCGGCCTATAAGTCGTGCCTGCAACGAATGGATGGTCTGCCAAACCATATTCGAGGGAGTTGGCGCGGCAATGAGATTTCGGTGCTTGCTGAAACGTCGCCCAACATGTGGTCGGCGACTTTCTATGATGTGCCTGTTGGTTTCACAAATACCATGACTGTGCACGATACGAACGAGTGCGCGAGGGATCCCGAGGGTAATGGCCATGTGGTTCGAGGCATTACGGTTAATGGCACTGTCGTGGACCAAGTTGTTGGCGGCGACAAGACTTTGGCTTTTGAGGTGCGTGCCGATGGTTCAGTCGGCGCTGCTTCCCGCTAAACGCGGTCTTGCAGTAGGAGGGGTAGAAATGAATATTCGTTCCGTAAGTCTGATAGTGCTGGCGGGATGTGTTTTTGTGGGATGTGGCGATAGTACTGGTGTGGCTGACGAGGTTGTGTCCGAGGCCGAGGCAGCTGTGCCTCAATCTGAAGAAGTGTCCGCCGAGCCAGATATTATTCCATTAGAGGATGTCCAGGCGAGTCAGAGCGGGTCAGTGTCTCAGACAATCGCGACAACTCAAATAACGATTACCTACGACCGACCGGTCGCGCGTGGGCGCCAACTGTTCGGAGGGATCGTGGCGTATGGACAGATCTGGAACCCGGGCGCCAACGATGCAACGAAGGCTAGTTTTAGCCAGTCGGTGACTGTTAATGGAATGTCCCTTCCGGCCGGGGCTTACAGTCTTTGGGCTATTCCTGGCCCTGAAGAGTGGACTGTCATCTTCAACCGAGCAGCCGATGTCTACCATGAACCCTATCCCGGCGAAGAACATGAAGAACTGCGCTTGACAGTGGAACCGGTCGTAGGTCAACACATGGAGACCCTGGCTTTTTATTTTCCGGCCGTCGAAAAGAAGGATGCGGAGCTGCGCCTACACTGGGGTGAGACGATTGTGCCTCTTGCAATCTCGGTGCCTTAGGGCCGTTTAATTTGAAGAACTGTCACTGCTGTGAAGTTCTTTCGATTAGTTCACACGTTTGCCTGAGAGGGTTTTCATTGTGAATCCGCTCAGAAATTTCTGAGCACGATACTTTTACCCTTTCGGAGCTCAAGAGGTCGTCTAGCGACGCTGCTAATCTCGGACCGGTGAAGCTCTTGGGCCAAATAGTGCGGGCAACGCCTAAACTCTCGAGACGGTTCGCGTTATCGGGTTGGTCGTACGCCATCGGCATGATCAATTGTGGTAATCCTGCTGCGAGACCCTGCGCGGCTGTGCCGATGCCTCCATGATGCACAAGGCCCAAAGCGCGGGGCAAGAGACGACCTAGCGGTAGATAGTCGAACCACAAAACTTCTTTGGGAAGCACAGCCGGAAGTTGAGCTCTGTATCGAGTCAGTAATAGTCCTCGCCGACCAAGGTATTGGCAGGCGTCGACAGCTGTTCTAAAGAAACGACTGGCTTGGCGATTAGCTGAACCTGGAACAAAAACCAAGGGCGGTGACCCCTCCTCAAGGAACCTCTCGACAGCCGGAGGTAACGGTTCTCCGGTATCGGCGTCAAACAGCACAAACCCGGTGAGAGATGTTTGTGGTGGCCAGTCGGGTTGTGGGTTTGCATACCAGTTAGGAAAGAGTCCGATGACTTGTTGTGGGGAATGCCACCATCGCCGAAAAATCTGCTGGACCGGCGCGAGATGTTGTTCGGCTCTGAGTTTGTTAATTGCCAACCCAAGAATGCGGTCGGCTTCTCGGGTGGCTAATCTAAGTAGTAAGCGTTTGGGTCCGATCGGCAAACGATTGATTGACATGAGCCAGCGATGGAATATTGGTGTGTCGTAGTCACTGAACAGACTGGACGGTTGTAGGTGAATCGTCACGAGAGGCACCCCAAGCGTCTCGTGTGCCAGCCGGGCTGCAAATGCCAGCCCATGAGCGACGATAGTGAGTGGCCCACGCTCGTATTCAGAACCTACGATCTCATAGAGTGCTGACATTTCTGAGCGTAGCTTGGCCGAAATAACTTGGAGTCCCTTTCTTTCGTGCCAGAGATGAGGGTTCCTAGTCAGGGAGTCAAATTGCTCGATGGTGCCCCAAGGTCTGAACCGTAGGCCAGCCGCTTTGATCAGCGCTTCAAAATGAGGATTAGTTACAACGGTTATGTCATGGCCGCGTTTCTTTAACGCAGACCCTATGGCCACATAAGGATAGACGTCGCCAGCACTGCCCACGGGCAGCAATAGAAATTTCATCAGGCTCTTTCGTCTCGGTCGCGGTTATTGGTTGACGACAATCGTGTGGGCGCCAAACTTTTGTGACGACTTCATTGTAGCAAGCGTTTAGACAATCAAATCTTAGTCTCGGTCAGAAACCGAAGACGTTCAGGTTTGGTTAATCCGCATGCCCGCGATGCGCCCCGTGTCTCGGGATGCGCATTGGTTCCGCCGCAAGATTCTCTTTGTTTGCTTCGACGTAGTTGCCCTACAGGTGCTTGTCGAGCAGAGCTTGCAGTCGCGTCTTATCCGTCAGGCCAACGACCGATTCGACAACTTCGCCACCTTTGAAAAGTAAGAGTGTTGGAATTGATCGCACGCCAAACTGAGTCGCGGTATTGGGATTATCGTCGACGTTCAATTTTCCAATGGTGACTTTACCGTTGTAATCAGTTGCTAATTCTTCCACTGTTGGTGCAATCATGCGGCATGGACCACACCATTCTGCCCAAAAGTCGACGAGAACAGGGACCGTAGATTTGATCACCGAGTCGTCGAAGTTGCCGTCAGTAAGGGTTGCTGTGTTCTCTGACATTACAGTCCTTTTCGTAAAACGTATCCTTTAACCTCATACCATTGTAACTATCAGTCTGTGGTGTAAGTCCAGTCTACTTTGGTGCTGAGCCACTTCTTACGGGAATTGGTTATCACGTGGCCTGAAAGAGTTTTAGGTTTTGTCTGTTACGGAACTCGAAATTTAAACATATTCTCTCACTAAGATGGATCCATCTTTTTCAACCCGAGTACCGAGTCGACTCGACTTCAATGAATTAACTCTTTTGCGTGAGCGCCTTTCTCGCAGTGGTGTTTCGATTGTGGACCTAACGGAGTCCAATCCGACTCAAGTCGGGCTTATGTACCCGCCCGACCTCGCATTTCAACTTTCGTCGGCCGACCAACAAAGTTATCACCCGGAACCGGCTGGCATGGCGGCCGCGCGAGCGGCCGTAGCGAAATATCTCCAGCGGCATGGACTTGACGTCCGAAGTGAGTCCATCTTCCTCACGGCAAGTACAAGCGACGCCTATGGATTACTGTTCAAGCTTCTTTGTGATCCCAACGAGGAGGTCTTGGTTCCACAGCCGAGCTATCCGCTCTTGGATCATTTGGTCCGTTTGGAGTCGACTGTGTCTGTACCGTACAGACTCGAGTTTGACTCAAAGTGGCGGGTGGATCTGAGCGGCCTCCAGCGTAGTATTACGGCCCGGACTCGTGCTGTCGTGTTGGTCAACCCGAATAATCCGACTGGGTCGTTCGTGTCCAGCGACGATTTTCAACGAATCAGCGCTCTATGTTATCGACACGGATTGGCATTGATTGTTGACGAAGTTTTTGGATTTTATCCCTTGGAGCCCAGCCTACGAGGCCCGAGCGTGCTCGACGAAGTCGGGAGTGCACTCACCTTCGTCCTCGGGGGCTTATCGAAAGCCGTCGGCCTTCCCGGGCTCAAGTTGGCGTGGGTGGTAGTAGCAGGACCGAGTTCCACGGTAGCGAAGGCTGCCGGCCGGTTAGAGTTGATCTGTGATACCTATCTGTCGGTGGCTGGGCCGGTCCAGTTGTCATTGGGTCATTTCTTGGATCGGGGACAGGAAGTCACGCAACAAATCGCGTCTCGGGTAAGAGAGAATCATGCTTGTCTCACGGAAATTATGTGCACCCACCCGAAGGCGGTTCTCCTCCCTGTCGAAGGAGGGTGGTACGCTGTTATTCGTTTGCTGCGGCCGGGTTCTGAGGACGAATTGGTTCTTGACCTGCTTGAGCAGAAACATGTGCTGGTGCACCCAGGCTATTTCTACGATTTTCCGAAAGAAGGATTTCTGGTAATAAGTCTGTTGCCCGAACCTCATTTGTTTAAATCTGCTGTCCAACGTGTGCTCACTCATGCGTGTGCGGACGAATTAATGGGCCGATGAACGATTCTCAAACGCCGGTATTTAGAGACTTGGTGTTGGTCGGCGGCGGCCACAGCCATGTGATTGTTCTTAAGCGGTTTGGCATGGACCCAATGCCGGGCGTTCGCGTAACCGTTATCGCACGAGATCTTGAGACTCCCTATTCCGGAATGTTGCCAGGGTTACTGGCGGGGCACTACAAGTTTGATGATGCGCACATCGATCTAGGGCGGTTATGCAAATTTGCGGGTGCGCGTCTATACCATGACGAAGCGGTCGGTTTTGACCCGATTCAAGGCCAAGTGATTTGCCGAAAGCGTCCACCGGTCTCCTACGATGTGGTGTCATTCGACATAGGAGTGACCCCGCGGCAACACGTGGTGGGGTCCGCAGAGCATGCCGTTCCTGTAAAGCCGATTGGTAATCTGGTGAGTCGATGGCACCAGCTTCTCGATCGAGTGCGGAAACAAGTGGGTGTTACGAGGATCGGCGTCGTTGGTACTGGCGCAGCCGGGGTTGAGTTGACACTAGCTCTTAATTACGCTCTTGCAGAACGAGTAAGAGATCCTGCTCCAGAGCAGAGCTTCGAATTCCATTTATTTGGTTCGACGACAACCTTGCTTCCGACGCACAACCGTCGTGTTCAGGCCAAATTTCAAAGAGTGTTTGCAGAACGTGGCGTGCAAGTTCATCTTGGGAGTCGTGTTGTCAGTGTTGAACAAGATGGGCTTTGTACCGAAAACGGGTGTCGACATGGCCTCGATGAAATTATCTGGGCGACTGAAGCCTCGGCGCCAGCGTGGCTTCAAGATACGACTTTGGATGTAGATGACCGCGGCTTCATTCGAGTTGAAGACACCCTCCAGTCAGTTTCTCATCAAGCCGTGTTCGCGGCTGGTGATGTAGCCTCGATGGTAAATCATCCTCGTGAGAAGGCTGGTGTGTTTGCGGTTCGTCAGGGGCCTCCCCTTGCAATCAACTTGAGGCGGGCTCTTAGCGGGCGTGCTTTGCGACCATTTCGGCCTCAGAGTCTGTTTCTTAGCTTGATTAGCACTGGTGACCAATATGCTGTCGCGTCGCGTGGGCGCTGGGCTTTCGAGGGACACTGGGTGTGGCGCTGGAAGGACTGGATTGACCAGCGCTTCATGAAGCAATTCAGTGATTTACCCACAATGGATCAAAAAGTCGTCGATCCACCGACTGCTTTGACCCAGCTGGCCGCACCTGACCTTGTTCAAGAGATTTCATCGGTTGCCATGAGATGTGGAGGTTGTGGATCAAAAGTTGGAGCAACCGTACTGGATCGAGTTCTGACACGTTTGTGCCCCGTGCAGCGGGATGATGTTGTTCTGGGATTGGGGGCGCCGGATGACGCGTCTGTTGAGAAAGTGCCAACTGGTATGGTCGCAGTTAGAACAGTCGATGCTTTTCGGCCTATTGTCGACGACCCCTACATGTTTGGCCGCATCACTGCCAATCATTGCCTTGGAGACATCTACGCTATGGGAGCGGAACCGGCGACGGCACTAGCGATTGCCACGGTCCCTGTAGCGCCGGAAGACAAAATGGAACAGATGCTTGAAGAGCTTCTTACTGGTGCTGTGGAAGTGCTAAACGAGGCTGGGATGGCTCTGGTTGGTGGTCATACGAAGGAAGGATTCGAAATGGAGCTCGGACTGTCACTAAGCGGTTTCGCTGAACCGGGCCAGCTACTTCGAAAGAGCGGCATGCGACCTGGTGACAAATTGATTCTGACGAAACCGATTGGGACAGGAACCCTATTTGCTGCTCACATGAGACTCAAGGCAAAAGGTCGGTGGGTGGATAACGCGATTCACTCGATGATTCAGTCAAGTCTGGAAGCCAGCCGGTCTCTCAGGCGCCACGGAGCAACAGCGTGCACAGACGTGACGGGATTCGGTGTCGTCGGACACGTGCTTGAAATGGCTCGCGCATCTCAATTCAACGTCACGTTAATACTATCGTCGATGCCGGTGCTTACAGGAGCCATTGAAACTGCTCGGGCGGGTTTTCTGAGTTCGCTTCAACCGCAGAACGTCCGGTTGCGCCGAGCGGTCGTAAATCACGCGGCGATTAAATTGGATGAACGATACCCTCTTCTATTTGACCCTCAGACCTCAGGCGGCCTGCTTGCAAGTATTCCTGCCGACAATACCAATGTTTGCCTAGCGGAGTTGCGAAACCTTGGTTATGGCGCGGCTGTGGAAGTGGGATTCGTCCAGTCGAATTTCGATCCTGAAACCCCCATTGCTGTTGAGATTTAACAGGGCATGGTGGTGCGTTTACCTGAGGGGAATACGTGAGGCTTACGGGTGGGTTTCACCGATGGCTATGTTAGACTCCTTTGTCTTGTATGTCCCATCGACTGAATAATTTGCACGCTTTGTTGCCACCCTTACTGGCTCTGAGTTTGCTCGCCGGTTGTGTGCCAGAGACCCCGCTTCCAGATGCGGTTTGGCATGGCTCAGATGTCTTCCTAGACATTGATGTACGAGTGATCGAGCACCCGGTGCCGCGGAGAGCTACGCTTGCGAGCCTCCTTGATTCTTACGAGTTCGATAGCAGGTTTGTCTACCAGTTCGTCGAAGCTGTGCGACCCGTGTTTGACCCCAGACGAATCCGCGGAGGAAATACCTACAGGCTCACTATCGACGACGACGGACACTTGCGCCGATTTGAGTACTACATCGACAACGAAGAGTTCCTAAAAGTCGATTACGTTGAAGGCAAGGATGCTTTTTTTAAAGCCGAACGAGTGCCATTTGTCAGAGAACGTATCGAGACTGCCACCGCAGGCGTAATTGACCAACAGAATTCATCGCTGGCGGCTGCGCTTGACGCAGTCGGTGAAAATGTTAACTTGGCGATTCTGATGGCTGAGGTGTTCAGCGGCGAAATCGATTTTAACAACGACCTCCGCCGAGGCGATCATTTTAATGTCTTGTTTGAGAAGTACTACCGAGAGGACGAGTTTTCGGATTACGGGAGCATCGTTGCTGCTGAGTTCACTAATGACGGGCGCAAGCTTCAGGCCTTTAGTTTCGTTATCCCTGGCGACGATGCACCTCTCTATTACGACGCACAGGGGCGTTCGCTAAAGCGACTGTTTCTTCCTTCGCCATTTCGTTTCGAACCTCGGGTCACGTCAAGGTTTTCGTACCGGCGGCTTCATCCGGTTCTTGGGGTGCATCGGCCACATCTCGGAGTTGATTACGGTGCTCCCACAGGAACACCGGTAGTCTCAGTGGCCAACGGTCGTGTGGTCTCAGCCACTAACAGTGGGGGGTCCGGGAATATGGTTCGGCTTCGCCACACGAATGGGTATGAAACCTACTATCTTCATTTGTCCCGTTTTGCTAATGGTATGCGTTCTGGCGCAAGAGTTGTTCAAGGACAAACTATCGGATACGTTGGTGCGACCGGCCTTGCGACCGGTCCCCATCTTGACTACCGGATCCGAAAAAATGGAACATTTGTAAATCCGTTAATTGAATTTCGAAACTTACCACCTGGTGAACCTATTCCAGAAGAATACCGAGAGTTGTTTTTTGATCTTCGTGACCGGGCACTTGCCCGGATGGCCTCATCTCTCATCCCTGCACGTGATTTGACGGTGCCAGCACAGTAGTGGCTTTGATTCACCCGTTCCGGGCACTCCGTCCTGTCCCTGAGATGGCTGCAGCCGTTGCGGCGGTTCCGTACGACGTAGTTTCGAGGGAGGAGGCATGTGCGTTGGCGGAAGGTAATTCGCATAGTTTCCTACATATTTCACGGTCAGAAATCGATCTTGATGTTCAGACGAATCCTTACGCTGACGTTGTGTATCAGAAAGCGGCTGAGAACCTGGAGGCACTACGACAATCGGTACCTTTAGTGGTGGAAGCGGAGCCTTCGCTGTATTTCTACCGATTACAGGACGGTTCACATGAGCAGACGGGGCTTGCCGGATGTTACTCACTTGACGAATACGAGCGAGGGATCATCAAGCGGCATGAGCGCACGCGTGCTGATAAAGAAGATGACCGCACACGCCACATTGTGGCGGTGAGAGCCCAGACCGGAATCGCGTTCCTCACTTACCGAGCACCTGAAGAAATATTTGCACTCCAAGCACGGGCATGCGAGGATGCGCCGCTATTTGATATTACCGCACCAGACGGTGTCCGCCATATGGTGTGGCGGTTAACCGATGCAGACCAAGAGGTTGCGGTTAAAGCACTCGCAGGGGTGACAACGCTTTATATCGCCGATGGTCATCATCGGATTGCGAGCGCAGCGCGTGTGCGGAACGAATTGGGTAAGGCAAATAATCATGATCTGTCGACTGAGGCAGGTTACTTTCTGGGCGTGGCTTTTCCGGACATCGAAACTCGGATACTTCCATACAATCGTACTGTCAGCGATCTAGCCGGTATGGCTAGCGATGAGTTCTTGGCCGCAGTCAAGTCTCGTTTTCCGGTTGTGTCAGGTGTTCAACCAGTACCTCCGAAGGGTGAGATTAGGATGTATTTGGCTGGACAGTGGCACTCCGTTAATCTCGACGCGGATAATTCACCAGCGGGAAGCGATCTCGTGGCGACTTTGGATGTTATGCGGCTCCAGAATCAGATCTTGGCACCGTTACTTGAGGTTGTGGATATACGAACGGACCCTCGGATGGCCTTTGTCGGTGGTATTAAGGGCACTGAAGAACTTGAAAGGCTCGTTGATTCGGGTTCAGCAGCCGTGGCATTTTCGCTTGCTGCCGTAACTACCGATGAACTACTAGCGGTTTCGGATGCGGACGCGATTATGCCTCCAAAATCGACTTGGTTTGAGCCGAAACTGAGAGATGGGCTCCTAATTCACATGCTGTAGGTTGAGATGCCTGATGCTTAATATGTCTGAGACACATAGAGTTTTTAATTTTGGTGCAGGTCCAGCGGTGTTACCGGAACCAGTACTCGCGCAAGTTCAGCGTGACCTCTTGGCTTTGCCAGGCGTTGGGATGTCGGTGTTGGAGATCAGCCATCGGTCTCCAGCGTTTACGGAAATAATTGAAACGACCCGTACAAACATTAAAAAACTTGCGGGGTTACCAGACGACTACCATGCACTTTTTACAACTGGTGGGGCGACCCAACAGTTTGCGATGGTTCCAATGAATTTACTGGCGCCCGGTCGGACTGCCGATTACATCGTAACTGGGTCTTGGGCGAAGAAGGCGGTACAAGAGGCGGAGCGGTTTGGTTCTGTTCATATCGCGGCAAGCACTGAAGCCGAAGAATTTACGCGTGTGCCAGAGCAGTCAGAGTTCACTTTGTCGCGTGATTCGGCATATGTTCATCTCACTTCAAACAACACGATTTTTGGGACACAGTGGAGACAGATACCCAAACTGAAGGGCTGCTTTTTGATTGTTGATGCTTCGTCAGATATTTTCAGTCGACCGCTAGATTTCGGAGAGGATGGAATCGACCTATTGTACGCTGGTGCCCAAAAGAATTTGGGCCCTGCTGGAGTTACGGTAGTGATCGTTCGTGATGAACTTCTCCAGCAGGCGGATGCAGTTGACCGAGTTTGTCCGACCATGCTCCAGTATGCTACCTATGCTAAGAGTGGCTCTCTTCATAATACGCCTCCCGTTTTTGCAATTTATGTTCTTGGCTTGGTGACTCAATGGATACTGGAAAATGGTGGCCTTAAGGTGCTCGAGCAGCAGAACGAGCGAAAAGTTCAGAAACTTTACGAGGCGATTGATAGCAGTGACTTCTATCAAGGGACTGCGCAGCCAAAAAGTCGATCCTGGATGAATGTCACGATTCGACTACCGAATGAAGACCTTGAGACCAGGTTTATTAGTGAAGCTGCTGCCGCCGGTCTCGTTGGCCTTAAGGGGCATCGGTCCGTGGGTGGCATTCGTGCGTCAATCTACAATGCGTTTCCTGAATCAGGGGTAGCTACTCTTGTCGAGTTCATGCGTGAGTTCGAGCGTGTGAACGGATAGGCGGTCGGACGCCACGTTTTCTAGCCCGCCAGCTCCGATTCGTAACTCAGTCCGGTGTAGTCTGTAACCCATGCGTCAAGTAGCAGGTTCACTGGTGTGTCCCAGTTGCGGCAAGCTAGTTGGTGTTAACGAACCGCGTTGCCCTTATTGTGATGCATGGCGCCCGGGTCTGTTCGGGTTTGCGCCGGTCCTGCAGCGTCTAGTTGGAAACCGAATTGACCTAGTGTCATTGATTTTGATGGCGTGCATTAGCTTGTACGCCGCTGCTTTATTACTGCAGCCGGAAGCACTGTTGTCTGGGAGAGGCCTGCTGTCGTTCCTGTCACCCGGGAACCGAGCACTCTATCAACTTGGAATGACTGGAGGTGCAGCATGGAGCCTTGGGTGGTGGTGGACGATACTGACAGCAAACTACCTGCATGGAGGATTACTCCATATTTTCTTCAACATGATGTGGGTGCGCAATCTCGCGCCCGTGTCTACTGAGGTCTACGGTCCGGCCCGCACGTTCGTCGTATTTAATCTCTCCGGGGCTGCTGGATTTTATGTGTCCAATGTCATGAGCGGTGTTCCAACGATTGGTGCGTCCGGTGGGATATTTGGTTTATTGGCAGCGCTGATAGTGTACGGCCGCCGGCGAGGCAGCTCGATGATGTCTTCGCAGCTGTGGCAGTGGGCGATCATTCTTGGAGTATTTGGATTCATCATGCCGGGCATCAACAATTGGGCCCACGCCGGAGGGTTTGCCGGAGGCTGGATCGCGGGCCAGTTGATGGGTTTGAGTGATGAACATCGTGAAAGTGCCGGCGTCATCATTTTGGCGTTGTCGTTGATCGCATTGACCGTTATTGGCGTTGGACTTTCATTTGTGGGCGTGACTGGGGCGTTGCTTGGTTAGTGTGAATACAGGGAGTCGTAGGTCACCAACGATGGCGATTGATTGCCTGAATGGTGTAGGAATTCGATCAACCTAATGTTTTCAATCTTCTCACTCTTTTACTTTGCGCTTCTTCGAGTCTTCTGCTCGGTTATGTGCTGACGATTTTCGGCGTCTTGGTCGCCGCCGCCGTTTTACCTTTGGTTGTTTCAGGTCGTCAGTGGCTACGATCGAGTTCCATCTTTCCAGGGATTCCAAGTCATTGCCGTGAATCTCTAACCAAGTTATAGCTTCTTCGAAGGCTCGACGATGCATGACTGCCCGCTGGCCCGCTACTCCAAGGTTCGTGTTTTGGAGTCGAGGTTGAATCTGGAGAGTTTGCCGAAGTCGTTCAATATCCCGCCGAGCGACAGGCAACCGACCAAGTTTAATGTCGATTGGATGCTTGCCGTCGCGGCGCCGAGGGCTTAGATCGAGTGGCTGAACTGGCTGGGTTAAGCTTCCAAGTAGGATTGGGTTTGTCAAATTTTCAGCTATGAATCCAGATTTCTTTCGATATAGATCTAAGGCTTCGAGCGATCGCCATAGTGACCCGGTTTTGCGATGTTCAATTTCAGGCGCGATCGGTGAGAGAAGTCCGTGAGCAGCTAGTGAGCGCATCGTCAGGGTTGCGAACCCACTTCTTAAGATCTTATAGAGTTCTTCGATCATGCGTGCCGGTGAAGCCTTACCGATTTCGTTCCGATGTCGTTTAATCGCACGATGGACAGGCGGATCTAGTTGGAATCCTAATCGCGCCATGAAAGTGATCGCGCGCAACATTCTCACGGAGTCTTCGATAAAGCGATCGTTTGGGTCACCGATTGAGCGCAGGATACCGTCCCGAAGGTCTTTTAGTCCGCCCACGTAGTCGATAACCTTCAACGTGGCAATATCGTAGAAGAGTGCATTGATTGTGAAATCCCGACGAAACGCGTCTTCTTCGGCCGTTCCGAATGTGTTATCACGGCGAATTGGTTTGGGCAGACCGTTGGCTGTCTCAGGGGCTTTCTTTTTCGAGGTTTGTTGATCTTTCGAAGGTGTTTCGCTTGGAACTTTTCGACGGAACGTGGCAACTTCAATTGTCTTCTGCCCGAATTTGATATGCGCCAGTCTGAACCGCCGGCCGATGATCCAGCAATTCCGAAAGATTCTTTTGATCTCACTAGGGTGAGCAGAGGTCCCGATGTCGAAGTCTTTCGGAATACGACCTAATAGTAGGTCGCGGACTCCACCTCCTACTAAATAAGCTTGATGGTTGAATTTGTGAAGCCTAGACAGGACTTTGAGTGCATCTGGATCAATCTGATCGAGTGAAATTTGATGGTCGGCGTGCGGAATCACGAGGGGTTCAACCAATAGGCGAATTATACGGTAGACGGCGTCATCCCTTGGCGTCCGTCCAGTTAAAACCGATTCCGAGATCGACAGTTAGTGGGACATCAAGAGACGCTGCGCTTTCCATGCGTTCTCGCACGAATCTAGCAACTGACTGTGATTTCGCTTCTGGAGCTTCGAATACAAGTTCGTCATGGACCGTCAAAATCATCTTGACTCCAGACGGAAGCCCTTCGTAAATGTCGATCATGGCTCTTTTCAGGATATCGGCCGCTGTTCCTTGAATTGGCATGTTAATAGCCGCTCGCTCCGCTGCGGCCCGAACCTTACCGTTTGAACTTACGAGTTCTGGCATGAGACGGCGCCGACCAAACATTGTTGTCGCAACCTTCGTTTCTCGAGCTTGGTCCACAACAGTCGTGATGTATTCGCGCACTGCGGGAAACCCTTCAAAATAAGCATCGATAAATTCTTGCGCTGAACTCGGGCTGACACCAATGTCCCGGGCCAGGGTGAACGCAGTCTTTCCGTACAGCAGGGCGTAATTGATAATCTTGGCCCTTCGGCGGAGTTCATTGGCATCTAGGCCGCTGTTTGAGCCGAAGACTCTATTGGCTGTTTGTTGGTGGATGTCTTCTCCTCGACGAAACGCGTCGATCAGAGTTTCATCGTTTGCTAGGTGAGCTAATACCCGTAGTTCGATTTGAGAATAATCTGCCGAGATCAGTACCATGCCTGGATCGGTCACGAATGCTCGACGGATTTCACGACCCAACTCCGACCGAATCGGAATATTCTGAAGGTTGGGGTTGCTGCTGCTTAGGCGCCCTGTAGCGGTGACCGCTTGATTGAAAGATGCATGTATACGACCTGTGTCTGGGTTGACCAATTGCGGCAGGGCGTCAATATAAGTACCTTTCAACTTCTGTAGACTTCTCCATTCGAGAACTTTCCGCGGCAACTCGTTTACTACGGCCAGTTCTTCTAGTACTTGGACTGAGGTTGAAGCCGCTTTCGTTTTACCAGTTCGTTTTAGTGTCGGGAGTTTGAGCCGATTAAACAACACGTCAGAAAGTTGTTTGGGTGAATTAATGTTGAACTCAAGTCCAGCTAATTCTTGGATTGTGTGTTGAAGTCCATCGAGTTTACGACCAACCTCAGTCGACATGGTTTGAAGAATTTCCGTGTTTACGCAGACGCCGGTCTGTTCGATGGCGACTAGAACAGGGACCAATGGGTGTTCTAAGTTGGTATAGACCGAGTCGAGGTCGTCGTTCTTGAGTTGAGGCACCATCTGTTCGGCTAGCTGCAGTGGCGCGTCGGAGTGTTCACCAGCGTAGCTAAGAACTGCTTCCGGAGGCAGGTCTGCAAAACTAAGGGCCTTAGTCCCTCGCCCGAGAAGTTCCTCCTTACTAATACTGCGATGTCCAAGTTGATCCAGCGATAAGCTCTCTAGTCCATGAGTTGACCTCGTGGCGTCTAACACGTAACTAAGTAACATGGTGTCGACTTCCAAGCCCGAAAGTTGGAGTCCATGACGTTCAAGAACAAGACAGTCGGTTTTGAGGTCATGACCAACTTTACGGATCGAGTCGTCCGCAAGCATTGGCGCGAGTTTTGTTATCGCAGTTTTGGTGTCGAGGTCGGTAACATCTGCCATCGCGCGGTGTCCGACAGGGACGTATCTAGCTTGGCCAGACTCGCTCGACAGAGTGATTCCAACTAATCTGGGCCCTCTGGGATGTTGTGGTTCAGTGATGACGCTAATTCCACACTGCCCGCTTGAACAAATGTCGCTAATTAGTAAATCGAGTTCTGTAGATGATCGAACGATCGCGTATTTTTTAGCTATAGCACTCACGGTTGGTGCATGCTCGGCCACGAGCGTACGGAATCCAAATCGCGAGAAGAGTTCGAAGCACTGATTCGAATCTGGGCCTTGATACCGTAGTGTGTCGGCTTCGAACGCTATCGGCACGTTGGTGTGAATCTGTACGAGCAGCTTGCTGTGGTGAGCTGCTTCGCTACTTTCGAGGAGTGCGGTTCGGTAACGCTTTTGGGGTACCTCTGCGGCATGAGATAGCAGATTGTCGAGTGATCCATACGTGCTGATGAGATCCTGAGCTCCCTTTTTACCTATGCCTGGAACTCCCTTGACATTGTCGACTGCGTCACCCATCAGCGAGAGCACATCGACGACTTGAGATGGTTTAACTCCCATTTTTTCCTTTACGGCATCGGCGTCAAACCACGTACCTGTTTTACGAGGGTCGAAGACTTGAATCGAACCACTCACAAGTTGAAAGAAGTCTTTGTCGCTAGTGACAATAACGACTTTGAGGCCTTGGGCGACCGCTTGCAAAGCGAGAGTACCTATCACATCATCGGCCTCGTACTGTTCTGACGTCAGCACCGGGACGCCGAGGGCTTCGCAGACTTCGTGTACCAGCGGAACTTGTTCGACCAAATCTGGGGGCATAGGAGCTCGGTTTGCCTTGTAGTCGTCGGCCAGCTCAGAGCGGAATGTTGGTCCTGGAAGATCAAATGCCGCCGCAAGAAAATCGGGTTTGTGATCAGTGATGAGTTTGCGAAGCATTGTGACAAAGCCATAGACAGCATTTGTCGGTCGGCCGTCAGGTCCCGTTAAATCCCTAATAGCGTGATAGGCCCGATACATCTGGGAACTACCATCGATCAGAAATATCCGTTTTGTTGTGTTCGGAGTCATGGGGCGCTGGATTGTATCACCGGGCCCAGGTTGGTCAGTTCGGGAAGGAGATATTGCACCCTAAACACTGTCGACCTTCGTGCCTTCGGTGAATCTCAAACCCTCGCGCTCACCAAGAATACGTACGGCGCGGAACCCTTCGTGCTTCAGCGCCTGTTGAGCGCCGCCATCTAGATAGCGTGGGTCTATTGACTGCCGTGAAAAGATCGCGCCAAGACCGCCGCGAGTCTCGGGATCGATCACGAGGCAGCGGCCCCCGACGCGGGTTACGCGCCGAGTCTCCTGAAGACACTGGACACGCTCATTTTGGGTCAGTTCGCCAAGAACGTGTTTTATGACCACAAGGTCGAAACAATTATCCTCGTACGGAAGGCTAGAAACAGGAGCCACCTTGACCTCAACCGAAACGCCTGCCGCGGCGGCTGATTTTTCAAATAGTTTCTCCGCATGTTCGGTTTCCGCCACTGCGCATGCTTGGCCACTAAGGCCGACAATCTTGGCTAGATCGGCAATCAGCCCGGTGTCTTGGCCGCGGACTTGTAGCACATTCTTGCCAAGTTTAAGACCTGCCATGGGCAACTCAAGTGCCCTAGATCCTTGACTTTTTCTGAGTTTGAACAATGACATTGCCATTAAGAGTAGCTTGTATTACAAGCTGGTAAAACCTACATGTTATAGTCTCCCCTCGTGAAAATCCCGAATGAAATAGTTTTGCCTAAAGGTCGTCTTGGTGTGCTTCTGGTTGGTTTGGGAGCCGTTAGCACCACATTTATAGCCGGAGTGCATGCTATTCGGAAGGGTCGTGCCTCAGCGACCGGTGCTCTCAGTCAAATTGGCACGATTCGCTTAGGCAAGCGCACCGATGACCGAACCCCATTGATCAAGGATTTTATTGAACTGGCAGCACTAGACGACCTCGTGTTTGGCGGATGGGACATTTTTGACGAGAACTGCTACGAGGCTGCTAAAACTGCTGGCGTTCTCGACCCGTCTCTTCTTGAAGACCTCCGTCCTGAACTGGAGGCGATCTGTCCTTGGCCTGCGGTCTTCGACCAGCAGTATGTCAAACGTTTGATGGGCCCTAACGTCAAGAGTGGTGCCAACAAACGGGAATTGGCCGACCAACTTACGGCTGACATCCGACAATTCAAGGTCGAAAAAAACCTTGACCGCATGGTAATGATTTGGTGTGCGAGTACCGAGGTTTTCATGGAATCGCAACCGGTGCATCAATCTTTGGCCGCGTTTGAGGCTGGGCTTGAGGCTTCGGACCCTGCCATACCTTCGAGTATGGTCTACGCCTACGCAGCGATTAAAGAAGGTCTACCTTACGCTAACGCTGCTCCAAATTTGACCGCCGACATTCCAGCATTGGTGGAATTGGCCGCACAGACTGAGTCTCCGCTGGCCGGTAAAGACCTGAAAACAGGTCAAACGCTGATGAAAACCATCATCGCACCTGGCTTAAAGGCTAGGTTGCTCGGTGTCGACGGGTGGTACTCAACAAATATTCTTGGGAATCGAGACGGCGAAGTCCTTGACGATCCTGAATCGTTCAAGACAAAGGAAGAAAGCAAGAAATCAGTACTGGATTACATTCTTCAGCCAAAGCTTTACCCTACTTTATATGACGACCTGCACCATGTTGTTCGGATCAACTACTACCCACCCCGTGGCGACAACAAGGAAGGTTGGGACAACATTGACTTGGTTGGCTGGCTTGACTATCCAATGCAGTTAAAAATTAATTTCTTATGCCGTGACAGCATTCTAGCCGCGCCAATTGTTCTGGATTTAGTGATGTTTTTGGATTTAGCCAAGCGGGCCGGTTTGAGTGGAGTGCAGGAGTGGCTATCTTTTTATTTTAAAAGTCCGATCCATGCTCCAAATCTCTATCCGGAGCACGATCTTTTTATCCAGTTAATGAAATTGAAGAATACCCTGCGCTTCCTGCGTGGCGAAGAGCTTATTACCCATTTGGGCCTAGAGTACTACGACTGAGACGAACGAGCTGGCTGCCCTTTTAGAATTGTTCGTTTGAGCTACACGCACTTGTCTGTCCCGGACGACACACCATGGATGGTGACGATCAACGGAGATCGTAGTAGAGTGGATTTGGATGGCGATTAATGTTTGTGTGCCCAGCTGTGAGTGTATTTGGCGATTTTTGTTACGTCGGTTTAACGTCTAAACGTTTGGTCTACGGATTCTGAAAACCATGGCCCTTATCGAGACCGACAATCTGTGGAAAACCTACCGAATGGGAACGGAAGAAGTGCACGCACTCAGTGGCGTGTCTATTGAAATTGAGCAAGGAGAGTACGTTGCAATTATTGGTCCGTCAGGTTCAGGAAAATCGACATTAATGAATCTGATTGGATGTCTTGATACGCCGACTCGCGGAAACTATTTGCTTAACGAGAAAGACGTGGGGCGTATGAACGACGACGAACTCGCCCGGATTAGGAACGAAGAAATTGGGTTTGTGTTCCAGACTTTCAACCTTTTGCCTCGGGCTACTGCCCTGCACAACGTAGAACTTCCACTTATATATGCCGGCGTAGAACCGAAGGAACGTTCCGAGCGGGCACGAAGAGCATTACAGCTGGTCGAGCTGGGTAACCGTATGACCCATCGGCCGAACGAACTGTCTGGAGGGCAGCGCCAGCGCGTCGCGATCGCTAGGGCCCTAGTCAATCGACCGTCAATTCTTCTGGCTGATGAGCCGACTGGAAACTTGGATTCGAAAACAGGGAAAGAGATTATTGCGCTTTTTGAGCGACTACATGATCAAGGCAACACAATCTTACTGATCACCCATGAAGTCGAAGTTGCGGCGCACGCAAAGCGTGTGATTCATATCAAAGATGGAAAGGTTGGCAGCGACCAGAGAAGTGAAACGGCGACAGCGGTTGACCCGGTTCAGTCAAGCGGCGGGTTAAGGTACATCTGATTTTTTGTTGCTAGTTCTATTCTGATTCCCGATACTCGCCAAACACCTTCCGAAGGACGCCAGAAATTTCCCCGACGGTCGCATGGGCTTCCACCGCGGTTATAACCGGAGGAATTAAATTGGCAGTGCCACATGCCGCCAGATGGACTTCTTCAAGTGACCGCCGCCACGCGCCTTCATCTCTGGAGCGACGTACCGCTCTGATTTTCTCGATTTGTTTTGTCTCAACATTCGGATCAATTCGCCACGCATCCACGGTAGGTGTTTCAGTGTCAGTAAACCGATTAACTCCCACCACGACTGAGTTCCCTTCGTCAATTTCTTTTTGGGCACGATATGCTGATTCCTGAATCTGCTCTTGGATGAATCCGTGTTCAAGAGCACCAAGAGCACCACCATGCTGATCGATCTGACTTAGCAAGGTGACCGCTTCATCTTCGATGTTGTTTGTAAGACGTTCAATATCCCACGCACCACCCACCGGGTCAACCGTGTTAGTAACGCCGGTCTCTGAGGCTATGACTTGTTGGGTGCGTAGAGCAATTTGAGCGGCGGCCTTAGTTGGTAAACCTAGTGCTTCATCCCAACCGTTACAGTGGAGAGACTGAGTACCACCGAGTATTGCAGACAACGCTTGCAGAGCGACTCGAACGATGTTGTTGTCGGGCTGTTGCGCAGTCAGTGTACTGCCGGCGGTTTGTGTATGAAAACGAAGTTGTTGGGCTTTCGGATCGCTCACATTAAACCGGTCTCGCATAATGCGTGCCCAGAGTCGTCGTGCCGCTCGAAACTTCGCGATCTCCTGAAGGAAATCGTTGTGAGCATTAAAGAAAAATGACAACCGCCGGCCGAATGCAGCAGCTTCTAGTCCTGCCGCTACCACGGTTTCGACATAGGCAATGGCGTGGGAAAATGTGAACGCGATTTCCTGTGCAGCGGTCGAGCCGGCTTCACGAATGTGGTAGCCGCTGACCGAGATTGGATGCCATTTTGGTAATTCGGCGTCGCAGTAGGTACAAATGTCAGAAACGAGTCTTAAGGACTGGCGCGGTGGGTAGATATAGGTGCCTCGAGCCACATATTCCTTGAGGATGTCGTTTTGCAGAGTGCCCGCTAGTTTTTGAGTCGAGACACCTTGTCGGCGAGCCACGGCGATGTAGAGAGCCAAGAGAATTATCGCCGTTGAATTGATTGTCATCGAGGTCGAGACACGATCAAGCGGAATTTCTTCAAACAGTGACGCCATGTCATCGATTGAGTCGATAGCGACGCCAACACGACCTGTCTCTCCAGCTGCTTCTGGAGCATCAGAGTCGAAACCAATTTGCGTGGGCAGGTCAAATGCGACGCTCAGTCCGCTTACTCCTTGTTGAAGTAGGTAGCGAAACCTTTGGTTGGATTCCTCTGCGGTGCCAAATCCAGCGTACTGGCGCATAGTCCAGTGTCGCCCCCTGTACATAGACGAATAGATGCCTCTGGTATAGGGGAAGCTACCAGGCGACCCAAGTTGTTCTTCTAGAGTTGACTCGGATAGGCCAGCGGTCGATTGACGGGGTATTGACATCCGTTCAAATTCTAGTAGAGACATGGCAAGATGCTCCACTATAAAAGTTTGAAACTTATCCGCGCACCTACGAACGTTCAAAGGTCGATTGACCTAAACTCCACACACTATATTGCGTATATAAAGATGACAACACGATATGATGTGGTTTTTTCTTGACACTTTTTTCACGAGTGCTACAATTTGCTGACTTTTCTACATTGTCTTATTTAAATGATGGTAAAACTGCTTTCCTTCTTTAGCCGAATTAAGCTCAGCCCTGAGTTTGTCGGTTTAGAAGGGGATCTGCCCCGGTTCCCAGTCCGGCGGCGTTCAGGAGGGTCGCAAGAATGGACGACGTCGTACATCGGCTTGCTCGTGAGTTAGCCGACGCTATTGGTGCAAATGTTTCTAAGGATCCGCGTGTCGAGGAGTGTCGTGAAAAGGCTCGGGCTGCGGGTTATGAAATGAGAATCTCCTTGGAAGCTGTGATTGGGTTCGCCAGTTATGAAGGGTCCGAGGCTTTGACACAGGTGCCAGCGGCACAGGAGGTGACGAAACCGGATCAGGCCGTCGACATTACGGCCAATGATCGAAGGTTTCTTAGGTCGCTCCGAATCGCGGCTGACGAGTTGAATCAGAAGGTTGAATAGGCGGTCATCCGAGTCAACTCGTCACGTGTTGATGTTGGGGGGGGGCTCGATCCACGTCCGCAAATCGCTACCTGTCATTTGGGCGGGTTGTTTTATACCCAAAATTCCGAGCATCGTCGGAGCCACGTCTCGTAGTGAACCGTCTCGAAGATTGTAACCACGTCCCCGCATGTCTCGATTAATCAAAAGCAGCGGGACTGGATTGGTAGTGTGAGCAGTATGCGGACCGCTCCGCTCTGTGTTCCACATCATTTCAGCGTTTCCGTGGTCGGCGGTAATAACAGCGGTTCCACCTACTTTCTCGACCGCCAAAATGATTCGAGCCAGGCACAGATCAAGTGTAGAGACAGCTGTGACGGTAGCCTCCAAATTTCCAGTGTGCCCGACCATATCGGCGTTGGCAAAGTTGCAGATAATCACGTCGTAGTGCCCCGTTGTTAGACTTGCTACGAGTTGATCGGCGATCGCAGGTGCACTCATTTCTGGCTTAAGGTCATATGTTGGAACTTTTGCCGAGGGAACCAACAAGCGCTCTTCGCCAGCATATGGACGTTCTTCACCAGAGTTAAAAAAGTAGGTAACGTGAGCATATTTTTCCGTCTCAGCCAGCCGGAGATTACTTAGTTCATTGTCGGCAAGTACGTCAGCGAGATTTGATGAGAACACCTGTGGCGCGAAGGCCACCGGCAGATTGTATGTCGCGTCGTATTCCGCCATCGTCGTGACGTTGAGTTGAGGGTGTGCAGGCCTCACGAAACCAGTGAACACGTCATCAAAGGCGAGTGCTTGAGTAAGTTGCCGAGCTCGGTCCGCCCGAAAGTTGAAGAACACCAGCGAATCACCTTCCTCTACAAGGCCAACAGGTTGATTGTCGGCGTCCACGACGACACTAGGTTCAATGAATTCATCGGTGATTCCAGATTTGTAAGAGGCCCTGATCAAATCGACTGCACTCGAGGAGGCTACTCCCTTGCCCAAGGCAATTGCATCATAAGTTCGTTGAGTACGTTCCCAGCGGCGATCACGGTCCATTCCATAGTATCGACCGGAGACGGTAGCGACCTGTCCGATACCACGCGTGTTCATGATTTGTTCGATGTCAGCGATGAAATCTAGCCCGCTAGTTGGAGCGGTATCCCGACCATCCATCAGCGCATGCAAAAAGACTTTCGGAATGTCTCGATCATCGGCCATTCGAAGTAACGCTTTAAGGTGACGCAGGTGACTGTGCACGCCTCCATCCGAAACAAGTCCTACTATGTGAAGGGCCTTCCGTCTGTTTCGGGCGGCGTCTAGCGCAGCGACGAATGGCGGGTTTAAGAAGAACTCTCCATCGCTAATGCTATTGTCGATTCTGGAAAGGTCCTGATACACGATGCGCCCAGCGCCCATATTCATATGGCCGACCTCTGAATTCCCCATCTGCCCTTTGGGAAGACCGACGGCTTCGCCAGCTGTGACGAGCGAGGCGTGAGGGTACTGCTCAAGTAGCTCTTGAAAATTCGGCGTTCGCGCTAGAGCAATTGCGTTTCGGTCGCGGTTTTCGCGTAGGCCCCAACCGTCAAGAACGATCAGAACGAGAGGTGGTCGACGGATTGCCATTACCGATAGTAAGAAGAGCGGTGATGATACCATGGTCAAACTGGGACTTTGGTTAGTGGTCTACATCTAAAGCCTTTTTTGACAATGATTTGAAGCGGTCTTTCGAGTTTGACTTGGTTGTTGCCGTGACCTATGATTCCTCTTTTAATCGTAGACTGTGTACCGTGGCACTGGGGCATCAAACGTCTAAAGGCTACTTCACATCAAACCGAACATAAAAAACTACTAGGCTGGAATATTTTTAGGGAAATTTTTTCCGCTTCAGGAGACAGACTCTTATGAACAGAATGCTCCTCAAACGCATTGCCAAGGCTACATGTGTCATTTTATTGGTGTTAATTTTTAATCCGAATCGAGCTTTTAGCCAAGGAGAGCTTGAGGATTGGCAGCGGGACGAATTACAACCACTGCTGGAACGGGTGACTTCGGTCTATCGCAGTGAAGTTCCTGCCGAGAACGCTTTCCAAATGTCTGTTGATTACTTCAAAACCACCCTGACCGACCCAAATACGGGGGCCGAGCTTACTTTTGCGCCATTCACGCTTGAGGCGAACGCATCAGCGTTTAGCATGTCTGAGTTCTTGATGTATTTGGTGGTGGTTCCTCATACGGATCCTGCAACTAGAGAAGCGGACGCTGCCCCAGCGGGACCTCGGTCGTCGAATTCATCAGCCCCTCAGACGACCAACCCAAATATCTCTCAGGAAATGCTTGACAGTGGAGTATTTCAACAAGTGTTCGTTATTTCTGTTTCTGACGTTGAGTCGGACGATGACGAACTACTCAAGATCAACCGATTTATCCAGGCGCCGCCTGGAACTTATGATGTTTATATCGCGGTTCGTGACAGTGTCGGTGAGGATGGCGATAGCGGCGACCTTTCCGAGTCGGCAATCCTGACTGCAGTAGAACAGATTGAGGTTCCTGACCTCATAAACGGAGGGCTGCAGACGAGTTCGATTATTGCAGCGTCGAGCACTGAAGAGCTAAGTCAGCCGTTGTCTGCAGAAGAAGCACAGAGCCAGCCGTATACATTCGGAACGTTGGTACTCGAGCCGAAGCGAGATCGAGATTATCTTCAATCAGAAGATGAGCTGAACTTGCTATTCTACGTCTATAACCCGCAGCTGAATGGTGATCAGCCAGATGTTACCGTTGAGTTTGACTTTTATACGGTCAACGCAGCGGGTGAATCATTTTTTAATCGGACAGCGCCCCAGGAATTTAACGCGCAGACGCTGCCGGCTGGTTTTGACGCGCTGACGAACGGAATTCCGTCCCAAGTGGCGATCCCACTAGCCGGGTTTCCGTTGAGTGAGTATCGTCTTGAGATCAAGGTTACGGACAAGGTAACTGAACAGATTTTGGCTGAGGACTTCGTCTTTAGTGTCAATGAGTGATCGTCTGGTGCTGATGTAGGGGATGAATTTGGTGGTGTTAGTGAATCGTTTTATCTCGATAGTTCTGCCAGTCATTTTCTGTCAGCTTATTTTGTCGCCGGCAATTATTTTGTTTGCAGACGATGAGCCTGCAACTAGTCAAATCCTTGCAAGTTCTTCTTTTGATTCAGGTCGTTTATTAGGTGTCGTTACTGACCCAGCGGGGATTCCGATCGAAGGCACAATCGTTTCTGCGACTGGCCAAGGCAGTGTTTCCGTGGCTGTGTGTGATTCCAATGGTCGCTTTGAGTTTCGTTCCCTCCGACCGGGACAGTATCTGTTGAGAACCCATTCGGACGGCCAAGATATGAAGCAACGTTCTTTGGTTGAAGTGAAACCAGGTCTTTCGACGGTTCATTCGATCAGGCTGCACTACGAGTCGGCTCCTTCTCTATCACCAGAATTGTTCACGGCCGGATTTGGAGTGTCTGGAAGGTTGGCTGAATTTTACGAAGACTATGAACAATCGCAAAGACCTGAGGATTTTGAACTTGAGGCGGAGATAGAGACGGAGACAGGGGAATCAGATTCTAGTGGTTTCTCCCCGCACGACGATTCTGAAAAAGCCTGGCGGTTACGTCGAGCTCGTCGGAGTGTTCTAAAAGATTCTGGTATTAATTTGCTTCGAACCGACGACAAAGTCGACGAAACCCTCGTGTTAATAACCCCGTTTTTAGCAGCAGATCAGACGGCGAGTGCCTTAACCAACGCGTTTCCAGTTTCCGGTCAATTTCATTTACTTACACGGGCCAAACTGCAGTCGTCGTCGGAGCTCTGGTCCAAGGATATTCTCCCAGGTCAAATTGCTCATGCCTCCTTAGGCGGTGCTGAGCAAGGCAATCGCTGGAAATTACGTGGTGCGATGAGGACAGGGGGCGCCGGGTCGTGGGCTTTGGCGGGAAGCTATGTTGCAGAACCAAGCGAGACGCACACCTTGGCTATGGGCGTCTCGTACAGCCGCCAACATTTCCACACGCTGATCAATGAAGAATTGATGACGCTGGGATCGGCGTTGCGTGAGAAAAGAGACAGCTTGGATGCCAGTCGGGCAGTCGGGAGCCTCAGTATTCAAGGCGCTTGGCAGGTCGTTCCTAATCTGACACTTGACTATGGCACCAACGTAGCTCGATACGACTACCTACCCGCAGCACCGGTTGTGAGTCCAAATGCCGGGATTACCGTGGAACCTATTAATGGAACCCGGGCGCGTGTAGAGGTTGGCCGGAATGTACTTGTTCCAGGGGCAGAAGAGTTTTTGCCTCCGGCCGATGGGGTGTGGTTGCCTCCTGAACGAACGTTTGCGCCGCTGTCTTCTGCCGATTCGCTGAATGCAGAAACTTCTCAGTATGTTGAAGTGGCTCTCGAGCGGGACTTGGCCCAAGCTACAACGGTCGGGATTCGTTGGTTTCACCAAGACGTTGACAACCAGCTGGTCGCTCTCTTTGGATTTAACCCAGAATCCCCGGTTTCGTTGGTGGATCATTATTACGTAACAAATGCTGGGGGAGTAAGCGCTGAGGGTTTTGGTGTGATGTTTAGCCATTTACTTGGTGGCCGTGTTTGGGGGACGTTGGACTATAGTGTGGCTAATGCCGAGTGGTTACCTTTGGTTGCGAACAGCCACTCGTTTTCGCGCGCTGGAATTCTCAGGACAGGAACAGAACGGGTCCATGATGTTACGACGTCGATTGAGACACAAATACCGGAGACTGCTACGGAAGTCTTTTTCTTTTATCGGCTCAATACAGCATTTGCGGTGATTGATTCAGAGACCAATGCGATCACTTCAGACTTGGACGGTCGTTTTGCCGTACGGGTGAAACAGACGCTACCGTTTTCCCCAATCGAAGGCAGCGACTGGGAAGTACTCGTAGATATCCGAAGTCTCTTCCGTGAAGAGGTTGCCGGGGCTTCAGTTTACGACGAACTCTTGGTTGCAAAGCCCCCGAGGCAAGTCGTTGGTGGGTTGGTCGTTCACTTCTAAGTAATGTAATCCCAATGAGTAAAAGTAGGTCTAGCGGTTGGGCTAAGTCCATCAAATTCTAGATCCATGTTGTTGAATACGAGAACCATCTTATTGGATCATATTGGGCGTCGAATACGTTCTCTGCCTGACAAGTGCTGTTTTAACAGCAATTTGTAGATTAGTAGATGGTTTAAGGTCGGAACAAAGTTTGCAACAAATAGGTCAATCGAGCAAAAATTTGATGCTATTCTGAATTAACAGAATAAATATCTAGGTAGTTGATGTTTTCTTCATTTTCAACTGGTATTCAAGAGCTGTACCGCTGGCTCCGTGCGGGATGGGGCGTTTCCATTCTTGCTGTGAGCGTAGTAGCGATACTTCTTTGCTTGGCGGCCGCAAATGTTGTTGTGCGGGCGAATTGGAATGAAGTTGAAGATGGCGTCCTATGGGTTGAACGTCCAGAGGGGCTTTACGCGGAGCAAGTTGCCCTAGATTCGGCTGCGGCTATTGCTGGTTTATCAGAGGGGGATGTCCTTCTTGCGGTAGACGGCGTCGTGATGGAAACCAGACGTGACGTTCTCAATGTTCTGCACGAAAGTAATGAGAATACACAACTGACCTATACCGTTCTCCGGTTAGGAAGCCAGCAACTCAGAGAAGTCAATCTGCAGCCAGCACCGTCCAGTAGTTTGCCGATTTATTTTGTTCTAGTGGGCGTTGGTGTTTTTGCACTACTAGTGGGTGGGTCGGTCCGTGTTCGGCGTCCAGGGAACCAAGCAACGTTACATTTTTTTTGGCTCTGTGTGGCTTTTTTTGGCGTGTTCGCGTTCTCGTTTACTGGAAGACTCGATCCGCTTGACTGGACTTTTTTCTGGGCCGATGCGATCTCGACAGTTCTTCTGGCTCCGCTTTTTATTCACTTTGCCTTGGTATTTCCCGAACGAACCCCAGGGCGTCTCCGAAGGTTGCTGGGACGAGCGCTTGTGCCGATTGTGTATCTACCTGCACTGGTCCTCTGTGTAGCTGAAATTTTGTCAGTTTCTGGAAATGGTGATGGTGCGGGTTTCACGACAAATATCAGTTTCATCTGGCAACTGGAAATGGCATATCTCGCGACCTGTATGGTCGGCGGGCTTGGGATCATGATTACGGCACTCCGGCGGGTGCCTTCAGTTACAGCCCGGCGACAACTTCGGTGGATTGTGTCGGGAGCGATCTTGGGTGGACTCCCGTTCGCTGTCGGTTATGCAATACCGTGGGCGATCGGATTTGAGCCAATTGCCGGTCTTGAGGTCACGGCAGTGCCGCTGGGGCTAATTCCACTGGCGTTTGCGTCGGCCATTGTCAGATACAGGTTGCATGACGTGGAGGTCATAGTTAAACGGAGCTTAGTGTACACAGCTGCGGTTGTGGCTATGGCAGCCATTTATCTAATCCTTGAGGAACTCGCTAGCGGCGTGTTTTTGGAAGAGTCAGATGGTCACAATTCGATCATCGCATTGCTTGCAACCGCTGTCGTGGTGCTGTTGGCCACTCCAGTCAAGAACACGATTCAGACGATGTTGGACCGAGTTTATTACCGTGACCGATACGACTATCGTCGTGCTTTGGTTGGTTTTGCTCGCGACCTAAATAGCGACCTTGATCTTAGCCGACTAACCGAGCGTCTTGTAATGCGGGTCGCCGAGACGTTGGTTGTTTCAAAGATAGTGTTGCTGCAGAGGGCGGATCAAAAGGAGCCTGGTAAGGCTTTTGTTCCGTTACGTTGGGTTGGGTTTGATTCGGCACCGCCCGGAATCACCGACACAACGAAATTGAGTAAACGTTTGATGGACTCTCAGACTGTGGTCTTTGACGCTCCAGGTAAGAGATCGATAGACCTAGGCGGTGAAGCGGTTGTTTGGCGTGAGCACGGGCTTCGCTATTTCATTCCTTGTGTTTCGAAAGACGGCACGATCGCAGTCATGGCATTGGGGCGCAAGGGCAGTGGAGAGCCCCTGAGCAGTGAAGACATGGCGTTACTGGCAGCCGTGGCAGGTCAGGTAGCCACCGCTTTTGAGAATGGCCGGTTATATGGCCAATTACAAGTAAAGGCTAGGGAACTCGATCGTATGCGTCAGTTCAGTGAGGACATTGTTGAATCTTTGAATGATGGCCTCGTGGTGCTTGATCTTAATGATCTAGTGGTCCGGTGGAATGCGGGAATGGAGCGCTTGTACGGCGTGCCGAAGACTGCAGCCGTTGGTCAGGATATTAAGGGTCTATTTGACGCGGCATTCATTAATCAATTGCGGCAGGCTAGAGAGAAAACTCCAAATGGTTCGACGTTCTACCGGGTCCCACTGTTTTCACGCCATTCCGAGGAGAATTCAGCGGATCAGAAACGTTTGTTGGTCAACATTGCCATTGCTCCTTTGCTGACGCCAGATTTGAAGATTAATGGGCTAATGCTGATCGTGGAAGATATTACTCAACGTGTCCAGCTCGAAGAACAGTTACAAATCTCTGAAAAAATGGCGTCAATTGGTCTTTTGGCGGCGGGTGTTGCCCACGAGGTCAACACGCCGCTGACCGGGATTTCAAGTTTTACGCAGATGCTGCTGGACGGGGCAAGACCCGATGATCCAAAGACTGAGATTCTGCAGAAAATTGAGAACCAGACCTTTCGTGCAGCCAAAATTGTTAACGGGTTGTTGAACTTGGCACGACCGGGTCAATCTGACGTTTCCGGACCGGTCGATCTCAACGTGGTTGTAAATGACGTACTGGCTCTACTCGAGCACCAGCTGGCATCGGTCAGTGTGAAAGTGCGTCGCGAATTGTCCTCAGGCCCTGTTTTTGTGGAAGGCATAGAGTTTAAGTTACAGCAGGTGTTTTTAAATCTATTCCTTAATGCTAGAGATGCCATGTCAACGGGTGGTTGGTTAACTATCTGCACAACCATTGATGATCGCCGACGAGTTGTTGTCCAAGTGTCTGACACAGGTTCCGGTATTCCTCCAGAGGCGTTGTCTCGGATCTATGACCCCTTCTTTACCACCAAGTCTCCGGGCGAAGGAACAGGCTTAGGTTTGTCGATTACCTACGGTGTGGTTAAAGAACATCATGGGGTGATCGAATGTGACAGCGCGCCTGACCAGGGCACCAAATTTACGTTAACGTTGCCGCTCGTAGGTCAACCTGATACTACGGTCGTAGGGGCCGTTCAATAACCGATGTTGGAAAACGCGTCAGTATTGGTCGCTGATGATGAAGAGATGCTGCGCGAGGTCTTGGATAAATTACTGACTCGAGAAGGGTATCGGGTTTCACTGGCGGCCTCTGGCGAGGAAGCACTCCAACTTGCAAAAAGCTCATCGTTTGATATCGCAATAGTGGACGTCATGATGCCTGGTATTGACGGTATCCAGACACTCGAAGAGCTTAAGCGTCTTGACGATCAGATGCCCGTCATTATCTGCACGGCATATGGTTCAAAGGAAATTCTCATAAGGGCCATTAACAGTGGCGCAAAATATTTTATTGAAAAGCCATTCAAGAACAACGTTATATTACAGCGCCTCCAAGAGGCGCTCCTTCCCCGCCAACTGATAGCTGAGAACGAGATACTTCGTGAAAATCTGAAAGCTCAGAATCATGGATTTAATGAAATTGTTGGTAACAGCCCGAGCATGCGTCAGGTGTTCTCTCTCATCAGCCAGGTGGCCCCGAGTCGGTCTACGATTTTGGTTGAAGGGGAGAGTGGTACCGGTAAGGAGCTTGTAGCTAGGGCTATCCACTCTAATTCTCCGAGGAATGATCGACCATTTGTGACTGTCAATTCCGGCAGCTTGCCGCCTGATTTACTGGAGTCGAATCTTTTTGGTCACGTTAAAGGTGCTTTTACGGGTGCAATTGGGCCCAAGAAAGGTCTTTTCGAGGTTGCGCATAAGGGAACGATTTTCTTTGACGAAATTGGTAGTGTTCCTTTGGATACTCAAGCGAAGCTACTTAGGGTGCTCCAGGAGCGCGAGTTCATGCGCCTGGGTGGTGTCGAGACGATCAAGGTTGATGTTCGAATTGTTGCAGCAACAAATGTCGATCTAGGCCAGATGGTTGAGCAAGGCAAGTTTCGAGAGGATTTGTACTATCGCTTACACGTCATTACGCTGCCACTTCCCCCGCTGCGAAGTCGGCGCGAAGACATTCCCTTGTTGGCGCAACACTTTTTGGAACTGTATGGGCGGGAGAATGAGAAGACGGACCTTAAGCTTATGCCGGCGACGGTTCGACTACTGGAGGAAAGTCACTGGCCTGGAAATGTGCGCGAATTGGAAAACGTTATTGAGCGAGCTGTGGTGTTAGCCGCTGATAACAAGATTGGCCCTGAACTCGTCCCTGATTCCATACACAAGACACACACGTTTCGCTTGCCGAATCTTGATCTGCCGCCTCAAGGCATTCAATTGCGGAAGGTTATTGATGAGATCGAGTCGCTTCTGATTGTCCGTGCACTGGAAGTCTCAGGTGGTGTCCAGAAGAAAGCTGCCGAGTTGCTCCATGTGAAACCTACAACGCTTAATGAAATGATCAAGCGCTACGGTCTCGCTCAACGCCGCAACCGAGAGTCAGGAAAAATCGAGAAGTTTGGACGCAAAGATGTGGCGGTGGTCGCACCGGGTTCACATCAAGAGTGATAAACCGTAGGGTAGCGTAAAATTAATAGAGCACAGTTATGTGTGTCCAAGTAACAGTGTGTGAGCTCTAAGGTCGTCGTCCTCGTGGTCTCGGGCGATTGGGTCTGCCTCCTCCTCGACCCCTGCCGCGATTTTGACCTGTTGGTGGCCTGTGACGACCACCAACACCTGTGATAATTGCTTCGTACTTTTCTAGAATGACATCCCAGCTGTAATTAAGACGAACGTAAGCTTGTCCATTTTGGCCCATTCTTGTTCTCAAATCAGAATTGTTCATCAATAGTTTCAGGCATTCGACAAACTCTTCTCTGTTTTCATAGTACAGTCCGGCGTTGCTGCGCTGGCAGTGGTCCATGACTACGTCACTTCTGGCGTTCGCTAAAATTGGGGTCCCCACGGCAAAAGATTCCAATGCGAGAAGGGATAGACTCTCGTAAGGTGACGGCACGAGAACGACGGTAGCCGCCTCAAGTGCTTCTAGGCGCTCGGTCTCTGGAAGCATACCAGCGAATCTGATGAATGATTCGTCAGGGATGGGCATCAGTTTAATGCCCATGAGTGCAAGTGTGGCGTCGCCCTGCTCCTTAGAATAGGTGCTGAAGTACTCGATGAGTTCCTCGCAGCCTTTGCCTGGGTCGATACGTCCTCCATACAAAGCAAACGGTCCGAAGAATCGACGACGTTGGCGAAATGCTCCGCCGCGAGCTACTTGATAGTCATTTTGCGGTCGAGTTTCAGTATCCATGGCAGCCGCAGAAAATTCATCCGCGGTATTGGTGCTTTGAGCGTCATTCTCAATTGAGAGATCCATTTCTGGCGGTAGGTCGACACCACAACCAACGACCTCTTGGATTTTTGCACCGGGGGCAAAACGTTGGTGTAGGAAGCCTTGTTCCACGCTTGTGTTGTAGGCGATAGCAGCCGGCAGTGAAAATACCTTCTTGTAGATACCCAGACGAATAGCTGGTTCATCGTGAGCTGTAGGGACCAAAATGCTTTTTCTGGGAGCAACATTTAGCCCAAGCACCGTAGGTGCGTACAAATAGGTGAAAAAAATTAGCGCATCATATGAACGGTGTTGTTGCTCTAGAAATTCGATGAGCGCTGGGCACCAAGGCCCCTGTTGTTTTAACCAGCTCTCTTCATCTTCAGTGCTGTGCGGATTTGTAAAGATCCAATCTGAAAACGCATTAAAAGCGGTGAGATCTCTGGTCTCGGCATTCGCAAATCGTCTAACAGTTACTCCTCTTACTCTATCTTTACCTTCCGGGTAGGCATTCTCCCAAGTGGTGTATTCCTTGGCGCAGGTGGTCAATACTTCTACCGCGTGATTCTCTGCAAGCCGTTCAGCTACAAGGCGACAATGATATTCAGACCCACCAAGGATTTCTGTGCCGTAACGTTGAACGATGAAGGCAAGTTTCACGTAAGACTCGCAAGCAAATTCTGAAGTGCTGCGTCGACTGACGCAGGGCCGAATTCAATTAAGCGTTTCCGTTGACCTGAAATTATCTTGTTCCTCAACTTATCATCGTACACCAGCATACCCAGAAGTTCGGCGGCGTACTCCAAGTCTTTGGGTGTAAAACAAATCCCGGCGCCGTCCAGCGTCTCAGGAATAGCTGAGGTTCCGTAGGCTAAGATTGGAAGATCCGCCGCCATAGCTTCGACAAGAGGCACGCAGAAGCCTTCATGTTCGCTCAAAGAAACATACGCCTTTGCTGTTTTGTAGTAGGTGGCGAGATCTTCGTTTGGAACGGCTCCTGTGAATACGAATCGATCGTCTCTCATCCCGTACTTCGCCATTAGCGAACGGAGGCTCGCGTAATATCGAGGTACGGCGTCTGTTCGGCCCACAAAAATGAATCGGTAGTCTCTATCAACATATCGTCGAAAATATTCCGCTAAACGTAAGTTGTCCTCGATCTTCTTATTCGGGGCAATTCGGCCGACGAACAGAATATTGGACAATCCATCGGTAAGGCAGTCTTCCAGCGCTAAATTTCGTTCACCATATTGGATGCGTTGGGTGTCAACCGCTATTGGAAACACACTAGTGTTTTTGAAACCCAAAGCTTCCAGTTCGAATCGATTGAATTCTGAATCGCCAAGAGCAAGATCGACGCGGTCCACTAAGCCTTTCAATTCGTGTCGTCCAACGGCGGCAATGCGGAAAATATCTGGTGAGTAAGACGCAAAAAAATGGGCAGGAGTGATGTTGTGATACTGGATGATCCGGCCACCTGAAAGACGAGTTAGAGCTTCGCTCATCGGTGAAGGCACAGCGAAGTGAAGAATTGTCGTGTCCCCACTCGTTGCTTCAGGTTCTGAGAAGAGACGGACATCACCTTGTAGTTCCTCGTCGATTGTGAGGGCGAAGATATTCGAAACGTAGCCTTTGTTTCTCAGTAAGTCTCGAACAACCCGTGCACTGTTTCCCACGGCATCGCCGTAATGTGCAGCGGGAATCCATTGATTAATAATCATGCGTGTTTGATCGCTATCAGGAACACAGGCGTCTTCGAGTAAGGCAACCCTTAGAAGGTGCTCATGATTGTTAGTAAGTTTCGTTCTGTTCTTTCATGTGACACAACCTAAATTGTGTTTTGCCGAAATTTGCGAAGCTGATTCTCCTGCCTGATCCAATCCATCAGCTATAACGTCTCGCTCGCCGACGTGCATCGATTGCGAACTGCTCCCAAAAATCAGATGCGACTGCGGGAGGTTCGGCACGAGGACCTTCATGAACTTGTTTGATAAAATTAGTCAGAGTCAATCCAAAATCCTTCTGGCGCAATCGAGCTAGTGCGGCGTTTTGGGCGTTCATTATTTCATCGTGCAGTGACGTGTCCGAGAGGACAGTGTTGATGATGGACGCGACGTGACGAGGATCCTTCCGGTCATAAAGCACTCCACCGCCATCCAAAGTGCTTGGGATCGCTGTCGAGGAGTAAGCCATCACGGGGATCTGTTTGTGGAAAGCCTCAACCAGCGGCACGCAGAACCCTTCGTGTTCACTCGCTGATAAAAAAAGGTCTGCGACGTCGTACAGAGCCGTTAATTCTTCATTTGATACATGCCCAAATAGGTGAACATCTGGAATTCGTAAAGTGCGAATGAGGTTGTACAGTGCGCCGACATATTCTTCGAAACCACTGTGAGCTCCGACCAAAAGGAGACGAGACCGTGGGTTGTATCTCAAGCGATAAACATTGAAGCATTTGATCAGGTCGTCGATTCGCTTGTTTGGGATCATCCTCCCAACAAACAAGATATTAGTTCGATCATCATCGAAATCATTAGCCAGCATGGTATCTGGTTCGACATCGAGATGTTTAAAACTAGGCACAACAGGGAGCACATCAGTTACTGGAAAACCGGCCTGTTCAAGTTCGAGCCGATTAAATTCAGAATCACCAAGTGCAAGGTCACACCTCGGTATATAGGCTGTCAGTTCTCGACGACCGCTATAACATTGACGAACTAAATCATCATTTACACCAACAAAGTAAGAAGGTGGAGTAATGTTGTGGTATATCAGGACCATGCGATCAGGCAAGGCAAATGCCACTCGTGATGCTTTCGAACCTAGTGAAAAATGATGGATCAGGATGTTGTTTGAATTACTGTGCTCGATGAGATCATGGTAGTCCTCAGTGAAGGATTCCACCCGCACGTCAGCGGTCTCTACATAAATATTTGATTCGTACCCTGCGTGCCTAAGAACATGTTGAATACCCAGTGCTTCGTGACCGATGGCGTCGCCATATCCGAGTGTCGCCATTACTTGATGGACACCGATAAGCCCAGGTAATTGGTTCTGCATGACTAAACATTTTTCCGCTTGAGCAAAACGGGTCCTTTTGGCACCTGTTCTACGACGTGGTGTGCTGGCTGGCGAGTTCGACGATTTCGACCGAACCACCCTGGAAGTGACTCAATGACCGGGCCCTGTTTGCTGCTGCCGCTAAGTTGGTGCAGCATGTCGAGATATTTCTTTTCGATCACAGGCCAAGTGTAGTGATGTCGATAATATGCGCGACCATTCGTCCCAAATTTCTGGCGAAGCGGGCGATTTTTTTCGAGAAGGCGTAAACTCTCCAGAAATTCCTGGTAATTACTGTAGTACAACCCAGCATTTGCTCGAATTACCTGGCCGCGCAGCACATCACAGTGGCCATTTACCAGCGTAGGAAGTCCTAATGCCCAAGCTTCAAGTGTCACCATCGATAGGCTTTCGAAGTACGACGGCATAATCAATAAGTCCGCGGCAGCCATCGCGTCAAACTTCTCTTCATCTGACACAAAGCCAAGATGGTGGATTCGTGGGTGAGAAGGAACGGCCATGACTGGATTTCCAATCAAAACGAGATCAAATTGGCCAACCTTCGCATATCGTTGAAAATAATCGAAGAGCTCACTGCACCCCTTGTTCTCATCGATTCGGCCCACATAGATTACAAATCGCCGAAAAAGATTACGCTGTTGACGAAAGCGCCTAGAGTGCACGCGTGAAGGCACCTCTGATCCAATTCCAACTACAACATTGGGAACTTTCTGATTGGCAGCAATCCTTTGAATGAGGGCTCGCTCTTCAAACGAGTTGTACATGATGGCTCTAACGGAACGAAACGTGGGACCAAATATTGACAGCCCTAATGCGGGGTCTCGCTCGGCGGTTGGCACTAGAACTGATCGACTTCCTACTTCCCTTATTCCGTAATATGCGTGGTAGTAGCGATAGCTGAAGAAGATGAAATAGTCGTAACTCGTTTTGTGTTGTTGTATATATCTAATGAGATCAGGACTCGTCGGTCCTTCGCTGTCGAGCCATCGGAGTTCATCTGCGATAGAGTGTGTTTTGTGAAAGACACGTGCTGATCGTTTCCCAAATTCATCAGGATTTCGTTCTTGTGATACTGGAAAACGACGAACCGAGAGACCGTTAACTTCGTCCAAGCCAGGTTCGAACTCATTCCGCCAAGTAATGTAATCCTTGGCGCAGGTTGTCAGAACTTCAACCTCGGCGTGGCGTGCTAAGTGTTCTGAGGCGAAGCGCGCATGCAGCTCGGCGCCCCCATTGAGTTGTGCGCCATAGCGCTGGACGACAACAGCCAGTCTCACCGGTCAGAGGGTTCTGCCCCGTCTGAGGGCGCAACATTTTGGTCCGAGTCGGCATTCGCGTTCTCAGTCGATGGCGTAGACGTGCTTGGGGACGTGACGGGAGAGGACGACGACTTAGTCGGTTCTGCCGGTTGATTCGTCTCGGCGGTTGATTTGGCTGCGTCGGAAGGTTGGCCGGACACAGAGGATTGCGACTGGGTACCCAAACTTGGACCATTCGGAGGCAGGTCTCCCGGTGAATTTGAAGTCGTTGCAACGGCTTCTTCTGGCGCCGTTACACTCGATCCTTCTTCCGGTTTGCTCGTCGGACCAGAAGGGCGCCGTCGTGGCCGCCGCCGCCGCCGCGGCCTGCGTCCTTCCGAAGCGTTGTCGCTGTTGGACTTTGAAGGTTTGCCTGCTCCTTCTCGATATTGCACTACCTTTTCTAGCGACCGAGCGCGCCGTTCATCAAAGTCAAGCCGGCCCGCCACGGATTCAACACGCATCCGATGGTTCTTCATCTCAATGGATAGACGTGTCATTTCAACGACGAGGTTATTCATAACTTCGTAGTTTAACGCTGCGATTTCTATAAATTCGACTTGGGTTCGTACCATTTGACTAATAACCTTGGCTTGACGCTCGTTGATTTGCTGCTGCACTGTCAGAGCGTGGACGATTGGTGCGGGGTTAAAGAAAAGTTTTAAGAACGGGTTCAGTATCCTGCGGATCAGGTAGACAACCTTACCTGTAACACCACGCGATGATCTGTAAATGATATCTGGATCAAATTCAAAGGATGGTGGAGCTTGGGGGGTGTCACGTAGGGCCGCTTCTTTTTCCTTCAGGCGCTTTTGATAGTACTGCACCATTCCGGACCGAACCGTTTTTGGGTCAAGAAACTGTTCAAGTTTTACGTCCGCTAATTCACGAATTTGTTCCTCGGTATAGTCTTCACCTCGTTTTTGGCTGATCCGCTTTCGGATCTGACTCATGACTTGTTCGACGTCTATCGATTCTGATTCGATTTTAAATTCGGACATTCCAGTTCGTCCTTAAGCTTCGGTTAAAAATAGTTACTCTCCGCGTGTGATACCCGACATTAGAGAACCGCTCAAATACTTAATTGGTTCACAGAAATGGTGCAGACGTGCAGCCATTGACCTGTCATCTCCTATGCTATCTATCTCGCTGGGAGCAATCGATTAAACTGGTAGCGATCGATAGGGCGTCAATATTTATAAAGATTTCCATGTAATCGAAAAGCCTCACTGAGGATGGCCGTTCGTATTACTTTCCGGACACCAAGAATTCTTAGGAAACTAGTCAGTATCCCTTCGCATTTTTTTCCGACTCCGCTTTCTGGCCAACGCCTGCTTTGCACGACGTTTGTCACCAGGCTTCAGGTAAAAGGAGTGTTTCTTGATATCTTTGATGATGTCTTCCTGTTGTACCTTGCGCTTAAATCGTCGCAGAGCACTTTCGATTGACTCACTATCTTGAACTCTAACTTCCGCCAACTGAGATGTCACCTCCTCTACCCTTGGTCATGGTTCGGTTCAGAACACAATATGCTAGGCTACGCGCGAACCCTATTTGTATAATCTTCGACTCCGCCGGGACTGACCCGGTTCAAAGTAGAAACCGGTGATTAGTGGTTCCTGCACTGTGTTTAACACAGTCGGACCATGAGACGCCCGCGGATCTGTCATCATAGGATGAAAGCTGAGATGCCGTCAATTAAGCGATTTTTGGCGACGAGGGGGCCTTCAGGGCCATATTTTGTACGGATACGCGAATGAGGCTCCTTCTTATTGGCGGTGGCGCGCGGGAACATGCCCTGGCATGGAAACTTGGACAGGAATCGGGTGTTGAAGAGCTGATTTGTGCCCCTGGAAACGCTGGTATCGAGGTCGGTGTTGGGCGAACTGGTGGTAAAACTGACCATATAAAATGTGTTCAGGCTGACATACAAGACTCTGCCGCTCTATTAGACCTTGCGGTGAAAGAATCGGTGGATTTGACTGTTGTTGGGCCAGAGATACCTCTCTCTAAAGGTGTGGCTGACCGATTTTGCGATGCTGGACGTCCGCTTTTCGGTCCACTTCAGGCAGCTGCACGACTTGAATCCAGCAAGGTATTTTCTAAGGAATTCATGGCTCGTCACGAGATCCCAACGGCTACCTTTTGTGTGTGCCACAACGCCGAGGAAGCAATGGACGCCTGTCGAGATTTTGGATTTCCAGTTGTTATAAAGGCTGACGGCTTGGCGGCAGGAAAAGGCGTTACTGTCGCTGAGGACGAAGAAGCGGCAGAAGTTGCTATTCGAGAGGCAATGGTCGAAGGTCGTTTCGGTGATGCGGGTTTACGGCTTGTTGTCGAAGAGTGTCTCACAGGAACTGAAGTCTCTTTTTTTGTTATCTGTGACGGCCAGCAAGGTCTAGCGATGCCGTCAGCGCAAGACCACAAGCGAGTGTTTGATGGTGATAAAGGTCCGAATACCGGAGGAATGGGTGCATTTGCACCAAGCCCATTTTTTTCTGCGACGTTGGCGAATTTGGTGATGACAAAGGTTGTTATTCCTACTTTGGACGGACTTCGTTCGGAAGGAACTGAGTATCGGGGAGTACTCTATGTCGGTCTCATGTTAACAACAGAAGGTCCGAAGGTAATTGAATTTAATGTTCGATTTGGAGACCCGGAGGCACAAGTTGTACTACCGATGGTTCAGACCGATCTAGCCCCAGTTCTTTTGGCTGCTGCAGATGGTGACTTGAGCGGAGTCAATTGGAAGGTCTGTTCAGATCCTCATGTTGGGGTCGTTGTAGCTTCGGATGGCTACCCAGGCAGTTACGATACGGGTTTTGCAATTGATGGACTTTTCGAAGCAGGCGAAGTTCCTGGCGTGATTGTTTTTCACGCCGGTTCCGCTATGAAGGATGGTGTTACTGTTACAAGCGGCGGTCGGGTATTGACTGTAGTTGGTCGTGGCGCGACATTTACAGAGGCGATTGACATGGCGTACTCAGCAGTTGCGAAGATTTCTTTTCCAAATAAATATCATCGAACCGACATTGGTTATAAGGCCCTTTCTGGTTCGATAGCCATGACGAGTGGAGACGGCAAGTGAGGCCACGTAAATGACTGAGCGAAAAGTGCAAATTTTAATGGGTTCAGATTCTGATGCCCCTACTATGCAGCGAACGGTAGACCTTTTAAAAGAATTTAATATTTCATGCCATATGACTGTGGCATCGGCACATCGCTCGCCGGGTCGGGTCGAAAAATTGATTAAGGATGCTCCGGAGAATGGCGTCAAGGTATTCGTTGTCGGTGCTGGTGCAGCAGCTCATCTTGCTGGAGTTGTGGCAGCACATTCAACGCTTCCGGTGATTGGAGTGCCGATTGATTCGTCTCCTCTCAAGGGGTGGGATGCGCTGTTGGCGACCGTACAGATGCCGCCTGGAGTACCTGTGGCTACGGTGTCAGTCGGGAACGCGGGAGCAACCAATGCAGCTGTGCTCGCGGCGCAGATTCTCGCGTTAACTGATGAAGGTGTCGCCGCCGCGGTCAAGAATTATAAAGAGAAGTTAGCCGCTAAGGTCGAGCAAGCGGCCGCCAAGGTGGAGTCGCAGTAGAGCTAAGAAGCTTCGTTTAATAAAGAAGAAATTAGATTCCGCAATAAACCGGCTTTCTTGCTCGATTACAGCCAAGGTCTAGCGATGACGCCACCGTCTTTTCTTACTTAGAATTGTTTCTAATCCTCAAACAGCATCAACAAAAGAGCCTTGTGCGTGTGCAGACGATTTTCAGCTTGGTCAAAGACTACTGACGCGTCACTGTCTAGGACGGCATCGGTGACTTCCTCGCCCCGATGAGCTGGAAGGCAATGCATGAAGCAGGCATCGGGCTTAGCCTGGGCCATGAGCCCTGCGTTGACTTGGTAGGGACTAAAAAGTTGACGCCTTGAAGCAACTTCGTTCTCGTGTCCCATGGAGGTCCAGACGTCCGTATAGACTGCATCCACATTTTTCACTGCTTCGATCGGATCGTGATAGCGTCGGAGTTCAGCGTTGTCATTGGCGATGCGCTCAATTTCTAGATCGACTGAACTTGGAAGTTCGAAACCCTTGGGGGATGCAACGTGGACAGAAGCTCCGAGCATCGTAGCTGCTTGAGCAAACGATGTCGCGACATTGTTGCCGTCGCCAACAAAAGCAATTCGTCGGCCAGTCATCGTGCCCCAGCGTTCTTGTAATGTCAGACAGTCGGCTAGGGCTTGACAGGGATGTTCCTCATTGCTCAGCGCATTGATGACACGAAGAGTGCGGGTGGCCTTCGCGAGGTCGACAAGACGAGCTTGTTCATAGGTGCGGACCACCGCGCCTGATACCCAGCGTTCTAAGGTGCGCCCGACATCCGCCAACGATTCTCGTTTTCCTAACGCCACGGCAGCGTCTGGGTCGATAAAATCTCCTCCAAGTTCTCGAATCGCAATCTCAACTGTCGAACGGGTTCGCAATGAAGGTTTCTCGAAGAGCAGCGCGATATAGGTGCCCTCCAGTGCCGCGGATGTGGTGGCTTCCTTTCCCAAATGACGTTCTTGCTTAACCGTCGAAGCTAGCTGGAGACTATGGACAAGATCTTCTGGATCAAAATCAAGTATCGACAGGAAGCACCGACCAGAAAGATGGCTATTCATGTAACTAAGGTCTCTAATCTATAGGGGTTGCAACCCGGTTAATCTTGTTTTTGTTTTGGCCCTATATTTATTTATGTTCGATAGTCTGCGTTAATTCGAATGTACTCGGCACTGAGGTCGCAAGTCCATATAGTCGCTTCTTCAGCGCCCATTGTGCCCAAATCAACGACTACGTCAACTTCGTCACCACTCATGTGTTTGGATGCTTCTATTTCTCTATCTGGCCAGGCTGTCTCGTTTTCGTAGAGTACAGCGGGCCCTATCCTTACTTTAGCTCGACTAGGTTCGAACGTTACCCCAGCACGACCTGCAACAGCTATGAACCGACCCCAGTTTGGATCGGCGCCGTGTAGTGCGGTCTTGACCAGAAGCGAATTTGCTATGGCCCGTGCCGCACGCCTAGCATCAACGCCTGTGGTGGCTCCTGTTACGCGGATCGAGACCAGTTTTGTGGCTCCTTCTCCACCTCGAACAATCTCTTTGGCAAGTTTTTCGCAGACCAGCCTGAGACCGTCAACAAAAAATGGATAAATTGCATTGCTGACAGATATTCCACTACTGCCATTGGCGAGAAGAAACACAGAATCATTCGTCGAACACTCGCCATCCACACTTATTGCATTGAATGTTTCGTTGGTTACTGATGACAAGGCTTGGTGTAGTTGAAGCGGATCAATTGAGGCATCAGTAGTGAGAAAAGCAAGCATGGTTGCCATCGTTGGTTCGATCATGCCAGAGCCCTTAACCATGCCTCCGATTGTGAACGAACCAGCGGGTGTATTAACCCGAACAGCCGTTTCTTTTGGCCAAGGGTCAGTTGTCATTATTGCTTTTGCAGCTTCTTGACTCGAATGGCGGTCCAAGTTTCTCGCAGCTGTAATGATTCCTGATTCAATCTTAGACACCTCCAAAGGCACTCCGATAACACCGGTTGAAGCCACAAGCGTCTGGTCGGCCGGACAATTAATTGCAGACGCTAGCACGTGGGACATTATCTGGGCATTTGTTAATCCAGTCTCTCCCGTACACGCGTTTGCACAACCGCTGTTTACTGCAATGGCACGGGCAATACCGCCGGAGCTCTTCAAGTGTTCACGACACACAGCGATTGGTGCTGCTACAGTTCTGTTGGTCGTGAACATGGCCGCTGCGCTCGCCGGGTTATCTGAAACGATGAGGGCAAGATCAAGCGCGTCAACTTTAATCCCACATGAGACTGCTGCTGCCCGAAAGCCGTTTGGTGCTGTTATTCCCCCATTGGTCTGTGTGAAGGTGGTATCAGATTTCATGATGTCGTTACCTTTACAGGTTTCAATTCAAGTGCAACGGCATACTGCAGACAACGGCGAAACCACACGCATCGGTGACAGTCAGTGGAGATCTTTTCTGATAGCCAGGTGTGAGGCACAATTGAGAACCCGAGTCGAATGAAAAGATGAGGGTCGTGAACAAATGCACAGAGTTTCTTGTACCCCTGACCCTGAGCCGTCTCGATCATGCGACTCAGTAAGCGTGTGCCGACTCCTTGATTCCGATGAGTGTTTGTGACAACGAGTGACCGTATTTCAGCTAGCCCAGGTCCAAGACGGGCCAACTCTGCACATCCGACAACCCCCGTAGATCCTGCTGCAACAAGGAAACTTGGAACGTGTAGAACGACCTCGCCCAGTGGTCGCGGTAGTAAATGACCATTTTCAAGATTGTCAGTGATTAGACGAAAAAGGTCTTCTGCTTCGTCAGGAGCAGCAGGTCTAACTGCCAGGGTTCTATCGTTCTTGCGAGGCTCTACTTGTAGATTAGCCACGAAGCTACTCACAGCGCCCTCTCAGTTGCCGTCGCGAAAGTCGCGTTCAGTCGGGTCAATCCAGCGTCGATATCTTCGTCAGTGATCGTTAGTGGTGGTAGAAGACGAATAACGGTTCCGGCTGTTCGATTGACGATCAATCCATGATCCAGTGCAGCAGGTACAATCTGTTCGGCAATTTCTTTTTCAACGTCTAGCCCCCAGATGAGACCCATTCCTCTGATTTCCTTAATTGTCCCATACTGATCTGCCAATCGGTTCAAGCCTGTTTGGAAGCGCTGTCCAGCAGTTTTCACTCGGTCCACTAAGCCATTTTCGAGGGCGTTCAAGAAAACAAGTGCAGCTTGACAGGCCAAAAGGTTTCCACCGTAGGTACTACCGTGGTCCCCAAATGCAATCGCTTCGGCAACTTTTTCACTCATCACTGCGGCGCCGACTGGGAAGCCACCACCTAGAGCTTTTCCGATTGCCATTAGGTCGGGTCGGAGATTGATAGTCTCTGAATGAAAGGGTCTTCCAGTTCTGCCGAGACCGCATTGGACCTCGTCTGCAATCAGTAATGTTCCCGTCTCGGCGCAGACTTGTCGAATCGCAGCAGCTGTCTCTTGGGAGATCGGCCATACACCTCCCTCTCCCTGAATTGGTTCAACAATAATCGCTGCCGTCGTTTGAGAAATTGCTTCGTAAAGCTCTGACGGATCATCAGGTGACACAAAAGTTACGCCATTGAGGAGAGGTTCAAAAGGTTCGCGATACAAAGATTCAGAAGTTACTGAGAGCGATCCGAACGTTCTGCCATGAAAGGAACGATTAAACGCAATAATCTCTGTTCTCGCCGGCACACCGTTTGTAAACCAGAATCGACGAGCGAATTTAAGGCAGGCCTCAACGGCTTCAGTGCCGCTGTTTGTAAAGAAGGTCCTTGCTAGGCCGGACAGCGCAGCGAGTTTTGATGCTACCTGACCTTGAAGAGGGTGAAAAAAGAGATTAGATGTATGCACCAGTTCTTGAGCTTGGGTTGATATGGCATCTGCAAGGCCAAGGTGGGCATGACCGAGTGATGCGACGCCAAGACCAGACAACAGGTCGATATATTCCTTGTCGTTAGCGTCGAAGACTCGCGAGTCCTTACCTCGAACGAGGACCAACGGTATCCGCCGATAGACCTGCAGAACGTGATTCGCTTCAATCTGTTGCACCTCGTTAGCGTCTATCATTGTCAGGCCTATCCTCGGTTGTGTTTCACTTGGAATGAAGTATCAGTTCGTGACGCGTGTGACACCACATTCCTGTTCGTTAGTGAGAAAATTCAGGTGTTTGCCGTCCACTATTTCGACGCGGTCGACCCCCTTCGCGTTAGCGTCTTGGCAGGCGAGGAGTTTTGTCACCATTCCTGCGTTCGCCTGTTTCTCTCTAATTAGTTTGGCGATGTTCTCAGGGTTAACTACGGGAATTGTGTTGCCCCTTGAATCAAGCACGCCAGGCGTGGTTCCGGCAATAATTAATCGGCTGGCTCCAACTCTTTGCGCAAGATCTGCAGCCAGTGTATCGGCATTGATATTTAGCAAACGACCAGTTTGATCACAGCCGACACTTGCGACAACGGGGATATAGCCTCTGCCTGTTAATTCACGAAGAAGTTCTGGTCGGCGAGTTCCTTGTGGCGTACCAACGCAACCTAGGTCGATAGATTCACCGTTAGAACTTCTATATCGTCTGGCTTTTCGCACTTCAACGATGTTGGCATCGACACCCGTGAGTCCTACGGCATGTCCCCCGGCGGCGCCGATCGCAGCAACGAATCGGGTATTGATCCTACCGGCCAATACTCCCACCACTACATCAAGCGTTATAGGATCAGTGATTCGAAGGCCATCGACTGCCTGCTTCGTGATTCCAAGTCGGTTTAGTTCCTCGTCGATCTCACGGCCACCACCATGGACCACTATTACGGATTGCTGTGCACCTAACTTGACTAACGTCGTGGCGAGACTTTTGACTTGCTGTTGCGTTTCGAGAAGTTCACCACCGACCTTGACAAGAATCGTTGAGCGTTTTGGCATGAGAATGTGACTCTATTATTTGTTATGTCTTTACCGGAGGAACTATGTAAGTCCATCCCATTCATCAAAACCCATGGCCACGTTGAGATTTTGGACTGCCTGCCCGGCGGCTCCCTTTATGAGATTGTCCAGGCAGGCCACAATCACAAGGCGTCCAGTCGCTTCATCCAACATCCAGCCGATATCACAGTAATTGGTCTGCACGACATGTTTGATTTCTGGAAAAGCGGCTCCCCTGAGACGAACGAACCGCTCATTTTGATAAGCCTGTTCAAAAACATCTGTAACCAATGCTTGGGAAGTTGCCGGCTTTACACGTGTGTAAATCGTTTCCAAGATCCCTCGGTCCAAGGGAATGAGATGCGGTACGAAGGTAATCTGGCGCCCGAGTTCTTGTTCAATTTCATCTCCATGCCTATGTGCAAAGATTCCGTAAGCAGCCGCATTGCCATGACATTCTGAAAAATGAGTCCTGATACTTGGTTTTCGCCCCGCCCCAGAAATACCTGACTTTGCGTCGATAATGACGCTCTCGGACAACAAATCGGCTTGGGCCAGAGGTTCGAGTGCCAACAGTGCCGCAGTTGGATAGCATCCCGGACAGCTTACAAAGGTGGCTCCTCTCAGCAATTCTCGCCGCCTTTCGGTGAGGCCGTATACGGCAGTCTGTTCCAATTCTGGAGTCTCCGGATACCAGTGTTGTCGTGTTTCAGAATCGCGAAGGCGGAACGCTCCAGAAAGGTCGAATACCCGCAACCCATTGGAGAGCAAATTGCCCGCCAGGGATGCACTTGCAGTGTCAGGAAGCGCGAGAAAGACAACGTCCGTTTCCTTAGTCAGCCGTTTGATCGAGAACCCTGTCAGTTCGCCGTCCCAGAGTCCTGTCAGTCCTGGTAACGTTCGCGTTTCCTCAGAGGCGCTTGATGTCATCGCTACTGCAACTTCGGCGTGAGGATGTCGAACCAACAGTCGAATTAGTTCCTGACCTCCATATCCTGTTGCTCCCACGATTCCAATTCTGAGCCTTTTCACGGTCGTTCCCCTCAGGAAATATGAATATTTATACCAACCTACGAGTATTTATACGCTATGCTGACTTCGTCAGTCAACCATACATAGGTCAAAATAGGTTATTTTGTGCGATAATAAACCATTATGTTGATGTTGCGCGAAGAATGTTGGGTATGTATACTAATTCATCTCTCTGAATAATTATGAAACATTACAGACAGTCAGCCATCCTTGACCTCGTCACTCTTGAGTCGATCGGGAGTCAAGACGAACTCAGGAGGCGATTAAGATCAAAGGGGTTCAACGCGACGCAGGCCACGATCTCGAGAGATATCAAGCAGTTGCGTCTCGTTAAAAGAGCGGTGGACGGTTCTTATCAAAAAGCAGATGAGCAGTCTGGCGGGCGAGCGAATAGTGATGCGGCGGTTCGGCGAGCAGTTATGGACTATATGAGAAGCGTCGATCAGGTGCAGCAGCTCTTGGTATTGCGCACGGACGCGGGACTCGCTCAGCCATTGGCACTGGCTATCGACCGGGCGAATCTTGGAGAGGTGGTTGGAACGGTTGCCGGGGATGACACAATTTTGGTGATTACGCGGCATGCCCGGGCTGGTCGGGAAGTCACGAGATTGTTCGAAGGATGGGCGCGGGGCTGAGTCAGGATCTAAATTAGCGAGGAATGTTGGAGGGACTATGAAGCGGGTGGTATTGGCGTACTCTGGCGGTTTGGACACTTCAGTGGCTGTGAAATGGATCGCAGAGAAATACGATGCGGAAATCGTTGCTGTAACGATGGATCTGGGCCAGGGTAAGGAGCTAGATGATATTCGCGAGCGAGCGCTGGCAGTCGGTGCCGTTCGAGTGCATGTTGTCGACGTTCGTGATGAATTTGCTCGGGACTACATTGTGCCGGCACTGCAGGCAGGGGCTATGTACGAAGGTAAGTATCCGATGGCAACGGCACTCGGTCGGCCTCTTATTGCACAGAAACTTGTCGAAGTTGCTCAGTTTGAGGGGGCGACGATGATTGCCCACGGTTGCACAGGGAAAGGAAATGATCAGGTTCGTATCGACGTTTCAGCGCGGGCATTGGATCCGTCAATCGGGGTTATCGCACCAGCCCGTGAGTGGGGCATGACACGTCCTGATGAGATTGAGTACGCACGGCAGCATGGTATCCAGGTGCCAACGACGGTTGAGAGTCCATATAGCACAGACTCTAACTTGTGGGGTCGTTCGATTGAATGTGGAGTGCTTGAAGATCCTTGGACTGAGCCTCCGGAGGATATATACACGCTCACGAAGTCGCCAGTGGACTGCCCGGATGTGCCGGCTTATGTCGAAATCGATTTTGAGAGTGGGGTGCCCACGAAAGTTAACGGCGTAGCTATGCCGCTGACGGAATTGATCAACTCGTTGGACAAGATTGCAGGTGCCCACGGTGTCGGACGGATTGATATGGTCGAGAATCGTTTAGTGGGTATCAAGTCGCGTGAAATTTATGAGGCGCCGGCTGCTACGGTCCTGCATACGGCACATCGAGAGTTAGAGGCGTTGGTGATACCGAAAGATCTTGAGCGACTCAAGAGTTATCTAAGTGTTACGTACGCGGATCTCATCTATAACGGTTTGTGGTTTACTCCGACTCGCGAGGCAATCGATGCGTTAATTACGAAAGCCCAGGAACGAGTAACCGGCACTACCAGATTAAAGCTTTATCGTGGGGACTGTCGGGTTGTGGGACGAAAATCTGAGAACGCATTGTACGACACTGATCTTGCTACTTATGACACTGGCGATAGCTTTGACCACAGTGCCGCTGAGGGTTTTATTAAAATTTGGGGGCTTCCCGTGGAGACTGCTGCTCGACGTAAACCTGCATTAGAGCGAGACGAAGTGCCGGCGGGACGGTCAAGCTTAAACGGCGATGTGGATCAATGAGCCAGAAATCACACTTATGGTCGGGTCGTTTTTCAGAGGCACCAAACACGGAGGTCTTTGATTTTCAGGCGTCCTTCGGGTTTGACAACCAACTGTTTGAAGATGACGTAGAGGGAAGTCTTGCTTGGGCTGAAGCCTTGGCATCCGCGGGCGTGTTGACGCGGGATGACGCGGTTGTGATTCGTCAAGCTCTTATCGAAATTCGTGAAGATGCTCGTCTCGACCCAGACTTCTTAACTGGCTCAGATGAGGACGTTCACGCTTTTGTAGAACGGCAACTGATTGCACGTGTAGGTGATGTAGGGCGTCGTTTACACACCGGACGATCGCGAAACGAACAGGTCTCGTTAGATTTACGTTTGTATCTCAGACGTCGTCTTCTGGTAGTGCAGGACAAGATTGTCAATTTTGTAGCAGCTTTGGCAGCACGTGCTGAATCCGCGGGGCATGCAGTTATGCCCGCGTACACACATCTGAGGCGTGCTCAGCCGGTACTGGTCGCTCATTTTTTTCTAGCGCACGCAGTGGCGTTCCGGCGAGACTATGGGCGTTTGAATACTGCACGTGACGAAGCGGATGCTTTGCCAATGGGTTCCGGGGCTGTGGTTGGTACTAGTTACGACATCAATCCGGAGGCGCTCGCGGCACGGCTTGGATTTTCTCGGGTTGTGGCGAATAGTGTAGATGCCGCTGCTGACCGAGACTTTGTGTCCGCTGCCTTGCATGGCTACTCGCTGATCATGGTGCACCTTAGTCGCCTGGCTGAAGATTTGATTATTTTTACCGGAGAAGAGTTTGACTATTTTGAACTGGCTGATGCGGTTTCAACCGGTAGTAGTCTGATGCCTCAAAAGAAAAATCCAGACGCATTAGAATTGATTCGAGGTAAAACCGGCCGGGTCCTTGGTCACCATTTCGGATGGCTTACTACGATGAAAGGTTTACCGAGTGGATACAACAAGGATCTTCAAGAGGACAAAGAAGCCTTGTTTGATGCAGAGCGGACAGCGTTGAACTCGTTGCATGCGGCCACGATCGTGGTGAATACGCTGGAACTGCGTGAAAAGCAGGCTGAGACAGCGGCCAGCGGAATGCTGTTAGCAACCGATGTCGCTGACTACCTTGTTAAACGCGGTCTTCCGTTTAGAACAGCCCACGAGGTTGTTGGTGGTATTGTCCGCGAACTAGTTGACCGCGGCCAAGACTTTGAAGCATTAACTCTCAATGAATGGCGGGCTTATCACGAGCTGTTCGGTGACGATATCGTCGACCAAATCTCCACGCGTGGTTCAATTGAAGCACGGCAGACCCCGCAGTCTACAAATCCTGATGCTGTAACTCGATCTCTGGCTGAATTAAGGGCTTGGCTAAGAAGGACGGGTGCTGCGCCTAGTCGCTAGAGGTAAGTTTTCAGTGTTTGCCTGCGCGAAAGCCCTCTGCTAGACTCTGAATTCCTTCGTGTGCGGGTCCCATACCAGCCTCCCAAAATCGGGAAGCAGAAGTATAAAGGTAGGTTCGGCATTCAGGCTGACCTCTTGCGGCGGCCGTGCTGATGAATTCAGATTAGGTTTAAATGACGTTAAGTAGGATCCAGATGATCCGATGAGTGACAACGATCGGGTTAACAGCCAAGCGGACGAGTCTGATTCGGTTGAACCGGTAGACGGCGGTTCAACCGAGATTTCCAATGACGTGGATGAGGGACCGGTTCGCCGTCCTCTTATTCGAGCGACGTTAAAACATCCTAATGGTGCGCCACCTCCACCGAGGCAGGCACCAGTTTTCACAATGCACCAACAGGAACAGAGCGGGTCACAGGGAGGGCGTGGTCAGAATAGAAATGGTCGCTTTGTGCGTGATTCTAGCCATTCCAACAAGAAGAAGGGGTCACGTGATCGCTCCGGCCACGGTGGGTCCCAGCACGCGTCGAAGGGTAACGGTACCGGTGAAAGGAAGCGCGCTTCGCGCCCAGAACGTTCAGGGCAGAACCGCACGGTTTCGGGAAATCGATTGCCCTCATCCCGGCGGGATAAAGGTCGCTCTCGTTAAACCTCCAGGGCTTGCACCGCGAACATGAATAACTTGAGCGGAACCAATGGCTTAGTAGTTGGAGTGGCCAACAAGCGGTCACTCGCCTGGGTAATCGCGAAAGCTGCGGATGAAGCAGGGGCAAAGTTAACGCTCAGTTATGCGAATGAGCGGTTTGCCAAGAATGCGACTGAGCTTGCCAAGACATTAAGCCAACCATCTCAATTGCTTCCGTGTGATGTCACTCAGGACAGTGAGATTGAGACCATGTATCGGGCGATTGAAGAACAACATGGCGGCTTGGATTTTCTTGTTCACGGTGTGGCGTTTGCGACGAGAGAGTCTCTTTCCCAACCATTTGTTGAGACCACGAGGCCTGACTTTTTGCAAGCACTCGATGTGAGCACCTATTCACTAGTGGCGTTGGCTAGAGGAGCTAAGCCATTGATGGAACGGCGGGGTGGTGGAAGCGTCGTTACGCTCACCTACATGGGTAGTCAACGGGTCTTTCCGAATTACAACGTCATGGGGGTATCGAAGGCGGCTCTAGAGTCGACCGTGCGATACCTTGCTAGCGACTTAGGTCCTTCGAATATCAGGGTCAACACGATCTCCGCCGGCCCCATTAAGACTCTGGCGGCCGCTGGCATTGGAGGCTTCACACAGATTCTTCAGCATTATCGCCAGCGGTCCCCACTGGGCCGAACCGTTGACTCGTCCGAGGTGGCAGATGCGGCGGTTTTTCTGCTCGGGTCGGCGAGTCGCGGTGTTACCGGTGAAATATTGATGGTCGATGCGGGTTACAACATTACGGGTATGTAATTAATGAGTAGCCCGCTTGTGAGGCGTGCACGCGGCCTACTTCTACGTTTAACCAGGGCCCGCGTCGTAGCTGGCGGTGTTGGTATCGTCTTAGTTGTTTTCTCTTCCGTACTTCTTCTGTGTGAATTTTCTTGGGAGTCTTGGGTTTCAGATGGTTTCGGCCTAGTGACGGGTGGAACAGGTATGGCCCTTGTTATAACAGCCATCAGCGGTCGACAGCCAGACTGGGTCGAATAGTATCGTGTTAACGGTGCATAAGCTTTGACACGGATTGGTAAGTGTTAGTTAAAATCTCCGTGTGCCACACCGATCGCCTGGTTCCTCTTCACCTCAGCAGCATGATTATCTGACCGGCAAGCCAATCAGATTGTATCGACCCCAGGGCAGCTCGGACGTACGTAAGTTGATCGACAATGGTTTCCAGGCTTTTAATGCTGGCCGTTTGTCAGAGGCGTGCCGAGTTTATACCGACGGCATGCTCAATTCCGATCACGATACGACGATTGGAATCACGATTGCTGGAGCCATGACGCCAGCTGGACTCGGCGGTTGCGTCATAGAGCTCATGGATCGAGGTTTGGTTGACTTTGTAATCAGTACTGGAGCCAACCTGTACCACGACCTCCACTACGCTTTGAACTTCACACTGCACAGGGGCTCGCCGTTTCTTGATGATGTTGACCTCTATGACAAGGGAATTATCCGAATCTATGACGTTTTGTTTCCAGCCGAGGTCCTCTTGGAGACAGACGCATATCTGCGAGAGTTCTTTGTGCGGTCTGGATTGAAGGGCCCGATCTCATCAGCCGAATTGCACTATCGCCTTGGAAAGGATCTATTGACGAAATATCCAGAATCCGCAGAGCATTCCGTTGTTGCGAAAGCTGCTGCTGTGGGTGTTCCTTTGTACACCTCGTCACCCGGCGATAGTTCTATAGGGATGAATCTAGCCTTCCATGAACTAATCAACCAAGGAGAGCTAATGATCGATCCGAACCTTGATGTAAATGAGGTGTGCGCGATCATTTTGTCGGGAGAGAAAAATGGTTGCCTAATTCTCGGCGGCGGTTCGCCGAAGAATTTCTATCTTCAGGGACAGCCTACCCTTTGGGAGGTCTACGGTATTCAAAAAGGTGGAAACGATTACTTTATCCAGATCACGACCGATCAAGCGGTTTGGGGTGGGTTGTCAGGTGCTACGCCCTCCGAAGCGGTCAGTTGGGGAAAGGTGAACCCGAGTGTTTTACCCGAGACGGTGGTTGCCTATTGTGACACGACAATCGCATTTCCGCTTTTATGTGAATATGTTGTCGGTTCCCCAGTAGGGCGTAGACAACGAAAATCTTTATATTCCCAACGTGAGACTCTTGTAGCCGAGCTTGAGCGCCAAGCGCGTGCAGTATAAGAACAACGGCCAGGCTCTGACCGTAGGGAGCAAAAAGAATGAGAACACTGGCATCGGAGCTAGGTCTCCACGTTGAAAAATCAACTTCCCAACCAAGAATTTATGCCGATGCTAATGTTCCTGCTGGAGTGATTCTATATATGCGCCGCAGACTGAAATGGGATGTCTTGGCGGTAGTTGAGGACGATACGTTGAGACGCGCGAGTGACCACGAGCATTATCAAACCGCGGCTATATTTCGACGAACGCTCGTCAGTTTAGACGCAGATTTTCTCGATGATTCGCATTTTTCACCATCATCAGGAAGTGGGGTTATTATTCTTTCGGCCCCTGATGAACGCGGATTAATTCGACTACTGCGCAAGATTGACAAAGTGTTTTTCGCCAAGAGGTTTCGCGAGGACCCTTTCTTCGGCCTTCCGCTCGATGGACAGAAACTTCAAGTGCATCCAGATTGGACGCATGATATCAGCAGCAGTCATCCGCCTGTGACCAAGGGGTCTCTTAACTTATAAAGTGGAAGGGATACGTCGGCTAATCGGATGTTCTACGCGTGGAGCCGTGGTTACACTGTATCCGGCTCGCTATACGTCGCGAAGGATGTGGGAGTCTCCCAAACCGTCACCCGCACTACCGAGAAGCCATTGCGCTGGGTTTCTTGAAAAATAAGAAAGGCTATATGCTCCACCGTCGGATTTTCATTGACTACAAAGACAGGTTCTTTTTGTTGCTGAAGAGGCTCTAGTAAAGGATCGTCGTGGCGGAGAATCATCTTGTGGTCAAGCTCGCGGTCGATCCATCCTTTGATCAGGCGTTTGATGTCACTGAAATCACACACCATGTGTCGTTCGTCTAGAGACACTGTTCGGATTTCGATCTCAGCCACGGCGTTGTGCCCGTGCGGATGCCGGCAAATCCCATCATAGTTGAGCAGCCGGTGGCCGTAACAAAAGTCGATTCGTTTCGTGACTGAGTACATGTGAAATTAGGGCGGTGAGGACATTTGATGGTAATTGACGGCGGAAGTGAGGGTCAAGGCACAGCATCAGTTGTGTTGTGCTCTGGTGGTCTAGATAGTGCCGTACTTATTGCGCATGAGGCTGAGAAGTTTCTTGTACAACCGATTTATGTCAATGGCGGACTTGCTTGGGAGTCAGTTGAGCGACAGTATCTCGATCGACTGTTGTCATCACCGAAGTTCACCTCAGGCGTCAGGCCGATTCTGGAAATTCAGTGTTTGACAACCGATGTCTACTCGCCGACGCACTGGGCAATTCAGGGAACACCCCCAGCGTACGATACTCCTGACGAAGACGTTTATTTGCCGGGCCGAAATATCCTATTGCTGTCGAAAGCTGCTGTTTATTGCGCTTTGAACAACATCAGCCGAATCGCAGTCGGGCCACTGGCTGGAAATCCGTTTGCCGACGCCACTCCAGAATTCTTTTCGGCTCTGGCAGATGTATTGTCAATGGGACTAGAGAAACCAATCGAAATAGCGACGCCGTTCTTAACACTGAGTAAGGTTGACGTCATTAACTTAGGCGTGACACTTAACGTACCTTGGTCTGCCACTATCTCATGCATGAATCCGGAACAGGGGATTCACTGTGGGCGTTGTAGTAAGTGCCGCGAGAGATTACAGGCGTTTGCGTCGGTTGGTATTCCCGACCCGGCCGACTATGCGTATAGACCTACCGATGTGTCTACCGGAGAAATAAAGTCTTCTTAGGATTTTTCTCATCGAAATCTCTGACATCGATACGGCTCATGCAGGTTATAGATTTTGATGCATCAAAACAAGTAACGTGCTATATTCAAAAATAATGATTTCACTGCGCGAAAAGGCTATTGTCGTGTTCGCTATAGCTTTGAGCTGGCTACTAATCGTTGAATCGGCCGGAGGACAGACTTTAAATTTAGCGGGTCAACAGACGTCCAGCGGCGATGAAACCCCGTCGTCGGTGACTGGTCCTATTTCTGGCTACATGGATTTTCACTACAACAACCGGCAGGACGAAGATGCTCAACTCGATTTTCACCGATTTGTTTTGCTCTTCTCGCACAGTTTTTCCGATCGCGTAAAGTTTGTTTCTGAGTTGGAGCTTGAGCACGCCGTAGTGTCGAATGAGACGGAGGGCGAGTTGGAGCTTGAGCAGGCCTATGTCGACTTTTTGATCACGCGGACATTTAATATTCGGGCCGGAATGCTACTTGCCCCAGTTGGAATCATTAATGAGCGACATGAGCCTCCGGTCTTCCACGGTGTCGAGAGACCTTTTGTCGATACCGTAATCATTCCAACGACTTGGTTTGAAACAGGGGTCGGAGTACATGGGGAGTTTCATCCTGGCATTCGGTATCGCGCGTTCCTGATGTCACCGCTCGACTCGACTGGTTTTGATGCCGAACAAGGGCTCAGAGGTGGGCGACAGAAAGGTTCCGAGTCGAACCTGAGTTCCATCGCAGTCACTGGCCGACTTGAGTATGTCGGCAAACCAGGTTTGGTTCTTGGGAGTAGTTTTTGGACTGGTGATACGGGCTTCCAGAATCTACGGTTCGACACAAGTGTGTCGATGTTTGAATTTGATGGTCGGTACCGTTTGGGCGAATTCGAGACTAGGGGCGAGTATGCTCACGGATTCCTAGATGGAATGGGTGAACTCAACGCTTCTCGGCAACGCACAGTGGGGGTCAGCCCTAATGTTGCCAGAGAGGTCAGAGGGTTTTATCTGGAAGGTTCTTATTTTGTCAGTCCAAGACCCGCGCCCAAGGAAGTGGCGTTGTTTCTTCGGTACGAAAACTTCGATACGCAGTACCGGATGCCCGAAGGGTTTCAACCCCTCAAACAATTCGACCGGGATGCATGGATATTTGGGGTGACGTATTTCCCTGACCCAGACGTAGCTGTCAAGTTCGACTACACGGTACTGCGAAATCAGAGCGAAGTTGTGAAGGCGCCCAACTCACTGAACATCGGTCTAGGATGGTGGTTTTGACAAAACGGGGACTCGTTTGGCGCCTACTGTCACTCCCGATTGGATTATTGGCGATGTTCATGGTTTCAAACCTTAACTGGCTTGAAGCGCAAGAACGTCAGGTCGTAGAGATTGTCGCAGAACGTTTTAGTTTCACCCCGTCAGAGATCCGGGTTCCAGTCGGAACCGCACTCGAACTTAGGATACGAAGTCATGACACTATGCATGGCTTTCGAATCGTGGGTAGAAACGTGAACATCACGGTGCCAAAAAGGCGTCAGGGTGAAGTGGTGGTGCTTTTTGAGGCCAGTGAAGCTGGTAGGTTTCGTTTTGAATGTTCTCGATTATGTGGTGCCGGACACAACTTGATGCAGGGTGAGATTGTCGTAGTCGAAGAATGAAATGGACATGCAAAGGGCGGTCGGTTCAAAGGGTTCATTGAGTGGTCGTATGAACAGGGTAGTGAACTGTGTTGTCGTGCTAGGGATCATGACGCTGGTGCTGCAGGTCACCCCCTATGCCCAGAAGTTGCTAAGACTGGGAGAGCCTCTTCCTGGCGTTAGTCCAGTTGAGTTTGAGCGATTCCGACTTGGTCTCGACGACTTTCTTGAAGTCGAGACGGCTGAAGAGGGGTTAGGGCCAGCTTATAACGGCACGAGCTGCTCTGAATGTCACAGTATTCCAGCGGTCGGTGGGATTGCCCCGGTAACCACCGTTCGAGCAGGAAGGCGGTTGTTCAATGGTCAGTTTGAGGACTTCGATCCACGCCGGGGTTCGCTGTTCCAGTTGTTCTCAATTCCGACTCACGGGTGCCAATCGGTGATTCCTCGCGAGGCAAATGTGATCGCTCGTCGAGTCCCCATACCCCTCTTTGGTGCTGGTTTGGTTGAAGCAATTTCCGACGAAACGATACTGGCTCTTCAGGATCCGGGAGATCGAGATCGTGATGGAATTAGCGGACGCGCGGCCGTGGTGATGGATCGTGGGTCTGGTGAATCGAGGATTGGCCGATTTGGCTGGAAGGCCCAGGTGGCAACGCTCCTTGAGTTTGGCGCTGATGCCTACCGTAACGAGATGGGGATTACAAACGATCTCTTTATGGAAGAACTCACACACAACCTTTCTGAGGCTCAGTTGCTCGCCTGCGATCCGATTCCTGAACCTGAGGATGTTCCAGAGTTAGGGACCGGCCTTAGGGGGATCGATAATTTTGAAGCATTCATGAAATTCTTGGCTCCATTACCGAGAGGACCAATCACTGCAAAGGTACTTGGGGGCCGAGAGGTGTTTGACGCGGTGGGCTGTAGTGCCTGTCATGTGCCTACGTTGATGACTGGCTCAAATCCCAATCCTCTCTTTGACCGAAAACCGGTTCAATTGTTTTCAGATCTCCTCCTGCACGATATTGGTACCGGTGACGGAATTCAGCAAGCTGCTGGCCGACCCGAGGAAATTCGAACTCCGGCCCTCTGGGGATTGCGGTTCCGGAGGCCATTACTTCATGATGGCAGTGCCGCGACCATCGCCGATGCCTTGTTAAGGCACGAGGGAGAGGCACAATCAACGATTCAGCGTCTTAGAAATGTATCGTCAAGAGCAAAGAGCGATCTTCTGGCGTTTCTTGAGTCTCTTTAGAAGGTTCTGACGAACTAAACTCTCACGAAACCTTCTTGGCTGGGATGACCTGAAGTTTTTCAGCCGCACGCAGACCAATAACGACCTGCCGGTTACCTTTTCCCCGAACAAGTACATGATCGGCGGCGGTGTCGCGGGCTTCAAGACAAATCGTCTGACCTGGCGTCAGTTCGCTGTTTTCCAGGAATCTCAGGAACTCAGGGTCTTGATCGGTTACGCGTGTCAACACAACAGTTTCGTTCAAGGGACAGTTGAGGAGTGTCTGATACTGCGGAGTGATCACGGTGCCCTCTGAGTTGGGAATCGGGTCTCCGTGAGGGTCAGTCGACGGGCGTCCGAGCATTTCATCAATACGATCAATCAATTGGTCGGAAGCCGCATGTTCAAGTCGCTCGGCTTCATCGTGAACTTCAGTCCAGCTCATACCTAGCACCTTGACCAAGAACAGTTCCATGAGGCGATGGCGCCGTAATACTAATGCTGCAAGCTTTTTTCCCGCGGCCGTCAGTCGAACACCGGCGTAGGGTTCGTAGTCGACTAGTCCCGAGTCCGCTAATGCCTTGACCATGGTCGTGGCGGTACCAGGTACGACACCAAGAGAGCCTGCCAGCTGTCCCATTGGGACGAGGCGTTTCGACTCATCTTGAGCGGCTTGGGTTTTATAGATAGCCTTCAAGTAATTTTCAACAGTGCTTGAAGGAATCAACTGGATAACCTTTCACTGAAAGATGGCTTGTTGAAACCATACATAATGATATATATTTATTTTGAACTATCAAAATTTAATTTGTCAAACATCAAATAAATATCTTTCATCGCGAATGGTAGACAAGTTGGTCGTGGGACTTATTAACAGGCTGTGACGCTAGACCGATGCCAGAACCAAGGTTTGCTCTTGTTTTGTTTGTTACGGCCGTGGTGCTCTTAGCACTTCTGCTGTGGCCGAAAACTGGCCTGGTACCTCGTCTCTACCGGTTGTCTCGTTTCGGTCAACGTGTTCGCCTGGAGGATGCACTTAAGCATGTGTTTATGTGCCAGCAGAGCGGCCAGACAAGTTCATTACAGAGCCTTGCTGGCCAATTAGAGGTGTCAACGGGACAGGCCGCGTCGTTTCTGTCGCGATTGACGGAGATGGGACTGGTACAGATGGAGGGAGATGGTCCCAAACTGACTCAAGAGGGTGCGCAAACTGCTGTCCGCATAGTACGCACACATCGGCTCTGGGAACGATACTTGGCTGATCGCACTGGCGTTCCTCCTGTTGAATGGCACGACGAAGCGGAACGAATGGAACATTCGCTGTCTGCCGAACAGGCGGACCAGCTAGAAGCGAGACTGGGGCATCCTGCCTGGGACCCGCATGGGGATCCAATTCCTTCCTCTGCAGGCGAAATTCCACCAGTTCCCGGTATCGAGATACTTGCTGTGGAGCCTGGTCGAACTGTGGAGATTGTTCATCTTGAAGATGAACCTAGAGAGATTTACGATGCGCTTCTGGCTGATGGACTTGTGCTTGGCGCGCGGGTTGAAGTGGTCGGACGGAGAGGTCGTGCTGTTTATGTTCGTGCAGGAAGTCGAGAGTGGACTTTGGACCCTGTGACCGCACGAAACATCAGTGTTCGCCAATTGCCGATTGGTGAATTGCCGGACTCAGATCGGCCGACGCTCCTTGAGGTCAGACAAGGTGAGACTGTTCGTGTTGTTGAGATCTCGCGGGCGTGTCAGGGGCCGCAGCGTCGACGATTGTTGGATCTGGGAGTGGTGATTGGGACCGAGATCACACCCGAGTTGATGAGTGTTGCCAAGGACCCAGTGGCTTATCGGATACGCGGCGCGCTTATCGCTCTACGGAAGCAGCAGGCGGCGTGGATTAGCGTCCAACGGCTTAATGGTCGCGATACGGTAGAGGTGGCATGATGTCTGATTTGTCGTCCGGTTCATGTGGTGTTTGCTCCCAGCATCGGACAGAAAGCTTGGTTCGACTTGGCTTGAACCCAGACAAATGGGACATTCTGATTGCTCTTGCCGGAAATCCTAATGTTGGCAAGAGCACGGTATTCAATGCTCTGACCGGCCTGCGCCAACATACTGGGAACTGGCCGGGTAAAACGATTGTTCGTGCAGAGGGGGCGTTCGCCCATCAAGAAAAACGGGTAAAGCTGGTTGACTTGCCAGGAACATACTCTCTTCAAGCTGGAAGTATGGATGAGGAAGTGGCTCGAGACTTCATACTTTTCGGCCGGCCTGATGTAACTATTGTAGTCGTTGATGCCACGCGTCTTGAACGAAACCTCAATCTGACACTCCAAATTCTAGGTATCAGCGACCAGGTTGTGGTCTATCTGAACCTGATCGACGAAGCTCGTCGGAAAGGGATCGCTATAGACGCGAACCAGTTGGAGCGGGAATTGGGAGTGCCCGTGGTCAGCGGAGTTGCCAGAGATAATGTGGGGGTCGAGGAACTTCTCGATAGGGCTCACAGCCTAGCTGTTGGGAAAACATCAACGACACCTTACCGGTTACAAAGTTATTCCGATGACGTTGAGAAAACAGTAGCTTCTCTGGCCCAGTCGGTGAAAAGTATTTTCCCGAATGTTCCAAATACGCGATGGGTCGCCCTCCGTTTGTTGAATGCTGACGAAGCAGTGGTCGAGAGCGTCCGGACAGGTGAGTTAGGTCAACTGGGTGAGGAGTCTGACCATCCGGCGGTTCTCACGAATCATCGTACACAGCTGGTCGATTCGGCTCGCAGGATGCGGTGGGATCTTCCGACAGATTTTCACGACCGTATTAGTGAGCGTCTTTACGACGCGGCCCAGAAGATCGCCGATAAAGTTCAGATGCGAGGACTTAGTAAGGCCCGTTTCGATTTCGACCGGGCCCTCGATGGCGTTCTTACCAGCCGGCTATTTGGGTTTCCGTTGATGTTGGCGATACTTGCAGTTGTTTTCTGGATCACCATTGAAGGAGCGAACGGACCGTCCGGTTTTCTTGCAACTCTTCTCATCGATAATGCCCATCCGTGGCTGAAGAATCTTGCCGAGACAGCAGGATTACCTTGGTGGCTGAGTGGATTTGTTTTCGATGGAGTCTATTTGGCTACGGCTTGGGTGGTGGCCGTCATGCTGCCACCCATGGCCATCTTTTTCCCGATATTTACTTTGCTTGAAGATTTTGGATATCTCCCGCGTGTTGCTTTTAATCTTGACGCTCTCTTTCGGGCGGCGGGTTCACATGGGAAGCAGGCACTCACCATGTGTATGGGGTTTGGCTGCAACGCGGCTGGCGTGGTGGCAACCCGAGTTATTGACAGTCCGCGAGAGCGTCTCATCGCCATCATTACCAACAATTTTTCTCTTTGTAATGGTCGGTGGCCGACCCAAATCTTGATCGCAACAATTTTTATTGGGGCGGTAGTGCCGGCACACCTTTCAGGGATTGTCTCGGCCGGCGCGGTCGTTGGAATTGCTGTTTTGGGTATCGTGGTGATGTTTGGCACGTCGTGGTTACTTTCACGGACTCTGCTCCGTGGTGAAGCGACCAGTTTCAGTCTTGAGTTGCCACCCTATCGGCCACCACGCATTTTTCAGACTTTGTATACGTCCGTGATTGACCGGACGTTGATTGTGCTCTGGCGCGCGGTCATATTTGCCGTGCCGGCGGGTGCGGTGATCTGGTTGGCCTCTAACCTCAATATAGGGGAAGCGAGTTTAGCTGAGCACATGGTGTCTTGGCTAAATCCATTTGGGGTTTTGATTGGGCTTAATGGTGTCATCCTGTTGGCCTATGTACTAGCGATTCCGGCTAACGAGATTGTCATTCCTACGGTTCTGATGTTGACAGTCTTAACAGCTGATGTATCCAGTGTTGGTTCTGGAGCTGGCATTATGTTTGAACTTGATAACAACGATGCTACTGGAGAGTTACTCCGCTCTGGCGGCTGGACTCTCCTCACAGCGGTCAATTTGATGTTGTTCAGTCTCTTGCATAACCCGTGCTCCACAACGATTTATACGATCTACAAGGAGACGCAGAGTGCGAAGTGGACGACTGTGGCGACCCTTCTTCCCGTCGTCCTTGGTGTTGCGATTTGCTTTCTTGTGACTCAAGTCTGGAGGTTGGCAGTTTGAGTGCCGACGAATAGTTGGAGGCATGAGGTCACAGATTACGGATTCGAGGAACAGACAGTTTTAAGATAGGGACTGTGCAGCCACAGCCCCTTTTCTGTCTCGTGTGTTCTTTATTACTATGGCTCCTCATCTCAATCGGGACCAGTGGTCTGGAGAAGGTGATTTCACTCAGACATTGGTCGACTGGTTCTTAGAGTGCGACCTGATCACTTTTGTGCGTGTCGAGGATTCAGAGTCAACTCGGACGGATGTTGACTACAACCTACTTAGCAATGAGATCTTTGTAGAGTTTCGAACGCGTGACCGTGTAGAGCGAGAATTATTATGGGGTGTTCTTCCCCGCAAGCGAGTCGTGACTGAGAAATTAATGACACTTGATCAGCTTGATGCCGCGCTAGGTGAAGATGAGGACATCGGCACTCCTGATTACGCTGACGAAGGAATGATTCAGTTCTTGAAAACCGAGCGCGTAATTCCGCCATATCAAACAAAGGGCTACAAGCTCATAGAGCTGGTTCGGATTTACGAGGTGGGAATGTCGCGCCAGACAGAAATGGATTACTAGTTCATGCTTGAAAACTCAGAAATTCGAAGACAAATTCGCCTCATGATTGCGGAGTCTAAACGGGGGGCTGAGGAGCGTCGTGCGCGTGCGGAATCCGAGGTTCGTGTTGGCAAGAGGTTGTTGAGGACTGTAGTTGTGCCGATGTTTAAGACGGTTGCCGAGGCCCTAAGAATCGAAGGTTACGCTTTTAGGGTCTCAACTCCAGTTGACTCGGTTCGGATCTCGGTAGAGGGTTCTGGCGAGAACTTTATCGAAATGATCTTCGATTCTGCCCATGACCAGCTAGCGCTTCGAGGTCGAGTGAGTCGTCTGAGAGGTCGAGAGCTAGTGGTTGATGAAAGGATCATCAGCGCGGGCTTAGAATTGTCGTTGCTTGGAGATGAACAAGTGTTGGAATTCTTGCTTTCGGAACTTCAACCTTTTGTCGATTAAAAATTGCTAGACCACGCCTTTTTCTCTGAGTTGAACGATCGCTGCCGCGGTGAGGCCGAGGTCATCACCAAGAATCGTCTCGGTATGTTGACCCAACGTCGGCGGTGGCGTACGCACATTCCCAGGCGTATCGTCTAGTTTTACTGGAACGCCTAATGTTCGGATTGCACCTGCGATGGGGTGGTCAAGTGCCACTACCATGGCCCGCTCGATAATCTGTGGGTCCGAAAAAACGGCTTCAAGATCCCGAACGGCACCACAAGGGATGCCGCCGGCAGTCAGTAGTTCAATCCAATCTGTGGCAGGTCTTGATTTCAGGTATTCGACGAGAATGGGTCTTAGTGCCTCGCGTCTTTCGACACGGTCCTTATTTGTTGCAAATCGTACGTCGGTAGCTAAGTCGTCGGCTCCGAGCAATTGGCAGAACGAATGCCAGAGTTGGTCATTTCCGATGGCAACGACTAGTTCGCCATCGCCTGTTTCTAGGGTTTCGTATGGGACAATTGTCGGATGTCGGTTACCCAGCCGTATCGGCGCTTGGTTGGTAGCGAAGTAGATTCCTGCTTGATATGTGAGGAGTGCAGCAACAGAATCCAGCATTCCAACATCAACGAATTGACCACGCCCAGTGCGATGTCGTGCCAGCAGTGCCATAGCTACCCCATAGGCAGCGAACATGCCTGATGTTATGTCAGCGATGGCTACGCCGAGACGATAAGCAGGTCCGTCACGGTCCCCGGTTATGCTCATTAGTCCACCCTCGGCCTGCAGCACCGCGTCGTATCCTGGTTGAGTTCGACGGGGTCCCGTGTGACCAAAACCAGAGACAGAGCAGTAAATCAGGCGAGGCCACCGAGCTGCTAGGTCGGGATATCCTAATTGCATACGTGCTAGCGTGCCTGGTCTGAAATTTTCGACAAGTATATCGGCCTCATCGAGCAGGTTATTTAGTATTGTGCGGCCCTCGGGATGTTTTAGATTGAGAGTCAGACTTTCCTTGTTGCGGTTGACACTCATGAAGTAGGAGCTCTCTCCTTTTTCAAACGGTGGTCCCCATCCACGAGTATCGTCGCCACGACCGGGTTGCTCAACTTTGATGACGCGTGCGCCCATATCGGCAAGCATCATCGTGCAGTAGGGTCCAGACAGGACACGGGTTAAATCTAGGACATTGGTTCCGCTTAAGGGGCCGCTAATTTGATCAGGCATGATTTAGTCCAAGAACCGACAATTGCCGCCTATGCAGGATAAGTTACCGACTGCTAACAGATCCTATTCCGTGTCCGACACGCGTAGTTGATGTGTGTGTCGATTAATTTCCAATAAATCGGTCACCAACGCGTACGCGGTATGGTTCACACCTGACTGTGATTTTCCAATTTGAATCCGTCCAAGCACGTCGGTCTCCAACTCGATAGTTTTGGCCGTTCCATTACAGCCGAACAAAGAGTCACTCATCGTTAGAGTAACCGGTTCCACCTTTGCCACGATCCCATTGTCTTGAAATTGGGCTGATGCAATAAGTTTTACTTGCTGTCCTTCTTTTCTTGCACTGATGATTTGGTCAACGCTGAGGGACTGAATTCCAGTGCGGTCGACGTCGTGGGGCGTTATAGCGCCCCCCATTAACGAGTTGACTAAAATAGCAGTTTTAGCCGCTGCATCCCATCCGTTTATATCATTCGAGGAGTCTGCTTCACTGATTCCCTCTGCTTGAATATGGTTTAACGCTTCTTCCATCGTCTGGCCATCTTCCATCGCGGACAGAATGTGGTTTGTTGTGGTGTTAACAATTCCACGAAAACATTTCACTTGTACGGTTGGTAGCAGGTGGCGAAAAAAACTGAACACCGGAAGTCCATCGAGAACCGAGCCTTCGTAGAGGAACTTGCGCTTTTTTCTCCTGGCGAGATCGACTAGCTCTCGGTGGGCGAATGCGGCTGGTCCCTTGTTTGCAGTAATTACGTGGGCTCCTAACTTCAAGGCAGCCCGCACGTGATCTACGCCAGGCTGACCATCCAGAGTTCCAAGCGGGGTGTTCTCTACTACAACTAACCCAGTTGAGTTTTCAGTTGAATCTAAAGAATTTATTGCAGTTTCGAGAAAACTGAATGTACTAGGCAAACTCGGACGAATATCGCGTGAATGTAAGTCAGGCAATGCATTGTCGCGAGCAGCTTGGAGGGCTTGGTCAGGATTAATTCCATCCGGATCCACGGCCAAACCATGGTGCGCCGTAGCAATACCAGCAATTATCCAACTAGGATTACCTCGGGGATCAAGTAGAAACTCCTGTTTGAGAAGCAGCTGAATGAAGCGTTGCGCGACGAACCCAAACCCCACGAGTATGAGTTTCAGTGGCTTTCCTCTTGTTGCTTTGTCTTAGTTGTAGGGGCGCTAATACTGGAGAAAGTGTTCATACGGTCGACTAATTGAACCATTCTGACTCAGAATAAGGGAACCGAGTCACTCTTACAACCTATGCGGATCGCGTTCCACAGAGGGCTGAATGAATGCTACGATCACCTGGTGCCAGTGGCTTACGGGGCACGACACAAGTTAAACCTCACATTGTTGCAGAGGAACGGACTTTTCTGGCTCGGTGACCAGGTTTCTGGCGGGCTACCATACCTATACTGCGGGTTGCCTAAGCTGTATCAGACCGTGAGTGTCGACAGGGCAATATGAGACAGAACATACTTTTGGGTTGGGCGAGGATCAAATAGGCAATGGATGATCATGTTCTGCGTGTTTACGATTCTATTCTCGGGCTTCTTTCCGGTCCCGAAAATCCGACACCGCTAGTACGTCTGAATCGAGTGTCTCCATTCAAGCATACGCAAGTCTACGGGAAGCTTGAGTGGTATAACCCATTTGGCGCGGTGAAGGATCGTGTCGCCGCGAACCTAATTGCTGATGGCGAGGCTCGGCGCACCATTCACGGTGAGCAAAAACTAGTTGAGCCAACTTCTGGCAATACAGGTATGGCGCTTGCGATGATAGCGAACGCCAAAGGTTATTCGCTTACGACGCCGCTATCGAGCGAAGTGCCCCTTGAGAAACGCACCATGCTGCGCTTCTTCGGTGCGGACGTCATGGAGCTTGAGGATACCCTTTGTCCGGCCCCAGGGGCACCAGAAGGAGCTATCGCAAAGGCCAGTGAAATCGCCGATCAGCCTGATTTCCACATGCTGAATCAGTATGCCAACGAAGCAAATCCTGAGGCTCATTACAAAACTACAGGACCTGAAATATGGCGCCAGACGGCTGGTAATGTGACGCATTTTGTATGCGGTCTAGGTACTTGCGGAACAATCACGGGAACTGGTCGATTCCTGAAAGAGCAGGACGATTCCGTCAAGGTCCTCGGTGTGCATCCACAAGAAGGACACGACATTCCCGGTGTTCGAAGCATACGGCAACTGCAGCAAACTAAATTGTTTTTTCCTGACGAGTATGATGGATTGGTTGAGGTTACAAATCAGGAAGCGTTTGACCTCTGCCTCCGTTTAAATAGAGAAGAAAGTATCATTGCTGGTCCGAGTTCTGCTATGGCTCTTTCGGGAGCCTTCAAACTTGTCGCTGACGAGCCTGGCAATTCTGTGGTTGTGATCTTCTGCGACAGCGCTTTTAAGTACGCGTCTTCAGTTGTGAAACATTTGCCAGGTCTGTCAAGTGGACAGGTTAAAAGCAGTGGGCAAAAAGATCCGCTACTTGACAAGATGGTGGCAAACGTCCGAGGGAACGAAGCTCTCAATATCGACGTCGATACTGCTCATGCTCGATGGCAGGATGGTAGGTCGTGTGTAATAGACGTTCGACCAAACGACCAGTACCGCGAGGGTCACATTCCTGGTGCTTATAACATGCCGCTTCGAGAACTCGGTGAGGACCGCTCGGTTCTTCCTGGTGACTTTGACACTCCGATTCTCAGCGTGTGCCAGCGTGGGAATGCCTCGTTATCAGGCGTGTTGGTCTTGAAGTCGCTCGGCTATCGAGATGTAAAGAGCATTGTCGGAGGGACTCTTGCTTGGCGTGAGAAGGGTTTTGACACCGAATCTGATTAGACGCGGGTGTAAAACAGAAGAGCCAACTCATTCGGAGTGTAGTTGTGAGGCGAGCGTATTTTGCGGATTCAATGGCAAGTCCATATGAATGTGTTGGTAATCGGATAGCCGGCGATAGCAGAAAGGTTCTTTGGGTTGGTGGGAACAGCAGTAATGCCGAAGGATCGGGAGCAAACATTAATTGTCAGTGATGTTGTCGCGGCGCATATTCAGAGCCACGGCCGCGAAACTTATCCAAACGAGTGTTGTGGGGCCTTGATTGGGACGGATAACGTTGTCCAGGAATGTTTTTCTCTGCCCAATCGGACAGAGGAAGGGTTACGTCGGAGGTTTTTGGTCACGGCTCAGGACTATCGAGTGGCTGAACGTTTCGCGACGAACTCTGGCAACGAGTTGATTGGTTTCTATCACTCACACCCTGACCATCCCGCTCGACCGTCCCAGTATGATCTTGATCACGCATGGCCTGTGTTTGCCTATGTGATCATTTCTGTTGAAAAAGGTAAAACCCGCGCGATGACCTCGTGGCGACTTCGCGAAGACCGTTCGGCATTCGACGAAACATGTATTGAACGACGCAACGAATAGGAAAATCAGATGGCCAATGATGTGCTAATACCGACACCGCTCCGGGTGTATGTGGACAAACGGGACGTTGTACAGGTCGAAGGAAATACGGTCGGTGAACTCTTAGAGGATCTGACGGCCCAGTACTCGGACTTGAAGAAGCATCTATACAACGAAGATGGTCGACTGCGCAGTTTCGTCAACATCTACCTTAACGACGACGACATACGCTACTTGGACAAGGAAGCAACGGTCGTGAAGAACGGTGACACAATCAGCATTGTGCCATCTGTGGCGGGTGGTGGAGATGAATGAAACCAAGCCGGAGCTGAACAACGACGAGGTCGCGCGCTATAGTCGTCATCTCATCATGCCGGAAGTCGGCATGGATGGCCAACTCAAGCTGAAGTCAGCCAGCGTGCTTTGTATCGGAGCCGGAGGTCTAGGTTCCCCGGTAGCGATGTATCTCGGCGCTGCCGGAGTTGGACGCATTGGCATAGTTGACTTTGACGTCGTTGATTACAGCAATCTTCAGCGTCAAGTGATTCATGGCACCCCGGATGTTGGTCGACCAAAACTAGACTCGGCACGCGACCGACTCAATGCGATTAATCCAGAGGTTACAGTCGAGACGCACGATGTCGCGCTATCGTCTGAGAATGCGCTTGCGCTGCTCGCCAACTATGACGTTATCGTTGACGGTACTGATAATTTTCCAACCCGATACCTTGTTAATGATGCTTGCGTTATCTTAGGAAAACCTAACGTGTACGGTAGCATCTTTCGTTTTGAAGGGCAGGCATCTGTTTTTGCCACAAAAGATGGTCCTTGTTATCGATGCTTGTATCCTGAGCCGCCGCCACCCGGCTTGGTGCCAAGTTGTGCAGAGGGTGGCGTCTTGGGAATTTTGCCTGGTGTCATAGGAACGATACAGGCGACAGAGGCAGTTAAAATAATCATTGGTGTAGGTGAACCATTAATTAACCGGTTCATGATTTATGATGCACTTCGAATGAAATTTCGTGAACTCAAACTTCGAAAGGATCCCGAGTGTCCGGTTTGTGGTGACACGCCAACCGTTACCGAGTTGATCGACTATGAACAATTCTGCGGCATTACAGGCGCCGTGACAGATGATGTTTCATCAGAGGCGCTCGACACCACCGTCAAGGATTTGAAAACCCGTATTGATGGAAAAGACAAGGTGTTGGTTTTGGACGTTCGTGAGCCACAGGAATTTCAAATCTGCCGGATTCCAGGTTCGACCTTGATTCCATTGAATGACTTGCCACAGCGTTTGGCTGAGCTTGAGGGATACAAGGATATGGTCGTGCACTGCAAGTCGGGGGTCCGAAGCGCGAAGGCGGTGAAACTGCTCCACGAGGCGGGTTTCTCAGACGCTAAGAATTTGCGAGGCGGGATACTTGCTTGGATTGACGAAATCGACCCGTCGCTACCAAAATACTAGGAAGGTCTAAGCGGTTCGGGTCACACTAATGAGATACCTGTTGCGTGTGAACCGATTTCAGAAAGTGTCTGGTTATCATCAATTAACGCAATCTAGGTAACTGAGTGGTATAACCATCGACTGGTTCCCCTCTCGGCGCTATACTGACGTTAGCCCATGTTACGTTTGTCCAAGAAAACCGACTACGCACTGATAGCCTTGAAGGACTTAGCCTCCAGTCCTGCGGCGACGTCGTGTAGTGCCCGTGAGATCGCAGCGCGATACGACATTCCCGTCGAGTTAATGGCTAAAGTGTTGCAGCGGTTGGCGAGGCGGGGACTATTGGAGTCTCATCAAGGTACACGTGGGGGCTACAAACTATCTCGTCCGGCCGACCGCATTTCAGTTGCGGATGTTATTCAAGCTATTGATGGGCCTGTGCTTGTAACAGCCTGTTCGGACGAAGACGAGACGTGCGAACAGTATTCCAAGTGCAACGTGCGTGACCCACTGTGGCGTCTCAAAGACCGGATTGTTCAAGCGCTTGTTTCATTTACATTGCAGGAACTTGCCGAAGACGATGGTCTCCAGTCGACCTTCCCCGTTTTGATGGCGTCAGGTGAGACAACCTCGGTGTCGACTGCAGAACGTTCTGCCGACTAGCCAACCGTGCGGCTTCGAGCTTGACCCATGGTTTCGTTGCCTATTTATATGGACCACCACGCTACGACGTCGACCGATTCCAGGGTGGTTGACTCGATGCAGCCGTTTTTCAGCACGAAGTTTGGTAATCCAGCTAGTCGACACCATGCCTTCGGCTGGGAAGCAAGGGATGCCGTGGATGGAGCCCGAGTGCAAGTGTCTCGCCTCGTCGGATGCGATGCGCGAGAAATAGTCTTCACAAGCGGGGCGACCGAATCTAACAATCTGGCGATCAAGGGTTGTCTCAAGGCCGTAGGTCGACCAGCTCGGATAGTGACGGTAACCACCGAGCATCGCGCAGTACTCGATCCGTGTAGGCAATTGGAGAACGAAGGAGTGTGCGTGACCTATGTTCGCCCAAGAGAAGATGGCCTCGTTGACGTCAAAGAAATTGAGGAGGCACTAAGTCCAGAGACCGCTTTACTGAGTGTGATGACTGCGAACAATGAGATTGGTGTACTTCAACCGATCGCTGAGTTGAGCGCTCTGGCACGTAGATATTCGGTGTTGTTTCATACTGATGCTACGCAAGCGGTAGGGAAGGTGCCCTTCAATGCCAGAGCTCTTGACGTGGATTTGGTATCTCTAAGCTCCCACAAGATATATGGACCCAAGGGGGTGGGCGCATTATGTATTCGCCGGCGCAAACCCAGGATTCCGATCAAGGCGATGCTTGACGGTGGTGGGCATGAAAACGGCCTCCGGTCAGGCACTTTGAACGTTCCGGCGATCGTTGGGTTTGGGCGTGCAGCCGAACTTTGTATTACTGAGATGGTCGAGGAGGCAGCACGCATTCAAACGCTTAGGGACGATCTATGGCGGAGGCTTTCAGCGGGTTTGAGCGGTTTGCAAATCAATGGTTCAATGGAACGAAGGCTACCGCAGAATTTGAACTTTAGCGTCGCCGGTGTAGATGGCGAAGCACTGCTTCTCGGCTTGGATGATGTGGCGTTGTCGTCAGGAGCCGCCTGCACGTCCGCGCAGCCGGAACCATCCCATGTCTTGTTGTCGTTGGGTCTTTCCAAAAGACTGGCTGTGGCTTCGATCCGATTTGGCTTGGGCCGCTGGAACACGGATGAAGAGGTTGACTACGTAGTTGAGAAGGTCAAGCGGTTAGTCTGTCACTTACGCGAAACGTCTCCGGACTAAGGGACAAAGGCACATGTCTTAGACAGAATCGGCTACACTGGTGGTGAGAACAGATGATCGAAATCACAGAAGCGGCGGCCAAGCGAATCCGACAAGCGATGACCACTGAGGGCATGACTGATGGCGGGTTGCGCGTTGGTGTTAAGGCCGGCGGTTGTAACGGTATGAGTTATGTATTTCGGTGGGAATCTTCACCAAAGCCAGATGACGAAATCTTCGAAACTCAAGAAGGCACACCTATCTTCGTTGACAAGAAAAGTTACGCATATTTGAAGGGAACTGTGCTGGACTGTGATTCAGAGATGCTGGGTCAGTCGCTGATCTTTCGAAATCCCAACGCGAAAAGCGAGTGCGGCTGCGGACTTTCGTTCAATGTGTAGTTGATATCTGCGACGGTTAGGTCTTAATGGCATTCGCCCCGACGGTTTGGCGGCGAGATGAGACGCTATCGACTCTTGACCGGTGACTCCTATACACTCCCAGCCATGTCGGTATGGGTAGGCCTGCAAAGCGCACTTCAACACAGTATGCGGGCGTACTATCTTCCGCTCATTAGTGGCGTGGCCCTTGCCGCTAGCGCGTTCATGCCATGGATGAAAATGGGCGATCAGGGAGTTGGTGGATTTCCCAGCGTAGCCGGATTATGGGTATTAGGGCTTGGTCTATTGTCGATCGTTTTGGCTTTATTGAGTGTTGTGACACGCCGCAATTCTAGACACCCACTGCTACTCGTGGGACTTGCGGCTTTCGGTATTCTTTGGCTTGGCGAGCGTTTCTTGGAGAGATCCGCTGCGGATCAACTTTGGGCTCGCTCCCAAGCCCAAGCTATCGTGCAGGGTGCTCCGGCGGTAGATATAATTCCGCCTGTCATGGCGATAGGTGCTTATGTGGGCTTGGCGGCATCGCTAGTGATCGCGCTATTCGGACTGACAATAGTAATTCGCCAGGCTACACAGCCTTATGCTGAAGTTGAAGATGATGATGAATAAGACTCCGAGAAAAATCACTGTTGCACACAGTCCAGATTCAGACGATGCCTTTATGTTTTATGGATTAGCGTCGGGAGCAGTCGACATAAGTGGCTTTGATGTTGGTCAGGTTCTCGCCGATATCGAGACGTTGAATCGCGAAGCATTCGAAGGTCGCTACGAGGTAACGGCCGTTTCATTTCATGCTTACGCTCACCTCGTTGAGCGGTACGCGCTTCTGCCTCACGGTGCCAGCATGGGTGACAGGTATGGTCCAGTACTTGTAACACGCGAAGACGGACCATCACAACTGGATGGGGTGACGGTCGCGATTCCTGGAACGCTGACGACAGCGTATCTTGCGTTACAGCTGTATTTTCCAGGTGTAGCGTACGAGGTCATACCGTTTGACGAAATCCAGCCAGCGGTGCAAGAAGGGAAAGTGGACGCTGGCCTACTTATCCATGAAGGTCAGTTGACTTATGCGGAGGATGGACTACGTGCGATTGTCGACTTGGGTGTTTGGTGGGCCGAGAGAACCGGTGGTCTTCCTCTGCCGCTCGGCTGTAACGTCATCCGACGAGATCTTGGCATCGACACGATGCGCCGGGTATCGCGGTTGCTTCACGATAGTATCGCGTACGCACTGAATCACCGGTCAGAAGCGATTGACTATGCTCAAGAATATGGTCGAGGTCTAGACGAAGATAAGACCGATCAGTTTGTAGGAATGTATGTCAATGAGCTGACTCTCGATTACGGCGAAAGGGGTCGTTTGGCCGTCAAACGGTTGTTCGACGAAGCGTATGAGAAACGGCTTATACCTAATCCGGTTCCGGTTGAGTTCGTTAAATAGAGTAACGGTACGTCGCTATCACGCGCGACTAATTCTAGAACGCATCGGGGTGAATCATTCTTGCTAACTCTTCGGTCGCTTGGACCACTCTGGGTCCTGGCACGACAAAATGATTCCCGGTGACGAAATAAATTCGGTTGTTTCGTACGGCGGGCAGTGTCGAGAGTTGGGTCCAGACGTCTCGCTCGTCTTCAACAATGTTGCTTGGAAGATTTTCTCCATATCTGATTTCAATAATAATTTCAGGTGCCGCTGACAAGATTGACTCCGAACTCACTTGTGAAACGTTTTCGCTGTCGATTTCTCTGAAGACATTATTTCCACCTGCGACTTCGAGCATGTCCTGCAAGAAGCCGACGCCACCGCTGGCATAGACGTTACGTAACGTCAGGGGTTCACGTCCGAATACAAGCAGCGTCCTGGGCTTCGGACGACCTGCTACCCGCCGCCGGATGGCACCAAGGCCGATTTCAAGCTCTGTGGCGATTGTTTCGGCCTCGGTGGAATGACCTGTCCGAATACCCAAAAGTCGAATCATGTCGGAGACCTCGGCAAGTCCTTCATGCTTGTAGGTCAAAATTGGGATGCTGGCTTTCTCCAATTGTCGGCGTAGATCAGTCTGAGTGTCATAAAGAACCACGAGATCGGGGCGAAGTGTGAAGATCCGCTCTAAGTCGGGGTCGAGGAGTCCACCAACTCGAGTAACGGAATTGCCTTGGTCAGGTCCGATGGGTATTTGGTCGAAGCTGCCTATGCCTACCAACTGGGAATCGGCACCGATTGAAACCAAAATCTCCGTAACGGCCGGGACCAATGAGACAATTCTTTGCGGAAATGGACTCTGTGTGATCGCGGTCCCGATTGTGAAAAAGATCAGAATTGGGACAAGTCGACTTCGTGCCGGTCTTAGCGGTTTCGTATCAGTAACCACAAGAAGAATGGTCCTCCGAGCATGGCGGTGATGACGCCCACCGGTAGTTCAACTGGTGCCATTATCGTCCTGGCGCCTACATCGCAGGTGACTAAGAATGCTGCACCAAGGAACGTAGCGGATGGTAGGACTATTCGATGGTCGGCCCCGACCAGTAATCGGACTATGTGAGGCACGATGATGCCGATGAAGCCGATAGGGCCACCTAGGGACACGGCTGCGCCGGTTGCTAGGGATGCAGAAAGGAACGCGAGACGTTGGGTTTTCAGGACGTCTACACCTCTTGTAGCCGCATATTCGGTACCTAATGTAAGCAGATTAAGCGATCGTGGAAGATAGGCAAAACCAGCTAAGGCCGCGATAAGCAGCGGAAGGGCCCATAGGATAGTTTCGTAGCCGCTTACGTCAAGATTGCCCATCAGCCACCGGACAGCCTGAAAGTTTTGTGAGAAGTCCGCGAGATATTGAACAAACATGATAACGGCTGAAAAAAGAGAGTTGAGCGTTACTCCGGCCAGTAACAGCACAGTGGTAGACAGTCCTTGGCGGCGAAGTCGAGCCAGGGAATAAACAATTCCAACTGCAACCAGCGAACCTGTGAAACTAGCCAGAGTTACGGCGGGTAGTCCAGCTAAGGCGAAGGGTATTCCTAAAATTATGACGATCATCGCACCCAGGGATGCACCTGCAGAAACTCCGAGCGTGAAGGGGGTCGCCAAAGGATTTCTTAAAAGTGCTTGTAGTACAACACCGGCGGCAGCCAGTGAACCACCTACGAGAGCTCCAGCAAGCACCCTTGGCAGCCGGGCGATGAAGAAGATCTGGGCATCGACGTTGTCAGCGAAGGAGACTGAATTATCAAAAACGCGGCTGAGTTTGATCGGTGTGGGGCCGACAAGTGGCGCCAGTAGGCAAACTAAGATGGCTAGGCAGCCCAATGCCCAAGGCGTTGCCAAAAACTTGACTTGGAATTGTCGAACCCCAAGGGTGTTCATGAGCGTGACATGAGTTTTCTCAGTCATACGGGTCGCGGCGGTATCGCCGCCTGGGCACCACAAGCAGATGACCTGCGGCGCTGTTATGTGTAATGTGGACGTTGACACCATACAGGTGTCGAACGGTTTCCTCTGTCAGGACATCACCTGTCTTGCCGCACGCGATTACTTTCCCATCGCGGAGGACTATCAAGTCACGACAGACGCTCGCTGCCAGATTAAGATCGTGGGTCGAAACCACCATGGTGATTCCTGTCCCATTTAAATTCTGCAGCAGCGAACCAATCTCTAGTTGATAGTTAAGATCGAGTGATGTCGTCGGTTCATCTAAAAGAAGGATATTCGACTTGATTGCGGTCGGGTCCGTTGAAGAGAGTTGAGCCAAAGCGCCGGCTATTACTACACGTTGTTTTTCCCCGCCACTGAGTGTCGAAAAGGCACGAGATGCAAGGTCGAAAGTGCCGGTTGCTGCTAATGCCTGCGTAGCAAGTTCGAGGTCTAATGGCCCTTCGACGCCGAAGTTTTCTAAATGCGGGTATCTGCCCATCAGAACTATCTGCAGCACTGTGTAATCGAATGCTGTTTCAGTCTGCTGCTGAACTGCAGCCAACCGCCGCGCCAGTATCTTGCGGGAATAGTTCGCAAGATCTTGACCCTCGAGCGTGACTTGGCCGGTCGTGGGAGGATACACACCGCTAAGGAGTCTTAGCAGACTTGTCTTGCCGGAGCCGTTTGGTCCGATAATGCCCGTCAAACTGCCAGGATGAATACAAACGGAAATCTCGTGCAGGACTTCTTTCCTGTCGTATCCAAACGACACGGCATTAGTTCGTAGCATGGCGCTAGTCAAAACTCCAAAGTCGTTCCTACGCGAACATTGATACCTGGAGAAGGGAAGAAAGCTCGTTCAATTGGAAATCCACCGAGGACACCATAATCGGCATATTTATGGTCCGTGAGATTTCTCACCTCGATAAAGGTGTTAACCCGGCCCTGTTCATGTCTAAGTTTCAGATTGATGACGACATAGCGATCTTGGTTCCCGAAGGCATTCTGGTAATCACTTTCGAACAATCGTGTTCCCACGTACGTTCCGTTCAGAATTACGTCTATTGTCTGTGTTGGTTGGAAGGCGAACTCGATGGTGGATCGATGACGGGGAACATTCGGAATGGTTCGACCAACGAACACACCTTCTAAGATCTTGGCGTTAGTGTAGCTGTAGTTTCCGCTAACGCTAAGTGTCTCTGACCGTCGACCACCGGAAAATTCAACGCCCTGACGTTTCGATGTTCCGTCAAGGTTCTCGTTTGCGCCAAACCCGAATGCCCCGCCAGCCGGGTTGAAAAACAGTTCGTTGTCGCTATGTATATGAAAATAATTTAATTCTCCAAAAAACGTGCCGGCGGATGTGCGTAAACCTGTTTCGTAGCTATTGGATCGCTGTGGGCGGAGTGTAGTGTCGATGGTATTGGAGAAGAAGTTAAACAGCTCGTCTAGCAAGGGGTAACGAAAACTCTTTGCGGCGGACGCATAAAAATGAGTTGTACCGGCTATGTTGAAGTTGGCGCCGACGGTGGCGAGGTGTTGGTCAAAGTCGGTGCCGGCTGGCGAACTCGGTTGGAAGTGGTAATCAACGTCGTCGTAGCGATAGCCTCCTGAAATCCCTAGGCGCGAGTGAGGAAAAAGTTCGTCATGCAGATAGAATGCCGAATTCTGTTTCTTGAGTGTGAACATTCCGACGGTTTCTGTCTCATCGAAGACCGTCGTATTAAGTATGTTTTCAGTTGATCGACTAGCGTCAACACCTACCACCAAAGTGTTACTTAACTGACCAACAGGACCAGAAACGTTGATTTGAGGAGAGATGGTAAAAGTGTCGATGGTGGTGTTTCCGTTAAACGTCCCACCGGCGAAAGAACTGAAGAACGCAGCATCACGCTGTCGAAAAGAAAAGTCGATTTGTGCCAAAGCAAAGTCCCCGAGTAGGATGTTTGGCCTCGCTATTACGTAAACATCATCAACCTCAGCAAACTCTCCTGGTTTCAATGTGCTGCGCCGAAGAGACCCAGTCATCAAGTCGCTTTCTTTGAGTTCCCCGGGAAGGCCGGTTACGTCGCTGTGGAGCCCGGCGCTGATGAAGATATTTAAGCGCTGATTTGGAGTCACAGTGAAGCTCGCTCCGAGGTCGCCCCCGTTTGTATCGCCGTTATCTCTATAACCGTCCGACGTGTTGTAACTTCCATCAATCGCGTACGATAACCCTGAGGTTGACCCATTCAAACTGGTTGCTACATTGAAGCTCGAATAGCTTCCGGCCTGCAGTGAGAGGGTCCGTTCCGTGTCTGTGCGGTTTTTGGTAATTATGTTGATAGCGCCAGCCGTCGCGTTGTCTCCGTAGAGAACACTCCCTCTACCTCCTCGGGTGACCTCGATGCGATCGACACGACTCAGTGGAATCTGGAGCCAATCAGTTCCGCTCAGATCGGGTAGGGTGGCGCGACGTCCATCGATTAAAACGAGAGTGTTTGAAGATGCTGTTTCCCCAAAACCTCGCAGGTCTATGCGATAGTTCCGGCGATTACCCGTGATATCGGCCACGTGTACGCCTGCGTGGGATCGGAGTAATTCAGGGATGTCCCGCGCAGTTGATCGTTTGAGTTCGTCAAGTGTGACAGAGGTCACTGGGGCGGAAACCTTCGCGATCGATTCTTCCCGTCGTGAGGGGGTGACGACAATTCCTTGAGTGAATCGAAGTGAATGCTCAACTGTTTCGGAGTCAGGATCGCGATCTTGGGCAGCACCGATAGCCGAAAGACAGTTCAGTATTAGGATGACAATCGGGACAAGTAAGGTGTCACTGGGTCGAACCTTCATCAAACCTCCTTCGGCGTGACCACGCGCCGGTACCGCGACTCTAAGAGCCGACAGTTAATAAGAGGACGCCTGATGATCAGGTCTCCTGACTCGCGGATCGTGATGAGACGGTCGTACCTTCCCAGGCTCTGTGTCTCGCGACATTAGGCCCAGTGGTTGAGGCGTGCTGCGCCGATACCGTCTCACTCCCCGCTTACAGTGGCGGGACCGTGTGGGATTTGCACCCACTTCCCATGCTCACCAGGAAGCGTCGAACAAGGCATAAGTATAACTGAGGCGTCATTGAGCAAACGTTCCTGCAGTTGATGAACGAAGTTTTTATCGCATAACATAGTTATTCGACATTAGAAACGAGACCAGTAGCGGTCTCGTTTGCGCCTTCAGGTACTCATGCTGGATCGGCTTGCCGCGAGTGGGCTTCAAGAGATTAAATTAAAGCTTGACGACGGGATTCGCCTGAATCTGACGGATGGAGTCCGCCTCTTTGAATGCTCGGACTTACTGGCTGTTGGGTGGTTAGCGAATCGTGAACGTGAGCGGCGGCATGGAGCGCAGACTTTTTTCAATTATAACCTCCGTCTCGAAGCGACTAATGTCTGTGTAGCGAGTTGTTTGTTCTGTTCTTTTGCTCGGCTGCAACCAGGTGATTCTGGAGCCTACACAATGTCGCTCGAGCAGGCATGGCAGAAGCTTCGAGATCGCGGTGACCAAGCGCTGACGGAAGTACATGTTGTCAATGGTTTGCATCCGGATCTACCTTTTGACTACTACACTAAATTGCTCAAAGGTTTTAAGGACATTAGGCCTGATATCCATCTGAAATGTTTTACAGCAGTTGAGATTGCGTTCTTTGCTGATCTCTATGGTAAGACTGACGAACAGGTATTGCTTGAGTTGATGGATGCAGGGCTTGATTCACTGCCCGGTGGCGGCGCGGAGGTCTTTTCGGAAAGAGTTCGCCAAAAGATCTGCCACGACAAATGCGGGACGACTCGGTGGCTTGAAATTCATGCGACGGCTCACCGCCTTGGCATGAGATCAAACGTCACGATGCTCTATGGGCATATTGAGACGGTTGAAGAGCGTGTGGATCATATGTTACGGGCTCGCGCATTACAGGATGAGACCGGTGGGTTTCAGGCATTTATTCCTTTGGCGTTTCACCCTGAGAACAACCAGATGAAGAAGTTGCCGGCGCCAACGGCAATCGATTCATTGCGTGTCCATGCGGTTGCCAGGTTGATGCTTGACAATATCCCCCACGTAAAAGCTTTTTGGATTGCTACGGGTTTAGAAGTTGCACAAACGTCTCTCTGGTTCGGTGTTGACGATCTAGATGGCACTGTCCAAGAGGAACGGATATACCACATGGCAGGTGCTTCAACGCCAGAAGCAATGACACCGGAACAAATCGGCGTTCTGATCTGTGATGCCGGACGTCAACCCGTCGAACGGGACACCCTATACAACGTGGTGGCCTGACCGGTTGAAACAGCGCGGAATCGTTTCTAAGCGTGGTAGACTAGCCCTAGGTCAGGTCGCTTCCGGCCTTATTCAAGAAGCCGGGTGAGATTTGACCTTTTTAGCGTTCATTGCTTGAGAAAAGTTTCACAATATTTGCCATGAGTGTGAATTTACTGACTGATTACGAGAAGCTGCATATCGAGGAGCGGCAATCATTGCCCGATTCCTACCTAGGGTTGTCGGATGACGAAATGCGTCGCAGAATCGCCGCTGCTCGTGAGGCACTTGGACAACGATTATTGATTCTTGGTCATCACTACCAGCGTGACGAAGTGATTGAATTTGCCGACCACACCGGAGATTCGTTCAAGTTGTCCAGACAGGCTGCGGCTCAGCGGGACGCCGAGTATATTGTTTTTTGCGGTGTTCACTTTATGGCTGAGAGTGCAGATGTGCTCAGCGGTCAAGGCCAGCAGGTCATCCTTCCCGATTTAGCTGCCGGATGTTCCATGGCCGACATGGCGGCACCGGACCAGTTGGAGGTTTGCTGGTCTGAATTGGAGACAATGGGTGCCCGTCGGGTGATACCTGTTACCTATATCAATTCAGCTGCGTCGATTAAGGCGTTCTGTGGGGAACGAGATGGTGTTGTTTGCACGTCAAGTAACGCAGATGCGACGCTGCAATGGGCTTGGGAACGTGGCGACCAGATTCTTTTTCTACCTGACCAGCATCTGGGTAGAAACACCGCCTATGCCATGGGTGTTGCGTTAGACCAGATGGTCGTTTGGGATCCAGATATCCCATTTGGGGGAGTGGAGCCTGAGGCATTGAGGCGAGCGAGAATAATTCTTTGGAAGGGCCACTGCTCGGTTCATACGAAATTTAACGTACAGCAAGTAAATTCAGTGAGGCAACGTCATCCAAATGTCCGGGTTATTGTTCACCCCGAATGCACTTGGGATGTCGTGCAGGCTGCGGATGATTCTGGATCGACCGAATACATCATCCGACAGATCCACGACAGTGCGGAAGGTTCTGTCTGGGCGGTGGGTACAGAAGTTCACCTGGTGAGTCGGTTAGCAGAGACTTTGGCTCCTGATCGGACGGTGCTCACGTTGGACCCAATCGGCTGCCTATGTTCGACGATGTTTCGGGTGTCACCCAATCATCTTCTGTGGGTGCTTGAAGGTCTACTTGAAGGTGAGGTGCGTAATCGAATCACCGTGTCCGACCTTGAGAAGCGATGGACTCGTGTCGCGCTCGACCGAATGCTGAGCATTCACTAAACTATCGTCTCTCTGGCGTGGTTCTGAACCAATGAGAATCAGACTGTAAGACTAGAGATTAAGTTCTGTTGTCCTCGAAAGGAGAAATCATCCATGGCCTATGAATTGTCGCCGTTGCCCTATGATTACAATGCTCTTGAACCGCACATTGATGAACAAACGATGCGGATTCATCATGACAAACACCATGCAACGTACATCGCGAAGCTTAACGCGGCGCTAGAGGGCCATGATGACCTCGCGTCGAAGAATATCGATCAACTGGTTTCTGACCTTGGAAGTGTTCCCGAAGCGATTCGAGGTGCTGTGCGGAACCATGGTGGCGGCCACGCAAACCACGCTATGTTTTGGCAGGTGATGGCGCCGGCCGGTGGCGGATCCCCAACCGGAAAGGTGGCTGAAGTAATCACCAGTGTATTTGGATCGTATGAGGCATTCACGGAACAGTTTGCGACTGCTGCGGCTACTAGGTTCGGAAGCGGCTGGGCGTGGCTAGTTGACGGGGGTGACACTTTGAGTGTTGAAAGCACCCCAAATCAGGATACGCCCTTAATGGAAGGTAAGAAACCCATTCTAGGGATTGACGTATGGGAGCATGCCTACTATCTCAACTATCAGAACCGGCGTCCTGACTACGTGAAAGCTTGGCTCAACGTAATCAATTGGGACGAAGTAAATCGACGTCTGGGCTAAAGTTATCGGTAGCTGAGAAGCCGGAAATCTCGCACGACAATGTCCGCTGTCCTCTTTCTCTTCTTAGCGCATCTTGGGATTGGCATCGCTGCAACCCTTTTGATTGTTGCGAGTACAGCTGGCACGCAGTTCTTTCGGTTTAACGCCGGACTTGCTGCAGTGCTACTGTTGGTCGCATTGGCTTTTCGACCCACCCCGGTCTCGGTTGATGTTCTAGCGTCGGCTGGGTTTACTGCTCTTATAGTGGCCACGGGTTCTCTGCTCGTTTACTGGGCGTCGTTTGGTCGAGGATTGGCTAGTTTGAGGCCATGGCTTCTGTGGACGACAGTGGTTGTCGGTGGCCTGGCGTTGGTGTTTCAGGGGATAGGTTTGTCCTCGGGACAGGTGCCGCTTTTTGCAGCACTGACCGTGGTCAGTTTCCTTTCTTCCGCGGCACTCTTGGGTGGCGCGTGTACCGCCATGATTCTCGGGCACTGGTATTTGGTCTTGCCGTCCATGAATGTCTCGTTGTTGCAGTCGATGGTCAAATTTCATATTGGATCGACTATTGTCAGAACGGTGGTTGTGGTGGCCGTGGTCGCAGTCGCGTTGTCTAGTTGGCAAGCACCGTCTGGAGCAGGCTACGGTCAGTACGCAGTTTCACTTGATGGTGTGTTTCTCTGGCAGCGCCTACTGTTTGGATTAGCTTCTCCCGCGGTATTGTCGTATTTGGTATGGCAAACGGCCAAGATCCAGTCGACTCAGTCGGCTACCGGTATTTTGTATGTAGATTTCTTTACGATTGTGGTTGGAGAAGTCTTGGCGAAATATCTGCTTTTGTCGACACAGGTTCCCGTATGAGCGGTGATTAGGATTGCATGCGAGTCATTCTGAAATGTCCGGATTGCTCGGGTAAACTTCCAGTCGACGCGGTTAATGCTCCCGGTGCGGTAACTTGTGGGCGCTGCGGCCTTACGATCCCATTGGCTGTTTCGGAGACCATTCGAGGTGACCAGGCCGTCGATGTGTGCCCGGTATGCACAGGGTCTGATTTCTATGTGCGTCGGGATTTTGATCCCAACCGTGGCTTGTCGGTGATTATCATCATGATCTTGACCAGTATGGGGTTTTACTGGTTTGGACTTGATCTGATTGCTTATGCGGTTCTCGGTGTGTTTGCTCTTCTTGATTTGTTCGTTTATCGCCGCCTGAAGGACGTCACGGTTTGCTACCGTTGTCACACGGTGTTTCGAGGTGCTTACAAGCCAAGTGCGCCAGTCTTCGATCTCGCCACGGCGGATGAACTTGAACTGGAATGGGCACGAACACTGGAAAACAGGGCTAAAAGTTCCAGTAATCAAAGTACAGAAACTGGAAAGCAGATTCGGGTTTGAGGGCCCGTCGTTTCGAGAATGCTTAATAGTGTTTCGGCGGTGGTTCTAGCTATATCTATCCAGTAGTTACTAAAACAATTTCACCTCTACTGTTTCACCTTGTTCCACGATATCGGTTTGCGCTCCGATCTCGATAAATCCGTCTGCCTGCGACATACTCGTGATGTCCCCAGAGGCTTTGAAGGCGGCGACTGCTTTACCGTTTTCGATTCGCACCGTGAAAAATTGATGGCGGCCTGTTGTGGAGACAAACCGTTGGGCAGCACGAACCTCAATAATTCGCATCTGATTCGCAGGAAGGTTCGCCATTTTCCGAAGCATTGGAATTAACAGCATGTACGCGTTGGAAAGGCACGAAGTGGGATAGCCAGGCATGCCAAGCACCGGTGTGTCATCAATGTGTCCAAAGATGGTTGGTTTACCGGGTTTGACCGCGATCCCGTGAAACACCACGGTGCCTTTCTGTTCGAGTACGTCAAGAGTAAGATCGCGCTCGCCAACCGAACTTCCACCAGAAAACACTAGGATGTCACTGTCGATACATGCATCAACCGCTGCCGCTAAGGAAGGAAGTGTGTCGACAACTGTTGGGTAATTCATGGCTACACCACCATGTTCACGAATGACTGCTCCCAACGTAAACCGATTAATGTCGTAAATTTGACCTGGACCAAGTGATTGACCGGGTTGAATGATTTCGTTCCCGGTCGAAAGAATGGCCACATTGGGTCGATCGAATACATCAACATTGGCGAGTCCGAGTGCTGCGAGTGATCCCAATCGACTTGGTGTCAAGAAGTCTCCTGTATTCAGGATGACTTCACCATGTGAGATGTCAGCACCTCGTTGGCCAACATGCTGGTTTGGATACACAGGAGTGAATACTTGGATGTCGCCGTCTGAAGTTCGAGCCGTTTCTTCGACCATGACGACAGCATTGGCCCCATCCGGCATTGGGGCGCCGGTTGCAATTTCCGTGCATTCGCGTTGAGATAGGACTTTCGTCGGAACGTTTCCAGTGTGCACGGCTTCGACGCAACGTAAAAGTTGTGGCTTCTGTCGACTGGCATTAAAAGTATCTTCGGCTATCACTGCAAAACCATCCATTGCAGCGCGATTGAAAGGAGGAACATCCTGTTTTGCGGTGATGCTTGATGACAATACACGCCGGTGAGCATCTATCAGTTCGACAGGTGATGTTCTCGTGACTGGCAGCACTGCGCTCAGAATCAGTTCCAGCGCCTCGGCGATTGGGATAGTGTCCCGAATTGGTCGCATCTTCGTATCGGAATGCTGTTTCGTATCCGTCATCGGTATTTATCGTGAGACTTCTCTGACAAGATGTCCAAGTTCAGGAAGTAATAGTTTCGTCATTGCAAGCCGGACCGCGTTCTCCGATCCAGGCATACTGATGATAATCTTTCGACAAGCAGTTCCTGCTAACGCCCGAGTTAACATGGCGGCAGTACCGACTTCCGCGTAACTCAAAGCCCGAAACAGCTCTCCAAAACCGTCAATCCGCTTCTCGAGAATACCGTTGATGGCTTCATAAGTCTGATCTCGCGAACTAATACCAGTGCCACCGGTGGTCAGAATAGCCTGGACGGCGTCATTGGCTAGTTGTGCCTGGACTGCCTCTCTGACTCGTTCCGGATCATCAGGCACAATTGTCTTTCCCACTACGTCATGTCCCTTATCAGTCAAAAGATCTACGATGGTTCGCCCACCTGAGTCTGTTTCATTCGTACGTGTGTCGCTTATCGTTAAAACGTAGCAGTGGACCGTTTTTGGTGCTGCCTGCCGATGCGCTAGGTGACTCATAGACCGATTATAGCCACTCTATAGGCTAAGGCCGCGTTTGAAATAGGTGGATGACTTGCACCCGTTGAGGTGAGCCCCTACTATCGAAGTGTGCCGAGGAGCCTGCGGAACCATTTGACGGCGGCGGCGTTGGCAATAGCGCTTCTGGTCGCATCGGTTGGTCTACGTTCTAATCCTGTCTCTGTGGCTCTTGACGAAGAGGCACGAGGTTGGGTCGACGACACGATCAGTGGGATGAGCCTAGACGAGAAAATTGGGCAGCTAATTGTGCCCTCATTTTTCTCAGAATTTGTCAGCAGTGATAGTGGCACCTACGACGATCTTGTCAAACTAGTGCATGAATATCATGTGGGTGGCATGCTGGTTTTTGGCACGCGTCAGGCGCAGCCGGATGTGCTTCTAAATCAGGCCTACACGCGAAACACACGCGGCCAACCGTTGAATGCTGCCTCGTTAATAAATCGCCTTCAGTCTATCTCCGCTGTGCCGTTACTAGTGGCGGCCGATTTCGAAACTGGAATTGGCTTTCGCCTGAACGGTGGCACGACCTTCCCGAGGGCAATGGCATTTGGAGCCACGGATGACCCGCAACTCGCCTACGAAGCGGGCCGGATCACCGCCAGTGAGGCCCGGGCAATTGGTATTCATCTCAACCTAGCGCCGGTGGTCGACGTCAACAACAATCCAATGAATCCTGTTATCAATACACGATCATTTGGAGAAGGTCCTGCTAGGGTTGCTGAACTTGCAAATGCCTATGTGTCTGGACTGAGAGATGGTGGCATGCTGGCGACACTCAAGCATTTTCCAGGTCATGGTGATACTGATGTTGATTCACATTACGGTTTGCCGCTCATCACTCACCCGCGTGAACGGTTAGATCAAATCGAGTTGAGACCGTTTCGTGAGGGAATTTCGTCAGGCGTCGACGCAGTGATGACGGCGCATATTGTTTTACCGAGTCTTGAACCTGCTGCGTCGACGCCTGCGACATTCAGTTCTCGCATCGTTCGGCAACTGTTGCGAGAGGAATTAGGGTTCGATGGCTTGATTTTGACGGATTCTTTGAGAATGCGGGCGGTGACCGAACTGGCGACGCCCAGCGACGCCGGTCTTCGTGCGGTCCAAGCTGGCCACGACCTACTGTTGCACTCGCCGGATGAAGCCGCGGCATTTGAGAGTATCAGAGAAGCGGTGTTGGCCGGTACGATCGATGAAAGTCAACTTGACGAGTCAGTGAATCGTATCCTCAGTGCAAAAGCACGATTAGAGTTACATCGGTCGCGCGCGGTTAGTCTCGATACGCTACCTTTGATTGTTGGAACTCGTCAATCTTTCGCCGTAGCCGAAAAGATCAGCCAAGAGTCACTGACGCTCATCAAGGATGACGAGCAAGACGTTCCACTACGAACCCCACGGTCTGGTGACCTTTTGTATTTATCGGTCGTTGACCGTCCGTCTGGTTGGGGCGGGACGACTCCAAGCGCAGCATTCATCCCAGCACTTCGGCAGCGGTGGCCTAATGTGACGGCAGCTGAGCTCTCGAATCGCACTCCGGTGTCTGAAATAGAGCTCATTAGCGAAACTGCCGCACACTTTGATGCCGTTATTGTAGGTATTTTCGCGCGCGCGTCGTCGCGCAATGGCCATGTATACCTCTCTGACCAGTTGACCGCCATGCTGAAAAGTATTGCTAAGGAGGCGACGGAGGTCGGACAGCCATTTGTCACGGTCATGTTTGGAAATCCGTATGCAGTATTGACGATCCAGGAACTTCCGTCGATTCTGTTGACGTATGATGTCGCTGATCTAGCGCAGGAGTCAGTTGTACGGGCGATTTCTGGAGAGCGTTCCATTAGGGGACGGTTGCCTGTTGCCTTAAGCGCGGAGTTTCAACTTGGTCACGGCCTGATACGGGAAGCTCCCTGATATAATGCTGGTCTTCCGACTCGCCGTGAAGTACCGGCGACTGTGCGCCCTTAGCTCAGCTGGATAGAGCGTCTGGCTACGAACCAGGAGGCCGCAGGTTCGAGTCCTGCAGGGCGCGCCATTCTTTTCAGTCAATTTCGGAAACCGCCTATTCGGGTCTGAATAAAAGGTCTTTAATTGTGTGAGCTGTGTTTCCCACTGCTGTGCTGACGTTATCCAGCACAGTGATTGCAGATTGTCGTTACTAATTGGCGGTTACTCTAAGGAGTGACGGTCACCACAATATCCGAGTCAACGTTTAAGGCGCCGTCGGATGCGAGGGCGCGCAGAACATAGGTGCCGGGCTCGTGAAAGATAGCGTTTACCCGCCAGGTGTCGTCCTCTGGCAACGCGGGCGTTTCCCAGAAATTGGCCCAAGGCGAATTGGCGTGTGCGCGACTGTCTTCCCAGACTTTTGTCTGGAGCGGATCGAACGTCACTTTCCCTGCCCCGCGGTAGACATACCAAGAAAATCTCAGTCCACGGGCACTGCCAGGGGTTGTTTGCGACGGTCTTCGCCAGAGCGGGTTGTCAAACGGGCTGTCTGGTGCTCCTGTGCTGGTTCGCCGACCCCGACTCACTCTTCGCCGACGTGGCGCTGGAACACCGTCATCGGTCGCGACCGCGACCAATGCCAAGTGATCACCCACTCGGACAGTCCGCTGCGACTGTCCTTCGACCTTCAGCACTGGCGCTATGTTTGCGCGAATCGTTGGGTTGGAGGTACCTGCACCGATCGCGCCCTGTTCGGATGCTCTAATAAGACCATCTATCCGATAGTCGAGTGAAAGAGTTCCATGCGCGGTGATGGTCTCGCCCTGCGTTGTCAGGCTCCAGACCATCTCATCGTCGAGTCCATAACCCTCCGGTATCGGAACTCGAAACACGAATCGGTTACGTCTCGGCAGGAACCGGGTCGGTTGTCCCTGGTCAGCCGTTTCTGGGTCGAACGCGCCAAGTTCTTGACCATCGTGGATGGCCACTACGAAATTGTCTGGACCGACCTGGACACTAGGTTCTTCCTCCCAATTCTCGTTCATATAACCGAATACGAAGAAGCGGGACCCATCTTCGTCCACCTCCCATCCTTCATACGCGGTATAAACCGGCTGCCCCGATCGGTACGACCCCTGCGCCATCAGCCCAGGCTGGGTCATCAGAACCGCGACAATCGCGAGCAACGCCGCCGCCATTTCCGATCGTTGCGTTATTCGACAAAATGTAAGGCCCTTCAGAAGCATTCCGCTACCCATCCGATAAAGAGGTTGAAAGTGGTGTTGTCTAGGTCGTTACAGAGGGCCAACTACCCTCTGGCGTACACATTTATAAAAATCCAGAATAGCTCAGCCTCCGGTCCACTACTGCCCGTCGCTGGAGGTGGCTGCTTTCTTTAATGCCTCTTTGGCCTCAGCATCCCTCACGGCACGTTCCGCGTCTTGTAGGGTCAGCTGTGCCTCTTCAAGTTCGGTCAGAGGCGTCACCATGCAGAGCGGACACCCGATGACATGGTCGTTCTTTGCGAGGCTGTGCATCTCGCGGCGATTGTCCATCTCCTCTTGGAACTGTTCATCATTCAGCGCTACGCCGTGTCCCAAGTCGATGAACATGTTGCCAACCGAGCGATTCCCTGCCCCTTGCCAGTTGCGTGGGTCGGGAATATTTCGGTTGCCGGCAGTGTTATCCATGTACCCGACAATATGGAGGATCGTTCCCTTTGGGAGCAGCGGCTCGTAGCCCCGCGCATACTCATATCCGCGCACCCAATTGTGGTCGTACCCTGCACAGGTGAGTGTTTCGATGTTGTGACCCCAGATTGCTTCCAAACACATCCGCGCCCCGGGAGCATGTAGGTGTGGTTCAAACGTAGTGATTTTTGTGTTTTCCCCAAGTACCCGATAGGCGTGAAGCTCTTGGCCCTTCATGTTCGGTTTGATCGAGATGTCAATGCCGTTGGCCAGTCCCCGTGACGCACGGCGATACTTTGGCTTGTAGTCCCGTGGATGGAAGCGCCAGCCGATCTCAAGACGGGCTTTCGTGTCTTTACCGTTCGAGTGCAGATGGACCGAGTTGGACACAACCGTTGAGTTGGCTGGCAACAGTCGTGCACCGTCAGGGTCGAAAGTGTCGGCGTTGCGGCCAACTTCGTGTACTGGCCATCCCGTGCTGACTTGACTGTCAGAACCGCGCGATTCTGATGCATCGCCCGTCACATCGAGTACGCGTGTGCTCCAGATCATGTGATGAAAAACAAAGCGTCCACCGACCGTCTCTCGCGTGTCCTCGGTATCGAGTACATCATTGACCTCACGGATTTCGACAGATTCCACGTAGCGATCTTCGGTGTTTCCAACCGGTACCGACTCAATCTCACCCCACCAGTCGGGAGCATCTCCCGGCATCACGAGGTCCTCGGTTACCGTGATTAGGTCAGGTTCGCCTGCCGTCCAGACCTTTGCATTTAGATCAATTGGTGGTGGCATGTCAGCGGGATTGCCCTGTGGTGCGCCATTGTCAGCCCAGCTGGCCATCATCGCGATCTCTTCATCGCTGAGCGATGGATCCAGTTGGTATTCCTGAATGCCGATGTTCCTCTCAACATACCAAGGCGGCATCACGCCGGCTACAGGCCCCATACCCGTTCGCATCTTTATGGCTCGCGCCCAAGGGCGAACTTCCTCATACGTGATGAGAGACATTGGTGCGACCGAGTCGGGTTGGTGGCATTGCTGGCAGCTGCGCTGCAAAATAGGTGCGATATCTCTGGTAAATGTCACGTCACCGTCGTGGGCTGTGCGCGGTTGCGCAGACACCGACGATACGAACGCCATCCCTACCAACAGGGTCAGTGCCATCACGAGGGTTATAGCAGTGTTTCTGGTGCGCAGCATTGCTTACACTCCTTTGGTCACAAAAATTTCTCGCTCAACAACAACAATTCTTCACTCGGACTGTACGTCCATATTATATCGTTGTCAATCACTATAACTTCTTGCAATGTAACCGATTACCGACCTTTTCGAGCCTTTCAGTTCGCGCAACCATGTATCAGTCTGTAGAGTTCTTTTTACTGAGTTGCAGGTCAGGCCATTGTAAGATTATCTCCGTATGCGACATTTAAAAGTTTTAGCCATTTTAGTGTTCATGGCCCTGTCCTTCGACTCGCTGTTAAGTCAGGATTTGGGGCCGACAGGGCCGAGTCCGTATGACGTCGTTGCCAATTGGCATAAGCCCTTTGCCGAAGAGGGCTTTGCATTTGGCGGAAATTCTGGTGTGTTTGTGGAGTCTCCCGACCGGATATTTATCTCACAGCGTGGAGAGACGAAACTACCCAACCCGGTCCCGCCCGAGTTTGCCGGATATGCGGGGTCGATTGGTATTAACGTGTTGCGTGATTCTGAATTTCGAACATGGCAGAACTGCCTGATGGTGGTTGACGGAGATGGCAATGTCCTTGAGGTGTGGGACCAGTGGGACCACTTGTGTGACAGTGGGGAGGGGGGGCCAGGACCTCACAGGGTTCGCATCAGTCCCTACGACCCAGAACGTCGGGTATGGGTTGTCAATGAAACAAGACATCAAATTTTTGTGTTCTCTAATGACGGCAGTCAGCTGCTCATGACACTGGGCGAGAAAAACGTAGGTGGGAGTGACCAGACTCATTTTGGTCGTCCGCAGGACGTGGCGTTTCTACCTGACGGCAGAGTGTTGGTCGCGGATGGTCTTGATAATCACCGTGTGATGATCTTGGATAGTCAAGGTAACTACCTGTCAGAATTTGGTGAATTCGGAGAAGGTCCAGGGCAATTCAATGGCATACATGCGTTAGCTATAGGCCCTGACGGTCTCATTTTTGCTTTGGATCGGGCAAATGGTCGTGTCCAAGTGTTCAGACTGACGAGTGAAGCATCTGGAGATTACCACCCGGAAATCGACCATATTGATGTTTGGCCTGGATTCGGTCTTCCGCTCGACATCATTGTGAACAACGAGCATGTTTGGGTGTCTGATCTGGGGCCCCTCAAGTTAGTAAAACTCGATTTTTCCGGAAATCGCTTATACACCTGGAATGTGTCGACTGAAGGGCCGACTGGATACTTAGAGGTACACACCATATCGGTAGATTCTGAGGGGAACTTGTATGGTGGGGACAATCAGCATGGACGCACACAAAAATTTGTGCCCAAGCCGGGGGCGGACCCGGCGCTCATTATTGGCCCGCCATTTGTTGACCGATAAGTCACGGTGAACAATCGGCCATTGCGAATTAAATCGACGAGTGACGGTGAGACCAATCAAGAGTCTGCCGGTGGTTCAATGCAGTCAAACTACTATTAGCGGTCTTGAATCGCCGATTCAGTTCGCTCGGTCAGTGTGCCCGTAAGCATTAACAGCGCACTAACCGTTCCAGTCACTCGAGTTCTTCAACAATAACTTGAATGTTTCGTCTGACGCTGCCCGCATTTGAAGAGTCGTAGTCCGCGTACCGGGTTGGCTTGACCCAACTACTAGCGATTTCATCGACTGTCTTTCCTTCAGTTCGTCCTGCCCGTACCATTTCTAGGAAGTCGCGATTAAAAGCCGCCCACTCGTTAAGATCTTCCCATGTCGCTTGGGTGCTGTGGCCGGTGATGATTGTGTCGACGTTTTCGATTGTGTCGTGCGCCTTTTGTAGCGTGTCAGGGATGTCCACTCCGCTGCCACCGTTAGCCGCATCGAGAAACGGCACGCGTTTACCCAAGAAGGCGTCGCCTGCATGCAGCGTCCGGAGGGACGGAAAGACCACCCATGCATCACCCCCTGTGTGGGCACGTCCAAAGTAATACAAGTCAATTTGGTCGCGACCGGTACCGAGTGACATTCGATCGGTGAAAGTGCGAGTAGGAAGTCCTTGGCCGTTCGTCTCTTCAAACACATTCACGGGTGGTTCAGTGCGACCCGTATACGGTCTCATTGCCTCCATATTGGCTTTTGTGACTTCATGCGCCACGAATTCGACCGTGTTCGCAAACGCGGCGTTCCCGCTGACGTGGTCAGCGTGGCTGTGGGTATTGATGACGGTCGTGACTGGATTGGGCGTCAGTGTTTTGATTTCGTCAAGGATAGGTTGGCCCCAGCCAGGATTTTTTGAGTCGACAACGACGACCCCTCCCGTTGTGACGAAAACGGCAACGTTTCCACCACCACCCTCTCCTCTTAACACGAACAAGTTGTCTCTTAGTTGTTCAACTTCGATGACTTTGGTTGATTCTTGTGCTCCGACGACCGACAGGCACAGTGTGCCCACACCTAGTAACAAGGCAAGAACGATACGCCGTTTCATGTGGTGCCTCCTGTGTTTTTGTTCCAACCGTCCGACTCGAGCCGTTCGGAGAATATCTACGGCCATCAGTCTACTCCTTCTAAATGTTTAATTTGACTTGATTAGGTTGATTTGGCTCCATAGACTCATAGTGGTAGAAGCTTCATTCGTGAGAAAAACTTCAGGTGTTCGGCAATCTCGGCTAAAATAAATTGCTGAAGGTACAAGAATGAAGCGGCGCTGCCGTCGACCGCCTAAGGCAGAGGCAGTAGATAAATACCGCAGGAATAAACGTTTTAGTGAAGGCCGTTTTTTGTGGATTCTAGAGTGTTGTCTTCGTCGAACATTTCTCAAACTCACGATTTCGAACACATCGCACCTCCGCTGACTGCGGATACGGTGTCAAACTATCGTCGGTTTAGATGGCGAGGTATCGTCGCAGCGTTGGTGTTGCTACCGTCCTTGGTAGTGATGCTGTTCTCTACGCCCTTTGTATCAGAAGGGTCTTGGCTTGCTGGCGTAATTGAGGTAATGGCGTGGGTGACGTTTGTTGCCGGTACTATATTTCGGTTCTGGGCGACTCTGTATATCGGCGGCAGGAAAGAAACGATTCTGGTCACGGATGGTCCCTACTCCATCTGCCGCAACCCACTCTACTTGGGATCTTTTTTGTTGGCGTTGGCCACAGCTCTGTTTTTACAGAGCTTGCTATGCGCCATGACCGTACTAATTGTGACGCTCATCTACATGCTGACCACAGTGCCCGTGGAAGAAGAATTTCTCAAAGTAAGGCATGGAGAGGAGTACGAAGCCTATCTCCATACTGTGCCTCGCTATTGGCCGTTGGTCCAGCGGTTTGAGACGCCTGCCAACCTTACGATAGACATTCATCGGCTTAGGCTTGAGTGTGCACGTGCGTCCAGATGGGTATGGCTTCCTTTACTGGGCGTGTTACTGCCCTACCTGAGGGCGCAGCCGTGGTGGCCAATTTTATTTCAAACTTTTTAGTGAGTTTGAGGCTTAGCGGTTTCTCAATTCGAGTTCTCGTGCTCGATTGAGGGCTTCCTGGGCTTCTATCTGTTTCCCCTGTTCGGCTAGAGCCTGACCAAGACTCTCAAATGCGGCGCCAAATTCTGGCCGGAGCTCGAGAGTTTTTCGGAATTCCACCTCTGCATCCGAAAATTGTCGACGAGCTAAGAAGATGTTTCCTAGATTGAAATGGGCACCGCTGTGGTCAGGGTCTAGGTCGAGGGTGCGGCGATAATATCGACTGGCTTCATCAAGGTTTCCAGCTAAGTGAAACAGGCTGCCTAAGTTGTTGTTGGCCTCAACGAAAGTTGGGTCTAAGTCGAGGGCGCGCTGGTAGTAGTGCATCGCTTCATCTCTCTTGTCTTGAAGCGCTAAAGCAGTTCCCAATCGGTAATAAACGGTCGGTTTAGTCGGATCTAGGCGAGCAGCTTCTTCTAGGTGTCTGACCGCCTCGTCTACTCGCCCCACCGCTGCGAGACTCGTCGCGAAGTTTTCATGGTTTTCACTGCTGGGATTATCAGTCAGCTTCTTTTGTGTTCCCGCTAGTATGATCTCAGAGACCTTTCGCCCGACGTCTTGGGTTAATGTGGTTCGGTCCGTAGATCTCACCGGCACTACCTGTAATGTCAGTTCGGCCATTTCGTCAGTAGACCGGGGGCCAAAACGCACGCGCTTTGGAGGATTGTGCGGGTTTCTACGATTGTTCGTGGAGTTGTCAAAAACATATCGCATGTGAATCGTTGTTTCTGCGGGTAGGCGAATGTTTTCGGTGTATCGGTATTCGTCCTGCCAATTAAAATCCCAGTCGTCGATTCGAATTAGTTGCCGAATAGTACCGTTCGGCAATTGTGCTGATGCTTGGATTTGCTTTGCTAGAAAATGAGCATGCGGATAAACAGCAAGCAAGTCGACGTCAACAGGCAATTGATAGGTATCTTCGACCACGTGAGTGGCGTCTCCAGCTGGAACATCAATTGTTTGTGACCCAAGTTGGACGATAGCGGGCGTGACGGTTGGTGGTCTGTCAGTGAAGAACAAGCCGACAGACAGCTGGAGGTTCACCGGTATGTTGCGCGACACGAGGTGTGTCTTAACTACTAAGTCGGTGCCGGGTTCGAGTAGCCAGGCCAACTCCTCTGGAGCATTACCCGCTAGTGTGCCTGGCGCCCAGCCCAGAAAGTGGCCCTCTGGGAACTCGGTGCCATCCGTGGACGGTTCGTCATACCCGACTAAGTCGTCGGCATTGTCCTGCCGTTGCGCCCTGCCGGTTATGTCGATCATTAATCGAGCGTGATGGATTCCTTGGGTTGTGGAGGGTTTTAGTTCGATTGCGGCGACGAAACGTTGTTTTTGAATTGGGATCGGGATCACAAAATTTCGATAGATCTCACTGTCTGGCGCCAGAGCATACGACGCTGGCATCGTTACAACGAGGTCGGGAATTCCCGAGTGCCAACCTTCCGGCCACACTGGTGACTCTCGAGCTATCTGCGGGTCACCTTCCGGCGTACCAGCATCAACCCACTGGCGGATCAGGTCAACGTCATTTTCTTGCAGACGGCGTTCTCCTAGAAAGCGGCCGCTGACGGATTCAGGTTTCCACGGGGGCATGTTGCCACTCTCTACAACTTGGGCAATCTGCTCGGCGCGATCTTTAACGGCGTCGAACGTTGTCAGACTGAACGGCGCGATGGCGCTGGGCCGGTGACAAACCACGCAGTGGGTGTTCAGAATCGACGCAATTTGTCCGGTGTAGGTGACTGTGCCTGACGATAAGTCTTGAGCAAGTCCCCAATTAGCCCACAGACAAATGGCGACAATGCCGGCGGTTGTAGCCAACGGTTTTCTGGAGGCAACTGCTCGGTCTAATTGCTCTACCACGGTGTTCCAATCTGGCCGTTAAGGAAGTGTCACCAACACTAGCACAGGCCATGATGTTGCAATGAAACCGAATCTCGGTGCAAGCTTCCAGCGAAAATCCTCGAGTCGGTCCGCGGGCGGTGCATTGTCTGGTCTCGTGGTACCATCCGCCCGACGGTTGAGTATCCAGTTGGCGGTCGTCCAGAGTGGAGTATGTATCGGTTGTATGAGTAACCAGACAGTTATGCGTCTCTGTTCGTACACAGTGGCTATAGCCATGTCCTGTCTGGGGTGTGCAGGGGAGTCTGTTCAAGAGGTTTCTGACGAGTCGGCGACCACCGGTGGTCCGGTTCTTACTGATATTCCTACTGGGGACGACACAACCGGCTGGTTTACTGAAAGGGCCGAGGCGACTGGCTTACGGTTCACCCACCTCAACGGTATGTCTGGTGAGTTCTTTTTTCCAGAGATGATTCCTGGCGGTGTCGGGGTGCTTGACTACGACAATGATGGTGATCTCGATGTGTATTTGGTTCAGGGACGGATGCTTGGGGATCAGGTTGGCTTGGACCGGTCACTCGTTGAACCGGATTCTGCTTTTGAATTTGGCGGTCGATTGTTTCGCAACGACTTAGACCCGACGACCGGTGACCCAGCTTCACTCCGGTTTACGGACGTTACTGAGGAGAGTGGAATTGAAACGTTTGAGTACGGAATGGGAGTCGCATCCGGTGATGTCGATAATGATGGTTGTATAGATATCTATTTGACAAATTTTGGACCGAACCAGTTACTACGGAATAACTGTGACGGTACGTTTAGTGATGTTTCAGCTGAAAGTGGTACTAACGATCCTGGTTGGGCTGTTTCGGCGTCGTTTGTTGATTACGACCGTGACGGTTGGTTGGATCTATATGTTGGTAATTATCTGCAATACCAAATTGAAGCGGACCAACCCTGTACTGGTTTGACCGGTCGTCGTGACTACTGTACGCCCGACCTCTATACACCACAAGCGGACCGTTTGTATAAAAATCAGAGGAACGGTCAGTTCGTTGATGTTACGTCTATGGCGTTGTTTGGATCTGATCATGGCCCGGCGTTAGGGGTATCGACGGCGGATTTTGATTCCGACGGTTGGGTCGATATTTATGTGGCGAATGATGGCGGTGACAATCTTCTCTGGATGAATCAAGGGGATGGCACGTTGTCTCACTTGGGTTTGTTGTCGGGTGTTGCGCTAAGTGGTGACGGCACTGCAGAGGGCAGTATGGGAGTGGATGCGGCTGACTTTGACAATGATGGCGATCCAGACCTGTTTATGACCCACCTACCGGCTGAGGGCAATAACTTGTATCTCAATAACGGGTCAGGCGTATTCGAAGACGTCAGTGGCCGAGTGGGCCTTGGGCCCTTAAGTCTCGGTCGGACTGGTTTTGGTACGGCGTGGCTAGATGTCGATAACGACGGGTGGCTTGATGTTGTAGCTGTGAACGGTGCCATAGAGGCAATTGAGGGGCGTCTGGGTGAAGCTTTTCCTTACGACGAGCAAAACTCGCTTTTCCTAAACCTTCGAAACGGCCGGTTCGACGACGTGACGAATCAGACTGGTGCGGCCTTTAATCTGTCTGAAGTCAGTCGCGGCGCAGCGGTCGGAGATCTCGACAATGATGGTGATACTGACATTGTTGTGAGTAACAATAGTGGACCCGTTCGACTGTTAATAAATGAAGTTGGTCAGCGTGCGCACTGGCTCGGATTAGACCTTCGCCAAGAAGTTTCGCGATATGCCATAGGTGCACGAGTTGAGGTGACCCGATCAACAGAGCCGCCGGTCTGGCGGCGAGTACGTTCCGATGGGAGTTACGCCTCGGCAAGTGACTCCAGAGTGCTGGTCGGGTTGGGTCAGTCGTCTGAACTTCCTGCGGTTCAGGTGTTTTGGCCGAGTGGTCGAGTGGAACTGTGGCCCGATGTTGAGATTGACCGTTACGTGACGCTTACCGAAGGGCAGGGACTCGAACAATGAGGAGCGGCGGGAGAGGAATAGAATCCTTAAACGGGATTCGCTTGTCCCTCGAATTCGGTCGCGCCGGTGGTGTTCGGAAGTAACGATCTTCGTATTCCCCAACAAACTGGTATCGCACTAGTGAGTCGCCTGTAAAGGAAGTATCTGTCTGATCGCTTGCATTACACAGGGAGACATCAGACCGTGTTAGCATCGACTAGAAGTCTTTTTTGTGTCGTATGCGAATTCGAATCTGGTGCCAAACTAGTTGGGTGGCCTGTGTTTTGCTGAGTAGCGGGTGTGCCGGTTCTGACCCGGACCCAGCGGAGCAGAATGTTGTGGCCGTGCCCGGTGATACTTCAAGGATTGAACCTCCAACGGGTCTGAGTCTGCAACCCGTCGTACTGCCTGATTTTTCTGTCATGGCTGAATCTGTCCGAGAGCAAATGCACGTCCAGCTTGCTCTCGTGAGGTCTGCCATTGAGGATGGGAGTCAAAGTTCTGCAGCTCTCGGGGTTGCCTATGGGGATATGGGCAACCTGTTGCTGGCAGCGTCATTTTTTGAGGCTGCCGGGACATGCTACGGCAATGCCCAGATACTTCTTCCTGATGACCGACGATGGCCCTATTATCTGGGGCATGTCTACCGGAACACCGGTCCGATCGACGCCGCTGCGACTGCCTTTGAGCGTGCGCTAGAACTTGCACCGAACGATGTGGCAACACTCGTTTGGCTCGGTGACATTTATCTTGATCAGGGTCTGGTTGAAGCTGCTGAACCGTTATTCAGTCAGGCATTGGCCATACGACCGGCGTCAGCCGCGGCCCGGTTTGGAGCAGGTCGTGTGGCGCTCACGAACGGTGATTCTGCCCAAGCAGTTCAGGACTTTGAGGCGGCACTCGCATTTCGGCCCCAGGCGTCCACCATCCATGTTCCGCTGGCCATGGCTTATCGGAACTTGGGAGACCTTGACCGCGCGGAGACACATCTTGACCAGCGGGGAGACGTGGAAGTCAGTCCCAGGGATCCCCTGATGCAAGAAGTTGGTTCATTGCTTGAAAGTGCCGAAGCCTACAACGTCAGGGGGGGGCAAGCCATGGACGTTGACAACTGGGCTGATGCTGCCACTTGGTTTCGTAGAGGATTGGAACTCGCACCGACGGATCCGTCACTGCATCATCGCCTCGGGACTGCACTCTATCAGCTGGCAGACGAGGCTGGCGCGGAAGCCGCATTCGAAGCGGCGATTCGTGCGGATTCTGGCTATGTTGGCGCGCGCTACAGTCTGGGTGTACTTCGCGCGGCAGCGGGTCGGCATCAAGAGGCCATTGACCATTTTTCAGTAGCGCTGGAACACGATCCGGTCAACATTCAAGCACGGGCGCAACTTGCCGGTGTCTTGGGGCGGAGTGGGCGCCCCAGTGAGGCGCTGGCGGAATACGACCGCGTGCTTGAAATGGATCCGGCACATCAGGACGCAGCGTTTGGCTACGCAATGACCCTCGTGCGATTGGAGCGTTACGCCGACGCGCGAACCAGACTGTCCGCCGATAGCGAACGGTATCCTGATCATCCATTGTTTACGCATGCGTTAGCGCGCTTGTTGTCAGCGGCTCCGGATGACCAGGTGCGAGACGCTAGCTTGGCGCAACAGCTCATTGAACGACTGCTTGAGCAGCAACAGACCATTGAACTTGGCGAAACGACCGCGATGATGTTGGCCGAACTTGGTGAGTATGGTCAGGCTGTCGCTGTGCAACGCGACGTGTTGGTTGCAGCCCAACAAGCCGGTCTTGTGGACGTCACTGCGAGACTCGAAGTGAACCTCGCTCGGTATGAACGCGGTGAACCCTGCCGTATCCCGTGGACGCCGGAAGAACTTCCCTAAGGCCGGTTACTCAAACCATCCGTACAAAAAAAACCGCGCTGAGGTGGCTCCGAAGAGCCGCCCCAGCGCGGAAGATGTAATCAGACCGCTCGATTAGAAGTCGATCTGTCCACCGAACTCAAGAATCCGTGGGTCGATAATTGAATTCGGGTATCCCCAGCGTGATCCGTAGGTGCTGTTGACTGTTCGGATGGAGCTGGAATTCATCAGGTTATACGCATCAAAGTTAATCTGGAACCTGAAGCGGTTGTAGTTGATGATCTTGCTCGCCCGGAAATCAAGCCTCGTGATTCTGTCTTCAAACAATGTTGACGGAGCCACGATCGGCACTGAGCGATAGCCACCACTTGAGAGCGGTCGACCCAATGACGGTTCGATTTGCGCACTCGAGTAGAGCAAGTTGGCCGCATACTCGGGACCGGAGAGGTTCTGATACGCGAAACTCACCAGGAAGTCACCCGGTAACGGCACTGACCCAAACGCCTTCATTTGAGTCTGCGCACTAAACGGCGTTACGTCGTTGCAGTAGAGCAACTCCTGTGGAGTGTCAACCACGAAGCACCGGTTTTGTGTTGACGTCCCGGTATCGAAACCGCCACCGAACTGAATCCCGTTGGGGAGCCGTCCGTCTAGCGTGACGTTAAAGAAGTGGTTGCGCATAATCACATCCCCAAAGAGCTGGCTCTGAGTAATGTAGCTGTCGACATTTCCGAAACTGGACGGTTTGATGTCATACAGGCCACACAGCTGTTCGCCGCTGTTCGGGAGGCGACTATCGGTCGGTATCGTGACGCAATACTCGTCGTAATCGGCAGTACCAACGGCGGTATTGTCGGTCACACGGTTCTTGCTGTTGTTCTCCTGCGAGTAGCCAGCATTGTTGAAGTAGTAGCCAACCGTCATCGACAGACCGTCAAGGAGTTCCTGCTGGATCTCAGCTGACATATCCCAGTTGCTGTCGCGAAGTCCATTCAGCACAGCGTCGTCCCAACGGACGGCGTTTGGATTTCCCGAACCGAAGTTGTTGTTCGAGATAGCTCCGCACTCGCCATTGGCACTGAAGTTACCCAAATCGCAGGTCGGGATGTAGTCGCCGTTCGCGTCGTTCCACGAGCGATTGACTGAGTTAATTGACCGAACGATGGGGTTGTTCTGGTTGGTGATTTCCGTCCCGATCTTGGCAACGTATCGGCCAAGCGACCATTTGAGGGCTGTACGGCCGTTGCCAAATACGTCGTAGGCCAGACCGATACGCGGATTGATATCTTTCCAATTCGGTGTGCCTTCACGTCGGGCATACGAACGTTCACCGAGCCACTCATTGACGCGTTCGAATCCGCCCCAGGGGTTGGGTTCATCAGGTGCGCCTGGCAGATCCTGTGCCGGCGTGTAGCCGTAAAGCGTATCGAATCGGACACCCAAGTTAAGAGTCAACCGGTCGATAACCCACTGGTCCTGTGCGTAGAAACCAAGGTCTCGCGCACGGTCCCGCTGGAGATACGGTGTCGAATATTGCGTGATGCGGTTCGGGACAGCATTTCTGAAGCGGTACTGAACCTCACCAGACCTGAGGAGGTAGACATTGTCGACCAACTGCTCAGAGGCCATGCCCGCCTTGAAGTTATGCGAACCCGTGACGTAGGAAACCGAGAACCGCTGACTGTAACGGTCAGTGTGGTTCGGGTCACCACGCAACCAGGCATAGTTTCCGTAGGTCAGACCAAGGCCCTGGTCAGCAACCGTGACGTCACTGGCGTCAACACCAGGCATCAGGAACGTGTTCCACTGCGAGATGGCAAATGTCGCACCCGCTTCGATCAGCAGACGGCTGGTCTGAGTCGAGGTCCACGACAGCTGTGTCAGCCTGTTGGGGTCAAATCGATAGCCAGGTGACGTTTCCTGCAATCTCGAACCGTTCGTCGAACCGCAGTTGCACGCACGCTGTTCGTCGTAAGTGACGTTGAACTTATTCTTGTCAGTAGCCTGCCACGTGAGACGGCTCAGGTAGGAGTCGTACCACTCAAGTCGGCCACTGTAGCGGTCCTTCGGACGGTCGGTGTAATTTTGGAGCCGTACCACCTGCCGCTTTGTTCCTTCGGACGCACCCATGTACCGTCCGTCAGCACATGACGTGCCGGGATGCGTACACCGGTTCCAGTAGACGTTGGCACCCTCTCGGCTGAAGCCCCAGCTGCGGCCGGCGAAGAAGAACCACAATTTGTCTCGCTTGATTGGGCCGCCCAAGCTAATCGACTCGTCCCACATCTTGGTCGTCGAGTTTGACTTGGTAATACCCTTGGATCTGAGACTATCGGTGACGTTGTCGGACTCCATGCTGTCATTGGCAAAAAAGCCAGCGAGGATACCGCTAAAGGTGTTTCCACCTTCTTTCGGGATGACGTTGACGACCGCGCCGTCGGCGTTGGTGTCAGCAGAAATACCCGTGGTCTGCAAGACCATTTCCTGAACGGCCGCGGCATTGATCTGGTAACTGCTGTTACCAAAGCTATTCTCGACGCCCATTCCGTCCATGGAGACTTTGGTTCCGGCTTTACCGTGATATGCGCCACCGACCTGTGAACTGTAGCGACCGCCAACGTCAGCTAAGCCCGTAAATCCAGGCGTCAGCGTGACAAGATTGTTGACGTGCTTGGTGCTCATCGGGAGCGTTGAAAGCACTTCAGCCGTGGCCAGCGTTTGCCGCCGCACGTTCTGAATATCGACCACCGGACTTGCGCCCGTGACCGTGATTGTTTCTTCAATGCCGCCCACACCAAGTTCAACGCTGATGTTAGCGGTAAAACCAGACGTTAATACGACGCCTTCTCGGCGAATCTGGTTAAACCCGGGCAGAGAAAATTCAACTGAATATTCCCCTACCGTGAGCCCGGCGAACGCGAATCGACCTTCACCGTCGGTGATAGCGATTCGTTGTTGTTCGATTAGGGCTGGACTTGCTGCGGTGACGGTGACACCAGGCAACACACCGCCGGTATCATCTGACACGACTCCAGAGATACCGGCATCCTGAGCCGATACCACTGCAGGCATTAGCAGCAAAGAGCACAGAACAAGTGCTACCTGTGCCACTCCTAGTTGACGCATCCTCATGTTTGTCTCCTTCATTCATTTTCGGAGGCACCGGCCCCCGGAAACACTGTGAATGACCCCATCTAACTAACAAACAATTACGATGGCGCAAAACGCAGTAACACACTATATAGCCTGTGTAGACGCACGAGGTCAAATAGCTTCGTGCCCGTCAAGCTCTGTAAATCTGCTTGGCCGGTCCTTTGCCTACATGGGCGGATAGAATACATGCAATAATCAAGCCAACTGATTTTTGCTAGAAAATTAAGGAATATTTAATAAAAACGACTAAGTGTCCGGTTGAAAAACCGGGTATTTGGTTTAAGTTTTGAGTCATATTGACGTAAGTCATTGATAAGTAACAAGATCACGAAGATCCAAAAATTTGGACATAGAAGTACTTATTTTTGAAGTGGCAACGTTTCTTGAAGCAAAATGACACATTCTTCTAACCATTTAAAGAGTCTGCCAGTATTCCCGATCGGCCAAACTCTGAGGCTAGTTAGTGGGTCATGCCGTACAACATGTAATTAATTCCAAGCCTGAAGCCGATGTTTTCGGATTCGATTGGGAAGAATCCCGTTCCGGCCATTTGCCAATATTCGGCAAGGTTGGTGTTGTAATTGACGATCGCCATCAGGCGTTTGTCGGGATTGTTGTCTTCAAATAATCCAAGATATTCAGGCTTGTATCCGAACAGGTGGTGGTTAATCGGGTGTGGGGTGTCAATGGTGTTGATCCGAAAGAATGAATTAAAAATCTGGTGATTCTTCTCCATGGGCATCCAATCACCGTTAGGAATCACTCGGCTCATTTGGGCGGCGAAATTGTCCCACTGCCCACGCTCGAAGTCGTTAAAAATGACAAAGCCTCCCTTCAATATATATTCGCGAAGGCGTTCAGCTTCGAGGTCCGTCATCGTCCAAAAACCGGGTTCCCACATCATGACAATTGGATGTTTGAAGAGGTTAGGGTCATCAAGTGTGAGAATGAGGCTACCGTTTGTGCGGGTATCGACGAGGGTGACATCACCGAGTACGGCCATCAGGTTTTGCTCGGCACGGGGAAATTCATGCAACCAGAAATTAAAGCCTTGGCCGGCCACTGGAGCACCGTAAGTTCCGGAAGTCCATCGAAGGCGGACAAACGTGAATCGCCCATCGTATGGAAGAGCTGGCTGCCCCCAACCACTGGACCGCGCTTGCGCCAGTACCGCTGAATTGGCGCAGCATACAGCCACAAGGAGCAACAGGATTCGCCGAAACGCGTGAGTCACATTAGGGCTCTTATAGATTGAAGGCTACCTCTTTTGTTGGCCATCACTCGCACGCGGGTCAGTCGGTTGAGAGGTTAAGTGAGACAGCGTGGCTACTAACAACACTTATGACTCAGCTCAGTACCATCCAGTGCCAGTCCTCTTTTTTAGTCTCTCGCCGTTGCCTTTTCACGTTGTCGCTCACCGGTCAGGATGTTCGACATTGCGTAGTTGCCTTCGTGACACGAGTACTCGTAAATCCGATAGTCTGGGATTCTCGGCATCGGTCGCACAGCGGTCCAGGCGCTTGTATAGACCGACGGATCTTCCACCGTAAATTGATAGTCGATTAGATCGGCATTGATCCGTGTGAAGCGCTCCACCGCAGTTGTCTCGGACGACGACGGAAAGCGCAGGCGCGTTTGAGCACTATAGTTCGTGGTTTCAACGACCAGTGTGTCACCTTCCCAATGACCTCGGGAATCGCCGTTCCACTGTCGGATTGAAGGGTCCAGCTGTGGTTGTCCGTCAAGAGGAATGATCCGCACATCGTGAATATTCTCCACCAGAATGGCAACGTATTCTGGTGACTGCACGATGTGATACGTGTTGTTGTAGCCGGTTGAGACCGGAGGTACACCGTGATAGGTAATGCATCGATCCCACGGGCTGCGGTCCAGCCACGAATCGGCTGGATGACTATCTCGGTATTCCCGCTCGGAAGCGAGACGTGCTTGTGTTGCCGGAGTCACGGGTAGTCGACCGTCCGGGGGGTCGATAATAAGCGACGTTCGCAGACTGGGATCGATCGTCCCACGATCAAACCACAACGCATTGTAGTTTCCAACACTGCCGGGCTGGGGAGGTCGATCTACGCTTGTGGCGGCGTTACGACTCGCAGCCTCCTCAGGCGTGAAGAATTCACGATTGCTTAAGTCAGTTGGTCTTTGGAGGGGTGTCAAGCTGGCATACGACCAGACCCCCTGAAGATCAGGGTCTCCCCACGGGGTCCGTGGTGCATCGGAGGATTGAGCAACGGTTGGCGATGGCACCAGTAACGTGACGAGTGTGAAAACGACAAGCAGTCCGGCTACGCGATTGCCCATTTACCACCTCCTGCAATGATTTCCTGATCTTATACTCGCCACGATAGACCTCTTTCAAATGTTCCGCAAGCATGTCCCATTCTCTGTGGGACCGACAGGCTCTTAACCTCTTGTGGAGTGATAGGTGACGTGCCATGATGAGGTCGGTAGTCCTAATCTGGGCGACCGAGAACTTTTTAAGAAGTCCCGCGATTCTTGAGTTAATTGAACATCGGGCGTGACAGAGAATCTGGTTGCCTCAGCACGATGGGTGCAAGATTTCCGTCAAATCGTCGAAAAACTGAAAGAGGCCTTGTTCTCTAACCTCGACCGCCCCTGTTTACGGTTAGCTAGGAGGAATTTCATATGCCAGGTCGTTGGACCAACATCGCGTGGGTTGTGTGGCTTAGTGGGGTCTGGTTAGTCGGGGCAACCCAACAACTAGGTGCACAAGGTACTGAAAACGGCGAGTGGCGCAGCTATGGGGGAGACATTGCCAATACGCGGTATTCACCACTCGACCAGATTGACGGCGACAATTTTGAAGAACTTGAAATTGCCTGGCAGGTTAAGACGGTGAACTTCGGACCCAATCCTGAATTCAATCTGCAGTCGACACCGCTGATGGTTAATGGTGTGGTCTACTCGACGGCTGGGTCCCGTCGCTCGGTCATTGCCTTGGACGCTGGGACCGGCGAGTTGCTGTGGATGCATCGTCTTGATGAAGGCGAACGTGGCGCGGCCGCGCCACGACGGCTTTCTGGACGTGGCCTTGCCTACCGGGACGACGGCGGGAACGGAGAGATTTTCTATGTTACGCCTGGGTACCGATTGGTCGGACTCGACGCGCGAACGGGACTGCGACTTTCCAATTTTGGCGCCAACGGGATCGTCGACTTGAAGCAAGACTTTGACCAAGATATAGATTTGATCACTGGTGAAGCGGGGCTGCATGCGACACCGCTCGTGGCTGGCGACACCATCGTCGTCGGAGCTGCGCATTTGCCCGGTGGGACGGCAAAGTCAATGCAAAATGTGAAGGGCTATATTCGCGGCTACGATGCCCAAACTGGTCAACGCAAGTGGATCTTTCACACTATCCCAGGCTCAGACGAATTCGGGAATGACACTTGGCTCAATGAATCGTGGCGGTATACCGGTAACACCGGAGTGTGGGGCCAGATCAGTGCGGACCTGGACCTCGGAATCGCATATCTGCCAACGGAAATGCCCACCAACGATTATTACGGTGGGCATAGACATGGTGACAATCTATTCTCCGATAGCCTCATCGCCGTAGACCTCGAAACTGGGGAGCGATTGTGGCACTACCAGTTCATTCACCATGACGTCTGGGATTGGGATCTTCCGTGTGCACCGATCTTGGCGGATGTGGTGATCGATGGTGTTGAACGAAAGATTGTGGCGCAGCCTTCGAAACAGGCGTGGCTTTACGTCTTTGACCGAGTGACCGGAGAGCCGATTTGGCCAATCGAAGAGCATCCTGTGGAGGCATCAACTGTACCCGGAGAGCTGCTCTCACTGACTCAGCCGTTTCCAACGAAGCCGCCTGCCTACGATCGCCAGGGCGTTGGCCTCGATGATCTTGTCGACTTCACACCAGAAATTCGGAGACGCGCAGAAGAGATTGCGAATCGACATCGACTTGGTCCAATTTTCACGCCAATTACCGTGTCAGATCCCGACGGGGTGATCGGAACATTGATGTTACCGTCAACGGGGGGCGGTACGAATTGGCCGGGCGGCTCGATCGATCCGGAGACTGGAATCGCCTACCTTTACTCGGTTACAAATGTCTCCGTGCTGGGACTCGTCAATGATCCCAGGCAGTCGGACATGGATTTCATCCGCGGTCGGGCGCGGGAGATTCCCGCGGTAGATGCAGCTCTTAATGTTGATGGGATTCCGCTTGTCAAGCCCCCGTGGGGTCGCATCACGGCGATCGATCTCAACCAAGGAGAGATTCTCTGGCAGATCGCCCACGGGGAGACAGCCGACAATATCCGGAACCATCCCCTCCTTGAAGGTGTCAACGTCCCTCGGACCGGCCGGGTCGGCCGTGTTGGGACGCTAATAACCAAGACCCTCGTCATTGCCGGGGAGCCCGGGACATTCACAACGGCGTCGGGTGAGCGCGGCGCGATGTTACGAGCTTATGACAAGGCGACTGGGGAGGAGCTAGGCAGCGTTTATATGCCCATGGGGGTTTCCGGTTCGCCCATGACGTATATGCACGAGGGCAGCCAGTACATCGTCATGCCTATCAGCGGCGGCGGCTTCCCCGGTGAGTTCATCGCATATCGGTTGCCAGAATAGAGTCATTGGGTGTCGCGTCAATCTTTTCCTTGGTCGATTGATTCATTAGAGATGGTTTAAAAAACTGGCAGCAGTCCGGTCGTTTTTGCGTTAGCATTGCTGGGTTCTGGCAAGCGTGGCTTGGGAGGCAGAGTAATGAAAAGAACGGTTATTTTTGGCGTGTTGTTAGTCGTCTGTTCGCTTTCACTAGCGGTTGGCACGGCACAGCAGAGTGAACAGGTAGTTGAGGTCGACCAGCTGAGGGATAATCTCTACATTCTTCGGGGCGGCGGCGGGAACTCGGCAGCCTTCGTGACCAGTGACGGTGTGGTGCTCGTTGATACCAAGCTGGCTGGCTGGGGTCAGCCGCTTCTCGACAAGATCGGCGAGCTAACCTCCAACCCGGTAACGACGATTATCAATACCCATACTCACTTTGACCATGTGAGTGGCAACGTTGATTTTCCGGCGACTGTCAGCGTAGTGGCCCACGAAAACACCGAACAGTTGATGGGTGAATGGAACCCGGTCACTGGGCTGGGGCGAGAGCCTCCAAATGTGTTTGACACAAGTGGTGGACAAGGGATGCCGACCCAGACGTTTACCGATAGCCTGACACTGGGAAGTGGTGCCGACCAGGTTGATCTTTATTACTTTGGTCGTGCGCATACGGGTGGCGACGCATGGGTGGTTTTTCCTTCGCTGCGTGTCATGCATGCCGGTGATGCATTTCCAGGTAAGCAAGTTCCAATCATGGATGCGAACAACGGTGGGAGTGGTGTTGATTACCCGGGCACTCTTTGGAATGCGTACGCTGGTGTTCCTGAAATCGATACAATCATCACGGGCCACAGTACCCCGATGATGCGAGACGATCTCCGCGAATATGCGACTTTTGTAGGAGCATTTGTCAGTGCGGCCCGATCGGCCAAAAGGGATGGTTTTTCAGCAGAAGAATTTGCACGTGTCTGGCAGGTTCCGCCGAGGTTCATGGGGTATCGCAAACCGGCTCCCGAACGGCTTCAGGCCTACGTGCAGGTTGTTTTTGACGAAATCGAAGAGTAGCGTGAGGCGTGCATGAGTGCACGCTGGACTTTTAAAATTCGTCTTACGCTACTGGCGCTAGTCAGTAGTCTCGCTGCCGCAGGGATCGCTCAAGCACATCCGATCCCTTTCAGCTATCTGGATCTTCGCCTTGGAGAAGCTGGCGGGGCCGAGGCTACTTTGGTCGTGCATATCATCGATCTAGCGCATGACCTCCAGATTGATCCACCGGAGCAATTACTCGACCAGGCATTTGTTGTGGAACAGGCCGACGCAATGGCCGACCTGGTGGAGGGACGCTTGCATCTTTCGACTGGAGACCGGGTATTTAAACCTAACTGGCTTATTCCTGAAGTGCTGCCCGATCGTCAATCGGTGCGACTTCGATTTCACTATGTTTTTAACCAGACGCCCGGTGTAATTGGGATTGATGCTCTCCTGTTTCCCTACGACCCACGCCACCAGACGTTTCTCAATGTTTACGAAGCGGGTGAACTAAGGAATCAGGCCATCCTTGATTTAAATTATCCAGGGACGGAGTATTTCTTAGGAACTTGGCAGGGTACGCGCGCTGTGGTGCAACGGTTTTTGCCACTGGGCGTAGAACACATTTTGACGGGAGCCGATCATTTACTGTTTCTTGTAGGGCTGTTGTTGCTGGGTGGCAGTGTTCGGCAGTTACTGATTGTCGTAACCGCTTTCACTCTGGCCCACAGTGTCACACTTTCTTTGTCAGTGCTAAATGTTTTCAGTCCACCCTCGAATATTGTTGAGCCGGCGATTGCTCTGAGTATCGTATGGGTCGGTGCCGATAATTTGTTGGTCGGTGGTGGCCGAGATATGCGTGCCTGGATCGCTTTTGTCTTCGGACTGATCCATGGGTTCGGGTTTGCTGGAATTCTTCGAGCTATGGATTTGCCAACTCGGGACGTGGCGTGGTCACTAGTTTCTTTCAATGTGGGTGTTGAAATTGGTCAACTAGCGGTTGTCATCGCCGCCGCTGCAGTGTTGGTGGCATTACGGGCGCGTAGCGAATTGGCTGGGCAACGTCTGGCAACGGTTGGATCGGTTGTCGTCATCGCGGTCGGCGGAGTTTGGTTTGTGCAACGTGTTTTCTTCCCTTGGGGGCTGTCGTGAGACACCGTATCTTTCTCGTCATAATCATTCTGGCTTTAACGCCGGTGAAGCAGAACATTTTTGCTCAGGAACGGTCGCGGGCCGTGCTGTTTGATTCCTACGGGACGCTTGTTTCTTGGGAGGGCGTCGAGCTGGCAGTTTCCAAGGTATTTAGCCGAAAAAATATTGTGGCTGATCCGACGGCTTTTAACGAACTCTGGCGGTCCAAACAGTTGGTCTACATCATGTATAACACCCTAGTCGATAAAGGGTTTGAACCGTTTTCATTTGTTACTCGTCGAGCACTTCGAACAGCCGCTAGCTTTCACGAGATTGAACTGACCAAGGGTGACGAAGACGAACTTATGCAAGCTTGGCACGAACTTGACCCATATCCTGATGTCATTGAGGGGCTTAAGAGAATTCGGGCCGTGGGTTATCCGATTATGGGCCCTTTGTCGAATGGTGACAGTGAGATGGTCCGAGTTGGAATCGTTGATCGTTTCGCGGATATGGGGTTTGATTTTGATGTTTATCTCACTGCAGACCTCTGGGGAAAGAACAAAGTGCATCCCGACATCTATCTCAAGTCAATTGCAAAATTAGGACTTAACGTGAGTGAGGTTATATTCGTTTGTCGAGGCCAGTTTGATATTGTGGGTGCCAAGGCGGCCGGGTTAAAGGTTATTTGGGTTAACCGCGCCGGTGAGCCGTTAGAACATCATGGCTACGTACCGGACTGGGAGGTTCAGGATTTTTTTGAGGTGGCGGAACTTTTGGAGCGTGAGCAACTGTAGTTGTTGAACTAGCCAGAGAGGCACATGGATGTCTTATCCGGCATGCAGGAGGAGTGTGATGACAGATCGACGCATGACAGTTTTGCTGATGATACTTGTGATTGCTGCTGCTGTGCCGTTCCCGGCGTTGGGACAGGGAAGCGATTGGGCGGTCCCCCGCACAGCGGATGGACAGCCTGACCTTCAGGGCATCTGGGCTAACAACAGTGCAACGCCGTTGCAGCGTCCAGAGCAACTGGCGGGCAAGGCGGTGTTGTCAGACGAAGAACTTGCTGAATTGACTCAGAAGGTGAATGAATTTCGTAATAACGAACAAGCTGGAGATTTGTTGGGAGACCGTCTTATTCAGCAGGCACTGGGCAATTCAGAGTTTAACGATTTCGATGTTGTCACTGGAAACTACAATGCTTTCTGGCTAGTCGAACGTAACCTCGATAACCGCACGTCTCTCATTGTCGATCCACCGGATGGCCGAATTCCGGAGTTAACCACTGCCGCCGAAGCACTCGCTTCGTCTAGGCGTGAATATTCGCGGGAGCATCCCTCTGATGGGCCTGAAGATAGAAGTCTTGGCGACCGGTGTCTCCACTTTGAGGCGCCCAGGTTGAGCGCTGGTTACAACAGCTATTTCCAGATTCTTCAAACACCAGACCACGTAGCTATCCTTCAGGAGATGGGGCACATCTCCCGTGTCATTCCTCTTGATGGGCGCCCCCATGTTGATGGTGGCGTGCGATTGTGGACAGGTGATTCGCGCGGCCATTGGGACGGCGACACGCTGGTTGTTGAAACGACAAATTATTCGGGTGAGACACGCTATAGTGGTGCTTCTGCGGGATTGCGTCTCGTTGAGCGTTTTACCCGTGTGGCACCCGATACCATCCAGCATGAGATAACACTCGATGATTCGGAGACTTGGACTAAGCCTTGGACTGTAATGTTGGTCTTAAAGAGCACAGAAGATCCAATTTTTGAGTATGCATGCCACGAAGGGAACTATTCGATGCCTGGTATTTTGGGTGGCGCACGCCTTGATGAACAGGTCGCCGAGGCAAGGTAGTTGTCAAGTTGACACGGTCGCCGATTAGCGAGCCACCGACGTTACTTTTGACCGACGATTTCGGCGAGGACGTTTGGTCCCGGTGCGTTTTGGATGCGGGTTACTGTGAAGAGCAACCGCATTCAGGGCATGTTCAGTTGCCTGAATCGCCGCCGCTAATTGGTCGGTATCGATGCCACGAGTGATTAGACCGCCTTCCCACTGAATCGTAGTTTCGACAATAGCATCGGTCTTGCCGCCAGGTGGGATTCGCACTTCATAATCGAGAAGTTTTGGAACGACGAAACCGAGGTTTGATTCGACGCTGCGTAAGGCTTGCATGAACGCGTCATAGCCACCGTCGCCCGATGCCGTGGCCTGAATCTCGGTGCCACGGTATCGCACTAGGATACTGGCGGCGGGACGGAGACCTTTGTTGGTGGCGATTGAGTAGTCTCTCACTTCGAATACCCGTAGTTCGGGTGTTTGTAATAGTTCGGAAATCAAGAATGGAAGGTCGGCGGTCGTAACGTGTCGCTTCTGATCGCCAAGTTCAACGATGCGCTGCAAGAGCTGATCTTTTTGCTCGCTGGTTAATGAGATATTTAATCTTTGAAGATTAAACTCTAGACTCGCTTTTCCCATGAGTTTGCCCATGGCATAGCTACGTCGCAATCCAAACCTGACGGGGTGAAGCTTGCTTGCGTAGAGTTCCCCCTTCATGTCGCCATCGGCGTGCACGCCAGCTGCTTGCGTAAAGACGTTTTCTCCGACGATTGGTTTATTGACCGCAATGCGCCGGCCTGAAAACACTTCGACAAGTTGACTTACTCCGGCGAGAGAACGTTCCTTGACGTGGGTGCGAAATTCGCCATGGTCACGAAGGGAAACGACGACTTCGTCAAGCGCGGTGTTTCCGGCGCGTTCACCCATTCCATTGACGGTGACATGAACTCCTTGAGCTCCGGCAATTGCGGCCTCCAGAGTATTAGCTGTTGCCAACCCGTAGTCGTTGTGTCCGTGATAATCGAAGCGTGTTTCCGGGAACGCTGCCGTGATTTCACTAACATAGCGCCGAGTCAGCATCGGATTCAGAATTCCAAGTGTGTCACACAGCATGATCCGGGTTGGCGACAGTTCCACCAATGCTTGTATTTGGTCCGTCACATACTCCGGTGAGTCGCGCATGCCGCCAGACCAGTCTTCTAAGTAGACGTTGAACTTCAGACCGTGCTTGGTTCCGTATTCAATAGTTTTTCTGATGTCATCGCGGTGCTGCTGAGGTGTACGCCGCAATTGTTCTTGGCAGTGCAGCAGGGAGCCTTTCGTCAATAGATTAATGACTTGAACACCGACCGCGCGCGCCCAGTCAATCGAGGCCTTTGAATCAACAAATCCGAGGATTTCAATCCGGTCAATAAAGTCTTCTGTCTCGGCCCAACGAATGATTTCTTCGACGGCTACGCGTTCGCCTTCACTGGTACGAGCTGACGCCACCTCGATCCGATCGACCTTGACGTCTTTAAGGAGTCTATTCGCGATCGTCAATTTCTCGGCATGGCCGAGAGACACGCCCTCCGCCTGTTCTCCGTCGCGGAGCGTAGTATCGAGAACTTCGATAAACCGCGTCTTTTGGCGACGCTTACGGGGTGGCCGTCTGGCCACGTTAGAGTTCGGCATCCTAGTCTTCTTATCGGTAATACTCGCCATCACTTGAACGTTTCTGACAAAACTTCATTATCGCTTCTGGCTAAGCTATAGCCAAGGGTTTGGGAGAAACCGGATAACATACCGCATTAATGTCATTTCCAGATTTGCGGCGTTTCATGGAACAGTTGCGGCAAGACAAGGACCTAGTCGAGGTCCATGTACCGGTAGATGCCAATCAAGAAGCCGCAGAAATTCATCGTCGGGTTGTGGCAGCCGGTGGTCCGGCGCTTCTGTTTACTAATGTCATTGGGGCCAAATTTCCGCTAGTTACTAATTTATTTGGCACTCAACGGCGCGCACAGTTGGCGTTTGGTACGCGTCCTCAGCGTCTGATTCGGCGACTGGTTGACCTTGTTGAAAACATTCTTCCGCCAACGCCGGCGAAACTGTGGGGAGCCCGCGACCTCGGCTTTGAACTACTTAAGGTGGGGGTCCGGAAAGGTCGAAGTGGTCCGGTTATGGAGGTCGTGACCGATGACGTTCAACTGGACACCCTACCGGCAATGACCACTTGGCCGGAAGACGGAGGTCCCTTCATCACACTTCCACTGGTTTATACCGAACATCCTGACGGTCGCGGGCACAATCTAGGAATGTATCGTCTTCAGATTCACGATGGTTGTTCCACTGGGATGCACTGGCAGATTGGAAAGGGGGGAGGGTTTCACTATCAGGTGGCCGAGGGTCGTGGTGCCCCGCTGCCGGTTACTGTCTTTCTGGGCGGACCTCCCGCCTTGATTTTATCGGCGATAGCTCCGCTGCCCGAGAATATTCCAGAACTAATGCTCGCATCTCTGATTGCGGGCGAACGCATGAAACTTTCTACCGGACTGTCTGGGCACCCTCTAGTGTCTAACGCTGAGTTTGCACTTATTGGAGAGGTTCACCCAAAGGTAAGACGACCTGAGGGACCGTTTGGTGATCACTATGGTTACTATTCCTTGAAGCACGATTATCCGGTATTCGAGGTTCAAACGATTGCCCGTCGCCGCGATGCCATCTATCCGGCTACGGTCGTTGGTAAACCCAGACAGGAAGATTTTTTCATCGGCGACCTATTGCAGGAACTGCTGTCGCCACTGTTCCCTCTGGTGATGCCAACTGTTGAGCGGTTGTGGTCCTATGGGGAAACGGGTTACCACTCACTGTCTGCGGCCGTCGTCAAACAGCGATATGCGCGGGAAGCTATGGTAAGCGCGTTTCGAATTCTGGGTGAGGGTCAGCTTTCGCTTACGAAGTTCCTTTTAGTAACTGACCAGTTAGTTGACTTAAAGGACTTTCCGAGAACTTTGGAACACATATTGGAACGGACCCATCCCGAGACTGACCTATATATTTTGTCCAACCTGTCTATGGACACGCTCGATTACACAGGGCCCGAGGTTAATAAGGGCTCCAAGGGTGTTTGGTTGGGACTGGGTGACCCCGTTCGCCACTTGCCGCGTGAGTTCTTGGCGACAGACGTGCCGAACGGCTTGAGTGACATTCTGGTGTTCTGTGGGGGGTGTTTAGTTGTGGGTGCCGCGGCATATGCTGACGATGTAGACGCTCCAAATCGAATCGCAAAGCATCCAGCATTTTCCGAATGGCCATTGATTGTAGTGACCGATGAGCCGGCCAGGGCTGCGAAAAGTCCGATGAATTTCCTCTGGACGACGTTCACTCGATTCGAACCAGCCGCAGATGTATACGCGGCTTCGACCAAGGTCGTACGAAATCATCTGGCATACAGTGCGCCCATTGTGATTGATGCTCGACTAAAACCTTCGTTTCCCGAGGAACTTCGATGTCAACCAGATGTTTCGACTCGAGTTTCGAGTCGCTGGAGGGAATATTTCCCGCAGTCTGGGGTTGAAATGGGGGACGCTGAGCGAGGGCATTTGGACTAAGGGCCCCAGATGAGTCAATTGCTGTTAAAAAGCTGTAAATCATCCGACCGCAGGTCTAAGGAAACGTTCTTTTCTAGAGCCGGCGACCTTCGATCATGCGGTCCAGACTAATAGGACCCGAATCTCTGGTCGCGAGATAGAGGAAGACAAAACAGTATAAAACTGCTCTTTCGCCATCGTTCTCAATCGGCCATCCTCCTCGTGGGTAGTGGGCAAGAAAGTAGGCAAATGCCATCTGCCCGCTTGCGACGAAGGCAGCCCACGGTGTGTACAACCCTACGAAGATCAGTCCCCCTGCTACGAGTTCAATGACACCGGCGGCGCCAATCAGCGAAAATAACTCAGCCGGTTCGTCTCGAGACATCACACCAAAAATCTTCTCGATGCCATGTAGAGAGAACAAAAACCCGATGGCAATGCGAGTGATGGAGTAAATCATTTCCGATAAGGCCTGGAATCTTGTCATTTTGAATTCCTCAAGGTTGAAGACATGTGGTGTGATTCTATAGTCGCGTTTCGAAGTTCCAAACTCTAGAAATTAATGGTTTTAGAAGGTGGGTTTGGTAACCATCGGGTAGGATAGCGCTTGGTTATGGACGACACTCCGAAGTCGAAGCATAAGACGTGGATGCGTGTGGCGTACGAACAGGCGCTGCGTGCTCGCGATGTTGGTGAGGTTCCGGTCGGTGCCGCAGTTATCGCCAACGGGCAGATAATTGGCGTCGGCTTTAATCAAACTATTGGCGCAATCGACCCGACAGCCCACGCCGAGGTTGTAGCGTTACGTGACGCTTCACGACGGATGGGCAACTACAGACTTACCGGGACTGCGTTGTATGTGACCGTTGAGCCCTGTCTGATGTGTGCGGGGGCACTTGTTCACGCCCGAGTCGGAACGCTTGTGTATGGGACCAGCGAGCCTAAAACAGGAGCTGTGCGTTCAGTCGCGCGCATACTTGACCATTGGGCATTGAATCATCAAATAGAGGTTGTTCAGGGCGTGTTAGCAGATGAATGCCGCGAGTTAATACAGTCGTTTTTTGAGTCACGACGGAATAATGCCGATCTCGCGGCATCCTAACGATTGCCCCGCGGTTCGGGAGAGATGAGGCTATAAGGCAATTACGGACAACCTGTAGCTTGCTGCGACGAAGTCTTATTTGGAGAGGTACCGAAGTGGTCGTAACGGGGGCGCCTCGAAAGCGTCTTGTCGGGTAACCGGCACGTGGGTTCGAATCCCACCCTCTCCGCCAACATTTTGCCTTGCCGCTCTAGGCTTATTTCAGCTAGAGTTTGATGTTTTTTGGATGGAGTGTTTTTGCTGGGTACTCGATTGAGCGACGTAGGTCTGACGGTGCCGATCGTTACGAAAATTAATAAATATTACAGTCTGGTTCTTTTTCCCACGTGTTCTGCCTGTTAGGCTGGTCCGTCAATTGGGTTCAGAGAAGAGGGTTCATTGAGCGTCGGTAACGTTGATTTCGGAGACAAGACGAAGGTTAACCGAGTTACCTTGACCGCAATGGTGTGTTTTCACATTCTGGCGGTAGCGGCCATTTTCTATACGACTTGGCAAGCGGTGATGGTAGCCGTTGTTTTGCACTGGGTCTGTATCTGTTGGGGAATTGGAATGGGGTATCACCGTCTCCATACCCATCGATCATATGAAACGCCGAAGGTCGTTGAGTACTTTTTGGCCGTCTGCGCAACAATGACACTTCAAGGAGGTCCAATTTTTTGGACCGCCTGCCACCGCATCCATCATCAGCACTCTGACAGTGATGGGGATCCACACACTCCAAGGGACGGCCGGTGGTGGTCGCATATGCTCTGGACGATGTTCGGTGATCCAATGAATGCCGACACGGTCGTTATGGGGAAGTACGCGCCAGATCTTATGAAAGACCGGTTCTACCGAGTGCTCTCGAAGTGGCACTGGGTTCCGCTCGTCTTGTTAGGTCTGTCACTATTAGCGCTTGGTGGATTGCCATGGCTACTATGGGGTGTTTTCTTCAGGGTGGTCTTTGGGTTGCACTGCACTTGGCTGGTCAATTCGGCGACGCACCTGTGGGGCAGCCGTAGGTTCGATACGTCCGATGACTCAAGAAATTTGTGGTGGGTAGCTCTACTTACCTTTGGTGAAGGTTGGCACAACAATCATCATGCCCATCCCACTTCTGCACGCCACGGACTTGGGCGATTCCAGCTCGATCTCACTTGGCTTCAGATCAGGTTGCTCGAGAAAGTCGGCTTGGCTTGGGACGTTCGAGTTCCAACGGCGACTCAGATCGCGCGCAAGGCCCCCGCTGACGTGGCTGTTTAGTCGGCACTCTGGATACAACATCCTTCGCGAATAAAATATTCCTGACTATTTATCGCTTCTGTGCACGGCGGATTGATCTTTATCAAGCAAATGATGGACCGCGCCTGGGTTGAACAACCTTTGACGCTGACGGAGACAACATTGCTGCGCCATTGAATTCGTCGAGAGGGGCGGGTTGTTGGCAGGGAAATTTTATTCAAAGAAGTTTGGGTGGTTCGTCAGGATACGGACACAAGCACTGGCGATAATTTCATTTCTCGTCTCAGGCGAGCAAATGAAGATGAACCATCGAATCCACGCTACCGTCTAACCGTTCGAGAGGTGGCTATCGATTTGTGTCGAAGCCAGGCGCCGCAAGCTAGAGACTGAAGTTGCACAGCCTCCGTCGCGCTACGACCGGGCAATACAAATGGCGGAGAGAGTGGGATTCGAACCCACGGTAGAGTTTCCCCTACACACGCTTTCCAAGCGTGCTCCTTCAACCACTCGGACATCTCTCCCTTTAAACCGCGTCAATAGATTACAGTCGGCACCGTTAGTGCGACAATCACATCAATAAGCTTTTGTGCGTAAATAGATTTAAAGGCTGAATGATAGGGTTCACTGAATAGCCGACCTGGCTACTTCACGTAGCAATTCAATTTGTATTTTGAGCAGTCAGGATAAAGACGATTCTCTCAAGTGGGGATGTGCTGATTGTAGGGAGTGAATCGTTAGCGGACGTGCAGTGCGTAGTGCCTTGCCACACCGATCACTGCCGGTTAGACTCAGCGTTCCAATGCGCGGTGACGGGTCGCCCCGCGGCTCGGATCCTGTGCAATTTCAGCCTACGAACCGCGTCAGGGCCGGAAGGCAGCAGCGCTAAGTAGTTACTGACATGTGCCGCAGGTTTATCCGGGTCGCGGTGAGCCCCGTTGCCTTGCCGAAAGATTGTTAATGATTCGAACAATACAACTGACGTTTCTTGACCTCGAACTAGTTGCGAACTCCGCCTAAGCAATTTTCATGGCCTATCAGGTTTTAGCGAGAAAGTATCGTCCGAAGAGCTTTGGCGATGTAGTAGGTCAGCGAGGGGTTACCCAGACTCTGCGAAATGCTATCGCCACAGACCGGTTGGCTCAAGCGTTTGTCTTTGCCGGTCCGCGTGGCGTAGGCAAGACCACAACAGCTCGCATATTGGCGCGGGCCCTTAACTGTGAAAAGGGTCCGACTCCTGATCCATGTGGGGCCTGTGAGTCCTGTAATGAGATTGCCGAGGGGCGTGACATTGATGTTCTTGAACTTGATGGCGCAACTCATACGAAAGTTGAAACGGTTCGCGAAGTAATTATTGAATCGTTGCCGATGGCGCCGGTCAGGGACCGCTTTAAAATTTTTATCATCGACGAGTGTCATCAGCTCTCGCGCTCGTCGTTCAATGCGCTTCTGAAATCAATCGAAGAGCCGCCACCTCATGTGAAGTTCATGATGGCGACGACTGAGTTGGGGAAGATTCCACAAACAATTCTCTCGCGTTCGCAAGTCTACGAACTTCGGATAATTACCACGCCCGTGATAGCCGACGCACTTCGCAAAATCGTGACAGTAGAAAAGATCGCGATCGATGATGCGGCTATTGACCTAGTTGCTCGTGCGGGTAACGGCAGCATGCGAGATGCTCAGAGCGCACTTGACCAGGTCGTAGCGTTTAGTGGCGATAAGGTCGGAGTAAAGGAAGTGTCGATCGTGCTCGGCTTGATCGGGCGAGAAACCGTGCTGGATGTTGTTGAAGTTGTGGCAAACGAGGATCCGGCGAGTGTGTTTAAACTGTCCGGACGTTTTGTTGAGGCGGGATACGACCTTCGCCTGGTCTGCCGCGAACTCACACGCGTCATAAGAGACCTGCTCGTGATTTCGATCGATGCCACCCGCGCGGATGACCAAGAGATTACTGGAGACGCTGAGCGGCCTCGGTTAGTTGGTTTAGTGCAACAATTCTCGCGCGAAGATTTGATGCGGGCCTTCGATGTATTTGCTGCGGCCGAACTCGCGATTCGAACTGCTACCCAACCAAGGTATCACTTCGAAATGGCAGTCCTCAAGTGGATGCATCTCAAGAGACTAGTTCCGCTGACCACGCTACTTGCTGGAGACTCTGTTCCAACCAGAACGCCTAAAACCGTCAGAGAAGGTAGTGTAGAGGCGCCAAAACCGTCTCGTTTAACCAAGGATTTGGCAGACAAGCCGTCGCCAAGTTTGAAGAATGCATCGGTTTCGTCTCCAGCCGCCTCATCAGAGTCGGTGAAACCAGTGAAGAAATTGGAACCTTCATCCACTGTCTCGGAGGCACATGAACCGGAAGCGGCAACGGCTGAAATCTTGATTGAAGTTAAGCGTGCAAAGAAATTTTTTTACGGCACTGTCGTTGCGCAGGCGCAGAGAATTGACCTGGAGAGAGACAAGTTGATTTTTTGTTTTACCTCTGGTCAGCGGACACTGGCTTCGCAAGTCAGGCAGAATCAAACGTGGCTTGAGCAGATTGCATCGACGGTGGTTGGTCGTAAGATTACGGTCAGTACAGAGCAAGGCGAATCGAGAGTGGATGCCGAGCTTGTTGAGGTCGCATCGGATGATCTTCGGCGACAGGCCATGAATGACCCACTTGTGCAGTCGCTACTGGAGGTGTTTCCAGCGGAGATTGCTGATGTGGAAAAGCTTAAGTAGAGAAGGTATTTTCCGAACATAGTTAACAATCACACCATTGATAATTGAAGATTCTTATGAATATCCAACAGATGATGAAACAGGCGCAGCAGATGCAAGAGAAGCTGCAACGGGAATTGGCTGAAACGGAGGTCGATGCCACTGCCGGTGGCGGCATGGTCACGGTAGTTATGACTGGCCAGAAGCAGATTCGTCGGTTGACGATCGATCCGGAAGTTGTGTCTCAAGATGACGTTGAGATGCTTCAGGACTTAATCGTAGCGGCCATTAACGATGCACAGCGGAAGGTCGACGAATCGATAGCCGGTAAGATGGGTGGAATGATGGGGGGACTGAATATACCTGGGCTCAGCGGATGACGCAGGTCGGCCCGCTCGTGAGACTGAGCGAACAACTTCAACGGTTACCTGGTATCGGTGCTAAAGGCGCCCAGCGCCTGGCATTTCACTTGCTACGCCAACCACGCATTGAAGTCGATGCTCTGATCGACGCTGTTCGCGATCTCAAAGAACAGGTGACCTACTGCTCAGTTTGTTCCAACATTACCGATACGGACCCGTGTTTCTATTGTACGGACGTTAGCCGCGACCCAACGGTGATCTGTGTTGTCGAAGATCCGAATAACGTTGCCGTAATTGAAAACACTAAAGAGTTTAAAGGTAGGTACCACGTTTTGATGGGGGCATTGTCACCTTTGCAAGGTATCGGTCCTGATGAACTGAAGATTAAGGGTCTTTTGCAACGGGTGAGTGAGGGTGACGTGACGGAGGTTATTCTTGCTACGAATCCGAATGTCGAAGGCGAGGCTACCGCTCTCTATCTGGCAAAACTCTTAAAGCCGCTAGGTGTCCAGGTGACACGGATTGCCATGGGGTTACCTGTGGGCAGCGATCTTGAGTATGTCGATGAAGTTACTATGCACAAGGCAATGACCGGCCGCCGAGAGATCTAAGACATACAGCTGAAAGTTACGGAGAAGTGGTCTTTTTAAATATTTCCCTCAATATTTTTGTCGTTGTTGGTGCCTGTGCCTGAATTGGTAGTGCCTCAACGTCAGAACGCAGCCGCTCTAGGCCATTCTTGTCATCGACGTCGTACCACTGCGGCAGCAGCTTGATATCTAATCCCGATTGTTCGGCGGCAAGTATGGTGTCGGCTAGTGCATGAGCGCTACTCCATCTAATACCAGTGAATAAGTCTGGTACGCTTCTATTGGTGTCACTGGCGAGGGCAATCAGGTAGTAGCCACCGTCCAGTGCGGGACCAAGCACGATTGTTTTTGACGTAACTGCGCTAACCGCTTGTTCTATGTAGTCGATTGGAAGGGTGGGCAGGTCGGATCCGACCATTACGATTTTTGTGAAACCAGCCGCAAACAGGTCCTTAAACACACCTTCTTCTCGTTTGCCTAAGTCATTGCCCCGTTGCGCAAGTAGTTCATTGTCGACTAGTCCGATCGCCATTGCGGTAAAGTCGTCTTTGTCGCTTTCTGGTGTGTACGCCAGCCGGATTGCTACTCCGTCTATCGTCCGGCATGCTTGAACGGTGTCACGCAGAAAGGCCGAGTACAACCGGCGGCGATCGGTTTCACTGGGAATTATTTCACTCAGGCGTGTCTTTGGTGGGGCACCCGATACGGGCGATCGGGCCATGATTACCACTGCCACTTTGTGTGATCCGGTTTTCAATATTTGTTTCAACGAGAGACCGTGTCGCAACAAAAATAAAACGCCGATAGCTATCCAAACCAGAATTCGGCCCTTACGAATCAAGGCCAGTGTTACCCCTGTTGCCGTTCCCACAGCAAGGAGTTCGGCAAACATTCCACTTCCGGCCTCGTCAACGCCGACGCGGAGCGGTACAAATCGAAACGCAAAAGAGATGAATCGATTAGTCGCTTCAAAGATAAACGCGTGTAATAAGTTTGTTGGTACGGGACTCACCACTGACAAGATCAGAAACACCTCGAGGATTGCGACCAAGTGGAATGAGAACTCTAGAAATGCCAGAGATACCAGTTGATTACGGTGCCTCGGATAGAGCGTATAAACGGTTTCCTCAATGTTTCGGACTCGCGCAGAAAACTGTTCCAATATCTCGGTAGTGAGGCCACGACGTTTGAACCAGTTGAGTACGCCACTTCCAATCCGAAAATTCTTCCAGATGATCCAGTGAACAGCGACAACGAGACCAGCCAATGTGAGAACTAATATCACCGTGGGCGGTCCCAACTGGGTCGGTGTTTGAAACATCAGAAGCGTGGCTATCAGGCCGCCACCAATGACCAAGATGGCGCTTAAGGTGTAGAAAAGGTTTTCGATAGCTAGTGCCGGCAAGGTTCTGTTGAGGGGTTCACGGTGCCGTAGAAACATCCCTTTTGCCGGTTCGCTCACCAGAATGCTGAGCGGGGTTAAGTTGCCTAACGAATCACCGACAACAACTGCCTTGAAAACTTCTGTAACCGTTAAACGGTGAGGACCGTCCAGGCATTTAATCCATGCCGCCGCCCTTATTGCGAACCGGACACCACCGAGCAATACGACGATGATGAACACCCCGCCAAGGCGGCGAATTCCTTCTCCGACATCGTCGATACCCGCTCGACGGAGGAAGTATGTGAAGAGTGCGAGTGCGAGCAGTGTCGTCGCAACGCTGGCAAGCGTTGGACGGCGGTTGAGGTCACCCTGCATAATCAGACGTCATGACGTGGGTGTCCTTCCATATCCCGGCGGCAATCATTTTACTCGGAGGAGGGCTTCTTGCGTGTTTTTTTGGTTATCGTCTACATCGATTACTTCTTGCTTTTTACGGTTTAGTAGGTGGACTGGCAATCGGTAGCTTGTTGGTGGGAGACTTGCCGACGTTGTTCGCAATACTGGTCGTCATGGCAAGTGGGGTTGCCGGGGCCACGTTCGCCATGATGGCGTACTTGGCAGGTGTAGCGGTTTTTGGTGCGGGATTGGGGGCTTTAGTCCTCAATTTCGGGTGGGCAACTCGTGACGGAGAGCCGAATGTCTGGCTGGTGCTCATTGCATGTCTTGTCGGCGCCCTGCTGTCACTAGCCGTCCGGCGTTATGTTCTTATCTTTTTCACCGCATTTTTCGGTGCGTGGACCGTAATAGTGGGATCGTTGGCACTGGTTGGAAATAGCGCGGCAGTTCTAGCTTTAGCGGGTAATGTGGAGTATCTCCCCCCTGTGAGCGAGATGAGAAGCGATCTTGGATTCATGGTCGCGTGGGTTGGGTTGACCGGACTAGCTGTCTTCGTGCAGGTTTGGGACGGTCGACGACGTCTCTTGGTTCAAGAACCACAAGAAAAGAACTAACAGAAGAACATCATCGGCTCTTCGTCAAAACTAGTTTGCCGCAACCACGGGGGGAAATGATTCCTCGGCTGACTGGCTCTCTCGTTTGACCCGTTAGAATCTCATTCGCTACTATTCGTCGTTATCCTTACTGACGATGTTGGAGAGTACGAAGCGCTTATAAGCTTTTTGTTGTTCCTCAGTAGCTCAATTGGTAGAGCATCCGGCTGTTAACCGGAGGGTTGTTGGTTCGAGTCCAACCTGAGGAGCCAATCTTTGTAGTCAGTTACCAGGTTAGGCTGGATGAGTTTCGACCGTCCTAGTTTGGTAATCGTTTAACGTCGGCTGTTTGTAGGAGGTGTGACGTGAACTATTCACTAGTCCGAGGAATCAGCATTGGGGCCGTGGTTGTGTTTGGGTTGGGGACCATGGTGAATGTCAATGGCCGAGCAGAAACCGGGGTAGCTGGAGTTCGTCCGGCTACCGCGCAGAACGTCGCTCCGGCGTCATCCACAACCTCCGTACCTAGGACGGCATGGGGTGAGCCAGACCTCCAGGGTATTTGGAGTGTTGAATTGCTCGTCCCATTGGAACGTCCAGCGGGAGTCACCACGGAGTTCTACACTGACGAGCAAGTTGCCGAGCTTGATACCGCGCGAGCCGACAAATCGGTCTTTGGTAACCATGTGCGCGCTGCGCCTGGAACTGAAGCTGATGTCACCGGCGCCTACAATGCGGTCTACACCTCACAAAGGCCCACGGGGCAGCGCACCGCGATGATTATCGATCCTCCGGATGGCAAGATGCCTTCCTACACACCGGAGGCGCTGGAGAGACAGGCTGCGTACCGGCAATACCAGTTGGCTCTCTTGCAGAATACTCAAGTTTGCCGGGACAACGAATTTGCCTGCCAAGGTGGACAGTATGGGCCACCGTCGCCACGGCTTTTGGAGGACCCTCCTGAGTACCCATCTGCGGGTGTTGGACCCATCAACCGTGCAGATGGACCAGAAGACCGGGGTCTAAGCGAACGCTGTATGACTGGTAATCTGCCGTCCATTCGTGGTGGTTTTGTAGGGGTGTACCGTCGCATTGTGCAATCGCCAGGCGTGGTGACGTTGTATTACGATGCTGCCCAGGGACAAGGTTTTTCGCGAAACATCCCAATTACCACGGCACCGCACCTGCCTTCAAATCTCCGTCAGTGGTGGGGAGATTCACGCAGTCAATGGGAGGGTGAGACACTGGTCGTCGACGTAACCAACTTTACCCCCAAGACGGATTTCCAGGGGTCCCGCGAGAACTTGCATATTGTCGAGCGTTGGACCCGTACCGGTCCGGATACGCTTGAGGTTGTTTCCACTTTTGAGGATCCGACAGTCTGGACCCGACCGTGGACTGTCATCCAAGAGTTCAAACTTCAGAGCAATGAGGCGAATCGCATCTACACGGAACCCCGTTGTCATGAGGGAAATTTCGGCATGGTAGGGGCGTTGGCCGGGGCGCGTACGGTCGAGCAAGCCTACGAGGAGGGCAGCGGTCGTCATCCTGCGTCTCTGTGCATTGGTTCATGTGGACTCAACACCGAGGGCCTTGATCCACTGGCCTTACGGTAATCAGACGGCAGCAGAAGGAATCAGGATAGCCGCCAGAGGGTTGTCTGCCCTTGTCCCACGAGCACCGAGGCGTGAACTTGCCTACGTTATCTTTGCCGTCAAGACTCTCTTTCGGGCAGCGAAAATAGAAATCATGGTCGTGAAAGGAAACCGATCGAATGAGAAACCGGACATCCGTTTCTATACTCGTATTTACCGCGGCGGCTGTGGGTGCCATTGTTGCCGCATCGGTTATGCGTCCTTCGGGGCAAACCGTTCGCGCCGCACGCACCGCCGACGACCACCCGAATTTTAGTGGTATCTGGCAGGCCAACAACGAAGCTCATTGGGATCTTCAAGCGCATGCCGCGCGCGCCGGTGCAGTGATACAGCAAGGCGCCTTCGACTTGCCGTACGTCCAAGTACCCGCGGCGCCTTCGCTTCCGTTTGGTGCGGCGGGCGGCGTGCCGGGGTCTCTTGGCGTGGTCGACGGCGACGGACTGATTCCCTACACTCCAGAAGCTGCTGCCCAGAAGCAGGAGAATGCTGAGAACTGGCTCGACCGAGATCCCGAAATCGACTGCTTCCTTCCAGGGGTTCCCAGGGCTATGTATATGCCCTACCCGTTTCAGATTACTCAGAGCACTAACAAGATCTACATGACGTTTACCTTTTCAAACGCCGCCCGCGTTATTCATCTCGACGAAGTGGAGGGCCCTCCCGATTACAAATGGATGGGGCACTCTGTTGGCCGATGGGAAGGCGATACACTCGTCGTCGAAGTGACGGATTTCAACGACCAGTCTTGGTTTGATCGGGCGGGCAACTTTCACAGCAACCAATTGCATTTAGTAGAGAGGTTTACTCCGCTCACACCGGATGCCATCCACTATGAGGTCACCATAGATGACCCTGAGGTATTCACCCGCCCGTGGAAGATATCGATGCCGCTGTACCGTCGTCTGGAGCCGGATATCCAGTTGTTGGAGTACCGCTGCCAAGAGTTTGTCGAAGAATTACAATTTGGACATTTACGCAAGGAACAGCTGGTCAGACGATGGGAAGGTGAAACTTTGATAGTCGACATTACCCGTAAGGTGCCGCCGCCTGACCAACTGTATGCGCGGTGAAATTTGTTGTAAGAGTGACGGTTGCTGAGTGTAGGAGGTTTAGCGACTCTTCCCATTAACCTCTAGGGTCGGCAAGGCCCGAAACGAGTCAACCTTACTTGTCTGTGACTCGTGCACCGCGAAGCATGTTAGATGCGCCGTAGTTTCCTTCGTGGCACGCGTATTCATAGATCGGACCTGTCGTAACGCCCCTGGACGCTTGGTCAGTCGTTAGGTATGTCTCTATCGTCCAAGGTCTCCTGAATCTTTCAGGGTCGGTGATGGTCACCCGGTACAACATCGTTTTGGCATCGAGTCGCTTGAAGGATTCCATTAACTGCAGTGTTGCAGATGGGGCTCGCCAGAGATGGTTTGGGTTAAAGCGATAGTCTTGCCATCTGTCGACGAAATTCGTTGATTCAACGACAAGGGTGTCTCCATCCCACCGGCCTCGTAGGTCTCCATTCCACTGTCGGATTCCAGGTGCAATATGTGGACTGTCGTCTAGAGGAATAATGCGCCGTTGACGCCACATCTCATGGAGAATCACCACATGGTCAGCTGTTTGCACAATCTGGTGGTTCGGGTTGTAACCGAGCCAAATCATCTCTACCACGCCGTCCCCAAGACAACGTTCTCCGGTATCGAGATCGAGGTAAGAGTTGTAGGGGCCGATTCCGTACGGTCGTTCGGTTTCCAACGTCTCTGGCTTGTATGGAATGCGCCCATTAATCGGAGACACGATTAGGGAGGTTCGCCGCGATGGCAGGACAGCTGTCCCAGAATCAAACCACTCGGGGTTGTAGTCGCCAACGCCACCCTCTGTCAGTGGTGTTCCCGTGTTCGGGTCGACGGGTCGAGGAGCAAATTGCTGTGCCATTGCCTCTCGCTCAAGTGCCGCGGCTTCTTCTTCTGTGAGAAAGACCTTTGCTGTGTATTCTCTCGGTCGTTCAAGCTGAGTAACGGTGGAACCCGTCCAGACTCCCTGAAGATCTGGGTCTCCCCACGGGGTTCTTGGTGTCGTCGTCGCGTCCTGAGTAGATTGTTGGGTTTCGACTACGGCAGCACTGACCAGCATGATGGCAACTACTGTTAACCCACGCTTAATTCCGCTACATGTAATTGCCATGGGGCACCTTTTTGGCAACCTGCGAGCCTGCACACCGTCGAGCCTGACATTTTGGGGCATGCAGTCCTCACCGTTTCCCGTCAAACTGACACGACTTCGAGCGCTAGAATAGCATTTGGTCCATCGAGGAGACACACCGAAGTGGCCAGCCTCACGTCAGGTTGCGTCCTTCTATAAACTGTAAGTCAGATAGCTAATCGTTCACTTGGGCATGAAGCCCGTATCCTAATGCCCGCTGAACCGGTTGTTGTCGGTACTACGCTAAAACCGTTGGCGCTCGATTCCACAGGTAGAACAGTTTGATGATTAGAAGTGAATGGGTTTTTTCTACGCTGGTTGCGTTGAATGTTGTGGCCGTTAATGTGTTCTTGACAGCCCAACAGCAGCAGTCAATCGAATCACCCGTCGTCACTGTGGAGATGATTGTTCAGACACTCGGTGGCAGTTTGACCCAAGATGCGACGGGGGCAGTCGGATATGTGGACCTTAATGGCACTTCGGTTACCGATGTCGAGCTTGAGTATTTCGCAAATTTACCGTCATTGACGGGGCTCGATCTTCATAACACCCAAATCACCGACGCTGGAGTGGCGCGCCTAGCGGGTTTGCCTGCTCTGCACTTTCTCAATCTTTCCGGAACCCAGGTTACTAATGCCGGGCTGGCGAATTTGTCGGGTTTCCCTGCACTTGAGACTCTCAACCTCGCAGTGACCCAAATTACTAACAACGGTTTGTCTCACCTCGCAAGTTTGACGGCTCTCGAGTTTCTCGGTCTCGCTGGAACAGTGGTCACCGATGCGGGCTTAGTCCATCTCGTGGGGTTGAAGACGCTGGAGTTTCTCGACCTTTACGGTACTGAGGTTACCGATGAGGGTATGGTTCATTTGGCGGGTTTGACCTCGCTAAACACACTCGGCCTCGCTGGTTCTCAAGTCACGGACGCCGGCCTCACCCATCTCCAGCAACTGACGGCCTTGGAATTCCTCGACCTCTACGGTACTCAGGTCACGGATACGGGCCTAGCGAGCTTGGCAGAGCTAAGGGCCCTCGAGACTCTCAATCTTGCGGTCACTTTGGTTTCCGACGCTGGTTTAGTGCATGTCAGCGAGTTGGTAAACCTAAAGTTTCTTGGTCTCGCGGGTACCTTGGTCACCGACGCGGGGTTGATACACCTAACAGGTTTAACGGCACTGGAAACATTGGACCTTTATGGTACTGAGGTTACCGATGCAGGTATCGTGCATCTGACAGTATTACCAACACTCGAGACGCTCAACCTTGCCGTTACCTCGGTCACTGATGCAGGCGTGGCGGATCTCTCGCGAGTCGAGACCCTCAGGAGTCTTGGGCTTCACGCTACCCAGGTGACTGACTTGGGTCTGACCTACCTTAAAGGATTGCGGTTCTTAGAAGCGCTGGACGTGAGTAACACCCAAGTGACCCCGGCGGCGGTCACTGAGCTGCAGAAAACCCTGCCTGACTGTGTCATCGTCAATGGAGAACCCATGTTTTGAAAGAATGCCGAAATGAGAGATTAAGGTTGACCATAAGCGAAGTATTTCTCGAATAAGTCAAGATGAGTAAATCTGAACTAAGTGCAATTCTTGCGCCCGTCCAGCTTCGGGATCCAGACGGAGGAGAAGTTCTCCTTGGTTCCATTTGGGAAGCCCAACCCTCAGTTGTAGTGTTCTTGCGGCACTACGGTTGAATTTTTTGCCGCCAGCATGTCTCGCAGTTGCGGGACTATGAATCACAAATCCGAGATGAGGGAGGTGCATTGGCTGCGATTGGCCTTGGAGATATTCATTATGCTCAGCACTTTCGGGAAGCAACAGGAATTACTTTCCCACTTCTCGTCGATGAAGAACGTCGTGCGTATCGGGCAGCGGGTCTTGGAAACGCCAGTCTGATTGACTTGTTCCGCCGTGACAATTTCTCGGCTCGGAAGAAGGCAAAGGCGGATGGTCACCGACAGCACCGGTTAGGTAGGGACCCTTTTCAACTAGGCGGCAGTTTTGTTTTTGCGCCAGGCAATCAGGATCTTTTCATCCATGCGAGTGAAACTTTTGGAGACAATGCCCCGGTTCAAAGTATTTTGTCCGTTCTAGCTGAGTATCGCCGACGAAGAGCAGTGCAATAAAGAATTTGCAGCCGAGATTAATTGTGCCACCGGTGTTGGGAACTGTGACCCGCTCCGCTTATTTTCGACCGTTATGTCACACGTCCCACTGTTCCACGCTGATCTCATTTATATTTATAAAGAATGACGCAGAGTGTGCCATCGCCCGCTGATCCAGGTCCTGACGGCAATTTCGGGATACCTGTCGAGTTGGCGAGTGATCGAAAGATTCGACATCGCAACAAGATTCACTATCGGTTGTCACATTGGCCGATCTGGATCTGGGTGTTTTTTATTGCTCCGGGTCCACTGACGTTTGATCTGTTTGAAAACGGTTTTGACGGGAGGATGGCGATGTGGCTTGGCGCGGTGCTTCTTGTTACCGGCATTGCCGGCCTGCGGGGCCGACTGCCCGGTGTCGAACCTCGGCCTTATATCATCCGCTTTACTGAGGATAAACCGAACCCACTCTATCGCCGCATTTGCTATACGTTCGCGTGGAGTGCGGTGTTCACGTTTGCAGTGTTGAATATTAGCGGTCTCGTAATAGCGTTAGTGTCAGGCCAGTGGTATTTGCGTCAGATATACGAAGTTGCCTATTTCCCGATCGCTGGAGGTATCTGGACCCTTGGTGGGTTCGGCCAACTCCCGCGAGTTAAACGGTCGACGAAGGGTGAAGGTCACGAACGACGATACTTCTATGGAGCGTGTTGGGCGGTGTGTCTGGCACAGCCAGTTTTGTGGTTTTTGTGGGCCGTCCTTCCTCAGAGTCGAACAGCCGATGCCGGAAAGTTATTCGTCTTTCTTGGACTCTTGGGGTTTGTGGGATGGTTGTCGTATCGCGGTAAATTGCCGCGCACCAAGCCGATCGTTCCTGGGGAACTCGCTGTCAGCGATTGATTCATTTCGGAATAGGCTAGTAGATGCGGGATTCTTTGCGCTCGCCTACCGGTAATATATGTCTTATGCAAGACATATGGACGAGGGTGGCGCGAATCTTAGTGGCAGCCATTCTGGCTGTTAGTGCAGGCTGGGTGTTTCAGTTCGCCCAGGTCGATCTCACCCAAAGTAAAACTACTCGTATGTTGGGAGGGCTCAGTTGGGTACTCCAGGCTCAGCAGCCAGTCGATGAACTCAAAGTTTTCGACGAGAACTTCGTCGATAAGACTATGCGGGTCGATTATTTTCATTCCGGAGGACTTGGCACGGAGGTCTTCGCCCTTGACCAAATCGTGTCTGACGGGCCCTGGGCTGGCAGTCGCACCAGGCTTATTGATCATCTGAATCTGGGTAAGTATCTTTTTGAAGTCATCGACCGAAAAACTAATCGCGTGATCTATTCAAGGGGCTTTGCATCTATCTATGGCGAGTGGGAGACGACGCCTGCTGCGCGGGAAGTCCATGCGACCTTCCACGAGTCTCTTCGCTTTCCGTGGCCAAAGCAGCCAGTACAGGCCATACTGAAAGTTAGAGATACTGAAAACAGTTTTCATGAAATTTGGTCGACTGTGATCGATCCAGATTCCCGCTTTGTCAACCCAACGGACCGGGTTTCGGCGGGAGAGGTTTGGCCGATTATCGAGAACGGACCACCGTCTAAAAAGGTCGACCTTCTTGTTATCGGTGAGGGATATACGGCAGAAGAGATTCCGAAGTTTCATATGGACGCAGAGAGACTGGTTAGTGCGTTGTTTGATGAGGAGCCCTTTAGGAGCCGTCGGTCTGATTTTAATGTGTGGGGCTTAGATTTGCCCTCACCAGAGTCTGGGGTCTCTCGTCCCCGCGCCATGGAGTTTCGCCGAAGTCCTTTATCGGCTGAGTACAACATCTTCGATTCTGAACGTTACTTGCTCACTTACGACAATCGGGCGTTGAGAGATGCCGCGTCCGCTGCCCCTTATGAGTTTCTTGAGATCGTGGTCAATGAGGAACAGTATGGTGGTGGAGGAATTTTCAATTTTCAGGCCACCGTTGCCGCAGATACAGGGTTTTCCGAATATGTCTTTGTTCACGAGTTCGGACATCACTTTGCTGGACTCGCAGATGAGTACTACACATCTGATGTCGCCTACGAGACCGGTAGCGCGTATCATCCAGAACCTTGGGAGCCCAATGTGACCGCGCTTCACGATTCGGCGAATCTGAAGTGGCGTGATTTAGTTTCAGCTGACACCCCGTTGCCGACTCCGTGGGACAAGAACGAGTTCGAGTCGGCGAGTTCGGCGGCCCAAGCTGAACGCCGAGAACTGCGCCGGCAAGGAGTCGCAGAAACCGAGATCGATCGTTTATTTACCGAACAAATGGAGAACGAAACTACGGCTCTTGGTTCTATGGAATACGCAGACAGAGTGGGCGCCTTCGAGGGCGCTTCCTATGAAGCGCTTGGTCTGTATCGTTCTGAAATAGATTGCATTATGTTTACACGAAACCCGGTTGGATTCTGTCAAGTCTGTCAGCGAGCGCTGTCTCGTGTTATCGACCAGTATTCAAGGCCGTAACGAGAGTTATGTTAAGGACAATGGATTGGGTTAGATAAATTGGACAAAGATTTTCTCGATGCGCTTGAGGTCATCGTTGGTCCCGATGGTCTTGTCTGCGACGCCGGCGAGTTATTGACTTATGAAACGGATGGCTTGGTTAAGCTTCGGTCGAAGCCAGGCGTTGCCGTTTTGCCGACATCCACTCTGCAGGTGCAAGCGGTAGTGCGCCTGTGCCACGAGTCGCGCGTGCCGTTTGTAGCGCGAGGCCAAGGCACGGGACTCTCTGGGGGGGCCATGCCGCATCCAGACGGCGTCCTAATTGTTCTGACAAGGATGAATCGCATCTGTGAAATCGATCTACCGAATCGGTGCATTACGGTTGAACCAGGCGTGATGAACCTTGATGTGACCAAAGCGGTGTCTAGTGATGGTTATTACTATGCGCCCGATCCGTCGAGCCAGGTCATTTGTTCGATCGGCGGGAATCTTGCTGAGAATTCTGGTGGCGCCCATTGTTTGAAGTACGGATTCACGGTCCATCACGTGCTTGGTGTTGAAGCAGTGTTACCGGATGGGGAAATCATTCATTTAGGTGGTCCGGCACGCGATGCTCCGGGTCTTGACATTTTGGGCGTACTGGTCGGGTCTGAAGGGACGCTCGCAGTTGTTACGAAAGTTACGCTAAATCTTTTACGAAAGCCGGCAGCTGTTAAGACGTTGCTGGCTGCATTTGACTCAACTGAAGCGGCAGGAAATGCGGTTTCTGGAATTATCGGTGCTGGAATTATTCCGGCGGCGATTGAAATGATGGACCGACTGACTATCGAAGCTGCTGAAGAGGCCGTTCACCCAAATTTCCCAAAAACTGAAGCCGTCCTCATTGTCGAACTTGATGGTGCCGAGGCAGACGTAGCCGCGCTCTTCGTACACGTTGAGAAAGTCTGTACTGAAGCCAACGCCAGAGAGATCCAGGTGGCCAAGACCGACGAGCAGCGTGCGAGATTTTGGCAAGGGCGGAAGGCAGCTTTTGCTGCGATGGGCCGAGTGTCACCGAGTTACTACGTCCAAGATGGCGTGATTCCGAGGACGAAACTTCCCGAAGTGTTAAATCGGATTGCGTCATTGGCCAAAAGGTCAGGACTGAAAATTGGGAATGTGTTTCATGCCGGCGATGGCAACCTTCACCCGCTCATTTGTTATGACGATCGGATCGAGGGCCAGGCTGATCTGGCTCAAGATGTTGCATCCGAGATCTTGACTTACTGTCTTGATGTCGGTGGGTCGATTACAGGTGAGCATGGTGTTGGTGCCGACAAAGCTAAGCACATGCCCAAGATGTTTACCGACAGTGATCTTGACACGATGCAACTCGTTCGCTGTGCGTTTGACCCTCATTACATCTGTAACCCAGGCAAAGTGTTCCCAACACCTCGGCTGTGTGGCGAAGTGCCGGGACCCTATCGTCGCCACCCGGCCGAGACTTCAGGGGTGGCGGAGCGCTTGTGATGACGGTGGTATCCACCGACACGCTTTTATCCGAACTCAGAAGTCGATCAGGCGGAGACGCTGCCCGTGCGTCAACTGAGGATGATCTGTTTGATGGAGTGTGTCCCCGTCTACTAGTTGAGCCATCCACTGCTGACCAAATTGCCGAAATCCTTGGATGGGCGTCGTCTGAGGGTCTCACGGTGTCAGTGGTTGGAGGAGGCACCAAGCTAACGTGGGGAGCACCTAGCGGCCCCATCGATCTACTTCTCTCAACGACTCGTCTGCGATCGGTGATAGACCACCGGCACGGCGACCTCACTACCACGGTTGAGTCTGGGGCGCCGTTGTCAGCGGTGAATAAGACACTAACGGGACAGCGTCAGTGGTTGCCTTGGGACCCACCGTGGGTCGACCGCGCAACGATTGGCGGCATTGTGGCAACGAATGACAGCGGCCCTCGTCGACACGGTTACGGGTCAGTCCGTGATTCCATCATTGGTTTAACGATTGCACGTATCGATGGAGCAGTGGCCAAGGCAGGCGGTATTGTCGTAAAAAACGTTGCTGGATACGATTTGTCTCGGTTGTTGACTGGTTCGTTCGGGTGTCTCGGCGTAATCATAACGGCGACATTCAAGTTGGCGCCGCTGGCTCCAGCCTCTCGCACAGTTGAGTTTGCGCTTGACTCGCTTGACCTGTCTGGGGAGGTAGTGAGTGACCTATCAACCTCGTCTCTAACGCCGACGGCACTTGAACTTGCATCAACTGCGACGTCGACGCAGTTGCTGGTTCGGTTCGAATCAGTTGAAGCGGCCGCCGCTCAGCAAGCGACAGAGGCCTGTGCTCTCTTGGGGTCACGCGGGGAGAGCCGAATCTTGTCGACTGAAGAAGAGACTACTCGTTGGGAACAGCACTCAACACATTGGTCGTCGTCAATTGCTGGCACACTTCTCAAGTTGGTTTGTGTGCCAGCTGAGTTGGTCTCGACATTAGTGTGGTTACGTAGAGAGGCGACCTCGCAGGGAGTAAGTATGTCCGTATCCGGTCGGGCGGGTCTTGGTATTGTTGACGTTCGTCTAGACGGCTCGTTTTCTTTGCAAGCCCGGTTAATCGCCAAACTTCGTGAGCGACTGCCGGTCGGGCGTGGTTCGGCCGTCATCCGCCAGGGCGACGCTAAACTCCGCCAAGAGGTTGGCGTGTGGGGGCAAATTGGTGATGGCATGCGGGTGATGCAAGCGGTGAAACAACGGTTCGACCCAGGAAATCTGCTGAACGTAGGTCGCGGTCCAGGCGGCCTATGAGTTGGTCTTCTTGGTCCAATCTGAGAGCGCAGTTGGGGAGACGGTCTAGCTATCCGTTGATGCTTCGACCTTGGATCGACGCGTCAACAATTTCCACTAGGTGCATTGTCCGCAGTGTGCGTCCACTTCGCTCCAAAGAGGATTTTATTTGAAGCAGACAACCGGGGTTTGATGAAACTATCGTGTCGGCCTCAGTTGTGAGGCATTGTTTCGCTTTGAGAGCACCTAGTTCTTCCGCGGCTTCTGGTTCGACAAGGTTATAAATACCCGCCGACCCACAACACATTCCGGCTTCAGGAATTTCGCGAACGTCTAGTTCCGGGACTTGCGCTAATACTTGACGTGGCTCAGCGGTGACATTCTGAGCGTGCCGAAGATGACATGCATCGTGATAGGCGATCCGAATGGGGAGTGGGTGACGTGGTGCTCTTGGCTCAAGTTCGGCAAGTATTTCCGAGATGTCACGACACTTGGCGGAAAGGGCTTTCGCCTTGGTCGCATAGACAGGGTCGTCGGCGAGGATATGGCCGTATTGTTTGAGTGTGGACCCGCAGCCTGCGGCGTTGATGACGATGGCATCAATATTTTCGATTTCCTTGTCAAATTCGTCTATGAACTTTCGAGCCATTGTGATCGCATCGTCTTCTTGTCCGGCATGGTACATCAGTGCTCCGCAGCAGCCTTGATCCTGCGGAACCACTACCTCGCAGCCTTCGGCTGCCAGCACACGCAATGTTGCTTGGTTGACATTGCTGAAAAAGACACGCTGGACGCAGCCCAGTAGGACAGCAACCCTCTTACGCGGTTTTCCGACGGCGGGTATTCGTGCCGGAATAGATGAGAACAACTCGCCAAACGAAATCTGAGGCGCCATTGCCTCCATTGCTTGGAGTTTTCTTGGCAGAAGGCTGAGTAGGCCAGAGTTCCGCACGAACCATCGCACACCTAAGCGTTGGTAGCCCCACAATTTCACTGCTATCCAGCGCAGTCGGGTCGGATAAGGGAACAGGGAAAATATGATTCGGCGAAACAAACGGTCGCTCTTCGAACGTTCTATGCGACGCTCGATTTGGGGCCGTGTCGCCTCGACTAACTTGTCATACTGCACACCGGATGGACAGGCGGTCACGCAGGCCATGCAACCGAGACAAGTATCGAAGTGTCTTGCAAATTCGTCGGTGATTTCTGTTTTGCCCTCAAGGGCTACTTTCATGAGATGGATGCGACCGCGTGGCGAGTCAGTTTCGCGGCTCCACAGAGCGTAGGTCGGGCACGCTGGCAAGCAGAACCCGCAGTGCACGCAATCGGCAAGTAGGTTGGACGAAGGGGGATGGTGCGGGTCAAAAGCACCAGTCGCAGGGTCCATAAGGCAGTATGGTAGCGTAACAAGCGTTATGAAGGGTCATTCGTCTTCGACATCACCCTGTTTGAGGGCTAAGATCGGCCCCGCACCCTTAACTTATAACCTGCATTACGCACTCGGAGTGAGTTATGACACACGCAGTACGAATTCATAGTAACGGTGGTCCAGAAGTTCTGCGATGGGAAGAGGTGGCACTTCCGGAACCAGGTCGTAATGAAGTCATTATCAGGCAGACGGCGTCAGGTCTTAATTTCATCGATGTCTATTTTCGTACGGGTCTGTATAAAGTTCCGTCGTTTCCAGCAACCATTGGCAACGAGGGTGCCGGTGTTGTCGAGGCCGTTGGCGCCGACGTGACGGAGGTTGCGGTGGGTGACCGGGTGGCCTATTGCATGAGCCTTGGAAGTTACGCGCAACGTCGTGTGGTGCCAGCGCAACAGTTGGTGAAGCTTCCTGATGCTGTGACTGACGAGCAAGCTGCGGCCATGATGCTTAAGGGATGTACAGTGCAATACCTGATTCGTCAAACGTATCCGATCAAGGCGGGCGAGACGGTCTTGTTTCATGCTGCTGCCGGCGGCTGCGGCCTTATCGCCTGCCAGTGGCTGAAACATCTCGGCGCTAGGGTGATTGGTACCGTGAGTACTGCTGAAAAAGCGGAACTTGCTAAGGCGCACGGGTGCGACCATCCCATCGTCTACACGGAAGAAAACTTCGTTGAGCGTGTACGAACCCTGACTGATGGCCAGGGAGTTCCCGTTGTTTACGATTCTATTGGCAAAGATACTTTCGAAGCTTCTCTTGATTGCTTGCAGCCGCGTGGTCTATTGGTGAGTTTCGGAAATGCATCGGGCGCAGTTGAACCCTTTTCTCCAGCGGTCCTTGCTGCTAAAGGCTCGTTGTTTCTGACGCGGCCAACACTCGCGACATTTATCGCGACACCTGAACAACTAAGAGCAACGACTTCAGACCTTTTTGAAGTTGTTGGCGGCGGATCCGTCAAGATAAAAGTGAGTCAAACCTACGCCCTGGAAGATGTAGCTCAAGCTCACCGTGACCTAGAGGCCCGAAAGACGACAGGTTCAACGGTTCTTTTAACTGGTGCGTGATAGGAGGCAAATTGTGCAGATATCTAAAGTTAGTTTTGTGATTGGTAGTGTTATTGGAGCGTTGCTGGTGACCGCAGCATCTACATTAACTGCTTCGCAAGAGTCGACTGAGCCACAGGCAATTAATCTTCCTGGCCGCAATGCTACGGCGCCATTCAGCGATGCTGTACTTGTGGGGGAAACTCTGTATCTTGCCGGGCGCCTCGGTCTTGACCCAGAGACGGGCCGCCCCCCGGCGACTGCCGAGCAGGAAGCTCGTAACGTCCTTGAGAGTATTCAGCAGGTATTGTCTGAGGCGGACATGACGATGGACAATCTCGTCCAGGTACAAGTGTTTTGTTCAGACGTCTCGCTTTACGGCGTCTTTAATGAGGTTTATACGAGTTACTTTCGCGACATGCCACCGGCGCGGGCATTCGTTGGTTCAGGGGAATTGCTATTTGGAGCAAGGTTCGAGGTGATGGGCATCGCCGTGAAGAATTGATCAACCGATCACAAATCAACGGTGGCTTAATAGCTGTTGCCAGTCTGCTTAGTGTTGTTGGTTGGAGGGGGAGTTTGAGTGTGTGAACTACAACTGCCGTTGCCGTGCGAGATGTTTAGCTAGGTGGTAAGAATGTCAGATACGACTTTCCGGGTAATGCAATCTGAGGATGTTGGCAATGTGTCAGTTCTAGTCAATTCGGTCTTTGATACCTACATTGCTCCTCACTACACAACGCAAGGAAAGTCTGAATTCAGAAAATACACTGCAACCGAAGCCTTCTTGGAACGGATCGACCAAGGGCATTTCGTGATAATAGCTGTCCGAGAAGATGTCCTGATCGGGATGATAGAGATGCGGGAAAATAACCATGTGTCTCTAATGTTTGTGGCTGAGGCTTTTCAACGTCAGGGAGTCTCCCGGTTTCTTCTTGAAGAGGCAACTGTGCATGCCCGAGGTTTGGGTGCAGAGTTAGAGCGGATCACCGTGAATTCGTCACGATACGGTGTTCCGGTTTACGAAGCCTTGGGTTTTCGGCAGACTGGGCCTGAACGTACGGTTAACGGTATTGCTTTTATTCCGTTGGCAAAGCGGATAGAAGGCGCATAGTAGTCGTTCCTCTGCAATAACGAGAAACGAGTCTAAACTACGTGAGTATTTCTACCCAGAGCCGCTGCGGCAGGGGCCATTTTATTTTCGTGAGATGTATTGATGTAACTCTTAGAGTGCCCGTTGTTCGGACTGGCGCGACACTTTTCTAGGACCGCACTACTGATGCAAGGTTGGCACGGATGGGACGAGTACGCGCCATTTTACGATTGGGAGAATGCCCAGACTATAGGGCGGAGGGATTTACCGTTTTGGATTGATCTTGCACGTCGCTCCAAGGGGCCAGTTCTTGAATTGGGTTGCGGGACCGGGCGTGTGTCGCTACCAGTCGCCAAAGTTTGTGACCATTTTGTCGGTGTAGATCGCTCGATGCCGATGCTTCAGCGTCTCCGTTCGAGATTGGGGCGGGCTGGGCTCCATATGCGTGCCTCGGCAGTCCGGGGAGACATTCGAGCACTACCGTTTCGGCGGCGGTTTCGTTTTGGCTTAGTAATGGCACCCTACGGGATGCTTCAGTCGTTACTCAGTGATCGAGATTTGCGTTTGACTTTGCGATCGGTGGCAGCGGTAGTACCACGAGGCGGCTTCTTTGCCGTAGATCTCGTTCCGGACTTACCAAGGTGGCAAGAATACAAACGTCGGGTCAGCCTTCAAGGTCGACGCTCGAGCGGCCGGCATCTAACTTTAATCGAGACAGTTCGTCAGGACTACGATCGGCACATGACAATTTTTGACCAAGAATATGTCGAGCGCATCGGACGACGTCGAGAGTTGCATCGATTTTCAATAGCTTTTCGCACCCTCACTGTAGCTCAAATGTCGGGCCGCCTTGAACGTGCGGGATTTCACGTGCACAGCGTGTTAGGGGACTATCGAGGCCTGGCTTGGTCACCTGACTCGACTGTCTGGGTCATTGTCGCGCGCCGAAGATAGTACTTGCTAATTTTCTCGCCTGACTTCTAGCTTGGTGTTTTGAGATAATTATGGTTCTGGTGGGGTCTAAATCATTCCCCTGTTCTTGGGAGTAGCGTGATATGTCTGGTCATTCAAAGTGGGCTTCTATCAAGCATAAGAAGGGAGCTGCTGACGCTAAACGGGGCAAGTTGTTCACCCGAATTATCAAAGAGTTGACCGTTGCGGCTCGCGACGGCGGTGGAGACCCAGATAGTAATCCTCGTCTTCGAACTGTTATCGCCGATGCGAAGGCTGGGAACATGCCTCAGGACAATATCAAGCGTGCGATTCGCCGAGGGACGGGAGAAGAACCTGGTGTGTCGTATGAAGAGGTAACTTACGAGGCCTACGGACCTGGTGGGGTGGCGTTACTGATTGAAGTCTTGACCGATAACACCAACCGTGCCGTTGGAGAGATTCGCCATCTACTCTCTAAACACGGTGGTAACCTTGGGACTTCTAATAGTGTCGCTTGGATGTTTGACAAACAGGGTTACATCGTCGTGGAGAAGACAGGAGTAGACGAAGAAACTCTAATGAGTGCGGCAATTGACGCGGGGGCAGACGATTTCCAAGAAGAAGGTGACACATGGGAAGTTGTGAGTGCGCCTGAGGTTTATGACCAAGTGTTGGAAGCAGTTAAGACGGCTGGGGTGGTTCCGGTTAGTGCTCAATTGGCGATGCTACCCAAGAACCACATCAAAATAGAAGGCAAGCCAGCCCAGCAGTTACTCAAGCTGATGGACCTCCTTGAAGACCAAGACGATGTGCAGCATGTTTGGTCTAATTTTGACATTGACGTAAAGGAGATTGAGGCCTCGCTCGCGTGAGAATTTTCGGTGTTGACCCGGGTTCAGCTTGCACAGGCTACGGTTGCATTGAGACCTCTGGCAGTCATCATCGTATTGTTGTCTGCGGAGCATTGTCCGTTCAGGCACGGCTTCCGTTTTCCGAAAAGCTCCTGTCGTTACATGGCCGTTTGGCCGAGCTAATTTCTCGACATAAGCCGGACGCTGTGGCGGTTGAAGATCTCTTCCATGCCAAGAACGCGAGAAGTGCTCTTAAACTTGGCCACGTTCGTGGAATAGTCTTACTGGCGGCTGCACAGGCGGGCGTACCCGTCGCTGAGTACACGCCGACACAGGTGAAACGTGCCGTTGTTGGATACGGACGCGCGGGGAAGCACCAAGTGCAAGACATGGTGACATTGTTACTTGGTCTGGAAAAGCGGCCCTCACCCCTCGACGTATCTGACGCACTTGCCGTGGCGGTCTGCCATGCTCATTTGCAAGGTGCTGTTCAAAATGAAATTATTGAAAATGATTCGTCCTCGCCGAAGATACGGAGTTGGCGTCAGTATCGTCCAGAGGGGCCAGGCGAATCATGATTGGTTTACTAAGCGGTCAATTGGCAGAGAAAGAACCAGGTCGCGTGATTGTTGACGTAGGGGGCGTGGGTTACGCAGTTCAGGTGCCGCTATCCACTTTCTACGGATTGGGAGAGATTGGGTCGCCGGTGTCTCTACGGGTGCACACCCACGTGCGGGAGGACGCCCTTGCTTTGTTTGGATTTATGACAGCCTTGGAATTAGACGTATTCGAATATCTAATTTCCATCAGTGGGGTTGGTCCACGACTCGCTCTAGCTGTTTTGTCTGGAATTGAGACACCAGATCTTGTCCGCGCTGTTCGGGCTGGTGATGTGGGTCGACTGACTAAGATCCCAGGCGTTGGGAAGAAGACTGCTGAGCGTATTGGCCTTGAACTCAGGGACCGTTTGCCTGCCGAACTAGAGAGCGACCAGGGCGAAGGTGATACTGGTGCCACCGCGATTCGCGATGATGTAATGTCTGCCCTTCTAAATCTTGGGTACCATCGTCCACTGACCGAGCGTGCCGTCGATCGGGTACTTCAGACAATATCTGGAACAGAAGAGTTTGAGACGATTTTACGTTTAGTTCTCAGAGAACTAGCCAAATAACCAGGGGCTATGCCTACAGACAGAATCGTCAGTTCGGCGCGGACGGAAGATGAAGTTCACTACGAGGCTGGTCTACGACCACAGACTCTAAGTGATTACATTGGTCAAGCTCGTGTACGGGAGAACCTTGCGATCTCGATTACTGCTGCTCGTAACAGGAACGACGCGCTTGACCATGTCTTACTTTATGGGCCGCCCGGGTTAGGGAAGACAACTCTTGCCTACGTTATTGCACAGGAACTTGGCGTCCAAACCCGTGCTACATCAGGACCCGTGCTGGAGAAGCCTGGTGACCTTGCTGCGATGCTGACCAATCTTAAAGAGCGTGAGGTTCTTTTTATCGATGAGATCCATCGAATGAGTCCAGTAATCGAAGAAATCCTCTATCCCGCGATGGAAGACTACGAACTCGATATCATGATTGGGCAAGGTCCTGGTGCTCGGTCTGTAAAGGTGCCTCTCCAGCGTTTTACGTTAGTTGGTGCAACTACTCGGGCTGGGCTTCTAACCGCGCCGCTACGTGCCAGATTTGGCATTGTTCACAGGCTCGATTTTTATTCCGGTGATGATTTACAAGAGATCGTTCGGCGATCTGCTCGCATTTTGAAGGTTCCGATTGATCAACCGGCGACAAGGGAAATTGCGGGTCGTTCCCGAGGAACTCCGCGGGTCGCCAATCGTTTGCTGCGAAGAGTTAGAGATTTTGCTGAAGTCCGAGCCGATGGCGCTATTGATCTGAAGGTTGCCGAGCAGGCACTAGCTATGCTTGAGGTTGACGACCATGGCTTAGATGATGCCGACCGAAGACTCTTGAGGGCCATTATCGACAAGTTTGGCGGTGGTCCGGTTGGATTGAACAGTTTGGCTGCCGCAATCAGTGAGGAAAAAGAGGCCATTGAGGATATCTACGAGCCGTTTTTGATTCAGGCTGGCCTGCTCGATCGTACTCCGCGAGGGCGCGTCGTGACCCCGAGAGCCTACGAGTATTTCGGTCTTTCAGTTCCTACGCAAGACTCTCGGCTATGGTGAGTCGGGTTATCATCGGGATTTGAGCACACTTACAACTAGTCTGATTGAAAGACGGAGGCGGCACCAGTGACATTGGTTCGGCAGGGTGGTCGGTTGGCTGGAAAGGGAACTTTTCGATTGGCGCAGATTGCATCGCTGGCTACCTACGTTCCTCCGCGGGTTCTCACTAATGCCGATCTTGAAGAAATGGTTGAGACTTCAGACGAATGGATTCTGAAGCGCACCGGTATCCGCAAACGGCATATCGTTGAATCCGGGACTGCGACGTCAGACTTGGCCAGCGAGGCGGCTTTGTCGGCAATCGACCAGGCTGGTCTTAAGCCCTTAGATATAGGTTTTATAGTTGTAGCGACGACCACGCCGGACATGTTTTTTCCAAGTACTGCCTGTCTTGTTCAAGCCAAGATTGGGGCACTTAACGCTTGGGGTTTCGACTTGGGTGCGGCCTGTTCGGGTTTTACTTATGCACTAACGACAGCGACACAGATGGTGGTAACTGGCGCCCACGACCACGTGTTAGTGATTGGCGCTGACGTGATGTCCTCGATCGTAGATTATCGAGACCGAGCTACCTGTATTTTGTTTGGTGACGGTGCCGGTGCTGCCGTTGTGTCGGCAGCGACACAGGACCAATTGGGAATTTTGGATTTTGAACACGAAGTCGATGGTAATGGAGGTCCTGCTCTTTGCATGCCGGCCGGCGGTAGCTTGCGTCCTGCATCACACGAGACGGTTGAACAACGTTTGCACTATGTTCACCAGGATGGAGCTGCCGTATTCAAGTTCGCCGTTCGAAAGACGGAGGAAATCTGTGGTCGGATACTTGCGCAGAATAGCATTACTCCTGATGACGTCGATCTCTTTGTGTCACACCAAGCTAACCGCCGTATCATCGAAGGCGCCGCAGATCGTCTCGGACTTGACCGTAACAAGATCGTAATTAACATTGAAGAGTTCGGGAACACGACGGCGGCGACCATACCCTTGGCGCTTTCAGACGCCATTTCGTCAGGTCGTTTAAAGAAGGGCGCCCTGGTACTTCTGACATCGGTTGGGGCAGGTTTCACTGTAGGAGCAGTGCTTCTTCGATGGGCATATTGAGATGTCCACGACAAGATACAAGCATTCGACTTGTATTGAGACATTAGTGGGAGTGAGCCTTTTAGTTTTACGATGCAGACAACGCCTTTCCTTCTTGGTCCAGCGTTCTGTATTCTCCGTTCTTGAAGTTCACCGCGCTCAACGAAATAGATTTTGAACTGCCGGATGAGCTAATTGCACAAGAGGCGTTACGGTCACGTAGTAAGTCCCGTCTTTTGCACCTCGATCGCAATACTGGCAGGCGAACCCACGGCCGGGTCAGTGATCTTCCTTCGTTTCTACGGCCTGGCGATCTGTTAGTCGTAAACAATTCCAAGGTGTTTCCTGCTCGAATTTTCGGTCGCCGCGACCCTAGTGGTGGTCGTGTGGAATGTTTATTGCTTAGCCGATTTGATGACGGTCGGTGGGATGTATTGATTCGTCCAGGTCAGAAGATGAAAGTTGGAGAACGCGCGATTTTCGGTGACGGGGATGCCGAATTGGAACTGCAAGTGTTAGAACAGCATTACTATGGACGTCGAACGGTTACCCTTCAGGCCAGCGGATCATGCGACCTTGAGACTGTCATCGATCGAATCGGCAAGACGCCGTTGCCCCCTTATATCAAACGTCCTCCGGCCGATTCCGACCGCGAACGATATCAAACCATTTTTGCAAAGGTCCGCGGCTCGATTGCGGCTCCGACTGCGGGACTTCACTTTACGAAGGAGTTAATGGCAGAGCTTGCGACGGCTGGTATCGATAAGACAGAGATAACCCTGCATGTTGGCTACGGAACCTTTGAGCCGATCCGGGCGGAAAACGTTCAGGGCCATCGTGTTGCGCCGGAATGGTTCGAAGTGACTGCATCAGCGGCGGCGAAAATAAATTCAGCGCTCAATGAGGGACGACGAGTTGTAGCGGTGGGGACCACGACCACTCGGGTCCTGGAAAGTGTGGCGAAAATCGAGGGTGGTCGTTTAGCGTCATCATCTGGCAGTACAGAGCTTTATATTCAACCAGGCTTCAAATTTCTTGTCGTCGGAGCATTAGTTACAAATTTTCACTTGCCCCAGTCGTCGCTTTTGGTTTTGGCTGCTACTTTTGCGGACCGTGAACTGCTTTTGAAGGCTTACGCTGAGGCAGTTGCCAATCGATACCGATTCTACAGTTATGGCGATGCGATGCTCATCACGTAGTGGCAAGTTATAATCGAACCTTGCGAGAATTAATTTTTTGCCGGTGTAGCTCAGCTGGTTAGAGCGAGCGGCTCATATCCGCTAGGTCCGGGGTTCAAGTCCCTGCACCGGCACCATTTCTCCTTCGGTACCGTATGGCTCTCCATGACCGGGTTCTCGGCGTAATTAGGCGGGAATCACTGATAACCGATGACAGTCGTGTGGCGATAGCGTTGTCGGGTGGCTCTGACTCTGTTGCATTGACTTTGCTTTTGTCTGAGCTCGCTGACACCGTGCCATTTGAAGTGGCTGGTGTTGCACATTTGAACCATCAACTTCGCAATACAGCTGATGAAGATGAAGAGTTTTGTCGAAATTTCGCAGATCGGCTGGCCTTGCCCTGCGTTGTGGAACAAGCCGATGTGCGGGGACGAGCAGCAGGAGACCGGATTTCACTTGAAGAAGCCGGTCATGTGGTCCGGCATGAATTCTTTAAGAATGTCATGGCTACATTGGGTGCCGATTGCATTGCTACTGCACATACCCGAGACGACCAAGCTGAAACCTACCTTATGCGTCTCATCCGGGGCGCGGGCCCCTTCGGGTTGTCCGGAATCCACCCTCGGATAAGTAACGTAGTTCGGCCTTTATTAGAATTTTCGAAAGTTGAACTGCGAGAGTACTTGGAAGCTAAGGGGCAGGACTTTAGAGAAGACGAAACCAATCAAGATGTGGCGGTGACTCGGAACCGAATTCGCCATGAGTTGATCCCATTTTTGGAGCGCCGATTTTCTCCTGGGATTGTCGATACGCTTATTCGTGAGGCAAAGATTGCTAGGCACGACGCCAGTTGGCTGGAGAATCAAGCGAATGCGGCGGCGGCTCTAGTTATTTCGTACGAAGATGAGTCTATTGTGCTGGAACGCCAGAAGTTGATGGGACAACCCTTAGCTTTGTCCCGCCGGATAGTTAAGCAGGCGCTGGAACAAGCGTCGCGCGGTTTTGTGGGCTTTGATCACGTCGAACGGCTCTTGACGATGCTTGCTGAGAACGAAGTAGACCGCGAGATTGACTTTCCAGGCTGTCGGGTGAAGTTCGGTAAGAAAGGGGTGAGAATTTGTCCTCCTAGTGTTTCCAGGGCGCTCCCAATTGATGAAAAAGGCTTTAATTACTCACTTTGTATTCCTGGGGAGGTTGAGATCCCAGAGATTGGCATGGTAGTTTCTGTTGAGTGCGTCCAGGAGAATCCTCAGCCTGAAGGGATGTCAGCGCGATCAGACGCTGTGTATGTGTCCGCGGCGAAGCTCTCTGACCCGTTAATCGTTAGAAATTGGCTTCCTGGGGACGTTTTTCGGCCCCTGGGCTTAGGTGGACGTAAAAAGATACAGGACCTTTTCGTTGATCGAAAAACGGACAGATTGGTTCGTCAGAAGGTGCCAATTGTTGCGGACGAGAGGCACGGAATCATATGGGTGGTCGGTCATTCGATATCGGACGATTTTCGGATCACCTCGAATACCGAAGGCATGCTACTCTTGAGAGTGAGCAAGCTAAATAAACATATAGGAGGAGCTGGGTGAATTCGACCCTGCGAAGTCTCGTTTTCTGGATGGTCTTGGTGGTTGTTGTGGTTCTGATCTGGAATGTTTCTACCCAGTTTCAGGCTCCAGACGACTCGATGACTTTTAGTGACTTTTTGCGCCAAGTAGATGCGGGTGAAGTCCAGAGCGTGGAACTCTCCGGAAACGAAATTACCGGCTCAGTGTCTGGTGGTAATCGGTTCCGTACTTATGCGCCACCCCAGTACGAAGGTCTTGTGAATCGTCTCGTAGAACGTGATGTGGTGGTAACAGCCAGGGAGGCTACAGCTAGCCCGTGGGCGACGTTGCTTTACTCCTGGGCGCCGATTTTGCTCATCATTGGATTCTGGATCTTTTTTATGCGCCAAGTACAGAGCGGTGGCAACAAGGCGCTGTCATTCGGCAAGAGTCGAGCGAAGCTCTCCAACAATACCCAGAAGAAGGTTACGTTCAAAGATGTATCAGGAGTAGATGAACCGAAAGAGGAACTGCAGGAGATTATTGAATTTCTTAGAGAACCACAAAGGTTTCAGAAGCTTGGTGGTCGAATACCAAAGGGTGTTTTGTTAATGGGGCCGCCAGGAACGGGTAAAACCTTACTTGCCAGAGCCGTGGCCGGAGAGGCCAATGTTCCATTCTTTTCTATCAGCGGATCTGATTTTGTAGAAATGTTTGTGGGAGTTGGAGCATCCCGTGTCCGAGATTTGTTTGAGCAAGGTAAGAAGAATGCCCCGTGTATCGTTTTTATAGATGAAATCGATGCAGTAGGACGCCATCGTGGTGCAGGACTGGGGGGTGGGCACGACGAGCGCGAACAAACCCTTAACCAATTATTGGTTGAAATGGACGGGTTTGAATCAAACGAAGGAGTTATTTTAGTTGCTGCTACCAATCGTCCCGATGTACTTGATCCGGCATTGCTGCGGCCCGGGAGATTTGACCGGCGGATTGTTGTCAATCGTCCGGACGTTAAGGGCCGTGAGGGGATTCTTGGCGTTCACACACGAAAGATTCCACTCTCAGATGAAGTAGATGCGCATGTTCTTGCCAGAGGTACCTCTGGATTTTCTGGTGCTGATCTCGCCAATTTGGTTAACGAGGCTGCGCTGAACGCAGCCCGTTACAACCAGAAGGTCGTTCGGATGTATGACTTTGAGTTCGCCAGAGATAAGGTGCTTATGGGCTCGGAGCGAAGATCGATGATCATTACTGATGAGGAGAAGAAGGTTACCGCAGTCCATGAGGCAGGACACGCGCTTCTGACAGTGCTATTGCCGCATGCTGATCCGATTCACAAGGTAACCATTATTCCGCGTGGCATGGCTTTGGGGTTGACTCAGCAATTGCCGACGGAAGACAAGCACAACTATTCGCGCGATTATCTTGATGATCAAATTGCGATTTTACTTGGCGGCCGGATTGCAGAGGAGTTAACACAGGATGACATTACGACGGGTGCCGGTAATGATTTAGACCGCGCAACGGACCTTGGTCGCAAGATGGTGTGCGAATGGGGTATGAGTAAGCTAGGGCCTCTGACATTTGGGAAGAAGGAAGAGCAAATTTTTCTCGGTCGGGATTTCTCGCAACAGTCCGACTACAGTGCGGAAACGGCAAATCGAATTGATCAGGAAATCAATGGAATTGTCACAAGGAACTACGACCGAGCCCGGGAGGCTCTTGAGAACCATCGGAGCGAACTTGATCACATTGCCGAAGAATTGTTGATCCGTGAGGTTCTTGATGCTGACCAAGTCATGCGGATTGCACGTGGTGAAAAGCTTCCCGCGCCTGTATCGCCGAATGATTCGTCTCAGACTCCACCTGATGGGCACGCCGATAATCACGAGGATGAAGATAACCAGATTGAGTCTTCTGTGCCGTCACTCGATAAAGCTGTACCTCAGGGGTAGTTTAAGGTCTACTGATCGGAAGCCCCGTTTCATCCTACCGTCCAGCCGGTAGTCTGGGTGAATTCGTAACTCGTCAATGATCTCGAGTAGACGACTGTACTCGCTTCGGCTTCCAAGTGGGAGAGTTCTCAAACTGGGCGACCGAACTCTCGTCATGGGCATTTTGAATGTGACGCCGGACTCGTTTGCTGATGGGGGAATCCACCTCGACCCTGAACGAGCGCTCGCCGGTGCCTTACAACTTGAGTCCGATGGAGCCGACATCATCGATATTGGTGGTGAATCGACCAGACCTGGGGCTACGCCGTTGACGGCTAAAGAAGAATTAAGCCGCTTGTTACCGGTAGTTACTCGCTTAGCTTCCAACGTATCGCTTCCAATTTCTGTCGATACGTATAAAGCTGAGGTGGCCCGGTGTGTTCTTGATAATGGGGCTTCGATTATTAATGACATTTCTTCCTTGGGCTATGATTCAGCGCTCGCGCGAGTAGTAGCAGAGGCCGACGTGCCAATTGTTCTGATGCACAATCGGGGACGGTCTAGCGATATGTATCGAGAGGCACGCTACTCAGATGTTTCGACAGAGATCCGAAATGAGCTATCAGCTGCTATTGACCACGCAATTGATGCTGGCATTTCGCGAGATCAAATCGTTGTCGATCCGGGGTTGGGATTTGCGAAGGAAGCTCTTCATACATTTTCAGCTCTTGCCAACCTGCCAGACTTGGCTGGTTTAGGTCTACCGACTCTTGTTGGACCGTCTCGCAAGTCGTTTCTTAAGACTGCGTTGGGTGAAGTTCCACCAGAGAAACGTGAATGGGGCACCGCGGCAGCTGTAACCACGGCGGTTTTGCTTGGCGCTCACATCGTCCGAGTACATGGTGTTCGTGAGATGTCGCAAGTTATCCGGGTGGCCGACAAGTTGAGAGCATCGACTACTCGATAGGGGAACTTATGGCCGACTATTTCGCTACGAGATGGCCTGAGGCCAGCGTCGGATGGCTTGAGGTTTTGGATATAGTCGTCGTTGCGTTCCTTATTTACGAGTTCCTAAAACTAATAAGACGCACTAGAGCCATGCAGATGGTTTTGGGTGTGCTCTTTGTCGTGGGTCTTTATTACGTGTCCGATTATGCTCCACTACCGACGGTTAACTGGTTGGTCAGAGACATGTTCGGCTACATCGTATTCGCGACCATCGTACTCTTTCAAACAGACATTCGACGGGCCTTGTCGGCGCTGGGTCGAGCTCCTTTTTTCAGATATCTAACTGGTCCAACCACGAATGACGAAACACTTGAGGAAGTGATCGTGGCTTCAGGCATGCTCGCATCACGTCGTGTCGGTGCATTGCTAGTTGTCGAGCGCTCTGTTGGTCTTCGGAACTATGTTGAAAGTGGGATTCCACTGGACTCGAAGGTAACTTATGATCTTCTATTAAGCGTCTTTCAGGCAGACTCGCCACTCCATGACGGAGCAGTCATCATCCAAGAAAACAGGATTGCTGCTGCGGCATGTTTTCTTCCGTTGACAGTGAACCCTCGTCTTCGGAAGGGTTTAGGTTCTCGCCATCGGGCGGCCATCGGGCTTACTGAAGAGTGCGATGCCGTTGCAGTGATTGTGTCAGAAGAAACCGGTCAACTAGCTCTTGCTCTGAATGGTCAAATTGAACACGATCTTGAATTGGAGCAGGTGCGTTTTCGATTGGAAGCGTTGATGCTTAATGTTCCATCGACAGTGGCTGATCGTGGGGGGATGGAACCGTAATGACTTCTGGTTTGTTTCGCGACTTGTGGCTGAAGGCGGCATCGGTTTGCTTGGCGTTTCTCCTTTGGGTTTCGGTGACCGGCGAACCGGTAGTCGAACGTGGACTTGATATTCCCCTTGAATTCGAAAACGTGCCGGTGGGGTCTCAGATTAGCGGAGATCTGCCTGATGTTATCGGTGTGCGGGTACGTGGGTCATCGAGTTCGATTGAAGGTGACGCAGTAAGAGCACATGTGGACCTTGCTGGCCTGTCACCTGGTCGCTACAATCTTCCGGTGACAGTCGAATCGAGTGACGATGTTCGCATCACTCAGATTGACCCACCGTCAATTCAAGTTGATCTTCGCTGATAACCACTGGCGTAAATTCATTTAATTAATGGCTACCTCGATTTTTGGCACAGATGGTGTGCGAGGAACGCCTGGTCAGTATCCTCTTGACGAAGAAACGATTGCTCGCTTAGGAGCGGCGACCGCGCGGAGTATCCATTCAGACCATCCGAAACTCTTGGTCGCTCGAGACACACGAGAATCAGGACACTGGATTGAGCAGCATCTGGCGACTGGTGTGGCGGCGGTGGGTGGTGTCCTTGTCAGTATCGGTGTAATGCCCACTCCGGCCGCCGCGTTTCTCGTAAGGGCTGAGGGGTTCGATGGCGCGTTTGTAATTTCGGCTTCCCATAATCCTTTTCCAGACAATGGCATAAAGATCCTGACCTGTGACGGGATCAAAGCCTCCCTTGAATTTGAGACGAAACTGTCCAGACTTGTTCAAGAACCGCTACCGGTGTCCTCTGTCGCCCCGCACGGGAAACTTGAAACCTTGGACTTGATGGATTCTTATTTAGTCCATGTTCGTAAAACTCTAAACAGCGTGGACCGAACACATTCAACGCGCATCGCAATTGATTGCGCCAACGGCGCAACTAGCATAGTAGCCCCGCGTTTATTTCGCGAACTTGGCTTTGAGGTCGTCGTTCTCAACGCAGAACCTGATGGGCGAAACATTAACGAGATGTGTGGTTCTACTTCCCCGGACCAGCTTCAGCAATCGGTTCGCTTGCAAGGTTGCGAGTTGGGGGTGGCATTAGACGGGGATGGAGATCGAGCGATTCTTGTAGATCAGAATGGCGTTTTGCTTGACGGTGACGCAATCTTGTTCATTTGTGCGACACATTTAGCTTCGATAGGGGAACTGCCAGGAAATTCGGTCGTAGCTACAGTAATGAGTAATATCGGCCTGGAGATAGCACTTAGAAGATTTGGGATCGTCGTGCATAGGTGTCCGGTTGGCGACCGTGATGTGTTTAACATGATGAAACAGCGAGGCTCGATATTGGGTGGTGAACAATCGGGGCACGTCATTTTTTCTGACTTGCTTCCAACTGGCGATGGACTTCTGTCGACGTTGTCCGTGCTTAATGCGATGTTTGCAACGGGCCGCGGTCTTTCTAAGCTACGCACGGGTCTTGAGATTTCTCCGCAGGTTCTTCTGAACGTAGAGGTTCGAACCAAGCCAAGACTTCAGAGCGAGCCCGAGATCATAGAAACCATTAAAGCAGCGGAAGAGAAACTCGGCGCTGATGGCCGTGTGTTAGTACGTTACTCAGGGACTGAACCCCTGCTGCGAATTATGGTTGAGGGACCTGATGTGGCGGTCGTTGAAAGACTCGCTGATAAGATTGCGAAAAGTGCTCGAAAACAGTTAGGAACGTGAGTTTGAGTGGTGTGGGGAAACGATGATGCGATTAGGGGTCAACATCGATCATGTGGCAACGGTTAGGGAGGCGAGAAAGACCCGAGAACCGGAACCAGTATCTGCGGCTGTACTCGCTGAACTTGGAGGCGCTGATGGCATAACTGTGCATCTCCGTGCGGACCGCCGCCACATTCAACAGCGTGATGTGACGTTACTTCAACAAGTGGTTTCCACGCGTCTCAATGTCGAGATGGCTACGTCCTCTGAGATGATTGAGATTGCTTCAGACGTAAAGCCCAATTCCGTGACGCTGGTTCCTGAAAAACGAAATGAGGTGACTACGACCGGGGGGCTTGATGTAGGTCGCCACGCTAGTTTGATCAAGAAGGCAGTCAGTCGACTTCAGAAACAAGGTGTCAAGGTTGCAATTTTTGTCGATCCAGAAGAATCTCAGGTAAAGCACTCCAAGTCGGTTGGGGCGACTGCCGTTGAGATTAATACTGGGCCGTATTCTGATGCCCGTGACAAGGAAAGGGGCGAAGAACTCCGGCGTGTTGTACAAACGGCGAAGGTAGCGACAATGGAGGGACTTGATGTTTTGGCTGGACATGGGCTTACATACCTCAACGTTGACCCAATCGTTGAAATTGATGAGATAGTCGAGCTCAATATCGGCCATAGTATTGTGGCGAGAGCAGTATTGGTCGGTATGGAACGCGCGGTCATGGAGATGGTTGACCTCCTACGCCGCAGTTGAACAACCTGCCCTCGTAAGTGTAGGGATATAGCGATCGGATTTTCGTCGCGCTATCATCGCGAGAAGGAACGTTTTGACGTTATGAATCGGGAATCAATAGTGTTGGGCTTTGCTCTGTTTTTCTCCATGTCGATTATGGGCTGGATCATTTGGGTTGAGAGGCCAAGCGCACCGACGTCTTCAGGCGCTACGCCTTTAGAGGCATCACCAACCGCCACAGCAGTTCCCTCGTTAGATCCAGATCGGGTGACTGAGTTGATAGCGACAGCCGAAGCCGACGCTCAGGATGTACAGTCTCGGATTTTGCTGGCGGGTATGTATTTCGACTCGCACAGTTTCGAACAGGCGATTCCTTGGTATGAGGAAGTAGTGCGATTGATGCCAGAAGACGTGCAAGCCATTACTAACCTAGGCATTAGCTATTATTACGTAGGTTCACCAGAACGGGCCGTCGAGCAGTTGGAACGGTCGCTTGAGATAGAGCCAGACCATGCGCAGACGCTGGTGAGCCTAGGCGTTGTGAAGGCTTTCGGTCTAGAGGACCTTGACGGTGCCTCTGCGGCTTGGCAGAGGGTTCTTGAAGTGGCACCCGATGGACCTGAAGCTGAGGCTGCCCGAGAGGCTTTGAGTCGCCTCCAGGCAAGTATTGATGACATGGGTACTGTCGGTTCTGGATCCCAGGCAGATTTGCGTTGACGGGTGCACAACGTTCGTCCGTAAGGCGAGATCAGGAATAGGACGGGGCATGAACATTTTGTTGGGATGGGTCATCCGTTTCCTTCTGCTGGCACTGGTTCTTCGGGCTGTTGTTAGTTTCGTGAGGGGTCTATTGTCAGGTGCTAGTGGTTCTAGATCCAAAGGAGCCAGTCGACCGAATCGACCAGTTGATGTCGATAATGTTCCGCTCGTCAAGGACCCAATTTGTGGTACGTATATTGACCGTTCTCACGCTGTTTCGATTCGAAGCGGTAGCACAGTGCACTATTTTTGTTCCGAAACTTGTAAGCGTATGTTTCACCAAAATGGCTAGTTAAAAGTTATGCGCCAGGAAGAGCAAATTCGTTCCGACATTGTTGAAGTAGGTCGTCGTCTCCATAGTCGCGCTTATGTGGCTTCGAATGACGGGAACATCAGTGTTCGGGTGTCTCAGGACCGTCTTCTTACTACGCCGAAAGGTGTATCCAAGGGATTCATGTCTCCCGATATGATCGTAATGACTGATCTCAGGGGGCAAAAGATTTCTGGTGATCGTGATCCCTCATCTGAGCTTCCGATGCATTTGGCGGTCTATCAAAACCGACCGGAAATAACAGCGGTCGTACATGCACATCCTCCAGTGTCGACCGGATTCGCGGTGGCGGGCATTCCACTTGACCGTGCGGTTTTGGCAGAGGTAGTCACGACACTTGGCAGCATACCAATCGCTGATTACGGAACGCCTTCAACCCCAGAACTTGCCGATGCAGTGAGTAAATATATAAAAGCTCATGATGGCTTACTACTGGCGAATCACGGAGCCCTCACAATTGCAGGTGAATTGTTTGCGGCATATTACAAGATGGAGACGATTGAACATTTCGCACGTATCAGTCTGTCGGCGAGACTTCTTGGTGGCGAACGAATGTTGTCACGTGACGAGGTAATGCGGTTGCAAGACCTGAGGGGTATGTATGGTATTTCATCACCTGCACCGATCTGCGCAGATGGTAATCCTGAATCTCCCGATGCTCCTTCAGGGGACGCGGATGATGTGACCTGTCAGGTTCTTCAGGCGCCGTCATCGACAAATGGACGTTTAGTCAAAGAGACCGTGTCTTCATCTGATGTGGAGACGCTAGATAAAGACGGTGAAATTCGATTAACATACCGTGAGTTGTCGAGGTTGATAGAAGATGCGGTGAAGCAGTTGCGTTAGGATCTGACGCCCTAAGTTAATGAGGGTCCGGTGGAGAGGGGATAACATGGGTGAGGCGTTAGGAATGGTAGAGACCAAGGGATTCGTCGCGATGATTGAAGCGGCGGATGCCATGGTCAAGGCAGCCAAGGTAACCCTTGTGGGCTGGGAGAAGATTGGGTCCGCGCACGTCACTGCTATCGTTCGTGGAGACGTTGCGGCCGTCAAAGCTGCAACCGACGCTGGCGCAGCGGCAGCCCGACGGGTTGGCGAACTCGTGTCTGTGCATGTTATTCCTCGCCCGCATTCCAACCTCGAAGACACACTTCCAATTGGCAAATCTGGTACCAAGGGTTAACCTAGTCACCGAACCATAGGGGATTATTTTGACCTATCGTATCGCTTCATGATTCTAGCTAAAGTTGTTGGGACCGTGGTGGCCACCCAAAAGGATGACCGTCTAGTTAGTTCTAAGCTTCTCTTGGCTCAGCCAATCGATCCACGTGGGAAGGTACAGGGCAATCATCTGGTCGCAGTCGATACTGTCGACGCCGGCTTCGGTGAAACCGTGCTCATCGTCAGTGGAAGTTCAGCGCGAATGGCTGCTGGACTTAAGGACACGCCAGTAGATGCGGCCATTGTGGGGATCGTTGATTCGGTGAATGTCGATGATTAGTTCGCTCTACCCTTCATCGAAGGAAATGTTATGCATCTTGGGCGGGTGATAGGGACCGTGGTCGCAACCCAGAAGGTGTCGAGCCTTCAAGGGTTGAAATTACTTGTGTTGCAACCATTGGCTGCTGACGGCAGTTCAGTAGGTAGTGCCATCATCGGTGTCGACAGTGTTGGTGCAGGTGAGGGCGAGCACGTGTTTTTCGTTCGCGGTCGAGAGGCAAGCCTACCGTTTTTACCAGTCGAGGTGTCGACCGATGCCAGCGTCGTGGGCATAGTGGACCACTGGGACACGGAACCCATATCACGACGAAATAAGCGATAGCCGAATGCGGATCGGACGGGTGATTGGTACCGTTGTGGCGACATGCAAACACGAAAAACTTGTGGGCGCAAAGTTATTATTGATTCAGCCGATTACACCGAAGGCCAAACCCGTTGGCAATGTTGTCCTTGCGGTCGATGCGGTGCAGGCCGGCGTTGGGGACACCGTTCTATTGGTGGTTGAGGGGCGAGCGGCCAGATCTGCGCTCCGCCGATCTGGTGCTCCTGTCGATGCTGCAGTCATTGGAGTCGTTGACCAGATTGAATCTTCTCCAGCCAGAATGGTTCGTTGATCGACCCTTGTCCGTCTTATCAAACTAATCCATGGGTGGACGCCTACATTCCGACATACCTCGCCTATCCACCAGCCCAGTGATGCGGATGCTGGAGTCAGCCATTAAAGAAATGGAAGACCCGGCAATAGAGAAGATCGCAGAAGATCAAAAATCTGATTCATTCCAGGTTTTAGTTGCCACGATGTTGTCAGCGCAGACGAAGGACGCTGTGACATTCGCTGCGTCGAAAAGACTATTCAAACGAGCGAAAAGCCCTCGCGCAATGGCTAGATTGAGCGTGGCAGAAATAGAACACCTCATCTATCCCGTCAGCTTCTATCGAAATAAAGCGAGACATGTGAAGGAGACGTGCAGCCAGTTAGTGACCAGATTCCACGAGCAGGTGCCATCTACGATGGCCGAACTGTTGACACTGCCAGGCGTCGGGAGAAAGACTGCCAATCTTGTGTTGATTGTAGCGCTCAGAAGTAAGTCCAATATCTGTGTTGATACCCACGTGCATCGGATTTCGAACCGCCTAGGATGGGTTAAGACAAAAACACCAGAACAAACAGAAATAGCATTGTATGACGTGATGCCACGTCGATGGTGGGCTTCGGTCAACCTCTTCCTGGTGACGTGGGGACAGAATGTCTGCCGGCCTGTTTATCCTCTTTGTGGGCGCTGTGACATTTCAAGACAGTGTCCGAGGATTGGGGTAAACCATGTCGGACGGTGAAGAGCAATATAGATGAGACGCTACGACGTTGACTGGTTCCGTGTGTAAGCAGCACTTGCCCTCTCAGAATTTGCCTAGACGTTCTTTTAAATTACTACTTTGGCGCCACTCGGATGTGATTAGCGTGCGAAGTCTGCCAACTGCTCGACTGCTCGATCGATGATACGTGTAATCGGTGACGATCGAGACTTGTAGTTGTTAGCCAAAATTGCGAAGACAAGGTTTTCTCCGTCGCGAGTCTGGACAAACCCTGAGAGGCCGCTGACATTTGACATCGTTCCTGTTTTTGCGCGGGCGTTGCCAGTCGCATTCGTTCCTTTCAGGCGGTGAGCCAGAGTGCCGTCTTGTCCGGCGATCGGAAGAGTTGCTTCGAAGATGGTCGCCGATTGAGAGTTCAGTCGAACATGTTCAAGTACTCGGACCAGAGCTTCTGGCGTGATGTAGTTGTAGCGTGAAAGTCCAGACCCATCCAATATTATGAACTGGTCAGTTTCGATCGACCATGTTTCAAGCAAGTCTTTGACGACTGCTTGACCGGCCCCTATGGTTCGTCCATGTTTGTCGCCGAGAGTGCGGAAAATGGTTTCTGCGTATAGGTTTTGGCTCCGTTTCATCATGCTGATCGCTAATTCAGACAAGGGTGGTGAGTGATGGTCTAACAGCAGTTGACTATTTTCTTTTAAGTGTAAAACTGTGTCCGAATCGATGACATCGATGTCAACGGCGCCTCCTATGACTTCGATTCCTTCTCGCAGAAGCGTGTGATGAAAGACTCGCAGAAAGAATAGGGTTGGATCGTCTACTGATACCGGTAGCCGAATAGGTTCCGTGTTGACAGGAATTGATCCTCGTAGTTCGAGTGTTGCTTGTCCGGGGAGACGTAAGAGCCGAAGCGACGACTCGCTGTGGCGGGAGCTGGTTACGGTGCGGTTGACTAGCGTCAGTCCACTTGCGCTTTCATCAATATGTGCTGAGGGTGTCCGTCCCGCCGCCGGACCAGGTGTGATAACGAGGTGTACGGTATTCTCATGGTAGGTCAAAGCGCTCGTGGGTGCGGCGAATCCGAAGATGAGATCGTCCCAACTCCATCCGGTACCTAAACGAGTCCCAGGCCATGTTGCCCCCGCATCCATTGCGCGATCGTCGCCGATAAGGCGGCCAGTGATGCGGGTAATACCAGCCATCTTGAGTTTCTTCGCCCAGTCAGTAAAGAGGTTGTTTTCGTTGTCGATAGTAGGGTCGCCAGACCCCTGCACTATCAGGTCCCCATTGAGCACGCCGTCTTTGATTGGCCCCGTTGCGATAAGACGAGTGTCGAATGTGAAGCCCCAGCCGAGTTGTTCGACAGCGGCAGCCAACGTAACTATCTTGAGGGTGGACGCCGGAATCAGTAGGGTACGTGGATTGAGACTGTAGAGGGTTTGGTTTCGGTCGAGTGAACGGACATGCACACCCCAGATGGCGGGCGGCGTCGACTTGTCTCTGAACAGGTGATTCAAATCTTGTTGCAAATTAATTGCGGCCGCACTTGAATCGGCCCCGCGCGTAGTGTTGGTTGGTGAAACGGCGAGCGGTGGAGCGGGTCTCCAGACACAACCCGACAATGAAACGAGAAAAATAAGGGCGAATGGACGGACGAATCTTAAACCTTTACCTTGCACTACATGAGATGTTACGGGTGATTCAAACCGGATTTCAAGATTCTTGATTTTGGAGGGTTGCCAGCGACTCGAGCGCGTCATCCACTGTTCGAGTATCAAGAATGGCCGCCCCAGGCTCACCGCCGCGGACGCCATAAGTCATGTCTCCAGACCGCCACAGAGTCACCAGGTCTTCTTGACTGACCTCGTCGGCTCCCGAAGTGTTAAATTGGATCTGAGCGGTCAAGAGTAATGAGTTCCCGTTAAAGGTAGCGTCGTCCCTCGTTTCGACGAATGATTCACCGCGGATGTTTGACAGTTTTGCAAGAAAGTCATCCATCTGGGTTCGGTCTGCCGCTGTTGAATCGGGAGATACCTGCATCCAGGATGATCCCGATTCTTCGTCTTTTGCTTCGAGCTTCTCAAACACAGTGCTTCCGTCGGTCTGCTGTATTTCTATTCTGGAGGCGTTGAAGGGGCTAAAATCAAATAAGTCCTTATCGCGGTAGTCACTAGCGCCTCGTCTCAAGTCATCTACCAGCGTTGAATCAATCGTAAATACGACCGATCGAGACGCATCGCGAGCGTACAACATGCCGTCTGAAGCATCGTTCCCAACGATGAGTGTGGCTGTTACACTTCCTAATCGAATCGTTGCGGTTAATCTCGGGTCAGAAAGTCCGTAATCGGCAACAGTGGTTTCTTCTGCTTCTTCGTCGGACGCGTTTTCGCTGACTACTGACAGCATCTGACCACTATTCAGTTGTCCCACCAGACCCTCGACGGTGCTGAAATCAGCCTTGGCATCCCACGGCTCCTGCAGTGTCCATTCATTCTGAGTCTTTTTCAGTCGAATTAATGCCGTGCTTGATTGAATCTCCAATTGGTCAACATCGGATGTGTCAAATCCGAGGATTGTCTTGTCACGTAGGTCAAATGGTGATTTCGCAAAGGTTGTATCAAGGTGAGCCGCGACGAGAACGACACGGCCACTGCCTGCAAGCATGGCATACCGCTCGCCTCCAGTTGGCGTCGAGTCACCGATCAGGAGGCGTTCTGACGGCGAACCACTAGCCGCAACAAAATCGACGGCGACCGCGGGCGCGTCAAGGCCAAAAGGCGCGAAATCCACTACGTCTTCAGCGACAACACGCTGAATCTGCAGTGTGGAGAGTGCTGACGTGATCGAAGAAATTTGTGTTTCGTCTGCAACCGCCGTCACAGGACCAGTGAGTTTCCATTCGTTCCCGTCTTCGCTTTGTTCGAGGATTGTTTCCTGACCGTTTGTCGTGATTGTTAGCTGCGCGAAGTCTTCACTGGCCACGTCCACTAAGGATTCGTTGGGAAGTACTTCCGATGCTGGAGGACGTTCAAGCTCAACGAAATATACGTACAAACCGAGCGCCACGAATACAACGAGCAGGGTGAGAGTCGAGTATCCGCGTCGCATGGGCTACCGTCTCCGCCACCATGTCACTAGACCTGTGCCAATGACCGCTGCAGGAATCATGAGTAGTGACATCCAGGTGATTCGAAGTTGTTGGTCAGCCGTTAGGGTGATCCGACGGTCTTCCGGTTGTCTTGGTCGGATCGAAATCAAGTTTTCTTGCTGAGCGAGCCAGTTGATGGTGTTCAGTGCGAGGTCTCGATTCCCCTGGATACCAAGTGAGCCATTTGCCGCAAAGTCAGAATCACCGATCACCGCAACGCGGGTTTCTGGCGCGGGAGAGTCGTCTTCCTGGTTTGCTTGCCCGGGGAGCGCATCGGGTTCGCTGTCTTGACCATCGGGTTGTGACGGATTTGCAGCGACGGCGACAGCCGCTCCAATCGCAATGGGGCCAGGTGTGTCAGCGTCACCCATTTCTACTTCACCAGCTTCTAGTTCAGTCAGGTCACTTTCTGCCCAACTCCGCGGTGATGTTTCGATGAAGACCTGAGCAACACGGTCATTCTGGCTGGCTGAACTGATTCCGACGGAACGGGTCAGCGGGAATGCCGTGAGAAGTGCAAAGTCGTTTGTGATTGGATGGGCGGGGTAGGTGGCCGCCACAGGTACCGTTGCATTGGTACCCAGTAGCTGCCCCATTCCACTGACGTCAACCACTACGTCGTTACGGACCTCGATACCCCATTCCGCAATGAATGCAATCAAGTTCACTTGGGGTGATGCGGCGAGATCATCATTCGGGTCAAGTAAGAACAGCGCCTTGCCGCCGTTCTCAAGATAAGTTCTGAGAGCATCTATTTCGCCTGGAAGATAGTCGGTCTCAGGGCCAGCTGCGATGACGACAGAGGCGTCTGGAGGCACCTGGCCGGTTTGAGCTAGGATGATCGTGTCGACCGACAGATTGTCCCGTAGGAGCGCTTCGCCCAATCCTCCGTATGCGTCGCGGTCTGTGCCTTCCGGCAGTCGCTCGCCATGACCTTGGATAAAGTAGACACGTTGTTCTTCACCTTCGATGACCTTGATGAGGCCGTTGGTTAGTTCCTGTTCAGCGTCAGAAACTACTCGTTCGATACGGTCCTCGTATTCGAAGACGACGGTGCCATATGACTGGACGTCGTACTGCCTTGCCCTTAGGGGTTCCTTGTCTATGTCTACAAATTCAAGTGACACTTGGGACGACCGGTACTCATACTCCGCTAGGCGGTCACGATACGCCGGAAATTCAACGTCTCGTGCGAACACGACAATGCGGATTGGTGATTCAAGCGACTCTAATATCTGCACTGTTTGGTCTGACAGGGAGTATTGATTACCAGCCGTCAGATCCCATCGTTTATTTTGACGCAAGAGAATGAAGTTAATTGCAACAAGGATGCCTAGCGCGAGAATGATGCTTGAGGTTGCTAGAGCGCCGTATCGAGCTTGGCGGACTCCTAGGGAGTCAATGATGTCACGCCATTGCGTGAGGCCGTAAAGTCCAATAACAACAATGCCGGCCACCGCTGACCACCACCAGACCTCCTGTTGGTCTGGCATGGTAAATCGGACTACCAAAGCTCCGCCGACGAGCGCAATGCCTACCCAGCCAAGCAGTTCAGAAAGTTTCTTAGACATCGGGTCTCATCCTCTCCAGCGTTCACTGTCAACTGACTTAGCGGTCAAAAATAATCCGAAGACGATGAAGCTGGCGTAGTACGTCAGATGACTCGTGTCGATGACGCCTTTCGAGAAGTCGTCAAAATGGTCGAGAACAGACAGGTAGGCAAGTACTTGACTCGTTGTCGATCCGCCTGCTGGGTCACCTAGCCAACTGATCACCCAAAATAAAAGAAGTACCGCGAACGTCACCATACCGGCCACAACCTGGTTCTTGGTCGCACTGGAAATCAGCAGGCCGATAGAAATGAACGATGCACCCATCAGGAAAAGTCCTAGGTAGCCACTTAAAATCGGTGCCAATTCAGGTTCTCCGTACCAAAAAAGAATTGCCATATGAATTCCAGTGACTGCCAGCATCAAGACAAATAGGCAGAGCGCACCAAGAAACTTTCCCAAAATGATCTGCCAATCTGTCAGCGGCGATGAGATGAGTAATTCAATGGTCCCGGAGCGCTTTTCTTCCGCGTACGATCGCATGGTGATCATTGGGAGCACAAACAGCATGATTACCCCTGTGTTACCTAGGAGCGGTCGAATCATGTACTCGTTGATGTTGATAGGTGGAGCACCTTGCATCATGCCTGCCTGTAGGCTGATGCGGAGCAAAAAGCTGAGCGAACTGACGAAAAATACACCAAAGAGCACGGCGAATAACCCGACGACTACATAGGCTATGGGCGAAACGAAGTAGGATTTGAGCTCTTTGTGGGCAATTGCAAGAATGTTGCTCATTAGTCTTTAGCCTCCGGACGGCAGAGAGGAATCCGGCTCTTCGGGCACCACAGTCTCTGCAGCATCCGTCGCCTCGTCCTGTGTAGTCAGCTCAAGGAAGACGTCTTCCAGGCCCATCTTGTCTCGACGTAGCTCGAGAAGTCCCCACCGATTGGCGACCACGGCATTAGCCAGATGTTGCCTTGTCTGCCCACCTTGCGCTGTCTGGACCTCGACGATACTCGTACCGTCTTTACTTGAATCAACGGTAACACTGGCTACACCATCGACCTGAGCCAGTACTTCTGTGGGATCGTCGCCGTCTGTAGCAATTTCTAGGCGAACCGTCTCCGATCCAGCGAGACGTTTTTTCAGGTTTTCCAATGTGTCCATTGCTATAACGCGCCCAGTCTTGATAATGGCCACCTGCGTGCATGTGTGTTCCACCTCTGGAAGAATGTGGGTGCTTAAAATGATCGTGTGGTCTCCAGCCAAATCCTTAATCAGTTCGCGTGTTTCACTGATTTGCTTGGGATCTAGACCGGCCGTTGGTTCGTCCAGAATGAGCACATCCGGATCATGCAAAATCGCTTGTGCCAGTCCAACTCGTTGTCGATAGCCTTTCGACAGCTTGCCGCAGTGTCGGTTGGCAACATCCGTCACATTAGTTCGGGACATAACAAATTCGATCCGGTTGGTCCGGTCCGATGTTTTTACGCCACTAATTCTGGAGGCAAAGGTTAGATATTCTTGAACGGTCATATCTGGATACAGCGGTGGTGTTTCTGGAAGGTAGCCCGTACGCCGCTTCGCTTCGATGGGCTGTTCGAAGATGTCGAACCCTGCGACCAGCGCTCTACCTTCTGTAGCTGGAATGCAGCCCGTGAGAATTCGCATTGTCGTCGTCTTTCCCGCACCATTAGGTCCGAGAAAGCCTAGAATTTGACCTGGCTCAACTCTAAAGCTGACGTCGTCCACTGCTGTGAAGCTGCCGTATCGTTTTGTGATGTTCTGAACCTCAATCATTGAGGAAACTCCTTAACAGTTGTCTCTGATCTATTTCAGGGAACTCTCTCGTTTGTCTTTAGACGACTGCATGTCGAAGATGGCCGGTCGGTTCCCTGGGCCCGTCAGCCGTAACATACACAAGAGAAGCGAATTACACCGACAGGGCGTCAATATAAACGCACAAAATGGTGGTGTCAATACGGGGTTCTTCAGATTCTGCTTGCATACAACAAGCCTCCGCTTATTAAAACGAAAGTGGTGGCTCACGTTTTTGTTGGTCAATAAATTGATCGATCTCAGATTGGTCAGACGCTTCGACTCTTTCAAACTGGAGTCCCATGCCGGTCCTGTGGTCACTCCAAGCCACGCGCGATTCGGCCTCTATGTCACGCGATGACCCGGGTAGTCGAAATTGCAGCAGCACTCTCGTTCCAGCCTCGAGAGGTGCGAGGGTTCGAACCGCTAAGCCGCCCTTGCTTACATTAAGTGTCGGAGCGGTTGCGACAGTATCAGCAAAACGGAAAGTGACCGGAAGGTTCAGCGTCACACGAGTGCTGGTACGGCGGTCAAAACTATCTGGAAATAGTCTGGGAACCAGAGATGGCACGATGTGGTTTTCGGCACAGTGTTCGTTGATAAATGAATCAATACCAAGATTTGAGAGTGCTCTAATTTCAGCTGCACTTCTGACCGAACCACTGAGAACGACGATAATAGCTTTTGCAGCATGGGTTCTGAATGCTTGCGCAACCTGTGTATAAGGACTCCAAATTTGAAGGTCAAGCACCACAAGATCAACTGGAGGTTGCGACCTGCTTGTCTGGGCAACTAATTCATCTTCTGACGTCACTTCCAGTGTGTTGTGTCCTGCATCTTCAAGCGCGGCCGAAAATATCGTCCTCGTGTGGGTATCTCCGACGGCGATGATGATGGTTCTCGGCGAGGACGATACTTGTATCATCGGGATTTCTTATAGAATTTACTGGATATTTTCCCTTAATAGTGGTGCCGAAGCTATATGGCTGGTAGATGTCCAGAATGCGACGCTGAGATTGAATCGGATGCGTTAGACGAGTTTGATGTTGACATAGGCGACCAGCTGTTTTGTACTGTCTGCGCTGCCAGCCTTGTGGTTTCTAAGGTAAATCCAGTCGAATTGCTGGTTGAAGCCACTAGTCAGCCGGTCGACCAGGACGACCATGTCGACCAGGACGACCATGATTGATGACCGCGAATCAGGCTGGACAAGTGGCAAGGCTGAGAAATAAGCCCTTGGAGTCAGTACCAAGGGGATGTAACTTATTGACAGGTTTCGGTTAACTTTGTAAGCTCACGAGCGCTTATAGTTTATCGATTTAGAATTCTAGCGTAGTGATAATTACTAACGCATAACAATGGCAAGATGTGTTCGGGGCATATGGAGAGAATTATGAAATCCGCATGGCGAAACCTGACGGCTTTAGCTATTTGCGCCACATTTGTGCTCGGCGCAGCCGCATGTTCTTCTAATCCCCCACCTGAGCCGCCGCCGCCACCACCGCCGGCTCCTGAGCCGCCGCCGCCGCCGCCGCCGCCGCCGCCGCCGCCGCCACCTCCGCCGCCTCCTCCGCCTCCTACCGAGGAAGAGTTGTTTGAGCGGATGAGCTTAGAGGAGTTGAATAGCACCTCGCCGCTTGATCCTGTCTTCTTCAATTACGATGAAGCAGAGATTTTGCCTGAGGCGAGACGGATACTGCAGCGGAGCGCCGATTGGCTTCGACGGTGGTCTTCTACACGGATCATGATTGAGGGGCACTGTGACGAGCGAGGCACCAACGAGTACAACCTTTCGTTGGGCGATGAAAGGGCTGCCGCAGTTCGAGATTATCTTGTCAGTCTTGGGATTCCAGGTAATCGTGTTCGAACGCTGAGCAAGGGCGAAGAAGAACCTTTCTGTAATGATTCACAGGAAGGGTGTTGGTCGCGTAACCGACGTGGCCACTTTATTGTTACGGCGAAATAGCGCAAGTTAAGAACCTAGTTGTTAGTTCAAATCGGGTGGTGAGCTGGTGGTAAGCTCACTACCCGATTTTTTTTGTCTGGTGCGGCGCTACATACGACACGGTCAACTTGGTGATCAATTGTGAAACTGAAATTCGGTGCCGTGCGAGAACACGATTACCACATAGTAGTACCGGGATATCGTCATTGAATTCTTCCTGAAGTTCAGGTCGGCTAGAGATGTCAATTTCGGTCAATCCGATCGGATGTTTGAGACTAGCCTGGTCGATGACCGACTTCATTATGTCGCAAAGATGACAGCCTGGACGTGTGTATAAAGTGAGCTCAGCCATGCTCCGAAATCTGTTGCGTGATATCTAAGGCTGCGGCGAGAGGGTCCGCCGCCGCAGTAATAGGCCGCCCCACGACCAAGTAACTGGAGCCGGCTTGAATGGCGGAGGCGGCATCCATCGTTCGTTTTTGGTCGTTCAGTATGTCGATCGCAGGATTTCTGATTCCAGGTGTTACCACGATAAAATCATCACCACATACTTCCCTAATTAACTCGATCTCTAGTGGTGACGCCACGACTCCATCAATTCCAGCTGATTTTGCAAGTTGAGCGAGCGATCCAACTTGTTGTCGCACAGAACGTGAAATACCCAAGCTGTGTAAGTTGTTATCATCGAAGCTTGTAAGTACGGTGACGGCCACTATCTTGGGACCACCTTTCACCTGCGCTGCTGCCTCCTTGGCTGCAACGAGCATGTCGTGTCCCCCTGAGGCATGGACCGTCACCATCCAGACACCGAGTTCCGAAGCTGCACGTACCGCGGCGGCGACGGTAGTCGGGATGTCGTGATATTTGAGATCAAGAAAAATTCGGTGTCCCGAAGAGGCCAAATCTCGGACCAGTTTGGTTCCTTCAGTACAAAACAGCTGACTGCCGATCTTGAAGCCTCCGGCTACGTCTCGAAGTTGGTCAGTAAGTTCGAAGGCGCGATCGGATGAGTCTACGTCAAGGGCAACTAGGAGCTGGTCCATGTCTGATCAGTCTTTGTCTGTCCTTCAGAGAGGTCAATAGAATTGACTATATCGCGGACTGACACGTGGCCGTGCCGTCGCAGATATTCAGTGAGGCCTTTTAAAAGTTTCGACCAAATAAAGGGGTCTACGAAGTTTGCAGTTCCAATTTGCACAGCGTCCGCGCCTGCAATCATAAATTCAACAACATCATCTGCGCTCGCAATACCGCCCATTCCCATAATGGGAATCTTTACCGCTTCCCGGCATTGATGAACCATGCGAATTGCGATTGGTCGGATGGCGGGACCACTAAGGCCACCGACTACGTTAGACAATTTTGGTCGCCGCGTTTCCACGTCGATGGCCATGGCCAAAAAAGTGTTTATCAAGGACACGCCATCAGCCCCGGCTTCTTCGGCTGCTCGGGCAAAGGAAGCGATATCTGTAACATTGGGCGTCAGTTTGGGAATTACAGGCAACTTGGTGACTTTTCTTACCGCTGCTACAACGTCGTAAGTGCCGTTCAAGTTGCAGCCGAAAGTAATGCCGCCTTCCTTGATGTTAGGACAAGAGATATTTAATTCAAGGGCCGCTACACCTTCTGTGTCAGAAAGAATCCGTGCAAGTTCTGCATATTCGTCAATTGTTGAACCGCAGATGTTCACAAAGATATTGACTTTATATTCACGAAGCGCCGGAAGTTGGTCATCGATAAAACGGTGAACCCCGATGCCTTGGAGGCCAATGGCATTCAACATTCCGCTGGGCGTTTCGACGATGCGCTGAGGAGGGTGTCCTTGGCGTTCGTCTAGAAAGAGTCCTTTGACCGCAATGCCGCCAAGAGTGGACAGATCGACCACATCAGCGTATTCAAGGCCGTATCCGAAGCATCCGCTTGCAGCTACTAAGGGATTAGGTAGCCTTAATGTTCCCAATTGCACACTGAGATCTACAGAGTTCATGATCAAGTGACGGTCATATAAGTTCAGCCCACACAACTTGGTCGCCGCCGAATACGGGTCCTTCCCGACATGACCGAACCAGTTGTGGTGACAAATTGTTCGATAGCGAGTGAAGGGGCACTACACAGCTGTAGCATCCTCCTAGACCACATCCCATGACTGGTTCCAATGAGACTTCTGATGATCTCCCGTGGGTGTGTGCTAATTTCGCGACCACCTGCATCATTGGAGTCGGGCCGCAGGCGTACAAGCTGAGAGGTTGGTCTGTCGATACGGATTGAAGTTCGCGTGCAAGCGGAAGCGTCACTAGACCAGTCTCACCGCGGCTGCCGTCTTCGGTCGCCAACACAAGACTTACATCTAGGCGCTTGAATGACTCTAGGTAAACCAAATCGACCGTCGAACGTCCACCATAGAAAAGAGTGGTTTCAACCTTCTGTTCGCGTAGTGTTTCGGCAAGGGTCAGAAACGGTGCCAGACCAACGCCACCTGCGACCATCCAAGCTGCTTCGGGAAAACTAACAATTGAAAAGGGTTGACCTAATGGTCCCAGGCATTGCAGACGTTCACCGGCTTCAATTTCGAAGAGTCTTTGCGTGACCGTGCCGACCGGTTTGTTGAGCAGGGATAGCCCTTTTGATTCCCCATCCTTATCCCGCAAGATTTCGAAGATTGAAAAAGGTCTTCGCAGAAGAGGTTCAGAGTCTAGGGTCTGTTTGATCATGACAAACTGACCTGGTTGAGCTTGCGTAGCGATCTCTGGAGCTGCAATAGCAACCACGTTGTAATTCGGGGAGAGCCGATTATTCGACAAGACCAGCGCATCAACATCTATCGGCACGACCGGGAGTATACCTGAAGGGTTTTTTGTCATTCCGAAGAGAGCCGACACATTTGGACGGACACCGTTCTCCGTACTTCCTCAGATGAAAGAATATAAGAAATCTAATTTACTTCTTACCACAACCAGCGTTCATGGTCTGGCCGATGTTTGCTGAACCTGATAGGATTATTGCAATCTCTTTAACGGTGACCCGGCGAGATCACGAAGAGGGTATTTTGAAGCTGACTAGCCACTGTCGAAGTAAGTCTGTCTTTCTAGGGTCTAGGTCTTGCCCCCCCTTTTTCTTTCAGTCGTCATTTTTACTTAAATATCAGCCTTTTCGAGGTCGACTTTGCCTACGGTGATGGAGGCTGACCGAATTTGGCGTGCGCTGACGCGTATATCCCACGAGATCGTTGAGCGGAATCGCGCTTCCGAGGAATTGGCAATCGTCGGAGTTCGCACGCGTGGAGTGCCAATCGCTGAACGGATTGCGAAGACCGTGCAGGGGATTGTCGATCGAGAGATTCCTTGCGGCGCACTCGATATTACTTTGTATCGGGATGATTTAATGCGACAAACGGTCGGACCTCAACCATTGCTTCGCGAAACTCAAATCCCATTTTCTATCGATGACCGGCGGATCCTTTTAGTCGACGACGTTCTGTACACCGGCCGTACCGTGCGGGCGGCTCTGGATGCATTAGTCGATTTCGGGCGTCCGCGGTCTATACAACTCGTAGTTCTAGTTGATCGTGGTCATCGCGAATTACCGATCAAGGCGGACTACGTCGGCAAGAACTTTCCCACTTCGCCGAAGCAGAGTGTTCGGGTCAAGCTGGTTGAGATCGATGGCATTGACGAAATTCAGGTGGTTGATGGAGATGCCACATGAATCAACACGCTGATTCAATCTCTTCGACTGGTGCAAATGTCAATCGACCGAAACTGAGGTCGCGACATCTCCTGAGCATTTCCGACCTCTCAACGGAAGAAATTCTCCTGATCTTGGATACCGCGCAGGCTATGAAGGAGGTTGGCACACGCCCGATAAAGAAGGTGCCTACGCTCCGCGGGAAGACGGTCGTCAACTTGTTTTTTGAACCAAGCACAAGAACCCGCACGTCGTTTGAAATTGCCGAAAAACGGCTAAGTGCTGATGCGCTGAACGTCGCAGCGATGACATCAAGCTTGCTGAAGGGTGAAACACTTGCGGATACCGCTAGAAACCTTGAGGCTATGGCGCCTGACATGATTGTTGTGCGGCACGGCGCTTCTGGGGCATGTCACATGCTTGCAGACATCGGCAATTCTCGCATTATTAATGCTGGAGACGGAATGCATGAGCATCCGACTCAGGCACTTCTGGACGCACTGACGATTCGTGAACACAAGCCTTCTATCAAGGGTAAGAAAATTGCGATTGTTGGTGACTTGGCACACAGTCGGGTGCTGCGATCAAATGTGCTTTTGTTGAACGCTTTAGGTGCTGAAATTTGGGTTTCTGGTCCATCCACATTGATGCCTCGCGGGATTGATCGGTTTGGCGTGACGGCAACAACATCGGTCGATGCCGCCGTGAGTGAAGCGGATGTAGTCATGATGCTCAGAATTCAGACCGAGCGAATGCGCGGGCATTTTTTCCCGTCGTTGAGGGAATACTTTAGACTCTTCGGGCTCACTCGAGACAGACTTCGGTTAGCCAAGCCAGATGCGATTGTTTTGCACCCAGGTCCGCTGAATCGGGGGGTCGAAATTTCTTCAGAAGTTGCGGATGGGCCTGACTCAGTAATTTTGGAACAGGTTTCAAACGGTGTGGCTGTTCGGATGGCGATTCTGTATTTACTAGCTGGATCGGAGGGGGGAGGCTGATCATGCCTGATCACACCAACTCTTTGGTATCGGGTTCCTTGCTGCTCAAGGGCGGACGTGTTGTCGATCCTAAGCATCATCGAGATGGAATCTTTGACGTCAAGATCGAAGATGGTTTGATTTCGCAGGTCGACAAAGACCTGTCTTGCGATGACGCAACCATCATTGAAGTGCCATCGTCAATAGTGGTGTGTCCGGGGCTGGTAGATATCCACGTACACCTTCGAGAACCCGGCCAAGAACATAAGGAAACTGTTGCAACTGGGGTGCAGGCAGCCGTAGCCGGCGGTTTTGTCGGAGTGGCCTGTATGCCCAATACCGAACCGGTCAACGATCATCGTGGAGTGACCGAGTTGATTCTTCGAAGAGCCGAGGAAGCTAAATTATCCAAAGTTTATCCGATTGGTGCTGTGTCGATCGGATCGAAGGGCGAGCAGTTGACCGAGTTCGGTGAATTACGTCGAGCAGGGTGTGTGGCGGTTTCTGACGACGGTCACCCGGTGGCGGACAGTCTTTTGATGCGTCGAGCGCTCGAATATGCGTCCATGTTCAATATGCCTGTTATTAATCATTGCGAGGACCCGTCATTAAAGGGTGATGGTTCGGCAAACGAAGGTTATAACGCGTCTGTCCTTGGTCTTAGAGGTATTCCTGGTGCAGCAGAATCAATTATGGTCGAGCGTGATGTCTCATTGGGCGAACTTACGGGTGGGCATGTTCACGTTGCTCACATGAGTAGCCGAGGCTCACTTCGAGCAGTCCAATCGGGAAAGGACCGCGGTGTTTCGGTGACGTGTGAGGTGACGCCACATCACTTGGTGTTGACCGATGAGAGTTTAAGCTACGACACCAACCTCAAGATGAATCCGCCGCTGCGTGAGGTGGCCGACCGGGATGCAATGATCCAGGGTCTTGTTGATGGCAGCATCGATGTCATCGCTACAGATCATGCACCACACCACGCAGACGAAAAAGCTGTGGAGTTTGATAGCGCACCATTTGGAATTGTTGGTATCGAAACGGCTGTGCCGTTGGTTCTTGACCGACTGCTGCACACAGGAACTCTTTCATTGTCACGAATAATAGAGCTTTTAGCCGTTAATCCTTCCCGCGTTCTAGGTTTGGAGGCAGGTGGCCTGCAAGTAGGAAAGCCTGCGGACATCACGTTTCTGGCACCTGAGTCGACTGTTGAAATTTCAGCAGCATCGTTTCGATCGAAAGGACGAAACACGCCCTTCGATGGTTGGAAGCTGCAGGGTGCAGTGGCCGGCACGATGGTCCAGGGTCGGATGGTCTATAAAGCTAGTGATGTTACGGGTGCTGAGGCTTTCGATGAAGTGGATGCGAGTTAGCGAAATGGAGCTAAGAGGGTATTCGTTTAGGTTATGAAAGAAACGCAAACAGTGAGACTCTGCCGATGAAGCCTGACGCGCCTCCGAAGACTCAACGTGAAGAAGACATTCGCCGGAGGGCTCTACGTAGCCTCCAACGCTCTGAAATGCTCATAGTTGACGGGCATTTCGACTATGGCAACGGTTACCACGGTTCTGCATATGTCAATCCTCATCAACTGTTTCAAGAACCCTCTCTTATATGGCGCTTAGCTCAGGATCTGATTGATCTTCTACCGGGAGACTTAGTTGATCAGGCTGAAGTAGTGGCTGGGCCAGCGACGGGTGGAGCTCTACTAGCACATACGATTGCTGGATTACTTGATGGTCGACGGAGTCTTGTGCATGTGCCGTGTAAGTTCGCACCGTTCACCGTTGACCGGGCTACAGGGTTAATGCTCAGACAAACTTACGCTCGAATTGTGTCGGGTAAGCATGTTCTTTTGGCTGACGATGTTTGTAATACTGGGAAGACGTTGAAACATTGTGCTGAGTTGGTCGCCGAGGCTGGTGGTGTAGTAATTGGGACAGTTGTTATACATGACCGGCTGGAAGCACTTGCCGATTCTAAATCCCCCCATATCGCGCTTGCCGAGTACAAGGCTCCACAGAATTTTCGAGTTGACGAGTGTCCTCTTTGTGCAACTGGAGTCCCAGTTACAGCGTTCTAGTCCTTGGGTCACTACGGGTTGCCAGACCTGCCGGCGAGAAGTGAAAGTTGTCAGTGCTACGAGATCGGATTACAGATCAACGATTACATTCGGTCCGAACTGTACTCGATCGACTTTATCTAGATTTTGACAGCCAGCAAGATGTTGCTGATCCAATCCAGCTTGTGCATCGTTATTCCGATCCGGCGGATCAGGAAATTGTGGGTTTTCTTGCGTCGGGGCTCGCCTTTGGACGGGTAAGCACTGTAATCAAGTCCGCCGAAGGTCTCTTATCGGAGATGGGCCGGTCTCCCTCTTCGTTCGTGCGTGAATTTAATCTACGGCGTACCAATCGGCGTATTAGGGAACTTCGCCATCGCTGGGTAGGCGGACACGATTTCCTGGCACTTTTGGCGGTGTTGCGCCACATACTTGAGACTGAGGGGTCCATCGAACAGTTCTTCCTTCGAGGTTACGATGGAGAGGCTGAGGATATAGGCTCGGCACTTGACAACTTCTGCACGCGCGTGCGGACAGTTGACCTTAGTCTGATCTATCGTGACCTGAAGCCCCCCCTAGGCGTCTGGTACTTTTTTCCAAAGCCATCGGCTGGGAGTGCGTGTAAGCGACTGAATCTTTTTCTTCGGTGGATGGTTCGGTGCGACCGCGTAGATTGTGGGATTTGGTCGCGAGTTGATCGTTCAAAGCTTGTGGTGCCGCTAGACACGCATGTTATTCGAGTTAGTCAGTGTTTAAGACTGACCTCATATAGAAGTCCTGGTTGGCGGATGGCAACGGAAATTACGAAGAATCTCCGACGACTAGACCCTGATGATCCAGTGAAATATGATTTCTCAATGTGTCACTTGGGAATGCAGAATGCATGCGGATTTAGCCGGCCGCAGCGGGACCAGGATTGTCCGTTACGGGGAGTGTGCCTGCCATCCTATGATAAACCTCAACGGTCTCATCAATCATCCGGTCGGCGCTAAAGAGTTGACGGGCCCGTCTGGATGCGGCGTGGCCATAGCGCATTTGAAGAGTCTTGTCCTGAAGAATGCTTAGAATTGCCTCTGCTAGAGACTGCGGGTCATGAGGTGAAACCAACTGTCCTGTTTTTCCGGGGTCAACCAGTTCTGGCAAACCACCAACGTTGGTCGAAACGACTGGCCGGCCACATGCCATGGCATCTATTACCGACGTTCCCAAACCTTCGCTCAGGGAGCTCATTACAAAGACGTTGAATCCCTTTTGTAATGACAAGACATCTGAACGAAATCCAGTAAGTACTACGTGTTTTTCCAGATTCAAACTCTTGATCTGCTGGCGGAGCGTCTCTTCAAGCACTCCTTGGCCCACGATTAAGAACTGAGCATTAGGAATTTTCAGAATCACCAACTGCGCTGCTTTAATCAGATAGCGCTGACCCTTGTCCGGATCGAGTGCGCCTACATTTCCAACGATCGGTGCACCCTCTGGAAGAGAAAAAGTTTCATGCAGGTTGACACGAGGAGCCGTGTCTAAATTCACTAAGTCGACGCCTTCGTAAACGACATCAAGGCGCGTCGGTGAGATACCGTCGTCGGCTAGTACCGTCCGGATGAACGAAGACGCACAGATAAAACGGTCGACCTGACGATATTTCCATCGCGAGAAAATGTTTTGTCCCAACTGGAAGATCACCCGCCTGGACGCCACGACACGAGTTGGTATGCTTGTTCTTACGAATGACATAGCCAGCGCGGCAATCGCGACGGCGTGTGCGTCGTGGGCATGTAGGATGTCAGGTTGACGTTCCTTGAGTAGGCGAGCAAGCTTCCACCCTGCCAGAACGTCCATTTCTGTCCGTGGAGTCAACGGAATTAGGTCGTCTGTTTCTCGCAGTCGCCGGCGAAGTTCTCCGTCAGGATGGGCAATGATCGTCGCTTCATGTCCTCGTGCGCGGAGCCCTCGAACAGTGAGTAGTACTTGGTTCTGACCGCCCCGCCACGTCCGGGCGGTGTCCACGTGCAGCGAAACCATGAGTCAGTCTGATGTCCTTTTTGATTGTGTCTGTTGTTCCCACAGCTTGGCGTATTTGCAGAGGACATAATAAGTATTCATTAACGAAACGATCAAACCAGGCAAATAGTCGGAAAAGCCTCTACGCCAGATGTAGTTTCTGAAAAACACAAGGGGAGGGTAAGCGATCAGGTCAAGCCAGTTAGTTCGCCGGCCATCAGCCATCATTTGTGCTGCGGCGAGTGTCGTATAGTGATTCATTCGCGAAAGATGTTCACCGATGCCTTTGTACGAGTGGTGATAGAGCTCTCTTCGAAGCGAACCAACGCGACCTTGGACACGTACTGACTCATGGACATACCGATCGTTCCACTGTGCTACCCGGCGGTCGTACAAGCGAAGCTGTCGGTCAGGATACCAGTCTGTAGAGCGGATCCATCGACCGAGGTACCTTGTTGTTCGAGGGATACGGTAACCCTGCATCACTGGCACGGATTCCATTAGAGCTTGAATTTCTTCTGCTAATTCTTTCGATACGCGCTCATCGGCGTCGATCGATAAGACCCAATCGTGACTAGCAAGGCCAGTGGCATAGTTTTTCTGCGAACCGTACCCCTCCCACTGTCGGGTTGTGACGCGTTCGGTATAGCGTTTCGCTATTTCGATTGTTCTGTCTGAGCTTCCCGAATCAACCACGACGACATCGTCGACCCATTTCACCGATTCAAGTGCGGCAGCAATGTTTTCTGCTTCGTTCTCTGCAATGATGACGACCGACAGGTCTACCACGAGACCGAGTCTATCACCGATCTTGCGGTACTTCTCCACGCGGTCAGCCTGTATACTGAGCCGAATACATCAGACTGGACAGAGTTCTTCCCAGTTATGAAATCCAATCAGGTCCTAGACTTATTCACGCAGTGCGGCGCACTATTGGAAGGTCATTTTCAATTGTCGTCTGGACTTCACAGTCCCGGGTATCTCCAGTGTGCATTAGTGTTACAACATCCTCAATTGGCCGAAAGACTTGGTGTGGCGGTTGCCCATCGCGTGAAGGAGTGGAGACCCAGTGTGGTGCTGTCTCCCGCCCTTGGCGGACTGCTCATCGGTCATGAGGTTGCACGTGCACTTGGAGTGGCCGGTATTTTTGTCGAGCGACGTGAGAGGCAACTGTCGTTGCGGCGTGGGTTTCAACTTCGTCCAGGAGAACAAGTGCTAGTTGTGGAAGATGTCATCACGACCGGTAAATCAACTAGAGAAACAATCGGCGTTGTCCGTGACCTTGGTGCAGAGGTTATAGGTGTCGCGTCGGTGATAAATAGAGGTGGTACCGATGTGAATCTGGGCATTAGGTTCGAGACCCTTGCCGAAGTATCCTGGCCCACGCATCAGCCGACTGAATGTCCACAGTGTGCTAGCGGTATTCCCATTATGAAACCTGGATCTCGACCCGTTTTGTGACTTTGGGGGGGGCCTTGGGATCTTGCGAACTTTCAAACTTACCATCGCCTACGACGGCACCGATTACGCAGGATGGCAGCGTCAACTGGGTGTCGATACGATTCAAGACCGTCTGGAAGCGGCTGTTTCAGAGATTGAAGGCAGTCACGTTACGGTTCATGGCGCAGGTCGTACAGATTCAGGGGTTCATGCGTTGGGCCAGGTTGCCAGTTTTGAGATGGAGCATGGTATTACCGCCACGGTGCTTAGGCGTGCTCTGAACGCCAAGCTACCAAAAGATATACGTGTGCGAGACGTAGAAACGGTTTCACGATCGTTTCATGCCCGTTTTAACGCACGTCGCAAGTCATATCAATATCGGATCAATTGCGCGACGGTAGCTAACCCCATGGAGTGTCGGTTTGCGTGGCATATTGTGGATGCTCTTGACCTGGCCGTAATGCGCCAGGCTGCCGTTACGTTGATTGGCCGACACGATTTCGCATCATTTCAGACGGCCACGACCGCTGCGGAGGTTACCACGACGGTTCGCACGATTTTCGCCATCGAAATTTGTATGACACCGGAGCGGATTGTGACGATTGACGTAGTTGGTGATGGCTTTCTTCGCTATATGGTGCGTACTATTGTTGGCACTCTGGTAGAGGTCGGCTTAGGTAGAAGAGAGGCCAACGATATCCTAGGCGTTCTTATGGCTGAGTCGCGTGAGCTAGCAGGGCCAACTGCTCCTAGCCTGGGGTTGTGTTTGTTATCCGTAGATTATTCAAAAACTTGAATACCTTATTAACACCTTTTATCATGATAACTTAATCTGTCTTGGTGCTCGATTCCTGCCATGAGTCTTGAAGAAGTTCTGGCGTGGGTTCCGACCGGCTCAAAGGAAGCCAAACTAACCCACCAGCTCCAGTTCGACCGTCTACCTGCCCACGTCGCAGTGATTATGGACGGTAATGGTCGCTGGGCGGCTGAACGTCGCTTACCTCGGATTGAGGGCCATCGGGCAGGTATTGACTCCGTCCGAGAGGTTGTCGAATTGTCGGCACGACTTGGTATCAAGGTGCTCACGCTGTATGCCTTTTCTGTTGAGAACTGGAAGCGTCCGGCTGCGGAAGTTTCGATGCTTATGCGACTCCTCAAGCGGTATCTTCGTCTCGAGCTTACGACTCTGATCGATAATAATATTCGTTTTAATGTTATAGGCCGTGAAACGGAATTGTCTGACGATGTGCGGAGCGAATTGCTACTTGGTCAGCAGAAGACAAAATCCAACACAGGAATGGTGTTCAATATTGCACTCAATTACGGAGGTCGAGCAGAAATTGTTGATGCAGCTCGGCAGGCAATCGATCAAGGCGTGAGTTCAAAAGATCTTGATGAAGTGCGATTCGAAAGACTGATGTACACAGCAGGACAGCCCGACCCTGATTTACTCATCCGCACGAGTGGCGAAATGAGAGTGAGCAACTTTTTGTTGTGGCAAATCGCATATTCTGAGATATGGGTCACCGAAACCTTGTGGCCTGATTTTCGGTCTCTCCACCTTCTTGAAGGCATTCTTGCCTATCAGAAACGTAATCGCCGTTATGGTGGCATCAAGGTTGAAGCTGCCGGTATGGAACACTAGGGACGTCGTGTTAGAAGTATGATCCGTGTGCTCAGCGCTCTTGTTCTTCTTCCCGTTTTTATCGGCGTTATCTGGTTTCTTGTGCCGATCTGGACACTGGCAGTCGTGGAGCTGGTTCTTCTTATCGCCGTTCTGGAGTATTCCGAAATAGGGCGCAGGATAGGCGCGTCGTTTTCTCCGGCGGTGACAGCCAGTGCAGCGATGGTTACTTGTGCGGCCTTTGTACTGGTTCCCGATTTTTTTCCAGTTGTTTTGATGCTGGCAACAGCGGGAATTATTCTCGTCGAGTTGTCTCATAGGCGTCAGTCGACGCTCATGTCAGTGTCGGTCGCAACATTGAGCCTGCTGTATTTGGCAGTTCCTCTTGGAGTGTTGGCAGCACTCCGATTTCGATTTGGCCCAGAAGTTCTTCTTTTGCTCATAGCAACTGTCGTGTCCAGCGACACGTTGCAGTACTACGGTGGCCGAGCCATCGGGAAACGTCCACTCGCTCCTGCGATTAGTCCCAATAAAACTGTTGCAGGTGCCGTATTTGGGTTGATGGCAGGTATTACCGTGATGGGACTAGGAGGTCATTGGTGGCTTCCAGAGATTGGTTTGATGTCACGATTCTTGCTGGGAGCCACTTTGGCTGGTCTAGGTATCGTCGGTGACCTGTTTGAGTCGAGTCTCAAGAGAACTGCAGGAATCAAGGATGCTTCATCTGTGATTCCTGGTCATGGTGGGGTTTTGGATCGCTTGGATGGGTTCATGTTGTCGGCTCCGGTCTACTATACGGTCGTTCTACTAACGATTTAGGCATGTCGGTGAAACGAATTTCGATTCTTGGTTCCACGGGGTCAATCGGCCGGAGTGCTCTCGACGTTGTGGCTTCACATCCTGACCGGCTGAAAGTCGTTGGTCTCGCTGCCGGTACAAACGTTAACAAGTTTGTCCAACAGGTTCGTCAGTTTAAACCGCAGATTGTTGCGATGGGTTCGCCAACGTCGATGGAGGAAGTCAAAGAGGCGCTGGGTTCCGTGATCAACCTTGGCGAAATTTCTGGTCCTTCTGGCTCTGAAGGTCTTAAGGCAGTGGCGCTGCTTCCTGATGCTGATATCGTGTTATGTGCGACGTCTGGAACGGCGGCTCTGCAAGCGGTTCTGGCTGCGATCAAAGCCGGCAAAACGATTGCGCTTGCCAACAAAGAAGTGCTGGTTATGGCCGGAGCTCTGATGATGGAGGAAGCGCGGGTACACGGCGCTACGATCTTACCTGTCGACAGTGAACATAATGCTATCCACCAGTGCTTGCATGGCCGTGTTGTACGGGACGTCAAGCGACTTATTTTGACAGCTTCTGGCGGACCGTTTAGAGACTGGCCTGCAGATAAACTAAGGAGCGTTACACCCGACGAAGCGTTGGATCACCCGACTTGGAATATGGGGCCAAAAATCACTGTGGACTCGTCCACACTTATGAATAAGGGGCTGGAAGTCATTGAAGCACGATGGTTATTCGATTTTGGTCCTGACCGAATTGACGTCGTTGTGCATCCGCAGTCGGTTGTGCATTCATTTGTTGAGTTGTGCGATGGATCGATGATCGCCCAGCTAGGTGTGGCCGACATGCGACTGCCAATTCAGTACGCGTTGTCGTACCCAGACCGGTGGGAGACTCAGTTGCCCTCGCTCGATCTGGCGGCGTATGGGCGTTTGGATTTTTCCCAGCCTGACGTCAGGCGATTTCCCTGTCTTGGCTTGGCGTATCGTGCCTTGCAGGGTGGGTCTGCACTCCCCGTCATTCTCAATGCTGCGAACGAGATTGCCGTTGAGGCATTCCTTGAGAAACGCCTTTCATTTCTTGGTATTTCTTCCTTAGTTGAGCAGGCTTTGGAGGGTGGAGAGAGAGAAGGGTGGTCTGACGTTGAGTCCCTCGCTGCCGTAATTGAGGTTGACGCTTGGGCTCGTCGGTTTTCACGTGGGCTCATTAGCAGGATAGAATCGAAAGAGCGGTGATTGGCCTTGAACTCATTGGTTTGTATTGGTTGGGCTCGGAGTATTGGGAGTATTGATTGACTACTATTCTCGCATTTGGATTCGTTATTGGGGTTTTGGTGTTTGTGCACGAACTCGGCCATTTCTTGGCGGCTCGCCGGGTTGGTGTGCGTGTGCTGACGTTCTCGGTGGGATTCGGACCCAAGGTGGCGAAGTTTCGGCGGGGCGATACGGAATATTGCATCAGTGCTATCCCTTTGGGGGGATTTGTAAAGATGGCGGGTGAAAATCCGGATGGCCACCATACCGGTGCAGATGACGAATTTATGTCCAAGTCGAAGTGGGAGCGGTTCCAGATATTAATTATGGGACCGGCAATGAATTTTCTGCTGGCGATTATTGTGATGACCTTCGTGTTGTATCAGGGGGCAGATAGGCCGGTGTTCGAAGAGGAACCGCCGGTTGTCGGAGCGATCACGGAAGGGTCAGTTGCCGAAAGCGCGGGCATTCAAGTCGGGGACAGAATTTTAAGTGTTGAAGGCCAGGCGACCGATACTTGGAGGGATCTTAGCTTGGCGCTTGGGATTCGGGTGGGACAGGGTTTTTCTCTTGTCGCAGTTGATTCTGGGGGAGCGCGCCGGACCATCAACGTGAGTTCAGATTCGCAAAATGACGTAGCCTCAACTGGCCTTGGTATCCAACCGATTCTCCAACCGCAGATTACTAGTGTTACCCCGGGTGAACCGGCTGACCTGGCGGGAATAGAGTCTCGTGACGTCATTGTTGCTTTGAATGGAGACCCCGTTACCAGTGCAGAATTAGTCGACCGAATTAACGCGAGCGCTGACCGGGCATTGGGTCTGACAATTCGGCGGCGTGACACGCTAAAAGAAATACAAGTAACACCTGCCCTCGTTGGAGATGTTGGTTTGATCGGTGTCGGGTTGAGTGCTTATGAGGTTACTACGATCGAACCAGGTTTTTTGGAAGCCTTCAACCTTAGTCTTGAGCAGAACTACGAATGGGCCGGCTTGATATTTCAGACTGTGGGTGGCTTGCTGACTGGCGGGGTCTCGGTTAATCAGCTGGCTGGTCCCATTGGAATCGCCCAGGTTTCCGGTCAAGCCGCGGGACTGGGCTTAGTCGCACTTTTTAATCTGATGGCGCTGATCTCCGTGAACTTGGGAGTGCTCAACCTGTTACCGATACCAGTGCTCGATGGTGGCCATATTTTGATCTTAGCTCTCGAAGGCGCATCTGGTCGGGAATTTAGTATGCAACTCAAAGAGCGAATGATGATGGTCGGTTTCGCCCTATTAATGACGTTGATGGTTACTGTGATTTACAACGACCTGATGCGTATTGACTGGATAGAGAGAGTGGTACCGTGGAGGTAATGCGGTAGGTTTTAGGGGCCCTTCTAAGAACCAGTTTTTCTCCATCGTGATGTAGCGGGCCGAACGATCGCTCTGTTAGGGAGTACTTTTCCGTATTAGGAGGAGTGCGGTGACTAACTACCAATACCTGTGAAGGCCGGCTACAAAATCGTCTCGTTGCAACGAGAGCTTGGTCCGATGCTCTCACTTTCGCTGCCAGTCATCGCAGCGGAGGTTGGTTGGGTAACCATGCAGATTGTCGATATCGGCATGGTTGGTCAACTTGGCCCAGAAGCCATTGGCGCGGTTGGTGTCGGTAGCGCATTGTTCCTCGCGTTAGCGGTTGTTGGCATTGGCTTGTTACTCGGTCTTGACCCACTTATAGCTCAGGCTTTTGGTGCCCAGCGCTTTACAGAATGTCGAGTCTGGGCCCGACACGGGATTGTCCTCGCTGTTGCATTGACCTTTCCGCTGACCTTGGTGGCGTGGATCCTCCAGCGAGCAGTGTTGACTTGGGGCTTCGATGTGGGTGTGGTGGATCTCGTACGAGATTACCTGAAAGTTGTCACCTGGAGTCTCCTGCCTCTGCTGATTTTTACGGTGTTACGCCGATACCTGCAGTCGGTTGGCATGGTGAAGCCCATCATGTTCACGTTACTAACCGCGAATATAGCGAACGCGATCGCGAATTGGTTATTCGTTTTTGGCAACTGGGGTTTTCCGGCACTTGGCGTTGAAGGCGCAGCGTGGGCGACGTGTGTGTCACGAAGTTATATGTGCGGTCTCTTGGCTTTTTCGGCGTGGCGTGCGCGCAATCGATTTTACGGCAATGGCTTGGCATCAGAACCATCCGACATCAGATTCGATTTCGGTCGTCTGCGCCGGCTCATTCAGCTTGGGTGGCCCGCCGCTGCTCAAATGACACTGGAGGTGGGTGTTTTTGCGGTAGTGACGGCCCTTGCAGGTCGACTTGAACCGCATTTGTTAGCGGCTCATCAGATTGTGCTCAATATAGTCTCACTCACATTCATGGTGACATATGGCGTCTCGGCCGCGGGCGCCGTCAGAGTTGGGCACGCCATCGGTCGGAAAGAGCCAGCGGCCGCTCGCTATTCTGGATGGCTTGCACTCGCCATCGGGGCTGGTTTTATGTGTGTAGCTGCTGTTGTGTTTCTAGCGATCCCAAGACCAATCTTGCGAAGTTTTACTACTGATGTGGGAGTAATGGAGACGGGTGTGATTCTACTAGCTGTTGCGGCAGTGTTTCAGTTGTTTGACGGTGTACAAGCTGTCGCGACGGGAGTATTGAGAGGACTGGGCGACACTTGGACCCCAATGCTGTGTAACTTGGCTGGGCACTGGATGATTGGATTACCGGTCGGCTACGGCCTGTGTTTCTGGTTAGGATGGGGGGTAGTAGGACTGTGGGTGGGTTGGTCGGTGGGATTAATTCTTGTAGCGCTCCTGTTGGTACCCGTGTGGCATCGTCGTATCGAAGCGGTTCAACACAGCCCAGCCATGGCAGGTAATTTTCGTCCGTAATCACGCGCGGACATTCTGTTGTCAAAGAGCCTTACGAATGGCCACTGCGAGCCCGTTTTCATCGTTCCGGTCGGTCATCGGCCACCCGAATGTCTTCAGTGAATCGACGGCATTTCCCATTACGACAGGATGTCCCACAAGGGCCAGCATGTCTTGGTCATTTAGGTTGTCACCGACTGCCATGACGTCTTGAGAATCAACGCCAGATTGGTTGAGCCAAGTCGTTAGCATAGAGCCCTTTGAGCATCCCTTGTTTGTGATGTCAAGCAATGAAAAGTCTCGAGCTTCGTACTCGGTGAGTGTCACGGCAATCCGTTTAGAAATGTCGAGCCCGCGCACCACGTCCGCCAACTGCCGCATTTCTTCTACACCACCAGTGAACGCGAGTTGTACCGGACTCTCAGTTAGGCTGTTTTCAAGCGGTGAGAGTTCAGTCATGAATCTCTGATTTTTTTCGTAGTATCGGCGACGATTAGGATGTTGCCAGTCGATTCCTTCGAATAGGTATTGGGTCGGACCTTCACGGTCGAAAATAAGCGCGGCCCCGCTTCGGCATTCACGTATTTTCACGATTATTGCTCTCGTGACCGCCGGGTCGAGTAAATCGCGGTGCAGAGTCTCACCGTTTTGTTGCTTCATAAGTGCTCCGTTACTGACAATTAGCGGTAGCCGGTCAGATAACGCGGCCCCAATCGGCCGAGCATGGTGAAAGCTGCGACCTGTGACCAACATCACCTCGACGCCGGATTTGAGGGCCTCACGAATTGCATCACGGTTTGAGGATGGCAATTGGCCGCGACTGTTTAGAAGGGTTCCGTCAATGTCAATTGCGATCAATCGGATGGGCATAGGCTACGAACCGCTGATTTCAACAATATATGGGTATGGGAGAACTTAAGGTTGTGTTCGGCCACTCGTCGGAAGTCACACGTCGGATTTCTTTGAATAGTTGGCTTCGATGTATTGGTCGACGAGCTCTCGAAATTGTTCAGCCAATTGATCGTAACTACCTCGTAGACTTGTGGCGTGACGGCCATCAATGTACACCGGGCAGTTCGGCTCTTCACCTGTTCCGGGAAGGCTAATCCCGATGTTCGCTGCTTTTGACTCACCGGGGCCGTTAACTACACATCCCATGACTGCCACTGTCATGTCTTCTACCCCGTCGTAGCGTACTTTCCAGTCGGGCATTTGTTCTCGTACGTATCCCTCGATCCGCTCAGCGAGTTTCTGAAACGTCGAACTTGTCGTTCTTCCGCATCCTGGACAGGCTGTTACGCTAGGTGCGAACGAACGAAGATTCATCGCCTGAAGAAGTTCACATGCTGCATAGACTTCGTCACGACGATCTCCGCCTGGCCGTGGCGTGAGCGACACCCGGATCGTGTCACCGATACCTTCGTTGAGCAGGATACCCATTGCTGAGGATGACCAAACTAGTCCTTTGATTCCCATTCCAGCCTCGGTCAGGCCGAGGTGAAGCGGTTGTTCAGTCTGGCAGGCTAGCTCTCTGTACACGCAAAGCAAGTCATTTGGGCGTGACACTTTGCACGAGATAATGATCTGGTGTCTAGTGAGACCAGCGTCAAGGGCCATAGCGGTCGATTCCAGAGCAGAGATCACCATGCAGTCATTGATGATGTCGTTTGAGGATCGCTTGCCTTGACTGTCCGTGTTTTCTTGCATTTTCGCCATAACCAGTTCTTGGTTCAGTGATCCGCCATTAACCCCTATTCGGATTGGTTTTCCCTGGTCCTTGGCAACTGTGCAAATCGTGACGAACTGTGCGTCCCGTCTTCGCCCCGTCCCAACGTTGCCGGGATTGACCCGGTACTTGTCGAGTGCGGCTGCGCATTCAGGAAACTGGGTTAGGAGTAAATGACCGTTGTAATGGAAATCTCCAATCAACGGTGCAGTGCAACCGGCGTCAAGAAGTCGCTGTTTGATCTCCGGGACGGCTTTCGCCGCTTCTGGGCTATTTACGGTTACTCGGACCAGTTCGGACCCGGCGTTGACGAGCTCGATGCATTGTGTCGCAGTGTCGTTGGCATTGGCCGTATCGGTCAGTGTCATTGACTGGACGGCGATCGGAGCCCCATTGCCGATTAGAACATTACCGACACGGACTTCCACGCTGTGGTAAGGCGAACGGGTCATTAATTACAAGGAAAGATAGATAGTGTGATCATACCATCCACCTTCCGTAGTGTATCCGATGGCTGTCGTGATTCCTCTTATCCGCGATTATCGGTCCATGTGCACTGCTTGCATGGCCTTGCCGGCAGCTCGTATGGTGCGGTCAATGTCTTTCTCCGTATGTGCCGCAGATAAAAACCATCCCTCAAATTGTGATGGGGGTGGGTAGATCCCTTCCGCTAACAGGGCTCGGAAGAATGTTGCATACGAGTCCGTGTCAGAAGCTGTCGCTGACACGTAGTCAGTGACCGGTTCTGTGGTGAAAAACGGCGTGAGAACCGACCCGATGCCATTGACTTGAAGTGGCACTCCGGCGGCCAGAGCTGCATCGCTCAGTCCACTCGCAAGCTTGACGCCGAGTTTTTCCAGACGTCTGTAGAGGCCTACAGAGAGATTCTTGAGCGCCCACATACCAGCGGCCATAGCAAGTGGGTTTCCGGACAAAGTGCCGGCTTGATAGACCGGGCCCGCCGGCGAGACTTGATCCATTAGTTCCGCGTGTCCTCCGTATGCCCCGACCGGCAGGCCACCGCCGATAATTTTGCCGAGACAGGTCAGATCCGGATCCACGCCGTAGTGTTCCTGGGCGCCTCCTTTACCAACTCGAAAGCCCGAAATGACCTCATCAAAAATCAACAGGCTACCGTAACGGTGAGCGAGTGTCCGAAGTCCTTCAAGGAATCCAGGCGCTGGCGGAATGACACCCATGTTGCCAGCGATCGGTTCGACAATGATGGCGGCAATTGTGCGTCCGTGCTTGATGAATTTGTCTTTCACGGAGGCCAGGTTGTTGTACGATGCGATCAAGGTTTCGGCGGCCGTAGCACTTGACACGCCAGGGCTTGTCGGCACGCCAAGCGTTGTTGCTCCGGAGCCAGCTTGTACTAAGAATGAATCGGCGTGACCGTGATAGCATCCCGCAAATTTAATGACTTGGTTTCGTCCAGTTACGGCACGTGCCACCCGTAGCGCGCTCATAGTGGCTTCAGTTCCTGAGTTAACGAATCGCACTCGATCGATAGATGGCACTAAGCGACAGACCAGTGCCGCCAGTTCCACTTCGTTGGCGGTCGGAGCTCCAAAGCTTGTGCCGTTTTTCGCGGTGGCGTGGATTGACTGCGTTAGTTCTTTGGGTGCATGACCATGGATCATGGGTCCCCATGACATGACGTAATCGATGTAGACGCGGCCATCAACGTCTTCTATGTGTGCGCCACGTGCACGTTGGATGAAGGGCGGAATCCCACCAACTGCTCCAAAGGCTCTGACCGGACTACTCACACCACCGGGGAGCAGGCGTTGTGCGCGCTTAAAAAGTCGTTTTGAGCGATTTGCCATGAAGGGACGAACGATATCACGTCTCAGCAGATATGCCGCCTCTTACGACGCGGATGATTGACAGAAACAAGAACAGATTCATCCGTCAAGTTGATTCTTTTGGGGTCGTGGTGAAAAATTAAGAGATGGTAGCGCGAATTAAATTGTTACAGATGAGTGTAGTCCTGATTTTGGTTGCAACTTTGCTGGCCATTGTTCCATTACGTGAGGATCCTCGTGCGTCAGTACAAGAGTTGCTGCTGACCGATGGTGTTTATACGGCGCAACAGGCCAGTCGAGGTGCTCGTGTATATCAAACAACCTGCGAGAGTTGTCACATGCCGGATCTCGAGGGTTCCGAGGAAGGTCCGACTTTACTTGGCGAAGAATTTTTAGAAGGCTGGGACGGTGAAATTTTAGCTGAGCTGATGATCCTCACGGTAGACACTATGCCTGAGGAGGACCCAGGCGGTCTCAGTGAGCAGGAATATATTGATGTGCTTTCTTATCTTTTCAGGGAAAATGGTTACCCGCCTGGCGATGAACTCACTGCAGATGCGCTTGAGGAAATTGTTATCGACTTCGAAGGCTAACAGTGTTCAGTTGAATTCGGGTTAGTATTTTTTAAACCTAGAGGCGTTGTGCGGCCTCACGCGCGTAATAGGTGATAATGATGTCAGCCCCAGCCCGCTTGATTGCGGTCAAGCATTCCATCATTGCTCGTTCTTCATCGACCCACCCCTGAAGGGCTGCAGCTTTTAACATCGAATACTCACCGCTGACGTGGTAGGCGGCGGTCGGACAAGCGAATTCATCCTTTACCTTTGAAATGACATCCAAATAGTGAAGGGCTGGTTTCACCATCACAATATCAGCACCTTCTTCAAGGTCGAGCGCGACTTCTCGTAGTGCCTCGTTTACATTGGCAGGATCCATTTGATGTGTGCGTCGGTCTCCGAATGACGGCGTTGAATCAGCAGCATCACGGAAGGGACCGTAGTAGGCTGAGCAGTACTTCGCAGCGTAAGAAAGAATGATTGTTTTGTCGTAGCCTGCAATGTCAAGTTCACGCCGAATAACCCCGACACGTCCATCCATCATGTCTGACGGCGCAACTATGTCAGCCCCTGCGGTAGCATGAGAAACGGCCGTGCGTGCTAGTAGTTCTACTGTAGGGTCGTTCACTATTTGGTCACCCTCAACGATGCCACAGTGTCCATGGGATGTGTATTCACATAGGCACACGTCGGTGATGACCAATAGGTTTTCCGTTTGAGATTTGATCGCGCGCACTGCTGATTGAACTGGTGCGTCCGGATCCCACGCCGACGAACCATTGTCATCTTTGCTATCAGGCAAACCGAAAAGTAAGACGGCGCGAAGGCCGTCTTGTTCCGCGGCTTTCGCTTCCATGAGAGCTTGATCGACCGATAGCTGAAATACGCCCGGCATTGATGGAACTTCTTTACGGATTTCCGACCCGGCGCAAACAAATAGCGGGTAAACCAGCGTGGTCTTGGTCAGATTAGTCTCCCGCACCAGATCACGGATACCAGGCGATTGCCGTAACCGACGAAGGCGTTGAGCGAGAGTGAGGTCTATCATGATTGTCCTATCGTTGATTGTGTCTCGGCATAGTGCGCCACGATGGCGTCGATGAGTGCCGGCACAGTATATGTACTCGGCATGATTGTTGTTTGGATGTTTAAACGGGTTGCCGCTTCTGCAGTAATTGGTCCGATCGCAGCTACGACCGTAGTGTTTAGCAAGTCCGCCGCAGGGTCTGGACCAAGGACCTTGACGAAATTACGAACAGTCGACGCGCTGGTAAACGTTACCACGTCAATTTCTTGCTCGAGAAGCATTTTGTAGACGTCGGGGCCCTTGTCTTTTTCCCCTCCGGCAAGCACAGTTCGGTAGGCGGACACATCAACGACTTCTGCCCCGGCTCGTCTTAACTCATCGGGGAGTAATTCGCGGGCTAGGTCGGCACGAGGAAGTAGGATACGCCTATCCGCTAGGGTGTCTGCACTACGAAGAGCCTCTGCAACAGCTTCTCCTCTATGTTCAGACGGAATCAAGTCCACTTTTAAGCCATACTCAGCGAGACGTGCTGCTGTGGCCGGTCCAATTGCGCAGAGACGGACACCTCGTAACTCACGTATATCCTTAGCACCGTGGATGAGCCGCTGTAAGAATGAATCTACGCCGTTGGCAGAGGTGAAAACTACCCAGTCGAAAGTGCCGGCTAGGTCGCAGGCTTCGTCGAGAGGTCCATAGTCGTTGGGTGGCTCGATTTTAATCATCGGAGCCTCTATGGGTTCTGCTCCTAGGTTCGAGAGCCGCGCGACCAGTTCTGCAGCCTGTGCCTTCGGTCTGGTGACTAGAATTCTCTTGCCAAAAAGGGGTCTTGAGTCAAACCAACTGAGTTGCTTTGCGAATTTAACTACTGAGCCGACTACTAAGACGGCTGGTCCTTCCCTGCCCGTTTCACGGGCGGCTTTTTGAATCTCAAGGAGTGAACCTGAGATTGTGGCTTGCTGCGGGAGCGTGCCTTGTTTGATTAACGCGGCCGGTTCTTCCGGCGACCGGCCGTGTTTGAGCAGTTCATCAATAATCATTTCAATCCGAGCGCCATCCGCATAGCTGACTAGGGTGACGGCAAGCGAGGCGATCTTGTCCCAGTCTACTTTCGGGGGAGAGGCGGTTTCGCTTCCATGACCACGCAGAAAGAGAATCGCATCTCCGGTGTCAGGATGAGTGAGAGGAAAGCCTGCGTAACACGGTGCTCCAATGGATACTGGGATACTGGGGATTACTTCAAACGGAACACCCTGTTCTTCGAGAAAGAGAGCTTCCTGCCCTCCGCTACCAAAAATAAACGGGTCACCCGACGTCAGCCGCGCGACAGTCTTGCCTTCACGGGCTTTCTCGACTAGCAATAAATTAATTGCGTCCTGCTTGAGCGTTCCAGAGACAGTTGAACTCACATCAATCTGTTCGGCTGCCGGGTGTGTTGATCGTAACAGCCGCCGGTCTACCAACGAGTCATAGACTATGACATCTGCGGTCTTGAGGTGTCGAAGCGCGCGAACGCTAATGAGATCAGGATCTCCTGGGCCGATACCGATCAAGTAGACGTTAGCTAATTTCATTAAGAGTGTTCCGAGATAATCTTGTCTGCACCCGCCTTGATAAGAACGTTGCCTACGTCCCGCCCCAGTTTGACTGCATCGTTCGCGGGCGCACGCTGCTGCTCCCGTAGCGCGTTGACCCCATCAGTTGATGCCACGATTGCTCGTAGTGTTAGGTCGCCGCCCTCTTGGGTTGCGATACCACCAATGGGGACATGACAGTCGCCGCCCAACGTATTCAATAACGACCGCTCAGCCTTGAGAGCTGCCATGGTCGTTTGATCGTTAATCAATGACAGTGCCGTAGCTATCTGTTGATCGCATGTTCGGGTTTCGATTGCAACGATGCCTTGCCCAGGTGCAGGTAGGCACTTCTCCGTAGACAAGTGTGCTGAGATTCGATGGGCAAGTCCTAGGCGCCGCAGCCCTGCTGCAGCCAATACGATTAGGTCGTAATCTCCGGCATCCAATTTACGGAGTCGGGTGTCGATATTGCCACGGATCTCCTTAAACCTGGCTGCGGGAAACTGAGTCGTAAGCAGCGCAATTCGGCGTACACTTCCTGTCCCGACTCGTAGGTTATCCCCTAGTGATGTGAAAATGTCTTCGGCATCGCCAGCAACGAAGTTGGATTGGTGTGCAGGAAGAGCCAAGATGTCACGAGGATCTTCTCGTGGAAGTACCGCGTTAATACAGAGGCCGTCTGGTAGCTCAGACGGAAGGTCTTTAGCGCTATGCACTGCAAGGTCAATTTTTTCATCAAGCAATGCTTGCTCGATTTCTTTGACAAAGGTGACTTTGCCGCCCGCTTCCGATAGTACGGTCTCTGACAGGCGGTCGCCCGTCGTTTTTATTGTGACGAGTTTGCATGAGAATTCTTTGCTCCGTTCAATTGCGGTAGCCACGGCACGAGCTTGCCAGAGGGCAAGAGGGCTACCACGGGTACCGATCCGAAATGGCTTCAACGAGTCCTCGGAGGCGCGACTAATGGTCGGGTTGGCGGAAAGACTTCGTCCGTTTCGGTCTCGTCAAGCTCTTTACTCAAATTAAAAAGATGGTTGACGGCTTCGGTATAGGCCGCGATCATTTCTTGGTCGGTGACGGATTTCAATTGTTCGGTAGGTTGCAGAAGTAACTTTTCCACGATTCGGTGTGTGACCTCTTCAATGATTTCTTCGACTCGTTCCTGCGAAGTTGAAGAGGTTGAGGCCAGCTTTGATTTAACTCGGTTGATCTCCGATTGCCTGATCGATTCAAAACGGTGACGCAGTGCTACCACTGTGGGAATTGCTGCTCGGGAGCGAACCCAAGCTACGAACCGCTCAACTTCTTCTTCAACCAGTCTTTCCCCATGATCTACTTGGGATTGGCGTCTCGTCAGGTTTTCGCGCACGATCGTCCGGAGGTCATCAATGTTGTAAAGAAATACTTGCTCAAGATCTCCTGCGGATGGGTCTACGTCACGCGGGAGTCCAATATCCATAATGAACAACGGGCGGTCACGGCGAGACTGCATGGCCGTGGTGATCTGTTGCTGTGTCACGATTGGCTTTGCGGAGCCGGTGGCCGTTACTACGATATCCGCCTTGCCCAACTCAGTTTCCAGTCTTTCCCAAGGTACCGAGTCGCCAGCTACTTTTGCCGCTAGGATTGCGGCCCGAGCTGGGGTGCGACTCGCCACTAATATTTGCTGAACGTCTTGTGACCGCAAATGGGTCGCGGTCAATTCAGCCATTTCTCCAGCGCCAACCAAAAGGGCTTGAAGTCCCTTAAGGCTTCCAAAGATCTTTTTCGCCAATGAAATAGCCGCGTAACTTACCGATACGGCTCCTTCACCGATCCCGGTTTCTGATCTGACACGCTTTCCAACAGCGAAGGACCAATCAAATAGTCGGTTGAGCAATGACCCGGTGAAGCCCCGCTGGGATGCAGTTGTGTAAGCATCTTTGACTTGTCCAAGTATTTGAGGTTCGCCGACGACCAAAGAATCAAGTCCTGCCGCTGTCCGGAATAGGTGCCGCACGGCATCGTCATCGTGCCGTGTATAAAGGTGAGGGGTAAGTTCGGACTCAGGTACGTCGTGATACGAACACATGAAAGAGATGAGGGTTTTTCGACCCTGCAAGGGGTCCTCGCAGGAGGCATATATTTCAGAGCGATTGCAGGTTGAGAGAACTACGACTTCGGTGATGCCGACAAGTTCTCCCAGAACAGAAAGTCCTTCTGGTACACCGCGCCGCGAAAAGTCAATTCGCTCGCGGAGGTCAACTGGCGCGCTGTGGTGGCTGGCACCGACGAGTATTAGATTCATGACGTCAACGTTGTCCGAGTGTTATTTCGCCATTACTTGCTGATTAATAGAAGTTGTGGCTCTGTGTGACGAAGTAGCCCACCGGCACGAAGTTGAGTAGTAAAACGGCGAATCCGAACGCTGAGAGAAGCGCTGCTCGTCTCCCGCTCCAACCTATGGACCGCCGCGCATAAAGCGCGAATGAGTAAACGACCCAGCAGAGCAACACAATGAAGATTTTTGGATCAAGTAACGACATGGCCTGAACACGGGGGTCCAGTGTGTTCGGCTGGAGCTGCAGTAACCAGACGGCGCCGACAACGAGTCCAAGCGTCAGGAAAACCCAACCAACTGCGACGGCTCGACTGTTCATAAGATCGAGAACTTTTAGCGATGGTAGGCGGGCATAGAAAAATCCAAGATGCTTCGCCTTTAATTCCTTAAAAAGGAGTACGTAGGTGATTCCTACAACACATGCTAAAGCGAAGCTGGCATAGGCGAATAGGAGCGCCAATACATGAATTGCGAACCAGGGGCTGTCGAGAACTGGTGGTCGTTGTGCCACAGAATTCGTCACGGCAGGAATGATTTGTAGTAAAGCCATTAATGGAACTACGAATATTCCCATTGCTCGTTCATCGGTCATCATCTCTGTGTAGAGATAGGCCAGTGCTAACAGACAGACAAATGCTGACACGGCACCGGTTGTACCAACGAACGGGAAGTGACCGACTTGCATGGTTTGCATTCCAATAACGAAGGTGTGCGTCAAAACGCCCACCACAAGAGTCACTGTGGCAATTCGGCCAGCCGGTTCGCTTCGTCTGGAGAAGTGCACCGCGTAAGCTACGCTGCTTATGAGATAGAAGACGAGAGGTAAACTATTCATTGGTTATTAAATCCCAGAAGGTCCGAAATAGCCCTGCTTTGTACGAGCGATTGTATTTTCACGTTTCAGTTGAACTACGACACGGCGCCACTGACCATTGCGAAGAGGATTCGCGGAGACATATCCTAGAGAGTATTGGCTCGAAAGCTCGTCAGAAATTTGCTGGTAGATACCAGCGAGGTCCTCAACTTTGTCCGGAAAAAAAGCACGGCCGCCGGTTTCTTGGGCTAATTCTCGAAGGACGAAATCAGCTTCCCTGAACCCCGAGCCTTCCTCGTCGTCCTTCAGCCCAATTGAGTAGATAGCTGTTTCTGAACGGTGGGCAAGGTCAAGTACTTCTTCAAAGCTCACGAGGCTAGATGTGTCTTCACCGTCAGATAAGACGATAATCGCTTCACGTCGCACATCTTCGACTCTGAGAGGAGCCTTCTTGAGCTCCCGGAGAGAAATATAGAGAGCGTTGTAGAGCGAAGTTGACCCACCGGCCGATGTTAGTCGAATTGCTTCTTCAAGGGCGTCGACGCTGTTGGTGAAGGACTGCAGGATTTCAACGCGGCTGTCAAAATCGATGATTTCCGCTAAGTCTTCGGGGCGCAGTCGGCGGGAGAATCCGATTGCCGCTTCTTGAGCTGTCGTCATTCGCTCGTCCATGCTTGCACTGGTGTCCATCAGCAGTGCCAAAGCAATTGGAAGTTGTCGACGCGCGAAGTAAGTAGTCTCTTGTAGAACGCCGTCCTCATAGAGCAGAAAGTCGTCTTGGGTCAGGTCTGTCACAAATCGTTCTTGACCATCGGTAACGGTGACATTGAGGGAGACGACGTCGACACCGGCGCGGAAAGATGGTGGTTGAGGTGGCTGCTGCTCGGGTGTGTCGCCAGTTTGTCGTTGGCCAGTTACGGCAACCGAAAGTCCGCTGACTAGCATGACGATCGCTGTGGTGCCGATTCTTTGATTCATCGTTCCACTTCGAGGACGACCATGGCGCGCACGTCGAGACCATCCCGGTTTACAGTGACCTCGAACTCTTCTGGTGGGATGAGCATGCCAGGTCTGGAATAGACCAACATATATTGATTTTCCATTTGCGACGCCAAGTCATTCATGGCTCGTTCAACAGATGAGAACGTTTGCAGGTCCCGACGGCGCCCTCCCGTTTCGTGCGAAGCTTGGTCCAAGAATCTATTACGCTGCTCGTTGTTGGTCGGGAAAGAGTCGCGAATAAAAGTGTTGCCAAGAACACCGCCTGGGCTATTACGCTGACCGAATCCGCTTCTCCCATTTGTTGAACGTGTGAGGACGAGAGAATGCATTGTGACCCCACCGTTCTTAAGGTGAGCCAAAGCGCCTCGGTCGTCGTTGCTGCTGTGGTCTAAACCAAGTGTCGTCAGAATGACGATGACCGGTCTCGGCGTCGATCGGCGCTCGAATCCTTGCACGGTTTCTGTTACGGCATCGAGCAAGTAGCTGGCTGTGTCGGAATAAGAGAATATCTTGTCAACCCCGTCACTTAGCGCCGAATGGTCACTGGTGGCCTCGGTCAAAATACGAGGTGTGCCTCCAAAACTAATGATTGAAACTTCGTTTCCTTCACCCATCGTTTCTATAAACGTATTGGCGGCTCTCTTAAAGTCACGAACGGCAGGAGCCGCGGCTTGGCTGGTGTCTACGAGTAATGCGATTTGTTTCCGCTCCGTGTCTGGTCGGACAGCCAGAATTTCTCTCCGGGTCCCGTCTTCCCTTACAACAAATTCGGAAGCGTCTAAGTCAGTGACGGGTGTGCCGTTTGAGTCAACGACACTAACAATTAGCCGGCGTTCAGCGGATTGTGTTTCTGCGACCTTTTCGGAAGCGAACAAGGCGAGGCCGAGACTCAAGAAGATCAGGCCCAGCGAGGTGTCTCGCATAAGAAAACCTCTAGTTTGAAACGGATTTGAGCGTATTTGAACACCTTACCGAAGTATAGCAGTCTCAGTAAAAAACGAGGTCCCTCATTAAAGGCAGGTTATTCGGGTTGAGCTAAGGCCTTCTTATTGTGAGCACCAAGAATTCACGCTGGGTAGAATAGGACCAACAGTCGGTTGCGACAGGAGCTGAAGCTTAATGTAAATTTAGAGGCATCGTAGCCGGTTCGAAAGCTTTCTAGGATGCATGCTGTTTCTTGACCGCTTACCATGGCGCGTGTTACAAATAGCGCGGTTTTTCGGTCCTCAAATCGCGTCACTTGCGACGGCCAGCCCTGTTTGGCGCGAGCGATCACCGCGAGAGGTTTCATAAGTTAAATGTTGGACGCATATATCCCGATCTTTCTCTTCGTGCTAGTGGCGATCGGCTTCGCGATTTTTACCTTAATCGTGTCCGGTTTGGTGCACCCCAAGCGCTACAACCGTGTAAAACTTGAGCCGTACGAGTGCGGGATTGAACCAGAGACTGATGCCCGAGATCGGTACAGTGTCAGGTACTACTTGGTTGCAATGCTTTTTGTTATTTTTGACGTTGAGACAGTATTCATGTTCCCGTGGGCGGTGATCATGGATGAGTTGTTATTGTTTGGCCTGATCGAGATGTTGGTGTTTCTCTTAATTCTGGTCGTTGGCTACGCGTATGCGTGGCGAAAGGGCGCGCTGGACTGGGTCTGATAGCACTCTGATGACTGACGAGAAGAAGCCTGACAATAATTCAAAGCCCTCGCCGGCTGATTCTTCAGTCGAGCCCCCTGCGCAGACCAAGACAGTAGCGCCACCCACAGCTGCGCCCAAAGTGAGACCTAAGCCCAAACCCAAGGCTCCTCCGGAACCACCGAAGGGTCCGACTGACCCGGCGCCACCCGATGATGTTGAAGTGCCTTTATACGTCAAGGCCCTTCAGGATGGATTGCCTAATGCGGTCGACCAAGTGAGCTATTGGGTTGGTGATTGGACCGTAATTGTTTCTGCAGACCGATTGCTTGAGGTTGGACGTTTTCTCCGTGATAATCCCGCTACTGCTTTTGACTATTGTTCGGATGTAACCGCAACAGACTGGCCGCCACGCGCGAAGCGCTTTGATGTGATCTATTGCCTGTACTCAGTCCCTTTACGCCACCGGATTCGTGTAAAGGTCCGGGCAGGTGAAGGAGATCCTGTTCCGTCAGTTACAGAAATCTGGCCCGCTGCGAATTGGCTCGAGCGCGAGGTTTATGATCAATTTGGTGTCAATATTATTGACCATCCGGATCTCCGAAGAATTCTGATGCCGGATGATTGGCAGGGGCACCCTCAACGCAAGGATTATCCACTGGAGGGTCCGGGCGAGTTTCTGATGGAGAATCCACAGGACTGGCTTCGCTTGCGTAATCTCCCTGACGAAGCTGAAATCGAGTAGCCATACTGATGACTCTCCAGACTCCACGTGCCGCGACTTCTACCTCTGCATTTGATGCTGACGAGCTTGTGCTCAACATGGGACCGCAGCACCCAAGCACCCACGGAGTGCTTCGAGTTGTGCTCCGTTTGGATGGTGAACGTGTTGTGCACGCCGATTGTGTAATTGGCTACATCCACCGCGGGGTCGAAAAACTGTGCGAGAACCGAGACTGGACCCAAATAATTCTGCTAACTGATCGGATGGATTATGTTGCAGCCGCGTCAAGCAATCTTGGGTACTGTGAAGCTGTTGAGAAATTGATGCAGGTTGAGGTGCCCCGGCGAGCTCGCTATATTCGCACGATACTGGCGGAACTCCAGAGAATCGCGAGTCATTGTCTCTGGTTGGGTACTCACGCCATGGATATTGGCGCTATGACTGTGTTGCTGTATGCCTTCCGTGAACGGGAGCTCGTGCTGGACCTCTTCGAAGAATATTGTGGCGCTCGTTTGACCTACAACGCCATGAGAGTCGGTGGATTGCCGTTGGATATCCCGTCTGGATGGGACAAAAAGGTCCTTGCGTTTTGCGATCTGATGGAGCCAAAGCTGGATGAGTATGAGCAATTGCTGACGAACAATCGGATATGGCTCCAGAGGACTCGTAACATCGGAGTCATCTCTGGTGCGGAAGCGACGGCGATCGGGTTGTGTGGACCTCCTCTGCGTGGCTCAGGGGTCTCGAGAGACCTGAGAAAGGATGAACCCAACGCCGCGTATGAAGAGTTTGATTTTGATGTCCCTCTTGGGACGAAAGGGGATATTTACGACCGGTATCTGATTCGAATGGAAGAATTCAAACAGTCTATTCGGATCATTCGTCAGGCGCTTGAGGGGCTCCCAGAAGGTCCGTTCATGGGAAAAGTTCCGCGTCTTCTCAAACCGCCTGCGGGAGAAACATATCACGCGATAGAGTCGCCCAAGGGCGAGATCGGATATTTCTTGGTGAGCGATGGGAGATCGACGAATCCGTATCGTTTTCGTGTGCGGCCACCGTCATTCTGTAATTTACAAGCGTTGAGTCGGCTTGTGGAAGGTCATCTTGTGGCAGATGTCGTAGCGCTAATAGGCACGATCGATATCGTGCTGGGTGAAGTGGACCGCTGACAGGGTAGGAACGCTTCTATGGTTGATACCTTCGTGGTTCCACTTCTTAAGATTTTCGTGCTGCTAAATGCAGTGCTTGTGTCTGTGACGTTCCTTGTCCTAATGGAGCGAAAGGTCATTGCGTGGGCCCAGTCGAGACTGGGCCCCATGCGTGTGGGACCGCACGGCATCCTACAAGCTCTGGCTGACCCAATAAAACTGATCCTCAAGGAGGACATCACACCCGCCAGGGCGGATAAGTGGGTTTTTACCATTGCGCCAATCATGAGTTTGGTTCCCGCGCTGGTCGTTTTTTCTGTTGTACCGTTTGGTTTTGACCCTTTGTTCTATGTCAGTGACATCAATGTTGGCCTGCTGTTCATCTTGGCCGTTACATCAATTGGAGTCTATGGAATCATCTTGGGCGGCTGGGCATCCAATAGCAAGTATCCGTTGCTTTCAAGTCTTCGTGCGTCAGCACAGCTGATTAGCTATGAGATTGCTGTGTCAATTACTTTGGTCAGTCTGATTCTCACGGCCGGCACACTGAATTTAGTGGGAATTGTGGAGGCTCAACGAGATGCGGGCGTCTGGTTCGGCTTTCTCCAGCCGGTCGCTTTAGTACTGGTCTTCATTGGTGGCCTGGCTGAGACAAATCGCGTGCCGTTTGACCTGCCAGAGGCAGAAACAGAACTGACCGGAGGATTCCACACTGAATATAGTGGGATGCGTTTTTCCCTGTTTTTTTTGGCGGAATACGCGAACATCATCGTCATCTCAGCAGTAGTCGTGATTATGTTTATGGGTGGCTGGATGGCGCCGTTCCCCAATGTTCCGGCATTCGATTTTTTTGAAATCATTCCTGGTTGGATTTGGTTTATTGGGAAAATTTTCGTCTTTCTTTATGTATTTATTTGGTTGCGGGCTACTTTACCGCGCTATCGATACGATCAGTTAATGAATATCGGGTGGAAAGTGCTGATTCCTATCGCTTTGGGGAATCTGGTCATCACCGGAATCGCAAAGGTTGTTTTCTGAGACTCTGATGCTTGATGCAGTCGTTTTTTATACGTTAGCGGCGTTGATTTTGGGCTTGGGTGTCCTAGTGATAACGGCTCGAAGTGCCGTACACAGTGTGCTGTTTCTGGTATTGAATTTTTTGTTGATTGCGGCACTCTACGTGACTCTCAACGCGGAATACCTTGCCGTGATTCAGATCATGGTCTACGCCGGTGGAATCGTCGTGTTGTATTTGTTTGTTGTCATGCTTGTAAATCTCAAGCGTGCACCAGAGCAGCATGTTGATAGTCGTCGACTTGGACGAGTCGGCATGGCCTTGGCGCTTGTGGTTCTAGTTGAGCTTGTGGCCATCGGCTACGTAGCGTCCACGCGAGCAGGCAGCACCGCAGTTAGTGGTTCCGCGCGGTCATTTCCGGCGAGCGTTCAGGGCGGGAACACTGAAGAACTTGGCTGGGTGCTCTACACCGATTACCTGATTCCTTTTGAGTTGGCTTCCGTGTTGCTGCTGGTAGCGATGGTTGGGGCTATCGTCTTGGCTAAACGAAGTTTGTAGGTATCACTGTGCTTGAGATCACACCACTACATTACATGCTGCTCTCGGCAGGGCTCTTCATGGTTGGCGTGATCGGAGTTTTGGTACGTCGAAACATCATCATCATTTTTATGTCGATCGAACTTATTTTGAATGCGGTCAACATTAACTTAGTCGCATTAGCTCATCAGTTTGGGAACTTGTCTGGTCAAGTGTTTGTGGTCTTCATTATTGCGGTGGCAGCCGCCGAAGCGGCCGTCGGCCTTGGTATTTTGTTGGCTTTTTATCGCAATAAGGAAACTGTCAATATTGATGAAATGACGATTATGAAATGGTGAGGATGAATTTCATGAGAAGGCAAGAGGGTTCGGTCGGAGGGCGACGACGTTCATGGATCTGATCTGGCTGATTCCGATACTTCCAGGTATCGGAGCTGCACTTAACGGTCTGATTGGCATTCGCTATTTCAGCAAGCGGACGGCTGGATTGCTGGCCTGCTCTACCATGGCTGCGTCACTAGTCTTGTCGGTTAACGCGTTTGTTCAGCTACTTGGCACCGATACCCGGTTTCATCAAGTTACGTTGGGCGACTGGATTCCACCCATTCCTCTCCAGACGGTCAACGGAATGGGTGCGTTTGAGGTTCCGTGGGCATTTACGCTGGACCCATTGTCAAGCATGATGATTCTAGTCGTTACTGGGATTGGTTTCCTGATCCATGTTTACTCAACGGCCTACATGGACCACGAGCCCCGTGCCGCATATGCTCGGTTCTTTTGCTATTTGAACCTCTTTTGTTTCTTCATGCTCACACTGGTCTTGGGGAGCACGTTCCTAGTGATGTTTGTGGGTTGGGAAGGTGTTGGTCTGTGCTCGTATCTGCTGATCGGGTTCTGGTATACCAAGAAGAGTGCGTCCGACGCAGGGAAGAAGGCGTTTATTGTTAACCGAGTAGGTGACTGGGGTTTCGTCCTCGGTGTCTTTCTTATCTTCTTCACCTTTGGCACCGTAGATTTTCAGGAAGTCGCCGAAGCCGCCTCACATATGCCAGTCGAAGCTGGCGCGTTTGGCGTGTTGTCGTTGATCTGCCTGTTTTTGTTCATTGGTGCTATCGGGAAAAGTGCCCAGATTCCGCTGTATGTCTGGTTGCCTGACGCGATGGAGGGGCCGACTCCAGTCTCCGCGCTAATTCATGCTGCGACGATGGTAACGGCCGGCGTTTACATGGTCTGCCGTAATGCTGTGCTCTTTACTCACGCGCCAACGGTGATGATGATCGTAGCGGTTGTCGGTGCTGCGACGGCGTTGATCGCGGCGACGATTGGGCTCGTGCAGACAGATATCAAGAAGGTCTTAGCTTATTCAACCGTTTCGCAGTTGGGCTATATGTTCTTAGCAACCGGTGTAGGGGCGTTCGGGGCAGCGGCTTTCCATCTAATGACCCACGCGTTTTTCAAGGCGCTGTTGTTTCTGGGCAGTGGGTCGGTTATCCACGCGATGAACGATGAACAGGAGATGACCAAGATGGGGGGGCTACGGGCGTATATGCCGATTACCTTCCTGACTATGTTTATCGGTGCCCTTGCTATAGCCGGTGTTCCTGGATTGGCTGGGTTCTTCAGTAAAGATGAAATTTTGGCATACACCTTTATGGCGAGTCCGGTCCTTTGGGTGATTGGCGCGATAACTGCAGCAATGACGGCGTTTTACATGTTCCGGTTAATCTACATGACGTTCTATGGAGATTATCGTGGGCCATCTTGGGAACACGCTGAAAGCGATGACCACGGCCATGGGGACAGCCATGCGTGGCACGGGCCACACGAATCACCACGAGCAATGACTGTTCCTCTGATGGTGCTGGCAGTTGGAGCGATAGCGGCTGGCTATGTTGGAATTCCTGCTGTCCTAGGCGATTCCGTTGGGATTCCGAATGCGCTCGAACACTATCTGGCGCCCAGTTTTGTGGCCGGCTCAGCTGAACATGCTGAAGAAGTTCACCACCTGTCGCATGCCGCAGAGTTTGGTCTTATGGGAATTTCAGTGTTTCTTGCGGTCGGGGGGATCCTTTTAGCTCGGCGGAATTATGTCCAGCAACCAGAAGTATCTGGCCGGTGGGCAGAACAATGGGCTGGGCCACACAAAGTGTTGACAAATAAATATTACGTTGATGAGTTCTACGATAAGACCGTTGTGGCTGGAACTATGAAGAGTGCACATGGGTTGTTTGCGGTTGATCGGGCTGTCGTTGATGGTGCTGTTAATGGTACCGGTCGGACGACGATCATTTTGTCGTGGATTTCTCACGTGTTGGATAAATATGTTGTGGATGGCATTGTTAACTTGGTTGGCAACACTTGTCGCGAAGCAAGTTATGGATTCCGACGGGTTCAAACCGGTCTGATTCAGAACTACGCGTTTGCGACGTTGTTCGGTGTGTTCGCGCTCGTGACATGGTATCTAGTTGGACGTTAAACCAGTGTTCCAAGCTATTGATTGAAGATCGTGAGTGAAGCTGAAATGCCTTTGTTATCGCTGATTCTATTTACTCCACTTGTCGGTGCGGCGGTCCTGCTGTTTGTCAACAAGCACAGTGAGGACACAATTCGATGGATCGCCAACGCTTTTGCCGTGCTGGGTTTCCTGGTTTCGGTGCCATTGTGGTTTGTTTACGACACACAGAACCCAGGATGGCAATTAGTCGAGCGTCATGCCTGGATTCCGTCCATCGGCGCGGAGTATTTCTTAGGAGTTGATGGTTTTAGTGTCCTCCTAATTCTCCTAGCCACTCTGACTGGTGTCATTGCGACGTTGTCGTCTTGGACAGCTGTGACGGTTCGGGTCAAGGAGTACTACATCTTTTTGCTAATCCTCCAGACGGGCATGATCGGTGCTTTTGTCTCACTCGATTTCCTCCTGTTCTTTTTATTCTGGGAAGTCATGCTGGTTCCGATGTATTTCTTGATCGGAATCTGGGGTAGCGACAACCGACTCTATTCGGCAATCAAGTTCTTTCTCTACACACTGGTTGGCAGCGTAGTTATGTTGCTGGGTATCTTGGCCGTCTATTTCTACAACGAGAGTGTGACTGGGGTCTATACATTTGACATTACTCAGTTCCACGAACTGAACATGCCATTCGACTTGCAATGGTGGGTGTTTTTAGCTTTCTTTCTTGGGTTTGCGGTTAAGGTTCCAATGTTTCCTTTTCACACATGGCTACCAGACGCGCACACCGATGCTCCCACGGCGGGATCGGTCATTTTGGCAGCTGTACTACTCAAGATGGGCACCTACGGTTTTATTCGATTTAGCCTGCCAATTCTTCCGGAAGCGACCCAGTATTTCGTGCCGATGGTGGTTCTGTTGTCCATTATAGGAATCATATATGGGGCGCTGGTAGCTATGGCTCAGCGTGACTGGAAGCGGTTGGTTGCGTACTCGAGTGTGAGCCATATGGGAATGGTTATGCTTGGGTTGTTTGCGCTGACCCCCGTTGGTATTACGGGCAGCATCGTGCAGCAACTGAACCATGGTATTTCTACAGGCGCGTTGTTTCTGATTGTTGGAATCGTTTACGAGCGCCGGCATACGCGTGAAATCTCAGAATATGGTGGCCTGTCGAAAGTTATGCCGGTATATGCCGCGATCTTTCTGATTATGACGATGTCGTCGATTGGATTACCAACTTTAAATGGGTTTATCGGTGAGGTGCTCATACTGCAAGGTATTTTTGTGGTGAACAAGTTGTGGGCAGCCGTTGCTGCAACGGGCATCGTGTTAGGTGCGGCCTATATGCTTCGACTTTACCAACAAACTATGTTTGGCGATGTAACGAATCCCAAGAATGAGAAGCTGCCGGATTTAAGTTTGCGTGAGTTCTGCACGTTCGCACCACTCTTGATCCTAGCGGTCTGGATCGGTCTCTATCCGAAGCCTTTCTTAGACCGTCTTGAGACTTCGGTTGACCATGTGATGGTCAGAGTGAACAGCGACTACACGCCCCGCTTTGCCTACTTGAATGGTCAAACTGCGGACGGCGAAAATGAGTCTGTAACGTCGTCCGTCAGTCCTGTTCGTGGGGGAGCGCGCTAGATGCCAGCTGGATTCACTGCTGCGGACTTTTACTACATTCTGCCTGAGATTGCCCTCACGGTTGGCGCTTTAGCCGTGTTGGTGATTGATCTTGTCTTCAAGGAACGAGACGACCTTACGTTGCCGGCAACCCTGGTGACTTTGGTTGCGACCGCAGGTCTATTGGCGACATTCATTGGGGTTGATACCACAGCCTCGCGTGGTCTTTTGGCAATTGACGGATTTGCGACTTTCTTCAAGTTTATTTTTCTAGTCACTGCTTTTGTGACTGTATTGATGTCACCGTCATATTTGAAGGTAGAAGGTGTTCGGTCTGGGGAGTATTACTTCCTGATCTTGTGCGCCACGCTCGGGATGATGTTTATGGCGAGCGGCGTCGACCTAATCACGTTGTTCATCGGTCTTGAGACTATGGCTGTGTCGTTCTACATACTGGCGGGCTTCTTGAAGCCGAATCAAAGGTCCAATGAGGCTAGTGTTAAGTACTATCTGTTAGGCGCGTTTTCTACTGGGGTTCTGCTCTACGGCATGTCTTTGATGTACGCGGTGTCGGGCTCGACTAATCTTGCTGAGATTGCGGCGAGTCTAGGAGGTTTGGAATCGAGCGGGTTGGTTTCTCTCGCACTTATTCTGTTTGTTGCTGGGATGGCCTTCAAGATTGCGGCTGTTCCGTTTCATATGTGGGCACCGGATGTCTATGAAGGTGCACCAACGCCTGTCACTGCCTATCTGTCAGTAGGGTCCAAGGCAGCCGCGTTCGCCATGTTACTCCGCGTGTTAGTTGAAGGTCTTCCGGCTCTAGTCAATGATTGGCAGGTGATGTTTTCGTGGCTGGCGGTTTTGACGATGACCGTCGGGAACATCGCGGCGATTACACAAAGTAACACCAAGAGGATGCTCGCCTATTCATCGATTGCACACTCTGGGTATGTTCTGCTTGGTATTGTGGCGGGAACGTCTCGAGGATGGACGGCCGCAATGGTTTATCTCGCTGTCTATGTCTTTATGCAACTCGGTGCTTTTGCGATTGTCACCATGCTGAGACGGCATGACGTGGTCGGCGATGAACTTAAGGATCTCAGCGGACTTTACTTCCGCAGCCCACTGGCCGCGATAGCGATGTTAGTTTTCATGCTGTCTCTCGGTGGAATACCACCGACGGCTGGATTTATGGGTAAGTTTTGGATTTTTAGTGCCGTAATTGATCAGGGATTTGTGACGCTCGCCGTTGTTGGTGTTGTTAATAGTGCGATTTCGTTGTTCTACTACATCAGAGTGGTTGTCTTTATGTGGATCAAGGAAGAGGTGTCTGGTTCGGATATTGCCCTTGGTCCGGCCATGGCAACCACAATTGTTATTACATTGGTGGCAAGCATTCTGTTTGGTATCTACCCGCAGCCGCTCTTTGAGCATGCACAAGCAGCCGCGGCGACACTGGGCGCCACGGCGTCAGCCTCTATTCTGCCCTGACGTAGACCGACCTTCCGAAAAAAGCTGTACCCGAGCGGGATTGTGTTCACTATAGGAGAGACTTTGCACTCTATCGCGGTGAGGTCACGCTTGAGGAGTCCTGATTTGCTTGAGAGTGTCTTGGATTAGTGTTTCGTTGTCCTTTTTTGAAAGATTTCGCTGGATCAGCTTTGAGGCAATCGAAAGCGATAGGTCAACCGCTTCCTCTCTAATCTGGGCAAGCGACTGGGTGGTCTGCTGCTGAATTTCCCGCTCAGCATTCTTAACGATACCTTCAGCTTCGAGGCGTGCTTTTGCTCTGAGTTCCTCTTGGAGCTTCAACGCGTCAGCACGACCTGCGGCAATGATGGCATCAGCATCAGCTCGAGCCTTGGCCACGATGCGGTTGGATTCCTCTTGTACCTGCTCAAGCTCTTTCCGAGCTTGAGCAGCGTCATCCAGTGACTTACGAATGCCCTCTTGCCGCTCTTCAAGTGCAGCAAGTAATGGCCCCCAGGCAAACTTTTTAAGCAGTGTCAGCAGGACCACAAAAACGAGAATGGTCCAAATAAACAGCCCAGGTTCAACCTGAACAAGAGGATTGTCCATGGACAGCCTACCTTACGCTGCTAGCAGCAGGATTAGTAACGCGAAGACTTCAGCCAAAATCGCGACGCCTTCAAGCAAGAACAAAGGCAGGTTGACAGCTGCCGTGATTTGAGCTGCGGCACTTGGCTGACGAGAAATGCCCTCAGCAGCAGCAGCAGCGAATCGGCCGATTCCTAATCCAGCGCCGATGACAATCATTCCAAGTCCGATAGCGACTCCAAATAAATGCAGGTTTTCCATTCAGTTAATCTCCGTTTATGTTCTATTTTGACTAATGATGTACGTTAATGGCCATACCAATAAATACGGACGACAACAGCGTAAACACATACGCCTGTACAAGAACGACAATAATTTCGAGCGCATTGATGCCGACAGCGAGTGGCACGGATACAGCTAGACCGACACCGATCCCTGCCATGGCTGTCCCAAAAAGTTCTGTGAAGATAAAGACGAAAGACAGGATCGCAAGGATCGCAATATGTCCACCTGCCATATTCGCAGCAAGCCGCATAGTTAACGCAAACGGTTTAACAAACATCCCCATCACTTCTATGGGAATGAGCAAGATATACAGTGGCCATGCAAGTCCATGAGGCACAAGGTTCACCCAGTGTTGAATAAATCCGTGCGCCATGGTGCCAGCAACAATGATCGATACAAATGTAACCGTCGCAAGCGCTGCCGTAACATTAAAGTTTGCTGTTGCGGTCGTCCCACCATGAATCAGGTGCTTGACTAACGAATCTTCGCCAGTATGAAGGAGCGTATGGTCCACCAGTCCCAAAACCTCAAAGATTGGAATCAAACCAATAACATTCGCTCCCAAAATAAAAAAGAAGAAGGTCAACCCCAGCGGAGCGAATGTTTTAACCCATTTAGGACCAACATTGGGAAGAACGATTGCATCACGGACGAACTCGACAACAAACTCTAAGCCGTTCATGAAACCACTTGGAATCATTTGATCCTGCCGCAGATAACGTCGAACAACCAGCGTAATCAAAAAGAAGAGTGTCGTCGCGACCAACAACAACATGAAGACATGCTTCGAGATTGAAAAGTCGATGCCAGCAATGGCTGGAAGAGGCAAGACCGGGTGCTCCCCATTCGCAATGTGCCCGATAATTGTTTCACCGGCATCGAATGCGTGTTCGGCTCCGTGTTCTGTCTCGTCTATGTGATCAGGTTGGCTCATTGGTAAAAATAGATTGCTCTAGTTTGGTTACGACGACGTCCTGTTCAATAAACACAGCCGGTAAACGTAAAACGCTTCTACCAAGTAGAGCGCCACAAAGTACAACGTAAAACTCACAAAAAAAGCAATTACATCAAGCTCCATCACCGCAGTGGCAAGAACGACATACACCCCGAAAACCACCATCTTCGTCACAAATGCACGAATCAGGACCCGCGTTAAACCTGCCGGCGTCCGTCGAGACGCCCGCTCCATCACCAGGATGGAACCAACTGCCACAACAACCGGTCCAGCCATTCCTACGAGAACCTCCGTTGCGACGGACGGCATGACGTATGTCGCAACGAATACACTCGAAACTATGGAACCCGAGACCACCACCCACATTAAGCTCACGGTTTCCAAACCGCTTTTGCCACTTCGTAGAGACCAACCACTACGCCGAGGAGTAACCCCACAAACAGTCCCCACGGCGCACTATCTTGCCATCGGTCGATTACTGCGCCCCCTCCACCAAGAAGGAGAATCGATCCAATCAGCGTGTAACTCGCCGTTGCTGCCGGTCCAGCCCGTCGGATGTTCTCCTGCATGTAGCGCAGAGACTTTCCTAGAAACGGGTCACGCTCATCGGGCATGTTGTATATGGCACCGGTTGGACACCGGATCCGCTCTGATGTTAACCCAAAAAGGCAGGATACAACGCCGTTTCCCGAAGCTGAACAAACAGTGAATGATAACAAACACGTTCTGTGCCCGGCAACAAACCAGAACGGCTAAGAAGAAAGATAAAATTCTTTTATTGTATTTTTTCAGCTAGTTCAGTCACCACACCTTAAATTCGTAGCATCCTGGGGTGACCAGTAAACTATTCGTTGTCGAAAAAGATAGGCTATCCGGTTGAATGAGGCCGGCAGCTTCAAGTCTCACGGTCCGAAGTTTTTCACCATTAGTGTCATAGACGTAGATCACAGGCACCGTCAAAGCGACCCACAAGTGACCCAAGCGGTCAACTGCGGCTGTTCGGACCGTGGGTGGAATTACTGGAAAGTCACGGCCTTGTTCGTCCCCACGTCGGCGCCAACTTGTGGGAAGCGAGTTAATGATGGGGTCTAGCTCGGAGCCTTCGATGTGTCGCTCAAAGACGAGTGCACCTTGCGGGTCGTATTTACGAAAAATTGGGACACCAGTCTGAAAGACGAAGTAATAGCCTCCCGTTGGATCGACCAGGGGGATTCCACTGTTTAGCGAAAGATTAATATCACGGTCGGTTTCATATCCGGTTCGCCGAAACACACCGAAGGTTCTAAAGGGATTTCCCGCGTAGCTGAATTCTGTAACAAGACCACCCAATTCAGGTTGATTCATTACGATCGACTGGTCGGTTAATTGGAGTGAACCCACACCATTAAGAACCAAATTTCCGAGAGTTATCCGCGGCGCTGCTCGGCCCGGCAATGTGAACTGCCCGAGCGGCGCACCGTTTTCGTCAAAGATTTGGACTCGCTCCCGACCGTTTGGTGCATCTGCGACTACGAATCGTCCACTCGGACCCACATGCAGAGAAACTGGTCCGAGCAGTCGCCCCTGCTCCGGTCCAATCTGCACAATCTGATCGGTCTCTCCGGTCGGGGTGATTCGATAGACAGACTGCCCTCGCCGGTCTAAGACATAATAGTCACCGTTGGTAGATTGCTGAAAAGCGACTGGCTGGCGAAACAACCCGACGACGCGGGGTGGCAATCCACCTGTTGAGCGTAGGATTGGCACGTCGCGAAGGTCCTGCGCAGACACAGTGATGCCGGTCGCAGCGATTATGCAAAGTAGTGCAATGAATTGTGGAAGGACCCACATTGTGATCTTTGACTCTAAGGATACTATTGGAATTCTTAATCCCGTCTCTTCTATCGGTCCTGCACTCATGTTCAGGACGGTTCTGAAGGGATGCAAGTGACTACTGTAGATCTTCATCGTTGGGACGAACTCGAACTTGAAAAAGTGACGGCGATGGTCTCAAGAAAAGTTGTGAGCGGTGGTAGCCTAACGTTGGCGCAGGTCTATCTGAAAAGAGGCGCACATGTCCCGCTTCACCTTCATGAGAAAGAACAAATGGTCTACGTCTTGAAGGGTAAAGTGAGGTGGCTGGTTGCCGGACAGGAGATGGTCGTAGTCCAAGGTGAAGTATTACGTGTGCCTTCCGGAGTCCTGCATCAGGCCGAGGCTCTTGACGATACTTTTCAGATTTCCATTGTGTCTGAAGTGATTTAACAGAAAACTCTGTAAATGTGGTCACTTGGTTTCCTGAGGCTTCGGAAGCGCCGAAGATCACTAAGGCAGCTCTTTCCTTCAGTCGCTCGCTAGAGATAACTACTTACTTAGTGAATCCGTTTGTCCCAATCTCGGTCGTTACCGCCAGGGTAGACGTCGAATTTTTTGCGTAGTCGTCCGATTTTCCATTTGACGTATCGGTATTTAATATCTGCAATGATTCCGAGCCGCCCGAACCCGAAGCGGGGTGCTGGGATGGTTCGAAGATGCCGAAGATACAAATAACCCGCGACCAATCCTCCTAGGTGTGTAACGTGTGCGACGCCGCCACCACGTGGTGTTGAAATAAACGCGATGGCACCTAGGATCATGACAAAGTACTTGGCAGGTACCGGGATGATGAAAAACATCAAGATTGGTGCGTTTGGGTAATGCATCGCGAAAGCCATCAGGAGACCGTAAATCGCTCCAGAGGCGCCGATCGTCACCGTTGTATAGGTTGCCGCACTAAATGAAAAGGGTAGCAGCGATGACACGAGTGTAATTGCCCCAGCGCCGACCCCGGCGACCAAATAGTAGCGAAGAAAAAACCGTGAGCCCCATAAGCGCTCCAATTGCACTCCAAACATCCACAGAATCAACATGTTGATGAGGATGTGACCCACGCCACCGTGCATAAAGAGATACGTTAAGGGCTGCCAGAACATGAACCGCGTTAAAACGAGTTCAGGTGTCAAGCCGAGGAGATAGCTTAGCCAGCCAAAAGCCGGTGGTATGAGCGAGGTAATCAAAAATACTGCAACGTTTGTCCAGATGAGAGCTTTGACGACTGGCGTCATTAGACTTAGACCCGAACCAAATTGATGGTGAGTTGGGTTCGAGGAATATGGATATCGCATGTCAGAGAGTTTTGCCGAACTTAAGCATCTAAATAATCAACTAGTTTAAGAATTGGATAATCGTACCACGGACGTAGCTGATAAGTGTTCTGTTTAGTCCAGACGCAACCGTCAAGCTATTCGATTTCGGCCGGGCACGAGTTGTCGTTCTAAATCCTGCCACTCTGAAATCCGCAGCAGTCTGGCACTCGCAGCGAGGACGGCTACGCCAATGAGAACGCTTCCGAAGACCTGAAACACCCGTGCTAGAAGGCCGGTTCCGGGTACAGAATCCACAAGCCAGCTATGGCCGATTGAAACTGCCACAGCCATGAAGGCTGCTGCTACGGTGATCTTGAAGCCGGTCTTGAGAATTCGAATGAGGTCTACTCCGTGTAAGCGTCGGTGGAGGAGTCCGACTAAGACCAACGCATTGAATAGAGCTGCAATCGAGGTTCCTAAGGCGAGGCCTCTGAATCCTAAAATCTGAACCAAAATAAGATTGAGGGTGATGTTAAGAGCAACTGACATCAGGCTTACTAGCGCTGGGGTGAGGCTGTTCCGCATCGCGTAAAAGCATGGAATAGCAATTCGAACAGCCGAATAGCCAACCAAGCCAGGTGCATAGAACAGCAGTGCAGCAGTTGTCGCGGTGGTGTCAGATGGTCCGAAACTTCCTCGTTGAAAGATTAAGCCGATGATTGGCTCGGCTAGAACCATCAAACCAATCAGTGCTGGAATATTAAGTACGAGCATCATACGCATGGCGTTGGAAACTGTTTTTCGAAATTCCGGTAAATCTTCGTGGGCTGCTTGTCTCGAAATGGCCGGTAGCGTGGCCGTAGCAATCGATACGCCGAACAGTCCGATCGGAAGATACATCACACGGAAGGCGTAGCTTAGCCACGAGACCGCTCCAGTGCCTTCTCCGGTAGCGAGCACCATGTTGACTAACAAGTTGACCTGAAGCGCTGCGCCAGCAATAGTGCCAGGTCCTATTAATCCTAGAATTTCGCGGAGGCCGGAATCTCTTGGGTTGAATTCTGGTCGATATCGGTAGCCTTCTCGATAGAGGCTTGGTAGCTGTAGAACAATTTGGCCGAAGCCGCCGATGAGTGCACCTATAGCAATGGCGGTGATCGGGTGGAATCCCCACCGAGGCATTACGGGGACGAGTAAGACTGCACTTGCAATGACCCCCACGTTGAACATCGCGGGAGACAGTGCGGGTACAAGAAAGCGATTAAGTGAATTAAGCATGCCCATCACTGCGGCCGCGATGGCGACCAAAGTCAAGAATGGGAGCATGATTCTGGTCAAGAAGATCGTGAGTTCAAGTTTTCCGGGAACCTGCGCGTAGTTCCCTGCTAACAGTCTGGCTAAAGGATCTGCAAAGATGATTCCAAGAACCACCAAAGTGCCGGTAGCGATGATCAAGCCATTCACCAACTGATTGCCGACTTGCCATGCCGCAGCTTTGCCCTGCAATGTCAATCGCCTTGTGAACGTTGGAACGAAGGCGGCACTCATTACACCTTCGGCAAAGAGGTCTCGCATTAAATTGGGGATCCGATAGGCTACGTTGAACGCATCCATAGCGTTACTGGCCCCAAACAAATAGGCGAGCGCTTGATCACGGACAAGGCCCAGTACCCGGCTGGTTAATGTTGCGGCACCGATGGTTCGGGCTGACTGCGCGAGATGGTTTGACCCGTGCTGGCTATCCTGAGAGCTTCTTGATGACGCCCCCGTGGGCGGGGTGGATTCTGAGGGCGTCATAGCTGGCGGTGAGGGTAGCATAGGAGAATACTGAATGTGACTTCCGATCGTGAATTGCAAGCCATTGCTAGGTTGATGGTAAGGTTTGATTCGCTTCGAACACCGATAGGGAACGTCTTCGTTGCCTCATCGTCGCAAGGTATCTGCAATGTTCGTTTCGACGGACCAAGCGAGAAGGATTACCGGTCTTATCTCGTCTCACAAGCAGACAATGTTTCTGGTGATGGGGATGCTCTACAGCGGGCCATAGTTGAACTTGAGGCCTATTTTCAGGGTCGACTCACCCAGTTTACAGTTCCAATCGACCTGCGAAGTGTTACCGATTTCAGCCGGCGGGTTCTGCTGGCCACTCGGTGTATTCCGTTTGCACACTTAAAGACTTATGGAGGTATCGCAAGTGCCATACGTTCCCCTCTGGCTGCGCGGGCCGTCGGAGGAGCCTTGGGTCGAAATCCGATTCCAATCATTGTTCCTTGCCACCGCGTGATTGCTCATGGCGGAAAATTGGGTGGGTTTACAGGTGGCCTGACTATAAAACGGGCCTTGTTGGCGATTGAAGGACGCATGCCAGATGAGGCCTTGAGAGACGTCGAGTAAAATTAGCTAACAGATATTAGAAACTAGTAAAGGAGTTGCGTGGAATGAGTCTCAAACAGGCTGATGTCCAGACGGCGTACAAGCTACAGTGTGATGCCGATTACACATACATTGATGTTCGTTCGATTCCTGAATTCGAGAACGGCCATCCAGTTGGTGCTCATAACGTACCGCTGCTAAATTTGGATTCTCGGACGGGACAGATGCAGCCAAATCCGGATTTCTTAGCCGTCATACAGGCCAACTACGCAGGCGATTCGAAGCTGCTTGTGGGATGTCAGATGGGAGGTCGGTCGACACAGGCGGGTCAAATCCTGATCGCAGCGGGTTATCAAGACATAACGAATGTTGTTGGGGGCTTCGGCGGGGCACAAAACAGAATCACCGGTGAAAGGAATGAAGGTTGGGTTGATGCCGGGCTTCCTGTCGAACAGGGTGCTCCAACAGAAAATTCGTATCAGGCCCTTCAGCAAAAGGTAGTCAGTCCAGACTGAAGGCTTGTTACGATTCCAGAGTTGCTTCGAACTCTGAAGCGAGTTGTAAGAGGGACTCGGTGTGATGACGTCGTCCCACCAGCTGGGTCGCAGACGGGAGACCAGCGGCCGTAGTGCCAGTCGGTAGGGAGATAGCTGGGTGCCCCGTCAAGTTGAAAAGTTGTGTTAAACGCAGTGAGACTGCCCGAAGGTCCTGCAATTGTCCGTCAATTAGTGCGTGGGTAGAGCCGGGTTTTGGTGCGGGAATTGCGAGGGTCGGTAGAATGAGCGCGTCGATACCATCCAGGTTTCGATCGACCTCGGTTTGTAAGACCGCTCGGTCGACCTGCATTCGATGATAGTCGTCTTCAGACACGTGTCGTCCCAAACTAAGTCGGTCTCGGACATCCGGTGAATAGTGGTCGAATCGCGTCTCCAAGAGATGTTCGTGAATCTGAAACGCTTCGTATAACTGAGTGAGGCGATAGGTAGCAGCGATGGTATCTGCATGGCCGATGCTGAGTTCTCGAATGGCGTAACCAGCCTTCCGCAGGTGGTCGACGGTTTCTTCGAAACTGCGGCGGATATCTGCATCGAGTTGATCCAAGAAATAGGGCTGAAGCAGACCTAGCTGCCTGCGCGGTTGTTTTGTGTGCCACACCACGTCGTCTGTCTCGATTCGTCTCGCCCCGCCGGCCATTACCTGGTAGATGAGAGCGGCGTCGCCGACTGTATTCGCCAGCGGCCCAACGTGGTCCAGCGTTGGCGCTAGAGGGACAATTCCCTCGGTGATCAGTTCCCCTTGTGTTGGCTTAAGACCAACGACTCCGCATGCAGCGGCTGGTATGCGGATTGAACCACCGGTATCAGTTCCTATTGAGGCGAGTGACATTCCAGCTGCTACTGATGCTGCTGATCCGCTACTGGAGCCGCCCGCCAGGCGATCGGGTGCACGTGGATTGCGTGTTGGTCCGAATGCAGAATCTTCCCCAGTTGTTCCGTATGCAAACTCATGAAGATTGCATTTTCCAATAAAGATAGCCCCTGCGGCTCTGAGCCGAGCGATTACTGTCGCGTCGCTTGTCGCACGATGTCCCTGTCGAACCGCGGACGCGGCGGTCGTAGGAACTCCATCCAGATCGATGATGTCCTTAATGGAGATTGGAATGCCATGTAAGAGTCCTCGGTCTTCGCCACGTTTGATTTCCTCGTCGGTTCGGAGCGCTTGGGCTTGTGCCTCATCGGTGAGGACAGTTATAAAGGCATTGATATCTTTCTCATGTTCAGCAATGGCCTGCAGACACTGATCGACAATCTGCAGGGTGGTCGTTTGTCCATTCCTGATCTGCCGGGCGAGTTCTCTGATGGAAGGCATCTGGTTCAGCATTAAATCATTGCATCGTCCCAGAAGAGCTCGCCGTGTTTAAATCGGGTCACGTCAAAAGCTGAGATATCGATTGACGATTGGCCAGTAAGAATTAATTCGGACACTGAGCGTCCTGCACCGGGTGCCATCATTAAGCCGTGTCCACTGAATCCCGTTGCTAGAAATAGTCCTGAAAGGTCTGGGTGTTCGCCTATGACAGGATTATGGTCATTGGTCATTTCGTAAAGTCCAGCCCACCCGTTGATGAGCCGAACATTCTCAAGCGTAGGCACTCGCCGGACCATCGGCTCGCGGAACTCGGATTCCCAACGCGTGAAGTCACACGAAAAATCCTCGCCAGGTGGCTCGTTAGTCTTGGTGCAGGCGACGATTAAGTTGTCTGGGGCGTGTGGTCCGGCCGGGTCTTCGTGTCTCCAATGTACGCCTGTTGGGTCAACAACAACAGGGAAACGGTATGGCCATCGTTGTGGTAGGGCACAGCGAAACAATTGTTGTTTTACCGGTTCGACGGGGACTTCGACACCGATCATTTGTCCAAGGGCGGCCGAGTAGGCACCTGCGGCAATCACAACCGTCCCGGTTGAGATTTGGTTGCCAGATTTAAGTGATACGGTTGACGATTGGCCAGAATTCATTGTGATGTTAGTTACCTCGGTGGTCAGGTATTGGGTGCCTACTTCGGCGGCAGCACCTCTAAGGCCGTTAAGGATAGCGCTAGGATTTACGTATCCATCTTGGGGCCCAAACACTCCGAACTCAATGTCATCGAGGACCACGTCAGGTAGAAGGCGCTGAATTTGGTCAACCTCGAGTCGGTCCACAGATGCGCCAAGCTGTTGCTGCCGGTCTAGACGTTTTTTAAAGTATTCTGCTCGCACAGCATTTACGAGAAACAAATATCCCCGCTGGTGAAAGCTCGCCTGGCTCTCGTGTAGATGTCCAAACCTTTCGTCAAAGTCGCGATAAAAGTTCACGCCGTACTGGGCAAGCTGAATGTTGACTCGTGAGCTAAATTGCTGGCGGATGCCTCCCATGGCCAAGCGGGAGGAAGCTCGAGTGTAAGACGGATCACGTTCGATCACGATGACATCGAGCGTGCTGTCACTACTCAGGAGGTGGAAGGCGATACTCGAGCCAATGACACCTCCCCCGATGATGACGATACGTCGAGATATCATCGAAACACGAAACCGCGCGCAGGCAAGCGTGGTTGACCACCGTGTTCGAGGTATCGTTTCAGGCCAGTTAGCGAATCAATCCATCCGGATGCGAGCAAGTCATAATATCGGGACCAGCGCTCACCGTTTTCCGAACTGCTCTGACGTACTGTCAGGGCGGTAGCGGGGCCACTCACCTTACAAGTAACCTCAAGAACCATGGGACCGATGGGATCACTTTCTGGTGGCAGCCAGTGCGCATCGGCAACGAGAAACTCTTGGCCGTTTCGAAATTCCATCACTGTGCCGTAGAACACGCCTCCAAGGGAACCGAGTACTGCGTCTTGGAAGGGGGTCTGTTCCCATTCGACGGCATAAATTCCAAGTGGCCGGGGCGTGGTTACGGAGCGCGCAGTTTTCCACCACGTTGCGAGTGACCTTGGATCGAAGAACGCGGCTATGACCTTAGTCGGCGCTACGGTTACATGGATTGTGTGCTCGAATTGACATATTGAGGTTTCTCGCATAGGTAAAGCGCAAATCGTAACATGCTAAAAAATATTCTTGTTCTTTATTCATAGAGAAGAAATTGTTGGCGCACAGGTTCGAATTCTTCCAAACTTGACGCCCAAGATCCCACAATCGTGTGGGCGGACAGGTTACTTTCAACCTGTTCACGAAAGCCGGATGTTCCCACAAGGATGTCGATTGGTGCTTTCACGTGTTCGTATTCGTAGGGAGGTCTTCGCCATTCGAACAAGTCAGGATTTTGCTGTCGCAGCGCTTGCAACAGCGCCACGGATACTTCAACTGATTGAAAGATGTTGCGATCAGTGACATGTATTTGGCATCCGCTGCATACCTGCCCCGCGTGTTTTTGGAAAGTAGGTTGAAACTGTATTGGCCGAAAAACTACTCCCGGCAATTGTAGGACGTTCAAGGTGTCCACTAGTTTTTCTGCGGCGATCCACGGTGCGCCAATCAATTCAAACGGCCGGGTTGTGCCTCGACCTTCTGACACGTTAGTGCCTTCGAAAAGAACACAGCCGGGATAGACCACTGCGCTGTCAATTGTTGGAAGGTTTGGCGATGGCATTACCCAAGTGAGACCAGTGTTCTCGTAGTAGCTATCTCGGGTCCAGCCGCTCATGGGGATGACATCAAGTTCGGCTCCAATGCCGTAATGTGTATTAAATAGACGGGCTAGTTCGCCGATTGTCATGGCGTGCCGAAGAGGTATCGGAAACTGACCTACGAAGGATTGGAGGCCAGTTTCGAGTGTCGGTCCTTCTACAACAAGGCCACCGATGGGATTAGGGCGGTCACACACAACCACGGCCACGCCCTGGCGACTTGCAGCACGTAAACAATTAGCTAGGGTGTATGCATACGTATATACCCGGGTTCCGACGTCTTGCAGATCGATGATGAGCACATCGAGACCTTGCAGCATCTGAGCGGTGGGTTCCCGTGTGTCGGCATACAGTGAGTAAACTGGGATTCCATAGAGGGGGTGCCTGGCGTTAGCGGTCTCGATCATGTTGTCTTGTTCGACCGAGTGGAAACCGTGTTGAGGTCCGAACAAAGCTGTGAGCGTTAAGTCAGGGTCGGCTGCAACCCGGTCGACAATATGATGGAGCTCTGAATCAACTGAGGCCGCATTGCACACAACACCCACGTTTCGTCCGTTGAGTCGATCGGATGACAATAATTGGTCCGAGCCAAGCGCAACTAAAGTCTGAGTGGTCATAAGTGAAAAATAGTTAGTGTTTTTATCTTCCTAGCGTCCAAATGGGTTCACGTTCGGTGCATTCTTGTATGAGACAGGTCATTAGAGTCTACACGCTAGTTTTTTGAGAGAATGAGTCTATTGGCGATAGGGAATCTGAGCATTTCTAATTGTGAATTGTGTAAGGTGTCAAGAATGATGCACGGTAGATTGAACCTTCGAGTTTCCTAATGCGACCGCTGCAGGGAACCACAGTTGTTGCACTTGAACAGGCGGTCTCGGCTCCCTTCGCAACTCGTCAATTGGCTGACCTAGGTGCTCGGGTGATCAAGATTGAACGACCTGGAACTGGGGACTTTGCCAGGGACTATGATCAGAGTGTCTGCGGGATGTCGAGTCATTTCGTCTGGCTCAATCGGTCGAAAGAGTCATTAACGCTCAACATTAAACGACCTGAAGCTATCGGAGTTATGGACAGACTAATAGGTCGAGCCGATGTTTTTGTGCAGAACTTGAGTCCAGAGTCGGCTGTGCGATTGGGGGTCAGTGCTCACCAATTGCGAGCACGCTTTCCATCTTTGGTAGCGTGTGACATTTCAGGTTACGGCTCCGATGGGCCGTATGGTAGTAAGAAAGCGTACGATTTGATGGTACAGGCCGAGACGGGCCTGTTGTCTATTAACGGTTCGGTGGACGAACCGGCGAAAGTAGCGATTTCGGTTGCTGATATTTCGGCAGGTATGTATGCGTTAACCAGTATCCTGAGTGCACTGCTGATGCAGTCTCGCACGGGCATCGGGGCGGCGATCGAAATCTCGATGCTTGAGGCTCTAGGTGAATGGATGGGCTATCCCTTATATTACAGCGGCTACGGCGACAAACCGTTGTCACGAACAGGTCCGCAGCATGCAACGATCGCGCCTTATGGACCGTTTTCTGTTGCTCATGGGGAAGTGATTTATCTCGGTGTTCAGAACGAGCGGGAGTGGCTAGCTTTTTGTCAAAAGGTTTTGCGCCAACCGGCCCTGGCCGCCGATTCTCGGTTTAACGGCAATTCCAGGCGAGTGAAGCACCTGACTGAACTCCACGATATCGTCGACCCAATCTTGTCTGCGCTATCGGCGAAAGAGGCCATTGCTCGATTAGACCAAGCCGGAGTGGCGCACGCACGTTTTAACACGATCGAGGATTTTGCCGCACATCCGCAGTTTTCAGCACGCGGACGCTGGACTGATGTCGGTTCGCCCGTTGGCCCGCTGCGGGCTCTTTATCCGCCGTGGAGTATCGAGAATGTGGTACCACGAATGGACCCCGTTCCCGAGATTGGCCAGCAGACAGGAGACATTCTCAGGGAACTTGGCTACGATGACTCGGCGGTGGAATCTTGGCGGTCAGCGGGGGTTGTGTGACTTCACTCGGACGATGATATGACGATTAAAGAGGGATGGACGGGAAGGGTGTATGAAGACTTTGAGATCGGCGATGTCTATCGGCATCCTGTCGGGCGAACCGTGATCGCCGCAGACAATGTTTGGTTCACATTGCTTACCCAGAACAACAACCCCATCCATTTCGATCATGTTTATGCTGGTGGAACTGAGTACGGTCGTCCCATAGTGGATTCGACGTTCACACTGGCCTTGGTGACCGGGCAGTCGGTCATTGATCTGGGGCTCAACGTGATGGCTAATCTCGGGTGGGATGACGTCCGCCTGCCAAGTCCTGTGTTCGAGGGCGATACGATTTATTCCGAGAGTAAAGTGCTCAAGAGACGAGAGTCAAAATCACGACCAAACGTGGGCATTGTCACGGTTCGAACGACAGGATCTAATCAGAACGGCACGATTGTGATCGAGTTTCAGCGAACATTTATGGTCTATAAGCAAGGTTGTACACCGGAAACGCGGCGCGTGTTCCCTTCGCCGTCGACGTCTTGAATTCAGATGAGGAGGCAGACTCGATGATTGCGTTCGCACGGCAGCGCACTCGCATTTGTTGCTTACTGGTCACTCTCGCTGTGTCGTTTGTCATGTCTGCTTGCGGTGGACCTGACACTTTGATTGCTGGTGACATAGCCTTCGTCGACGTCAATGTGTTGCCGATGGACAGCGAGCATGTGCTTGAAGACCAAGTTGTTGTTATCCAGGATGGCCGAATTATAGCTATCGGTAGCGCTGACGATATCGGCCCTGAGGAAGGGGTTGAGGTTATTGATGGCGACGACTCTTATCTGATGCCCGGCTTGACTGAAATGCATGGTCACCTGCCAGATCCGAGGCAGTCAGATGTCGATATCAGGAACGTGCTGTTTCTGTACGTTGCAAACGGTGTCACCACGGTTCGCGGCATGCAAGGGGACCCATCACAGTTTAGGATGCGGGAACAGATTCGTCACGGGCTTCTGACAGGACCTCAGTTGTATCTCGGTAGCATTTCTATGAACGGGGACCGCGTATCGGTAGCGGCGGAGGCGGAACAACGGGTTCGCGAGTACAAAGTCGACGGATACGACCTGCTCAAAGTCCACGAAGGCTTGACCGTCGAAGCGTTTCATGCACTGGCTGAAACAGCAAAGGAAGTAGATATTCCGTTTGGGGGGCACGTACCAGATGCGGTGGGACTCCGGGTTGCATTAGCTGTCGGCCAACAGTCGATAGACCATCTGGATAATTACCTCGAGGCACTTGTCCCTGAGACTTTTCAACCGGATTCTCCTGTTGGGCTTCGTGGTGTTGGGGAGCTGATGGCCATCGTGGATGAATCGCTAATGTCCGACCTCGTCGAGGCTACAGTCAATGCGGGTACGTGGGTTGTGCCGACAATGGTTTTATGGGAGACGGCCTTTTTTAACGAAAGGGGCTCGGTGGAGGTTTTATCGGAGCGGCCCGAAACAAAATACATGCCACCAGAAACGGTTGAGAGGTGGATTAAGGCGGTGGATGATCGACTTGAAACTACCGACATTGATACTAATCGTCGCGTTGCGGCACTTCGGCGTTCCGTGTTGATGGCATTGCATGAAGGTGGTGCGAACATCGCCCTCGGAACGGATTCACCGCAAATCTTTAGCGTGCCTGGTTTTGCGATGCACCATGAAATGGCTCTTTACGTTGAGTTGGGTATGACGCCATACGAAGTACTTGAGATTGCTACTAGGCGCCCGGCAGAGTACTTCGATGCGGTCGATGATTTTGGTATGGTGGCAGAGGGACAGCGTGCGGACCTGCTTCTTGTAACAGGTAATCCATTTGAAGATATTCGCAACGTCGCTAATCGTGCAGGCGTCATGCTGAATGGTCGTTGGTTTTCAGCAACGGAGATCGACAACAGGCTCGACGAGATGGCACGCTTTTATGGAAACTAATTGGTCATTTTGGAAGGAGATGATGGCACTCGGTAGAATCGAGAGTATCTCCGGTAGGGTCTTGTTGGTAACTTGGTGCACGTCATCTTTATAGTATCGCTGTTCAATGAAGGGTCCTGTTCAGCTCAGACGTAGTTTGTTATTTGTACCAGCCGTTCGTCCCGATCGGTACCTGAAGGCCTTGAAGACCGGAGCCGATGCCATTTGTGTGGATTTAGAGGATGGTGTTGGTCCGAGTTCTAAGGAAGTGGCCCGCGAAGCTGCACTGGGATTATTTGCGGAACGGACTTCCGGTCGAACTGAGGTCAGCCTCCGTATTAATGCCGCGAGTATTCAACTCGGCCGACGTGACTTGGATACTCTCTTGAGATGTTTTGGTCGCGACGACTACGCTGGCACTCGGCCCGATGCACTTGTGCTGCCAAAAGTGTCTGACCCGGATGAGGTGCGAGCTATAGAACTTATCCTTGGTTCTTCGACCCAAGATCATTTTCCTTTGATCGTTCAGATCGAAACCGCCCGGGGCGTTGATGCGGCCATGGAAATCGGTGCTGCCTCAGCAAATGTGTCCGCGCTTTTGTTCGGTGCAATTGATCTTGCTGCCGAAATTGGTTGCGCGGTCGAATGGGATGCGCTTTTGTATTCGCGGTCAAAAGTGGTTTTGGCGGCGACAGCGGCGGGTATCGGTGCGATTGATGCACCTTATATGGATGTGACGGCTCTAGAGGCGCTAGGTGACGAAAGTCGCCGAAGTCGCCGGCTGGGGTTTGTTGGAAAGGTGGCAATCCATCCACACCAGGTTCCGGTGATCCAAGATTCATTCTCGCCGACGGACGAAGAGGTTGCTTGGGCCCGGAGGGTAGTGGCGGCCTATGAGGCTCAAAAGGGAGGGGTCCTTCTTTTGGACGGGAAGCTGATTGAACGACCTGTGGTTCTCGCAGCTCAGCGCACGCTTCAGGCTAGTCAAATAGATAGCGGAGATTGACATCGACGCTGTTAATCGTGCTATTTAGAGCGTTCACAGAAAGTGAAGTTAACAGGGTAATTCAAGTCAATTACCGCCTAATTTCGCCTCATCGCATTAGCATGAGGGTGCGGTTAGCGAATGTGCGCCAAAACCCCGTGTTGGTAGTTGAACAAGATTTCGGACGGTTGTGCAGGTAGCGGAATTTCAATGTCAACGGTATCGGCATCGACCCACAGACGATGAGCAAGCGGCGGCCGGTCTTCAAACATGATTACAATGGGGACGGGCATGCGGAACCCGGCCGGCACGTTTTCTTGTTGTACGCGACCGTGCAGCAGAAATGGGTCGGCCGTGTCGGTGAGTGGGCTGACTTCTAATTCAGGCCGATAAGTGGGGATGTCTACACCATGGACCCATTGATCGAAAAACCAGTCCATTGGTTTACCGAATGCTTCGGTGACTGCCAGTTCGAATGCGGTCGTCGTAGCGGCTGAGAATAAATGCTCTCGAAAGAAATTCCGCATCAGTTTTCGGAACGGTTCATCATCACCGGTTTCTAGTTCGGTCAGCATCATCCGGAGCATGTGCAGGACGAAGGCGCCTTTCTCATAAACCAAAATTCGATAATCCAGCGGAGTCTCCGCGGTTCTCAGTCGATACCCAATCGATAATGGACCGGACTTATGACCGTCGCTTCTTCGAATAACCTCGGGCCTGAACCCATAGTTTTTACCGTGTGCTTGCCCGATGTTGACTTCTCCCAGCACGTCTAGGCGCCAAGCATCTAACATGTCCAGAAACTGGTCTTCCCGCTCTAGGCCTTTCAACGTGTACAGGGCAGCTGAGTATTGAGAAAATCCCTCCGAGAGCCATTGATCTCGATAGTTTTCAAATGGTACGGAGACACCCCACCATTGATGAGCGACCTCGTGTGCACGAAACAACTCTGCCTCGCCGGTGTGCAGATTGCCGAATGCTTGAAATGAAAGCAAAACAAGACCGGGAAAAGCGAGGCCATTGTAGGTCGGAGTTTCCGTCACCAATAGAGATTCAAATGGGTAAGGACCGAAGTAATCGGTGTACGTCTGGATTGCACCGGCCAAGTCGTCTAGAGTTTTCTCTCGGGTACTGGGGCTAAATCCGCGGTGAGTCCGGTCTGCATAAACGGTTATGTGTGGTGGCGTGTCGCGCTCTACCGCCGAGATATTAAACCTCCCGAGGTTGAAAGACATACCCGCGACGGGGTTCTCTGAAACCCACCGCATAATTCTGGTGCCGTCAATAATTTGCTCGTCCACCAAACTGGCGCCACTGGCCACCCGAAACCGCTCGGGTACCCGATAGGTCAAACTCAGACGGGTGCCTGGCGTACCGCGGTTATGGAGGTGGCTTGGCATCCAGTTCAGGGCGTCTTTCAGCACGTAAGTTCTTCCGTCGCGGCGGTAGTCGATAAGTTCCCCTTCATAGGAAAGTTTGATGATGAATGTTTCTGTAGGTGCTACGACTCTCGGCAGCACGATAGTCACAGAGGGTTCATGAAGGTCCTCTGCCAACCGTCGGTCATGGGTGGCTTGCACGAAGTTAAGAGCGTCGCCGGTAAGTTCAACCGGTGTGTCGGGAGAGGGTGGGTTGCCGGCCAATAGAGTGGTGTCGTAGACATTATCTGGGTTTGCCGGTAAGGATGATTGCCACCTTACGTCGGTCACTTTGAGAACCGGCGACAGGCGGAGGCGAATCGCATTGAGAGGTTGATGAGCTTCAAAAAGGAGTGCGGCGCTGGCTTTGGCATCTCCGTTGCCTTCCAGAGCGAGATCAACGTCCGTCCGGAGAACTCTTAGCCGACGAGTCCATCCTTCCTGCTCCGGCTGTAATGGCCTTGGAGGGATGCCTAGATCTAACGCATTCCAATCGTCGTCATCGCCGCGACTTAATTTGCCTTCGACTTGAGGATTACGAGGGAACCCGTCAAAGACAGCGCTTCTCGTGGTGCTTTCGAAGTCCGAAAGAGCGTGAAACCCCATCCACACATCGTGAGTGTTGCGTCGCCGGTCGAACCGAACAATCTGAACCTCTTCTCGTTCGAGAGGTTCGATGTTAATGGTGAGCCAACCGTTGTCACGACTGTCGATTTGTGCGTGAAAGAATTTTCGGGGTGATTGAGTTTCTTGCATCCGCTGCAGTGCAAGCAGATCGACTAGGAGACGGCTGTCCGGATTGATTAATTGGCGTTCCAGGAGATTCTTTCGGCGTTCTCGTAATAGGTCTTTCGCTCGATCAAGATTTTCTGGTGTAACGTCATCGACCTGTTCTCGGAGTTGGATTCCGGTGTCATCGCTAAACCAAAACACGAAGCGCTCGAATGCTTCTTCAAGCAGGTCTTCGTCATCGAGGAATTTTTCGAGTTGCTGATGTTCAACGCCATCGGGAGGATAGCTGCGAACCACACCTTCACCGAGGAAAACCACAATCGCGATCTGACCGTCGACTGGGCTACTGGTATATAGCTCGCCGTGAGTCAGTTCAAAATCGAATCTGTCGATCGTGATACGACCGTTCTGAATTTGCCCTATCGGAATTAAATCACTAGAAAGTAATTGCTCGTACAGCGGCGGGTTGCTCGGTTCCTGAGCCTCACTTGCAGCAAGAAAGGCCGTAACCACCGTCAGGCAGCCAAGTAGCCACACGAACGAACTCTGCCGAACGGCGGTGATTCTCAGAAGGTCAACAAAGGACTTTGGCATATTCTGCAGGACACACGCTGGTAGAGCTCAGCAGATTGTCTCAGAAATGGGCGAAGTTTTGAACGCCAGAGTTTCTTGCTTCCTTCGTCAGCGAGCACTCTTGCCAGCAAGATTTCGTAGTCGGTCGTCGACCTCTGGTTGGGTCAAACTAATGGTATTCGGAATTTGTTGGGGAGGGGATTCTGATGTGAGTTGAAAATATCGATATCCCAGTGTAAAAGACCAAACGGTAGAGACCGAGTCAGCTAACAATGCGGTTTTAAACAGTAAGCGTTCGTCGGAGTCAGTGATTACGTCATCCATAGTCTCTGGCGTCGATCTGCTATCAAGACCCCACTTCTGGGCTAGGCTCGCATAAACTGGCAGTAGCCCGTCTCTGTAGTCCAGTGAACGGTTGAATTCGACAAGTAATTCATCAGCTGTTTCTGCTCGCGCCAAACTGATCGATACGAGACCCGCGCAAATATCGATGAAGGACGGCGAAGAAAACCCGTACTGGTCGTAGTATTGCTGATAAAGCAGCGCGCTAGAGGGTCCTATGGGAAGCCGACCATATCGCTCTTGAGCTTCATTGATCAGACTACGCGCCGCTGCGACGTCACGGGTAGCCTGAGTTTCGAAAGCTTCAATAGGGTCGGATACAGTCGTAACGCTAAGGCCGACAAATAACCATGCAATGCCGAGGGCGATGCAGACTCGTCGCATTGGGATATTAGGCCCTAAAATCCTCGTTTCTTGCCGCGCATGCCTCGCCGGCTACCTTTTGGCCTGCCTGCCTTAAACCGAGACGGTATGTCATCGGGGCCAAAGTTAGGTTGTTGGGGTCGTCGCTCACGTTCTGTAGCTTCGTTAACTTTGAGTCGACGGCCTTGCAACTCACTGCCATCAAACTTTGAAATGGCCTCGGGTACAGATGAGGGGTCCTCAAAATTAACGAAGGCAAATCCGCGAGGTTGACCTGTTGCCCGGTCGGCGGGAAGAAATACTTCGGCTACTTTACCGACCTGGCCAAAGAGTGTTTCAATTTCTGTTTGTGTTGTACTAAAGCTTAAGTTGCCAACAAAGATCTTTGAAGCGATGACGTCCTCCTAATTCTATCGGTAGGTGGGTCCTTTCCCACAGCGCGAGGTTCGCAGTATATCATCCGTCTGTTACCCAAACAGCGTGAGACTTTCAGATGATGGTAGACGGGTATCTTCGTTAATCGTCCATGTTGTGGTTAAAACTACGATAGCCACAAGCTGAAGGGCACGAATGGCTTTTGAGTAGTCTGGTTATTGGCCAAGGATTGCATTTCTGGTGCCATATGAAAGTCCTTAGAACGTCAGCTGTCGATTACAATCATCTGATATTACTATGCGCGTACTGATCACAGGCGGAGCTGGATTCATAGGATCGCATCTGGCTGAGGCGCTCTTGGAGGATCATCACGATGTGTTTGTTATTGATGATCTGTCCACAGGGTCGATTGACAACATTGACCGAGTGAGGTCCCATCCTCACTTTGGCTACCTCATTGATGACATTACTAACGAGCCTGTTCTTGCCGAGCATATCGATCGTAGTGATGTAGTTGTGCACCTCGCTGCGGCTGTTGGAGTTCGACTAATAATTGAAGCCCCTGTCCGCACGATCGAAACAAATGTGCACGGTACTGAAGTGGTTCTCCGTCATGCGGCCAAGAAGAAGAAACTAGTTCTGATCGCGTCGACTTCTGAAGTGTACGGCAAAGGGAACGACATTCCGTTTTCTGAAGATGACGACCTCGTAATGGGAGCGACGACTAGGCATCGATGGGCCTACGCATGTAGCAAGGCGATTGATGAATTCTTGGCCTTGGCGTACTGGAAAGAGAAAAGTGTCCCAGTGATTATTACTCGCCTTTTTAACACCGTGGGACCGCGACAATCAGGCAGGTACGGCATGGTCATTCCGAGTTTTGTGAACCAAGCGCTTACTGGAAGACCGATCACCGTTTTCGGTGACGGTTCACAAACGAGAAGTTTCGCGTATGTCGGCGATGTGGTTCAGGCGTTACTCAGTCTTCTCAAAGAACCTAGCGCTGTGGGCCAGGTTTTCAACATTGGTAACGATCGGGAAATCTCCATCTTGGATTTGGCTAGAACTGTGAAGCGGTTAACGGGTAGTAATTCTGAAATCAAGACAATTCCCTACGAGAAGGCTTATGAGGCTGGTTTCGAAGATATGCCTCGCCGAGTGCCTGATCTGCGCAAGATTAAAACGTTATTAGGATGGGCGCCTACGGTCACCCTAGAAGAATTGTTGGCCAAGATCTTGGCGCATGTCGGACAGGAAGAGTCCAAGTAGCGCGACGATCTCTCTTGAGAACGAAGGTTTTGAGGAAGAAAATTAATGTGTTGGTGCGGAAGGGGGGATTCGAACCCCCACGATGTTGCCACCGCCAGCCCCTCAAGCTGGTGCGTCTGCCAGTTCCGCCACTTCCGCGAGAAAAGAAGAGGTAAGTGCGTCGACGGCCGCTCGCCGTGTCTATTATTCCGGAGTTTCAGGCGCTGTTTCTGAGAGTTCCTCGATTGGAACTTCGGGTCCATCTACGCCACTTACGACTGAATCAGGACCACGTTGGCCAAGGATCGCGAGAACCATCGCGCCAACCATAAACAGGGTTCCAAGAACCGTTGTAGCCCGTGTCAGCACAGTAGCTCCAGCTCGTGCTCCGAAAGCCGCTTGGCTGCTACCGCTGCCTCCAAACGCAGAAGCAATATCCCCACCTTTTCCCTGTTGTAGCAAAACTACAATCAGCAGCAGGAAGCAAATGACAATGTATAAACCAGACAACACCATGCTTAGCATAAGCCAAGATTATAACGCCGGGGTGGCAGTCTTTTCCAAGATCTGGACAAAGCTTTTGGGATCAAGACTGGCTCCTCCAACCAGTACGCCGTCGACGTCCGGTTGAGAAACTGTCTCGGCGACGTTGGTTTCGTTGACGCTGCCGCCATAGATAATCCTGCAATGGTTTGCAGTGTCCTGACCAAAAGCTTGTCCTATGTGCAGCCTGATGTGCGCGTGTACCTCTTGAGCTTGCTCCGGTGTTGCTACGTGACCTGTTCCGATCGCCCAGACTGGCTCATACGCAACGATTAGTCGATGAACGTGATCGTCAGGCAGATTTATCAAGCTTGCCTTGAGTTGCCTATCTAAGATGCTCATTGTCTGTTTAGCTTCTCGGTTGTCAAGCGTCTCGCCAACACAAAGAATAGGCTTGAGACCGTTTTCGATTGCGGCATGCACTTTTCGGTTTACATCATTGTCTGTCTCGCCAAAAATATGCCGGCGCTCAGAGTGGCCGATGATCACATATGTCGCGCCTGCTTCCTTAAGCATCTCCGCGCTGACTTTACCGGTGTACGCGCCTTCAGCTTCCCAGTGGAGGTCTTGGCCGGCTATCAAAGTCGTAGTTTTTGATGCAGCTTGAGCCGCGGAGTAAAGTGATGTGAACGGTGGGGCAAGCACAACTTCTATTTTTGATTCCGCCTGGTCGAAGGTGTTGAACATATGTATGTAGTCCAGTGTTTCCGACACCGTCTTATTCATTTTCCAGTTAGCTGCGACAAACGGAATTCTCATGGGTACCCTCTTAGGGATGGCTGATTACAAGTTACTTACCTATCAGGCAGGATTTCGACACCTGGAAGTGTGCGACCTCCCAATAGCTCAAGCGATGCCCCTCCACCGGTTGAGATGTGTGTTATCCGGTTCTTAACACCTGCCTTATTGATTGCTGCGATCGAATCGCCACCACCGACTACAGTTTTTGCTCCTGAATTGGCAACCGCTTCCGCGACGGCCAAGGTGCCATTAGCAAATTCTCCAATTTCAAATACCCCCATCGGTCCGTTCCAGACCACGGTTTGAGCCGCGCTGATTGCATTCTCGTAGTTACTAATTGTGCGTGGTCCAATGTCGAGTCCGATTCGCCGACCAATAGATTGGTCTGTGACGTCTATGGTTTCGTGAGATATATCTGTAGTTACCGATTCGGCTACCACGTGGTCGCTGGGTAGATTTAGTTCAACTCCATGCTGAAGAGCCAGCTGTTCGATTTTTTGTGTTGTAGCTAGGAGTTCTGGTTCGACGAGTGAACCACCAGTTGGGTAGCCCTTAGCATTTAGAAAAGTGTAAGCCATTGCACCTCCTATTAGCAGTCGATCAACCTTGCCTAGAAGATTTTCTATTACCTCAAGTTTTCCAGAGACTTTCGATCCTCCAAGCACCGCTACGAAGGGATGTGTTGGCTTTTCGAGTAGTGCGCCAAGATGAACTAGTTCATCAGCCATTAAGAAGCCAGCTGCAGCGTCATTAACCTTTGGCACAATACCGACTGTCGAAGCATGCGCTCGGTGCGCTGTGCCAAAAGCGTCATTGACGTAGAGGTCCGCCAAGGCAGCAAGCTCAGTTGAAAACTGTTCGTCGTTTTCCTCTTCACCGCCGTGGAACCGTAGATTCTCTAGTAAGACAATCTCACCTGGTTTTGCCGCACCGACCAAACGTTTTGCCGTCCGCCCAACACAGTCGTTCGAAAATAGGATCTTTTGCTTAAGTAGTTCCGAGAGTCGAGATGCGACCGGTTGGAGAGTGAGTTCTGGTTTGAGTTGGCCCTTGGGTCTGCCTAAATGCGACGCTATTATGGTTATGGCTCCATGAGTAAGTGCATGTCGAATCGTCGGCAGCGCGGCCAAGATACGAGTATCTTCGACCACTTCACCGGCAACGAGTGGAACGTTGAAATCCACGCGTATGAGGAGTCGCCGACCTTCAAGGTCGAGGTCTTCGATGGTTCGCTTATTCATGTCGGCAGCAAAAAGCACCAATCTGCGAACGATTGCCTCGAAGTTGTCACTTGATGACCTTTATGATTGTTTCTGCATGAGTAACTTGGCCAAGTCAACACAGCGGGAAGAGTAACCCCATTCATTGTCGTACCAGGATAGAACCTTTATGAACTGACCATCCATAACCTTGGTGTAATCAGCATCGACAATCGACGAATGTGGGTTGCCACGAAAGTCGATCGAGACCAATGGTCTTTTGGACAACTGGAGAATTCCTCGAAGCGAACCAGCCTCAGCTTCCGCGAAGGCGCCATTGATTCCATCGGCAGTTGCAGGTTTTTCGAGTTCAGCTACTAAATCGATTACCGAAACGTTAGGTGTCGGAACACGCATCGCAATGCCGTCCAGCTTGCCTTTAAGTTCAGGAAGAACATGCCCTACTGCTGTTGCTGCTCCAGTCGTAGTCGGTATCATTGAAACTGCTGCTGCTCTAGCCCGCCTGAGGTCCTTGTGGGGCAAATCAAGCAGTCGCTGGTCGTTTGTGTACGCATGAACCGTTGTCATCCAGCCTCGGCGAAGACCAAATGTGTCGTGCAGAACTTTGGCCATCGGGGCCAAGCAATTGGTGGTGCACGACGCATTCGACAGGATGTTGTGACTTGCCGGGTCATAATCGTCGTGATTGACGCCAAGTACTACTGTGAGATCGGGTTCCTTGGCTGGTGCTGTGATCACAACCTTTTTTGCGCCTGCTTCAAGGTGTTTAGCTGCGTCGTCGCGTTTGGTGAAGAGACCCGTGGATTCAAAGACTATGTCAACCCCGAGTTTTCCCCACGGCAACGCTGCTGGATCCCTTTCGGACAGAACTTCAATAGATCGACTACCAATCCGAATTTGGTTGTCGTTCACTGAAACTTCTTCTGGCAGGTTCCCCAAGACCGAATCGTACTTCAGTAAATGTGCCAGCGTGTCAGTACTTGTGATGTCGTTTATTGCGACAAATTCCAACTCGTGCTCGTCGCGCGCCGCACGAAGAATGTTTCGTCCGATTCGCCCAAATCCGTTGATTCCGACCTTTATGGCCATCTGCTAAGTCTCCAATATAAGGTGCTAGTCACTCCTGTAGTCTCATTACTACTCAGAACAGGCCATTCTAATTAAGGCTCTTGCGGGTGGTCAAACACGCAGCTTATACTCGGGTCCAACGACCACCGAATGTACCTCTTCTACAGTTTGCTCCTTCTCTTCTACTTTGTCGCACTTTTTCCGGTTATTGCGTACAAGAGACTGCGATATCGCAAGCCCCTTGGAGCAAGCGCTGATCGCTTTGGATATATTTCAGAGGCAGTTAATCCTAATCAGGAGCCGTCAATTTGGATTCATGCGGTTTCGGTTGGAGAAGTTCTGGCTGCGCGCGCCTTATTGCAGGATCTCCGCCAGCATTATCCGAACCATCGACTTGTAATATCAACAACAACGGTGACCGGCCGGGAGGTTGCTGAACAACTTCAGGATTTGGTTGACAGTGTTTTTTACGCGCCGCTCGATTTCTCGCGATTCGTAACACGGGCACTGGATCGGGTTCTTCCTGAAATGGTTTTATTCATAGATACAGAAATCTGGCCAAATTGGTTGCTCGCCTGTCGTCGTCGTGGAGTTCGAACGGTTATTGTCAACGCCAGAATTTCAGATCGGTCTTATCGTCGGTATCGATTTGTTCAACCGTTTATGAAGAGCGTTTTGGCAAATCTTGATTTTGTCTGTGCGCAAACCCAGAGATGGGGCCAACGCTTTGTAGAGCTTGGATTCCGGTCGGCTAACGTGGCCGTCACAGGTAGTCTCAAGTTTGATGCTCTTGGTCCGGTTTCAACCGAGGCAGGCTTGGCTACCGGCAATCCAGTGCTTGGAATTTTTGGCTTTGCAGAGAACCGGCAAGTCCTGATGGCTGCCAGTACGCTGAAAGGAGAGGAACAGCCTGTCCTTAAGGCCTTCCAGCGTGTTCAGGAGGCTAGAGATGATGCCATCCTCATTGTGGTGCCTCGGCATCCCGAACGCGCCCAAGACGTATTTCGACTAGCTGAGCAAATGGGTTTTACGGTGATGTTACGTAGTGCACTAGCAGTCGATGAGTTTAATGTTCCTGACGTAGTCGTAGTCGATTCAATCGGCGAACTGCCCTGGCTTTTTCAACTTGCAACTGTAGTCTTTGTCGGTGGTAGTTTGGTCCCGGCCGGTGGACACAATATTTTGGAACCCGCGGTATTCGGAAAACCTATTGTCTTCGGCCCATACATGGAAAATTTTCTTGAAATTGCTGACTTGTTCTTAAGGAGGTCTGCCGCAATTCAAGTATCGTCGGCGACTGTTCTCCAAGATGAGGTGGTTGACCTGATGGCGGATCCCGAGCGGCGCGCGCGTGTTGGTGACGCCGCCAGACTACTCGTGGAAGAAGAGAAAGGAGCTCGAGTTAAGACATTAGCCGCGATCACTGAGCTTCTTCCGCCTGAGAGACCAGGCCTCGGTCACCAGAGTTCGAAAATTAGAGTTGTTCTATAAGGTAATACTGTGTTTAGTCGTTTATACGGATTCCTGGCTTCTGGTCGTCGACAATGGTACGCGGCTCGACCGGAGTTTCAGAAGCGGTTACGCCGGCCGGTTATCAGTGTAGGAGCGTTAGCAGTTGGCGGGAGTGGAAAGACACCTGTCGCGGCTGAAGTGGCGAACGTACTTGTGTCGATGGGAGAAAGTCCGGCTATTCTGAGCCGTGGCTATGGACGAGTTAATCCACTGGAAGGAGTGGTCGTCGTCAGTAACCGTGGGGAAGTTCAAGCTGGTCTCCCAGAAGCTGGCGACGAGTCGTTCATGCTTGCGCGTCGTCTTCGTAATGTCTCCGTTCTGGTTGCAGAAGATCGGTATCTAGCGGGACGACTGGCGGAGACACAACTCGGTACTACCGTTCACGTACTGGACGATGGATTTCAGCATCTTTCACTGCGGCGAGACGTTGACTTCTTGGTTCTTGGAGAAGCTGACGTGATCGATTCTCGAACCCTTCCTGGTGGTCGCTTACGTGAATTTCCAGAGACTGCTTCGTTTGCCGATGCGCTGGTGGTTGAGGCGAGGAATGCCGAATTTGCCGACGAACTGGTTAGTCATTTTGGAGTTCAGCAGGTATTTCACTTTTCAAGGGAGTTAGGAGTACCTCGTGACGCTTCTGTTCAGCATCAGGTGGAAGTTCCTCCAGGGACGCGTGTGCTGGCGGTTGCTGGAATAGCAAGACCAGGATCGTTTGTCGAATGCCTCAAGACATCAGGATACGATGTCGTCGATTTGATCCAAGTTCGAGATCATTATCAATATCTAGAGAAAGACATTTCTAACATTGCAGCTCGGGCAAAGAATTTGAATGTTAACTACGTGATCACCACTGAAAAAGATATGGTGAGGTTGCGCGAACATAGGCCACTCGGTTTTTCGGTGCTATGGGTTCCCTTGAAGGTCAATCTCGAACCGGCTGTTCAATTCAAGGCTTGGCTTCAGGGGCGGTTAAACGCCGCGCGAGCGATTAAACTGGGCAACTAACTATGCTGCGTCACCTAATCGAATACGGGGCAGTGAAAACTTTTTCCCTATTGGTCTACCTATTGCCTCGGCGGAGCAGTCGTGCGCTGGGTGCCGGACTAGGACATTTGTTCTATTTGATGCAAACGCGTCGACGTCAACTCGGGATTGAAAATCTAAAAGCCGCCTTTCCAGGGCGTTCCGAGAGCGAGTATAAGGCCATGCTGTGGACTGCATTTGGTCATCTAGGTTGTCAGGTGGCTGAACTGTTCAATTTTGATGCGATGAGTAACGCGGAAAAAATGAACGTGGTTGAGATTCAAGGGCAGGAGCATGTTGAGCAGGCATTAGCTAAAGGCAAGGGCGTTATTTATTTCACTGGACATTTCGGGTGCTGGGAATTGCTGGTAATGCATCATTCACTTCGTTTCACGCCGCTGGTTGTGGTTGTTCGAACCTTGGACAATCCAATCCTTGATCAGGAACTAGAACGAATTCGCACTCACGCAGGCACCCACGTGTTGTCACGTCAGGGCGCGATTCGGGGTTTACTGAGAGCTCTCATAGATGGCGGGTCTATAGGAGTCATGATTGACCAACATATCCAAGATCGAAGTGCGGTTGTGGTCGATTTCTTGAACCGACCTGCCGCGACTACCTCAGCAATAGCAACCTTGGCACTTCGCACAGGAGTTCCCGTAATTCCGGCTTTCGGCTTGCCGCTTCCAGGCGGACGTTATCGCATGGTCTACGAGGCACCGGTTACACCGCCGACGGATGATGACCCAGACCCCGTTCGCACTTACACGCAGCGTTGTACTGCTGTGCTTGAAAAATACGTTCGGCTGCACCCTGCACTGTGGCTCTGGATGCATCGACGTTGGCGGGTTTCGGACTCAAGCACTAAAACAGTTCCAGCTGCAGCAGGTCATAGTGAATCGGTGGCCACGGAGGATTTGAATTGATGGCACTTGGAGGCATTTCTCGCTCTTCAGACGGTTCCGAGCTGGAGTCTCGTCTGTTACGACTTATCGACGGCTTTTCTTCCAGGAGACTTTTAGTTGTTGGTGACCTTGTCGCGGATGAGTTTATTTATGGTCGCCTGTCGCGCGTGTCCAGAGAGGCGCCTGTGCTAATTCTTGAATACGACAGAACAACGATCGTCCCGGGAGGTGCTGGAAATGCTGCTTCGAATGTAGCGACCATGGGAGCAACTGCAGTAATCATCGGTGTACTCGGGCGTGAAGATGTCGACAAGCGTGTTCTTAGAGCGTTCCCGAAAGGCGTTAAGAGAAGTGGTATCGTGCGGATCAAGAACTATCGGACTCCCGTGAAAACTAGAATCCTTGCCGGTGGACTTCACTCGGCCAGACAACAAATCGTTCGAATTGATCGTGAAGGTTTAGCTCAGAATGAGGATGAAATTCGTTCACAGGTCGAGCGATCCGCGTTGAATGTCCTTCCAGAGTGTGATGCTGTACTGGTCTCTGACTACGGTTCAGGATTTATTACTCCTTCGCTCGTTACATCCATTAGGCGGAGTCTCAGTAAGCGAGGCCGTCGCCGACGGGTTCCGATTCTCGTCGACTCTCGACATCAGTTGCTTCGCTATCGTGGTTTAACAGCGTGCACCCCCAACGAGTCCGAAGCGGAAGCTGTGCTGGGTCGTGAAATTGGTGATGATTCCAGAAGATTGGAGCGTGCAGGCCGTGAGATTCTCAAGCGCACGCGTTCAGAAGGAGTGGTCCTAACTCGCGGTAGCCGTGGTATGTCGGTGTTTGTACCTGGACAGCGAACGACGCATCTTCCGATCTATGGCACGGATGAGATTGCGGATGTTACGGGTGCTGGCGATACTGTGATCGCCGTGACGGCACTTGCTTTGGCATCTGGGGCCTCTTTATATGAGGCGGCTCAGCTTGCCACCTATGCTGGGGGTTTGGTGGTGATGAAGCGAGGGACAGCTACGGTGTCTGGTGATGAACTTAGACGAGCGGTTCTCGCCGCTGGGACTCAATGAGGTGTTGCGTGGGACGAGTCGTGTCACAGGAGAAATTACTTGCCATGGTCGCTGCGGACCGGGAGGCAGGTCGGCGTATTTCATTGGCCAACGGTTGTTTTGATCTTTTGCATGTAGGCCACATCCGATATCTTGCTGGGGCTGCGGCACAAGCTGACAGACTTGTGGTTGCTATCAATAGTGACGAAATGGTGAGGACCCTGAAAGGGACCGGTCGACCAATCCTGCCTTCGCAGGAGCGAGCTGAGATCATTGCGGCGATAGGAGTTGTTGATTATGTTGTGGTGTTCTCGACACCCACTGTGGAGGACTTACTCGACAGGATTCGACCTGACATTCATTGCAAAGGAACCGACTATACCGAGGAGACTGTTCCCGAACGTGACGTCGTTCGTCGGTATGGTGGGCGAACCATGATTGTCGGTGACCCCAAGGAACATTCAACGCAAGGGCTGTTGAACCGCATTGCCGACTTCGGACGAGACCGGTCGCAGTTCTGACTTAACTTCTCGACATGCGAATTTTGATGGTTCGTCTCAGTGCGCTTGGAGATTTAGTTCATGCGATACCAGTGGTTGCGGCTTTACGTCGAGGTTTTCCAAGTGCAGAGATCGATTGGTTGCTCGACGATCGATACAAAGAACTGGTGGATTTGGTCTCGGTAGTTGACAAGCGTTTCACACTTGCCCGGTCCGGTTTTGATGCGTGGAGCAGCGTTTGGCGCGTGGGTCGAATGTTGCGGCGTCGTCGGTATGACATAGCTATCGATGTCCAGGGGCTTCTTAAATCGGCGGTGGCCGCTCGCCTGTGTGGAGCTCGGCGAATAATAGGGTTTGATACGGGCGACCTTCGAGAACCCGTTGCTCGGTGGTTGTACAACGAGTCGGTTTCGGTAGGCGGTGCTATGCATGTGGTGGAAAAAAACCTCGCTCTCGTGAGGCCTCTCGTTGGCGAATGCAACAAATGGGAGTTTCCGATTTCTGAACGACCTTCCGAGGCATTGAATCAGACCTGGATTGAGCTTGGATTAACTGATGGCGGTGATTTTGCTCTCTTGCATCCAGGCACGGCGTGGTCGACCAAGTGCTGGAGTCCCGAGCGGTATGCAGTGTTGGCCAGACGGCTTTGGAGAGATCTTCGATTGAGGTCAGCGGTGTTATGGGGGCCGGGTGAGGAACGAATGGCGCACAAGGTATGTGAAGCCTCGGAAGGGGCCTCGGTTCTAACGCCTGCGACGACCATTAGTGACATGGTGGCTCATATGCGTGCGGCTGCCGTAGTTGTCGCTGGCGACACAGGTCCGCTTCATGTGGCGGCTGCGGTTGGTACACCGGTTGTGGGAATCTATGGACCCAGCGATCCAGGACGGAACGGTCCTTGGTCTCCCAGTGACCAAGTGATATCACCTGCCGCACCTTGTCGCTGTCGCGTCGATAGAAAAGAACGAGGTTCAACAGCCGTCATCATCCGCCAATGTTTCCAGGATACTCAGTGCGTTGACGAGATTGAGGTCGAAGATGTCTTCCATGCGGTTGAGCAACGGTTGAATTTGAAAGTGAACCATGATTGATCGGGAAAACACCCCGAAGCCTAGGGGCCTTGCCCGTATTGCGCGGTTTCGAGTCTCACTCGGGTTTATGACGGCGGCCGTAGCATTTTGGCATGCCACGCCGACTTGGAGTTCGCTAGCTTTGGGAGGCTTCATTGCGACATTTGGAGAAATAGTACGAGTTTGGGCTGCCGGTCATATCAGAAAGGGACAGGAAGTCACGACGTCTGGTCCGTATCGGCTGACCCGTCATCCTTTGTATCTCGGTTCTTTTATAATCGGTGTCGGGTTTGTAGTTGCTGCAGCTAACGCCGTGGTTGCAGTAATCGTAATCTTGTATCTTGTACTGATGTTTGGCGTAGCGATCACTCTCGAAGAAGCCACGCTCCGACAACAGTTTGGAAGTGATTACGACCGTTATATAAATGGTGAGCTTCACTCAGGAGACCGCGGGTTTAGTCTTTTACTTGCCAAGCACAACGGTGAGTATCGAACATTGTTGGGTTTTGCTGCGGGACTCAGTGTCTTGGGAATCAAAGTTTGGGTTTCCGGCTTCGTTTCAGGCGTGATGTTCTGACATATAATGATTGCTTGGTCGACAGCCGGGACCGCGGACCACATCTGGGGCGGTTAGCTCAGGGGTAGAGCACCGGTTTTACACGCCGGCTGTCACAGGTTCAAATCCTGTACCGCCCACCAGCCTTTATCGCGTGGCCTAGGGGCCACATGTTTTGGCTGGCCAGCGTCAGCGCCATAGGCATTGTCGCGCTAGACCCGATGCGGGGTCGTAGTTCAGTTGGTTAGAACGCCGGCCTGTCACGCCGGAGGTCGCGAGTTCGAGTCTCGTCGGCCCCGCCATTCCTTTTAGTATTTTTCTCGCACCAGGTCGGGTGACACGACCTGGTGCATTCATGTCGGAACTAGTCGGTGAGATAGCTCAGGCGTGCTACGATTCTGAGGCTCATGCCGTTTCGAGACGTAGTCGGACACGGTCCACTCCTACAGTTGATTGCACAAGCCGTGAGTCGGGGCTCGTTGCCACCCAGTCTTGGGTTTATCGGTCCCGATGGCGTGGGCAAGCAGTTGGCCGCCATAGCGTTGGCCCAGGCCCAGAATTGTTTGTCATTAGTAGAGACAGGTTCGTTTGCCATCGACGCGTGTGGTGAGTGTGACTCGTGTAAGAAGATTGTTCGAGGTTCGTTCTCTGATTTGTTGCTTGTCGAAACAATTGAAAATAAACCAATCTCCATTGATCAGATTCGTCAAGTTGTTCACCAGGTAGCTTATCGACCTTTTGAGGGCCGTCGGCGGGTGGTGGTCATAGAAGATGCCGATAAGATGAACACGGAAGCACAAAGTGCTCTGCTTAAAACGCTTGAAGAACCTCCGGATTCTTCACAGTTTGTACTTATAACTTCACGACCCGATCTGCTACTTCAGACCGTTCGATCAAGAATCCAGCAGTTGAAGTTTATTCATTTAAGTGTGGATGAGGTTTTTCAAGTGGTTCGAGGGTTGGGTGTTGAGAAAGTGGATGCTCAACTCTTGGCGGCGGCGGGCGGGAGTGCCGGTCATGCAGTGGCACTCGCTTCAGGAGAATTGGTTGTTGCGCGTGATGCTGCTGTCCGACTAATGGAACAAGTCGCGATTGCACGTGATGGACGCGCTAGACTGGTAGCGGCGCAAGAATTCGTGGGGATAAAGAAAAAAGGCCAAGATGTTCGACAAGAACTCATCCAACGGCTCACAGCGATGCCATCCTTACTGCGGGATGTTGCTCTCTTGTGGACCGGTTCCGAGCCACAGGCCCTAGTTAATGTAGATTTAGTCGATAGTTTGGTACCACTCTCGGATGTTTATGGCGGGTCTCGGGGCGTCAAGGCATTCGAGTCGGTGGGTAGAGCACTGGATGCCGTAGAGCGTCACGTTAATCCTAAGGTTGTCGCCGATTGGCTGGCTTGTCGTTTGTAGAGAACTAAGGCTGATGTCGAACAGTAAGACGTTTGTCAGCGTGAAATTCGACCCAGTAGGACGGGCGCAGCGATTCTTGCTTTCCGAGGTAGTGTTTGACCCACCACTTCAGCCAGGTGATGCGGTAATTGTGGAAAGAGGAGAGGGACATGATTATGGGACCGTCGCACGGTCCATTCCACATCGAGATCCAGGGATACACTCGACGATCGTATCGAGTAGCAGAGTGCTGAGACGGGCCTCCACGGAGGATGTTCAGCAGCGACTAAAACAGCAGCAGCGCGAACGGAATGCTCACCGTGTGGCTCTGATGAAGATTAAGGAGCGGGGCCTAGCCATGAAACTGGTTAAGGTTGAGCAGCAGTTTGATAGTCCAAGACTTGTATTCAATTTTACCGCCGAGGTTCGAGTCGATTTTCGTGAGTTAGTTCGAGAACTTGCATCGGAGTTTCATTGTCGAATTGAGATGAAGCAAATCGGAGCTAGAGACGAGGCGCGTCTGTTAGGAGGTTACGGCACTTGTGGTCGTCCACTCTGTTGTACGACTTGGCTCAATGGGTTTGAACCGATTTCTATCAAGATGGCTAAACGTCAGAGTTTAAGTCTTAGTCCCTCACGACTTTCTGGTTTGTGTGGACGACTTAAATGTTGCCTTCGTTACGAACTGCCGAATGCCGCAGGAGAACAGTTTGCAGGGTGTGCAAACGAGAGTAGTTGTAGTCGATCCGAAGGCGGATGTGGATCCAAGTGCAGTGGTAACTGTTCCACGTGTACTAACTGCTAGTAGAGTGACTCGCTACATTGCTGGTCGTCTGTACACGAATTCATAAGATGTCCCTTCCGCGAATCGGTCTAACCGTCGGTGATCCTTCAGGTATCGGTCCTGAGATCGCTGATAAAGCTGCCAGTGATCCCAGAGTAAAGTCAGTTTGTCAGCCTGTTCTGTATGGTCCATCTGAAGCCGAGAGGCAAAAATTTTCGCCGGGTGTAGGCTGTCCTGAAGGGGGTCAAGCGTCTTATGAAGCGGTTAAATCTGCAACGATTGATGCTCTGGAGGGACGCCTGGATGCGATTGCTACTGCTCCTATAAACAAGGCGTCTTGGGCGGCGGCTGGTTTGCCATGGAAAGGTCACACCGAGTTACTCGCTGTCCTAACAGAGAGTTCATTCGTTGCTATGATGTTCTATTCACAGCGTCTTCGGGTAGTACTCGCGACGGTACACGTTCCAATTTGCGATGTACCAGTTTTGTTGACTACAAACCGATTGGAACGGACGATCGAGCTAGCTGCGTCGGCGTTGCCCCGTTTTGGTTTCAAGAAACCGCGACTTGCGTTAGCAGGTCTAAATCCGCACGCGGGTGAATCTGGTCTGATAGGACGGGAAGAATTGTTGACATTAGCCCCGGCCGTTTCGACGTGTCGCTCGCGTGGTATCGACGTGACTGGACCCCTGCCTGCAGACACGGTTTTCATGCGCGCTCTAAAAGGAGAATTTGACGTAGTTGTCGCCTGTTATCACGACCAAGGTCTTATTCCCGTCAAGATGATGGCGTTTGGCCAAGCCGTCAATGTGACACTTGGTCTTCCTATCGTGCGTACGTCGGTTGACCACGGGACAGCCTACGATATTGCGGGCACGGGTACTGCTGATCCTTCGAGCATGGTCGAAGCGGTCTGTCTCGCTGCCCGCCTTACGAGTTCTAACCACGTGAGCCATGGCTGAGCATCTTATTGCTGACAATCGGAAGGCACGCCACGACTTTCACTTGTTCGATGCGTATGAAGCTGGAGTGGTGTTGCTGGGGACGGAGGTTAAGGCAATTCGTGAAGGAAGGGTAAACCTCAAGGACAGCTACGGACGTGTAGAACACGGCGAAGTATTTCTCTATAACCTACACATTAGTCCGTACAGCCACCGAGGCTACGCTACCCATGAACCGCTTCGTCGGCGGAAACTTCTGCTTAACAAGATTGAAATCAGGAAATTGATTGGAAAAACCTTGGAGAGAGGTCTCACTCTCGTTCCAGTCCGGATGTATTTTAAGAACGGTAGGGTCAAGGTGTCTCTCTGCGTGGCGAAAGGAAAGAAGAACTACGATAAACGTGAAACGATCCGCCGTCGTGAAATTGACCGAGAAACGCGAGCGATCGTCAAGGAGAGGATGCGGTGAAAGTGCTTATTACGGGTGCCGATGGTCAATTGGCCCATGCGGTTGCGGCACGGATGAAGGTAGAGCATCAAGTAATCTCTCTGACACGAAAAGAGCTCGACTTGACACGATATCTCGATGTTATGGATGTTGTGCGAGAGGAGCAGCCCGATGCGATTATTAATGGTGCTGCCTACAATGACGTAGATGGAGCTGAAGATGAACCGATGGCCGCAATGGCGGTCAATGCTTTTGGCGTGAGAGCGTTAGCACAGGCAGCGGTTGCCACTCGTGCGATTCTTGTGCACTTTAGTACCGACTTTGTCTTCGACGGTAACGCTGACCAACCTTACACTGAGCAGTCGATTCCAAATCCACAGAGTGTATATGCAATGTCAAAGCTCATCGGCGAGTGGTTTGCAGCCGAGGCTCAACATTACATTCTCCGTGTTGAAAGTTTATTCGGTGGTGGATTACTTCCCTTACGAGACGGTCGAAGACAAGGGAGTAGTCTCGATCGGATAGCGGACGCAATCTTGGCTGATGAGGAAGTCCGAGCGTTTACAGATCGGACTGTAACGCCAAGTTATGTTGACGATGTTGCTGAAGCTACGGCGGTGCTTTTAGCTTCAACGCCGCCAGAGGGTATCTACCACTGTGTAGGTTCAGGTATGGGTACGTGGATGGATCTAGCAGCGCATCTGGCGGCGGAACTGAATAGCCCGAGTCGCATCATTCCGGTGCACATGTCAAGTCTGAAGCTCAAGGCTAAACGACCTCAATTTTGTGCCCTGTCGAACGTCAAGCTTAGATCGCTTGGTATCGTAATGCCGACTTGGCAGGATGCTGTGAGTCGATATGCTCAGGCACGCCTGAACGTTGTGTAACTCTATTTAATGGAAGATTTCATCAACTAGAGGAACAATCATTTCAGCGATTGCTAAGCACGCAGTTAGTCCAGGGGAATCAATTCCTGCCGCGTGGATGAGTCCTGTTACTTGCTTGTCATAACGTATGATGAAGTCAGCAAATGGCTGGTCGGCTGGGGCGGGACGAGCTCTGATTCCAGTGCCGCCAGGTCGAAGGTCAGTTATGTTCAGTCCGGGAAGAAGGCTTCTGGCCTCTTCGTAGAAATATTCGATTGGCAGCCTATTACCCTCATAGTCGTCTTTAGTTGTCTGGTAGCTAGCGGTGGGGCCTAACATGACGCTGCCCCAAGTAGTCGGCGTGAGGTGAACGCCAAGACCATGGCCTGATTGGTCGGGTAGTGGGTAGACAGGTCTAGTAACTAGATGGCGTGAGCGAGGCAGTAGTTCAGCGTACTCACCTCGGACGGGATAGATGGTGAATTGTTCACCCCCCAGCATCGCTGATACATCATCGGCGTATAAACCCGCAGCATTCACGACTACTCGTGCCAGGATATGTTCTTGTTCCGTTTGGATTTGGATACCGTCTACACAGGGAGTGCCACCAATGACTGGAGTACTGGTAAGAATATAGGCTTCGCTGGTGGTCTTGCTTAGTGTTCGAACAAGTGCTTCGGCTTCGACGATGCCGGTGGAGGGTGACCAAAGAGCGGCGACACCATCGACGTGTGGTTCGAGCTTCTTAATAAAAGAGCGATCTACTATGTCTACATCTACACCGTTCTTTTTCGCTTGTTCTCCAAGGGTCTCGAGTGTCGATATTTCATCGGTGGTCATTCCTACAATTAATTTCCCGCACCGAGTATGTGGCACGTTGTGAGTTCGACAAAAACTATAGAGGCGTTCCCGGCCTTCGACACACAGATTTGCCTTGAGTGAACCTGTTGGATAGTAGATTCCAGCGTGTATTACACCACTGTTATGAGTGCTTGCTTCAAGGCCAAGCCGTGGGTGAGATTCCAATAGGCAGGTGCTGTAACCCCGCTGGGATACAGCATTGGCGGTAGCGAGACCAACAACCCCAGCACCGATGATTGCAACATCAATCCGTTCCACAGGTGTCTTTGATCGTAGACTAGTGTCCTGTCTAGAGTGAATTATTAACTATGTTGAGGTGGTAGTCTGTCGGAATTCTAGTGGGATGACGAACGTTATGAGTAAAGCGCTGATCGAGAAGATTCGTACCCGCCAGGCGTGTGTGAGCGTAATTGGTTTGGGCTATGTTGGTCTTCCCTTGGCTGTTGAGTTTGCCAAGGCTGGTCTAAAAACAATTGCATTCGATATTGATGTCGACAAAGTGGAACAGCTCCGTCAAGGGAAGTCTTATATCGGCGATGTTCCGAATGGTGAGATCCAGGCAGTGACCACGAAAGGCTACCTGACGGCTACGACTGATTTTTCGCAACTTGCTGACGTTGACACGATTGATATCTGCGTTCCGACACCTTTAAGGAAGACTCGTGATCCCGATTTGTCATATGTAGTCTCCGCAGTTGATGAAATCGCGAAATATCTTCATGCCGGTCAACTTGTGGTTCTCGAGTCGACAACCTATCCTGGCACTGTCGAAGAGGTAGTACGTCCTAAACTGGAAGCAGGTGGCCTTAAAGCCGGTGAGAATTTTTATCTTGCATTTTCACCGGAACGTGTAGATCCGGGCAATGTCGATTGGAATACTCGGAATATTCCAAAAGTTGTGGGAGGGGTCAATGAGATCTCAACTAAGGTGGCGGCCCTGTTATACGAACAGATTGTTGATTCAGTAGTGCCCGTGTCCTCAACCACCGTTGCGGAGACGGTTAAACTACTCGAGAACACGTTTCGGGCTGTAAACATAGGTCTCGCGAATGAACTGGCTCTGATGTGTGCGCGCTTGGATGTCGATGTATGGGAAGTTATTGAAGCGGCTAAAAGTAAGCCCTTTGGATTCATGCCCTTCTATCCTGGTCCTGGGCTCGGTGGACACTGTATTCCGATTGACCCGTTCTATTTAAGCTGGAAGGCACGGCAAAAAGGTTTTGAAAGTCGTTTCATCGAGCTCGCGGGACACGTCAACTCGGGGATGCCGAGGTATGTTGTCGAGCGTGTCGTTGATGCATTGAATACTCGGACTCTTCCAATCAGTGGGTCGCGTGTTCATTTGTTCGGCGTAGCTTACAAAGCGAATGTTAGTGACATTCGTGAATCACCAGCCATCGATATAGCTCTGTTACTCAAGGAGCGAGGGGCACTGGTGAGTTATAGCGATCCCTTTGTTCCGCGGATCTCGGATAGTGGTCTGGTGTTGGACGCAATTGATCCAGATAAAGTGTTGAACAGCGGAATCGATTGCGCCGTAATTGCGACTGACCACAGTGGATTCGATTATGAATCGATCGCACAACAAGCACCGGTAGTTGTCGATACAAGGAATGCACTAAAGGGTGTCAAACGGGACAACATCTTCCGGTTGTGACTCTATCTGCAACAAATCTGCCAAGGTAATTACGATAAATCGAGTTTGCGAATATCTAGAGAACAGCACTAGAATCCAGTCACTTGCCAATGTCTAAACGCGCCATCATTACAGGTATTACTGGTCAAGACGGTTCATATCTCGCCGAGTTGCTTCTAGATAAAGGCTACGAGGTTGTGGGTGTGGCTCGTCGTTTGAGTGCTCCAAATCACTGGAGAATAGAGCACTTGCTGGACAGAGTTGTGATCCGTCCAGCTGATCTTTTGGACCAGCTTTCGCTTATTAGATTGATCGATGATGTGCGACCGCACGAGGTCTATAACCTCGCGGCTATGTCGTTTGTTCCAGCATCTTGGGATCAGCCGATGCTCACTGGAGAGTACAACTCACAGGGTGTGACGCGAATGTTAGAGGCTGTTCGTCAGGTCGATACGTCGATTCGGTTTTATCAAGCGTCTTCGAGTGAGATGTTCGGAAAAGTGCGGGAAACACCGCAAACGGAAATGACACCTTTTTATCCCAGAAGTCCTTACGGGGTCTCGAAAGTATTTGCTCACTACATTACGGTGAACTACCGTGAAAGCTACGATCTGTTTGCGGTATCGGGCATTTTGTTCAACCATGAATCACCCCGGCGAGGATTGGAGTTCGTGACACGAAAGGTTAGTGACGGAGTTGCTCGTATCAAACTGGGATTGACGGATTCCTTGTCGCTGGGAAATCTTGATGCCCATCGGGACTGGGGTTTTGCTGGTGATTATGTGCGGGCAATGTGGGCAATGCTACAACAGGAAAAACCATCAGATTACGTGGTTTCGACTGGTGTGAGTCATTCAGTGCGCGACTTAGTGGAAGCCGCTTTCTCACACGCCGGATTAGATTGGCGCAGTCATGTTCGCACAGACACTGATCTTTTACGTCCTGCTGAGGTTGAACACCTTATAGGAGATTCTTCGAAGGCTCGTGTCGAGCTCGAATGGGAGCCGCAAGTGGATTTTCCTAAATTGGTCGAGATGATGGTGGATGCCGATCTGGACCGGTTGAGTGTTCCCTCGGAACGAGGTGACAGTATGTCGCCTGAGTTGCAGGCCTGACAGTACCGGTTGCAGTTGAATTTGTGAACTCGCCTTTGGGTAACAGTAAGCTGTCACTTCCGTTCGGCAATCACAGCGTAATCCTGATCCGAAAACAACAAACGATTTAACGTTTCGATATTCTGATTGACGACTGAAACAAATGAGGTCAGTTCAGCGTCTATAGCAGGAGTGGCAACCGTCTCTTTTGGTGTAGACAGCTCCAACATTTTCAGTTGATTCTCTTCGGGGTACGGGGACCGGTAGATTACTTCCGCTTTTTGGAAGCCGCTGGCAGTGACTAGGTATTTCAAGGTGTCGGGATGGATCGGGCGAACATGTGTGATGTCTCGAACGTAGCTCTGAAAGAAGGCTGACCAGGAAGCGACGTTGATGGTTTCGAGTATCAATTTAGCTCCGGGACGGAGCTTAAGGAAGGCCGTGCCAATGAATTTTAGAAGATATTCCGGCTCAAGGTGTTCCACAACTTGAGCGGCGAATAGCCCGCCTAAAGAATCATCTGGAAGCGTACCTAAATATGAAACTGCATCTCCTTCTGAGACACTTAAGTTCCGCGTACGACAGACTTCGACCATGTCATGGTTAAGCTCGATACCGCTCGCGGTCACGCCCCGTTCACGCAGAAGGTCTAGAAACTCTCCACGACCACAACCTACGTCGAGCACGTTTGTGGCTCCTTCAAAATACGGTAAGTATCCGGCGACACGAGATCGGATTTCAGCTTGGGACCCACGAAAGTTATCCTCAAACGCGACGTACTTATAACCATCGTAAGCTGAGGTAGGTGGTATGACTGATGCCTCGGAGTCCTTCTTTGTATCGTTAGAGTTTCGTGCTCTCAACCCGTCGAGTTCTCGCTTGAGCGATGCCGTGACCTCATGCCATACGGCTGTAGTTGAACGAACCTCGTCCACACTTGCTTGGTAGCGCCGCTCTCGGGCGACCATTGACTCCCAGCGTTTCTGCAACTCGTCCGATAGTCCGCCAAGAGCACCAATAACACCTGCTTGTAGAGCTCCGCCCGCGTCACGGTCTTTAGTGTCTACATAACCTGTAATCTGCTGTGCAAACTGAATCAATTTATGTTCAAACTCGACAAGGTTGTCTTGGCCCTGTCGCAGTAGTTCGATCACTTCGGCCACGGCACTCGAAACGTCACGGTTCACCTTGGCGTTTCGGTTAATGTGGTCGACGAGCGCAGAGTTAAAAGCGTGTTGACGCTCGAACAGCGGTGCGAGGGTGTTCCACACAAGCCCGCGCAACTTGCCACGCCAACCCTCGGTGTTGGGAGTGAGATCGAGGAGGTTCCAGCGTTCATTGAGCTCTCTGATTTGGTGCTCGTCATGCGCGGGTGGAGCGTCTGGCATGTCGTGCAATCGGTGTAGTGCACTGTCAAGGGCAGTCAGGGCGTCATTGTATAAACGATTGGCTTCTTCTCGTTCATCATGTAGGCGTTTCAAATCCGAGGGAGAAATGCTGCTTTTAGACATGCCAATGGTGGCCAATTGTAGTGTGTCCGGCCAGTCTGGACCAGTTCTTAGCGGTTACTGCTTCTTGGTGCTGGGCGCAGTCGTTAAGCCATTTATACTTGGGAAGTCTAATTGTGCCTACTTGACCACTCCTTCCAAAGGACTGCTCGCCGTGGCGTACATCTTTAGAGGAATACGTCCCGCTAGAAATCCCGTTCGACCGGCTTGAACAGCTAGGCGCATAGCGCGTGCCATGGCAACCGGATCTTTGGCTCCGGCGATTCCAGTGTTCATCAGTACCGCGTCAACACCGAGTTCCATAGCGATCGCAGCATCTGATGGAGTGCCAACTCCAGCATCAACAATTACGGGAATCTTAGAAAACTTCTTAATGATTCGAATGTTGTTAGGGTTCTGAATACCAAGACCTGATCCGATGGGTGCTCCAAGTGGCATTACCGCCGCGGCTCCAGCGTCTTCAAGTTTGCGACACGTCACTGGGTCGTCATTCGTATAGGGCAGAACAACAAAATCGTCTTTGACTAAGGCTCGCGTAGCTTCGAGCAGTGCTTCGTTGTCCGGGAAGAGCGTTTCTTTGTCTCCAATTACCTCGAGTTTTATCCAATTTGAGAGACCGACCTCTCGAGCTAAGTGAGCAGTCCGAATAGCTTCGTCCGCGGAATAACATCCAGCCGTGTTTGGCAACAGAACGTAACGGTCAGTGTCAATGTGATCGAGTAGTGACTCCTTAGAACGGTCGGTGACATTTACGCGTCTGACAGCTACTGTCACCATTTCGGCTCCGGAGGCTTCATGTGCTTGGGTCATGACCGAGTGGGAGGAGTATTTGCCCGTGCCAACGATCAGACGGGAGTGAAATGTTGTCCCGCCAAGCGTCAGCTGATCATCCGCCATGCCTCCCCCGACAAAGTGAACAACTTCGATCTGGTCGCCTTCCGTAATGATTAGTGAGTCGTATGAATCGCGTTTCACGATCTCAAGGTTGTGTTCGACCGCGACACCTCGAGGATCGAGATCTATTTCCGTGAGGAGTTGGTTGACGGTGAGCGGACCTACAATCTCAAAAGGTTCGCCATTTAAACTGATCTTCAAGGTTCGGAGCGTAGTCATCGCATTTCACGAAGTCAAGGATAAGTCATTGTTCGATTGAGAGTTATCTGTCAAACAACGTATTTGATGGAATGCCGACATCTTTTAGCAACGTCCGAAGCGTGTCTTTTCCGTCTTGAAGTAAATGAGGCGGTAGATTGTTTTGTCGGTCGTGGTCATACGCTGTTGCTAGTGCGGTCACTATGACCCTCTCGTAAGTGGTGGCCATTTGCTCCAAAGTGAATCTATCAGACCAGAGTCTCCGGGCAGCCTTGCCAAGCGATGTGCGCAGGTTGGTGTCGACAGCGAGCCGAGCCAATGCGAGTGAGAGAGAATGTCCTTCGTCAAGGATGTCAATACTTACGCAGGCAGCGTCTATCGCCAGTCCTTGACGAGTCCGGCTGCGAGGTCCGCCCACCTCCATCCAATTTCGCGGGTCGAGAGATGGCACGTCACTAGTATGGATGAGGTCAGTGATAATGGTCGCCTTGCCGGCACTCAGGCAACGTAGCCAGGATGCAGAGGTTTCTCGGGATGGCGGCCAATGTAAACATAGACATACATCGGCAGCGGAGATGATGTTTGAGAGTTCTTTGTCCGCAACATTGCCGATGATACTGATCTGTTTGCTGATACCCAAACGTTGGGCTTCGGCCCGAGCGTCGTATTGTTCGACCGTCTGGCCGCACAGGAGCAGGTGCCAAGGTGCCATTTCTGATTTGAGCGCAGCGAGACTCTTGAGAGTTTCAAAAATTCGTTTCTCTGGACTGATATCTCCAATGGCGACAAAAAGCGTTGGTTCAACAGGAATGTTGTGGCGGTGCCGTATCGATTGGTTGGTCTCGGTAATCGGTGGCAGACTGGGGATTCCCATTTCGACAGAAGTCACCGGCGTTCTTGGCGATTCTTCTTGGATCTCTTCTGCAAGCCATGAATTGTGCACAAGGACCACCCGTGCTGAATCGAGAACAACCCGTCTCATGGGCCAGAGATAATTCAGGGAACCAAGCGACCCGGTCCAAAGATAATCTTGCGACCACGGTGAACCTGAAATTCCAAGTTCTGCGATTCCACTGTCGGTAGTGGGATGGTTGTAAGCGAATTCAACCCGGTAGTCATTCGCTCGGTTTGCTTTGAGCAGTGCTCGGCGTCTCGAGTGATGCAGTTGGCCGTCGTGCAGCGCAATTAGTCCTGGGTACTTTACGAGATAAGGCCACATGTAGTCGTGATGAGTAGAGGTTCCCAACTGGTAGACCACGAGATCATATGGATTCTGGTGCTGTTTCCACACGAAGTCATGAGCACTGAAGACGCCAGCCACACCAGCGAGCGGTGTATCGCTAAGCGAATCTAGAAAAACATCAATGCGATGGGTTTTGGCAAGAAGCGGAAGAAGTTCGGCATTGAGCCTAGCGATGTCTGAGTGGATAGGCGGTAACGGTGTGAACCAGGCGACGTGTGTCATAAGAGCGCCGTTAGTAGAAGTTTCCAGTATACCGTTTGGCTTTTCAGTGTGACTGCTGGTTTACAAATTCCGCACCCTAGCAAGAGAGTTTATTTGGTGCGGTTAAAGATGTGGTGTAGCAATGCAACTATGTTACTGCCGATATCCATTGGCCACGATGTTGGTCGTTGGACGTGTCCATGCGCTACTCCACGACCGACAATGTTTCAGTGTCAAGGGACACCACTACTTTATTACGGGTCTTTGGGTATAGCTGACCAGTCGACCAGTCGAAGGCTAGTTCGTCCTTGACAAGTGTGACGACCTCCAATGATTCTCCAGACCTTTCTTGAAAGCTGGCTGCTATCCAGTTGAGACGTTCTCTTTCATCTATTGTCAATTGTTCGCCTTCTCCCAGTCTTAAAAGAATGTCGCGAAGGGTGCCGTCAAGGTCAGTGTTTTCAAGTGCCGTCGTGATGTCAGACTGATTCTCATTGGAGTTTTTAAGAAACCTGTATGGTGTTTGAATCGATGCCTGTGCGTCGAATGAGGCTGTGGAAGGATAGGTGCTCGAATACATCGGATAGTTCGAGAACAAAGGTTGTTGTTCAATTTGAAATGCCGACGCAAAAAGTTGGAGAGCTAAGACTAGGAAAATAACCCAGTAATGAACGGGGCTCAGGGGGTTGTCCGCCCAAGGTCTCAAGACGTCAACTGCTTTATCTGCATATCTCTTACGTGACCAGGGGCGGTAGAAGAATTGTGATGACAATTTGTCCCAAGGTATAAAGAAACTCGCCCAGAGCAACCACCACGCCCACCATACCTCAGCCTGAAAGAAGTAAAACCCTAGCAGGAGCGCGGCACTGCCAGCGCCTATAGCCATACGTGCTGCTGTTGAGCGCAGAAAAATCGCAACAATTAATGAACCTTCCATACCAACCGCGAATGCCGATGCTCCCACGGATACCCAATGGTGGCTCGCAACCCACAGACCCCAGTCTACCGGTGCATTGAGCGCATCGGTTACGAAGTGATATTTAACCGCCCCGCCGAGTATCCAATTCAAACCACTGGAATAGATTTTTGCGAAGGCTGATGCCGCCATTGCTGAACCGAGTACGAGACCAGGGAGCCACACGGCAAACCCGTAGGCTTGACCAGTGGCTCCTGGGTCGGGTCGCTGTTGCCACCACTGTCGAATAGTTCGGTCCAGACTTAGTCCATCACCCCAGCGGACGGCGAGGAGGCACCAGAGCGTCACCAGTAACACCCCCCACGGATGGGTCCCGGTGTGCTGTAAGCGCACTAGTGTCCACAATGTTAAGTTTGCGACGATAATTCCATAGGAAAGCCGGGTTGTTAGCCCGATCGCGAAGGCAACTATCGCCCCAAAAGTGAAGCGTTCAAGCCAGGTAACAAGTTGTGGCTGATTGGCGACCCACCGGATTCCGCCCCAATCCGCCAACCAGGCCCGTTCCGGATGGACCTCCCCCGGGGCGGCCCATTCCGCCATTCTGAGTTCATTCAAGACAAAGGCGAGGCCGAACGCGAAGAAAATACGATAAACGCCGAGTGTGTGGGCGCTGATTGACGGGATTGCACGGGTTAGCGTTTGTGGATCTCGGAGATAACCTGCACCGACAAGCCAGAGGATGGCTGCGAAAGTTGTCAGTCCAGCCGATGCAACGACGAGGCTCTTGGCTACGCCACGTCGTTTAAACAGGGGAATCCGATCGCCAATCCAGGTTGTCGTAACACCTACAGGTGCATTTGGGACAACGGATAACGTTTCAGCATCGATAAAAGTGGTATCAAGAACCCAAGAATTGGCGAGGAGAGCGGCAATGTTACTTGAGGACGTATCAGTGAGGTCATAAGCCCACGCGGCACTGTCAATAGGTGTGGCGTTTGCCAGTTGGAGCCGTTGCTCAAGTACGACCCGATTCGAAACTGAGATTCCGGCCTCCCACAAGATTCCGATCCTCGGCGCGGGTGTACTTGTGAGTGTGTGTGCCAGAACCAATACCAGCAGGACGCTCATGCTTGGTATCCCGACCGCTCGCGCGACGGTTTGCATACGATTAGCTGACAAACGAGCAAGAACTCTCATGGTCTGTAAGGATCACCCCGTCCTTCAAGACGGCAGCGCCCCGGTGCCAGTTGCCCCTCCGAAGACAATTTAGACTATTGTTTCACTGAGCAGGGCATTGTGAGTAATCATACTGATCACTTTCTGAATTGTGCACAGCTGGTTTTGGCGAGGCTTGACCGCGTGGCTGTTGAGCGTTTAGCCGATGCTCTTGTTGCGCTCCGGTCGAGAGCGGGACGTCTGTTTGTACTCGGTGTCGGCGGCAGTGCGGCCAATGCCGGTCATGCTGTTAATGACTTTCGCAAGCTTGCTGGTATTGAAGCCTACGCGCCGACGGATAACGTATCGGAGTTAACTGCGCGCACTAACGACGATGGCTGGGACACAGTTTTCGAAGCCTATCTTGAAGTGAGCCGTGCGACCGATCAAGACGCAATTTTTGTTCTGTCAGTAGGTGGGGGAGACGCTGAACGGAACGTTAGTCCAAATCTCGTTCGAGCAGTTGATGAGGCCAAGCGTCGTGGTATGACAATCCTTGGTATCGTTGGTCGTGATGGTGGACATACGACCCGTCATGGTCACGAGGTAATCGTGGTTCCGACGGTAGATTCCAAGCTTATAACGCCACTTAGTGAGGCGTTTCAGGCTGTCGTTTGGCACTCTCTTGTGTCACACCCAGCGCTGCAGCAGCAGCCAACGAAATGGGAGTCGGTCCCAACCAAAAGCAGTTCGTGAGCCGGCGGGCGGTGTTCGTCGATCGTGACGGCACGCTGAATCGTGCCGTGGTCGTCGACGGGAAACCTTATCCGCCGTCTACGGTCGGTGAGTTCGAATTACTACCCGGCGTGCGTGAAGGCTTGGTGTCCCTGAAGGCCACCGGCTACCTGGTGGTAGTGGTGACTAATCAGCCCGATGTAGCGACTGGCCGCCAATCCAGCGAAGTCGTTGACGCTATGCATGCGAAATTAAGAAGCAAGGTTCCAATAGACGACATTCGTGTCTGTTTTCATACCGATGAAGATGGTTGTGAGTGCCGCAAACCGCTTCCAGGGATGTTGTTGGCTGCTGCGGAGGAATTGGGTATAGATTTGTCGAGGTCCTATATGGTCGGGGATCGATGGCGAGATGTTGAAGCTGGACAAGCTGCCGGATGTCGGACAATCTTCATCCGCAGTGGATATACCGAACGCCAGCCCGACCAGTATGACCTTGGTGTTGACTCATTCGCCGACGCCAGTCTGGCCATTATTGGTTAGGTCACCCAGTAACAACACAGCCATTTGTTCAAGTCTCACGGCGGCGCCAGCGGCGCAGCGCATCGCGAAGCCGGTGTTCGAGTACTGTGGCAGCACCTTTCCCCGAAAGCAGATTGCGGACGGTACGTACAACGCGGAACGGATGCCGTAGATAACCGACGACGTAGTTAAGAGTCAAGAAGGTGAAACGGTACAACCCGAGCTCAATGGAACCACAGACCTCGTTGTACGTTTGCGGGCGCAACGTATTGTACTTGCCGTTCAATGAGGTCAGGTCAAAGAAATAGGGGTCGTTGATCTGAATCTTGTCCCGCTCAACCAGTGAGTCGAAGAGCTCCGACCCGGGATACGCGGAGAAAAGGAATACGGCGACTTCGTCGACGCCCTTCCATGACAAAGACAACCCATAGAACAACGTCTTGTAGATATCCTTTCGCGGCTCGAACGGGAATCCGATGATGAGGTTTGCCCTGAGCACGAGCCCGAGGCGTTTCGCGATCATCATCGAGTTAGTGATTCGATCGAGCGTGATCTTCTTCTTGATGAGTTTCAGCGTAGCCTGGGAACCACTCTCCGGCGCATACACTAGATAATGGCAACCGGACTCCTTCACCAGCGCAAGTGTCTCCTCATCGAGCACTTCGCTCCGGGTGCCTGCCGGAAGCGACCACTGAATCTTGACTCCCTGGTCCAACAGCGCTCTGCAGAATTCGATAATCCAATCGCGTTTGACGATCGCGGTGAGGTCGTAGAACTGGACACTGGTAATATCGTATTTCTGGATGTAGGCCTTGATTTCCTCAACAACTTCTGTGGCTTGCCGTAACTCATAGCGAGTCGTCCACATCTGCGGGCTCGAACAGAACGTGCACTGATACGGACAGCCCCTGGAGGCGACCATGGGCATGTCGCGTTCGGTTAGCACGCCGTGCGACTTGCCGGCGGCCCAGAACTTTTCCAGATGACCCTCCGGCCAGTATGGGCGCGGGATGTCATCGATTGTCCGGATTCTCGGAAGCGCGCCGTTGTTATGAAAAGCGCCCGCCTTGTCCACATAGCAAACGCCGGACACCGAACCGATATCGCTTCCTTCTCTGACGCTCTCGATGAGCTCGAAGAACGTATGCTCGCCCTCTCCCTTCACGACCGCGTCCAGGACGGGACAATCGCGCAGGATGAACTCCGGCACTGCGGTGGCGTGCTCTCCGCCTGATACGAGGAATGCGCGCGGAAATGCCTCGGCGACCACCTGGATCAGATCGCGCACGACCGGCCACTCGCCGGAAAACATGCCAGAAAATCCAATGACTTCCACATCCGAAGGAATCCGCGCGATCATGTCCTCGACAGTGAGTCCTTGCGCAAGAAACCCAGGGTACTTTTCAAGTGGATAGACGTGATTCAGTCCCTCCCCAATCGCGTCCACGATCGTCACAGAATAGCCATGACGCATGATGTAAGCTGCGATATATGCGAATCCGATGGCGGGCGTTGCCTCGTTGTTGAACGCTCCTTCAGCGAATACGATTGGGCCACGGACCAGCGCAACCTTGAGAGGTGGACGGCTACTCGGCTGCGGCGGGTCTTCGACAAATTGGAGTTCAGTTGTAGTCATTCGGATGTCTAGTTATAGCCGCCCGTCGCGCACGACGAACATGTGGACGTTTCTTCTCGCATGCAAAACGCGACCCACGGACTCGCTGGCCACGCTAAATCATAATAGTAGTATGCCAAAGAGGTTGAAAAGTTAGATTTATTTTGAAAAGTTCCCCACGCAACGTGCTGGACGTCTGAAAATCAGTTCAAAGCATCCAGGAATCGCTGTGTGACGACGTTCATACAGACGCGTGCAGTATCGGCGTAAGACCGTCCTTCAACTTCACGCGAGACCGCTTTTTCTTAGAAATGATGAACTGCTTACAACCTCGCGTTTGCTGAGGGTCACATAGAGATTTTCTACAGTCCAAGAATCAGGATTGTCGGGTGGAGAATATTGACAGATGGGCCAGTTTCGTTGAGACTTTTAGTGTTCATTTTGTGAACAAGACGTTCTTAATATCTGAACGTGTTGCCGGGTTTGGAGGTTAGCGGTCCTGTGACTGACGGGGCGGGAGCGTCTCTGCAGCCTTCTTCCAGTCGTCTAGAAAATTAATCCATGGATATTGATTCGCAGCGAGTCTTACGCTTGCTTGACGTTGTTGAGGAAGAGTCTACTTTGACTCAGCGGACCCTTTCCGCTCGGTTGGGTATCGCATTAGGGTTGACCAACCTCTACATCAAGCGTCTCATCCGGAAGGGTTACATTAAGTGTGTAACCATACGAGCAAACAGGCTGGCTTATGTAATTACACCACGTGGGCTCGCACAGAAGGCCCGGCTGACGCTGAAGTTTATGGAATACTCCCTTGATCTGTATCGGGATGCGCGGCGGCATCTTCACCGGGTCCTGACGAGTCAGGTCCAGAGTCCGATGCGAGTGGCAATCTATGGAACGGGTGAGGCAGCCGAGGTCGCCTTCCTTGTCCTACGGGAACTGGGACTTGACCTTGAAGCCGTCTTCGATAAAGAGGGAGGGGCGAATTTTTTAGGCTTCTCTGTGCGTAGTGTGAAAGAACACAGGGAAGTCGATTACGATCTTCTGATTGTCGCTAGGCTTGATGAATCTTCAAAGGTAATAACGCGTCTGATGGCTCTTGGTGTTGAGAAGGACAAACTGCTGCCTTTGAGAGCCAGCGTGCAGTCAACTATGAGCCAATCGAAAAAACAATTTAACAAAAGGACGAAGATGGTTAAGGCTAATATCAACCGTCGGCAAATTCAGGATCAACATAAGGAGACGATTCATGGCAAGCGTCGCTGAGCTGCGCGTAAAGCTATTTGCTGACGGAGCTGATCTATCGGCGATTAGAGATTTGGCGTCGAATCCCCTCATCAAAGGATTCACGACCAATCCGACATTGATGCGAAAAGCGCATGTTGATGACTATGCGACTTTTGCCCAAGAGCTGTTAGAGGTGGTTCCTGACCGTCCTATTTCATTTGAAGTTTTCTCAGACGATTTTCCCGAGATGGAAGAGCAGGCCTTGGAGATTGCATCATGGGGACCTAATGTCTACGTTAAGATTCCGGTGACCGACACGCTGGGTAATTTCACTGGGTCTTTGATTAACCGGTTGGTTGAGGCGACAGTTCAAGTAAACGTCACCGCAGTAATGACGACGCAACAAGTCAAACGTATTGCGGAATGTCTATCGAGCGATGTGCCGAGTTGTATCTCAGTCTTTGCCGGGCGGGTGGCTGATACGGGTGTTGATCCCGTGCCGGTTGTTGCTGAGGCGGTCCGACTGGTGGAGTCTCTCAATCGAACCGAAATCATATGGGCAAGTCCACGAGAACTGCTTAATGTGTTTCAAGCTGAGGCGGTCGGTTGTCACATCATTACGGCAACCACGAATGTTCTCGACAAGCTGAATCTGGTTAACAAGGATCTTTTAGAATACTCACTCGACACGGTGAAAATGTTCCGGAATGATGCGTTAGCTGCCGGTTATAGCATCGCGACGGCGCGCCGGACCGCGACAACTTAACTGCCTGACACTGAAACTACTCGACAAGTATTTGCTCATTGAGCATTGCTCACTGAAAAAGGGAGGGCCTGTGCGACCTGTGAAAACGCTCGCAGTTATTGGTGGTGCTGGATACAAGGGGTGTGTGCTCGTGCCCAAACTATTGGCGAAGGGGTATCGCGTCGTGGTCTACGACATCATGCTCTACGGTTCCGAAGGTTTGCCTTCAGACCCGAACTTGGAAGTTATCGAAGGTGATATTCGTGACATCGACCACTATGCCAGTACGGTAAAGGGACAGGATGCCGTCATTAATTTGGCGTGTATTTCGAATGATCCGAGTTTTGCCCTGGATCCCACCATTAGCCGATCGATTAACTTTGACTGCTTTGAACCGATGGTTAAGGCAACCGTCGACGCTGGAGTAAGTCGATATGTGTATGCATCGACCAGTTCGGTCTATGGGGTGAGTGACGCTCCGGATGTGACTGAGGAACATCCGTTGGTTCCGCTCACGGACTACAACCGTTATAAGGGATTGACCGAACCGCTATTGCTCAAATATCAGTCCTCAACCTTCACGCCCGTTATCATTAGGCCCGCGACGGTGTGCGGGTATTCGCCTCGAACACGGCTCGACTTAACGGTAAATATTCTGACCAATCACGCTATCAACAACCGAAAGATTACCGTGTTCGGGGGGTCCCAAAAACGACCGAACATCCATATTGATGATATTACCGATCTGTACGTGGAACTACTGGAACGGCCGGTGGAGCAGATTGGTGGTCAAATCTTTAATGCTGGATATGAAAATTTTTCGGTAGCGGAACTGGCACAGCAGGTTAAAGGTGTTGTCGAAGAGGAATTTCCCGAGTTTGCTCCGATACCCGTTGAAACGACGCCGTCGGATGACCTTCGCTCCTATCATGTTTCGTCCAAGAAAATATTGGATCAGTTGGGCTGGGCTCCTTCTCGGTCGACAGAAGATGCAGTGCGAGACTTATGCCGTGCGTTTCGCGATGGCCGTCTGCCGGATAGCTTGGATGACGATCGCTATTTCAACGTTCGCACGGTTAAGAACCTGGCCCTTAAGTAATGAATACGCACTCTATTGCCGTAGTAACTGGCGGTGCAGGTTTTATCGGCAGCCATATGGTTGACTTGCTCATGGAGCAAGGTTTTGAAGTTCGAGTTATTGACAATATGGTTGGTGGCCGGCCAGAAAACTTGGCCGCCCATCGGCGTAATAACCGTCTGCACGTCAGCGAGACTGATGTTCGAGACCTACCGAGTAACGACTCGATTTTCTCTGGAGCGCAGTATGTCTTCCATTTCGCCGGTATCGGCGACATCGTGCCTTCGGTAGAGCGTCCTGTTGACTATATGTCGACCAACGTCCTTGGAACGGTGCGGACGCTGGAAGCAGCGCGGCATGCCGGAGTGCGGAAGTTTGTTTATGCGGCCTCCTCGTCGTGCTACGGCATTGCTACGGAGTTGCCCACGACTGAACATGCGCCGATCGCACCTGAATATCCGTACGCGCTCAGTAAATACCAGGGAGAAGAGGCGGTGCTTCACTGGGGGCGGCTATACGATCTGCCGGTAGTCTCGATACGAATTTTTAATGCTTATGGTCCGAGGTCCAGGACCACTGGTGCCTACGGAGCCGTCTTTGGCGTGTTTCTCGCTCAGAAATTGGCTGGGAAACCGTTCACAGTTGTCGGCGATGGAACCCAAACCCGTGACTTTGTGTTCGTGACGGACTTGGCCCATGCGTTCTTCCAGGCGGCAGAATCAAGACGGCATCAGGAGATTTATAACGTGGGTGCGGGGCGCCCCCAATCCGTAAACCGATTGGTGGAGTTACTCGGTGGTGAAGTCTTACATTTACCGAAACGACCAGGGGAACCTGACTGCACGTGGGCAGATATAACCAAGATTCAGGCCGAGCTCGATTGGGCGCCGCGCGTTTCGTTCGAAGAGGGCGTAGCCACAATGGTGGATTGCATCGACTACTGGCGGGATGCGCCTGTCTGGGATCCAAAATCGATTGAAGTCGCGACGCGCAGTTGGTTCGCGCTGCTGGACACAAAAAACTAATGACCACAAAGCTACCGGAACATCAATATCAACGTAAGGTAAAAACCCGCGAGGAGTTGCGCGAGATTATAGGTGCGCCACCGCGGGCCAAGTCAGTGATCATGTGTCACGGTGCCTTCGATTTAGTGCACCCCGGCCATGTCAGGCACCTCACATATGCGAAGAGCAAGGCCGACATTTTGGTTGCGAGTCTTACCAGTGACGCCCATATCTCAAAAGCGCACTACCGTCCTTTTGTTCCCCAACAGCTACGTTCCATGAACTTGGCGGCACTGGAGGTAGTGGACTACGTCATCGTCGATGAGAATGAGACGCCGCTTGAAAATATTGAATTTCTAAAGCCGGACTTTTTTGCCAAAGGTTATGAGTATTTCGACGGAGGGGTTCATCCGAAAACAGAGAAGGAAATTGCCGCATTGAGTAGTTATGGCGGCGAAGTTATTTTCACGCCTGGCGACGTCGTTTTCTCGTCCTCGGCGTTTATTGAATTAGCGCCACCAAAAATTGCAGCTGACAAATTGACCGCGCTGATGAACTCGGAAGAGGTCACGCTAGCAACGCTGCGTGAAGGAGTTGAGTCTCTAAAGGGAATCAGTGTTCACGTGCTTGGCGATACCATTTTGGATTCCTATGTGTATGGTAGCCCGATCGGAAGTAGCGCGACAAAGACGCCGACATTGAGCATTAAATATGAACGCCAGGTAGATTTTGCCGGTGGGGCAGCAATCGTGGCACGTCATCTCAGGGAGGCGGGCGCCGAGGTGCTGTTTTCCACAGTGATGGGAGATGATGATCACAAAGAGTTTGTGCTTCAGGAGATGAAGACGCACGGCGTTAGGTGTGAGGCTGAGATCGACAAGACCCGAGTTACGACCCAAAAGAGTGCCTATATTGCTGGTGGTTATCGTCTGCTGAAAGTTGACCGTGTCGACAACCGTCCGATATCTGAACGAATCTTGGAGAAATTTAAGAACGCGCTCGGCAGCAGTGGCGCCGACGCGGTCGTGTTCAGTGACTTTCGACATGGCATCTTCAGCCCGGCGACGATTGCTCAACTCTCGGCTGCTGTGCCCGACAAAGCGTTTAAAGTTGGTGACAGCCAAGTAGCCAGTCGGTGGGGCAATATCCTCGATTTCCACGGGTTTGATCTCATTACACCGAATGAACGGGAAGCGAGATTTGCCTTGGGTGACCAGGATTCCGTTATTCGGCCGCTTGCGTTGGAACTATATAAGCGAGCAAAGTGCCGAACTCTAATTCTCAAGCTCGGTGCGCGAGGCATCTTGACCTACCGCGCACCTAACCCGGATGTTCGCTCATTCTTTACAGTCGATAGTTTTACGGAGAAAGTGGTTGATCCCATTGGTGCAGGAGATGCCCTCTTAGCGTACGCGACGCTGGCTTTGGTCGCTACTGGTTCGCAAGTGATTGCGTCGATTCTTGGTTCAGTGGCTGCGGCTATTGCCTGCGAGCATGAAGGGAATCAGCCCGTTTCTCCTGCCGAGGTTCTCGAGAAACTCGACGTACTTGAAAAGCAGCTCGATTACGTATGAAAGTCGTTATTGTTGGCTTGGGTATTCAGGGAAAAAAACGGCAAGCGATTGCCGGACGCGACGTGGTGACCACCGTCGATCCGATCGGACCCAACGCTGAATACCGAAGCATCGACCAAGTGCCGCTGGACTCGTACGATGCCGCGTGCGTTTGCACGCCGGATGAGACCAAACTCGATATTCTCAACTACCTGCTCGGCCATGGTAAGCACGTGCTTGTCGAAAAGCCGCTAGTTGCGGGTGATGAGTCCGCATTGACGAATCTCTCTGAACTTGCGCGGTCCAATCGAGTTGCTTGTTACACCGCGTACAATCACCGGTTCGAACCACATATTGTGTCTCTGAAGGCGTTACTGGATGCTGGCACGCTCGGCAGTGTGTACCTGGTACGTGGGTTTTACGGTAATGGGACGGCACGCGATGTTCGGAATTCGTCGTGGCGCGACCACGGGTTAGGTGTGATTTCAGATTTAGGGTCGCATTTACTGGATATTTGCGCGTTTTGTACTGGTCGTCCGACATCAGATCCGCTGGTGTGGAATGTTAATCGCTTCGAGAATCGATCCTTTGATCATGCATTGTTCGGTTTTACAGGTTCGCCCACCCTTGAGCTAGAGATGACCATGTTGTCGTGGAGGAACAGTTTTCGGTTCGATGTTTTTGGCGAGCGTGGTAGTGCTCACATCGACTGTTTATGTAAATGGGGTCCCAGCACTCTAACCGTGCGTCATCGAGTCCTTCCCAGCGGGAGACCGCCCGAAGAATCCCAAACGCTGATTCAGCCGGACCCGACGTGGAAAGCGGAGTACGAGCATTTTGTGGGTCTCTGCCGCACAGCTTCAACGAATATTGATAACGATATTTGGATCAATGCAATTATGACGCGTCTGAGTGAGTCCGTTGATGAGATTCCCGTGTCTCTGTCGGATACTCACACCTCCAAGAGTGCAGCTGGTTCATGAGTGGAAGTCCCGTGATCGGGTTTGCCGGTCTGTCCCATCTAGGGATTGTGTCCAGCGTGGCTGCTGCCGCCAAGGGCTTTGAGGTCGTTGCCTATGATTCAGATGCGGGTCTCTGTGAGCAGTTACGGGCCGCTCAGCCGCCGATAGTTGAACCTGAATTAAACAATTTAATAGCCCAGCATACGGAACGTCTGATCTTTGAAAGCTCTGCGACGGCGTTGGCGTCGTGTGACGTTGTTTTTGTCACTCTTGATGTTCCAGTGAATGTTGATGGGTATAGCGATTTGACCGGAGTGCGAGCGCTATACGACCAAATTGTGCGACACGTCAAGGCGGAGACGACGATCGTCTTCTTAAGCCAGTTGCCACCAGGCTTCACGCGCTCATTGGTGTCTGGTGAGGACCCAGGTCGTATAAGGTCGGATCGTTTGTTTTGTCAGGTTGAAACGCTAATTTTTGGTCGGGCAGTGGAACGTGCGCTATACCCAGAGCGATTTATCGTGGGCTGTGCTGACCCACAGGTTCCATTAGTCGGGCCGTACGCCGATTTCCTTCAGGTATTCGGGTGCCCGGTTTTGCCAATGCGGTATGAAAGTGCCGAACTTGCGAAGATTTCGATAAATATGTTTTTGGTATCGTCGGTCACGACGACCAACACGTTAGCGGAGGTGTGTGCGGCCGTTGGTGCGGAGTGGGCGGAAATTGCACCGGCCTTAAGACTGGATGCCCGAATCGGACCGAAGGCCTACCTTGATCCAGGACTGGGTCTTGGTGGGACGAACCTTCTGCGTGATCTTGTAACGATTCGCGAGTTGGCCAGCGAACAAGGGACTCACGCTGAAGTAGTTGAAACGTGGCTGCGTGACAGTGCGTATCGCCGTGATTGGGCTCGCCGTTTAGTGGAACCCGAACTCGCGGTGCTGGACGAGGGTCTCGTGGCTGTATGGGGGCTTGCCTACAAAGTTGGCACGGGTTCAACGAGACATTCTCCAGGTTGCGCACTGGTCGAGTCGTTAGCGGAAGTACAGGTTCGGGCGTACGACCCAAAGGTTCGTCTTGGTATTGGAGATATTCTGGATGAGGCGGTCGACGCGAGCAGTGCGCTTGAAGCGGTCGAAGGTGCTGATGTGCTCGCGGTTATGACGCCCTGGCCGGAGTTCAAGGCCGTTGCACTCGCATCCGTCAGAAAGGTGATGCGCGGTCGACTGATTCTTGATCCCTACGGTGTCCTAGATGAACGACAGTGTCGTAGCTTAGGGTTTGTCTACCATACGCTGGGCACTCCTGCTCCTAGTGAACTCCATGTTGCATCATCGTAAGGTCGATGGCGAACAACCGCGCCGGGTGGTGGTTCTAGGCGGCACCGGGTTCTTGGGTCGAGCGACCATACGCCACCTTGCTGACCGCGGTGTCGACATGTTGTCACTGGGTTCAGCTGATGTTGATTTGACTCAGCCTGAGGCGGTTGAGCAACTTCTCGGCTGTCTCAGGGCAGATGATGCCGTCGTGTTTGCTTCGGCCATTACACGTGAAAAGGGGCGCAACGTTGAGACATTTACGAAGAACGTGTCAATGGCGGTCCACGTTGCCAAGGCTTTGACCACGGTGTCCTGTGCCCACCTCCTCTACCTCAGTTCAGATGCAGTCTACGAGGACGTGACGTCTCCGATTCATGAACGAACGTGCAGTAGCCCCTCGGATCTCTACGGATTGATGCATCTAGTTCGAGAACGGCTACTGGCAACCACGATGAGTCAGCTGGACATACCACTCGGAGTGTTACGGTTTTCTGCCATATACGGCAGCGGAGATACACATAACAGTTACGGTCCAAACCGATTTTTACAGGAAGTGAAGAAGGGGCAGGCAATTACGCTTTTTGGTGAGGGCGAAGAGCAGCGAGACCATCTGTTTGTTGAAGACGCAGCCCGCCTCATTGTTCTCTGTCTCGTCCATCGGAGCGAAGGGTTGTTAAATCTTGCGACGGGGAAGGGTGTGTCCTTTCTGCAAGTTGCTCAGACGCTAGAACGCCTCAGGACGAGCCCTACCGAGGTTGTGCAGAGTCCGCGAGCGATGCCGATCACTCATCGTTATTTTGATGTGAGCGCCCTACGCGAGGCATTTCCATCTTTTGAATTTACGTCTCTTGACGATGGGTTAGCCCAGATGGTTAGTGCGACCGATGCCTGAGTCGATTAGATGGGGTCGATAATGAATTTGAGAAAATGCATGTTCATCATGGTGACAACTGGCTGGCGACTCACGACTGAACGCTAGATGACGCCATAGGCGCCGACCCGCAGGCCGTCGTTTTGCCCTACAAGCAGTTGACGCAAATCAGGAGAAGCTTGTTTTATGACCTGGTCGGGCCATTCAGGAACGGTTTTCAGTGGTGCGGCCCAGCTGGGCCGGTAAGATTGAAAGAGACTGGGTCTCGGACGGCCAGAACCCATGACACCGCCTGCATGGACCGTGAGATTGTGGAGCATGACCGCATCGCCGGCTTTCGCAAGCAATATGCAGGCGTCGTTAGCGAACTGTTCCAAAGGGCCGTGTGTGTTTGTCCACGCCAGTTTGTGACTGCCGGGCACTACCCAGAGTGGGCCTTCGTCTATTTCGAGGTCGATAAAGTAATGGCCGACGTTGCACCATGACGCACAGCTGTTTCGGTAGTCTCCGTCTAGAGGGTCAGGTCGATAGTCGCGGTGTAATCCTTGGCGACCTCGCTTTTTCTTGTCGGCGTCCACAGTACGCCACTCGGCATACACTGATTTAAAGAATTTGAGCTGTTCGCCATAGCATCGGCGGAGCGGCTTGAGTAGCTTGGGATTTGTGATCAACTGTTCCATGTGTGGTCCTGGCCAACGCTCAATAAAGTCGCACCGATCCACACCTTCCATCTCGGATCGGACACGAGCGATTTGGTCTAACGAAACCATCTTCGGTAGAAGAACGAAGCCCTGCTCGTTAAAGTGTTTGTGCTGTTGATCGAGCGTCATACATTCAAAATTCGCTCGATGGAGAATCGTGGTTGTGTGTCGTGTGTTCATCATGATCAACGCAACCGCTGACGAACATGATGTTCGAGTCGTTTGCGACACAATGTTGTTCAGTGAATCGTATCAGTATTCGTTAGGTCGACCATCTTAACGATGTCAAAGCGTAACTTGTGGGCATCAGTACCGGAAAGCAAGCTGTGATGACGACGCTATGGCCTCGATGGAGGCTGCGTGCGGCCCTCGCTGTCCTAGTCGTGGGCGTGCTGGTAGGCGTGGCCAGTCGTGTACTTGACGGTGGTCCGGCGAGCTCCATAAACGTGCGGTGGGCTGCGGAGGTGACCGACGCCGAGCGTCTTCGGCTGGAAGCACAGTTTTTACTCCGTGGGGAACGGCTCGAGGATCGCACGTTCGGGTACGACCTACTGGACGACTCCCAGGCGAACATCCAGGCGTTAGTTGAGCATCCGGCGGTTGAGGATACCCACCAGATCGACCGCGGGAACTTTACCTTGGCTGCGAGTGCGGAGTTTGGGGAGAGTCGGACCGGGTGGGCGTGGCGACGGGGCGTCGAAGACCAGTTGCCACTGATGTGGAGACTGGCAGGATTGTTGGTCCTGATAGGGAGTGGTCTCCTCATTCCCTGGTCGGTGCTTGGCCGTTCCATTGCGGCGGGGGGATCTGGATTAAAGGAATGGACCAGGACCATCGGGCGGTTAGCGCAGTTTCCACCACGGGCGCCGTCACCAGCTTGGCCGCGCTACGACCGGGCTGTTGTACTCGGCTTGGCGGCGACGTTTCAGGTGCTCTACCTCCTGTCCATTTTTCTCGGCTTCGAATGTGACGCGGCGAGTTTCTATAGCTTTGCGAAGGGTTTGGTTGGTGCCGGCGGGCTTATTTCTCCCTATCGACCACCATTGTTTCCGGCTTTCTTGGCCTTGACGGGTACGGTCTGGCCCGGGACCTTTGTCGGCGTGGTGCTGGTGCAGGCGGCGATGGGTGTGGCGATGCCGCTCTTGGTTTATCGCATTCTGTTCGGGTTGGGCCGGTGGCCGGCGTTAATCGGGGCGTTCGCGTTGATTCTGTCGACGACACCATTTGTGGGTGCCAAGCTGATTCTTGCGGAGCAGTTGTATGCGTTTCTAACGCTTGTGATGCTTGACTGTCTTGCGCGGTACCAGGACCAGCGTGACCCCCGGGCGATTTACGGCTTTGTCCTTATTGGACTCTGCGCGATGTTGACCCGATGGGAAGCACAATTTCTTGTTGTCATCGGGCTGGGTGCGATTGTGGGGCTCTCGGTGCGTCCAATGCGACACCTCCGACATATAGCGTGTGGAGTTGCGATCATTCTAGTTGTCCTGGCGAGCTACTCGACCGGACGGGCGTGGGCGTTGAACGATTATCGGCTTATTGGTATGGTGCAGAGCGGCTCTGGCATGCAGTTGTTTCAGCGACTTCATGGATTGAGTCCACAACGTGTTGCAAGTTTGATGGGTGTAATTACCGGTTCGGATACTAGTTCGCACGGTCCTCAATTTATCAATTCTTTGAACGGACCCTCTAGTCAACGGTTACGAGATTTGGTCGTCACCTACGTCAGCGAGGATTTCAACGGCAGGGTTCGCAACAAAAAACGCGATCTCGATCAAATACTTGTGGAGCCTGATGCGCCTCCCGAAGGGGCTTATCAGGAACTGTTTGGTCAGTTTGAAGGAGCCCCCGACGCGCTAGCCGATAATATCTTTCGTTCCGGTAGCAATCTTCGCACGGCCCAGTATCCATTTTTTATGGCCAACGCGGCGACGGAGACGCTTGGTTTGGCCGCGGGCGACCGATTGCTTCGAAGTGCGGCCATCGAGACGATACGTGCCCATCCTAGTACCGTAGTAGCGATGGCCGAAGACGGGTCAACCTTGACAGGAATATCGATTAGTGCGGTGGGCAGGGTCACCCAGAATCCTTTTGTCTGGGAACACTGGGTGCGGATTTTTAGTCGTCTCGGTGGCGTTCCTGGTTATATGGTCGTTGGTTTCGACGTCGCCAGCTGTGCGTCTGATTCGTTGTCCCCGTCCATGTGGGAGGAGTATCGCTTCGATTCACGTCTGACGAGTTCATCCTTGGCCGACAGTATGATCCAGTTCGGGACGTATACCCGAAATTTGGTGAGGCTATGGTGTGGCGTACTACTAGTATTCGGGTGGTGGGTAGTTGTGATAGCCCGGCGGCGACGGGCTTTAAACTTGTCCGTACTTGCCACAATTGGTTGTGTCGTCGTAGTTGTTGGCGTTGCGGTTGCGGGTGGGAACTCGAAGTATGACATCGGGTTCATGCCATTACTGGTGATTGCGGCCGTGTCGATTGCGACGGAAAGTATTCGATACTTGCGGTCGGCTGTCGTTTGGGCAGGCAACCGGAGCAAAGGCTAGCTAGGCCCATTGCTTTTCGGTGTTAACGTGATCGCGCTTCGGCAATAACTACTTTTTTAAGTCATGAATAAGCAACGGGCGACGTTGGTGATGATTCCAACGTACAACGAAGCGGAAAACGTCGAGGCGATCGTCGCTGGTATCGCAGCGACGGGGCTAGATCTTCACATTCTCTTTGTGGATGATAATTCCCCCGATGGCACGGGGCGCATTCTTGACCGTTTAGCGGCTAACTATTTAAATTTGAGTGTACTGCATCGGTCTCGTAAAGAAGGGATCGGATCGGCTCACAAAGCTGGAATCCGGTGGGCCTATGAGCATGGTTACACCACGCTGGTGACGATGGATTCTGACATGACTCACTCTCCGTCCAATATCGGACGCCTGCTGGAGTTGGTCGATGAAAGCGATGTCGTTGTTGGGTCCAGGTTTTTGAATCGGAACAGTCTAAAGGGATGGGCTTGGAACCGTAAGTTTCTGACACACGCTGGACACGCACTTACCAGATTCAGTCTGAAACAAACACACGATTGCACTAACTCGTTTCGGTTGTACCGACTTGATCGAATTCCATCAGATATTTTCGCTATGACTGAATCACTCGGCTACTCGTTTTTTTATGAATCTTTACATCGCCTGCATGTCAACGGGATGAAAATTGTTCAAATTGTTATTGATTTACCGGCGCGTACATACGGGCATTCCAAGATGCGATTGAAGGATGTGTACCACAGCGCAAAGTTTCTCTTGCAACTCGGTTGGCGCACGAGGGTTCGTCGTGCATCTTTGATTTATGTTTCGCCGTTTACTGGTGTCGATACGGGCGACCATGCCCAGGCGGCTTGGGACGATTATTGGAGCGGCACAACGTACGGTGGCCAGTGGTTCTACGATGCTCTGGCCGCATTTTACCGGCGGGTCATTATTCGCCCTGCCGTCACCCATTTTTTAACCAAGACCTTCGCTAAAGGCGCAAAAGTTCTTCACGCTGGTTGTGGAACGGGTGCCGTTGATGTTGGTGCGTGTGATTATGTGGACATCAGTGCTTTCGACGTGTCTGCGAAGGCGTTGACGGAATATAAGCGTCACCACGATGGCCAAGCTACGCTACTTCAGGGCAGTTTATTCAAAATTCCAGCCGACGCAGAAAGTTTCGATGGTGTCTTTAATCTCGGCGTGATGGAACATTTTACCGAGGAGGAGATTGCTGGCATTCTGAACGAATTTCGCCGGGTGCTGAAACCAGGTGGTCGAATTGTCTTGTTCTGGCCCCCGGCGTATGGACCCACGGTGCAGGCGCTAAAGTTCGCTCATTATGTGTTGAAGCGTGTGTTGAAAAAAGACATCGAGCTTCATCCGCCTGAGTTGACGCATGTGGTGTCGCGTCGGCAAGTGGAAGCATATTTTGTAGCCAGTGATTTTAGGCTGGAGACCTATTATTTTGGTCCACGCGATATGTTTACGCATCGTATCGTAAGTGGAGTTCGTTTATAAACTGCTTGCGTACAATGACACGTCTCGGCTATGCGACGTGATGCTATGACTACAGATCTTGAAACACATGAGGAGTATCGACGGAAAATTCTCGATCTCTCGAAAGAATATTTTGATGCACGCTCGAAGTCCATTTTTGTCCCTGGTCGAACCCATATACCGTGCACGGGGAAATTAGTTGATTCCGAAGACCTTCGATATCTTCTCGATGCTTCGTTAGATTTGTGGCTGACGACGGGCCGTTACGCGGAGTTGTTTCAGGATCAGTTGACTGACTATGCCGGTGTGCAATTTTCTCGACTGACGGTATCAGGTTCTGCGGCAAACCTCTTGGCGTTTAGCGCGTTGACTTCGTGGCGGTTGAATGCCAGGCGGATTGAGCCCGGGAGTGAAGTGATAGCCACGGCGGCCGCCTTTCCGACTACGGTAGCGCCAATTGTTCAAAATGGCTGTGTTCCGGTTTTTGTTGACGTTGACATGGGAACCTACAATATCAATGTCAATCGGTTGGCTGACGCGATTGGTCCGAAGACGCGCGCTATCATGGTTGCACATACGCTTGGCAATCCATTCGACGCACTTGCTGTATCTCAATTGGCGCGTGAACACGATCTCTATTTGATCGAAGATTGTTGTGATGCACTAGGTGCGCGTGTTGACGGACGTGGGGTTGGGACGTTCGGGACGCTTGCGACCTTGAGTTTCTATCCTGCGCACCAAATTACGATGGGTGAGGGTGGCGCGGTCATGGGAAATGCCAGTTGGCCAATTAAGCTGGTTGAATCGTTTCGCGACTGGGGGCGGGATTGTTGGTGTGCGCCTGGCGTGGAAAATACGTGTGGGCAGAGATTTGATTGGCAATTAGGCGATCTTCCTCACGGATACGACCACAAATATATCTACTCGCATCTTGGATACAACCTTAAGCCGACAGATATGCAGGCGGCGATCGGTGTTGGACAGTTAGAGAAGCTCCCTAGCTTCATCACACGGCGTCGAGAGAATTTCGATGTGCTCAAGAAAGGTCTACAGAAGGAAGGTTTTGAGGAACACTTTGTGTTTCCGGAAGCAATGCAGAACTCCGAACCAAGTTGGTTTGGTTTTCCGCTTACGATCCGTCAGGGTAGTCCTTTAAAGCGGCGAGAAGTCGTGACGTATCTGGAAGATCATATGGTCGGAACGCGGTTGCTCTTTGGGGGAAATTTGACACGACAGCCAGCGTTCAAGGACGTGGATTATCGTGTTGTGGGTGGGTTGGCGACCACTGATGAAATCATGGAAAACACTTTTTGGGTTGGTGTCTGGCCGGGGATTGGCCGCGACGAGAGACATTACATGCTTGAAACTTTTGGTTCCATGATTAGGACATTGCTGCCATGAAAGTTGTGATTCTAGCTGGGGGACTAGGGACTCGGTTGGGTGAGGAGACTGAACATCTGCCGAAGCCCATGGTGCAGGTTGGGGGACGACCCATTCTCTGGCACATCATGAAAATCTACGGCCATTATGGCTTAAATGATTTTGTCGTTTGCTTGGGTCACAAGGGTTCTGTAATTCGGAATTTCTTCCAGGACTACCGTCTACATGCTAGTGACATAACGTTTGACATGCAGACTGGTCTTATGGAGGTGCATCAGCAGCGAACAGAACCTTGGAAAGTTACTCTGGTTGACACCGGCGAACAAACGCAGACGGGAGGTCGGTTAAAGCGGGTCGCTCCCTATTTAGATGGTGAGAGTTTCTGTTTTACGTATGGTGATGGTCTTGCCGACATTGATATTCCTGCCCTCCTTAGATTCCATGCGAATCACGGAAAGAATGCGACCGTCGCGGCCGTTGCCCCTCCAGGACGTTTTGGCACGCTGGCCCTAGACGGTGATTGCGTGACTGCAATGGCCGAAAAGATGGACACAGTGAATACACAGATTAATGGTGGCTTTTTCGTTCTGGACCGGCCTGTTCTTGACTTAATTGAGGATGACGACACGGTCTGGGAGCAAGTGCCAATGAAAACGCTCGCCGAGACGGGCCAACTGAGAGCATTTCGGCATTCTGGTTTTTGGCATCCGATGGACACTCTGCGCGACAAACGTTATTTGGATTCGTTGTGGATGAGCGGAAAGGCTCAGTGGAAGCTTTGGCCATAAGTCAACAATTTTCTGGTGGACTGTTTAAGCCTGATCCTGAGTTCTGGAACCGCCGTCGCGTGTTAGTTACCGGCCATAGTGGGTTTAAAGGTACATGGCTAACGGTCTGGTTGCATCATCTTGGTGCTGACGTGGCAGGGTTGTCTCTGGATCGACCGAGTTCGCCAAATATGTTTGATGCACTTGCTGCTGAGGAGTTGTGCCAAAACACAACCGGAGACATTTGTGACTGTGAGGCGGTAGAGAGGGCGGTCCAGAGATTTGCTCCGGAAGTGGTTTTCCATCTGGCTGCTCAGCCGATTGTGCGGGTGTCGTATGCGGATCCCTTATCCACGTTGCAGGTGAATATTCAAGGTACGGCGAATGTGTTAGAAGCCTGTCGCAATTTAAGTGATTGTCGCGCGATCGTCATTTGCACCAGTGATAAATGCTATGAAAATGAAGGACTAGCGCGTCCATTTGTCGAAACCGATCGGCTTGGTGGATACGATCCTTACAGTGTTTCCAAGGCATGTGCGGAGCTCGTTACGTCAGCCTACCGTTCTTCATTTTTTAATGAGGCGAAGTACGACACACACGGAGTCGCAGTCGCAACTGTGCGCGCCGGCAACGTTATTGGGGGTGGAGACTGGGGAGCGGACCGTCTGGTTCCTGACGCAGCTCGGGCATTTAGTAGTGGTCAGCCGCTTAGCATCAGGAACCCGAATGCGCTGCGCCCATGGCAGTATGTTGTCGATTCGCTGTCGGGCTATCTATCGATCGGACGTGCGCTGGTAGAGAATGGGCGGGCTTATACGGGTGCTTGGAACTTCGGGCCGTCGGATTCAACAGGATGGTCAGTGTTGAAAGTTGCTGAAGCATTCACGTCAGCGTGGGGTGGTCAAGCAAGTCTGCACACTGATGACAACAGAGATGAGCCTCATGAACAGGCAGTCTTGCGACTGAATACAGATAAGGCGCGCGTCCAATTAGGATGGGTGCCTCGAGTAGATATGGCTACTGCACTTGATCGCTCTGCTGAGTGGTATAAAGCGTTTTATGCTGGAAGTAAGCCTGACGCACTGCGTGCCTTAGCGGTTGGTGAAATCGTAAATAACATGACGACACCGCCGTTATCAACATGAAACTGCTGGTGACAGGATCCACGGGGTTTCTAGGGCGACACTTGGTTCGTTCTCTGGTTGATCGTGATAATCGAGTGTCCGTTGTCGTGCGAGAAGACTCGACGTTTGATCTTTCTAGATTTGACAGCCAGGCAATCGACGTTCATGTGCACACTGGAACGACCCGCCAGATGGTGGAGATTTTTGAACGTGCTGCACCAGAATGTGTTGTGCATTTGGCGTCTAACTTCGTCGTTCGTCACTCGCATGACGATATCGAGCCACTAATAACTAGCAATATACGGTTTGGGGTGCAATTGCTCGAAGCGATGCAAACAGTGGGTGTGTCGCACATCGTTTCTGCTTCAACGTCATGGCAGTACTTTGGCCAGTCCACGTATCGGCCGGTCAACTTGTATGCGGCGACGAAGCAGGCCTTTGAGGACCTCGCACTTTATTATGAGGATGCCCACAATCTGTTAGTGACACACATGCGACTTTTCGATACTTATGGACCCGAGGATGAGAGGGCCAAATTGGTGCCATTACTCGTAAGAGCGGCACGCGACGGTCACCTTCTTGAAATGTCACCTGGTGATCAACTTATTGACTTGGTGCATGTCGACGACGTGTCCTCGGCGTTTGTTGCTGCGGCACAGCGGCATTGTGACGGACTAGTTTCCGGCACGGAATGTTTCTCTGTGTCTAGCGGGCACCCGATTTCTTTACGAGAGATTGTGGCCGTGATGGAGCAGTCATCAGGTCGAACATTAAATGTTCGATTTGGTGCACGGCCCTACCGAGAACGTGAGGTGATGGTTCCGTGGTCGGCAGGGTATCCCGTCCCAGGGTGGGAGCCGGGCGTCGCACTCACAGACGGGTTTACACGCTTATTTGAGGAGTGATGTGTTTAGCCAACGAGACACGGTGATCCCGGGGTGTGTCGAGCTGATATCAAACGTTCGAGAAGATGAACGCGGTCGGTTTGTAAAAACTGTGCATGCTGAGGCGTTTGAGAGTAATCACCTGCTGCACAATTTTAAAGAACAGTATTACTCGGTCTCGAATCAACATGTTTTGCGAGGGTTGCACTTCCAAGTTCCTCCCCACGACCATGCCAAACTCGTTTATTGCCCAAGTGGGAATGTCCTTGATACCGTTGTTGACCTTCGGCGAGGGTCGCCGACATTCTTGCAGCATATCTTGATCGAGCTAAGTGAGGACAAGGCGAATAGCCTCTACATACCAGCGGGTCTTGCCCATGGATTTCTTACATTGTCGCAAACGGCACTTCTTGTCTATAACGTTACGACTGAGTATTCGCCGGAGCACGATGCCGGTGTTTTGTGGACTTCAGCGTCTATTCCGTGGCCGGTGGTTAATCCCATTGTCTCTGAGCGTGACAGAGACCTACCCGCGATTGCTGATTTTGATAGTCCATTTATTTTTGAAGGTGGGTTCGGTTAGCCAGCCGATGTAAGTAGATAATGCAAACAGGTTGATTATCAATGTCGACTTCGGTTCTCTAGATGAAAGTCAGTAATGATTACGCCATGGATGCCATCGTGATAGGCGCACAATGCCGATCCATGAGAAGTCTGTTGCAAGTGGTTCTAAGAACATTATGTCAGTGAGCGAACAGCCAAGGACTCCAACGATATCTTTTGTGGTTCCTGCATATAACGAATCCGAGAATATTCGACCTTTGGTCAGCCGGATAACTGTTACCTGCGAGCAGAACGACTTGGCCGATTTTGAAGTTGTTGTGGTCGACAATGGCAGTTGGGATAAGACAGATGAGATCTTGCGTGAGCTTCATGGAAATGACGGACGGATCAAAATGGTGCAGTTGTCACGAAACTTTGGCTACCAAGGTGGTTTGACGGCTGGGCTATGTCATGCACGTGGCGAGTGGGTCGCTGTATTGGATGGCGACCAGCAAGACCCTCCTGAACTAATTCCCCGGATGCTCGAAAAAGCTAAGACGGGTTACGAGGTAGTGTACGGAGTGCGCAGTAAACGCAAAGAAGGACTGGTGCGCCGGTTTTTTTATAAAGCTTTTTATCGTCTATGGAAGCTGACTGCAGATATCGATGTCCCAGTGGATGCGAGTGAATTTGGTTTATTACATCGCAAAGTCGTTGACGTGATGACTGCCATGCCGGAACGTCAACGTTTCAACCGAGGCCTACGCGCGTGGTCAGGCTTCCGCCAGACCGGGTTTGACTACGACCGAGACGCTAGACACGAAGGGAAATCGAAGTTTAATTTTTTAGGGAGCGTCTCTCTGGCGATGGATGGGCTGTTTGCCTATTCGATCGTGCCAATTCGATTAATGATAGTTCTTGGCCTTATTGTGACGGTAGTGTCGCTGACGATTGCTGTTGGAAATGCGTTGCTGTGGGTCGTAAATATCTTCTCGCCCGCTAGTCCTCTTGGCTCGATGGCGAGAGGATTGACGCAAATCAACTTAGTGTTTTCAATCCTATTCGGGATGATTCTGCTGTGCCTTGGTGTTATTGGTGAGTACGTAGGTCGCGTCTTCGAAGAAGTGAAAAGCAGACCTTTGTTCGTTGTGCGCGATACACTCTTGTGAGTCGAGGTTGTGATAGACCGGTTGTGGTGTTATGGACACTATTTTGAGCGTTAGACGGCATTATACAGTCGAGCAATGAGCGAAGACGATCTGCAATCCCAGGGGTTTCATGTTCGACACAGTTGTCGCGTGTGCGATCGTAAAGCACTGCGTCAAGTTTTATCGCTTGGCGATCTATTTGTGTCGGGTTTTCCTGATGCAGATGAAACTGGGTCATCTGCGCCGCTTGAACTTGTGCTTTGCGATCCAGATGCAGGAGGCTGCGGCCTTGCACAATTACGCCACACGGTGTCCCCGGACTTGATGTATCACCGATATTGGTACCGGTCTGTGACGAATGAAGCCATGCGCCGTGCGCTTGCTGATATAGCGACGCGTGCAGAAACAATGGTTTCATTACAAACAGGCGATCTCGTTATTGATATTGGTTGTAATGATGGGACCCTACTTCGGTCGTACCGAACACCTGGTATTAAATTATGTGGCTTTGAGCCTGCGCAGAATCTTGTTGTGTTTGCCAGGCAGGGCACCCACGAAATCATCAACGACTTTTTCAATGCTAAGGCTTTTGATGAAACGTTCTCGTCTGAAAAGGCACGGATTATCACGACGATCGCAATGTTTTACGATCTTGAAGAACCGAATCGATTTGTGGCCGATATTGCAGCGTGCCTCGACGACAACGGCGTATGGATTAACCAGATGGCGTCTTTGGCACTGATGCTTGAAACTAATGGATTCGACAATATTTGCCATGAACACCTTGAGTATTACTCCCTTTCGGTATTGGTTGACCTCTACGAACGTCACGGTCTCGAAGTGTTTGACGTTGAAACTAATGATGTTAATGGCGGAAGTTTCCGCGTTTTTGCGAGAAAAAAAGGTTCATCGATTGGCGATAATAACTTTGCCAAAGCGCGTGTTTTGGCGATGCTGCACTTTGAAGACGCTCTCTCCCTTCGAACGATGGCACCTTACACAGCTTTCGCGAAGCGTATTGAGCACGTGCAGGAAGAGTTGGTCGGATTTCTGACTCGTGAAAAATCGGCGGGCAAGCTCATTTACGGGTACGGGGCATCAACGAAGGGAAATACGCTTCTTCAATATTGTGGGATCGGTACGGAACTTGTGACTGCGATCGCCGAACGCAACCCAGAGAAATGGGGGAGGCGGACGGTCAACACTGACATTCCCATTGTCTCTGAAGAGCAGGCACGCGCTGACCGACCAGACTATTTCTTGTTGTTGCCGTGGCATTTTCTTTCGGCCTTCCGTGAACGTGAAAAAGAGTTTCTTGGCACTGGCGGACAATTTATCGTTCCGCTTCCTGCGGTCCGAACCATCGCTTGGTAGCACGTTGCGGATTCTCTGTATTTAAGCCAATAACGAAGTCCAGGCTGGATTGAGACTTTTGTAATGATGGCGTTATTCGCCCGATGGCGATTACGTGCGGCCGTGGGTATGCTGGCGGTGGGCGCGCTGGTAGGCGTGGCCAGTCGTGTACTTGACGGTGACCCGGCGAAATATATTCACGTGCGGTGGG